>Ga0080064_1000040_pt1 | contig 393393 bp, 364 predicted proteins | sample Subgrocontami54m_FD_69260 | JGI IMG/M metagenome (GOLD analysis project Ga0080064, IMG submission 69260) | Subsurface groundwater microbial communities from S. Glens Falls, New York, USA - GMW46 contaminated, 5.4 m (SPADES assembly) (version 2) ... | reverse complement strand
TACAACCCGAAGGCCTTCTTCACTCACGCGGAATGGCTGGATCAGGGTTGCCCCCATTGTCCAAAATTCCCCACTGCTGCCTCCCGTAGGAGTCTGGACCGTGTCTCAGTTCCAGTGTGGCGGGTCGTCCTCTCAGACCCGCTACGGATCGTCGCCTTGGTGAGCCTTTACCTCACCAACTAGCTAATCCGATATCGGCCGCTCCCATCGCGCGAGGCCCTTGCAGGTCCCCCGCTTTCACCCTCAGGTCGTATGCGGTATTAGCTCTCCTTTCGGAGAGTTATCCCCCACGACGGGGTACGTTCCGATACATTACTCACCCGTTCGCCACTCGCCACCAGGGTTGCCCCCGTGCTGCCGTTCGACTTGCATGTGTAAAGCATTCCGCCAGCGTTCAATCTGAGCCAGGATCAAACTCTTCAGTTTAATCTTGCTTGTTGTCCTACATTTGTCGCACTCAAACGAATCTTCGAGAATCAGCGTTGCATTTGATTGCAACTGATTCTTTGTTTCTTCGTGTAAGTACTTGCTTCATTACTTTTAGCTTAAAGCAGTAACAAATCCCATAAACCTCGCCTGTAACAGCTCAGCCCATAAAACCATGGCCCCACTCCCTTTGCAGAAAGAGCGACCCGCCGCCAGACCTTCGATTTAGCCTGACCGCTTGCTACCACCACCAGCTCAGCAAGCACCTACACCTATCGGTTGTTTGGTTTTTAAAGATCCTTGCCCATCCTGTTGCGCTCTTGTCGCGTCAGGTCTTGCAGGCTTCTCTACATCCAGCAGAGAGGCGAGATTATAGGTGTACTTCTGATCCTTGTAAAGCATTTTTGAACTTTTCTTTAGCGATTTCTTTTGCGGGTACGAATTACAATCCTGCCACCATATATATGCAGACAGATAAAACTAAATGAACCTTTATCCTTTATTGCGTCCTCTTCTTTTTACCTTTGACGCTGAGCGGGTGCACGAATTGACATTGCATGGCATTGCATCGCTAGATCAACTGGGTCTGCCACGGCCCCTGCGGCATACATCCCAATCCATCGAAGTCATGGGCCTGCACTTTCCTAATCGAATTGGACTGGCCGCAGGACTGGACAAGAATGGCATCGCAGTGGATGCGCTAAGCCGTCTCGGCTTTGGCTTTCTCGAAGTGGGCACAGTGACCCCCCGACCGCAACCAGGAAACCCTGCGCCCCGGATGTTTCGCCTGACCGCCCAGGAAGCCATCATCAACCGCATGGGGTTTAACAATGCAGGAATAGATGCTTTGTTGGCTAAGCTAAAGCATGTGCGATACAAAGGCATTCTCGGTATCAATATTGGCAAAAACTTCGACACGCCGATAGAGCGCGCAGTGGACGATTACCTTATCGGCCTGGATAAAGCTTATGCACAGGCCAGTTATGTCGCGATCAACATTTCCTCACCGAATACTCAAAATCTGCGTCAATTACAGGGTCAATCCGAGCTGAATACCCTGTTGGGAAGCTTAAAACAACGACAAACCCTGCTTGCTGATCGTCACGGGCGCTTTGTTCCCTTGGCACTAAAAATCGCGCCCGATCTTGATGCCAGCCAAATCACCGGGATTGCTGACGTGTTGCGTCGCCACCGCATTGATGCGGTTATTGCAACCAACACCACGCTCAGCCGTGAGGGGGTTGAAACATCACCCTTTGCCGCTGAAGCGGGCGGCTTATCGGGCAGCCCCTTGTTTGAAAAATCCACAGCTATTGTTCGCGCCCTTGCATACGCACTAGGAGGAGAAATTCCTATCATTGCCGCAGGTGGTGTGACTACGGGCACACGGGCGCGCGCCAAGCTAGAGGCTGGCGCAGCCCTGGTTCAGGTCTATAGCGGCCTGATTTACCATGGCCCGGCACTCGTGAAAGAATGTATTGCTGCCACAAAAGACTACCCGCCAGATATTTAACGCCTTTGCCGCCATTGCCGAACCGCCTGCAAAAGCAGGATAATCGAACCTCTATTCACTTACAGGACAAATGCGTGGTTTGCTTGCGTCATGACTAGCTATCTCTTCATCGTACTCGGCGCCGTTCTTGTCAATAACGTTGTCTTCGTTCGCATCCTCGGTTTGTGTCCATTCATGGGGGTGTCGAAAAAATTGGAGACAGCGATCGGCATGGGCGCGGCCACCACCTTCGTGCTCACCATGGCGTGCGGCACCAGCTACCTGATTGACCGTTGGCTATTGGCGCCGAATGAACTTGAATATTTACGCACGCTGTCTTTCATTGTCACGATCGCCGCAATAGTGCAGCTTACCGAACTGGCTATCCAGAAAACCAGTCCGTTACTGCATCAAGTACTTGGCATCTACCTGCCGCTCATCACGACCAATTGCGCAGTACTGGGCGTGCCGCTATTGAACGTTGGACTGAAGCACAATCTGGTGGAATCCCTTTTGTTCGGCTTTGGTGGCGCAGTCGGCTTTACCTTGGCCATGATTCTGTTTGCTGGTATCCGCGAACGGCTCGAAGGCGCGGATGTGCCGGTGCATTTTCGTGGCACGGCCATCGCCATGGTTACCGCAGGCCTGATGAGCTTGGCTTTCATGGGCTTTGCCGGCCTGGATAAATACAAATAATGCTCGCCGCGCTTCTCGTCATGGCGCTCGGTGCCGTCATTCTCGGCGCGGCGCTGGGTTACGCTGCTGTCCGGTTTCGCGTCGAAGGCGATCCACTGACCGAAAAAATCGACGCCATTTTGCCGCAAACCCAGTGCGGTCAGTGTGGTTTCCCCGGCTGCAAACCTTACGCCACCGCCATTGCCAAAGGCGAAGCGGACATCAATCAATGTCCACCCGGCGGGGATGAAGGCATACGCAAGCTGGCTGACCTGCTAGGGCGCGAATACAAGCCACTGTCTGCCGAACATGGCGTTGAAAAACCCAAAGCGCTCGCCGTCATTGACGAGCAGCGCTGCATCGGTTGCACGCTGTGTATCCAGGCCTGTCCGGTCGATGCGATTGTGGGCGCGGCCAAACAGATGCATACGGTTGTCGCCGTCCAGTGCACTGGTTGTGAACTCTGCGTGCCGGTCTGCCCGGTGGATTGCATTGCGATGGAACCCATTGCTGAAAACATCACCACGTGGAAATGGAAGTATCCGGTCGTGACCATCAAACCCGTCACCACACACTGACCATGCGGCTGTTCGATTTCAATGGCGGCGTGAAGCCCGACTATCAAAAAGAGGCCTCGACGCAAACGCCTATCGCCGTATCACCAACGCCGACTTTTCTCGTCATCCCTTTGCACCAAAGCATCGGCGGCACGCCACGTCCGCTGGTCAGCGTGGATGACCGCGTGCTCAAGGGGCAGCGCATCGGTGCCGCCGATGCTTCAATCAGCGGCGACCTCTCTTCCGCCGTCCATGCCTCCACCTCAGGTCATGTAGTAGCGGTGGAGATGCGCCTCATGCCCCATCCTTCAGGGCTCTCTGCATTGTGTGTCGTAATAGCGCCCGATGGCCGCGACGAGTGGATTGAACGCAAGCCATTTGATTACCGCTACCACACACGAGACGAAACCCGCGATTACCTGCGCGATGCCGGTGTCGTTGGTTTGGGCGGCGCGGTGTTTCCTACACATCTAAAAATCTCCTCCGGCAAAGAAGACAGGCTCGATACCTTAATCATCAACGGTGCCGAATGCGAGCCCTACATCACTTGCGATGATGCGCTGATGAAGGAACGCGCCGATGCCATCATCCAGGGCGTCGCTATCCTGCACGATCTGCTCGCCGCAGGGCAAGTATTGATCGGCATTGAAGACAACAAACCCGAAGCAATTGCCGCCATGCAAGCCGCTGTCCGGGCCCGCAATCCAAGCGATATGGAAGTCATTGCCGTGCCCACGCGTTATCCGGCAGGCGGGGCCAAGCAGCTCATTCGTGTGCTGACCGGCATTGAAGTACCGCACGGCAAGCGCTCCACCGACTACGGCGTGCAATGCTTCAACGTCGGTACCGCCTATGCGATTCACGAAGCGATCAATCTCGGACAGCCGCTGATTTCGCGCATCGTCACGGTCGCTGGCAATGTCACCACGCCGCGCAACTATGAAGTGCTGGTCGGCACACCGATGAAAACACTGTTGGCCCAAAGCCAGTGCTTGCCTGATACAGATTGCCTGATCATGGGCGGGCCGATGATGGGCGTGGCCTTGCCGAGTGATGAGGTGCCTGTGGTCAAGGCCACCAACTGTATTTTAGCCGGGTCAAAAAAACTGTTTCCGCCACCGCCGCCGGAAATGCCCTGCATCCGCTGCGGCGAATGCGCCACAGCCTGCCCGGCTGATCTGCAGCCGTTTGAGCTGTACTGGTTCTCGCGCGCAAAAATTTTCGGCAAGGCGCAGGAATATCATCTTTTCGATTGCATTGAATGTGGCTGCTGTTCCTATGTCTGCCCGTCACACATTCCACTGGTGGATTATTACCGCTTTGCCAAAAGTGAAATCTGGGCGCACGAAAGTGAAAAGGAATCTGCCGACAAAGCACGCGATCACTATGAGTTTCGTCAATTGCGTGAGGAACGCGAGACGCAAGAAAGATCCGCACGCCTGGCGGCCAAGGCAGCGACTAGTCGCACCGCCGCAATGGCTGTGCCAGAAACACCCGCCACCGAAAATATCCCGGTATCGGCAACCGGATCTGCCACGCCCGCTGCCCTGATTGCCGCCGCACTCGAACGCGCTCGTGCCCAACAAGTACACCCCAAAAACACGACAGATCTGACGCCAGCACAGCAAGCCGAAATTGCCGCCATCGAAGCGCGCCGTACGGAAATCCGCACCCAGGCTCATCCGCATCTCCCGCTGGACGATTAATATTTACACGCCATGAGTAACTCACCCTACCTTCTCAAAGCCACCAGTGTGCAATCCGTGATGTTGCGCGTATTGCTTGCCTTGCTGCCCGGCCTGGTCGCCTATATCTGGTTTTTTGGCACGGCGATTGTGGTACAGATCGTGCTGGCATCGCTTACCGCGCTCGCCGCCGAAGCGCTGGTGCTTTACCTGCGCGGCAAGCCGCTGGCGCTCTTTCTGACCGACGGTTCGGCGCTGGTCACCGCCTGGCTGATTGCCTTGTCCTTTCCCCCGCTCGCCCCATGGTGGCTGGTCGTGCTGGCTACCTTGACCGCCATCATCGTGGCCAAACATCTGTATGGCGGCCTCGGGCAAAACCCGTTCAATCCGGCGATGGTCGCCTTTGCATTGATGATCGTGGCCTATCCGCAACTCATGTCGCGCTGGCCTGTTCCAGGCGCGATTGATTTTGCAACACAGTGGAGCATCATTTTCGGCCCGTATGCAAACCACGCACTCGATGCCATCACCATGGCCACGCCGCTCGATGCCCTGCGCACCGCTTTGCACAGCGCCGGTACTCTGCCCAGCGCACCGACAACCGTCGTCAGCGCCTTGGCCAGCAATCCGGCTATCGGCCACCTCGCTGGTCGCGGCTGGGAATGGATTGCCGCAGGCTATCTCGTCGGCGGCCTGTGGCTGATGCAGCAGCGCATCATCACTTGGCATTTGCCCACGGCCTTTCTCGCCACCTTGTTCCTGCTCTCAGGTCTGGCAAGTGTCATTGATCCGGCTAACTTCGCCGGGCCATTGTTTCATCTGTTCGGTGGCGGGGCAATGCTGGCTGCTTTCTTCATTGTCACCGACCCCGTTTCTGCAGCCACCACCCCTTGTGGCAAACTCATTTTTGCGGCCGGCGTGGCGCTACTCACGTGGGTTATCCGTTGCTTTGGCGCTTACCCGGATGGCATTGCTTTTGCCGTGTTATTGATGAACATTGCCGTGCCGTTGATTGACATGGCGACTCAGCCACGCGTCTTTGGCTACAAGAAAACCGGTGATGACGTGCCATGACCACGCCACCCGACACCATGGAAAACACTCCGCAGGCCAGTCCAATGCAGCGCAGCGCGCTATACATTGCGCTGCGCACCGCAGCGATTCTGCTGGCCTTTACGCTGGTCTTTACCACGCTCATGGCCAGCGCCTATTACCTCACCGCACCACGTGTTGCAGCTAGCGCGCAAGCAGAAAAACTGCGCCTGATCGGCGTGGTGCTAGCGCCGACTTTTTACGATAACGACCTGTTCAGTGACGCTATCATTCTGCCGCCAACCAGCGCTTTGGGCACCAGCGAAGAAACCCGCCTGTATCGCGCGCGCAAAAACGGGCAACCAGCCGCGCTGGTTTTTGAGGTCGTAGCGCCGGATGGTTATTCCGGCAAGATCAGACTGCTGCTGGCGGTATCCCATTCAGGCCCGCTTCTCGCCCTGCGCGTGACGCAACATAAAGAAACACCAGGGCTGGGCGACTATATCGATCCCAAAAAAGATCGCAACAAAGGGCGGCCATGGATCACGCAGTTCTCTGATATCGGTTTCGACAGCGTACCGCCTGAACAATGGCGAGTGAAAAAAGATGGCGGTCACTTTGACCAGATGGCCGGTGCCACCATTTCGGCACGCGCCGTCACCAACGCCAGCGGCCGTGCCCTGGCCTGGATAAATGTGCATCGCGAAAAACTGTTTGCCCTGCCCGCGAACAGTCTCTATAAGGAGTAAACCATGAGTGCTTTTAACGACATTGCTAAAAACGGCTTCTGGAAACAAAATCCGCTGCTGGTGCAATTGCTCGGCCTGTGCCCGCTCTTGGCTATCAGCACGTCACTGGTGAATGCCGTGAGCTTGGGGCTGGCGACCATTCTCGTCATGCTGCTGGCCAACCTCGCCATTGCCAGCTTGCGCGCCCTGATCCCGTATGAAATCCGCATTCCCGTGTTTGTGCTTATCATCGCCGCGCTGGTGACGGTGGTTGATTTATCCTTCAATGCCTTTTTGCACGACCTGTATCTCGTGCTCGGCATTTTCATTCCTTTGATTGTCACTAATTGCATCGTGCTGGCGCGTGTCGAAGCCTTCGCTGCCAAAAATGGTCTGGCCGCATCTACGCTGGATGGCGTAATGATGGGCGCAGGTTTTTTGTGGGTCATCGCGTTGATCGGCGGCTTGCGCGAGTTCATTGGCCAGGGCACCTTGTTCTCGGGCATTGAAATGATTTTCCCTTCGCTCTCTGGCATCCAGGTATTGCCTGCGGATTACCCCGGTTTTCTGATCATGATGCTGCCACCGGGCGCATTCTTTACACTTGGCCTGTTGATTGCCGGGCGCAACTGGAGTGAAGCGCGGGCGAATCAGCGGCGGCTGAATCAGCTCAAGCAAGCTGAACATCCGGGGGATAAACCCGCTGAAAACATACCTCCGTTTGCCGCATGACACCAGCCAAGATTCGCGAGTTTTTCACGCGTCTGGCAGCGCTTGATCCCGCGCCGAAAACCGAGCTGGAATATGCCACGCCTTACCAGTTATTGGTTGCTGTCGTACTCTCGGCACAGGCCACCGACAAGGGCGTGAACCGCGCCACGCGGCCATTGTTCACTACCTGCCCCACACCGCAGGCCATGGCGAAGCTGGGCGTGGAGGGCATTGCCCGCCATATTCAGACCATCGGCCTGTATCCGACCAAAGCCAAAAATGTTGCCGCGCTCACACAGCTATTGCTTGAGCGTCACGGCGGCGAAGTGCCGCATGATCGCGCTGCGCTAGAAGCCTTGCCCGGTGTGGGGCGCAAAACCGCGAATGTGGTACTCAACATCGTGTTTGGCGAACCCACCATCGCGGTGGATACGCATATTTTTCGCGTGGGCAATCGCACCGGCCTGGCTCCCGGCAAAACCCCCGAGGCTGTCGAGCAAAAGCTGATGAAAGCCGTGCCCAGAGAATTTCGCCTGCATGCGCACCACTGGCTGATTCTGCATGGCCGCTACACCTGCAAGGCGCGCACGCCGGACTGCCCCAACTGCATCGTGCGCGACCTCTGCGCATACAAAGACAAAACACTGGCAAAAACTCGGAAAAACACTTATGTATAACCCCAGCCGCGACCAAGCACGGCAATTTCTCATCGACGCCTGGCACAAGCGCCGCGCCGCTACCCCGGCCACACCGCTGGAAACGCTCGCCGCCGACCTGATTGATTCGCACCCGGAATATCACGCCTTGCTCGAAGCCGGTGATGCGCTGACGAACGAATGGATGCCAGAAAATGGCGAGACCAATCCTTTTTTGCATTTGTCTTTGCATCTGGCGATTGAAGAACAGCTTGCCATTAACCAGCCAACCGGCATTACCCCGCTATTCAGTCAACTCCTCGCCCGTCACAATGATCGTCACACCGCGCTGCACGTGGTGCTGGATTGTCTTGGCGAAACGATGTGGCGCGCCCAGCACGATGCCCAGCCGCTGGATAGCAACGCCTACCTAGATTGCCTGCGCCGCGCTGCGGGCTGAAAGGTTCCCGAAGGCGACCCGGAGGTAGTGCAGGGCAAGCACCGCGCTGGCGCTGATGAAGCAACTGCGCTACAAGGCAGTCGAGAAAAAATGCTCTGATGAAGCCCCTGCGCAGCAGGGCGGTCGAGCGAAGTGCACTCTCACTCTCCTCGCCGCAGCGGATGGTGAGACGGCGCAAAATGACCCCGCAAGGGAAAGGCACACGCCGATCAACAGCGATGACCGATTTCAGGTAAGTTTGCGAAAACGTTTTTCAACCGATAAAGGAGCGAGCCATGGGACATCTGCTGAACTTCAAGCGACCAGACAACACCAGCTGCCGAGGCTATCTGGCAACGGCCGGGCAGGATCGTCCTGGCGTCGTGGTGATTCAGGAATGGTGGGGATTGAATGACCAGATTTGCGGTGTCGCCGACCGCTTTGCGCGCGCCGGGTTTAACGCGTTGGCACCTGACCTTTATCACGGCCGCATCACGCAAGACGCTAACGAGGCCAGCCACATGATGAATGGCCTCGACTTTCCCGGTGCCACGCACCAGGATATTCATGGTGCCGTGACGCACCTGCAACGAATCAGCAGCCAAGTCGGTGTCATGGGTTTTTGCATGGGTGGCGCACTCACCATCGCCGCCGCCGTGCATGTGCCCGCACTCTCGGCCGCCGTCTGTTTCTATGGTATTCCGCTGCAGGAATTTGCCGATCCAGCCAACATCCGCATCCCTTTTCAAGGGCACTTTGCCACCCAGGATGACTGGTGCGTGCCCAGCATGGTCGATGCGCTGGAAGCCACCCTGCAAAAAACCGGCGTACCCGCCGAAATTCACCGCTACGCCGCCGCCCACGGCTTTTTCAACGAACGGCGCGGCGATGTCTACAACGCCAATGCGGCCAGCCTAGCCTGGGAGCGCATGACCGTTTTTTTCACCCAACATCTTGGCTGAGGTGTAGCGGAAAAAGTCGGCGCTGGTGGGGCGGCGAATCCATGATGGATTTATTGAGTCTTACCCTTTTTACTGCGTAGCATCCGGGTTGATGGATGGGTTGGACAAGTCAACCCTCAAGGGTTATACAGCCTTTACCGGCGGCTGCAATTTGGATTAGTTCTGCGTGGAACGAAGTTCAAAGCTCATATAGCATTCCTTTAGATGTTAATTTGGATTACAAGGTGCTGTTAATTACAAGCCTAACGTTCAAGGTCAGGGGTGCTGCGCGGCTTTATCGCGCAGCACCCTTGCACCGTGGGGTTTTAGCCCTCTAGCCATGAGGTAGCCCACGTTCTTCAAGTTCATTGATCATAGAGGCTCGGAATTCCTCGAACTTGGAAGAATCTTCCTCGACAACCTTCATCGATTCCCGTACCAGCTGATCGAAGGTCAGCTCGGTATTTCTCAACTTCCAACGAAACTCGCGAACAGCTTGAGGAGCGCCAGAATCCTTGGCGCGTCGGTAGAGGATTGTCGCAACGGCAAGTGCCACGTTAAGCCAGCTAAGCAGAATAAAGGGAAGGCCGATTCCCACTACCAAAAGGTATCTCAGCACCTTCGACGTTGTGGAGCGTGATAGATCGTCAGGCTCCAATGGCTTGGGCATAAGAGTGAACCAACTAAGCCGCTGGCCCATTCGATTGAGATTTCGCTCTAGTCGTGAGTTGACCGAAACAACGATCATGACCGCGTTGTAGAGCCAGAGCAGAAATGCAAAGAAGATACCGGTCTCGTAATCAAACATGGCTATTCTCGTGGGCGGAGGACATGAGAGGGCTAACGTGGAGGTCACCGGCGCTGCGCGGCTTTATCGCGCAGCGCCGGTGGACCGCAGGGTTATGCCGCTGGTGCGACACCGGCATCTTCCTTTGGCATTTTCTTGCCCAGCAGAGTGATAGCCTCGGCAAGACCTCTTCCGAACCCACACCGGGACAATTGCAAAACCTCGTTTAGCCCTGACTGGCTGGATAGCGTGATTTCCTCGTAGCGGCAGACCGGGAGCTCTTTGTTGTCCTTAAATCTTTTATCCGGGCCGCCAGACTTGTTGACATACTTCCAAGTTCGATCAACTACTTCTGCATCTCGGGGAACGGAGTCGCTTTCGATGAATCGAGTTGCGCCTACGTCAATGCGCAACTCCTGATAGCCAACGGCACCCACGCCGTTTTGATCGTAAACAAGGACTCGATCCGGGAAGAAGTGTAGCGTTTGACGACCAACGCCAACCGCAACGGTTTCGATGTTCGTCTTGACGTAGGGTGGTTCGTCTTTGCGAATAGACGTGTTCTTTCGGCGGACAAGATCACTTGCTCCGGCATGATATTTCCGGTCATGAACTTTGCCCGATGCCTCGATATGCCATGCTGCTGCGCAGCCTGCGAGTTGACTAGCCGCAGTGTGAAGTTGAGCGTAGGCGGCTTCCATATCGGAGTCAAAGTCATAGAACAGAACAACGGTCTTTTCCAAAGCGTCCCGAGTATGAGCAGCGTATGTTCCGGTAGCACCCGCCAATACGAATAAGGCCAACAGCCAAGCGGGCCAATTTGACGAGACGCCGACACCAAGAACCACGACCGAAACAATTGCCACAATGGGCCACAAGCGCGCCTTGGCCCGCTTTCGATTCAGTTCGTCTAGCAACTCATAGGAAGAGGAATCGACGATTTTTGAAACGTCGGCTGATTCGATTTCTTCAAGCGGTGCGTGAGTTCCCGGTGGTATTTCGGGAGAAATCGGGGCGGGTGGCTGGGCTGGCGAGTTACGGGGAGAGGCGGATGGTGGAAGCGTGGCGCGGTAATACAGACCACCCCGGCCCATGTGAACGTAGTTACCTCGTGGGCCGACGCCGAGCCGAAGACCGGTCACGCCTGCGGAAACTCCGATCCCGGACTTCGATAGATTAAACCGCAACGGGCCAACGCTAATGCTTTTCCTCAGATAGAATCCCATCGGCTACACCTCCAAAGCGGTCAGAATGTAAGCGGCATAACGTAGAGCTAACCGGCACGAGCGGCCCTGCCGCGAAGCGTCCGGGTTGAGCGCTATGTTAGGTTTGACTGGCTGCATTACGAAGAGCCTCAAGATGTTGCTCAAGCAACTGAGGGCCATTGTCCGGCAAGCAGTAACGCGGAAACCAGTTTGGGTGTTCTTCGTCTTTGCCGTGATAAGCGCGCCATGCTTTTCGGAATCGCCAGCGGTCGATAGGGCCAAGGTAACGCCTGAACTCAGTAGCGGCGGTACGGTGCAAAGGGGAAGCCTGAACCAACATAGCGTGCAAGCTGTGACCGCGCAACCCAGCGAAAACACTCGGGTTAATAGCGGCGCGGAAGGTAGCAGCAGCATCACGGCGACCAAGATAGCGATGGACTTGAAAAGCGCCGAGGATGCCAATAAAAGCAACAGTCAACCCGACAGCCCAAGCAGTGGAGATTATCTCCAATGGGCGCTCCTAGGAATGCTGGGGTGGATACCACTACTACTACCCATATTCATACAAAAACATAACGTCAAGTCGGCTGCCTAAAAGATGGAAAACTTTCCATCAAGGCGCCGGATAAAAAATCAATTGAATTCATACTTCATTTAAAATCAAAAAGAAAGTTGTGTTTAGTGGAACCTGAAAATGAATCAGTTACCATCAGCTAACTCAACGGGTGCAGCACCAAAGTTGCTGGATCAGATGCGCGGCAAGATTCGCCTCAAACACTACAGCCTGCGTACCGAACAATCCTGTACCGATTGGATTAAACGATTTATTCGTCATTTTGACAAGGCCAACCATCAGGCCAGACGCACTATAGGTCGTCCACGCTACTGCCCAAATGAAATGGCGCTCGCTGCAAATAGTCGGCGCTGGTAACACGGCGCAAATACGCCGATAAGCGGCTGCAAACACGCCCCATGCCAAACACGCTGCGGTCTGGGATAATTCCCACCATCCATCCTAACTCACGAGAACCACTATGCGCTTTGAAGGAACCGATACCTACGTTGCCACGCCCGACCTGATGCTGGCAGTGAATGCCGCCATCACCCTGCAACGCCCGCTGCTGATCAAGGGCGAGCCCGGCACCGGCAAGACGCTGCTGGCCGAAGAAGTGGCCCGCGCGCTGAATCTGCCGCTATTGCAATGGCATATCAAATCCACCACCAAGGCGCAGCAGGGCCTGTATGAATACGACGCCGTCTCGCGTCTGCGCGATTCGCAACTGGGCGATGAAAAGGTCAAGGACATTGCCAACTACATCGTCAAAGGCGTGCTGTGGCAGGCGTTTGAGCGGACAACTCCGGGCGTCATTCTGATCGACGAGATCGACAAGGCGGATATCGAGTTTCCCAACGACCTGCTGCGTGAACTCGACCGCATGGAGTTCCATGTCTATGAAACCCGGCAGACGGTGCGCGCTGTCCAGCGACCGATTGTCATCATCACCTCGAACAACGAAAAAGAATTGCCCGATGCTTTTCTGCGGCGTTGCTTCTTTCACTACATCAAGTTTCCCGACAAGGGAACCATGCAGAAAATTGTTGATGTGCATTTTCCCGAGATCAAGAACGCCCTGCTCAAGGAAGCACTGGAAGTCTTTTTTCAACTGCGCGATGTACCGGGACTGAAGAAAAAACCGTCCACGTCCGAGCTCATCGACTGGTTGAAACTCCTGCTCGCAGAGGACATCCCCCCCGAGGCACTGCACTCGAAAGACCAAAAGGTTGTTGTGCCACCACTGGCTGGGGCGCTATTGAAAAACGAACAGGACGTGCATCTGTTTGAACGCCTGGTCAGAATGGCGCAACAGAATCGCTAGCGCCTGTCCGCCATGTTGATCGATTTTTTTCAGCACCTCAGACTGCGTAAACTTCCCGTGTCGACGCGGGAGTTTCTCACCTTGCTGGAAGCCCTCCAGAGCGGCCTGGCCAGCCATTCGATCGATGATTTTTATATTCTTTCTCGTACCTGCCTGGTTAAGGACGAAACCCAGTACGATAAATTCGATCGCGCCTTTAGCGAATATTTCAAAGGTGTTGAAAACATTCCTGGCCTGGGCGTAGAAATCCCTGAAGAATGGCTCAAGGCCATGAGCCTGAAACACTTATCGCCGGAGGACAAAGCCAAACTCGAAAAACTGGGCTGGGACAAGCTGATGGAAGAATTCAAGAAACGCCTGGAAGAACAAAAGGCGCGGCATGAAGGCGGCAACAAATGGATAGGCACAGGTGGTACCAGCCCTTACGGCAACAATGGGCAACACCCCGAAGGCATGCGCATCGGGGGTAAATCAGCGGGCAACCGCACCGCCATCAAGGTGTGGGAAAACCGTGAGTTTCGCAATCTTGACGACACGATTGAACTGGGCACACGCAACATAAAAATTGCGCTGCGCCGCTTGCGTCGCTTTGCCCGCGAAGGCGCGGCGGAAGAATTTGATCTGGACAACACCATCATCGGCACCGCACGTAATGCCGGCTGGCTGGATATCAAGATGCGGCCGGAGCGCCACAACAAGGTGAAGGTGCTGCTATTCCTTGATGTGGGCGGTTCGATGGACGATCACATTAAAGTCTGCGAAGAACTTTTCTCTGCCGCGAAAAGTGAATTCAAGCACCTGGAATATTTTTATTTTCACAATTGCATCTACGATTTTGTCTGGCGCGACAACCATCGCCGCCAAAGCGAGCGCTTTTCGCTGCGAGACCTCATGAATAAATACGGCCCGGATTACAAAGTCGTTGTCGTTGGGGATGCGACCATGAGCCCGTATGAAGTAGTGCAACCCGGTGGGTCGGTGGAATACAACAACCCGGAAGCGAGTGCCGTGTGGCTCTCTCGCCTGCAAGAAACCTGGCCGCATGCCGTGTGGCTGAATCCCGAACCTGAGCGCTTATGGGATTATCGGCAATCGATTGATTTGATCCGCACGATTTTTCGCAATCGCATGTTTCCGCTCACGCTGCAAGGGCTGGAGCGCGGCATGCGCGAGTTGAACAAGTAGTTGAACAAGCACTGAACAAATAGCTAAAACAGTGTGCTTTTTTGAATCAGCCCGGCACATTCGCAGGCGGAGCGACTTTCATGATTTCCTCGATAGTCGTCAGTCCTGTTGCCACTTTTCTGGCACCGGCGATACGCAGCGATTTCACGCCTTCACGCATCGCCTGCTGACGCAAGCCATCCAGATCCGCCTTGGTGGCGATCAGCTGTTTCAGTTCGGCAGACAACGGCATGATTTCGTAAATGCCGATTCGCCCCTTGTAGCCGGTCATACGGCACTCAAGGCACCCGACAGGGCGATACAGCTGCGCAGGCTGTTTTGATTTCCATGGCGCAACCAGTGCATTCCATGCCGTTTCGTCTTCAACGCGCATGCCGCCAGGCTGCTTGCATTTCGGACACAAGGTGCGCACCAGCCGCTGTGCCATGACGCCAACGACTGTTGCCGCCAGCAAATAGGATGGCACACCCAGATCAATCAATCGCGTAATAGCCGAGGGCGCATCATTGGTGTGCAATGTCGACAACACCAGATGTCCGGTAAGTGCCGCCTGAATGGCCATATCCGCCGTTTGCAGATCGCGAATTTCGCCCACCATGATGATGTCCGGGTCCTGCCGCATCAGGGCGCGAATGCCTTCCGCAAACCCCATGCCGATATCCGGTACAACCTGCACCTGATTGAACATGGGTTCGATCATCTCGATCGGGTCTTCCAGCGTGCACACATTCACTTCCGGCGTGGCCAGCTCTTTCAAGGTGGAATACAGCGTGACTGTTTTACCGCTGCCCGTCGGCCCGGTGACCAGAATAATGCCATTAGGATGCGTCGTCATGCCACGCCATGTGGCTACTTCGTCTTCACCAAAACCCAGCTCGGAAAAGTCACGCACCAGCACATCCGGGTCAAAAATCCGCATCACCAATTTCTCGCCAAAGGCTGTCGGCAGAGTCGCCAGCCGCAGTTCAACCTCCTGCCCGTCGGGTGTGCGGGTTTTGATGCGGCCATCTTGCGGGCGACGTTTTTCCACCACATCCATGCGGCCAAGAATCTTGATGCGGCTGGTCATGGCGTTGAGTACCGCCATCGGAATCTGATACACCTGATGCAGCACGCCATCAATGCGAAAGCGCACGATGCCCTGATCGCGTCGCGGCTCGACATGAATATCCGACGCGCGCTGTTCAAACGCATATTGCCAGAGCCAATCAACGATGGTGACGATGTGCTGATCGTTCGCATCAAACTGTTTATTGCTCTTGCCGAGCTCAACCAGTTGCTCGAAATTTGAAGCGCCGCCGGTGACATCGCCCTTCGCCTGCGCACCTTTGACGGATTTTGCCAGGTTATAAAATTCCACCTGATAGCGTGCAATATCTTGCGGGTTGGCAATGACCCGGCGAATTTTTTTATTCAGAATCGGCTGAATTTCGGCCTCCCAGTTGCGCTGGAAGGGCTCCGCCGTAGCGATCACTACCTCGTCCAGCTTTACCTGAACCGGCAGGATGCGAAAGCGCGAGGCATAGGCATTGCTCATCACGCTGGTCACTATCGAAAAATCAATCTTGAGGGGATCGATATGCAAATAATCCAGACCGGACCACGCCGCCAGCCACTGCGTCAGCGCATCCATATCCAGCACTTTATGTGGCGGCTGTAATGACTTCCAGCGCTTCTCAGCCAGCATGACCAGCGGATGAGTTTCCGTGGTGAAGTGGCGCCGCTCGTTTTTAAAAGCAGCCGCCTGATCCGCGTCCACCAAACCGTCGGCAACCAGTGCATCGATCACTTCCGGCAGCTTTAAGCTGTGTTCTTTCATTTCTCGAGATGAGGCATGATCCATGTTGAAAAGTCGGCGCCAACAATATGCCAAACTATAATCGAAAACACAGCCAAAGAACGTACAAGAAAAATCACTCGGCAAGACAGCGTTATTCTGTTTGCATTGATTGCAACGTCAAGGAAATCACGAATGTTTACATGGCGCCTTTTGATGACAGGGCTTTTTTTATCATTGCCAGCCATCGCCCAACCCGAAGTTCAGCCCACTACCCCATCCGTCGCTGACGAATGCGCACAAGCACGCGACCCGGCTCTCTGCACCGCACGCCAGGCCGCACTCACTATCTGTGCAGAAAAACACGGGGCAGAAAAACAGGCCTGCCTGCAAGATAACCTGCCACCTGTGGATTGCAGCCACGCAGACAACCCGGAAGAATGCATGGCCATTGAGCAATCAAAAGAAAAGTGTGCAGGGAAAAAAAACGCTGCACTTACCGCCTGCCTGAATCCGGACTCACAAAAACACGCGAAAAAATCCACCAAGAGAAGCAAAAAAACAAAGCATCGTTCTCGCGCTTTACGGCCTCGCTAGGGTGTTACCGGCATAACCAGTCGAACAAGGCTGGGGCTTTAATAAGGGGAGCAATCATGATCAGCAAACCATCATAAACACGCAAAGAAGGCGCGCGCGACTCTGCACACCGCGCCTTCTCACCATACTCAGCCAGCACGCATCTCCAGCATCAACTGGTTCATGCGCTTAACGAACGTCGCCGGATCATCCAATTGGCCGCCTTCGGCGAGCAATGCTTGATCAAACAACACCTCGGCCCAGTCATTGAACCTGCTGCCCTCGCGGTCGGCTTCGGCTTTCAGGCGCTGCACCACCGGATGCTGCGGATTGATTTCCAGCACCGGTTTGGCCGCTGGAGCGTGTTGCCCGGCCGCCTTGAGCAAACGTGCCAGATTGCCCGACATATCATTTTCTGCGCTCACCAGACACGCAGGCGATTCGGTCAAGCGATACGTCACGCGCACTTCTTTCACGCGCTCGGATAATGCCCCGGCAATTTTGTCGGTCAAGGCCTTGAACTCACCGGCGGCAGATTCCTGCGCCTGTTTTTCTGCCTCGTCTTCCAGCTTGCCCAGGTCTAAATCACCCTTGGCCACCGATGCCAGGGATTTGCCATCGAACTCGGTCACATGCGAGACGACCCATTCATCCACGCGCTCGGAGAGCAGCAACACTTCGATGCCCTTTTTGCGGAACACCTCAAGGTGCGGGCTGTTCTTCGCCGCATTAAAGGTATCCGCCGTGACAAAGTAAATTTTCTCTTGCTCGGGTTTCATGCGTGCGATGTAATCGGCCAGCGATACCGTCTGCTCGGTGGTGTCGTCATGCGTGGATGCAAAGCGCAGCAGACCGGCGATTTTTTCCTTATTGGCAAAATCCTCGCCGACGCCTTCTTTCAGCACGCGGCCAAATGCGGCCCAGAACGTCGCATATTTTTCCTTATCGTTCGCTGCCATATCAGCCAACATGCCCAGCACCTTGGCCGTGCAGCCTTTGCGAATAGCCTCGATGTCTTTCGATTCCTGCAAAATCTCACGCGAGACATTCAACGGCAGATCGGCCGAATCCACAATGCCGCGCACAAAACGCAGATACGCAGGCAGCAATTGTTCCGCATCATCCATGATGAACACGCGGCGCACATACAGCTTGATGCCGTGCCGCACATTGCGATCATATAAATCAAACGGTGCCTTAGCGGGCAGATACAGAAGCTGCGTGTACTCGCTCTTGCCCTCTACGCGCGCATGCACCCACGCCAGCGGGTCTTCGTAATCATGGCCGACATGCTTGTAAAACGCCTTGTACTGCTCTTCCGTAATATCGTTTTTAGGTTTCGCCCACAAGGCAGAAGCCTGGTTGACGGTTTCATCCTCATCGGTCACCACCTGGCCACCGCTCTCGCCGTCCTTGCCCTCGCGCCACTCTTCTTTTTTCATCACAATCGGTTGCAAGATGTGATCGGAATACTTGCGGATGATGTTGCGCAATTTCCAGCCGGACAATAAATCGTCCTGATCATCACGCAAATGCAGGGTGATTTCGGTGCCGCGAACAGGCTTTTCGATCGCCTCGATGGTGAATTCGCCCGCCCCTTCTGATTCCCAGCGCACGCCCTGATCGGCTGCTGTACCGGCGCGACGGGTAACTACGGTGACTCGGTCAGCGACGATGAAGGACGAATAAAACCCCACGCCAAACTGGCCAATTAACCCGGCATCTTTCTTTTGATCGCCGGACAACTGCGAGAAAAATTCACGCGTGCCTGATTTGGCGATAGTGCCCAAGTTGGCAATGGCTTCATCCCGATTCATGCCGATGCCGTTATCGCTCACTGTCAGCGTGCGTGCCGTTTTGTCGAAGCTCACGCGGATGCTGAATTCACCCTCGTTCTCCAGCAGCGCAGCATTATTAAGCGCCTCAAAGCGTAATTTGTCGCAGGCATCTGACGCATTGGAAATCAGTTCGCGCAGGAAAATTTCGCGATTGGAATACAGCGAGTGAATCATCAACTGTAAAAGCTGCTTGACCTCGGTCTGAAAGCCCAGCGTTTCACGTGCCGGGTTGGTTTGTGCGGTTGTTGTCATTGATATTTCCTAAAAAATAATGGCTTATGGTTTGCAATCGTCGTTGATGCCGTGTTTTGCAAATGCCATCGCAAAAACACAGCACTCGGCCAACACAATATGGTGCCAGTGCGGTGAATTTCAATGGGTTGAGCAGTTTAAACGGTGGCGTGGTTTTCTGTCACCACCAGGCCAACTTGGCTTGAGTTAGTCTTAGCGGGTCTTTATCAGCGCAGACCCCATGCGCTTGATCTCTGGCAAACAAGATCCGCACGAGGTGCCGCATTTTAGCTGCGCCTGCAGCGCATCCAGGTCAGCACCCTGGCGATACATGTCGTTGATTTGCGTCTCGGTCACGCCAAAGCAGTTACACACGGCGCGCCCGGCAGGAGCCATCAATAAGGGTGGCTTGGCTGTAGCCGCAAACAGCCAGCGCCGCAGCTCATTGACTGGCTGGCCGCTGGCCATCAGCTCGCGCAACCAGTCCGCTGCCGCTGTTTCACCGGCTAACAACACGCCCAGCAAACGATCGCTCGTCGTATCGGTTTTTGCGCGCTTGGCAATGTCACGGCGTGGATCGCTGTAGGCGGTGCATTCTTCCAGCTCAAGCACTGCAACGAGCTTATCCAGTATCTCTTTTGACAACGGCGCGGCATGCGCCACAGACAACATGACGAACGGATGATCGCGCCCGGCCAGCGTGACTGCGGCGTAATCGAATGCAGGTAACAACCTGGCAAGCTGGTCACGCCAAGACAAGACTTGCTCATCTGCCGAGCGCGTAGCATCGGCCACATCCGCTGCACGCAAGGCGATGAGCCGATACGGCAAGTCGACAGGCTCAATGCGGATCGCGGCCGCCTTGAGTTCGGGCTGCTTCGATATCGGATCGAAAGCCGACAACATCAGCTGATTGACGCCTGCATGAGACAAGGAGCGCGCACCCCAGTGCATGGCGATGAACGCCTGACTCGGCTTGAGTTCATCGCTCGGACTGACCGGTAGAATAATTTCGCCACGGCGGCTTTTAATGCGCGCCAGCTCGCCGGGCTTGAAGCCGCGTCGCTCGATATCCATTGTATTAAGCAGCAAACGCGGCGTGGGTTCGTGCGCTGCCAGCCGTGCGGCGCGGCCGGTACGACTCATGCCGTGCCATTGGTCACGCAGGCGGCCGGTGGTCAAACGCAAGGGATAACGGGCGTCAGTCGCCTCGGCGGTTAGCGTAAAAGTCAGCGGCGCAAACAGGGCGAGGCCATCGGCTGTGGCGAACCGATAATCTTCATAAAGCCGCGCCTGACCGCTCTGCGCATCTTGCGGGAAAGGCCATTGTTGCGGGCCGTTTTTTTCGAGGATGGCGTAGCTCATGCCGCTCATATCGAGATCACGGCTAACAGTCAGACTGACATGTTCGGCGAAAATATCAGCGGTATCGGTAAAGTTGAACAGACGGTTCGCCGTATCACCAGCGCCGACTTTTTTACCCAGGCGACGGGCAAACTCGGCAGCGATTTCACAGTCCGGCCGCGCTTCGCCGGGCGGCGATACCGCCGCGCGCACGCGTGAGATGCGGCGTTCGGAATTCGTCACCGTGCCCTCTTTTTCCCCCCAGCTCGCGGCAGGTAGCAAGAGATCAGCAAAGGCAGCCGTTTCAATATCGGCATAGGCATCTTGCACCACGACGAATTCCGCTTTGACTAACGCCTCGCGCACCCTCGTTTGATCCGGCATGGACTGCGCCGGGTTGGTGCAGGCAATCCACACCGCCTTGATTTTTCCTTCATGCAAGGCATCAAACAACTCGACTGCCGTTTTTCCCGGCTGGTCAGGAATGCTGGGCACACCCCACAGGGCGGCTAATTCTTCACGGTCAGCGACATTCGACAAATGTCGATGCCCCGGCAGCAGATTAGCCATCGCACCCACTTCACGCCCGCCCATCGCATTGGGCTGGCCGGTGAGCGAGAACGGTCCCATGCCGGGTTGGCCAATTTTCCCCGTCGCCAAATGCAGATGAATCAACGCCGCATTATTGCTCGTGCCGTGAGTTGATTGGTTGAGCCCCTGACACCACATCGACAGCGGCGCTTTGGCCTGGCCGAACCAGCGTGCGGCTTTCACAATATCCTCTGCCGCCACACCGCACGTGGCAGCAGCGGCAGCGGGCGTGAGCTCACGAACTTTGTCGCGCAGCGTGGAAAAACCCGTGGTGTGCGCGGCGATAAAGGCTTCATCCACCAACCCTTCCCACAACATCACATGCAGCATGGCGCTGTAAAGAATTACATCGCTGCCCGGCGTGATTGCCAGATGCAAATCAGCCATCGCGGCTGTATCGGTGCGGCGCGGATCGACGACAATGATTTTGAGTTCCGGGTTTTTCGCCTTCGCATCCTCGATGCGCCGGAACACAATCGGATGCGCCCAGGCGGTGTTGCTGCCGGCGAGCAAAAACAGGTCGCTCAAGGCAATGTCGTCATAGCTGCAGGGTACCGCGTCCGACCCCAGCGTCGCCTTGTAGCCCGCCACGGCGGACGACATGCACAGGCGCGAGTTGGAATCGATGTTGTTCGTGCCCACCAACGCGCGTGCCAACTTGTTGAAGACGTAATAATCTTCCGTCAGCAGCTGGCCGGAAATGTAGAAGGCAACGGCATCCGGCCCATGTTGCTGGATGATCGCAGCGAAGCGTTCGGCAGCGGTATCCAGCGCCATATCCCAGGAAGTCGGCGTGCGTGACACCGTGCGTGAGGTGCGTAGTTCCGGCACCAGTGCACGCCCGGTGCGCTGTGTGGTGAGATGCAGGCTGGCGCCCTTGCTGCACAGGCGGCCAAAGTTGGCCGGATGATCGGGGTCGCCGCGCACATTGATGATTTTTGCCGCCTTGCCAGAACCAGCTGTTTCAATAATCACACCGCAGCCGGTGCCGCAATAGCAGCAAACGGAGCGCGTCTCGCTCACCTGAAATTCAAGAGTGGATTCCACAGCGGATTCCATAGCACCCATCACACATTCAGCCTCAAAGCGCTAACAGCACCACGCCATTTTCAACGCGCGCCGGATACGTCATGGTGCTTCCTTCATCGGGCGCACAGGCCTCTCCGCTGGATAATTCAATATTCCAGCCGTGCAGCGGGCAGGTCACGCGATGCCCATGCACGATGCCTTGCGACAGCGGGCCCGCCTTGTGCGGGCAAGCATCGCGCAGCGCAAAGACTTCATCGTCTGCCGTGCGGAATACAGCGATACTCACCTCATCGTGCGGCACCACCCGGCTACCGCGCAGGGGGATTTCTTCCAGACGACACACCTTATGCCATGTACTCAAAACTTTCTCCTGCCTGCTATGGATTTACTACGGGTTTTCAATGTGCTTCAAATGGTTTCAACGGGAACAGGCAAAGGCGTAAATTCTGCCGCCAACTGGGGTAACCCGTCACCCGGCAAGCGCTCACGCCACGGATCAATGACACCCTGCAACGCATACAGCAGGCGTTGATGCAAGGCTTTTCGATTATCAGCGTCTGCCACCACACGCTGCTTCACATAATCGAGGCCGACGCGTTGCACATAGTGCACCGTGCGCTCCAGATACCAGCCCTCTTCGCGATAAAGCTGAAGGAAGGCGGCAGAATATTCCAGCACCTCTTCGCGCGTCGTCACCTTGCACAAAAACTCGGCAACCTCGGTCTTGATACCGCCATTACCGGCGACATAAAGCTCCCAACCGGAATCAACACCGATCACGCCAACATCCTTGATGCCCGCTTCAGAGCAATTACGCGGGCAGCCCGACACAGCCAGCTTCACTTTATGCGGCGACCACATGCCGAACAACATTTTTTCCAGCGCCACACCCATGCTCATCGACTGCTGCGTGCCAAAGCGGCAATGCTCGGTACCAACGCAGGTTTTCACCGTGCGGATGCTTTTGCCATAGGCATGGCCTGACGGCATGTCCAGGTCTTTCCACACTGCGGGCAAGTCTTCTTTTTTCACCCCGAGCAAATCAATCCGCTGACCACCCGTCACCTTGACGGTCGGGATGTGATATTTCTCCGCCACATTGGCAATGCGGCGCAACTCGTCCGGCGTGGTCAGCCCGCCCCACATGCGCGGTACCACACTGTACGTGCCATCCTTCTGGATGTTGGCATGCGCCCGCTCGTTGATGAAACGCGATTGCGGATCGTCCTTCGCCTCGTGCGGCCAAGTGGAAATCAGGTAGTAATTGAGCGCCGGACGGCAGGTGGCGCAACCGTCGGGCGTATGCCAGGCCAGGGTTGCGAAGACATCATCCAGCGAGAGCAGCTTTTGGCCACGAATTTCTGCGCGCACTTCGCCGTGTGTGAGCGCTGTACAGCCGCACATCGGCTTCGTGGTACGGTCGGCGGCCTGATAGGCGCCACCAATGGTGGATGCCAATATCTGCTCGACCAAGCCAGTGCAGGAACCGCACGAGGAGGATGCCTTGGTATGTTTTCTCACGTCATCCAGCGTGAACAAGCCTTTTTCGCGAATCGCCTTGACAATCGTGCCCTTGCACACGCCATTGCAACCACAAACTTCAGCTTCGTCGTTCATTGCCGCTGCTTTAGAATTCCCGGCGTGACCCACGTCACCCACATGATTATTGGTGAAGGCATCGCCAAACATCAAATGATCGCGAATCGAGCCGACATCACGGCCTTCCTTGAGCAACTGAAAATACCAGCCGCCATCGCCCGTGTCGCCATAAAGTACGGCACCCACCAGGCGATCATTTTCGATCACCAGGCGCTTGTAAATACCGCCGCTTTTATCGTACAGCACAATATCCTCCGTGCCATCGCCACCGGTGAAATTGCCCGCCGAGAAGACATCCACGCCGGTCACTTTCAGCTTGGTTGAGGTGACAGAACCCTGATAACGGCTGATGCCCATTTGCGCCAGATGATTGGCGCACACCTTGGCCTGTTCAAACAGCGGCGCAACGAGTCCGTACGCTATGCCGCGATGTGCTGCACATTCGCCTACTGCGTAAATTCTCGGGTCAAATGTTTGCAGCGTGTCGGATACCACCACCCCACGCTGGCAGTGCAGGCCGGATGCCTCGGCCAACGCCGAATTAGGACGAATGCCTGCGGCCATGACCACTAAATCTGCAGGAATTTCAGCGCCATCTTTAAACCGTATTGAACACACCCGGCCTGCTGCGTTGGCAGCTAGCATTTCAGTTTGCTTGCCCAGCAAAAATTTAAGGCCTTTGCTCTCCAGTGAAGCTTGCAGCATATCAGCGCTCGGTTTATCCAACTGGCGCTCCATGATCCACTCGCCAAGGTGTACTACGGTGACATCCATACCCCGTAGCTTGAGTCCGTTAGCGGCTTCCAAGCCCAGCAAGCCGCCACCGATGACGACCGCGTGCTTATGCGTAAGCGCTGTTGCAATCATGGCCTCGGTATCCGCAATATCGCGATAAGCAATCACCCCGGGCAGATCATTCCCGGGCACTGGCAACATAAATGGCACAGAGCCCGTCGCCAGCAACAGGCGATCGTAGCCTGTCTCCATCGTCGCCCCGGTGCTATCTTCGGCAATCACTTTGCGCCCGATGCGATCAATTTTCACGACTTTTTTACTTGTATGCAACGTGATGCCGTTGCCTTTGTACCAGTCAAGATCGTTCAGCACGATATCGGCCAGCGTCATCTCGCCGGCCAAGACTGGCGAGAGCAGAATGCGGTTGTAATTGGGATGCGGCTCAGCCCCAAACACCGTGACGTCGTAAAGATCAGGGGCCAGCTTTAACAATTCCTCAACGGTGCGTATGCCCGCCATGCCATTACCCACAACCACTAATTTTTGCTTTTGCATTCTCTATCTCCTGCGAGGCTCATAATTATCGTTAGCAAGCCTTGTGCCCGAATTTTGTCAAGCCGCTCTGGCACACCAACGCGTTGATTCAAAAGGAAGACCAATAACTGTTCATTCACCAAGTCCCGCTTTGCCGCACCGGGGTGGTGCATGGGTTTTCAAACTCCCCGAAATGGGTTGATTCATGAGGCGGGTTCATAGGTTCGATTCATGGGGACATCTCATTGTCGCGATAACCAAAAAGCCAGCACCAGATTGAGCACCAGCGAAATACCCAGAATAATTTTCAACGTCAGCGATGGATTCCGTGCTGCCAATGGGATGCGCCGTGCTGAAGTCAGCGGCCGATAGGCCCCGCGCTCAAGTGCTAAAACGAATTCCTCGGCAGTTTCAAACCGATCTGCCGGTTCACGCGCGCAGGCCTTGAGCAGAATAGTTTCCAGCCACTCGGGAATATCTCGGCGATAGCGAGTCGGCGGTGTGGGTTGCGCAAAGCGCGGCGTCTGAAAGGGCTCGATCTCGCCATACGGATACTTGCGTGTCAGCAGTTCATATAGCGTGACGCCACAGGAATAAAGATCGCTCCCTTCATTTGCCGTGCCTTCAGCGAATAGCTCAGGCGCCATGTATGAGGGCGTGCCGGGGTTGTTGATTTCACTCAAGCGCTCACCGTCGCTGGCGGCCACCCCCAGATCGAGCACAGTAATCTGCCCCTGCGCGCCAAGCTGGATGTTGTCAGGCTTGATGTCTCGATGAACGATCCCCAGCCGATGCAGCAAACCAGCGGCCCTGAGCAAACGCAAGCCAATGGCGGCCACTTCATCCACACCGAAACGATGCCCGCGCGCCAGGCGCGCCTTGAGCGATTCACCCTCATGCCAGGTCATCAAGTAGTACAGACTAGAACGCGCCGGATGGCTGACAACCTGTGGGAAACAAGGCGCTACCGCACGCCGCGCCAGCCATTCTTCATACACCAGTGCCGCGATTGATTCCACATCACCCGCCTCGGGCCGCAACGTTTTAAGCACCAGCGTTTCATTGCCCTGCGCGACTTTGTAGAGCAGCGTCATGCGCGACTCATGCAGCACATCGAGCACACGCAGGCCATCAATCTCATCGCCGACTTTCAACTGCGGCGGCAAAGGCAGTTTTTGCGCACCATCCAGTCGATCGCGCAAATTCGATTGCGGTACCTTGATCACATGGGCGACCAACGCTGTGCAATTATCGCTTGCTCCACGCCGTACCGCTTCCAGCGCCAGGGCGTTTGCCGCCGCTTCGGCTGTGGCATGGCGCACCAGAAATTCGTTGATGCCCGCATCCGCCAACGTGCCCCAGACACCATCCGTGAGCAGCACGAATCGGTCGCCCGCTGCCAATTCCCCATCAGCATGGTCGACCACCAAATGTTCATCCAGACCCAGTGCGCGGCGCAACACGTTGCTCAGTTCGGGATGCGGCCAGGTATGGTCTTCGGTTAGCTGAGTCAGCACGCCAGCACGCCACAGATAAGCGCGCGAATCACCCACATGGCCCACGTAATAGCGGCTGCCGCGCAACACCAGGGCCGTCAAGGTGGTGGCCATGCCCGCGTATTCACGGTTTTTGCGCGCCGTCGCTAGCAGCCAGCGATTGGTGGCGGTCAGCACCGTATCGAATGACTTTGCCACACTCCAGGTATCCGGCGTGGCGAAATAATCGTTGAGCAAATTACGCACGGCATACTCAGCTGCCTCGCGTCCCTGGGCGTGGCCGCCAACGCCATCGGCCACGGCCAGCAGCATGCCTTTGGCATCAAGCTCATCACCCTCAGGCGTCGCCGCACCGACGTAGTCTTCATTGCGACTACGCAGCCCGACGAGCGTCGAGTGGGCAACATCAATCTGCAACCTACTCATCCGTTCGCCCGATCAAATGCGGGCAGCCGTCATCGTGGCAGCGCCCCATGTTGTGCGCCAACGCGCTTTAACCGAGATGAGGCCAACCAGCGCTGCCATGGCAAGCGCTGCGAAAATCAGAAAACCCGCCTGATAACTCCCAGTGATCTGCCGCGAATATCCAAGAGACGAGGCCAGCCAGAAACCACCCACACCACCGGCCATGCCAACCAGCCCGGTCATGACGCCAATCTCTTTGCGAAAGCGCTGCGGCACCAGCTGAAACACCGCCCCATTGCCCATGCCCAGCGCCAGCATGGCAAGCACAAAAACGCTCAATGCCATCCATGCCTGAGGCAGGCCGATGCTGGCGATGCCGAGAAAAACCGCCGCCAGCGCATACATGACAGTCAGGCTCCGGATGCCGCCGATACGATCTGCCACACCACCACCAATGGGCCGCACCAAAGAACCAGCGAACACACAGGCAGCGGTGAAAAACCCCGCCGTTTTTGCATCCAGCCCGTATTGCGTATTGAAATAAATCGTCAACGATGAGGCAAGACCCACAAATCCGCCAAACGTCACCGCATAGAAAAACATGAACCACCAGGCATCTTTATCCTTGAGCACCGCCAAGTATTCAACCAGGCGCTTGGGCGGCGGGCACTCCGGCGCATCCTTGGCCAGCACCAGATAAACCACGAACACGATGGCCAAAGGCACCAGCAAAATACCAAACACATTGCCCCAGCCATAGGCGGCGGCCAAGCTGGGTGCAAGCAATGCGGCCAGCGCCGTGCCGGAGTTTCCCGCCCCCGCGATACCCAAGGCCTTGCCTTGATGCTCCGCCGGATACCAGCGCGAGGCCAGCGGTAGCGCCACGGCAAACGAAGCCCCCGCTACGCCGAGGAACAGGCCAAACACCAGTGTTTGTTCGTAGCTGTGAATACCCACCTGCCAGGCGTAAAACAGCGCGGCCATCACGATCACCTGCCCAATCGCCCCAGTCAGCTTCGGCTTTAAGTGATCCACCATGAGGCCCATGAACAACCGCAATATCGCACCTGCCAGCACGGGTGTTGCCACCATCAACCCGCGTTGCGCGTGAGTGAGCTGTAAATCCTGCGCGATCTGCACCCCCAACGGGCCGAGAATGACCCAGACCATGAAGGCCAGATCAAAATAAAGGAAAGCGGCAAATAGGGTTGGCGTATGCCCGGATTGCAGAAAACTCTTCTTGTCCATAAATTATCCTTGTTTGGCTCTGTTGATGACGAACAGCCGCCACCTCATCGTTGATGCACTCTGAGGTTTTACACAGCAGGTCGCATGCCAGATATGCACTAAACTTGGTAATCACTGACCGCACAAAGGCTTAGAGGGAAAGTCGGCGCCGGTGATACGGCACGAGTACGCTTTGTTGCACCGCAATAGCGCAATCGCACGGATTGCGCGCCTCATGTCGGTGCGCATCCCGTGCAGACCAAAGACCACATCAAAACTTCGCTTCGCCCCACAGCCAGAACTTGTCGGTATCAACCGAGAAAGTTTTCGCGTTGTAGCTGGCGTACTTAATGCCAATCAGATATTTTTTGGCGATGGGTTTGGTGGCCTGAAGATTCCATTCCGTGCCATACCGCGCATTGCCTTGGTCAGCATGGTAGTCGTGATAAATCGCATCGAGCTTGACGCCGTACAGTGTCGACCCCGCACCGAGGTAAGCATCCTTCAAGCCATTCGCCGGCGTTGCCAGGAACATGTCTACCCAGCCGTTGAAGGCGTGCAAAGTAGCCAGCGGGGTCTGGAAGCTCTTCGTGCCATTGCCTTCAAGAAGTTCATAACCCAGTTTCACGCTATGCACGCCTTTGGCCAAGCCTGCTTCAAGGAAGGCGTAATCCACGCTGTAATCCGCCGGATTTTTCTTGTAGTCCGACTGCGATGCGTACTCGGCGGTATAGAGGAACTTCACGCCTTCAGCGACGGCTTTATCCCCTTTGAAGCGCAAGCCCCAGGTTTGTATCGAGCTCGTCGCGAAATCGGTATAGTCGAGCAGATAACCATAGCCCACGATCTCGCCAACGCTCCAGCCCTTGTAGCTGACATTGAGAATCGGCGACTTCATTTTCGCATTGCCCACGTTGGCAAATGTAGTGGCAGGAAATTTGGTTTGATCACTAAACACGCGGTTGGCGTTGTAGATGTAGCCTGCGGTGATTGTTGTTGCAGGCAGGGATTGATTGACCACGGTGAAGCCGTCGAATGTTTGTTCATTTTGCCGCCAGCCCACGTTGCCGATAAAGCGCTGGTTATCCAGCACGATGCGCTGCCGGCCGTATTTCAGCTTGGTGTCTGGAATACCGGAGTAACTCAGGTAGGCCTGATTGACCTCGGTGAATTCCGGATCAGCAATGATGGAGTAAGCCGTCTTGCGATTGGTCGTGCTGTTGTAATTGTCTGTGCCTGCAACGCTTAAATGTTCGGCTTCAAGCATCGCGCCAAAGCCTTTGAATTCACCCGTCTCGTAACCAAAGCGCAGGCGCAGGGTGGAGGCGTTCGCCGCTTTCAGTGCATTCTCCTGGCTCACGCTCTCGTAACGGTAGCGGGCATCCAGCGAGGGTTTGCCGCCCGTGATGGCGTCAGCAAAACTGTCTCCCGCAAAGGCGGGTAATGCGAGCAGTGACAGCGAGAGTAAAACAGCGTGTGCCATTTGTGTTGAAGTCAGTGATGAATGACGTGACATAAAAGTATCTCCAGAAAAGTAATTGATAAATAAAAGTGAAAATATTTAAGGGTTAGGCCACCTTTTTCAGTTGCTTGCGATAGAGGAATTCAAATACCGCTGCGCGGTAAGCGGCAAACCGGCTATCTTCCGCAAGCGCCAGGCGGTCACGCGGGCGGGGCAGATCCACCGTGACAATCTCGCCTATCGTTGCCGCCGGTCCATTGGTCATCATGACGATGCGATCCGAGAGCAACACCGCTTCATCGACATCGTGCGTCACCATCACCACCGTGGCGCCAGTCTTGGCCAGCACGCCGTTGAGCTCATCCTGCAAGCTGGCGCGGGTAAGTGCATCAAGTGCGCCAAAGGGTTCATCCATTAACAAGATGCGTGGTTCCATGGCAAAAGCGCGGGCGATGCCGACACGCTGCTTCATGCCGCCGGAAATTTCATGCGGATATTTATCCAGTGCGTGTTCCATGTGCACCATTTCGAGTGCGGCAACCACGCGCGCTGTGAGTTTCGCCTTGCCCTCTTTTCGCCCGAAAACACGTTCAACGGCTAGCATCACATTTTCAGAACACGTCATCCAGGGTAACAGGGAATGGTTCTGGAACACTACCGCACGCTCGGGCCCCGGCCCGGTGATTTCGCGGTTATCGCACAGCAGCACACCATGCGTTGCCCGTGTCAGGCCGGCAATGAGATTAAGCAAAGTAGATTTGCCGCAGCCCGAATGCCCGATCAGCGCCACGACTTCACCCGGACTGATCGCCAGATTGATATCACGCAGGGCAACAAAGCGGCCTGCCCGTGCAGGAAATTCCTGGCCAACGCTTTCGATTTTGACGATGGGTTTCATGTGCTTCTCCTCAACGTGATTCGTAAGTAAAACGCTTGGCCAGCAGCAACAGCATCTGCTCCAGCGCAAACCCCACCATGCCGATAACAAAGATGGCAATGATGATGTGCTCGACCTTGAGGCTGTTCCATTCATCCCACACCCAGAAGCCGATGCCCACGCCGCCGGTTAACATTTCCGCCGCAACAATTACCAACCAGGCGGTACCGATGGATAGGCGAATGCCGGTCAACATGTAAGGCAGCACAGCGGGGAAGAGAATCCTGGTAATCACCTTGTCTTCCGACAAGCCCAGCACACGTGCCACATTCAAATAATCCTGTGGCACGCGCTGCACGCCCTGCGCGGTATTGAGAATCATCGGCCAGATGGAACAGATGAAAATAGTCCACGTTGCAGCGGGATCAGCGCGCTTGAATACCAGCAAGCCAATCGGCAGCCAGGCAAGTGGAGAGACTGGGCGCAGCAAGCTGATGACAGGATCGAACATGCGGTTCATGAAGTTAAAGCGACCGAGCATGAACCCTGCCGGTATGCCTACCAGCGCAGCAAAACCGAAACCGATGCCAACACGTTGCAATGAGGAGAGCACATTCCAGCCAATACCCTGATCATTCGGACCATTCCGATAGAACGGATCAGCAAACAACTTGGCCGCCGCATCCCACGTTTGCATCGGGCCGGGAATCGAGTTGTTCTTGACGGCAACAAGCGCCCAGATGCCCAGCAGCAAAGCAATGCCGAGCAGGGGCGGAATCATGGTTTTTGCCAACTCACGCGCGCCGTGAACTAACCGCTCCCCGCGTCCCGGCCCTCGCCCCAAGGCAGGAGAAACTTCTTGCGCGCTGAACGGCGCGATTTCCATAAAGGTCGGCACTGGTGACACGGTAGTCTGTATGGGTAAGATCGCCATCGCGTCCACTTCTGCCACCTGCATCGACCCCATGTTTTTAAAAGCAATGACTGCACTCATGATGCTCTCCCTTCTTGCAAAAAACCTCAGGCGTGAATCTTGAAAGATGCGGCGTATTTCTTCGGGTCTTTCCCATCCCACACCACACCGTCGATCAATTTGCTCGAGCGCATGTCGCTCTTGGGTAGTGCAGCCTTGGCTGCTGCTGCGGCTTGCCTGTATATGTCAATACGGTTGATCTGTTTTGCCACCGCGAGATAATCCGGATCGCTCTTCAGCAGTCCCCAACGTTTGTGCTGGGTCAGGAACCACATGCCATCGGAGAGATAGGGGAAATTCACCGCGCCGTCGTTAAAGAACTTCATGTGGTTCTTGTCGTCCCACGTTTTACCCAGTCCATTGGAATAACGCCCCAGCATGCGTTCGAGAATCACATCCATATCGGTGTTGATGTAGGCCTTTTGCGCCACGGTTTCGGCCGTGAGGCGGCGATTCGCCAACGACGCATCAATCCAGCGGCCCGCATCGAGCACCGCCGCCGTCATGGCGCGCGCCGTGTTCGGATTTTTGGCAACCCAGTCGGCTGTGGTGCCGAGCACCTTCTCGGGGTGATCAGTCCAGATGTCCTGCGTGGTAGCTACGGTAAAACCGATTTTGTCGATAATGGCGCGGTTGTTCCACGGCTCGCCAACGCAATAGCCATCCATGTTGCCAACGCGCATATTGGCCACCATTTGCGGTGGCGGCACCACGATATTCTTCACATCCTTGAACGGGTCAATACCCTGCGCCGCCAGCCAGTAGTAAAGCCACATGGCATGCGTGCCCGTGGGGAAAGTCTGCGCAAAAGTGTATTCGCGTTCCTTCTTGGCGATCAGTTTGGCGAGTGACGGGCCATCGATCGCGCCTTTGTCCTTCAACTGGTTCGACAAGGTGATGGCCTGGCCGTTGTTGTTCAAGTTCATCAGCACCGCCATGTCCTTCTTCGGCCCGCCGATGCCCAGATGCACGCCATACACCAGGCCATACAGCACGTGTGCTGCATCCAGCTCGCCATTCACCAGCTTGTCACGCACTGCAGCCCACGAAGCTTCTTTGCTGGCAATAATCTTGATGCCGTATTTTTCGTCGAACTTATTCACTGCTGCCATAACGACTGACGAACAATCCGTGAGCGGAATGAAGCCGATGCGCACCTCTTTTTTCTCGGGCGCATCCGAACCCGCAGCCCATGCGGCAGAACGGATACCGGGCGACACCATGCCCATTAGCGCAGCCCCTGTCATGAGCGTTGCGCCTTGACGCAGAAAATCACGCCGCTTTTGCGCACCATAAGATGATGATTCCGCAGCAGATGATGATTCCGCAGCAGCTTCTGTAATCCCGGTAGGTGGCAGGCTATCTTCATGTTTCATTACGCTCTCCAAAGTCAGGTCATCAATCAGAATGGCAAAAAAAAAACGGCATCCGTCTCAGCTCGACATTGATGTTCAATCAACATCAATGAGCATGAAACAGACACCGTTGTCTTTTGCGCCGAACCGCCGTTGATTCAGCGCACAAGGTTCACAAAGCAACCAGCATGCCAGCAGCCTGAAATCCCGATTTGAAGCCCACTGCTACTGGAACTTCAAAAGAATCATGTAAAAAATCGGCGCTGGGGAGACGGCGATAAGCCCTCATATGCTGCACCGCAATAGCGCACAAATTCACTTTTTGCACCGGAATAATGCGCGCTGGTCACAACAGAAACTTGGCTATCGCGACCACGTCGCCCGCCACTTTGGCCAAAGGTTGGGCACGTTCCATTGCCAGTTTGCGCAACGCGCCATGCGCCTGATCCTCATCCAGCCCCCGCGTTTGCATGAGGATGCCCTTGGCCTTTTCCACCACCTTGCGTTCAGACAGTTTCTGCGTCGCCAAAGCCGCTTCCTGCTTCAAACCCTGATGCTCTTCAAAGCGTGCAATGGCCACATCAACTATCGGCTTTAAGCGAGCCAGATCAAGGTTATCCACAACATAAGCCGAGACGCCGGCCTTGAACGCAGCGCGCATCACGTCGCCATCATTCTCGTGTGTGAGCATGATGACCGGACGTGGCATGTTGCGCGACATCACCGCCAGATTCTCTAGCGTATCGCGGGAAGGCGAATCGGTTTCGATCAAAATGACATCCGGTTTGATGGCTTCAATCTGTGCCGTCAAGTCCAGCACGGAAGGCAATACGGCAGCTACCTGATGACCTGCCGTGACAAGACCGGCACAGAGCTCTGTGGCCCGCGCTTGGGATTCGTCGATGATAAGAATGCGCAACATGGCAAAGCTCATGCAAGCGCTGTGCCATATCCCTGTGCTGCCAGGAAGAAAATACCCCGGCTTTTAGTTAAACCGGCTGGCCCGTCAAAATCGTCTTGTCCGACGGATATTCGAGTGCCGGTTACCTCCTGCTCAGGTTTTGCACGACCTGCCACGTTACCCAGCCACGCCGCAGCCATTTTCCAATGCGGCCAGATCGCAAGCCAGCAGGCCGCATGACCGCGAGAAAAATAGCGGCACCGACTAGCCACGCGGGACGGCTTTTGATTAGGCGCACAACCGCCAGCCCCTGATCGGCCAGCGCCAAGGGTGCGCGCCACGGTTCAATGCTTTGCGCCAGCGCCGTTCGTTGCCCTGCCGCTTGCGCAATCAATTGTTCCCGTCGCGCTGCCAGTCGGGTTAATTCGTTCATGACCGAGAATCCAACTGCCCCCGGTCTTTAATCAATTCCGCCAGGCTCGCTGCAAAGAGTCTTGGCTTGGCTCGTATTTTGCGCACAGCGAAGCTCCATGTCGCCACACCACCTATGAGGAAAAATCCGGCAAGCGCACCCAGCACCAGAAAACGATGCGTATCCCAGAAGACAGCTGCCAGCAGAATGATTACCAGCACCACGCCAACGCCGAGAAAAAACAGCGTAGCCAATGCCAGCACCACAAGCGACAATAAATGTTCCCGGCCTTGCTCCAGATCAGTGGACAACAGATCGAGACGCGTATGGACGATGGCAACCAGGGTTGCAACAAGAGTAGTCAGAGATGAGAGCAGTCCATGACTCCCACCGGGTGGTTTTTCCGCCATGGCGAAGCGACTAACGGCGGCCGATCAGTAAGCCGATCACCAAGCCAACACCGGCGGCGGTGGTAACCGCTTTCCATGGATGCTCATGAACATAAACATCGGTCGCTTCAGCAGCCGCTTTGGTTTTGACAAGCAACGCCGCCTGCACCTGCGCAATTCTGGCCTGCACAACCCTGAGCGACTCTTCCGCTTTGGCGCGTACTTCGATCAGTTTCTCCCCCCCCTGATTGGCAGTTGCTTTCAGCAGGGCTTCTGCATCGGCCATCACCACCTTGAAATCGGCAATTAATTGTTCTTTGGTAATGTCATCTGATACTTTTTCCATGATTTTCTCCGTTATTGGTTGTTGCATTTTCAAAATTCAAACCCACTGCCCTAACTTTGCGCTTTAACTGTTAAAAATGAAAGCCCTCAGATTCAGCGACTTCCCACTGAAAACAGGGATGGAGCAACATTATTCATTGCGGTCCCACCCTCGTTCCTGCCCTTGCTGTCCGCGTACTTGCCCCCGTTTTTGTTCGCTCTTGTCGTCCTTATAGCCCCTATCACCCTTGTCTTGCTGTTGTACGTCTCGTTCCCGTGATTTTGGTGCCTTCTGTTCATGCTGATCCAGCTTTGGCTGAGCTGCCTGCCTACGATCCTGAATTTCTGGACGCCCCTGGTTTGGATCGACCGGACTGGGCCGCCGAACGTCTTCGCCTCTGCCACCTCTCCCTTGTGGTTCTTGTGGCCGTGGCGCAGCAAGGCCACCCTGCTGGCGCGAGGTAGGAGGGCGAACATCCTGCTGTCTGGACTCTCGCTCTTCGGGCACTCTTTGTTTTTCTTGCCGGGCCCTTCCTTGCCGAGCAGGTGCCCCTTGCACGGTCCGCTCCTGGTTGCGTTGCTGATACTGTTGTCGCACCACGGGATCCCGCGGCTGGTAGTGGTAGCGTTGTTGTTGCAGCTCATGCTGCTGCTCAATCTGTCTGGGATACCGATCTCCCGAATACTGCCGCTGATAGATGGGTAGCGGGGCAGGTGTTGGCTCCGAGCCGCGGTCCCATTTGTCCCAGCCGCGTCTATGCTGTTCCCAATCATGGCCCCAGTGATTATTCCAGCGTGGTGGCGCATCCGACCGCCACCCGCGAAAGTACGCTGGCGGCTGACGATAGTAACGCACAGGGATTCGCAGGATGTACACCGGTACAGCATAGGGCTCCACAATCCACCAAGGCCCGTTGTACCAGGAACTCGCGTACCACTCATCATCCTGAAAAACCCAATACATACCATCGTAAAAGAAATAGTTCGTTTGCAGGCCTGGTGCATAGTAGACCGGGTAACCCGATATAACAACGAGTTCCGGATACACGGGCACGTTGATCCCGATACTTGCATACGGCAGCCCGATACCAATACTCAACTGAGCAGTAGCAGAAGCCACTGAACTCGCTAGCAATCCCAGCAAAATAAACACGTACCGAATTTTCAGCATTTTCATTTTGTAATCCATCAGGTTTATTACAACCAGGAATAAAGTTATCACGACTTCTTTATTCACAACGAAATACGGTATTAACTTGCTGCATGCTATGGGTACTTATCTAACATTTCTGTGCGGCATCGCACAGAAAGCGATGTTTCATGCGAGTAGGATGGTCTTGTGTGACTACCCGATGTACCTAATAGCGTACAGACGGCAACAAGTCGTCCTTTCAACCCCTGTCAGGGGCCCTCTTCAGCCAAGCTTTTGCCACCTGCCCCTGCAGGGAGATGATTGCGCAGGAATGACACTAATGCACACAAAACATATAAAGAAAATTGGGCAGATCAGCATCGCAAAACTTTCAGTAGCACTTTGCCTGATGCTGCTCGCAGGTTGTAGTTCGCTCCCTGCCATGGTGCCTGACATGGCAATGCAGCCATCGCACCCTGTGCAGCTCGATGGTGCGCACGGCCCTCTGACTGCCCAGCAAAGCAAGGCAGTACTCGCCAGAATTAAAAAAAATGGTGCAGAGACCAATATCTTTGACAAACATTTGGCACTGGAAGTAGAGATTGTCGGCAGCCCGCTGGTGATAGGCAACAAAGTCGAGCTGCTGGTAGATGGCCCGACAACTTATCGATCTATGTTCGCCGCGATAGAGAATGCGCGGGACCATATCAATATGGAAACCTTCATCATCGAAAATGATGAGATCGGGCAAAAATTTGCCGGGCTCTTAACCCGAAAACAAGGCAGTGGCGTGCAGGTAAACCTGATTTACGACAGCGTGGGGTCAATCAGTACACCCAAGGAATTTTTCACCTCACTTAGAGAAAGCGGTGTGAATGTTCTGGAATTCAATCCAATCAATCCGCTCATTGTGCGTAAAGGCTGGCAAGTCAACCAGCGTGATCACCGGAAACTATTGATCGTGGATGGACAGGTCGCCTTCGTCGGCGGCATCAATATCAGCAGCGTCTATTCCAGCGGCTCATTCGGCAAATCCAATCCGGCCAAAGACACCACGCCATGGCGTGACACCCATCTGCGTATGGCGGGACCCGTTGTCAGCGAATTCCAGAAATTGTTTATGGCGACATGGCAAGAGCAAAAAGGCGCGCCATTAGCGCCTAAAAAATATTTCCCTCAGCCGAAAAGTCAGGGCAATGAGGTTGTACGTGCCATTGGCAGCTCACCCGACGAGCCTTACAGTCAAATCTATGCAACGTTGCTCTCCGCCATCAATAGCGCGGAAACCCAGGTTTTTCTGACAAATGCTTATTTTGTCCCTGATCCGCAATTGCTTGCTGCACTCAAAGAGGCTGTTCAGCGCGGTGTCGATGTGAGATTGTTGTTGCCCGAAAAAACAGATTCAGACTTGGTGTTTTATGCATCCCGTTCTTATTATGATGAACTGCTCAGCGCTGGCGTAAAAATCTATACGCGGCAAAATGCGTTGCTCCATGCCAAAACTGCGCTTATAGACGGGGTCTGGTCAACCATAGGTTCAACCAATCTCGACTGGCGTAGTTTCCTCAACAACCAGGAAATCAATGCAGTCATGCTGGGGCAGGAGTTCGGTGCCCAAATGCAAACCCTGTTCGAGAAAGATCTGGAGTCATCCAAGCTCGTTACGCTCGAAATATGGAGAAAACGTTCAATCGGTGCCCGCATCAAGGAGAGAGCAGCACGTTTGTGGGCACACTGGCTATAAATCTTCAGCATCATGCTGATCCAAACTGGATTTTTGCAATGCGACAAATTTTTCAGATAAGCATAGGGGCTATGCGCTTTAGCCAGGAATCCAAGACAAGGTCGTTTTGGTGGGTGCCAGTTCTTGTACTTCTCTGCGGTGCATGGGTTCCTAGCGAGAAAGTTTTTGCCATCGAGCCGGAGATGTCGCCTGTATCCGCTGTATCGCTGCGCGCCAAGTACACGGAATTGGATACATTGTTACGCAACAATCAGTTTCACCGTGAACTGTACCTTAACTCTACGCAATCCTCTGGCAATTTGAAGGGGGAAATCTATGCTGTGGTCGATTATCCGTTGACCACGGTTAACGTGGCGCTCAACAATCCCGCACATTGGTGTGATGTGCTGATATTGCACGTTAATATCAAATATTGCCACGCTTCCAGCAACAAGATGGGCCCTGTCCTCACCATGAATCTGGGTAGAAATTACACTCAGCCGCTGGCGGATACTTATCGTGTCGAATTCAACTATCACGGGGTGATCACGACGCCAGATTATTTCGCTGTAGAGCTACATGCCAAGGACGGCCCCTTGAACACTCATGACTATCACATCTGGATTGAGGCCACCTCCCTGAAAGACGGGCGCACCTTTCTGCATTTCACCTACGCGTATGCTTTTGGTTTAACTGGTCGCCTCGCGATGCAAGGCTACCTGGCAACCATCGGCAGGAATAAAGTCGGCTTTACCGTCACGGGCAAACAACCCAATGGTCAGCCTATCTATATTCAAGGGGTACGCGGTGTAGTGGAACGCAATACCATGCGGTATTACCTGGCTATCGATGCGTATCTCGCCGCGTTGGCCGCACCACCCGGGGATCAGCTGGAGAAACGATTACAGCATTGGTATAACGCTACTGATCAGTATGTCCGCCAATTGCACGAAGTAGAGCGAAATGATTACCTTGAAATGAAACACAATGAGTACCAGCGTCAGCAGATAACTCAATAGGTTATATAAACTTAGGAGTGTCAGGAATTTTAACTGAACTTATTTAGTTGGTTATCGGCTTCAAGCACAATCCTCGCCCCTCGTTGCCGAGGGGCGCTACATTACAAACTCCACCCCGGCCTCCATGACATTGTTTTATGCCAGAATTGTATCCCTGCCAGGTAAATCGGATGGCCGGTTACCGGAAAATTTCCACCTTTCTGGCGGTAGCTCCGCTTTGATGTGGAATATCGCCGCAGCGATGTCAACCAGACAGACACCGATGTAACTACCGATGAGATTGACGGCTAACACGCCCAACGGCAATCGTATAAAGACTTCATCGCCACAAAACCTGACGATGGCGCCGTTCGAGAAGTGGACTTTCCAGAGACGGCTCTGCACTTCCTGCGGTCGGCTCTGCACTTCCTCCGGTCGGATTCAAAGCTTCGCGGCGTATCGCCAGCGCCGACTTTTTAGGGCGAGACCATTATTTTTTAGCGGCAAACAATTCGCTCACGCGAAAAGAAAAATATGCAGCGAGGCAAGGGGCCTTTCACTTTTCCTTGGCGAGCTTCTTTTCTTCGTTGCGTCGTGCGCGAAACTCACGCAGACGCGCGTCCACCTGCGACTGCTCATAGAAACTGCCATCCCCCGCTTTTTGCGCCAGTTCCAGCTGCCCTACGGCCTCATCCAAACGGCCATCCAGGGCATAAGCTTCCGCTTGGGCGCGATGCTGTTGCAACCGCTGGCCTAAAGCGGCGTAGGTTTTTGCCTGTAGGGCATGCACCGTTGCATCCGTGGCGTGCCCCAGCAAATCATCGGTGGCCACTTTTAACGCTTCTTGCGGCTGCCGCACGGTGAGCAATGTCTCAATGAGCGCATACACCACGGCGCGTTCCTGCGGATAGCGGCTGTAGGCTGCGCGCAAAATTTTTGTCGCACCAGAGGCATCATTTTGCTTTAACCGCAGATCCGCAGCCAGAGTTAAAAACAGGGGCGATTCAACTTTAAATCGGCCCGCTGTCTCGAGTGACTTCTCGGCGGTGGCAAGATTGCCGGCGCGAGCATAACTTTGGCTCAACCCATAGTGCACTGCGGCTTCATCGCCAGAAAAGGTACGGTTTTTGAGTTGGCTGGAAAAGTAGGTAACGGCATCCTGCGCGCTGCCTTCGGCGGCACGCAGTTTGGCGCGGATAAGCTGAAACTCCAACGAATCGGCAACTTGTTTATAGGGTCGGCCCTGTACCCGATTGCCGATATCGGCCAGCCGCTCGGTGGTTAGAGGGTGGGTGCGCAAGTAACCCGGCGTATTGTTGTCATACAGTCGACCATACTTTTGCAGTCGCAGGAAAAAGCTTTCCATGCTGCGAATGTCATACCCCGATCGTTCCAGTAACTCCAGCCCGATGCGATCCGCCTCGCGTTCGAAATCACGTGAGTAGTTAAGCTGGTTCTGGATGCTTGCTGCCTGCCCCGCTGTTGCAGCCCCCATCGCCAGGTCAGGATTGCTATGCGCCGCGAGCACGGCAATGACCAACGCCGCGATACTGGCAACCTGTCCCTGTCCGGCCTTATTCATCATCCGCGCCTGATGGTGCTGCGTGAGGTGAGAGATTTCATGCGCAATAACCGAAGCCAATTCAGATTCGGATTCCGCCGCCAGAATCAATCCGGTATGCACACCAATCACGCCGCCAGGAACGGCAAACGCATTTAATGTGGCATCGCGCAAGGCGAATAACTCAATGGTTAGCCGCCCTCCTTCAGCGTGTCCTGCTAATCTGTTGCCCAGGCGGTTAAGGTATGCATTAACCTCGGCGTCACCCAGCCATGATGGATCGTGCCGAAGTTCGTTCAACACCTGCTCGCCAATGCGCCGTTCCATCGCGGGGGACATATCCGCCTGCGCGATGTCCCCCAGGTCAGGCAAATCATCGGCCAGCAAAGGTAGGGGCATGACGCAAGCCAAGGCAAGGCAAAGAGGCAGCAAATGTAGTTTCATACCGCTATGATAGCGGCTCTGCAACGAGAGATTGTGACAAGGTATTTCATGCATTCACCGATCGATTCGCCCACGAATTTACCCACAGACACCCTCACCCATTTTGATGCCGCAGGCCAGGCACACATGGTGGATGTGAGCCACAAACCAGAAACCCAACGCCGCGCCCAGGTCAGCGGCAGTATCCGCATGGCACCGGCCACGCTTTCAATGATCGCGCAGGGTTCCGCTAAAAAAGGGGATGTGCTTGGCATTGCGCGCATTGCCGCCATTCAGGGCAGCAAACGCACGCCGGAGTTGATCCCGCTGTGCCATCCGATTGCGCTCACCCGCGTGGATGTGAGCTTTACGTTGGATGCCGCCGCCAGCCGCATTACCATTGAGGTCACCGCCGAAACGGTTGGCCGCACGGGCGTAGAAATGGAAGCACTCACGGCTGCCTCGGTCGGCCTGCTCACCATTTATGACATGTGCAAAGCAGTGGATCGTGGCATGGTGCTCGAAGACATTCGCCTGCTGGAAAAATCTGGTGGAAAATCAGGTCATTGGACCGTATCGGAATAAACATGATGTCATCATCCCCAACAGCACCAAAAACTCTATCCAGCCTCGCCAGCAAAGCCAGCGCGCCACACGCCATTGCCATATGGCTACTCGTTTGCTGCGCTATGGTTTTCGCCACACTGATCATCGGCGGCGTTACGCGGCTCACACACGCGGGGCTATCCATCGTCGAATGGCAACCGTTGATCGGCGCGCTGCCGCCATTAACGGAAGTCCATTGGCAAGAGCTGTTTGCTAAATACCAACTGACGCCAGAATTTCGCCTGCGCAATCACGACATGACACTCGCGGGATTTCAGTTCATTTTCTGGTGGGAGTGGGCCCATCGGCTGTCTGGACGGCTCATCGGGCTGGTCTTTTTTGTACCCTACATCTGGTTTTTTATCCGTGGCCAACTGCGTGGACGGTTAGCGTGGAAGGTGCTGGGGTTTTTCGTCCTCGGCGGGCTGCAAGGTGCCATGGGCTGGTACATGGTGCAAAGCGGTTTGGTAGATGACCCGCGTGTATCGCAATATCGCCTCGCAGCGCATTTAGGCCTGGCCTTCCTTATTTTCGGGTTGATGCTGTGGACCGCGCTGGGCATTTTGCAGCCGCGACACAGGGCAGCCACCGTATCACCAATGCCAGCGCTGTGCGTCCCTTCAGGAACTTTTTCAACCACATCACACCTGACGCGACGATTCGGTGTTGTGCTGATCGGGCTGGTATTCCTCATGGTGCTCTCCGGCGCGCTTGTCGCTGGCATTCATGCGGGCCTCGCTTACAACACTTTTCCGCTGATGAACGGACATTTCCTGCCCCCGGAATCCTTCTTGCTGGAACCCCTGTGGCTCAACTTTTTCAGCAACATGGCTACTGTGCAGTTTGATCATCGCCTGATTGCCTGGCTGCTGCTGGGGCTTATTCCGTGGTTTGTCTGGCGGGTCAGAAGTGAATCACCCACTGCCCGTCCTGCGGCTGCCTGGCTCCTGGTTTGGTTGGGTGTTCAAGTGGGGTTGGGCGTCAGCACCTTGCTGCTACGCGTGCCCCTGCCGCTGGCCGCTGCGCATCAAGCCGGGGCGATGATTCTGTTCGGCCTTGTGTTGTGGGTCAATCACGAAATTCGACGCGCTAATTGACCGCTTAAATCCTGTTCGCAAGAACCTTACTCGTAACGAATCTCGGTAACTTCCAGCTCACGCACGCCACCCGGGCTGGCAAAACGTACCACATCGCCTTCACGCGCCTTAAGCAGCGCGCGCGCCAGAGGCGAAATCCAGCTAATCAGCCCCTCGCCGGGGCTGGCTTCATCAATGCCCACAATCTTGTACGTCGCCTCACAGCCATCCAGGTCACACACAACTACTGTCGCCGCAAAAAATACTTGCTCGCGATTTTCCTGTGCAGCTGAATCGACCACCACGGCTGAATCCAGGCGCTTGCTCAAAAAGCGGATCCGCCGATCAATCTCGCGCAGGCGCTTTTTGCCATAAATGTAATCACCGTTTTCCGAGCGGTCACCATTGCCTGCCGCCCAAGAGACCACCTGCACAATACTCGGCCGTTCCACCTTGACCAGTTGCTCAAATTCAGCGCGCAAGGTGGCGTAACCCGCGACTGTCATGTAATTTTTGGTGCCCGCAGGGAGCTTGGCGGCCCCCGCCACCGCCTCATCATCCTCGCTGGCATCACCCAGCGCTGGATCTTCCCTGACAAATGCCTTGCTCATGTTTTGCGGCCCCTGCTGTTCCGAAAATCACCAACCCGTATCTTAAAGCATGTGCGCCAGTGGCCCCGCAGGTCACTGTCAAAAACTATCCACAGCCTGTTCTAACAGAAATAGCTAGCGATCCTGCCGCAGTTTCTAGCAACAAGCCGGATACCAAGCCGCTACCATTTGCACCATGACGACGCAAATCAAGCTTTATGAAAAAATCAGCACTTTGTCTCAGCGCATGGTCGATGCCGCACAAGCCAACAACTGGGATCGCTTAGTCGCGCTCGAGCGCCGTGTGGCTGCCCTGCGCAATGAACTGATCGCCAGTGACGCCAGCCTGGCATTAAGCACGCCGGAGCTGCTACACAAGCAAAGCCTCATTCAGCAAATACTCGAAGATGATGCAGAAATTCGCCGCCACACCGAGCCGTGGATGGAGCGGGTACGCCATTTTCTGGGAACGCAAAAATCTCATCCGACTACCGCCCCTGCAACACGGCAAAGCGCTTCAGCCCAAACAGGCAAACCTCATACACCCTGAGAAAAAAGCACCTAGCCCGGCTTAAACACAACTCGCAGGCTCAAACGGCTCTACTCGTTGATCGCCCACATCGCGCATCAGGGCAGCATGTGCCTACTGGTTCGTGTTGTGACACAAGATCAGGATTGCATCCAGTACTACGACAGGAGCCACCGCGCCACTGAAAATCCATTATCCGCTTACGATCGCCTGGGTACTGCTGTGCGATATTGAATACGCAGATCAAGTCATGGCCGTGCATGGTGCCTTTCTGACGCCGCCAGGCAGTATCAAGCACACGGGTCGACTATCTGGTCAGTGTGCATAGCATGCATCTGCATGTGCCTCGGCTGGACAATCTCACCGACGATCTGCCGGTGGAGGCCTTTGCATCACGCGCAGTGAAAACAATATTCCTTACCAGTTCAGCGTTAGCGCGGCTGGGTATCTGCTGCTGAATAAGCGCGCCGTGGTCGCTGTCAACGCTGAATGACCCGCATCGTATGCACGGCAGTGGCCTCGATTTCCAGTAGCAGATCTTCACGGCACATATCAGCCTGCAAATAAACCGCGGTGAACGCATCGCCCACGCAGTGCGCCAGTTCGGCGCAAATCTGCGCCAGATCAGCCGGGCGGCGCACGTATACCGTGTAATACAGGCTGGCCAAATCGAACTTTGGTTGACTCGCCAGGCGATTGGCCTCAGCCAGAACGGCCTGGATATTGGCGGTGGTTTCGCGAGCTTGTGCCACAGCATTGCCGGGGTGCAGGGTTGCGTGGCCAACAATACTGGCGGTACCGGATATGAACAACACCTCGTTTTGCCCTAGGCGCACCAGGCTGGCACGCGAAAACGTCGGGCTGCGCGGGCCATATTGTTGCGGATATTGGTAAGCACTGATCTGGCGCGGGTTTTCAATGTTGCGCGGGGCGACGCGTCCGGCCAGGAAGGCAATGCTTAGCGTGGTCAGCGGCCCCTGAACCGAAGTACTCTGTCCAAAACCCAGGGCACATGCGGCAGGGGCATTGCCCATCACATCACGTCCGTAAGCCAGGAAAGCGTCCTGCCGTCCCAGATTGAACTGACCATAGCGCTCCAGCCCGAAGCTGTGGGTGGTGATGTCAGCAATGTAATTCCAGCAGCGGAACAGATAGGGGTAGCGCAGCGCATCCAGCAGCGCAAATATCTGTCGATAAGCCGACTCGGTGGCCTGCTGTAACGGCGTTTTGCCCATGTCGGCTGCAAACATGGCTTCAGGCAGTTCAATCACACCCAACAGCACATCCTCGTCATGGCGGTAATGGATGGCACCAGACTGGCCCTGCGTTAGCTGTCCGCTACCGTGCCAGACTTCGCAGACTGAATCGCCAGCATCCAGCCGCCGCATGGCTACGTGCATGCAAGGGACATTGGTGTCCGCTTGCATCTGGTTTTCGACAGCATCCGCAGAAAAACAGAAGGCGCCCAGCACGCTGTTTCTCCACTGTTTCGATTGTTTTAGAAACGCTGCGACAGAGAGTTGTGTGCTATGCAGAGGAGATATCGTGTCGATCATCAGTTTATTGCGGCACCAGTTTCATTCACAACCCGAATGTCATGTTTGCGCATCCGCCATATGCCTGCAATGTGTGTCTGAATCAAACCAGGGTGCCGCGCAATGCAACCCTTTGAATACCCACACCGGACGATGAATCCGGGCTTTGCCAAGCATCATTCACTCTCCCCGCCCAGCGCCTCGGTTAAATGGGCTAGCAGTTGCTCCAGATTGCCGCACATCAAACTAAAGTTCGCGGCAAACAAATCATCCGCATTCTCAGCTTGTCGTTCGGCATCTTCTTTCAAGATATCAAGAAAAGTCAGCCGTTTGATTTGCAGCTGTTCGGTCAGTATGAATGAAACACGATCTTGCCACGTGAGACTCATGCGCGTTACTGTTTTGCCCGCCACGATATGGTTACGCACATCATCGCTATCCAGGTTATGCCGCACATATCGCACGGCAGCGCGCTCTTCTGCTACGGCACGCAGCTCGCAATCACGATCGATGGAAAAACTATCCGGCGCTGCGCCATCGGCCAACCATTGCGTCATGGCTGTTGCGGGTGCCAGCTTGGTTTTAAGCAGGCTCAATGGCAAGTCACCGAGCGATAATTTAAGCTGTTCGATCGCATTATCAGCCCGCTGGCTTGATGCCGCATCCACCACCAGCCAGTGATTGACCGGGTCAATCCAAAGATAGGTCAGGCCACGCTTGGCAAAGGCGCGCGGGAGCAACTCCAGCGTCATTTGCTCGATTACTTCACGCACCTGTTTGCGGCCGGGTTTGTAGCCTTGTGCCGCTTCAATATCGATCAGCTTGTCCTGAGCATACTGACGCACTACGGCAGCGGGCAGCAGTTTTTGCTCTACGCCGAGTGCAATCAGTTGCTGCTTTTGTTGGGTGAATACCAGCTCGCCTTCCGCGCCGCGCGGCGGCACCCAACCACGCGCCATTTGATCGGTTGCGCCACACCCAACAAACAACCCACGGTCAAGGGCGGTGGCTAAATCCTGACTGGAATACTGCCAGGCATCGGCAAGACGGAAAATCTGAAGATTACGAAACCACATGGCAAAGGGGGACGAATGATTAAAAGGATTTGGATTCTACGCAGCCACTGCCGAAAAAACGCAACCGTGCTGGCGTTATTCTTTCATCACATCCGCCCCGGCAGGCGGCGTAAAGCGAAAAAGGCTGGCCGCTAACGAGGGATTCACTTCAAAGCGATCAAAGCCAAGGCTACTGATTTGGCCAAAGCTGTCGTGAATTTCCATACTCACCGGCTGATTCGCCTTAAAGCCGATTTTTACCAGTTCAAAACTGGCTTCCCCCGTACGCGACGTGGCCTCGATAAACTCGACGCCATCAACGGATGGCGCCTCCTTCAGCACGAAATTCTTTTCTATATCCTGCCCGGCCAGTAGTGCCGCAGGACTCGCACCCAAAGCGGTGCCCACTTTTTTTATCGCCACCTGATTCAACTCGGGGTCAAAACTCCAGAGCAAAACGCCATCGCTCACCAGCAATTGCGGGTAGGGTTTTTCATACGACCAGCGGAATTTCCCCGGCCGTTGCATGGAAAAACTGCCGCTGGATAGCCGAGGCTTGCGGCCTGATTTACTCGCGACGCTCTGGCTAAACGTACCCCGCGCACTCGCCGTGTGGGCAACAAAATATTTCAGTTGATCAAGACCCGAAGCAATGGATACGGGCGTAAAACCGGCGCTGCAAACCGCGCAAACGATACAGATAAGTTTTTTCATGCCGTGATTATCGCTCAAGCCTTTTTTCGTTGCCAAAATCGGGATTCCACACTTTACCTGCTACTCCTGAAATTCCCTGTTTGACGGCGTTGCCAGCAGTTGGGCAACGACCAATACGTGCCACAGAATCAGTTTCTTTTCTGGTGGGTCCATCAACAGCACGTTTCATCGCGAGGTGCCGGACATGAAACTGGAGACTCGGGCAGGCAAAATGCCCATTCCATATCACCCCTTTATCACCCCCCTTGTGCTGTCCCCTTCCGCTACCCGCTCAGCAAGCATCTGAACCTCGCGGCGGCTCTTGTCGGGCAATTCAATGGGGCCAGATAGTGTCGTTTTCCCACACTTTGGTCATTTGCCAGATTCCCGCTTGAGCAGCGCACGCTTGCGTTCGACACCCCAGCGATAACCCGACAGGCCACCGTCGCTGCGCACCACGCGATGACAGGGAATCGCCACGGCCAGTGGGTTAGCAGCACAGGCGCCGGCCACGGCACGGGCCGCTTTGGGTGCGCCGATACGCCGGGCGATGTCGGTATAACTCGCTGTCTGCCCCGCAGGAATTTCCCGCAGGGCCTGCCATACCCGTTGCTGGAAGGCCGTGCCGCGTATATCCAACGGAAGGTCAAGACCCAATTTTGGAGCTTCGATGAAGTCCAAAACCTTGCTGACAAGTTGCTCAAACCCCGCATCGGCGCCCATCAAATGCGCAACGGGAAAGCGGTCCTGAAGATCATGAACCAGTATCGCCGGATCGTCGCCCAGCAGAATCGCACAAACACCCCGCACGCTGCGTGCCACCAGGATATTGCCCAGCGAGCATATACCGATGGCAAAGCGAATCTCGACATTCGCGCCACCAGCCCGATATTCGCCAGGTGTCATGCCCAGCACTTGCGCGGATTCGCCATAAAAGCCGCCGCTTGAGTTGTAGCCTGCGTCAAAGATGGCTGCGGTCACGCTAGCGTTGCGCATCAGTTCTCGCCGAATGCGTTGTGCTCGGTGTGCTGCTGCATACGCTTTGGGGGTCAGCCCGGTAATCGCCTTGAAAACGCGGTGCAGGTAATAAGCGCTCATGCCGCTCTGTTGCGCGAGTTCATTCAGCGTCGGGGTTTGCTCGGCGCGCTCAATGAAACGACACAGTTCGGCAATTTTTGTCGCTTGTCGTGTAGCGACCGGATGCTGATCTGGCTGGCAGCGCTTGCAGGGGCGAAACCCGTCCCGCGCTGCCTCTGCCGAGGAGTTGTAGAAAGCGACATTCTCCGGTTTGGCTAATCGCGATGGGCAAGTCGGCCGACAATAAACACCAGTGGTTTTGACTGCATAGACGAACGTCCCCTCGGCCGCCGAGTCACGGGTAATAACTGCAGCCCAGCGTGGATCATTGCGTGTGGTCACAGCAGGATTATCTTGGCGGGTCATGTGCGCTCCTTTCGACTATGCGTTGATGCATGGCGCAACTGTAGCGCATCGTGAACTCATGACACTCCGGATCTTGCTTTCGAATTCGCCCAGCAATCACTGCGCGCAACTTGCCTTGTCCGGAAGACCTTATTCAGATCGTCCCGGTGCGATCACTTCACGGCCCCCGGCGCTATTCATGGCCGAGACCAGCCCGGCTTTTTCCATCGCCTCGATCATGCGCGCGGCGCGGTTATAGCCGATCCGCAAATGGCGTTGCACGAGAGAAATCGAGGGGCGACGGTTCTTGAGCACAATCTCTACCGCCTGATCGTACATGGGGTCGGCCTCGGCATCATTGCTCGCCGCGTCACCAGCGCCGAGTTCTTGCGCATCGGTGAGATTCCCGGCAAGAATTTCATCAATATATTCGGGCGAGCCAGTCTTCTTCAAATGCTCTACCACACGATGCACCTCATCATCGGCAACAAACGCGCCATGCACACGCACCGGCAAGCCCGTGCCCGGCGGCAAGTACAACATATCACCCTGCCCCAGCAGCGCCTCGGCGCCCATCTGGTCGAGGATGGTGCGCGAATCGATTTTGCTCGATACCTGGAACGCAATGCGCGTCGGGATGTTTGCCTTGATGAGACCGGTGATGACATCCACGCTCGGCCGCTGGGTCGCCAGAATCAAGTGAATACCCGCCGCACGGGCCTTTTGCGCCAGACGCGCAATCAGTTCTTCCACTTTTTTTCCGACCACCATCATCAAGTCAGCCAGCTCATCGATCACCACGACAATGTGCGGCAGGGTAGTCAAGGGCTCGGGGCCGATGTCTGTTTCTGTGCTCAGTGAAAACGGATTGGCAATGTGCTCGCCCGATTTTTGCGCGTCATTGATCTTGCTGTTAAAGCCGGAAAGATTACGCACGCCGAGTACCGACATCAGCTTGTAGCGACGCTCCATTTCGCCGACACACCAGTTCAGCGCATTGGCCGCCTTGGCCATGTCCGTCACCACCGGTGCCAACAGATGCGGAATGCCTTCGTAGATGGACAGCTCCAGCATCTTGGGGTCGATCATGATCAGGCGCACATCCTGCGGGCCAGACTTGAAAACCAGCGACAGGATCATCGCATTCACACCCACCGATTTACCTGAGCCCGTTGTACCCGCCACCAGTAAATGCGGCATTTTCGCCAGATCGACCACCACCGGCTGGCCACTAATATCCTTGCCCAGCGAGATGGACAGTGGCGAAGCCATGCCGTGATACGCCTGCGAGCCAATGATTTCGGACAGACGCACAATCTGCCGCTTCGGGTTGGGCAGTTCCAGTGCCATGCACGATTTGCCGGGTACGGTTTCCACCACGCGAATCGACACCAACGACAGCGCACGCGCCAAATCCTTGGCCAGGCCAACTACCTGACTGCCCTTGACGCCAATGGCAGGCTCGATCTCATACCGTGTCACCACCGGGCCGGGATGGGCCGAGACCACTTTGGCTGTGACATTAAAATCGGCCAGCTTGCGTTCGATCAGGCGCGAGGTAAATTCCAGCGTCTCGGTTGAGGGCACATCCGCCGGGTTATGCGTAGGCTCCGTGAGCAAATGCAGCGGGGGCAATGCGCCACCTGCCGCATCAAAAAACAAGGCGGACTGTCGCTCTTTTTCAACCCGCGCAACAGCCTTCGGTGCCAGAGGAATATCCAGCTCGACAGGCTCGATCTTGAGCGGTAGCGGATTATCTTCAATCTTGCGGCGCTCCGTCTCCACCACTGCTTCGCGCTGATCCGCAACCTGTCGGCCATAACGCCGATCTTGCCACTGTTCCCTTAACAACCGGCCACCAGCCCAGGCAGATTCAAGCAAAGCACCACACTTTTCAGCCATGCCCATCCATGAAATACCGGTAAACAAGCTGAAACCCACCATGATCAACACCAGCAAAACCAGCGTGCCTCCAGCAAAACCCAGAAACTGTGCCGCAAACCGGCCGACTTCAAAACCCAGCATGCCCCCTGGTGCCAAAGGCAGTGCCAGCTTTACGCTCCAGAAGCGCATCGCCTCCATGCCCGCGCTTGCCAACAACAACACGCCAAAACCCATGATTGAGATAAAGAAAGATCGTCGATCGCCATTAAACAAACGGCTTAAACGGTGATAACCCCAGGCCAGCAGAAAAAAAGGCAGGGCTGCCAACCACCAGGCGGACAGCCCGAAAAGGTACAGCATCAGATCAGCTAGCCAGGCACCTATCCGCCCACCCGGGTTCATCACCCGATCAACGGTTGCCGCATGCGACCAGCCGGGGTCTGCGGAATTAAAGCCCCACAAAATGATCGCGAGATAAACCCCGCAGGCCACCACTAACAGCCAGCGCGCTTCATGCACCAGCAGGGCAACTTTTTCCGGCAGGGGTGGGGAGGTCGTCGTGTTTGATGTATTCATAGGAGCAAATAATGGCAAATGAATAGAGTAGAAAATGCGGCAGCGCATGCTCGATAAGGTAAAACAACTGCCCCATTATGGCCTAGCACCATAGACGGGTAAAGTCTGATTTCTCGGCCTTGACCGCTTGGTTTGGCAAAGTCAGATCGAGAACCCGATGCAGATCACTTTGGATGGCGATGCCTCGATTGCAGCTGTAATATTTGCAAACCCCACTTATTCAGAGGGTGCCTCAATGCACAGCAGCACGGGTGGTCTGCGAGTCGAGCATACTCTTTTCAATCTCCGGAGCACTATCCGCTTCGACTGCTTTCCCGTCAGCCAAAAGCGCCTCTTCTGTCCGCTTGTTCATGATAACAATGCTGATACGACGATTGATCGGATTGTATGGATCCTGCTTGTCGAACAACACCGTCGAAGACATGCCGACAACACGCATAATCTTATCGTCCCTCATGCCTCCGGCGACAAGCTCACGGCGCGAAGCGTTAGCACGATTGGTGGATAGCTCCCAGTTGCTGAAATCACGTCCCCTGTTCGAAAACGGCTGAGAATCCGTGTGGCCAGACAAACTGACATGGTTTTCCACCTTGTTCAGTGTTTTGCCAATTTCGCGCAAAATAAGACGCGTATAGGACTTTACTTCCGAGCTGGCAGAATCGAACATCGGCCGATTCTTTTCATCGACGATCTGAATACGCAAGCCTTCGCTGGTGAGGTCAAGTAATAGTTGGTTCTTGAACTGTTTCAAAGTCGGGCTCGCATCGATCAGGGATTCCAGCTCCCCTTTCAGACCAGCGAGTCTGGCTTGCTCCGCTTTTTCATATTCGGCCTTCAACTTTTGCAGATTGATGGTCTTTTTCGGGGCTTTCACATCTCCGGCTTTGACTTGCCCGTGAGATGCAGTCAAATCCTTACCACCTCCCTGAATTACTGAAGAAGAGTCACCCGAACCAGATCCGCCCGCCAACGAAACCTTAAGTGGATTCTGAAAATAATCGGCAATACCCTGCAAATCACCCTGTGTTGTAGAACCTAAAAGCCACATGAGCATGAAGAACGCCATCATCGCCGTAACAAAGTCGGCATAGGCAATTTTCCACGCACCACCATGTGCGCCCCCACCGCTCTTCTTGATTTTCTTGATGACTATGGGTTGCCTGGTATCGTCACTCATGTAGCCACCTGGATAAAATTGCGCAAGCTATTACCTGTTCTTATTGGTTTTTGCGTGCCTTCAGATCCTCTTCCAACTCAATGAAGCCAGGACGATCGCCAGAAAAAAGCACTTTACGGCCAAACTCTACCGCCACCTGTGGCGCATAACCATTCATGCTGGCCAGAAGTACCGTTTTGATAACCTGAAATATCTTGCCCTCCTCTTCCACCTTCTGCTCTAGCTGCCCTGCAATGGGAGCCACAAAACCATAAGCCAGAAGAATACCGAGAAAGGTGCCGACCAATGCGCCACCGATCATCTTGCCGAGAACGGCGGGAGGAGCGCCGACTGAGCCCATGACATTGACCACTCCCATAACCGCCACCACAATGCCGAAGGCTGGCGTGGCATCGGCAATTTTGGATACAGTATGCGCCGGAACATGGGCCTCCTGATGATGGGTTTCAATTTCAATATCCATCAGATTTTCTATTTCAAACGCATTGAGATTGCCACCTACCATCATGCGTAAATAATCGCAGATAAATTCCATGGCATGATGATCATGCACAATTTTTGGATATTTAGAAAAAACTGCACTCTCAGCCGGATTCTCGATATCGTTCTCAATTGACATCAAGCCTTCTTTGCGTACCTTGGAAAGAATTTCGAACAACATGGCCAGCAAATCCATGTAGAGCATCTTGTTAAGCCGCGTGCCTTTAAATACGGTGGGTAGCGCTCTTACTGTCGCTTTGATAGCCTTGATACCGTTACTGGCAACAAACCCGCCGATGGCCAGCCCGAGAATAGCAACGTATTCCATCGGCATCCACAATGCTGCCAAGCTCCCATGCACCGCATAGGTGCCTACTGAAGCAGCAAGAATAATGATATAGCCAAGAATTAGGAACATGTCGAATTTATCCGGTGTGACGTCTCAAACCTCATTGCTTGCGAGGGCATATTCTGCAAGCATAATCATAATCGCAAAAAGAGATCAAACATATGACTAGAGTAGCCGGCAAGTGGAGTTTGATGTTATGCGGAAATAACACGATTTTTTCCAGAGCGCTTTGCCAAATACATTGCTGCGTCAGCGCGACACAAAGCCTCATAAGGATCTTCTGCCTGAGCCACATTCACCAAACCGCAACTGAAAGTGATCAAAACCTTGTCATTGTTGGCCATAAAAAACTTCCTTGTCAGCTCACGCTGAACGCGCGTCATGATACTAACGGCGTCATCAATACCGGTACTGGGTAATAATACGACGAACTCTTCGCCACCATAGCGAGCGAGTGTATCTTGAGGCCGAATGGCTTCTTGAATAACCGTTGCCAAATGCACCAAAGCCGCATCGCCAACAGCGTGCCCTTGGGCATCGTTAATCTGCTTGAAGTTATCGATGTCGAGAAGTGCAAGGCTAAGGGTTCCCCCTTGGCGTTGCTGACGGTTAACTTCTTTTTGCAACGCCTCGTCCAGACCTTTACGATTGAGAGCACCAGTCAAGGGATCATGCCGAACCATCTTGCTGGTCGTAGAGAGTTCATTTTGCAGACGCGCCACTTCCTGCTCTGCCTCTTGCACTCGATTTTGCATAAGACTTAATTCATCACGTGAGCGCGCTGTATCAATCTGCACCAAGCGAGTCTCGTGCATGACTTCATTTAGCACCTTCGTGATTTCAGAGATATCGTCGGCTTTACTGATTTTCTTGGCATACATCTCAATCTTGCCGTGGTAACCACTCGTGGTTTCAGAAAAATTGGTCAAATGATCCACAAAGGTGGCCAACATCAACCTGAGCCGATCATTGGCCTCGGTAAGCTCTTTCTTGAGCAGGCTTTGCTTGAAAATAACATCTTTCATCCGGCGCTCAACTTCATCCAACCGCCGCAAATCAAGAGGCTGAAGCAGCAGGTCTCGCATCATGCCGATTTGTCCAGTAAGCCACTGATCCTCAACCACTAACTCACTAATATTGTCCGTGATGAGTTGCACTAGATGAAATAACGCTGTATTCACCTCTGCTTCGTCTTCGGCAATAAAATGAATGCGATAGCACAGCTTCTTGAATCGATCAGAAAGTCCGGCAAGTGACTCAGCATTTTGTGCGCCCCTTACTGCCACTGAAATTTCGTTTACTTCGCGAATCAGCTCCGGATTGTTACGCAACACGATGACTAGGGTATTGTCCAGTACCTGGACAATAAGTGCCTGCAGATCAGAGATATCTCCTTGCCAGTGCGCATGAGTCGGCGATATTTTTCCTTTTTCGGGAGGCATCGCCACTGTTTCTTCAACAGTCACCGCAGCAGGTAGCAGCTCAGTAAATTCCTGGTAATTTTTTTCTGTATTTTTTGTCCAGGAGCCAACCAGAGACTGGATGCGGGTGAACAATAAATCCGGTTTACACGAAGTGGCTAAAATGTGTTCCAGCGCTTTTTTCTTTTGCAAAACTGTCGCTTCAGCATGCGATACGTCAAGTTGCCATAATAGATCACGAACCAAGCCTGGCCAAGGTGTTTCCGCACCGCCTTGATTAGCTAACAACTCAATCAATGCCGCTTTAAGACTATCCCAGTTTTTCTCGAAAATCGCAGCTTCTAGTTGACGAGAAAAATGAATCTGCTCTGCATTCTTGCGTGGCAAAGCCACTTGTAATGCCTTAAGTTCGTCCGCAGGGAACGTTGAAGTGGCGGGCTGGCCTGAAATCTCATGAAATACCATGCGGTAATTCTCTGGTGTTGGCAGAAGTTTCTTCAAAGCCAAGCACTGCAAGGTTTCACGGGCGATTTCAAGTGCTGAAAGCGGGAGCGATTTAGGCATGACTCATTTGCAGACTTAAAGAAATTAGCTATACATTAACGTCAGTGTATAGAACCGATAAGCAAAGGGATATACGCGCTGAGCATTATTTTTTTACAGGGCGCCCATGCGACTCACCATCGTCACATCACCTGTGGAATATTCAGGTAAATATAAAGGCGCGTCTGTCGTTGATCCGTCACGTCGATAACAGTCTGCGCTGTCATTTCTGGAATAGCAAAACTGTTGCTGACAAGACAGGCAAACGGCATCATTTCAGCTTGCGCCTTGGCTCCGAGTTTCGCCATGGGGGCTGGAGAAAGAAAAGCATAGACTACGTCATAAGCTGCCAGCGAGTGGTTCCAGAAGTTACCGCGACGAGTGCTCAAGTTGGCAAATCCTCGTGCTAACAGCCATGCCCAAGCCCATGTCAATGGCGCATGCTCAACGCCAACAAACACGCAATCTGGGCGGGCGCGGGCCAGATGACGCAACAGACCACCATCGCCACAGCCAAGATCCACCATGCGGCAGGGGGTTTCAGGTAACAGGGACAGCAAGGCGTCCCGGCTTTTACGATTGGTAAGATACAGTGGTACCTGATTGATATCCGTCCGCCAAAAAACCAGCAGCAACAGGAAAAATCCGCTGAACCATATCCAGGCAGGCAATGCCATGCTGCTTGCCAACACGGCGCAGGGAATAAAAACCAGATGGATAAATAACCACCAGATCGGTGCGCGCAACAACATCGCCGTAAGCACTGCGCAAACACCCTGTAGCAAGGCAACAAGTACAAGATGATCAAAAAGTACCGGCGAAAAAGCCAGCACCAAGCCAATGGCAAGCATGGTGCCAACCAATTGAGCAAACAGGGCAAAAAACAACGGATGCGAATTGCTGCGGGAATGACGGCGGACAAAATCCGACCAGTAATCAAAAAACCGGGTCACTGTACAGCCGAGGGCGTCACAGACTCGACCTCAGCTTCTGCCTTGGGTAGCGCTTTACCCCTGTACTGAAGCGCATTGTTTTTTGCCTGAAAACTGCCAATCATCTCCCCTGGCTCGGGTGGTGGATCCTGGTACGACTGAAAGCCACACTGTTGCAATTCAGTAACATACCAGCGCTTTCCGGCATTAAGAATGAACACGCCGGGTTCCGGCCGATAAACATCTAAACGAAATTTATTCGCACCCAACCCGTCCACCGCGTAGCGACGCTGGCATTGCGGGAGGCCAGCAACAATCAATGAGGTTTGCCACGGACCTCTCCAATAGGCTTGATCACGTACAAGTGCTAATGATTGACCACGATCATTGATAGTAAAAAATGCCTGCTGGCTATTGCCACAAGCACTCAGCAGCAGAGAGAAGAACACCAGTGTGATTCGCTTGAATTTATTTTGCAAATCTATTCTGGAAAACATCAAGCCACCCATTGAAGACATTATCGAAAATACTGAAAAAACGCATTGCGCTTTTATTAATAATTTTATAGTGCTCTAACGATCAGCGTGATTCCTTGATCAAACGGCCATTCGAGGGTTGCAAAGGGCGCGCATTATTACGGTAAAGGCGTGAAAATATTGCTACTTGTTCCGCAGAAACCGGTATCGGTTGCTTTAACACCATCCACAATACGCCTTCAGTACAGGGGGGCGTAGTCAATGATCCCATATAAGTCCAATAAGCTCGGCTTTCCGGCAGTATCTTGTTTAAATCGATGACATCGACAGGCGCCACCTCGATATTCTGGTCCAGTGGCAAATTGTTCCACAGTGTCTGGATCAAGGGGTTCTCACCACCTTTTTCGAGCAACACTGCAACGACAGCAAATTGACCTTCGTCATTTTTGTGCACCAAGTGCATCACCATATCGTAAGCGCGTCCATCGACTCGTTCTTCGGAGGGGCGATGAAAATTAAAGTACAACAATTCATAGCGCCTACCTGAAATCTTCAGACTTAATCCTTCACCAACGTTCACCTGCACCGTGTGGCCGGTATCAATGATACGGAATGGCCTTGATTTGTAGTCGAATGTGATTTCTTCGAGATTGACCTTAATGCCTTCGCGAATATCAATCGGCGATTGACGTTTGCCCGTTGCACAGATTGCATAGTCATCCCGCAGCTTAGCCCAGCGGGTTGGTCCGCCTTCATCATCGTAAGACCAAGCGCCAATCTTTGAGGCAGAAAGCTCGTCTTGATCATTAACTAGAAATGCTGCTGTTGGCCTCTTCTTTATCGCTTTGCGCGGGCCGGACGTTGCATAATGCAATTCACGCAAACGCTTGTCTGCCAGGCTTTCCACCCCTTGCCGCAAGGAACTGGAACTGACCTTTGGCGTAAGGGGTGCCGGTGACGCAGCAAGCGGCTTTTTTCCGGCGCCAGCAGCCGCCTGATCTGCGGCGGCTTTGTCCGCAGCAGTCTTGTCTATAGATGGCAGAATGATCAGCTTCGGTGTTTCAGCCGCGACAACAGCCCCTCTATCGGCAACAAGCGTTAAATTCGCCGTGACTGGGCCTTCATTTCTGGCTTGCGACAGGAGTGGTGGCGCCACTACATGAGCTAACGCCGCACCCATTGCAGATGGCACCCCCGCAGGCACCACACCTGCATTGGCAGAACCATTTGCAGTGGTGGCGCAAGCCACATTGAATATTCGTTCATCGAGACTGCCTACTTCTATGGCATTGGGGCGCTGACGAGAAACGACATCCTCGCGAACCAGAGTATCCCCTCGAAAATAAGCGCGGCGGAGTGTAGTGAAACGGCGCGCAGCACAATCGTAAAGATTCTGTGCTTGCATTGCGTCATAAGCACCGCCGACATCACTCACCGGGCGTTCAAGCACTACCCGGCTCCAGGCCGTAGCGCCAGAAGTAGTGCGCTCGATGCTGGCCTTATTGATGTCGATGGTTTCGCTCTTGCCGGCAATGATGGTTTGCCAGTCACCGACTGTAGCGCCCAAGGGGCCATTCAAACTAAAAAACAATCCCACCAGGATAAACGACAAACGCGATGCTGACATGACTCCCCTTTTTTCTTCCGAATTAACCCGGCTTACGACACCCTGCGCCTGATGTCAATCGAAATCGGCGATATGACGACAATCCAGAATCAAACCTGGATATTCATGATGTCGTGATAGGCAGAGACCAGTTTGTTACGCACCTGCACCATCTGCTGAAAAGACAAATTGGCTTTTTGCAGATTGATCATCACATCCTGCAAATTGACGTCACTCTGACCGCTGGAAAAATCCTCAGCCATCTTGTGCGCATCCATTTGGGCGGCGTTCACCTGGTCGATTGTTTTTGACAACACTTGCGCGAAATCCGCGCCCCCTGCCGGGGCGGCCTGGTTCGCGGATTTACCACCTGCCAGCGCAGTTGCTGCACGCAACTCGGAGAGCATCTGGTCAAGTTGTCGTGTATCGATAGCCATAAGCATAACCTTACCTGAATTCGATCAGCAAAGAAATAGTAAAGGAGAAGCAATCACCGTGCCATAGTTTTCTGCGATTACTCATGCTCGCGTCCGGTAAAAAAACCTTCGGTGCGGTACTGGTTCAGTTTGTAACGTAGCGTACGTTCCGATATCCCCAGAATAGCCACCGCTTTCTTGCGTGAGCCATTCACCTGCGTCAAAATTTCCAGAATGTGCTGTCGTTCAAGCACCTTCATGTTAGCCGGTGAAGCTGGAGCACCGACAGTCGCACTGGTTTCCGAAAAAATCGGCGCTGGTGATGCGGCGGCGGGTAGCAATTCCGCCCCGCCAATCTTGCCTGTTTTGTCTAATGCCGAACTCAAAACCAATGACGCAACCTCTATACGATCCAGCGGCAATTCCTCTGCATCTATCAACTCATCTGTCGCCAGAATCAGCGCACGCTGAACCACGCTTTGTAGCTCTCGTACATTCCCAGGCCACGCATAGGCCAGCAAACGGGCTTCCGCTGCGGCGGTAAATTTTGCCGCTTGGCGTGCCAAAGTTGCCAGCTCAGCCAACAGCTTACGTGCCAGGGGCACGATATCGCCCGGCCGTTCGCGCAACGGCGGAATCTCCAGGGGAAATACATTCAGACGATAAAACAGATCTTCGCGAAAACGTCCTGCACGCACTGCTTCGGCCATGTCGCGATTTGAGGTGGCCAGAACGCGAATATCCAGGGCGACGGGCTTCTTGCCACCCACGCGCTCGACCTCACGCTCTTGCAACACACGCAACAGCTTGGCCTGCAAACCTAAAGGCATTTCTGAGATTTCATCCAGTAGCAAAGTGCCGCCATTGGCTTGTTCAAATTTTCCCGCCTGCGCGGTTTGCGCTCCGGTAAAAGCGCCTCTTTCGTAACCAAAAAGCGTCGCTTCGAGCAAATTGTCCGGAATCGCCGCGCAATTGATAGCCACAAAAGCACCCGCCGAACGCAGGGACTGATCGTGAATATAGTGCGCAAAGACTTCTTTGCCTACACCGGATTCCCCAGTAAGCAACACGGTCGCATCCGCCCGTGCCACACGTGCAGCCAGCAGCAGCGTGGCCCGTGTTTTAGCATCCACAGCAACAACACCAGCTGCAGGCGCAGGCGGCGTGGCGTAGCGAGCGATTTGCTCGATCAATGTCTTTGGTTCAAACGGTTTGAGCATGAAGTCGCACGCACCGCCACGAATTGCCGCCACAGCCTTGTCAACATCGCCAAAAGCGGTCATCAACAACACAGGCAGTCCAGGATAGCCTGTGCGAATTTCACCCAGCAAAGCAAGGCCATCCATCGGACTCATGCGCAAATCTGAGACCACCATATTGAAGGTTTTGTCGCGCAACCGCGCTAATGCCGCCGGACCACCGTCGACGCAGACAACTTCATGACCGGCCGCCTCGAGCGTAATCTGCAAGGCATCACGCAACGCATCATCGTCCTCGACAACCAAAATGTTTAGTTGTTCGGACATGGCAGACTCACCGAAAATCTGGCACCGGCATCAAGGCTGGAGACTACATCAATACTCCCCCCATGCGCCCGAACCACGCCGCGCGCAATGGCAAGACCGAGACCCGTGCCATCGCTGCGGGTGGTATAAAAAGGCTCAAACAATCGAGACACGGTAACCTTGTCCATCCCGCAACCATTGTCTTCTACCATTAGCAGTAAACTGCCCTCCTCGCGTCGGACAGACAGTCCGATGCACCCATCTTCTCGTCCGGCAACCGCCTGCAGCGCATTTTCCAGCAAGCTGGTCAACGCACTCACCAACGATTTGCGCTTGCCCATGAGCACAGCGCCCGCGCTCTCGTTGTTGACAACAAACCGTACATGGCTGTTTTGCACCAGCGGCTCAAAGTTTTGCGTCAATTCGGCCAAAAGATCCGTCACGGCAAAATGTTCGCGCCCTAGCGCCTCACCGCGCGCAAACAACAGCATATCCTGAATGAGCCGCTCGATGTGTTTCAGGCGTGCCACAGTTTTTTGCGCGATGGCGGCATGCGCGGCGGGAGACAATGCCGCATTTTCCAGGTTACCCGCATACAGCAGGGCAGCAGCCAGCGGTGTCCGCAGTTGATGCGCCAGTTGAGCTGCCATTTCACCCATCGCTGCCAGGCGCTGATGGCGCTCTGCCTGGGTTTTCAAATGCTGCGCCTCGGTGATATCGTGCAGTAGAACAATGCGGCCACCGGCTGAGTCAAGCGGAGTGACGGCAATGGCCAGACACCGCTCGCCACACAAATATTCTCCAGGCGTATCACTGGGCTGCAACGCTTCCGCCTGGATCGCCGTCCAGCCAGCGCCGACTTTTACTCCACCAAGCAAGCAACTCGCCGCGGGGTTGATCTGTACCGCACAGCCGGAATCATCAAGCACCACGACACCCGCAGGCAAAGCATCAAGCAATAAGCTCAGCCGCTCCGTCAATGCCGCTTTTTCTTGATATTGCTGGCGCAGCGCACCGTTGGCCACGGCCAACTCTTCAGTGAGCCTGGCGACCTGATTTTGCAAATCGCTGTAGGCGTTGCTTAATTCATCCGATGCCTGGCTAAAAATACGAAAAGCTTCGGCCAGACGCAGAGCCTCATCCGGCGCAACCTGAGGTGATTGCGCATGGACTGTCAAAGTTTCGGCCGAAACGGGAGGACGCTGCATAGGCTTTGATGATGGCAGAATTAAGGATCACAGACAAGAAAATGAGCACCCGATATACCGGCAATAATTGCCGCTTCTTTCAGGAACCAGTCTCACCATGGCAGGGCATACTCAACACGCGAGCAAATTGACTCGAAAAGCAGGCCCTATCGACCATCCGTAATGGCAGAAACCGCTACCGCCTCTTCGCCGCTTCCATTATCGATGGAAGCGTTCATCCGCCTGAACAACCAGCAGAAACTTGCGGGCATAGTCGTCATTGCCCTGTTTCTGGCGATCATGATCGGTGGTTTTCTGTGGGCCCGCGAACCAGCTTACGCTGTGTTATTTTCGATTCAAGATGAAAAAGATGGTGGCCAGATCGTCGCTGCATTGCAGCAACAAAATATCCCTTACCACTTTAGTGAGGGAGGGCACACTATTCTTGTGCCACAAAACGTCGTGCACGATACGCGACTTCGGCTTGCTGCTCAAGGGCTGCCCAAGGGCGGACTGGTGGGTTTTGAATTACTTGAAAATCAGAAAATGGGCATCAGCCAGTTTGCTGAACAAGTCAACTATCAACGCGGACTGGAGGGCGAGCTTGCCCGCTCGATACAATCCCTTGCCGCCGTCAAAGGTGCCCGTGTGCATCTGGGCATCCCCAAGCAAACAGCTTTCTTGCGCGACGAACAGAAAACATCAGCCTCTGTACTAGTGAGTCTTTACCCGGGACGCACACTGGAGTCGGCGCAGGTTGCAGGCATTGTTAATCTGGTAGCCTCCAGCGTGCCACAACTTAACCCTCTTAATGTGACGGTGATCGACCAGGAAGGGCGTTTGATTTCGCAATCTCAAGACTCTTTGCGTAATGCCGGACTTGACCCTTCACAGCTTAAATATGTGCGCGAAATCGAGGCAAACTATACAAAACGTATTGAGGATATCCTTTCGCCAGTCGTTGGCGCTAGCAATGTACGGGCGCAGGTTGCCGCCGATATTGATTTTTCGCAGATCGACCAGGTCGCTGAGACCTATAAACCCAATCCGTCGCCCGAAACCGCCATCCGCAGCCAACAAACGATCGAAAACAGTAGTGGCGCCCTCGCTGCTGCCGGCATACCGGGTGCTCTAAGCAACCAGCCACCGGTATCTGCCACAGCACCACTTAGTCAGCCACCAGTTGCCGGCTCCGCCAGCGGTACGAACAATGGCAATGGCAGTGCCCAAAATTACAGCAAGAATACCTCGACGAATTATGAAGTCGACAAAACCATTCGCCATACCAAGAGTGTGCCTGGCACGGTGCGTCGTTTATCAGTCGCCATCGTGGTTAATCACAAAAAAGAACTTGCAAAAGATCCGGCAAAATCCAAATCATTGCCACTGACTGAAGCGGAAATGAAACAACTCACCGAACTGGCTCGTGAAGCAGTGGGGTTCAACAAGGAGCGCGGCGACACGCTGAATGTCGCCAACGCGCCATTCACGCCCATCGAAAAAGACATCGTACCGGATGCCCCTTTCTGGGCTGATGCCGAACTCATTGCCACCCTAAAAGAAGCAGCAAAATATCTGCTGTTCGCTGGCCTTATGTTCTGGTTGTGGACTCGCCTGTTGAAACCCATGCTGGGTAAACTGATGGAAACGACACGCTCGCCCAAATCAAACCCTGCTTTCTCAACAGAAGCAGGCGACCCATCGCACATGCCCCAGGTGATGTATGAAAACAAGCTTGCCGCAGCACGTGATCTAGCGAAAAAAGATCCCAAGGTAGTTGCCAGCATAGTGAAAGGGTGGGTGGATGGCGGCGAGCGCGCTAAGTGACGGCGTCGAGAAGAGCGCCATTCTTCTCCTCTCTCTCGGCCAAGATGATGCCGCCGAGGTACTGAAAAATCTCGGCCCTAAAGAGGTACAAAAACTCGGTCAGGCCATGGCCGCATTAAAGCAGGTATCGCGGGCACGCATCGAAGCCGTGCTTGATGAGTTCACCGAACAGACCACCCAGGGTACGCCCGTTGTCATTGACAACGATACCATCAAGGCAATGCTCAACAAGGCACTGGGCGATGACCGAGCTGCCGGGATCATCAGCCGCATCATGTCGGGCAACGACATGGCCGGTATTGAAGGCCTGAAATGGATGGATGCGATCAGCGTTGCTGATCTGATTCGCAACGAACACCCACAGATCATCGCGACTATTCTGGTACATCTGGAGTACGACCATGCCGGCGAAATTCTCAAACAATTCACCGACCGCCTGCGCAATGATGTCCTGGTCCGCATTGCCACACTGGATGGCGTGCAACCCACGGCCCTGAGAGAATTAAACGATGCCATGACTCGCATTCTCGCAGGTGCTGCGGCTAATACCAAAAAAGCAGCCATGGGAGGCATTCGTCACGCCGCCGAAATTCTCAACTTTGTTGGCCAGGCGGCAGAGACCACGATTGTCGATAGTGTACGTGAGTACGATCCGGAACTAGCGCAAAAAATTCTCGATGAAATGTTTGTCTTTGAAAACATGCTCGATATTGATGATCGTGGCATTCAGTTGCTTTTGCGCGAAGTGCAGTCGGATGCATTGATCATTGCCCTGAAAGGCGCATCTCCCGGGTTACGGGACAAAATTTTCAAGAATATGTCGCAACGGGCTGCCGAAATGCTCAAGGAAGATCTCGAATCAAAAGGTCCGGTACGACTTTCCGAAGTTGAAGGTCAACAAAAAGAAATTCTCAAGATCGCACGTCGTCTCGCTGAAGAGGGTCAGATTCAGCTTGGTGGAGCCGGTGGCGATGACTTCGTCTAATCTTGCTTGAGCCCTTTCCAATGACTACCGATACACGCCCCGTCGCCTCACTAACCGCCTGGGAGCGCTGGGAGCTCGCCAGCTTCGACGACACCGAGGCAAAATCCGGCTCAACAGAAAACGAAACAACGTTGCAGCCGCCACCATTGCACACAGATGAAATTAACCGTCTGCATGAAATGGCTCGGCAGGAAGGCTATCAAAAGGGATTCGATACCGGATACAAAGAAGGGTCGGAGACTGGCCACGAAGCGGCCCTTGCAGAAGGACGCCAACTATCCACGCAAATCACGCAAATCATATCGCGACTTGAAACAGGCATTAGCGAACTCGAGCAGGCCGTTGCAGATGACCTGCTCGCCCTGGCACTTGAGATTTCCCGCAAGGTCACCCACCAAACGATTGCCATCCAGCCACAGGTTATTCTCGGGGTAATTCGTGACGCCTTGGCGCAACTCCCATTGCAACACGCGATCATTCACCTTCACCCGGCAGACATCACACTGATTGACTCATTCAACGAAAAGCAGTTAATGCAGGCGGGGCACCGAATTCAGGAAGATAGCCAGCTTGCGCGTGGTGATGTCGTCATCGAGGCCGGCAATACGCATCTGGATGCACGGCTTGCCACACGCTGGCAGCACGCCATTGCGGCGCTTGACCAGGATATTCCTTGGTTGGCAACTGATCGCCCGGAGCATGCATGAATCCGCAACGCCTGGCGCAATATCTCGACCAGTGTCGGACGCAGGTTGTTGCAACCCATCCCTGGCAACTCGCCGGTCGACTGACCCGTATCAACGGGCTGGTGATGGAAGCATCCGGCCTGAAGTTACCGCTGGGAGCCGGTGCACGTATCCAGGTTCGCGGCACCACCATGGTCGAAGCAGAAGTCGTCGGTTTTGCGGGCGATCGTCTGTTCATGATGCCGACCGAAGATGTTTATGGCTTATCCCCCGGAGCATTGGTGTTACCACTCGCCCCCATCTCTGCGCCCCCCATCCTCGGAGAGATTCCACTCCCCCAACGGCGCATGCCGGACCGCGCAAAACACCTGCCCGTAGGCGACGAATTGCTTGGCCGGGTGGTTGATGGCAATGGCCGGCCGCTGGATAACCTAGGCCCAATTAGCGCACAAAACTTGCATTCTCTGGCGAGCCGCCCCCTCAACCCCTTGCAGCGCGAACCCATTCGTCACATCATGGACGTTGGCATACGCGCTATTAATGCCTTGCTGACGGTAGGTCGCGGCCAGCGGCTGGGACTGTTTGCCGGCTCAGGCGTGGGAAAAAGTGTCCTCTTGGGCATGATGGCACGCTATACCGAAGCGGATCGCATCGTGGTTGGACTGATCGGCGAGCGTGGCCGCGAAGTCCAGGAGTTCATCACCCAGAATCTTGGCGACGAGGGCCTTGCTCGCGCAGTCGTCGTCGCCGCGCCGGCAGATGTCAGCCCGCTGATGCGTCTGCAGGGCGCCGCTTATGCCACTGCCATTGCCGAACACTTTCGCGATGAAGGCCGGCATGTCCTCTTGATCATGGATTCACTCACCCGCTACGCCATGGCGCAGCGGGAAATCGCGCTGGCGATTGGCGAGCCGCCCGTCACTCGCGGGTATCCCCCTTCAGTTTTTGCTCGCCTGCCGCAATTGGTCGAACGTGCAGGCAATGGCCCGGCAGGGGGTGGCTCAATCACGGCTTTTTACACCGTACTGACCGAGGGCGACGACCCACAGGATCCCATCGCTGACTCCGCTCGTGCGATTCTCGACGGTCATATCGTCCTTAGTCGCCAGCTTGCCGATGCCGGCCACTACCCAGCCATCGATATTGAACAATCCATCTCGCGGGTAATGAATAATCTTGTTCCGCCTGAGCATCTTGAACTTGCGCGCCAGTTCAAGCAACTCTATACGCGCTACCAGCGCGCCCGCGACCTGCTGTCCGTCGGCGCCTATGCCGCAGGTACCGATCCGCTACTGGATCGCGCCATTGCGATTTACCCCAGACTTGAAGCCTTTCTTCAGCAGTCGATTGACGAACTAGCAGATAGTCATAACTCACGGCAACGGCTTATCGAATTGCTCACGCAGTAATACAACCCATTGGCCCACTTAACTTTGCGTTCTCCCTTTCTTCTAAGTCACTTTTATCATGGCACCCTCTTTTTCCCTCCAGCCTTTACTTGATCTCTCCCGCTTTCAACTTGACGAAGCTGCCCGCAAGCTGGGGGAATTGATTGCGGGTGAACAAGAAGCTTCCCAGCGCCACAGCTTGCTGGTTACTTATCTTGAGGAATACCAGACCCGCTTTCTGGAAGCTGCAAAAAATGGCCTTGGACGAAGCGAATGGAGCAATTACAGTAGCTTTCTCGCCCGTATTGACGATGCCATCATCCAGGCGGCCCTCTCCGTCACGCTCACACAACAACGCACCCTGGCCGGACAACAAAACTGGGTAGGCAGGCAAGGCCGCGTCAAGGCATTCGATACCTTATCGGAGCGCCATCGCGCACAAGTCACTGCACAAGAACAGCGGGCAAATCAAAAAAGCAGCGACGAACATACTGCACGGCGGCACAGCGAAAGAATTAGCGATGAAAATACATAAACCAAACTGATGTGTGCCCAATAATCTGCGCAGATAAACCTTGTTCATTCAAAAAAATGGCACAAATTTTGCTTATCTTCTCTTCGATACGAACCCCAGGGTCTCAAAGAGAATATGCCTGAGCTGCCGATTACCCCGCCTGTTGTTACGCCTTCAATGCAAACTCCGAGTCGTGCCAATACGTCATGTCTCAATTCTGATTCGGCGACTGAAACTGGCATCACCGCAGGGATGCCTCTATCTTTTGCTGCAACACTGACATCTCTGACCGAAAAAAAATCCACCAGCTTCGCAAAAGATGAACAATTTGTAGACAGCGCTGTACCGCTGGCAGAGCCTGCGACGATACCTCTTATAACGCTAGAAACACCTGAATTATCAGATAGCGGCGAGGTACCAGCGACACCCGTCGATTCATCTGCACTGCTCTCGCTGCTGCAAGCGGACGTCTCTTTTGCCCAAGCATCAGCAGTCCCCGCCATAACACCTGCATCAACAGTGGTCAGCATGCCTAAACCCACGATTAGTGCAGCCAGCGCCGTCCCGCCAGCGCCGACTTTTCCCATCAATCAAGGATCAATGCCAAAAAATACTCTCGCCGCACTACCGTCCGTTCTGGCTACCGATCCTGCCGGAGAAAATCACTCCCCTATCTCAAAACTTGCCGTCCAAGCGGCAACTTCTGCCGAATCAATCCAGGAAGTCCCTGTAAATTCGGCTTCGAGTCAGGCTCAGGAAACTTTCAGTACGGTAATGGAGCGCATCACGAATCATTCCGCTGCTGGTTTCGCGCATTCACAGGCAGCTGGAACGTCCGCTTTGTCACCAGCGCTTGAGCTGCCTGTAGAAATCCGGCTGGGTAAAACAGGCTGGCGCGACGAGGTTGGCCAAAAACTAACCTGGATGATCAGCAACAATCGGCAACAAGCCGACCTCATACTGACCCCGCCACAGCTAGGTCGCATCGAAGTAACTCTGTCGCTTGACGGCAATCAAGCCAGTGCAAGCTTTGCGTCACCTCATGCCGCCGTGCGTGAAGCCCTTGAAAATTCCATGACACGGCTTCGCGAAGTACTGGCCGACGCCGGCGTTACTCTTGGACAAACTCACGTCGGCTCCGAATCGCGTCGTGATTCAAACCCTATGAATCCGAAAAATGAGGGTCTTGCGGTTATGCGTCAAGACAATGGGCGCTATGTTGCCGCACTCGACCCACCTGGAAGCGGGTTCGCTTCACGCGGCATCAGGGCTCATGGCATGGTGGACGTTTTTGTCTAGCGATCCTGGAGTTACCGGTAAATAACCATTACGCCATCGTAAAATCCACGCTTATTTCAATCACTAAATTCTGGAGAAAATAAATGGCAACCGCCAAACCAACTGGGGAAGAAACATCAGTTGCCCCTCCGAAGAAAAAAAGCAAGTTACTGTTGTTCATCGTTATTGGTGTAGTCGTTCTTTCGTTGATTGGGGGCGCAGCCTTTTTTCTGCTAAAAAAACCCGCACCCGCCGAAGGGGAAGATGACGCCGAAGCCACATCTCATGCACCCGCTAAAAAGAAAAAGGTTGATCACAATGTACCGCCCGTTTTCTACAAGTTTGACAAGCCCTTCACCGTCAAATTGCAAACCTCAGAACAAGACGCTTATTTGCAAACAGAAGTGCAACTCAAACTGCAAGATCCCCATGGCCAAGAATTAATCAAACAATATGAACCTGAACTCAAGCATCGCATGACGCTTACCATGATGGGTAAAAAAGCATCCGATCTGCTAACCGCCACTGGCGTACAACGACTGGCGAATGAATTACGCGATGTTGCCAACCACGTCATCGAGCCTCCGCCACCGCAAAAAAATCCACCCGTTGCTGTAGCTGAATCAGCCGATAATGCAGAACCTGGTGCTCCAATTCAGGCAGTGCTGTTTTCGACGTTCATCATCCAGTAATCCATCGCTCCCATCACGTACCTCCTCTCATGACCCAAGATTTTCTCTCTCAGGACGAAGTCGATGCCTTACTCGAAGGCGTAACTGATGCATCCGATGAAACATCGGAGAATATCCCCTCCGTTGAAGGCAGTGTCAAAGCCTATGATCTTGGTCGCCAGGAGCGCATTATTCGTGGGCATATGCCGGCGCTGGAGCTCATCAATGAGCGCTTCATCCGCTATTTGCGAATTGGTCTGTTCAATTACATGCACAAGGATGTCGAGGTTTCGGTCGGCCCGATCAGAGTACAAAAATACAGCGAATTCATTCGCAATCTAGTGGTGCCAACCAGCTTTAATCTGATTCAGGCCAAACCCTTGCGTGGCACAGGACTGATCGTATTGGACCCAAATCTGGTCTTTCTCGTCGTAGATAACATGTTTGGTGGTGACGGACGCTTTCACACGCGCGTAGAAGGAGAAGGTCGAGACTTCACAACTACCGAGCAGCGCATCATTCAAGGTCTACTATGTGTGGTGTTCGAGGAATACCAAAAGGCATGGCAACCTGTTTTTCCGCTGACATTTGAGTATGTGCGCTCAGAAATAAATACGCAATTTGTTAATATCGCCACCCCGTCGGAAGTCGTCATAGCGTTAACAGTTACTCTCGAGTTTTCCGGCAATACCTCCGAAATGCATGTTTGCCTGCCCTACTTGATGATGGAACCGATTCGCGACATTCTCTATGGTGCGCCGGGTAGTGCCCCCACTTCAGCAGACAAACGCTGGACCAGCATGCTGGCGCGACAATTACAAGCAGCAGAAGTCGAACTCACCGCCGCGCTGGGCACGACAAGCGTTACACTAGGCGGAATACTTAAGATGCAGGTGGGCGATGTTATTCCGTTGATTATTGAAGAAAAAGTACAAGCCACTATTGGTGGCATCCCGGTCATTGAAGCCCGTTACGGAATTCAAAACGGGCAACTCGCACTGAAAATAGAACGTTTTCTTGCAGAAGAAGAAACATGACAATTATCATAATCTTTGACGCATTCATGGCTGTCATGATGCAAGGAGCCTAGTATGAGCGAAGCCACCGCATCCCCGGGTATCGAAACACCTGCTAACAAAGACGATTGGACGGCGATGAATAGCCAGACTGGCGCTGACACATTGCCCCATGCAGATGCCGTCCAGCCAGCACAGATTTTCGAACAATTTTCTGGTGAAGATCGAACAACGTCAGAGCCACAGGGTTTTGACATGATCATGGATATTCCCGTTGCGCTAACGGTCGAGTTGGGGCGCACCAAGATCCCCATCCGCAACCTGTTGCAACTGGCGCATGGCTCGATCGTTGAACTTGATGGCCTGGCTGGCGAGCCGATGGATATCCTCATCAATGGCACACTCATTGCGCAAGGCGAGGTTGTCGTAGTTAACGAAAAATTCGGTATTCGCCTAACCGACATCATTACGCCCCAAGAGCGCATCCGCAAACTGAACCGCTGATAAGTCGAAGCTTACGCCCTTTACTTCGAGGCTTTTTAAACAGCGGTTAATTTAGACTCGCACCCACTTAGCTGCGGCTACCGCAGTATGATTTTCGGTGCACATGAAAACACTCACAGCCTCCGCCTTCACTCTTTCACTCCTTGCGACCGAGGCTTCAGCACAAGCAGCTTCTATAGCTGCGGCACCTTCAGTCAGCAGCAGTCTGTTGCAAATGTTCCTTGCGCTGATCGGTGTTCTGGCGCTTCTTTTTGCCTGTCTCTGGTTACTAAAAAAACTCACCGCCCAGCGCGGGGCAGCAGCGGGGCTCCTGCGCGTGGTGGCTGCCACCGCAGTGGGTACTCGCGAACGGGTCGTCATCGTTGAAGTCGGCAGCACTTGGCTGGTACTCGGCGTAGCCCCTGGCCAGGTTTCAGCGCTGGCTGAAATTCCCCGCCAACCAATGGCTGAGCCACCGCATGAGACAAAGATTGCCTCTGTTCCCCAATGGCTGCAGCAGTTGATGAAAAAACGTTGATCATGCGGCAGCGAATTCTCTTCGTTCTTCTGCTTGCGCCCGCACTCGCATTTGCTCAGGCTTTGCCGGCGCTTACCAGCACGCCGGTAGCTGGGGGCGGCGTCCAGTGGTCATTGTCGATTCAAACCCTGCTGCTGCTCACCGGCCTCACTTTCCTGCCGGCGCTGATTCTGATGATGACCAGCTTCACTCGCATCATCATCGTTTTTTCGCTGCTCCGGCATGCGCTGGGAACCCAGACTTCGCCACCAAATCAGGTTTTGGTCGGTCTGGCCTTGTTTCTTACTTTTTTCATCATGGCACCCGTTGGGGATCGTATTTACAACGAGGCTTATTTACCCTTGTCCGAAAACAAAATCAGTTTTCAGGATGCGCTGGAAAAAGGCGCCGTGCCATTGCGTGCCTTCATGCTCAAGCAGGTACGTGAAACCGATTTAGCCACTTTTACCAAAGTCGCCAAGCAGCCGACACCAGCAAAGGCCGATGAAATTCCCATGCGGGTTCTGATTCCGGCCTTCGTCACCTCAGAGCTCAAAACTGCCTTCCAGATCGGCTTCATTGTATTCATACCCTTCCTTATCATCGACATGATCGTGGCTTCTGTGTTGATGTCGATGGGGATGATGATGATGTCACCCGTCATCGTCTCGTTGCCATTCAAAATCATGTTGTTCGTGTTGGTCGATGGCTGGAACCTGCTGATAGGTTCCCTTGTGCTGAGTTTCGGATCATGACCCCAACGACCGTTATCGAAATAGGTCGCGGCGCACTGGAACTTACCTTGCTGATTTCCGCGCCGCTGTTCATCGCCGCACTGGTGACTGGCCTCATTGTCAGCATCTTTCAGGCGGCAACCCAAATCAACGAAGCCACGCTCTCCTTCGTGCCGAAACTAGTCGCCATTTTCATCACGCTGATTCTTGCCGGGCCGTGGATGATCACCATGATGACCGACTACATGCGCCGCCTCTTTGAGTCGATTCCCGGAGTCATCGGCTAGTGATCCACATCAGCTCGGCACAGCTTGATGCGTGGCTGGGTCTGTTCGTTTTTCCGCTGACACGCATCCTCGCCCTTCTGTCAACGGCGCCGATATTCAATAATGCGGCATTGCCAACCAACATTCGCCTGGTCATGGGTTTGTCCATTGCGTTTGCCCTCGCTACGGCACTGCCCGCACCGCCACCGATTCCTGCCGGCTCCTGGCTGGGGTTGGCTGTCATCGGTGAACAACTGCTGATTGGTCTCATGATGGGGTTTGCACTACGCATAGCCTTTGTCGCACTCGATATTGCGGGTGAATTAATCGGTTTGCAGATGGGGCTCTCGTTTGCCACCTTTTTTGATCCGGGACGCGGTGGAGAAACATCGGTCGTAGCAGAGTTCCTTGGGCTCCTGGCCGCACTGATTTTCCTCGCCATGAACGGTCACCTGCTGATGCTGGCGCTGCTGGCCGAAAGTTTTACATTACTGCCAGTAAGTGCAACACCCTTTCATGCAGCAGGATTCTCGGCGCTATTAACGGCCTCAGCCATGATGTTTTCTTTGGGCGTAATGCTGGCATTGCCGCTAATTGCCGCGCTTCTGGTCACCAACATCTCGTTGGGCGTATTGTCCCGCGTCGCCCCGGCATTGAATCTTTTTGCCGTTGGCTTTCCGGTCACGCTGGGTCTGGGTTTCATCGTTCTGCTACTCTCCCTGCCTTATATCGGCGCCGCGATGGATGGCGTCTTCAGCAGAGGGTTTACGATAATGGAAATGGTGCTGCGCGCAGCGGCTGGATGAAGGAGGCGCGAGTTACTTTCGCGTCAATTGAATCACGCCCTGGGCGACCCGTTGTGAACCAAGTACTGAGGAATCAAGCCCTTCCGTATACTCAACCACGGTATAAGCATCAAAACCATTTTGCCGCATGAGTTCCTTGGCGCGCTGTTGAAACACAACCCGTGCCTCGCCCGCGCCTCCGGAATAGACGCGCTTCATCTTCAGCGACAGATGGTAGTAACGATCCGGGAAACTCGCCTGCTCAATTTCCCAGTTGGGGGCCAGAGGGTCGAGAATCAGCCAAGCGGCACCTGCATACAAACCCCAGACGACAACTCTTTCCAGAGGAATTTGCGTGGTCTTCGAAATGTTCAGCGTGGCATTCGGAACGATAGGCGTGTTTGAAGGAAAGTTACCGTCCAAACCGCTGCAGCCGCCCAACGCCAGCGCAGTGAGCAATAAAAGTCGGCGCTGGCGAGGCGGCGAAATCACAGGAAATTAAACAGTGAGAGCTGCGCAATCTTGACAAACGACTGCTGCGCGGCCTGCAAACTGGTTTGCTGGTGCGTCAGATCGGAAATTGCCTTGGCATAATCCAAGTCTTGCAGATTCGATAACGTCTGTCGATATTGCAAACCAAGATCATCGTTAAGACTACCAAGCGAATCTATCTCGTTCATGCGCGAACCAATCTGCGCACGCACACGCAGAATGTTGCTGCTGGCCTGATCAAGATTGGTCACGGCAAACCCGATGTCGCTAACGTATTTGGCATCAGCACCTGGCGTGCCCGTGGGGGCTTCAAGAACACCGATCAAATTCGCCAAGGTGACAAACACGCTCTGCGATGTACTTGGCGCCACTGAAAAACTGTCGCCACTGGCCGGCGCGCCAGTGACTGTGACACTTGCACCCAAATCGAAGGCAGGCTCTGCACCTTGCGCCGCCAGTACGATGGGTTGTCCACTCTGGAATACACGCTGGCTTGCCGCCGACGCAGGTGCCGCACCGCCGGTCAGCAGTGAATTGCCGGATACCGTATCTACCAGATCGTAGGTGGTCACACTGCCTGTCACCGTAAATTTAATGGCTACATTTTTTGTGGTCGCCGCATTCCAGGCCGCTGGATTGGTTATTGAGCCTGAAGTAATAACTCCAGTGCCAGTATTGCCGCCAGCATAGTCCGTCACAAAAGTACCATTTCCATTCCGGATTCGTTTGAATACATCATTGCCGGAATCACTGACCTCAATAAAACGGCTCGGTGAAACTTGCAGCTTGCGCTGGCCATCATCGCCTTGATAAACAATTTCATTGCCGGCAATCAGGTTATCGACCGAGCCGCCAAACGGCGTGGTCGAGCCCATGTAACCCGCAAAAATGCGCTGGCCGCTACCGTCGGTGGCATTGGCGATGCCAAGCAGCTGGTCGAAATCAGAACGCAACTCAGTCGAAATCGCCTTTCGCTGACCCGTCGACAGGCTAGTGCTACCGGCCTGAATGGCCAGTTCGCGCGCACGCGCCAGCACGTCGGTGGCGCTGGCTAGTTGTCCTTCCTCAAGCCCCAGAGCCGAGGTAGCCGCAGACTGATTCTGCTTGAACTGGGCAACAACATCGCTGGCTTGTTGCACTTCCAGCGCCCGGGCTGCCGCCACCGGATCATCGCTGGGCGTCAGGATTCGCCGGTTCGCCGAAATCTGTTGCTGCACATGCAGAAGCGACGCGGTATTGCGGTTGATGCCGGACACACCGGCATCGAAAATCATTCCACTACTGATGCGCATGAGACGTCTCCTTGCTGTGACTTAGCTTCATTGGCCGAGAGCGATGATTTCATCGAATATCTTGCTTGCAATTTGCAGCACCTTGGCCGATGCCTGGTACGCCTGCTGATAACGCAACAAGTTGGCAGCCTCCTCGTCCAGATTGACGCCGGAGAGCGACTGTAGTGCCTGTGTCGCATGATCGGCCAAGCCCTGCTGAGCGGCACCAATGGCCGCCACTTCGTTGGTCTTGCTGCCGACTGCGCTGACAATCTGCGCATAGGCCGACTGATAGGATGCCGTAGGGCCCGAAGTCGCGCTGCTCATGAGGGTGTTACTGGTCTGCAATGCACCCAGCAGGGCGACGTTGCGACCGTCGGCAACCCCATTGGCATTGGCCTCGACAGTAAATTTGTCACCAGCTGCCGGGCTGCCGGTAATCTGGGTGGTCCAGCCGTTATAGGCCAGATTGGTACCAGTGGTATATGCAATGCCCGTAGCGAGCGTTGTTGTACTGGTGACATCGACCACATCGAATGTCGTCGCACTGGTAAAGGTAATCGTCACCTTGTGCTGCAAATTCGGATTGGGCGGCGGCGGCGCATCGACCGTCCCGGCACTGATCGCAGCGGTGCCCGTGTTGGTCAATGCCATTGACGTTCGGACGGGCGCAGCAGCAGCGATCTGGCGTGCATCCGAAAAGGCCGCAACAAGGGTGCTGGCACCGCTGCGTGTCGGCTGGATCAATACGCTGTCGTTGGCATTGGGAGACCAGGCACCTGTACTGATGGTTATACCATCAACGGTCTGCGGCAACGTCGTAAAATTCTGCACCTGATTGTCGACGAGGCGCGTCAGGCGATAGGGCGTGGTGCCGCCGACATAACTGAGCTTGTAATCGCTGCCGGAGAGTTGTGCGATCGTCGTCGCATCGATACTCACCGTCGGCGCCCCTGTTCCGGTGTTGAGGCCGTTGGGCAGGACCACAGGCCCCGCGACATTGAAGAAATTCGTTCCCAACGCACCGTTCAGATCCTGCCCCAGCTTGTGCTGATCGTTAAAATTCTGTGCCAGCGTCAAGGCAATGCGGCCGAGCGCATTTTGTGTGCTGTCGAGGGTCTGGCTACGGAAGTTGAGCAGGCCGCCCAGACTGCCGCCAGTAATCTGCGACTCGGGCAAAGTGAGCGGCGTGCCACCAACGCCGACCATGGCGACGGTAGTGCGGCCGGGGTCATCCGAGGCTTGTACCGCCTGCAATTGATATGCCTGATTGCCAACCACCAGCGGCTGGCCATTGCCAATAAACACACCGTAGCTACCGTCACCCTGAGTCACTGTGCTGACTCGCACCAGCTTGTTCAAATCACTCAGCATCTGGTCGCGTTGATCGAGCAAATCGTTGGGTGGCTGATTGGCTCCCCCTGCCTGCGCCAGAACAATGCGCTGATTGATGTCGGCAAGTTGCGAGCTGTAGGTATTGATCTGCGTGATCTGCCCGGCAATCTGCTGATTGGTGCCTTGACGAATGCCTGTCAGCGTCTGATCCAGCGCCTGAAACCGCGAGGTCAGCGCCTGCGCTGCAGAAAGCATGGATTGACGCGCAGGAGTGGATATCGGGTTGGCAGCGACGTCTTGCACTCCCTTGAAGAAAGCTGAAAACGCAGGCGACAGTCCGGCGCTTTCATCGGCGAGGAGATTGTCGATCTGCTTGATCTGCGCCAGATAGCTGTCCATCTCGGATGAACTCGCCTGCGCACTCAACACCTGGCTGCCGAGAAACTGGTCATAGATCCGTTTGACCGTTTCCACTCGCGTCCCTTGCCCGATAAAGCCTGCGCCGGTAAAGATAGGCACGTTCGTGCCCTGCACGATCGCTTGCCGGCTGTATCCAGCAGTCGAGGCGTTGGAAATGTTGTGGCTGGTGGTCAGCATCCCCGTTTGCGCCGCATTCAGACCACTCACGCCAATACTAAAAATACTCATGTTCGCTCCAGGCTATATCCGTAATAACGGCAAAACTTGCCGCGAGTTGAGGATACAAGCGAATACAGCAACGGCCGTGCCAGTTTGCGCCAACAAGCAAGAAGCAGCTCAGCCAGTCAGCGCCTGTCGCAAAGCACCCCCATCAATGATGCGTTCAAGTTTGGCCGCATACAACGGATCAGTAGCATACCCAGCCGATTGCAAACGCTGAGCAAAGCGAGCGGGCTCGCGCGTCCCCAGCGCAGTGGCATAGCGTGGATTATTGGTCAGCAGTTGCACATAATCATTCATCGCTTCTGCATAGGAGCCATAGGCGCGAAAACGCTCTGTTCGCCGCTGTGCCACACCGGCAACGACTTCGGTTGTTGTCGCTTCTACCGAAGAGCCGTGCCAATTTGTTCCTGCCTTGATGCCGAAGAGATTGAAGCTCGGACTGCCATCCGCGCGACGGGGTTCGGATTTACCCCAGCCAGTTTCCAGCGCAGCATGCGCGACCATGAAATGCGCTGGAATGCCGGTTTTTTGCTCAGCCGCCATGGCGGCTGGCAATAAGCGATGAACAAACGCACGCTGCGCTGCAGACGCTGCCGCAGGAGAAAAAGTCGGCGCTGGGGCGGAGACGGCGGAGACGGCGACTTGGTCTGGTAAAGATACGACAGAGGGCACCGAGGACGGCGTCGCAGGGCGCGGGCTGACTGGAGCCATCGGGACCCGCGGTACGGAGGAAGAAGAAAGTGGCAACGGCGAAGATATCGGCAGCTGCAGCAAAGGCAGCATCTTGTTTTGCTGTGGCAAGGAAAATGCTGGCCCAGCAGGCTGCAATGGCAAGGGGGCATCAAAGGGCTGCGGCTCCTGATTCTGCCGGGAAAGCTGCGCCTCAATCATTGCCGCAAGCCCCGTCCCCCGATTGCTGCCGCCCAACACTTGGCCAAGTTGCTGATCGAGCAGTGATTCATACATTTGCGTCTGCTCGCTATCGAACAATCCTTCGTGTGGCGTGGCATCACGCATGGATTTCAACACCATCTGTAAAAACAGCGCCTCGAACTGCTTGGCTACCGCCTTGTTGCTCGCTGGGTCCCCCGCCTTGGCCTGGTGCTTGAGCGTAGCCAGACCGCTAACATCAAAAATGTTGGCGGCGGCCACACTGGCTTGATCGCGCGTAATGCTCATACATCAAATTCTTGCATGAGCACACCAATAACAATCAATGAAGTAAAGCAGTAAAAATCAGCTTCACTGATTACGCCATGCATAAACGATCAAATAATTTCCAGCTCGGCATGCAAGGCCCCTGCCGACTTCATCGCCTGCAAAATCGCAATCAAATCCTGGGGATTGGCACCCAGCGCATTCAAGGCCTTGACGATTTCGGAAAGATTCGCGCCGCTCTTGATGTTCATCAGCGCACCGCCTTCCTGCTTGATCTCGATTTGTGCATTCGCTACGCCCGCCGTTTTTCCGCCAGACAGGGCGCCCGGCTGGCTTGCGGCATTTTCGGTATTAATCGACACCGTCAAATTGCCATGGGCTACTGCACAATTTTCGAGCAGTACCGACCGGTTCATCACGATTGAGCCGGTACGGCTATTAACAATCACTTTGGCCGCTGCTTTAGCCGGATTAACCTCAATGTTCTCGAGGCGACCAATAAAGCTGACGCGCTCATCCGTATTCATCGGCGCACGTACCCGAATCTGGCGGCCATCGACGGCTGTAGCTGCGCCCGGAGAAACCCGGTTGATGGCTTCAACCATGAGTCGCGTGGTACCAAAATCTGCCGTGTTCAGATCAAAAGAAACAAACTCCCCTTGACCCAGCAACATGGGCACTTCACGCTCGACCGTCGCCCCCGCTGCGATGCGGCCCACCGATAGTTGGTTTACCGTGGTCTTGGAACCAGCCCCCGAAGCGCCCGCACCAACCACCACCACATTGCCTTGCGCCATGGCATACACCTGACCATCCGCCCCTTTCATCGGGGTAAGAATCAGCGTACCGCCTTTCAAGCTTTTTGCATTACCAATCGATGATACGGTGAGATCAATCGTCTGACCGGCACGGGCGAAAGGCGGCAAATTAGCAGTAACCATCACCGCCGCCACATTTTTTAATTGCAGCGACAATCCCGGCGGCAGATTAACGCCCATTGCCGAGAGCATATTGATCATGCTCTGCACGGTAAATGGTGTCTGTGTCGTCTGGTCGCCACTGCCATCAAGGCCCACTACGATGCCATAGCCCACCAGTTGATTATTACGCACGCCGGCCACAGTCGCCATGTCCTTGAGTCGCTCGGCGGATGCCGTATCCATTGCCAGCAAACCGGCCAGAAAAATTAACAGGAAGCCTGATTTGATGCGTGTCATTGCGAGCTCCTAAAATGGCATAAAGGAAAGAAAGAATTTCCCTAGCCAACCCATGACCTGGGCTGAATCCAGAAAGCCATTCGCCTTGTATTCGATGCGCGCATCCGCAACCTGAGTCGACACCACAGTATTGGCAGCGGTGATGTTATTGGGATTCACCACGCCAGAGAATCGAATGAACTCTTCACCCTCTTTCAGCCCGATTTGCTTTTCGCCTGATACCAGCAGATTCCCGTTGGGATAGACCTCGATCACCGTGACAGCCAGTGCGCCGGTGAAATCATTGGAGGAGGTGTTCTCGCCCTTGCCGTTGAAATTGTTGGTGTCGCTGGCAGCCAGTGCCGTACCTTGGGCTCCTTTGAATGGCAAACCGACGATGGTCGGGACAGTAACATCGACCTTCTGGCTACGCGTAGTCTTGTTTTCCGACTTCTTCGAGGCCTGAACTTTTTCCTGGATATTGATAATCAATGTATCGCCCACAAAGCGGGCACGTCGATCCTCAAACAGGGGGCGTGCAGAAGCGACATTGAAAATTGCCCCATTGCTGGGGGCAAGAGTAGATCGTGGCTCGGGCCGAGCCGTCATGGGCTGATGTATGGCAGTCGGCGGAGTCGTCGTCACGCAACCAGCTAACAGAATCACCAGCAAGAACCAGCAAATTAATTCACTCATGATGTGAGTCTTTCATGACTAATTACAGTTGCGTCAGCTTCGCCAGCATGGCATCCGATGTGCTTACGGCTTTGGAATTAAGCTCATAGGCCCGCTGAGTCTGGATCATGGTGACCAGCTCTTCTGCCACATTGACGTTTGATGTTTCCACATACCCTTGATTGAGCAAGCCAACGCCATTGGTGCCTGGCGTATTAGGCGTTGGCGTGCCCGACGACGCCGTTTCAACAAACAGATTTTCGCCCATGCTTTGCAAGCCGCCATTATTGATAAAACCTGCCAGCTGGATCGTGCCAATCTGGGTGGGTGTAGTCACGCCTTGCTCGGTATAGGACACGATGCCATCACGACTGATTGAGACACTCGTCGCTGTGCTCGGAATGGTAATTGCCGGCGACAGGGGATAGCCACTGGAGGTTACGATCTGGCCGGTGCTATCCAACTGTAAAGAACCATCGCGGGTATAAGCGAGTGTACCATCCGGCATTTGAATCTGGAAAAAACCATTGCCATTAATCGCGATATCGAGCGGGCCTTCGGTACGCTGCAAGCTGCCTTGGCTAAAATTGCGCTCAGTTGAAATGGGTCGCACACCCGTGCCCAACATCAACCCTGAAGGAATCTGCGTCTGTTGTGACGATTGCGCACCAGGCTGACGCATGGTCTGGTAGAGCAAATCTTCAAATACAGCCCGCGCACGCTTAAAACCATTCGTGCTGACGTTGGCCAGGTTATTGGAAATGACATCAAGATTAGTCTGCTGGGCATCGAGGCCCGTCTTGGCAATCCAGAGGGAACGAATCATGGTGTTGGCCTTTTAAAAATTATCGTGAAGAGAGAATCTGGGCAGCCGCACGATCGTTGGCATCCGCCGTCGATAGCATCTTCATCTGCATTTCAAATTGGCGCGCCAGCGAAATCATGTTAACCATTTGCTCAGCAGCATTGACGTTGCTGCCTTCGATATAACCAGAGGCAATTTTTGTCTGTTCATCAATCGGCGCAGCACTCCGGTCTTTCATGCGAAACAAGCCATCTTCGCCACGCACTAGATCAGCTTCCAGCGGGTTGACCAGCTTGATGCGGCCAATACTATTGACCGTATTTTTTTCACCCGACTCTGGAATGGTCGACACCGTGCCGTCAATGCCAACGCTGACTTTGACTTCCGGCGGGATCGAAATCGGCCCGCCATCACCTTGCACTGGCAAGCCACTGCGGGTTTGCAGAATGCCATTGACATTCAGCTCAAAATTTCCGCTGCGCGTGTAAGCCTCGCTGCCATCGGGCGCTTGTACAGCAATCCACCCTGTCCCCTGCACCGCCATGTCGAAAGCGCGACCGGTATAGATTTGCGGCCCCGGGGTGAAATCGGTATGCGTACTCGCATCCACAGCAAAGGCTCGCGTCGACAAACCGGGAGGCAGCGCGTTCGATTGAACTTGAACTGCACGCAAGCGATGCTCTTCGGCGCGATAACCCGTAGTTGATACATTGGCCAGATTGTTCGCCACCGCCGCCTGACGGTTTAAAGTCTGGCTGGCTCCGGTCATCGCCGTGTAAATCAGTCGATCCATGCGCTCCCTTTCAAATGACTCGCCGCATCGCCAGCGCCGACTTTTTATCTATCACCGCAGGTTGACCAGCGTTTGCAGGATGCTATCCATCGTCTTGATGCTCTGTGCATTCGCCTGGTAAACCCGCTGTTGGGTAATCATGTTGACCAACTCAGCCGTCAGGTCGATATTGGCATCTTCCACTGCGCCGGACTGGAAAACACCAAATTGACCGGAGGAGCCAGGCGTACCTAGAACAGCTGTACCAGTCTCCGGCGTTTGCGCCCAAACTCCGTTACCCAATGGTTGCAGCCCTTGCGGATTACGGAAGGCTGCCAGCACGGCCTGACCAATAACTTGTGTCTGACCATTGGTGTAGTTACCCAGCACCGTTCCATCCGAACCAACCTTGAATCCGACCAGCGAACCGGCGGCAAAGCCATCCTGTAACAAGGTATTTACCGCAAAGGGTGAGCCAAACTGGGTGCTCCCCGCGAAACTTAAATTGAATGCCATCGGCGCGACAGCTCCCGCGTAACCCAACTGTGCAGGCGTGATGGAAACCGCAAGGGGTGCTGAGGTTATTTGACCTGCCGTATTGAATGTCAAGCTTCCTGTTGCGCCTAAATTACTGAATGTGGGAGAAGCCCCCGCCGGATTGGTTACAGTGGAATACACATCCCACGCATTCGTGGCCGTTTTGACAAAGTACGTCGATTGTGTGTGCGGATTACCCAAACTATCGTAGATCGTCACCGCCGTCGATTGGTTGTACGAGGTGGGATCTGCATAGTTAAAAGGGGTCGTCGCAGGCACCGCTACGCGCGAATCGAGATTGAGATTGGCCTGTACCCCTGTTGCTCCGGTACTTGTGCCGGTAGCCTGTGGCGAACCAGTCAAGCTTTGAGTGGGATTAAACAGCCGTAGTGGAGTATTCGGACTGCCTGATGCGACAACACCATTTACCGCCATGATGCCTTTGAGCTGCAAGCCTTCGGCGTTGACAATAAAGCCATCCTTGTTCAGTTGAAACTGTCCATTGCGACTATAAAGCGTGCCACCTAATCCATCATCCATCTGGAAGAAACCACCACCGTTGATCGCGATATCCAATGGATTGTTAGTGTTAGAAATATTGCCTTGGGCAAATTGCTGCAGGACGCTTGATATCTTTGTTCCCAGACCAATGGGGGATGCTCCCGAACCATTGAGCGACGCCGCAAAGACATCGGCAAATTGCGTCGTACTCGACTTGAAGCCAACTGTGTTGGCATTGGCGATGTTGTTACCAATGGTGTCGAGTGCCTTGGCTGATGAATTTAATCCACTTAACCCTTGCTGAAAGCTCATGATTTTCTCCGTTTAGAAAATTTGTTTGATATCGTTCAATGTCACCAGACCCGAAGCACCAAGATTCAAGCTCACCCCCTGGCTACTCCGATTGATGTTTTGTACACCAGCAAGTTGCAAGGCCGTTGCCGCAACATTGTCTGCACCCTGTGCCGCTGCCACCGAAATGCTGTATGCACCATTCACCGCCTGCACCCCGGCATCTGTCTTGCCGTCCCACACGAAGTTATGTACACCGGCATCAAGCCTGCCCAGATTCAGGGTATTCATGACAATTCCGTTCGCATCTTTTATGGTAACGGCCACCTGATCCGCATTGGCGGCAAGCTCGACCCCACCCACCGCACCCGCATCGGTAAGATTCATCCCGTTACCTGCAATAATGACTTGATGCCCAACCAGTGCCGCCGCTTGCAACGCCTCCGAATCAGCGCTCGAAGACAATAGTTGCTTCAGTGTCGCATTAAGCTTCTCAATGCCATCCACCGTACTGATCTGCGCCAATTGAGAGGTCATCTGGGCGTTATCCATCGGGTTGAGCGGATCCTGATTTTTCAGCTGTGTCGTCAGCAATTTCAGGAAGCGATCCTGCGCATCCGTCGTTGCGCTGGTAGTTTTCTGGGCAGTGCCGTTGATCGAATTCAGCAGGGTCTGGGTTGCCGCATTACCTGTCGTTACACTCGTTACCATGACTCTCTCCTAGGAAATTTATTGCCCAATCGCCAGCGTCTTTTGCAACAGCGACTTGGCGGTATTCATGATCTCGACGTTGTTCTGATACGAACGCGAGGCAGAAATCATGTTGACCATTTCATCGACCACATTCACATTCGGCATGGCGACATAGCCTTGCGCATCAGCCGCTGGATTTTTTGGGTCATACATCATGCGTAACGGCGCGGCGCTATCAACCACCTGCGTGACACGCACCCCGATGCCACCACCTTCGACCGGGGTCGCCTTGAACACAACCTGCTTGGCACGGTAGGGCTGGCCATCCGCGCCAAGCATGCTGTCGGCATTCGCCAGGTTGCTGGCCACCGCGTTAAGACGGGCTGATTGTGCGGTGAGTGCGGAACCAGCAATTGAAAAAACGTTAAGTAGACTCATGATGATGATGATTTGGTTATTGGCCGTTTATTGACTCAGCGCCAGCTGCATATCCTTAATGTCGCCACGAATGAATGTCAGCACGGCTTCCAGCCGCAAGGCGTTCTCGGCAAAAGCACTGCGCTCGATATCCATATTGACTGTATTGCCATCGGCATTCGGCTGGAATTCCGTGCGATATCCAACTGCCAAAGCGAAAGGGGAGTCCTTTGCTCCAGCCACAATATGGCGAGGTGAAGTTGTTGCCAGACCAACATGACTGCCATCAGCACGCCCGGCAACTGCCGTCGCCAGCGCTCCCTTGAAGTCAATATCGCGCGCCTTGAAATCGGGTGTATCGGCATTGGCGATATTCGAGGCCAACAGTTCCTGACGATAAGTCAGCGCGCCTAGTGCCGCGCGATGGATGCTGAGCTGGCTGTCAAATCGATCACTCATGCTGTTAGTCATTTGATGATTAAGAAATTCACACCTCGACTAATGCATCATTCGTGCCACACAGTGACTTAGGCTTTTCTGCACGATAAATGCAGGTACTTCAAAAAATCCGGCAAAAAATCCCTCATTTAAAAGGCAATACTGCCCAGTAATGCGGCAAAACTTGCCGCTTGAACAGACGAAAGACTTGGGCCCTGCTGGCTGTATCCACTCCACAAGAACCGTGTTGTAATCTACCCCCATGAATTCATTGAAAACACTCTTTCTCTCGGCAGTTTCTTCTGGCGTCCTGCTGTCTGCCTCGGTTATGCCAGCAACTGCATCAGCCGCTGCTGTCGCACCAATTCAACTTGCTATTGCCGAGTTTCTTGATGTTCAGAATAAAGGTTTACCAGGTCAGGCTAGTTACAGCATTGGTGCTATCAATACCAGCGGCTTGCCTGATGATTGTCGCAACCTGAATGTCACGATGGATGCCAATGCCCGCCCCTGGGGAAAAACCCATGTCAATGTGCGCTGTACAGAAGGCAGCACATGGAGCCTGTATGTTCCTGTGGATATCCATGTGCTGGTCAACTATGTCGTCAGTGCCCGCCCATTAACTGCAGGTCAAATAATTAGCACGACAGACATTCGCCAGCGTCAGGGTGATCTTGCTGATTTACCCCAGGGCATATTGACCGACCTCGCACAGGCCATAGGTCAACTCTCCCGTATCTCTCTTCCCGCCGACCGCCCTTTGCGCGCCGATATGCTGCGTCAGCCTCTGGTGGTGAAACAAGGGCAGAATGTCAAAGTAGTGTCCGAAGGTGCCAGTTTCCAGGTCAGTAGCGATGGGCGCGCGCTCAACAATGCCGCCGCAGGCCAGGTAGTTCAGGTTCGCCTCGCCTCCGGCCAAGTGCTAAGTGGCATCGCGCAGAAGGATGGCACAGTTGCCATTGCTTATTGACGAAACATTCCTGGTGTAGATTGTTTGGGAATTACTTGCATTCTGTCGCCACGGGTTTATCCAGACTTTGCCCCCTCAGGCGAAGCTTCTTCTCTTTTCCACCCAATTCGTAGAAAATTGACACTTGAAAGCTAAAGTCTGCGTCTTCCAAGCCGTTAAACCATACAAGCTCCAAATCTTATGAAACAACTCTTATGAAAATCGACGCCTCCAGAACTTCACCTGCTTCGCCCACAGCAGCGCCTCAGAAAACTCGCCTACAGAACACAACAAATCCTGTGGCAACAAATTCTCCTGCAGCAGATGGCTCGGTGACGACCCATCTGCAAACAGCTGGCGGGGCAAGCGCGACTCAAGCGCCTTTTGATAGCCAGCGTGTCGCAGAAATACGCCAAGCCATTGCGGAAGGTCGTTTTCAGATCAATACCGACAAGATCGCCGACCGTCTGATCGGGGATGTCCGCGACTTTCTCGCAAAAGACCAGCCGGCCACCTGATTAGCTTTTTATGTCTTTGACCTTGGTTCATTCACTGATAGAGCAAACAGTTGCGGAGCTGCAACGTTTTCTTGCAGTGATTGACACAGAGAGGCAGGCACTGGTTTCAGGAAAAATCGATCAATTACCGGCGATCGCGGAAAAAAAGTCCGCGCTAGCAACACGCCTCGCGACGCTCGAATCGCAACATGAAAATGCATTGCATGAAGCTGGTTTCGCGGCAGGACGCGAAGATGTCGTCGCCTGGCTTGCGGCTAACGCACCCCCCTCTGCTCCCGCAACACCTGCAATACCCGCGCTATGGCAACAGCTCATTACCCTTGCGGCTGAAGCAAAACGGGAAAATGAAACCAATGGTAAATTGATTGGTGCCCAGATGCAGCAAAATCAGCAAGCGCTCGGCCTACTCCTTGGAAAATCTGCAGATGCCACGACCTACGATGCCGGTGGGCAACAAAAATCCATGACTGGCCGACGGCCCTTGGGTAGCGCCTGAGTCCTTTCGTTCATTCTGCCAGCGGCACATCCACTGCCAAATCGGGCGTAGGTGACTCAATCGTAATCGCGACACGCCGATTTTTCTGCCGGCCTTCTGGCGTGGCATTATCGGCAAGAGGTCGCTGGTCAGCATAGCCAGTTGCCGTTAAGCGGCGTGGATCAACGTTGGTATCAATGAACAATCGCACCACACTGGCCGCACGAGCAGCAGAAAGCTCCCAGTTGGAGGGAAATTGCGGATTAGTGATAGGGACATTGTCCGTATGCCCCTCGACTCGAACAGGAAAATCAGCAGTCGCCAGCACTCGGCCTACGGCACCCAGCGCGCGTACCGCCCCCAGACCCAAACGCGCTTCGCCCGGTAAGAACAAGGCGCTGGCACTGATATCAATGGTAAGGCCCAGGGCACCTTCTGCCATCCTGACCTTGCCTTCAGCCATTAACGGTGCCAAAGCCTGATTAAGCTCTTTTGCCAAGTTGCGCAGGTACTCTTTTTTAACCAGTCGGGCTGGATCCGCTTTAATCCTTGTCGAATTGCGTTGGGGAGACAGACTTGTCGGCGCAGGATTGTTCGGGTTAATCATGGCCATCGCACCAGAAGCTGTGCCTGGCTCGTTGCGAAACGCAGACACTATGGATTCTGACATGACGCGGTACTTCCCCTCATTGACTGACGAAATAGCGTACATCACAACGAAAAAAGCGAACAGCAGGGTGATGAAGTCTGCGTAGGAAACTAACCAGCGGTCGTGGTTTTCAACATCATCCGAAGCACGGCGGCGACGCCGACGCCTATAGTGCGCCATCAGCAAAATAACCTTGCAAGCGACTCTCGATAATGCGTGGATTATCCCCATTGGCGATGCCGGTCAGTCCATCCAGCAGCATCTCGCGCAGGATGATGACACGTGCGATGTTCGCCATCAGCTTCTTGGCGATAGGCAGGAATATCAAGTTAGCTACTCCAACACCATAGATAGTGGCCACAAACGCCACGGCGATGCCACTACCCAGCTTGGAGGGGTCAGACAGATTTTCCATGACATGAATCAAACCCATCACAGCACCAATAATGCCGATTGTCGGTGAATACCCACCGGCTGACTCCCATACTTTCGCAGCAGATTTGAGGCTGGCCTCCTGAGCGCCAACTTCTACCTCCAGAACTTCACGCAAACGCGCTGGCTCTGCACCATCAGCCAGCAATTGCAACCCTTTAGCAATAAACGGATCGCGTTGAGCTCTAATTTGAGCCTCCAACGCAAGCAGACCTTCTTTACGTGAAATATTGCTCCAGCGGACTATGTCGGCAATGAGCTTGCCTGGCTCGATGGTAGGTGGGGAAAATACCCATTTCACCATTCGCATGCCATCTCTGAAAACATTCAGCGGGCTCTGCAACATCACGGCACCCAAGGTGCCACCAATGACAATCAGAAATGCTGTCGGCTGCAGCAGTGACCCTAAATTTCCACCTTCTAGCAGATGCCCAACAATAATCACCGATAAACCGATGAGCAAGCCGGCAAAACTGATTTTATCCATCGTCACTCTCCGCCTTGCGCTGTAACACGATGGCGCGGTGCCCTCGCAGACTTGCACTCGCCTGTCAGGCCGGCCCGCAAACGAGCAATGGCTTGACTGTGCAACTGACAAGCACGTGACTCGGTTACCCCCATCACTTCACCAATCTCACGCAGATTCAAATCCTGTTCGTAATACAGTGCCATCATCAATTTCTCTCGCTCTGGCAATGCTTCAAGTGCAGCGGCTACGGCTGTACGCGTTCCCAATTCTTCCAATAACGCTAGAGGATCAAGATTTGCCGCATCGACATGCCGCTCAAGATAAGGGGCGCCGTCAACCTCTACCATGTCCTCAATATAAATTAATTGGTGCCCTCTCGCCTCAAGCAAAATCTTCTGATAATCAGCCAGAGAAATTTCCAGTGTGGCGGCCAGTTCAGTTTCTGATGGCGGCCGTCCATGAGCATGCTCTAACTGCCGGATCGCAGCCTCAATCTCACGCATTTCCCGACGAACGCTACGTGGCAACCAATCATTTTCGCGCAAGCCATCCAGCATCCCACCCCGTATCCGCTGCGTAGCATAAGTTTTAAATTGAGCGCCAGGCACCTCTTCGTAACGGTCAATGGCATCCAGCAGACCCATCATGCCGTTCTGGATCAGATCATCGACATCAACATTTGCCGGCAACTTTGCCAATAAAAGAAAAGCAATACGTTTTACGAGCGGCGCATACTGGGCAACCTGCTGTTCTTTGGTAAGGACGCCTTGGGCGGTGTACATTCGTGTCACTTGGTTCATCAATAACGCACTGACTATAGCATCGACTAGTCTGGGGCAACTACCGTAGCTATCTACGAGCAAGGTCTTAACTCAAGCTCGTCGCCATGATCCCCAACGGGCACCAAATGACTTTGCAAAGCACTCGCGAGATGATCACTGCCGAATCCTCCACCCTCCACGCGCGTGCTGCCAAGATAATTCAAAACGACATTCAGATGAGCGTGTGCCGTATTACGCATGTTGTGGAATATCACCTGCGCCTCCTGCTCTGTCCTGGCTTTAGTAATCGCTACATGAAACCTCTCACGTCCACACGCTTGTGACAAACGCTTTATCAATGCGTAGCCACGGGTAATGGCAGCCCCCTGTGCCGCAACCACCACAACAAGGTGGGGCATGGCCAGCGCCAAGGACGAAAGATGCGAGTCATGACGTGCCACACAATCCACCAGAATGAATGTACACCCATCCTGCAACTGTCTCAAGGCAGCATTCAGCCGCTCCGCAGCCACTGTATTTGTCCGGAGAGGTGCGGCGGCAAATCGTGCAGCCGACATGACGCTCAGAAAGGGTGCCACAGGTTGCACCAGCTGTTCGATCGACACATCGCCTTGTACCAGCGCCAGCAAATCGTGCCGCACCTTGATGCCCAGTGCGGCGTGCACATTATCCGCGCCAGCATTCTCGTCAATGATCACAACCCCCTGCCCTGCTTCGGCCAGTGCAGTGGCTGTACGCACCAAAAGCGCTGTGCGGCCACAGGCTTCGCGTCCCGAAACGAAAGCTACCGCCCGTGCTTTGTGGGCGCCAAACAGACGCCGTAATCCGGCAGCCTGATCAACACCAGCCGCTAATGCGGGAGAAATAGACTCAAGCAACCGCAATCTCCCGGATCATCTCTTGATCAGGCATCATTCCCAGAGCAATTTCCTCCTTGTGCAGGGTATGCGCCGTCTCGCCAGTGCCGACTTTAAACGCACGATGCAGCAGATATTTACGGTTAGGTAAATAGAGATCTTCCGGAACGCGCTGGCCATTGGCCACATAGCTCAATGTCAATCCATGCCGCACGATGCAGTCAATCGATGGTGCCAGCGCCGTCGCCTCATCGACTTTGGTCAGGATGCAACCCGCCAGGTCATCACCTCCGTAGGCGCGTACCACATCATCGAGCGTATCGCCGCGACTGCCCGCATTCAACAGCAATAGCCGGTTAACTTCACTGGAGCGGGTCAGCATAGCGGCTTGATCCGCCATCATGCGGTCACGCTGACTCATGCCGGCGGTATCAATCAATACCATGTGCTTGTCACTCAAGCCTTCGAGCGTACGCTGCAACTCCTCGCCATCACGTACCACGAATACAGGCACCCCCAGAATCCGCCCATAGATGCGTAACTGCTCATGCGCACCAATGCGATAGCTATCGGTGGTTATCAACGCCAACCGATCGGCCCCATGCCGCACCACACAGCGCGCCGCCAGCTTGGCTGTGGTTGTGGTTTTGCCAACACCGGTGGGTCCCACCAAAGCATAAACACCACCGCGATCAATAAAGTCCGTTTCCGAAACCAGCGTATGCAAACGCCGATTAACCGCGGCAGTCAGCCATTGACGGCACGCCTCCTGACTCACATCCACCGGCATTTCCTGCACCAGACGGCGTGCCAAACTCCCGGAAAATCCAGCGGTAAGCATTTCGCTCAAGAGCAACGCACGTAACGGATTGTCCCTGGCGACCTTGCCCCAGGCAAAACCTGCCAACTGATGCTCGAGCAATTTTTTGATCGCCCGCATCTCATCCATCAGCAGTACCGTCTGCGACGATTCACTAGCCCCTCCCGCAGACAGGGGAGTGACTTCTTCCTTGGGCTGCGTTTGCACTTGTATTTTTTGTGCTTGCACTTGCAAAGCGGGCTTGATCTCGCTTGCCATTGGACTTGCCACAGCGGACGCTGACTTACCTGACATCTCCGAATTGTTGGGAAACGAAGCGAAAGGAGACCAAGGACGAACAACCACGGGTGACTCGCGACGTATCACTTGACGTGCTGAGGATAAAGTCACCGTGTAGTCACTCTCTTCGGCGGGCGGCTGGGCCGGCATCAAGGGATTCATTGATGGGTTATGCGACGGATCCGCCGGCACTGATGCCGGAGATGGTGTTGCAGATATCTTTTCTGTCGGCTGCATCTGCTGCGATATGGCATCAAGGCTCTCTGGCGACATCGCAATGATCTCGACGCCATTTTCCACCGCTCGATTTGAAATCACCACAGCATCCGGTCCCAGCACTTCTTTCACGCGCCGCAGGCAGTCGCGCGCCGTTGCACCGACAAAACGATTGACACTCATTTGCTTGCTCCAATAAGAGTAGTTACCTTGATAATTTTCGAGTCTGGCACTTCAACATTGGCAATTACCTTGAGTTGCGGCACGGCACGACGCAAAAAACGTGACAAAAGCCAGCGCAAATTTCCCGGCACCAGCAATACTGCAGGCAACCCTAAATTTTCCTGATGCTGGGCGGCGGCCGCCGTCTCCCGCAACAGCGTATCCGCCAAACCCGGTTCGATGCCGCCCGCATCGCCTCCACCTTGTAGCGCCTGCGCCAATATCCGCTCCAACCCGGGCTCTAATGTCATGACCTGCATTTCATTACCTGTCGAATAAATCTGCTGCACAATGGCGCGGCCCAGCGCGATGCGCACCTGCGTGGTTAACTCCAGCGGATCTTGGGTACGCGGCGCCTGTTCTGCCAGAATCTCAATGATGGTGCGCATATCGCGAATATTGACGCTCTCTTCGAGCAGGTTTTGCAACACCCGCTGCAAGACTCCCAAGGGCAATAGCTTCGGCACCAGATCTTCCACCAGTTTTGGTGACTCACTGGCCAGATGATCCAGCAGCGCCTGCGTTTCCTGACGACCCAGCAATTCTGTCGCATGCGACAGAATGACATGGTTTAAATGAGTAGCAACCACCGTGCTGGCATCAACGACCGTATAGCCAAAAACATGCGCCTGTTCGCGCAACGTGGCATCAATCCATACCGCAGGCAGACCAAAAGCAGGGTCTTTCGTTGGCGCCCCGACCAACTGACCAGACACGCGTCCCGGATCAATCGCCAGATACTGGCCGGGGAATGCTTCACCTTCACCGATGGGCACGCCTTTGAGGGTTAGTCGATACACATTGGGCCGCAATTCCAGGTTATCCCTGATGTGCACAGATGCTGGCAGAAAGCCGATTTCCTGGGCAAATTTTTTGCGCAACCCGCGAATGCGTTTCAGCAATTCGCCATCCTGTCCGTGATCGACCAAGGGAATCAACCGGTAACCAACCTCCAGACCCAGTACATCCACTGGCACGACGTCAGACCAACTGGCTTCAACACTTTCCACAGGTTGAGCGGCTGCCTGCTGCGCCGCAGCAGTTTGTTTAACTGTCGCCGCAGGGCGATTAAATTTTTTCCAGGCAACAAAACCCAGCACTGCCGCCAGCATCAGGAAAACGAGGTTCGGCATGCCTGGAATCAGTCCGAGTATCCCCAGAATGCCCGCCGTTAGCCCCAATACCATCGGGTTGCCAAACAACTGCGCCGCGAGTTGCTGACCGATATCCTGTTCAGTGGCAACCCGCGTTACCACCAGACCGGCAGCGGTCGAAATGATGAGTGCCGGAATCTGCGCCACCAGACCGTCGCCGATCGTGAGCAAGGTATAGGCCTTGGCCGCGTCACCCGGGCTCATGTCATGTTGAAGCACGCCAACAACCAGCCCACCAATGATGTTGATAAAAAGTATCAGAATGCCAGCGACGGCATCGCCACGCACAAACTTGGAGGCACCATCCATTGAGCCATAAAAATCCGCCTCCAGCGCCACGGTAGAACGGCGTTGACGCGCCTCGTCTTCACCGATCAAGCCGGCATTCAAGTCGGCATCAATGGCCATTTGTTTACCTGGCATCGCATCCAGTGTAAAACGCGCCGAAACTTCAGCGATACGCCCGGCACCCTTGGTGATGACAATAAAATTAATTAGCGTCAGGATGATGAATACCACAATGCCGACAGCGTAATTGCCACCGACCAGAAAGTGTCCAAAGGCTTCGATGACCTTGCCCGCAGCATCCGGACCCGTGTGCCCCTGCAACAAAACCACGCGCGTGGACGCCACATTCAGCGACAAACGCAGCAAGGTAGTCACCAGCAAGACTGTCGGGAAAATGGCGAAATCGAGCGGCTTCATGGTGTACATCGCCACCAGCAGCACCATGATAGAAATCGCAATGTTGAAAGTGAAAAACACATCCAGTGCGAACGTCGGCAATGGCAACACCATCATCGACAAGATCATCACGATCAGCAGTGGGGCCAGCATCTGCCGGATATTCAACCGCCCAAAAAAATTCTGCAGGGCCAGACTGTCATTCATTCAGGCACCCCTGGATCGAGCTCTGCAGGTACGGCAATCTGCGTGGGCGCTGTTGGTGGCGCTATCGACGGCGACAGGGTACCTGCTTGCTCGGCAAACGTGTTCAGCTGATACACCCAGGCCATCACCTCGGCCACAGCCGCATACAACGCCGCCGGAATCTGGTCGCCAATATCGGCATGACGATGCAATGCACGCGCCAGGGGAGGTGCCTCGAGGATCGGCACATGATTTTCGCCAGCCAGATCGCGGATGCGTTGGGCGATCAGATTCATGCCTTTGGCTACAACAACAGGGGCCTGCATTGCCTTGCCGTCATATTTCAAGGCGACAGAAAAATGTGTCGGATTAGTCACCACAACATCGGCTTTAGGCACCTCCGACATCATGCGGCTACGCGCCATTTCGCGCTGCTGACTGCGAATGCGCGCCTTGAGTTGCGGGTCGCCTTCACTTTCTCTGGCTTCTTTTCGTAACTCTTCCCGCGTCATCTTCAAGCGATCATGGTATTGCCAGAGCTGAAACGGCACATCCATCGCCGCGATGATCGCCAAGCCACCAATCAGGGCCACAAAGCTGAAAAAAATCACCTGGGAAAATGAAGCCAAGCCCGTTTCAATCGGCTGGGCCAGCAGAGCAAACAGCCTATCCTGCTCATGCCTGACAATCCAGTACAACACGCCGCCAATCAGAATAGCCTTGAGAATAGCCTTGATCAGCTCCGCAATGCTTTGCCAGGAAAACATGCGCCCAAGTCCCTTGATGGGATCAATCCGTGTGAAATCGAATTTAAGTGCCTTGAGCGAAAACACCCAGCCACCCATAATGAAGGGCGTGGCAATAATCGCCGCAATGATGACCAAAAAAAGCGGACCGACATACATAAAAGCATCGACGGTCAACGACAAGGTACTGCCACGCATGATGGCTGTATCAAACGCTGCAGCCCGGTTAAAGCTCAATCCGTGACGTAGCAAGTCGGCAATACCCTGCGCGATCCAGCCGCCCAACACCCAGAAAGTACCCGCGCCAGCTGCCATAACCATAAACGCCATCAGCTCGCGAGAATGAGGCACATTCCCCTCTTCGCGAGCCTGTTCAAGGCGCCGCGGCGAGGCTGGCTCAGTTTTTTCGAGATCGCTCTCTTCAGCCAATGATGTTTTTCCCCATACCGGCAATTATTGCCGGTTGCTCAACTTCAGAGCGGTAGAACAAACACCAAAATCTCTACCTATTTGAGTCCCTGCCCGTGCATGACGTCAGGGAAAACGGTTCGCTTGAAATGCGGCAACGCTTTTTATACAAATAACAGGATATGTGCAGGATTTTTATTAACCAGCTGAAAATTCATTTCAAGCCAAATTCGCGCGCTTTACGCTCACGCTCGATTTTCATGATGTACCGTTGAATCAGCGTTTCCATCAGCCCCGGCAAACCGACAAACTGGCAACCAACACTCTGCGTACGCACGCCTACCCGCCCCGCGACTTCATTGATACTACGTAAACGGAGCACGGTCGTGATCGTACCGATCTCGGGTAACTCGATACTACACCCGGGAAACTCCATGTCCAGCTCGAGGGACAACGCGGAAGGAAAACCGATGAGGCACACGCCTCCGCCGCTGATATCAGCAACCTCAACTTCAATCTGACGCTCTTTACCTTCCACGGTCGGAAAACGAATTTTGCATTTCAACCGCTGCAAAACCGGCAATACAAGACGGTAGTGTTCCCGCCGTTGCAAACGCAACAGGCTGTCGGGCAACTGCGCAAGAAAAGCAGGGCGGCCATCAACCTGGGTAGTAGTCACCCCGGACAAAATGAACTGGATTTTTACTTTATCCAGCTGGGTAATGCAGAACAGCTTGCTCATCTGCAAAGCCTTGCGGTTCATCCCGGCGTCTGCACCATATTCCAGAACCAAGCCGTTAGGGCTCGCTTCCATCAAGCTCGACAACACCATATCGCGACCTTCGTTAAAAAGCAGGGTGATCTGCGATGCACGCTCAACCAACCGTCGAAAAATAGGCAGCATCTCGCCACGAGCATGCAACAGATATTGACTGAATTCATCGGTAGGCAGCAGTGCCGTATCGGCGTTCTGTACCTGCGCCGAACGTGCGTCCGGATCAACTTTGGGACTGGTCATCTTGATCAACAGAGAGACTGCAAATAAGTCCGTTGAATTCTAGCCCAGATTAACCGTGCGGAATGCCCGCGGAAGAGAAGGCAGATGGATCGCCCTGCTCGACACGATACAGCCAAGCCAGCAACTCCGCCACGACGACATAAAGCTGTGCTGGAATGTGCTGATCCATGTCCACTTGAGCAAGCAGCGCAACCAGAGCGGGTGACTCATGCACATAGACACCGTGTTCTTTTGCGCGGGCGATGATTTCGTCCGCAATCAAGCCGCGGCCTTTGGCTACGACAACAGGCACCTCAGCACCCGGCGCGTACTTGAGCGCTACCGCCAGCGCGCGCTGTTCGGCCCTCTTGTCCTTACCCATCGCCGCTCTGTTTGGCCTGAACGCCCTGCAAAGTTAATCCAGCGGCAGCCAATGCCTGTTGCAAAACGGGCATTGCCTGCCGCAATTCCGACAGGGCGGCATCCGACATCTGCAGCTTAAGCTGGACATTCTGACCACTTAGCTGTACGCGGGCATCAATTTCACCCAAGCGCGGCAGCGCAAGGTGTAGTGTCGTTCGCCAGGCGGTGGTGTCTTCCGCTACAGCACCGGCTTCAGGCGCATCGCGCTCGATTGTCCACTCTATCATCTGCTTGGGCCAGACCTCCCCATGCCATACCAGACGCTGGGTTGCAGCCGCTTCAAGCTGCTGCTGAACCAACGAGCGCAAATCATCCGGTATGCTCCAGACCGTCGCTGCCGAATTGGGCGATGTATTGGCTAACGCACGACCTTCCGCCACAAGCGCATTATCGCCAGACGAATCTCTGCCGAATAATTTTTGCAGCAATGCCAGGGGCGAAGCGCTCTGCGACGCCGCTTCACGCCGTATCACCGGCGCCGAGTCTTCTACCCTTTGCCCGTCCTCCACGGCACCTCCCAGAATCGCCCGCGTTACAGGTTGTGCATATTGTCCCTGCGGCTCTGCAAGCAAGCTCGCCAGCGGGCGCTTGCCTAATGCCCACTGCACTTGATGTGCTTCGTAAAACAGCCCGCTCGTACTGACCGCAGAAGCCAGCTGCGCGGGCAGACGCTGTGATAACTCGGTGGCACTCAATGATGACAAAGGCACCAGGGAACGCCCTTTGGTCAACATCGCTGCAGGCACCGACTCGCCTTCCTGTGGCAAAAGCGCAGCCATCTGTCGGCCAAGGGGAGACAACATACTCTGTTGCAAAAGCTCGGCCATCCCCTTTGGGCCGGTCTCGGCCAATTGCCCAACTATTTTCGCCGCAATGGTTCCTCGCATGCGGGCAACCACGACCAGTTCCAGGGTATCCCCGGCCTTGACGCTTTCGGGCAGAGCAAGCGTTAGCGACCTGCCCGCGACGAGTGCCTTGTAGGTATTTTCTGGCAGGACTTCCTGAATACGTGCGCGAAACACCTGCCCTGACTGAAGATCAGGCAAGTCGGCAGGAATTTCCGCCACTGGGCGTAGCGAATTCACTGGCGCATCGGTCTGACTACGAACCTGAACACCCACCGGGGTGGGAACCATTACCATGACTAGTCACTCCTTTGGGCAGGGAGGCAAACCCTTTAGCGCCATGCTTTACCCACACAAAACAAAGCTCACCAAATATTCAGGGATGGCTCATCCGAATGAAGCCTCCGTGGCTGAGCCCCCATTGGATAGCGCATCCATTACGGCATACGCATGATGCATTTTTCGCCGCTGGTGTTGACTACCAAGAAACTGGCGTACATTCTCCATCCATGGTTCAGTATGGCAAAGGATTTCAGCATTATCCTCAAGAATTTTCCGAATCATGGCTGCTTTTCGCGCCCGGTCGGCCCCGCTCAAGGATTCGACACCCACGCTTTCCTCCGTCATGAGCTTGTCGCGCAGTATGGAAACGCGGCTCTCCAGCGCGATAAGCTTATCCCACTCGTTGGCCTGCGCAGCCGCCACCATCTGCTCGGATAGCGCATACATTTCTTCATAGATAACGAGTTGACTGGACACTGACGTCATGGCGAGACTCAGGCAGCAACCTTGTTCTTTTGGTGTGCAAGGACTGCCGGATCATCGGCAATCTCTTCCCACGCCGACTTGATCTCACCCAGCAGGGAAGTCACTTCATTCAACGCGGCCTGATCATCGTGTAAATTGGCATGTAGCAGGCGTCTGCACATATAGTCGTAGAGCGCTGCCAGCCGATTTGCCAACTCATCGGCTGCAGAAAAGTCGAGACTAGCTGCCAGCCCATTGGAAATAATATCGATTGCCTGAGAGATCGCCTGGCCTTTCTCGGCAACCTGTTTTTGTTGAATTGCATTGCTGGCTTTCGCAATAGCAAGCAACGCTCCATCGTAAAGCATCAAAATCAACTGATGAGGGGAAGCCGTGACCACACTGGTCTCCAATCCAACCTTGGCGTACGTTTGCGCAGCATGAGAAGTAGCAAAGGACATGGAATTCTCCTGAAAATTAGTTAGTTGAAGATCTGGCGAACTGTTGCGTCAAGTATTGGCTGGTCTTTTGCATATTGGCCATCATCGTATCCAGCGCAGTGAATTGGACGCGATAACGCGCCTCGATTTTTGCCAGGCGCAAATTCAGCGCATCGCGACTATTGCCAATTTGCTTGATTGAGGCGGCGATACCGTCCGTACGGCTGGCGATCAGGCCATCGAATCCAATGCTGGTTCTCAGCACTGAACTAAAGCGTACGGCAATACCCTCGTTACCTGTCGTAGTCTGCGTGAATAATGCCGTTACGTCTTTGTTCGGGTCCGCCAGCGCGGCAGCCAGTTTGGTGCTGTCGATCGCCAGCGTGCCATCTTTTTGCACCGCGATGCCAATATCCGATAGCGTACTAATGCCACTCGCAATGCCGGTAACGCTGGTATGCACGAGGTCGCTCAGCTGCGATTGAAGGGAACGCACCGTGCTATCACCATTGAGTATGGCTGCTGTTTTGGTTGCTACATTAAAACTCGAATTCGTCTTGAGCAGGTTAACAGCGTTGTTGTACCCCTGAACAAAGGTATTGATCGCAGAGGTAATGGCATCCGTATCGGGAACGATCGTCAGCGTCGACGTGCCAGGTGCGGCCAGTGTGCCCTTGGTCAGCTTGAAGGTAAGTCCCTCGATGGCATCCGTAACAGTGTTGGAAGAGCGGCTGATGTCGATCCCGTTGATGTTGAACAGTGCGTTATCGGCGGGTTGGGTCTGTAGCAGGCTGGCGGAGTCCAGTCCGGAGAGTAGGTTAGTGCCGCCACCGCCTGAGTCCGTCACCGCCACGGCAATGGAGCCCACCGCGCCGCTGGTGGTGGACGTTAACACCAGTCGGTTCGTGGTGCCATCGTTCAGGATAGTTGCCGTTACACCGGCGTGGGCGTCGTTAATGGCCTGGCGTATGCCCGCAAGTGTGTTGTTGCTGCTGTCAATGGTGATGTTAACGGCGCTGCCGCCACCAATGGTGATGGCCAAGGTGCCGGTATTGAATGTATCTGCTGTAGTGGCATAGCCTGTGGTGCTGCGCAGTGTGTGAAACTTGGCCAATTGCGTCACGCTCAAGGTATAACTGCCTGCTGCGGCAAGGCTGGAAGCAGAAGCAGTCACTACGGCAGCATCCGACACGGCAACCGACTTGCTACTGAAAGTAGTCGTTGCCGCCAGAGCCGCCGCCGCCGTTTGCAGGCTCGACAAGGCGCCCTTGATCGAGCCATACGCCGTCAGCTTGGCATTGTAGTTAGCCTCTTTGGTCGACAGCGTTGTCAAGGGTTGCTGCTCCAGCTGCATCAATTTGCTGATGATCCCATTGACGTCGAGTCCAGAAGCAATGCCGGGTGATGAAATCGAACTTGTAGCCATGTGTGTACTCCTTCTGGTTGACTATAACGGAAGCCCTCACGAAATCTGTAGGGTTATCTTAAATGTAAATGCCTGGCGCGCACTCACAGCGGACTGCAAAAAAATTACCCTAAAGTTTTACGCCAACCGCCCGTTAAAGGTTACAACTGCGGCGATCCTGCTTTGCAATTCAAGCAAACCGGAGGAGGAGATACCAACGAATTCCGTTTTTTAACCAAGGAGAATTTTCATGGCACAAGTCATTAATACCAACGTAGCTTCCTTGTTCGGCCAGAACGCGCTGAACAAATCCAATACCGCACTGCAAACCGCAATGCAACGCTTATCCTCCGGCCTACGCATCAATAGTGCCAAGGATGACTCAACCGGCCTAGTGATCGCCTCCGGCTACGATAGCCAGATTCGCGGCGCTAACCAGGCCATGCGAAATGCGAACGACGGCATTTCAACGGCGCAAATCAACGATGGTTATCATCAGCAAGTGCTTGAAAACTTGCAACGTCTGCGTGAGATTGCGGTGCAGTTGGGGGGAACGGCCTCTGGTACCGAAACAACGGCGCTTGCCGCTGAAAACACCCGCATCCTGGCTTTAGCCGGGAATACGGGCTCTGTTGTAGTGAATTCAAATGGGGGCACGGTGACCGGGGTAGGCACCAAAGCGACACTTGCCGGTGTGCTGACCGTAGCGGGTATTGATGCTGACATCACCGCTGTCACCACGGCGCGCTCAACCTACGGCGCTGACATGGCGACGTTTTCTTCAGCGGTCGCTACGCTAGGCACCCAGTCTGTCAATACGTCGGCGGCTTATAGCCGGATCATGGATACGGACTACGCGGTGGAAACCACCAACATGACCCGCAACTCGATTCTGCAACAGGCGGGATCGGCCATTCTGGCGCAGGCTAACCAGCAGCCCAATAGCGTGCTGAGCTTGTTGCGTTAAGTAAATAACCAAGGAGAATTTTCATGGCACAAGTCATTAATACCAACGTAGCTTCCTTGTTCGGCCAGAACGCGCTGAACAAATCCAATACCGCACTGCAAACCGCAATGCAACGCTTATCCTCCGGCCTACGCATCAATAGTGCCAAGGATGACTCAACCGGCCTAGTGATCGCCTCCGGCTACGATAGCCAGATTCGCGGCGCTAACCAGGCCATGCGAAATGCGAACGACGGCATTTCAACGGCGCAAATCAACGATGGTTATCATCAGCAAGTGCTTGAAAACTTGCAACGTCTGCGTGAGATTGCGGTGCAGTTGGGGGGAACGGCCTCTGGTACCGAAACAACGGCGCTTGCCGCTGAAAACACCCGCATCCTGGCTTTAGCCGGGAATACGGGCTCTGTTGTAGTGAATTCAAATGGGGGCACGGTGACCGGGGTAGGCACCAAAGCGACACTTGCCGGTGTGCTGACCGTAGCGGGTATTGATGCTGACATCACCGCTGTCACCACGGCGCGCTCAACCTACGGCGCTGACATGGCGACGTTTTCTTCAGCGGTCGCTACGCTAGGCACCCAGTCTGTCAATACGTCGGCGGCTTATAGCCGGATCATGGATACGGACTACGCGGTGGAAACCACCAACATGACCCGCAACTCGATTCTGCAACAGGCGGGATCGGCCATTCTGGCGCAGGCTAACCAGCAGCCCAATAGCGTGCTGAGCTTGTTGCGTTAAGTCAAGTTGATCATATCAGTCATCATGTGAATTAGCGTCATGCATCAACCCCAGGCTTCGTAATGCAGCATGCGCAGCCTGGAATTCTGATGGCTGATCAAGACCATTGAGAGAGTTACTCATGGACGTACAAAACATAAACCCGCTGAATCAAAACACCTTGGTGCAGAATCGCACCAGCCATCCGACTATTCAGCAAAATACTCCCATTGGATCGGCGGTTGCCACAGATTTGCCTGCAAAAAAACCGCCCTCTTCAGCGCAACTTGAAGAAGCAGTGACTCATATTAATCAGGTATTGCAGCAAACCAACCGCAATCTTGAATTTAGCGTTGATGACACAACAAAAAGAGTTGTCGTTAAAGTCGTCGATACTCAAACAGGTGAATTGATCCGGCAAATACCTTCTGAAGAAACCCTCGCCATTTCGCGCGCCATAGGCACAATTCAGAAGGGTTTGTTGTTAAAAAAAATCGGCTAGTGGATCGTTCAGTTTGAGCCTTTCTCTCGTCTCATCTCGATGATTGAATTGCTTGTCATTGGCAATAAAAGCCTGAGCTGCTACATTGACGCGTGCCCCACTTCTTGCCCCACGTGAAACAGCCATGATCGAACAGCCCCTATCAGACAGCACCGCCTGGGTTGACTTCTTTTCAACCGCTGATTTGCCCGTGCTCCGCCATTCTGTCGATGAGCTCGAACGCCTGCGCGCAACGGCGGATGCCACCAATGGCCGCGTCCTCGCCGGGGTTGTCATGCACGATCCCTTGCTCATATTAAGAGTTCTCGCCTATATCGAGTTGCATCGCACCCAGCGGCAGACGGTTGATATTGCCACGGTGGACCGAGCGATCATGATGATAGGCATCACTCCTTTCTTTCGTGATTTTCAACATCTTCCCGTGGTTGAAGATCAACTCAAGGCTCACCCGCAAGCATTGCTGGGATTACTCAAGACGATCAATCGCGCGCGCCAGGCGGCGCATTGGGCACGTCACTGGGCGATTTTGCGGCGCGACGTCGATGTTGAGGAAATAACGCTCGCCGCATTTTTGCATGATTTGGCAGAGCTCCTGATGTGGCTTTTCGCACCCACCCTGGCGCTCAAGATCAGTGCAGCACAGCGGGCTCGGCCTCATGAACGCTCGGCAATGATTCAAGCCGAGATTTATGGCGTGCCGCTGTATCAACTTAAACTAGCGCTGGCGGAGGCTTGGCATCTGCCAGCCTTACTGATACAGCTCATGGATCATCGCCACACAGAAAACTCCAGAGTGCGCAACGTCAAGCTGGCTGTTGATCTGGCCCGCCATTCAGCAAAAGGCTGGAGCGATGCCGCGCTGCCCGATGACTTCGCAGCGATACGCGGGTTGCTGAACATCAATCAAGAAACTCTGGTACGCCATCTGGACGTAAATAGTGCCACCGCCCAAGCCTTGCTAACGCTGGACAAACCAGCTGCCTGAACCATTCGCCTCATCACTTGCGACTGAAAAGTCGGCGTTGGTGATACGGCATGCAGACAATGGACTAGCCGCCTGATCAACCCACTCTCGGCATCAATTCAAGCATCAAGTCCCGGAGCTGCGCCACACTCTTTTTTTATTTGTTAAAACCGCTCTTGGCCGCGCTTTGCGCAAGTGCAGCGACTAGCTCGGCTTCGCAAAACGAAATACCGCAGCGATCCGCAATGCGCGCCGTCGATACACCTTGTTGTGCCAGTGTCACCGCTTCGGCATACACCGGTGAAGCGTTATGTACTATTTTTAACTGTCGCACCTCTAAAGCCCACTGCATCACTTCAGCACGCAGCTGCTGCATCTCTTGTCGCAAATGACCCACCTCAACTTCCAGACGGCGTTCCAGACTGGAGCGTGCCAATTGCTCGGGAAAATCGAGTGCCGCTGAAGTTGCCACCGTGTTTTTTGCGGCATTACTTTCGCTCGCCGGTTGCCAAGCAGGCCGCCTTCGATTTATTAGCCCTAGCAGTCGTTGTAGCCAAAAAGTCACGCATCCTCCGTTAGCAGAGTCCGCAAATAACAGATGTCCATCTCAATTCCAGATAAGTCAATCATGGAGTCAAACTCAATGTTACAGAAAATGGATAAGCCGGCCATGTTTAACTAGGCCGCAGTGGGCGATCCAGTCAGGCGGATCAACGCTTCGCGATACTTGGCGGCAGTCTTCTCAATAACGTCCGCAGGCAGGCGGGGGGCCGGGGCCTGCTTGTTCCAATCCAGCGCATCAAGGTAATCACGCACAAACTGTTTATCAAAACTGGGCGGGCTGATACCCACTTGATATTGATTAGCCGGCCAGAAGCGCGATGAATCAGGCGTCAGCACTTCATCAATCAGGTACAACCGGCCCGCTTTATCCTGGCCGAATTCAAATTTGGTATCGGCAATAATAATGCCGTGCACGCGGGCAAATGCAGCCGCTTCGCGGTACAGACGCAGCGTGGTTTCTTTTACTTTTTTGGCCAGCTCAACACCAATCAACCGCTCTACTGTTGCGTAGTCGATATTTTCGTCGTGATCGCCGATTTCAGCTTTGGTTGCCGGCGTGAAAATAGGCTCAGGCAATTGCTGCGCCTGTTGCAGTCCCGCAGGCAAGGCAATACCGCAGACAGCACCGGTGGTTTGATAATCCTTCCAGCCAGAGCCAATCAGGTAACCACGCGCCACCGCTTCAATGGGCAGGGGTTTAAGACGTTTGACCACGACGGAACGACCCCGCACTTGCTCCCGTTCGGCCTTTGTTTCCACTACGGATTCAGGATCTATCCCCGTAAGCTGGTTTGAGATTACATGCGCCAGCTTGCCAAACCAGAAATCAGCCACAGCAGTCAACACTTCACCCTTGCCGGGAATCGGATCCGGCAAAATGACATCAAAAGCAGATAAGCGATCGGTTGTGATAATGAGCAAAAGATCATCGCTCACGGCATAGATGTCGCGTACTTTGCCGCGCGCGAGCAGTGGCAAAGTCGTCAGGGAAGATTCAAACAAGGCAGGTTGTGTCATGGGAAAACTCGGCGTAAGAAGAAATTATTTGACAATGGGGTTGAGCTCGCCACTCGTGTAGCGCGTGGCCATTTTTTCCATCGAAAGGGGTTTGATTTTACTCGCCTGGCCAGCGCAACCAAAGGCTTCGTAGCGCGCTTTGCAAATGGCTTTCATGGCTTTTTTGGTTTCGCCCAGGTATTTGCGCGGGTCAAACTCCCTGGGATTCTCTGCCATGAAGCGACGGATTGCAGCAGTGGACGCCATGCGCAAATCGGTATCGATATTGATCTTGCGCACGCCATGCTTGATGCCTTCAATAATTTCTTCCACTGGTACACCGTAGGTTTCGCCCATCGCGCCACCATATTGATTGATTATTGCGAGCAGATTCTGCGGCACGGAAGAGGAACCATGCATCACCAGATGTGTATTCGGGATACGGGCGTTGATTTCCTTGATGCGGTCGATACGCAACACAGCGCCGGTGGGCGGACGAGTGAATTTATATGCGCCGTGGGATGTCCCAATGGCAATTGCCAGCGCATCAACACCCGTGGCCTTGACGAAATCGGCCGCCTCATTCGCATCCGTCAGCAACTGATCGTGAGAAAGTACCCCTTCAGCGCCATGGCCATCTTCTTTCTCACCCATGCCGGTTTCCAGCGAACCCAGGCAGCCGAGCTCGCCCTCCACCGAAACCCCAACCGCATGAGCCATTTCAACCACGCGGCGGGTGACATCAACGTTGTAGTCAAACGAGGCGGGCGTTTTGGCATCTTCTTTTAACGAGCCATCCATCATCACGCTAGAAAAATTCATGCGCATGGCCTGAATGCAAATGGCAGGGCTCGCGCCGTGATCCTGATGCATCACCACGGGAATATCCGGGTTGGCTTCCACCGCCGCTTCAATCAAATGTCGCAAATAAGCTTCACCTGCATATTTACGCGCCCCGGCTGAACCCTGCATGATGACCGGGCTATTGGTCTCGGCTGCCGCTTCCATGATGGCTTGCACCTGTTCCAGATTATTCACATTGAAGGCAGGCAGGCCGTAACCATTTTCTGCCGCATGATCGAGTAACTGACGCATTGATACAAGAGCCATTGCTATCTCCTTTTAGAAAAATCAAACCTCTGGCCGGCGATGTTCGCCCACCTTGACCAGTTTCAACGTATTCGTACCGCCTGCCAAACCGATCGGTTCGCCGATGGTGAGGACAATCAAATCACCCTCTTCCACGACACCTGCCGCAAGCAAGGTTTCTTCAGCCTGCCAGAGTAACTCATCACGATCATGCGCCACAAAATTGGTAATCACCGGAAATACATCACGGAAAATACTCACGCGGTAACGCGTACGGCTGCGTGGCGTCAACGCATAGATCGGCACGCCTGAATTAATGCGACTCATCCACAAGGCAGTAGAGCCGGAATCGGTCAACGCGGCAATCGCTTTGACTTTCATGTGCACTGCCGTAAACAAGGCCGCCATGGCAATGGATTGATCGATACGGGTAAACGTGCGATCTAAAAAGTGGGCATCCACTTTCACTTCGTGTGAGCTTTCAGCCGCCACACAGACTCGCACCATGGCCTCTACTGCAGCCACCGGATATGCGCCAGAAGCAGTTTCAGCAGACAACATCACGGCATCCGTGCCATCCAGCACCGCATTCGCCACATCGGACACTTCAGCGCGGGTCGGCACCGGGCTGGAAATCATCGACTCCATCATTTGCGTAGCGGTAATAACAAAACGATTTGCTTCACGCGCCATGCGAATAATGCGCTTTTGCAAAGCAGGCACTGCCGCATCGCCCGCCTCAACTGCCAGATCACCCCGCGCCACCATGACGCCATCCGTGGCATGCAAAATATCCTGCAGGTTATCAATCGCCTCAACGCGCTCAATTTTTGCGATGATCAACGCATCTGACCCTGCCTCGTGCAGCAACTGCCGCGTCTGCCGCATGTCGGCCCCCGTCTTGGGAAAAGACACGGCAACAAAATCCACATTCAACGCGGCGGCCGTTTTGATGTCTACCATGTCCTTCAACGTCAACGCCGGAGCCGACAATCCGCCCCCTTGCTTGTTGATGCCTTTGTTATTGGATAGCTCGCCATCATGCCGGTTACGACAATGGACTTCACCACCCTCGACGTGCTCCACGTCAAACACCGTGCGGCCGTCGTCCAGCAACAGCACGTCGCCCGCCACCACATCATCCACCAGCTCCGGATAATCCAGACCAACACGCGTCGCATCGCCCAGAGCACAGGCTGCATCAAGGATGAAATGCTGGCCCGCCTTAAGCATTACCGGACCGGCAGCAAACTTGCCGATACGGATTTTTGGCCCCTGCAAATCCGCCATCACGCCAACCGTGCGCCCCGCGTGATGCGCCGCTACGCGCAAGGCTTCCACGCGCTGCCGATGATCATCGGCCGTGCCATGCGAAAAATTCAGGCGCACCACATCAACGCCTGCCACCACCAATTCAGCCAACCGTTCCGGGCTGCTAGAGGCGGGGCCGAGGGTTGCTACGATTTTGGTTGCGCGCTGCATGGCAAAGGTTCCGATTAACGGCTAGTTGTTGGCGCGTTGCTCAAGTATTTCAACAGCGGGCAGTATCTTGCCCTCAAGAAACTCCAGAAAAGCACCACCTGCGGTCGAGATGTAACTCACCTTGGTGCCAAATTTATGGATCGCCGCAATGGTGTCGCCACCACCCGCCAATGAAAAAGCCCTGGAGTCGGCAATTGCATGCGCTAACGTTTTGGTGCCGCCCGAAAACTGTTCGATTTCAAACACGCCAACCGGGCCGTTCCAGACGATCGTGCCTGCCTGCGCCACAATTTTGGATAGTTCTTGCGCCGCCATCGGGCCAATATCCAGAATCATGTCGTCGTCCGCAACGTCATCAATGCTTTTGACCGTTGCCACCGCAGTGGCTGAAAATTCCTTGGCGCAGACAACTTCCGCCGGCAAGGGCACGCGTACTTTTTGCATCACCCGGCGTGCGGCTTCAACCAGATCGGGCTCGGCGAGTGATTTGCCGATCTTCTTGCCTGCTGCCAATAAAAACGTATTGGCGATACCGCCACCCACAATCAACTGATCCACCTTGTCTGCCAGCGATTCCAGCACGGTCAGCTTGGTTGACACCTTGGAACCAGCAACAATGGCCACCAGCGGATGCGCCGGTTTAGCTAACGCCCGTGTCAAACCGTCAAGCTCGGCCGCAAGGCACGGCCCGGCACAAGCCACCGGCGCATATTTACCCATGCCATAGGTGGTGGCTTCTGCGCGATGCGCGGTGCCAAAGGCATCATGCACCCAGATATCGCACAGCCTCGCGAGTTTTTGTGCCAGCGCATCATCGTTCTTTTTCTCGCCCTTGTTCATTCGGCAATTTTCCAGCAGCACGACATCACCCGGCGCAACGATCACGCCATCCACCCAGTTTTGCACCAGGGGTACCGGGCGGCCGAGCAATTCGGCCAGGCGCGCGGCGATGGGGGCGAGCGAGTCTTCGGCCTTGAATTCGCCTTCTGTCGGACGGCCAAGATGCGAGGTCACCATCAGCGCCGCACCACCTTCCAGCGCATAGCGAATACCCGGCAACGCCGCACGAATGCGCGTGTCATCGGTAATCGCGCCATGCTCATCCTGTGGCACATTCAGGTCGGCGCGGATGAACACGCGCTTGGCTGAAACATTCAGATCAGTCAGTTTCTTGAAGTTCATTGCTTACCCTTTGGCCTGCATCGCCGTATCACCAGCACCGACTTTTTGCGTACGATTTATTTGCCAATCACGCGCGCCATTTCCAGCACTTTGTTCGAATAGCCCCACTCGTTGTCGTACCAGGCGACGATCTTGACGAAAGTGCTGTCCAGCGCAATGCCAGCCTCGGCATCAAACACCGAAGTGCAGGTCTCGTCGCGGAAGTCGGTGGAAACCACTTTCTCTTCGGTGTAACCCAGCACGCCTTTCATGGCGCCTTCCGAGGCCGCTTTCATGGCAGCGCAAATCTCGGCATAAGTGGCTTCCTTGTTCAATTCCACGGTGAGATCAACGACGGAAACATCGGAAGTCGGCACACGGAACGACATCCCCGTGAGCTTCTTGTTCAATTCAGGAATCACCACGCCAACGGCTTTGGCTGCGCCGGTTGAGGAAGGAATAATATTTTCCAGAATACCCCGGCCACCGCGCCAATCCTTGTTGGACGGCCCATCCACGGTTTTCTGCGTGGCGGTGGCGGCATGCACGGTGGTCATCAGGCCGCGCTTGATGCCCCAGATATCGTTCAACACCTTGGCTACCGGAGCCAAGCAATTGGTAGTGCAGGAAGCATTGGAAACAATGGTCTGCCCGGCGTAGGTTTTGTCATTCACGCCAAACACAAACATCGGCGTATCGTCTTTCGAGGGCGCAGACATGATGACTTTTTTTGCACCGGCAGCGATATGTAATGCGGCAGTTTCCTTGGTCAGGAAAAGCCCGGTGGACTCAATCACCACATCGGCATTGACTTCATTCCATTTGAGTTGAGCCGGATCTTTGAGCGCAGTCAGGCGGATTTTTTTGCCATTCACGATCAAGGTACTTCCTTCAACCGAAATCTCGCCCTTGAAACGGCCATGCACTGAATCGTATTTCAGCATGTAGGCCAGATAATCCGGCTCAAGGAGATCATTGATACCAACGATTTCGATATCAGAAAAATTTTGTACCGCAGCGCGGAACACCATGCGGCCGATGCGGCCAAACCCGTTGATGCCAACCTTGATCGTCATGTAAAACTCCTGAAATAAAAACTAAACAAGACCTTTTACCATAGCAACCACATTTTCTACGGTAAAGCCAAACTCCTTGAACAACGCACCTGCAGGTGCTGATTCACCAAAACGGTCCAAACCGATGACCGCACCTTCCAGCCCGACATACTTGTACCAGCCATCCGTCACCCCCGCTTCAATCGCCACGCGCACAATGCCTTGCGGCAATACGCTGGTGCGATAGGCATCCTCTTGATGATCGAAACGATTCGTGCACGGCATGGAAACCACGCGCACGGCAATGCCCTCTGTGGCCAGTTGCGCTTGCGCTTTTAGCGCCAGATCAACCTCTGATCCGGTCGCAATCAACACGACTTTTAGCAGGCCAGCCGCCTCGGACAAGACATAGCCGCCACGCCGGATAGCCTCCTGCGTTGCCGCGCTACGTTTGACAAACGGTAAATTCTGTCTCGAAAGCGCCAGGCAAGTGGGGCCATCTCGCCGCTCAATGGCACAGGCCCAGGCAATGGCCGTTTCAACCGTATCGCAAGGACGCCAGGTTTCCATGTGCGGAATCAAGCGCAAGGTCGCCAACTGCTCCACCGGCTGGTGCGTCGGGCCATCTTCGCCCAAACCAATCGAATCGTGGGTGAACACAAAAATCGACCGCTGCTTCATCAGCGCTGCCATACGCAAGGCATTGCGCGCGTATTCCGAAAACATCAAAAAGGTGCCGCCGTAGGGAATAAAGCCACCGTGCAACGTCAAGCCATTCACGATAGCCGCCATGCCAAACTCGCGCACGCCGTAGTGAATGTAATTGCCGTGACCTGCCCGCGTTACCACTTTAGAGCCTGACCAGTTGGTGAGGTTCGACCCCGTCAGATCCGCCGAGCCACCGAGCAGTTCCGGCAGCTTGGGCGCAAAGGCTTCAATACTATTTTGCGAGGCCTTGCGCGTAGCGATGGTTTCAGCTTTTTCGTTAAGTTTTTCCAGCACAGCCGCTACATGGGTTTCCCAATCAGCGGGCAGATCACCGGCCATGCGGCGGGTAAACTCAGCCGCCAACTCAGGATGCGCCCTGGCATAAACGGCAAACCCTCGCTGCCAGGCAGCTTCGGATTCTGCGCCGGTTTTTTTGGCATCCCATGCCGCGTAAATATCTGCCGGCACTTCAAACGGTGCATATGGCCAACCCAGCACAACACGGGCTGCGGTAATTTCGGCATCGCCCAACGGGGCGCCGTGCACATCGTGGCCGCCTTGCTTGTTGGGCGCGCCTTTGCCGATCACTGTTTTGCAGCAGATCAGCGTTGGCCGCCGGGTATCCGCCTGCGCCTGGCCTATAGCCGCATCAATAGCCGCTGGATTATGTCCATCGACACTGCTGATCACCTGCCAGCCGTAAGCCTGAAAACGCTCGGGGATATTTTCGGTAAACCAGCCCGCTACATGGCCATCAATAGAAATGCCGTTGTCGTCCCAAAACACGATCAGCTTGGATAAACCCCACGTGCCCGCCAACGAACACACTTCATGCGAAATGCCTTCCATGAGGCAGCCATCACCCAGAAAAACATAGGTATGGTGATCAACAATCGCATGGCCGGGACGATTGAATTCATTCGCCAGCAGCTTCTCAGCCAGCGCCATGCCCACGGCATTGGCAATACCCTGCCCCAGCGGACCAGTCGTCGTTTCCACGCCAGGGGTGTAACCAAATTCCGGGTGGCCGGGCGTTTTGCTGTGCAACTGGCGAAACTGTTTCAAATCATCCAGCGAGACGTCATACCCCGTGAGATGCAACAGAGAATAAAGCAGCATGGAGGCATGTCCATTGGACAACACAAACCGGTCGCGGCCTGCCCAGTGCGGATTCGCCGGATTGTGGCGCAAATGGCGACGCCAGAGCACCTCGGCAATATCCGCCATGCCCATGGGCGCGCCCGGGTGCCCGGAATTGGCCTTTTGCACGGCATCCATGGCCAGCGCGCGAATCGCATTAGAAAGGGGTAAAGCAGATGCGGACACAGAGGTAGACACAACGGCAGACGGCATGGTGGTAGTCATCGCAAAAAGATGGGAAGGCACTGTGCCTTCCTGAAAACTCGCTATTATCGACCAAACTGGGGGCGTTACGCTAGTGCAGCAAACCGGCTACTCCGGCAGATGGCGTGCGCAAAACGCGTAAATGCTGCGTTTACCAGTTATTCGCTGGTTTTTGCTGAGTTTTTATTATTGAATCACGCCACAGAACAAGCGAGCACCCCCGCCACCCAGAGGGGCTGGATGATCTGCGTGGTTATCGCCCCCCGCATGAATCATCAAAGAGCGACTCGTCACATCGGCCAACTTGAGCCTGGGCGCCAGCACAGGCGTGGTGGCATTGCCCTGAGCATCAACATAAAGCACAGGCAAATCACCCAGATGTCCATCACCCCACGGCAGACCGTGGTGCTTACTCGCTGCTGGATCGTAATGCCCGCCTGCCGCTAGTGCAGGCACCATTTTCCCGTCCTTTTCCTTGGGCCCGCAACTGGGATTTTCATGCACATGAAACCCATGCACACCCGGCGGCAACCCCGCCAACGACGGGCTAAAAACCACGCCATACGGCGTTTCGCCAATAACAACCTGGCCCACCTGCGCGCCAACACCCTGCTCATCCACCTTGTTCATGGGTACGGTGATATCTGCCTGTGCCGCCAAAGAAAAACACAGGGTAGAAGCGGCTAAAAATAGGACGGAACGTGATTTCATTTTGTCTCCTGCGTAGAAATATTGTTTTATCCAGAAAAAATTTGCAGGCTAAAAAGACTTGATTTTCAGCCTGCAAAATCATCAGAAGAACTGCGGCCTCCTGCAATTTATTTTTTCTTGGCACTTACCGTGGCTTTGGCACCAACCAAAACAAAGGTGACTTTCATGGTCACACGGTATTCTGTCACCTTGCCTTTGTTTACCACGACCTTTTGATCTTTTATCCAGGCCCCCTGAATATCAGCAATCGTCTCGGATGCCCGCGCAATGCCGGAAGAGATGGCATCTTCAAAACTCTTTTTGCTGCTCGACGTAATTTCAATCACCTTGGCAACAGTCATGATGGCTCCTTTACGTTACAGTGAATGGGTGTTGCGGACAATTACGATAACCGACGACACCTTCATTGGCAAGGCATAACAAATCGTGCGTGGCGCAGGGCGCTGGTGCCGCATCGCCAGCGCCGACTTTTAAGCCAGCCAGTGGCAGATATGGAAATAACCTGTGCCCATGCCACCCTCATGCGCTATACAGATAAGGTGCCTTGTCTAGCGCACCCCACCCGTCTTCAGAACTAGACAATTGAGCCGCAACTTTTATTCTTTGCTCGCAGCTTGTGCCACAGGCAGCGCTGCAGGTAAAGCAGCAGATACTACGGCCGGGGCGGCTGCTGGCGTTGCCAAACCCACTGCTTCACCCATTTTGCGGAGCATCACGGTAATGCTGTTCGGATAATCAAATCCAGCCCCTGTATTCCTGTCGACGACATAACCAATACCGCCGCCAAGAATGATGTTCCCCCATACAGCGCCATTGCTCTTTGAAACAATTGTTTCATGGCCCATGATATTTTCCTTGGCGCAATCCACTGCCAAATCACCCGTACTCTTCTGAATCGTCACGCTACCCGGCGTAGTGACGAACCATTTGCCTGCATCGTTAGTCAGCGTGCATCCAACGCCCGCCACCTCTTTTGAGTCTTGAATGGTTTGCACCGATACGGGTTGCAACTTCGATCCGGTGATTGATGCGCATCCTGTAACTGCCAGCAGCGAAACCGTCGCGAGTGACTTGTACATTAACTTCCCCCTTGTTTCTGTTGCGACAAAAAAGACGTTGTCGCGTCGCCTCGCATAGAGCCAACCGTCTGATCTCTTTGTCATAAGCACTCCCCACCTCATAATCTTATACGAATTGGATAAAACCATAGTCTCTTTCAGATTGATGGTTGGTTGCGCCCGTCCAGCTAGCATCGCAATGCAGCAACATTCTTCCTCACCCATTTTTCAACGCCCGCGCCAGTACGCAGTTCTCGACGCGCACTGCGCCGTGGGCTTTGAGGGTACGGGCCAGCTCATTCAGCGTAGCGCCGGTGGTCATGACGTCATCCACCACCAGCACGGTTTTGCCGGTGAGATCAATGTGGCATTCAAACGCATGGCGGATATTTTTTGCACGCTCTTTCCACGGCAGGGTGGTTTGCGGTGTGGTGTCGCGGTGGCGATGGATGTTTTTTAGTTCAAGCGGGATGCCGAGTTGCCGCGCCAGCGGGCGGGCAATCTCAACGGATTGATTAAAGCCGCGCTGCTTCAACCGCTGGGCTGACAAGGGCACGGGCAGGATGAAGTCGAGCGGCGATGCAAGCAGCGTTGTAGGCGGTACCGCCAACAGCGCCAACTCAGCACCGAAAAAGTCAGCGCTGGCGAGACGGCGCGAATACTTGAGCGACTGGATCATCCGGTCGATCGGGAAGTCATATTGCCAGATGGCGGTGGTGGCGTCGAAATAGGGCGCTTGCTTGAGACACGCGCCGCAGCGGTCGGCGGTCGGCGTGGGCAAGGCGCATTGCGGACAGCGCTGTGTGGTCAAACGTGGCAAGTGGTCATTGCAATCGGGGCACAGCACGGCATTATTGCTGGCTGCGCTGCACAGTAAACAATCGCGTGGCAATAGTGCTGCCCCTATTGCACGCAGAGCCGTGTTGACTGCGTTTACTGCCCGGTTTTTGATTGACAAGTGCGGATCCTTCCACCAAGATGCATGCCTTCCCTTGCATTCTATCGAGTCCACCGCAATGACTGCTCTTGCTACCAACGAAAACATCCACGCCACTGCGAACAACCCCACATCTTCAGCTGCGCCGAATCTGCGCTGGAGCATCAAAGCCATCGAAGCGCTGTTTGCGCTGCCCTTTAACGACCTGATGTTTCGCGCGCAGGAAGTGCATCGCCAGCACCATCCGGCGAATGCGGTGCAGCGTTCTACCCTGCTCTCGATCAAGACCGGCGGTTGTTCGGAAGATTGCGGTTATTGCTCGCAGTCGTCGCGCTATGGCGAGGCCGAGCGCGAAGCCTTGCTGCCGATTGCAGAGGTGATCGCTGCTGCGCAAGCCGCCAAAGACAAAGGTGCATCCCGCTTTTGCATGGGCGCGGCCTGGCGCGGGCCGAAAGAAAAAGATCTGGCACAGGTAGCCGGGATGATCGCGGCAGTCAAGGCGTTGGGGCTGGAAACCTGCGCCACGCTGGGCATGCTCAAAGAGGGGCAAGCCGAACAATTGAAAGACGCGGGGCTGGATTATTACAACCACAATCTGGATACGTCGCCTGAATTTTATGGCCAGGTGATCACCACACATACACAAGCAGATCGTTTTGACACGCTGGCGCAGGTGCGCAGCGCAGGCATCAAGGTATGCTGTGGCGGCATTGTCGGCATGGGCGAAACACGCCGTGCTCGTGCCGGCTTGCTGGCCGAGCTGGCGAACATGCCCACGCCGCCGGAATCAGTACCGATCAACCAGTTGGTGCCGATGCCCGGCACGCCAATGGGGCATGTTGCGCCACTCGATCCGTTTGAATTTGTACGCACGATTGCGGTAGCGCGCATTCTGATGCCAAGCTCCATGGTGCGCCTCTCGGCGGGCCGTGAAGAAATGAGCGACGAGATGCAGGCGTTGTGTTTTCTCGCCGGTGCAAATTCGATTTTCTACGGCGACAAGCTGCTCACTGCGGGCAACCCGCAAGCCGATCGCGACGAAGCGCTGTTTAGCCGTCTGGGACTTATTTCAGTGTGATTCGCGGTGTGAACCGCAATTCACCTGGCGCGGCGGCCGCTTACGATCAAGCGGCCGTGCTCGCCCGCCTCGTTGGCGCACGCATGGCGGAGCGCCTCGATTACATGAAAATTTCGCCGCAACGCATCGCCGATATTGGCTGCGCGACAGGTGATGGCATACGCGCCTTGCAAGCGCGTTATGGCAAAGCGCAGACGCTGGCGATTGATGTTTCGCTGTCCATGCTGCACGGAGTACGTGCCCACAGTTCGCGTCTCACACGCTTACTCAATCGCTTATTCAATCGCGGCCCGCAACTCATTAACGCCGATGCGCGTGCGCTGCCGCTGGCGAACAATACGCTGGATTTTGTGTGGTCGAACCTGATGCTGCACTGGCTGGATGACCCGCTACCCGCGCTGCGCGAAATACATCGCGTCATGGCAGCGGGCGGCTTGGTGATGTTTGCCACGCTGGGGCCGGATAGCCTGCTTGATTTGCGTAGCGCAATGGAAAAGGTCGGCGCTGGTGACACGGCGCGACGCTTTCTCGACATGCATGATATCGGCGATATGCTCATGGCAGCAGGGTTTGCCGACCCGGTGATGGATATGGAAATTGTCAATTTCACCTATCGTCACCCACGCCAGTTTCTCGCCGACCAGCGCCATTTGGGCGTGCGTGATGCGTTTCTCGGACAGCAGTCTTTTCGCACCTGGCGCAAGGTTTTTTCTGCCTGGCCGCGCAATCATGAAGGACACTGGCCGCTACGCTTCGAGATTGTTTACGGGCATGCCTGGAAACCCGCGCCGCGTCTACCCAAAATACCCCAAGCGCGCACTGTCGAGGGCCATGCCATCATCAAACTTCATCCCTCATGAAACAGGCCAAACAAAAGCAACGCAAGATCCAACAGCTGCTGCGCCCGCGCAATCTGCTGGCGACTCACCCATTGCTGAAAAAAGGTGGCACGCATTTGCGTACCGATAAACGCGCCAGTCGCGCACGACTCAAAGCGCAGCAACGTACAAAAAAGCGTCGCGAAGTCATTGATAGCTAGCGATTCCCTAGTCATTCACTGCGCCATCGCGCAGACTGTTTTAGAATGACCACAGATGAAGACGGCGAGACTTCTTACCCGGAGTTCAGCCATACAATAAAATTTTGTGGTGACTGACCGCAAAATCACATTATTCTCACGAGGAAAATCAGCATGTCTGCTACACCCACACCCAACCCACTCAGCGCAACGAACACCCCTTTAGCTCCCGCCGATACTGACCCGCAGGAAACCCGCGAATGGCTCGATGCGCTGGCCGCCGTGATCGAAAAAGTCGGCCCAGAACGCGCGCACTTTTTGCTGGAACAATTGATCAACAATAGCCACCGCGCTGGCATCAATATTCCCTACAGCGCGAATACGGATTACATCAACACCATCCCCGTCGCGCAGCAGCCGCGCATGCCGGGAGACTCGGAACTGGAACACACCATTCGCGCCTATGCACGCTGGAATGCCATGATCATGGTACTGCGCGCCAACCGCAATGACTCCGGCCTGGGAGGGCATATTGCGAGCTACGCATCAGCTGCCACCTTGTATGACGTTGGCTTTAATCACTTCTGGCATGCGCCATCGGAAAATCATGGCGGCGATTTAGTGCTCTCGCAAGGCCATTCATCACCCGGCATTTACGCCCGCGCTTTTTTGCTGGGCCGCCTGACTGAAGAACAAATGGATAATTTCCGCCGCGAGGTTGATGGCAAGGGGCTTTCCAGCTACCCGCATCCGTGGCTGATGCCGGACTTCTGGCAGTTCCCGACGGTTTCCATGGGACTGGCGCCCTTGCAGGCGATTTATCACGCGCGCTTCATGAAATACATGAACGATCGCAGCCTGGCTGCAACAGAGGGGCGCAAAGTCTGGGCCTTCATGGGCGATGGCGAAATGGACGAGCCGGAATCCATGGGCGCCATTGGCGTGGCCGGGCGTGAGCGGCTGGACAACCTGGTGTTTGTCATCAACTGCAATCTGCAACGGCTCGACGGCCCGGTGCGCGGCAATGGCAAGATCATCCAGGAACTGGAATCCGATTTTCGCGGTTCGGGCTGGAATGTCATCAAGGTCGTCTGGGGCGGCTACTGGGATGCGCTGCTGGCGCAGGATAAAACCGGCCTGCTGCACCAGCGCATGATGGAATGCGTCGATGGCGATTACCAAACCTTCAAGGCAAAAGACGGCGCCTATGTGCGCAAACATTTCTTCGGCAAATATCCTGAACTCGCCAAAATAGTTGAACACTGGTCGGATGCTGATATCTGGGCGCTGAATCGAGGTGGTCACGATCCGCAAAAAATCTATGCGGCCTACGCCGCTGCCGTGGCGCATACTGGCCAGCCGACAGTGATTCTGGCCAAGACCATCAAGGGTTATGGCATGGGTCATTCCGGTGAGGCGCAAAATATTACACACCAGCAAAAGAAGATGGACGGCGGTTCGCTCAAGGCCTTCCGCGACCGCTTCAAGTTGCCAATCAAGGATGACGACATTGAAAAACTGCCCTACCTGAAATTTGCCGAAGGCTCGCCAGAACTGACTTACATGCGCGCACGGCGCGAAGCCCTGGGTGGCTTTACGCCCGCCCGCCGGCGGAGTGTCGAACCCCTGCCGGTGCCGTCACTCTCGGCTTTTGATGCTTTGTTAAAAGCGGGTGGCGACGGCCGCGAGTTCTCTTCCACCATGGCGTTTGTGCGTGCCTTGAATGTGATGCTCAAAGACAAGATCATCGGCAAACGTGTCGTGCCGATTGTGGTGGATGAATCGCGCACCTTCGGTATGGAAGGCCTGTTCCGCCAGATTGGTATCTGGAATCAGGATGGGCAAAAATATGTGCCGCAAGATGCCGATCAGTTGATGTTCTACAAGGAAACCAAAGACGGCCAGATTTTGCAGGACGGCATCAACGAAGCCGGTGCGATGGCTGACTGGATCGCTGCCGCCACGTCGTATTCGGTGCATGGCGTGCAGATGATTCCGGTGTATGTGTTTTATTCGATGTTCGGCATGCAGCGCACCATGGACTTGGTATGGGCGGCGGGCGATCAGCGGGCGCGCGGCTTCCTCATCGGCGGCACGGCAGGACGCACCACGCTGAATGGCGAAGGCCTGCAACATGAAGACGGCCATTCGCATGTGCTGGCCGGCGCGGTGCCCAACTGCATTGCATACGACCCGACCTTTGCCTACGAAGTCGCGGTGATCGTGCAGGATGGTTTGCGTCGCATGGTGGCCGAGCAGGAAGACGTGTTTTATTACCTCACGGTGATGAACGAAAACTACGAGCACCCGGCAATGCCCGAAGGCAGTGCCGAGAGCATTCTCAAGGGCATGTATGCATTCCGCAAGGGTGCAGCCTCCAACGGGCCGCGTGTGCAGTTGCTGGGTTCGGGCACGATCTTCCGCGAAGCCATGGCAGCGGCCGATTTGCTGCGTGAAGACTGGGGGGTGGAGGCTGATTTATGGTCTTGCCCGAGCTTTAACGAGCTGGCGCGCAACGGACAAGACTGCACCCGCTGGAACCTGCTGCACCCGACGGAAAAACAACGGATATCGCATGTCACCGCATGCCTTACGGACACGCGCGGGCCCGTCATCGCCGCCACCGATTACATTCGACTCTATGCTGAACAGATACGCGCGCTGGTGCCGCGCCGCTACACCGTGCTCGGTACCGATGGCTTTGGCCGCTCGGATACGCGCGAAAAGTTGCGCCACTTTTTCGAAGTGAATCGTTACTGGATCACGCTGACTGCACTGACGGCCCTGGCCGAGGATGGCCAGATCGAACGTAGCAAGTTGGCTGCCGCGATTGCGAAATATGCACTGAATACCAACAAACCCAACCCGGTAAAGGTGTAAGCCATGTCTGACATTGTAGATATTCTCGTTCCTGCGATTGGTGACTTCACCGATGTGCCGATTATCGACGTGCTGGTCAAGGTCGGCGATGAAGTCAAGGTCGAAGATTCATTGATCACCGTTGAATCCGACAAAGCCACGATGGATGTGCCCTCGCCCGTGGCGGGTGTAATTACCGAGCTGCTCATCAAGGTGGGCGACAAGATTTCGAAAGGCGTGCTGGTGGCGCGCGTGAAAGTCGGCGCTGATGAAGCCACTGCGCTACAAGGCGGTCGAGCAGGAAACGCTCTCCTCGCCGTAGCGGATGGCGATACGGCGGCCCTGGTAGAAAAATCCGTTGCAACATCGGTTGAAACGCTACCACCGCCGGCTGCGCCCGCCCCAGCTTCAGCACCCGTGTCGACGACAATAGCGGCAAGCGCACCCGCACCTTCAGCGGTATCGCCTGCAACCCCAGGCACCCACGCGCATGCCAGCCCTTCGGTGCGTGCCTTTGCCCGCACCCTGGGCGCGGATGTAGCCAAGGTTTCCGGCACGGGGGTCAAAGGCCGCATCACGCAGGCGGATGTGGAAGCCTTCGTCAAAAGCGTGATGACGGGTGCGGGCTCTGCCGTAGCATCAGGACAGACTTCTGGCGGTCTCAACGGGCTCAATCTGCTGCCTTGGCCGACGGTCGATTTTGCCAAATTTGGCGCCATCGAATTGCGCCCGCTCTCCCGCATCAAGAAGATTTCCGGGGCGAATCTGGCGCGCAACTGGGCGATGATTCCTCACGTCACACAGTTTGATGAAGCCGACATCACTGATCTGGAAGCCTTCCGCGTTGCGACCAATAAAGAGCTGGAAAAAAGCGGCGTCAAACTTACCATGCTGGCATTTTTGATCAAGGCCGTAGTGAGCGCACTGAAAAAATTCCCTGACTTTAATGCCTCGCTCGAAGGCGATAACCTGGTGCTCAAACAATATTTCCATATCGGCTTTGCGGCAGATACCCCCAATGGATTGATGGTGCCTGTACTGCGTGATGCCGACAAAAAAGGCCTGGCCGACATTGCCCGTGAAATGGGAGAGCTCGCGCAAAAAGCGCGCGACGGCAAACTGGGGCTGGCTGACATGCAAGGCGGCTGTTTTTCCATTTCCAGCCTAGGCGGGATTGGCGGTACCGCATTCACGCCGATCATCAACGCACCGGAAGTCGCGATCCTTGGTGTTTCCAAAACGCAAACCAAACCGGTGTGGGACGGCAAAGCCTTCGTACCGTGCCAAATGCTGCCGCTCTCGCTCTCTTACGATCATCGAGTGGTTGATGGCGCTGCCGCCGCGCGGTTTACGAGCCATCTTTCAGCCTTGCTGATGGATATGCGCAAGGTGCTGTTATAAAAATTACGGAGAATATCGAATGAGTCAGCTGGTTGAAGTGCGTGTACCTGATATTGGTGATTTCAAGGATATCCCTATCATCGATCTTCTGGTAAAGGTCGGCGATAGCGTCAAAGTGGAAGATGCACTGATGACACTGGAATCAGACAAAGCCACGCTGGATGTGCCCTCGCCCATGGCGGGCGTGATCCAGGAGATGAAAGTCAAGCTAGGCGATAAAGTTTCCACGGGAACTTTAGTGGCGATGCTTATGGTGTCTGAGGTGGCCAACGAGGTAGCCAATGTAAGTGCGCCACCCGCCATTCAATCAAAACCCCAGCCAGAAGCGCCACCAAAAGTCGTAAGCCCGTCTCTGGGCGGCGCTGGTGATGCGGCAGCTCGGCCAGGAAATCAACCCGCCACATCAACAGCCGCACGCTTTTCCGGCACCGCTGACATCGTCTGTGATCTGCTGGTATTGGGTGCCGGGCCGGGCGGCTATTCGGCGGCCTTTCGCGCCGCCGACCTGGGTTTGAAAACCGTGTTGGTTGAACGCTACGCCACCTTGGGCGGCGTGTGCTTGAACGTCGGTTGCATCCCGTCAAAAGCCTTGCTGCATGTGGCCGAAGTAATGGATGAAGCGGCGCATGCCAGCACGCTTGGTATTCAGTTTGCAGCTCCGACCATTGATCTTGACCGCCTGCGGCAGCACAAGGCAGGGGTTGTCAGCAAACTCACCACGGGTCTGGCCGGCATGGCCAAAGCGCGCAAGGTAGAAGTCGTACGCGGGCTTGGGCGATTTCTGGATGCTTATCACCTTGAGCTGGAAACCACCACCGGCAGTGGCCAGGAAAAAACCGGCGCAACGCATGTCATACGCTTTACGCAATGCATCATCGCGGCAGGCAGTTCGGCCATTCATTTGCCGTTTATTCCTGATTTGCCGAAAGATCCGCGCATCGTTGATTCCACCGGTGCGCTCGAATTTCCCTTCGTACCCAAGCGCATGCTGGTGATTGGTGGCGGCATCATTGGGCTGGAGATGGCGACGGTATACGCCACCCTGGGTGCCAAGGTGGATGTAGTCGAAATGCAGGATGTCCTGATGCAAGGGCCGGATCGCGACCTCGTCGCGGTGTGGGCAAAGCAGAATACCAGCCGCTTTGAGCGCATCATGCTCAAAACAAAAACCGTCTCCGTCGAGTCGCAAGTGGAGAGCCTGGTGGTTACCTTTTCGGGCAAAGACGCGCCTAAAGAGCGGAAACACTATGACCTCATTTTGCAAGCCGCTGGCCGCGTGCCGAATGGCAAAAAAATTGATGCGGCTAATGCGGGCGTCCTCGTGACAGACCGTGGATTTATTCCAGTCGATAACCAGATGCGCACCAATGTGCCGCACATTTTCGCCATCGGCGATATCGTCGGCCAGCCCATGCTCGCCCATAAAGCCGTGCATGAAGCCCATGTCGCCGCAGAAGTCGCCGCTGGCATGAAGAGCTATTTCGATGCCCGCGTGATTCCCTCGGTGGCGTACACCCATCCTGAAGTCGCCTGGGTTGGCGTGGGTGAAGACGAAGCTAAAGAGAGCGGACGCAAAGTTACCGTGGCCAAATTTCCGTGGGCTGCCTCGGGTCGCGCAATTGCCAATGGCGCGGAATACGGTTTCACCAAACTGTTGTTCGACGCAGAAACACACCGCGTCATTGGCGGCAGCATGGTCGGGCCTCACGCGGGTGACATGATCGGCGAAGTGGCGCTGGCCATCGAAATGGGTGCGGACGCAACAGACATCGGCAAAACCATTCACCCGCATCCCACATTGGGCGAGAGCATTGGCATGGCGGCGGAAGTCGCGCATGGCAGCTGCACTGATTTGCCGCCACCACGAAAAAGATGAGTAAACGATGAGCGCCATGACTCAAAATGAGATGAAACAAGCCGTGGCGCGGGCAGCACGCGATTTTGTCGCGATACACTTGCCCGCCGGGGCAATACTCGGTGTGGGCACTGGTTCCACGGCCAATTGCTTCATTGATGAGATCGTCGCGCTTAAAAGTCATCTCGGTGGCACCGTGGCAAGTTCCGAAGCCACGCGCCAGCGACTCGAAGGCCATGGCATTCGCGTGCTGGATTTGAATGATGTCGAACACATCGGCATTTATGTGGATGGCGCGGATGAGATTGATGCCAGCCTTTGCATGATCAAGGGCGGCGGTGGCGCGCTCACGCGCGAAAAAATTGTTGCCGCGGTAGCGGATACGTTTGTTTGCATCTGCGACACCTCAAAGCGCGTAGCCACCCTGGGCCATTTTCCGCTGCCGGTGGAAGTCATTCCGATGGCGCGTGCCCATGTGGCGCGACAACTTGGCCAATTGGGCGGCACGCCCAAGCTGCGGGAAGGCTTCATTACCGACAATGGCAACTTGATACTCGATGTGCATGGCCTGCACATCAACCAACCCACCACGCTGGAAAGCCAGATTGACGGTATTGCCGGTGTTGTGAGTAACGGGCTCTTCGCCCGACGTGGTGCCGACGTGTTGCTGCTTGCCACGCCCAGCACGGTTGAGGTAATGAAACGATAGACTAGCGGCAAGATTTGGTGGACAATGATTCCACTGAAGATAGCTGCAAAAATCCAGCTGAAACAATTCCTTCACAATTCTTGCGTATAGTGAAAAGAAAATCCAAGGTGGCGACATGAGTCAACAACATATTCTCAAAAAATTTGATACCGATCTCGAAGATCTGCGTAGCCGTGTTTTGGCTATGGGTGGCTTGGTGGAACAACAATTCCTGCATGCCATGGATGGGCTGGAAAGTGGCGACCTGAGTGCGCTCGAGCAGATCATTTCCAATGATCACCTGGTTAACCGGCATGAGGTGGAGCTTGATGAAGCCTGCACGCACATCATCGCCCGACTGCAGCCAACCGCGGTTGATCTGCGCATGGTGATGACGGTAGTAAAAATCATCACCGACCTTGAGCGCATTGGCGATGAGGCCAAGAAAATTGCCAAAATGGCACGCTCGTTACACTCGGATAACCTGCGCTCCGTGCCTCACATTGAGTTGCGCTCTACCGCCAATATTGCCGTGACCATGCTGAGAAAATCTCTCGACGCATTTGCCCGCGTGGATGAAACCGTATCCTGTGAAGTAGCACGTCAGGATCGCGAAGTGGATGCCGGCTTTAAGGCAACCATGCGTCAGCTGATTACCTTCATGATGGAAGATCCACGCACCATTTCCAGCTCGCTGGATTTGCTGTTTATCGCCCGCGCCATTGAGCGCATTGGCGATCACGCCAAGAACATTGCCGAATACGTCGTGTATATGGTCAAAGGACGGGACATTCGCCACATCGGTCTGGAAGCGCTGGAAAAAGAGCTCGCGCAACAATAAGCTACCGCTTATTCCCTTTAGTTATCCATAGGCTGCGTCGATAACATCACGCAGCTTTTTTTTGCCGGAAAAGTCGGGGATGGTGATACGCCGCAAAGCAAAGCCCTTTGGGAGACGGCGAGAGGAATACGCAGAACCTTGACATCGCAGCCCGCACCAAATAATTCAACTGCGAATTCAACTGCGAATTCAACTCCGATTAAGTTGCCGGCGGTACGTACCCGCTGACTTGATCCGCACCATCACCAAAGAAATGCTTTTGCACTTGTTCGACCAGGTATTTGCGATGCTGCGGGTCAGCCAGGCTCAAGCGGTTTTCATTGATGATCATGGTTTGCAACTTGATCCATGCCTGCCAGGCTTCTTTGGATACGCCCTCATGCAGCTTTTTGCCCAACTCCCCTGGCATCGGGGGGAAATCCAGACCTTCGGCTTCTTTACCGAGCTTGATGCAGTGAACCATGCGTGTCATGCCATTTCCTTTAAAGTTTCGTTGCTTTGAATACAACCGTCTTGCAAGTTTACTCTGAGAAACGTGATGTGACTCATTGTCAGGCTCGTCGTCAACCTCATAGCGTCTTCACCAGAACTTTTGAACGGCGTTGCAGGTTATAAACCTCACGCCGCGCAGCGGGCAACGCATCCACGCTGGACTCGACAAAACCACGCTCGATAAACCAGTGCGCAGTGCGTGTGGTGAGCACAAAAATTTGTTTTAACTTCATCTTTTTTGCGCGCGCCTCAATATAGATACGTAATTGATCGCCATATCCGCTCCGCCGAAAATCAGGCATCACGGCAACGCAGGCCAGCTCAGCCGATTTTGCATCGGCAAAAGGATATAGCGCAGCACAGCCAACCACCACGCCGTCATGCTCTACCAGAGAAAACCGGCTGACTTCCATCTCCAGCCGCTCACGACCACGCTTGACCAGCGTGCCATCGGCTTCAAGCGGCTCGATCAACCGCAAAATCGCCCCCACATCGTCAATCGTGGCATCACGCAACCGTGCCAGTGGTGCCTGCGTCATCACCGTGCCCACGCCATCGCGGGTAAAGAATTCCATCAGCATCGCGCCATCTGATTGACGATCAAGAAAGTGTACACGCCCAACACCCGCGCGACACGCCCGCACAGCACTGGGCAAAACGCGCGCAATTTCGGGTGCCTGCGCCTGCAAATATTTGCCCGCAATTTTTTGCGCTTCATCTGCCGTTAGTGCATCAATCAGCGCGCCTTTCGCACTCACCACACCGGCTGCATCACACAGGTAAATCAGCTTGTCTGCCTGCACCGCTACAGCTACCGCTTCGGCCACCTCTTCCCAAGCCAGATTAAAAATTTCACCCGTAGGCGAAGCGCTAATCGGCGTAATCAGCACCACATTTTCTTGCGCCAGATCGGCCTGAATTTCTTCGGCGATCACCTTTCGTACAGCTCCCGTATATTGAAAATCAATGCCATCCACCACACCCACCGGCCGTGCAGTGACAAAATTGCCCCCAGTGACGCGCAAAAAAGCACCAGCCATCGGTGTATTGGGCAAGCCTTGCGAGAGCAGCGCTTCAATTTCAATCCGCGTTACGCCCATGGCGCGCTTCACGCATTCCAGCGCTTCGCCATCGGTCACCCGCAAGCCTTTATGAAACCTGGGCTCCAAGCCCCGCATGCGCATTTCAGCATCTATCTGTGGGCGCGCACCATGCACGAGCACCAGCCGTATGCCCATGCTATCCAGCAACGCAATATCATGAATAAGCGCTTGCGCTGAGCCGGCTTCCAGCACCTCGCCGCCAAATGCAATGACAAACGTGCGCCCACGAAACGCATGGATATAGGGCGCAGCCTGACGCACCCAAGCTACTAACCGCGCATCGGTATCGGGTTGTGCGCTACGGATATCCAATGTCATTTTTTACCTTTCTTGCGAGGGGATTTTTTTGCGGGTTGATCATTATTTTTTTGAGGAAACTCGCCTGTCATCCATTCTCCCACGACTTTCTGTTTTCGCTCATTCCTGAGTTCATGCTCCAAACGTTCGCACACGGTTTGCAAAACCTTCACGCGGGCGTAGTTTTTGTCGTTCGACTCAACCAGTGTCCATGGTGCCGTCCCCGTGCTGGTGCGCTCTACCATGTCGGAAGCGGCTTGCTGATATTGCGGCCACTTTGCGCGGTTGCGCCAGTCGTCATCGGTGATCTTGAAGCGTTTGAAGGGCGTCTCTTCACGCGCTTTAAAGCGCGTGAGCTGTTCTTCTTCGCTGATCTGCAACCAGAACTTGATCACAATGGCACCGGCCGCAGAAAGCTCGTGCTCGAAATCGTTAATCTCGCTATACGCACGCAACCAGTCGCGTTCTGAGCAAAAACCTTCAATGCGCTCGACCAGCACGCGGCCATACCATGAACGATCAAATATCGTGATGCGGCCGCAGCGCGGCACGTGGCGCCAAAAACGCCACAAATAAGGTTGTGCACGTTCTTCTTCTGTTGGCGCTGCAATGGGAATGATCTGAAACTTCCGCGCATCCAGCGCGCCTGCAATGTGGCGTATCGCACCGCCCTTGCCTGCGGCATCCACGCCTTCAAACACGCAGATCAGCGAGCGCATCTTGAACCGGGGATCGCGGATTAATTCAGCAAGCCGCCCCTGCCAGTGCGCGAGTTGATCTGCATAGGCTTTATCGTTCAGTTTTTTGTTCAGATTCAGCGCCGAGAGCACACTGCGGCCATCAACGCTAGGCCGCGTCTGCAGAGCAACAGGGATGTCCTGATTATCGCCCGTGGCCAGTCGCTGGCGTAGCGAATCAAGCAGCACCTGGCCGACGGTCAGTGAACGGTAGTTATCATCCTCGCCCTCAACAATGATCCATGGTGCCCAGGCAGTGTTGGTCATGCGCAAGACATGGCCGGCCACTTCTTGCAGCTGATCGTAACTCTTCAGGCGCTGCGCGCTCCCCGGGGTCACGCGCCACGCCGTGTGCGGGTCTTTTTCCAGCGCCTTCAAGCGTTTTTTCTGCGCGTCTTTGCTGAGATGAAACCAGAACTTCAGCACCAGCGCGCCTTCATTCACCAGCATCGTTTCAAAACGGTTGATCTGGCCAATGCGCGCATCCAGATCAGTCAAGGGCAAGCTGCCTTTCAAGCGCTGCCGAATCGGATCGGAATACCACGAGCCAGCGAAAATTCCCGTCCATCCCTTGGGCGGCAGCGCACGCCAGTAGCGCCACATGGCGGGGCGATCGCGTTCTTCATCGGTGGGTTCAGCAAAGGCAAGCGTCTGCAAGAAATGCGGGTCCATCCAGTCATACAGCACATTGATGGTCTCGCCTTTGCCGGCAAAATCCTGCCCGCTGATGAGAATGATGACAGGAATTTTTGCCGTCTCTTTCAGATCGAACTGCGCATCCAATAACGCAACCCGTAAATCCGGCACTAGCTTGCGCCAGGTTTTTTTGTCGATCGTGTGGCCTATTTCTGCGGATTCAAACATGCGCCTCCCTAGCCTGCCTTTATAGATCGCCCCAAAGCGCCATGATCGCCGCCAGCGCAGCAACACCCGCCGTTTCAGTGCGCAACACGCGCGGCCCCAGCCGAACGGGCCGAAAACCAGCGATGGTGGCGGCTGATAATTCACCCTCATCAAAGCCGCCTTCCGGGCCAACCAGCAAAGTGATCGGCTCCGTCGGCAAAACAGGAACCGCCCGCTGGCGGAGCGATTCGGTTGCGCCGGGCGCACAGATGAAACGACATTCCGCTGCGTTTTTGACAGCCTGCCCCAGATAACGCGGCAACTCAACAATGGACGCGACTTCGGGCATGCGATTGCGCCCGCTCTGCTCGCAGGCGGCGATGGCGATGTTGCGCCAATGCGTCACGCGTCGTGCGGCACGTTCGCCGGAAAGACGCATCACGCTGCGCTTGGTCATGATGGGTTGAATCCGCGCAACACCCAGTTCCACGGCTTTTTGCACCACCCAGTCCATCTTGTCGCTGGCGGGCAAGGCTTGCACCAGCGTGATGTGCAGCGGCGACTCGTTATCGCGTTCATTAAACTCGGTGAGCGTGGCAAAAAGCGCGGGTTTGGATGACTTGCCTGCAGGCGAGAGCGTCGCCAGCCATTCACCACCACGCCCATCGAACAGAATCGCCGTGTCACCAACGCCGACTTTTAGAACATTGACCGCGTGATGGGCAACCTCGGCGGGCAACTCGACCGTCGCACCGAAGCTCAATGGACTGGGGCAGAAAAATCTGGATATCATTATGCTGCGATTATCCTCAATATCTGGCGCGCGTGCATGCTGTCGACACTTTCGCTCAGTGGTGGAGAAATCCTTTTCCTGATCGACGGTGAGGCCACGGCCTGTGCGTTAAAATCATTCGCCTATGTCCGCCTCCCCTCAATTCATTCATCTTCGCCTGCACAGCGAATATTCCATCAGCGACGGCATAACCCGCCTTGATGAAGTCATCGCGCGCGCCGCAGCCGATCGGCAACCCGCGTTAGCGCTAACCGATCTGGCCAACCTGTTCGGCATGGTCAAGTTTTATTCCGCCGCGCGCAGCCAGGGCGTCAAACCCATTATCGGCTGTGACGTGTGGATTGATGATGAAACTGCGCTCGCTACAGAGACCCGCAGCACTCCTGCGCGGCTATTGCTGCTAGTGAAAAATCCGACAGGCTATTTGCGCCTGTGCGAGCTGCTATCGTCCGCCTATCTTGCGCCGCGCCGTCATGGCCGCGCCGAGATTTCACTCACACAAATAAGCCAGGGCGATAATAGCGGCCTGATTGCCTTGTCTGGCGGGCCTCTTGGCGATGTCGGCTTATGGCTTGCTGCGGGCAAAGTCGCTCAGGCAGAAGAACGCGCGCGGCTGTGGGCGGGGCTGTTTCCGAATGCGTATTACATCGAAGTGCAACGCCCTAGTGGAAAAACAAATGCAAAAGATCCTGCCTCAGCCGAAAACCAGCTGGTTCAAACCAGCGCTGATTTAGCCGCACGCCTGGGCTTGCCCTTGGTCGCTACTCATCCTGTACAGTTTTTGGATGGGGACGACTACAAAGCGCACGAAGCCCGCGTGTGCATTGCGGAAGGCTATGTGCTGGGCGACAAGCGTCGGCCAAAAAACTACAGCCCGGAAAACTATTTCAAGACTCGGGCCGAGATGGTGGAGTTATTCGCCGATCTGCCCGAGGCAATTGAAAACGCGGTGCACATCGCACAACGCTGCAACCTGACGCTGGAACTAGGCACAAGCCGCTTGCCGGATTTCCCCACACCCCATGGCGAACCGCTGGACGCATTTCTTGCCAGCGAATCACATGCCGGCCTGACGCTACGGCTGGAACGGCTCTACCTTGATACCGCCGAACGCGAACGACAGCGTCCCGTTTATAACGAGCGGCTTGATTTCGAGATCAAGACAATCATCCAAATGGGCTTCCCCGGCTATTTCTTGATCGTTGCTGACTTCATCAATTGGGCTAAAAAAAATGGCGTGCCAGTGGGGCCGGGCCGCGGTTCGGGCGCGGGCTCGCTGGTCGCTTACAGCTTGGGCATTACGGATCTTGATCCGCTACGCTATGAGCTGCTGTTTGAGCGTTTTCTAAATCCTGAGCGCGTCTCGATGCCTGACTTTGACATCGACTTTTGTCAGGAAGGACGTGATCGTGTCATCGATTACGTCAAGAAAAAATACGGCGCGCACGCGGTATCGCAAATTGCCACTTTCGGCACCCTCGCGGCAAAAGCCGTGATTCGTGACGTCGGCCGTGTGCTTGATCTGGGCTTTAATTTCGTTGACCAATTTGCCAAGCTCATTCCGAATGAGCTTGGCATCAACCTCAAAGACGCGCTGGATAAAGAACCCCTGATACGCCAGCGCATTGAATCCGAAGAAGAAATTGCCGAGCTGTGGTCGCTCGCCATCAAGCTCGAAGGCCTCACGCGCAACGTCGGCATGCACGCCGGTGGTGTATTGATCGCCCCCGGCAAGCTCACCGACTTTTGCCCACTGTATGCCGCCGCAGGCACGGATTCTGTCATTTCGCAATTCGATAAGGACGATGTTGAAAAAGCCGGTCTGGTCAAGTTCGACTTTCTGGGTTTGCGCACGCTGACCATCCTCGATGAAGCCGTGCGCCTGGTGCAGGAAGTCGAAGGCATCTCGATTGATCTGGAAACACTGCCGCTGAATGACCGCGCCACCTACGACACGATTTTCAAAAGCGCGAACACTACCTCGGTATTCCAGTTTGAATCCGGCGGCATGAAAGAAACGCTGGTGCAAGCCAAGCCTGATCGGCTGGAAGATTTGATCGCCCTCAACGCCCTGTACCGACCCGGGCCGATGGATTTCATCCCCAACTTTGTGGCGCGCAAACATGGCCGTGAACGCGTGGTGTATCCGCACCCGAGCCTGGAGCGCGTGTTATCCACTACCTACGGCATCATGGTGTATCAAGAACAGGTGATGCAAACCGCGCAGGTCGTGGCAGGCTACAGCCTTGGTGGTGCAGACCTCTTGCGCCGCGCGATGGGAAAAAAGAAAAAAGAGGAAATGGACGAGCAGCGCGCCGTCTTTGTCGAGGGTGCTGGCAAAAATAATATCGGCGAAGCCCAGGCCAACGAAATTTTCGATGTGATGGAAAAGTTCGCTGGCTATGGCTTCAACAAATCCCACGCCGCCGCTTATTCGCTGGTGGCTTATCAAACCGGCTGGCTCAAGTGTCACCACCCCGCCGCATTTGCTGCAGCCACGTTGTCGTCAGAAATGGCCAACACCGACAAGATCCAGTTCTTTTTCAAAGACGCAATCGACAATGGTCTGACCTTTTTACCGCCGGATATCAACGCCAGCGGCGTGCGCTTTCGCCCCGTTGACAGCAAAACCATCCGCTATGGCCTGGGCGCACTCAAAGGCACGGGCGAAGCCGCGCTCACGGTGATTTTGAAAGCCCGCACCGCCGATGGCCCCTTCACCGATTTGTTTGATTTTTGCCGCCGGCTCGATAAACGCGTGGTCAACCGCCGCGTGATCGAATCGCTCATCCGTGCGGGGGCTTTTGACAGCATCGACAACCACCGCGCCAAGCTACTGGCCTCAGTAAGCATTGCACTGGACGCCGCCGAACAAGCCGAGCGCAACGCCCTGCAAAGCGGTTTGTTTGATACCCAAGAGACCAGCAACACGCAAGCCACCACACATTATGTCGTCACCCCGCGCTGGACTGAACGCGAGCAACTACTGCACGAAAAAGCCGCGCTGGGGTTTTTCCTCTCTGGCCACCCCTTCCACGCCTATGCAGGCGAGCTAGCCGCCTTTGTGAAACGCTGCCTCGGGCAAGTGGAACCGCAGCGCGATCCGGTATTGCTCGCGGGCATCGTCATCGCGAGTCGCACCCAGATGACGCGCCGTGGCAAAATGGCCATCGTCACCCTGGATGATGGCAGTTCGCAAATCGAAGTCACCGTGTTCAACGAACTGTGGGAAGCCGAGCGCGGCAAGATCAAGGAAGATGAACTGTTGCTGGTAGAAGGCAAAGTGCAAAAAGACGATTACAGCGGCAGCCTGCGCGTCACCGTTGAAAAGCTCTTCACTCTGAGTGAGGCACGCGGCCGCTTTGCCCGCAGCCTGCAGCTCACCATGAATGGCGGCTCCGACGTTTCCAGTGTCAAACGCCTGCACGCCCTGCTCGCCCCGTTCCGCCCCGGCCCCTGCCCGATACGCCTGCGCTATGCCAACAGCGAAGCCAGCGCCGAGCTGCCCATGCCCGACGCCTGGCGCGTGCAACTGGACGACACCTTGATCACCGGTTTGAGCGAATGGCTTGCGCCGGAAAACGTGAAGATTATTTACAACTAAATCCAAACAACCATGCTCACCCGCATCGATAACGCCCTGCTCGACACCCTATGTGCACAAGCCGCCGCCAGCCCGCGCCGCCGTAAAAACCATAATCTGCACACCAGCGACAATGCTCTGGCACATCGCCTGCTGAACGCCGTGCAACCCGATTCCTACATCGCCCCGCATCGTCACCTCGACCCCGCCAAGGATGAAACCTTTGTCGTACTGCGCGGGCTGATGGGGCTAATCATTTTTGATGACGCAGGGAATATCGTTGAGCGAATAAAAGTTTCCGCAGGAACGCAAAGCGCTGGCGCTGGCGGGACGGCGAATAATGCAGCGAATAGTGCAGAAAACATCGCACTCGGCGCTGATATTCCCGCCGGCACATGGCACACCTCGTTTGCGCTCGTGCCGGACACCGTCATCCTGGAGGCCAAAGCCGGCCCGTATCATCCGCTGACCAACGCCGAACGCGCACCCTGGGCACCAGCGGAAAACACGCCGGAAGCGGCAGCACAGCTTGCCTGCTGGCATGTGCTATTTGAACCCACCCCCTGAAGCTTTCGTTAGCTGTTAAACCGCCAACGTCGCCGTTTCGCCAGTGCCGACCAGATGATCTTCAGGCTCGAGTTACTTTCTACACCCGCCATCACAACCTCTATTCCCTGACTCGCATCGCGGGGTACGATTCACTATCCGCACGCTGAGTCTACCGAAAATTGAATCGAGCCTGGCCCTGAGGTTTCCCCTGGTGCATGACATCGAGAAGTTGGCGCACCATGGCTATGGGCAGTATGGGAAAGAAAGCGAGGGCATCCCCGGCCGGGATTCCGAAAAGTCGGCGCTGGTGGGACGGCGTGCGGGACCTATTCCGCACCATCGTGCGCAACCAGTGCGGCAGCGCACGGTCCGCTAAATCTTAGCGCACCACCAACCGCCAGAGCGATGTAATCTCAGCCGCACGCGCCGCATGTAACGGGTCGCTGGTGTCGCTCACGCGTCGATGCGTTGGCCGCACACCCAGCCGCCCTGCTACGGTCAAACCTGTATTGGCAATCATCGCCAGCAACTCGTCTCGCGTGCGCAAACCCAGATGCTCTGCGATGTCCGAGAGTACCAGCCAGCCTTCGCCGTCCGGCGTTAAATGCGCGGCAAGGCCTGCCAAAAAGCCGCGCAGCATGCGGCTGTCGGGGTCGAAGATGGCTTCATCCAGCGGTGAATTGGGTTGTGCGGGGACCCACGGCGGATTGCATACGATGAGCGATGCGCGCCCTGCGGGGAAAAGATCGGCCTGCGTAACATTCACTTGATCTGCGAGCCCCAGCCGCGCAAGATTTTCACGAGCGCAGGCAAGAGCCCGCGGGTTTTGATCGGTGGCGATAACACGCGCAATACCGCGCCGTGCCAGCACGGCGGCGAGTACGCCTGTGCCGGTGCCAATATCGAAAGCCAGCGAATCTGCGGCTAAAGCAGCAGGCAATGGCGCATCGTTGACCAGCCCGACATATTCGCTGCGCACGGGAGCAAAGACACCGTAATGCGGGTAAATGCGATTATTTAGCGCGGCAACCGGCACGCCTTTTTTGCGCCACTCGTGCGCGCCGATCAGGCCTTGCAATTCGCGCAGCGAAATGAGGGACGACGCTTCACTAACACCACCGGGGCCATAGGCTTCGCTGCATGCCTGCCGCACATCGGGTGCGCGGCGTAAAGGCACGCTGTAGTCAGCGTTTAGCGTCAGCAGCAGTTTGTTCAGAATATTTGCACGCCACCCCTGCGCTTGACGATGCAAATGGAATGCCTCGCCTGCGATGTGCGCGCCAGCCGTTGGCGCCTGGCGATCAACTCGCCGCGCGAGTGCTTGCAGCAGCTGGCGCGCATTCTGAAAGTCGCCGCGCCAGAGCAGCGCCGTGCCTGCATGGGCGAATCGATAGGCTGCGTCTGCAGTCATTCGGTCGTCCGCTACCACGATTTTTTGGGGCGGTGCGAGGCCGCTTTCCGCCCGCCACCGTGCAGACTTCGGCTCTTCATTTTCAATCCAGTGGACAACTGGATCGCCATTCATGGCCTCATCACATGCCCGCATCACAAGCCGGCATCCAGGCCGCCACCCTTGAGCGCGGCAGCAACTACCCGCTTTGTCAGCTGCGGTGCGAGCAGTTCGATGAAATCATATTCAAAACCCCTGAGCCAGACATCGCGGCGAAAGCCCAGACGCGTGGTATTCGCCTCAAACAGGTGGGAGGCGGGCAAAGCGGCCAGCGTATCGTCGCGCAGCGGGTCAAACGCCATTTCGGCAATGATGCCCAAGCCCAAACCCAGACTGACATAGGTCTTGATGACATCGGAATCGATGGCGGTGAGCATGACATTAGGCTGCAAGCCCTGTCGCTCAAAGGCGCGATCAATATGCGAGCGACCGGTGAATGTGGCGTCGTAAGTAATCAGCGGATAAGCTGCCAACGTTGCCAGCGTCGGCGCGCCCTGGGCGATGAGCGGATGATCCTTGGGAGCAACCACCAAATGCGACCACTGATAGCACGGCAGAGTGAGTAATTCGGCATGCTGATCCAGCGTTTCGGTGGCGATGCCAAGATCGGCCTTGCCATCGAGCAGCCACTGGGCGATTTGCGCCGGGCTGCCTTGCTGCAAATGCAGTCGTATCGCTGGATGCAATTGCAGGAAACGCTGAATCACCGTCGGCAAGGTGTAGCGCGCCTGCGTATGCGTAGTGGCAATCGAGAGTGTGCCGTCGTTTTCAGAAGTGAAATCCTGCCCCACGCGCGTGAGGTTCTGTGTTTCCCGTAAAATACGGTTCGCTGTATCCAGCACAATCCGGCCCGGTGCGGTGATGTGTGTCAACCGCTTGCCGCTGCGCTCGAAAATCGTTACGCCGAGCTCGTCTTCCAGCAGGCGGATTTGCTTTGATACGCCGGGTTGAGAAGTGAACAACGCTTCAGCCGCAGCGGAAACATTCAAGTTCTGCCGTTCAATTTCAACTAGATAACGCAGCTGTTGCAGTTTCATGTTTTTATTATAGAACTTTTTGTTCTAATCAAATACCTTGTAAGTATTTTCCAAAGCTAACTAATCTCGTTAGCATCTGTCGCACTATGGATTTCACCTCCGCTTTCACTTTTACCCCTGCGTTATCGCTCTCCGGCTTGATCGTCGGCCTGCTGGTCGGCCTGACCGGCGTTGGCGGTGGCTCGCTGATGACGCCGATTCTTGTGCTGCTCTTTGGCTTCAAACCAGCCACCGCAGTGGGCACTGACTTGCTCTATGCCGCGATCACCAAAAGCGGCGGCAGTTGGGTGCATCATCGGCATGGCAATATTGATTGGCGCATTACTGGCCGCTTGGCGCTGGGCAGCGTGCCTGCGGCGGCGGTATCGCTGGTTGTGCTGGCTCACCTGGGACTGGAGGGTCACAACACTACCCGGCTAATTACCGGCGCGCTGGGTGTGGCTTTGCTGCTGACAGCCAGTTCGCTGTTGTTTCGCCAGCGCCTGCTGGCCTTTGGACGCCGCTACATTGGCCAAGCTCTGAATGAAAGACAAACAGCGCTGCTGACCATTCTGGTCGGGGCGATTGTTGGTACGCTGGTGGCATGGACCTCGGTTGGTGCTGGTGCGCTGGGCGTTACAGCCCTCACTTTCCTGTATCCACAATTAGCCACACGGCGTATCGTCGGCGCCGACATTGCGCACGCTGTGCCACTCACGCTGGTGGCGGGCATGGGGCATTGGTATCTGGGTAGTGTGGACATGCATTTGCTGCTCAATTTACTCATCGGCTCCTTGCCCGGTATTGCGCTAGGCAGCCATTTTGCCGCACGCGTGCCTGAGCGCGGCTTGCGTTCATTACTTGCTGCTGTGCTGATATTGGTCGGCAGCAAACTTATCTTCGCCTGACATTACGACGGAAAACTCGACGGAAAAATATCATGTACCACTACGACGCAACCGATAAAGCCATCGTACACGCACGGGTCAAACAGTTTCGCGGCCAGACCGAGCGGTATCTGTCAGGTCAATTAAGCGAAGATGAATTCCGCCCATTGCGTCTGCAAAATGGTCTCTACATCCAGCGCCATGCGCCCATGCTGCGCATCGCCATTCCCTATGGTCTGCTCTCATCAACACAATTACGCGCGCTGGCCGATGTTACTGGCCGCTATGACCGTGGCACGGGGCACTTCACCACGCGCCAGAATCTGCAACTCAACTGGATAGAACTCGCCACCGTGCCTGACTTGCTGGAACAACTGGCCGATGTGGAAATGCACGCCATCCAAACCTCCGGCAATTGCATACGCAATATCACCACCGATCATTTCGCGGGCATTGCCGCCGACGAAATTGCCGACCCGCGGCCATGGGCGGAAGTGTTGCGCCAGTGGTCAACATTTCATCCGGAGTTTGCCTACCTGCCGCGCAAATTCAAAGTGGCCATTAGCGGTTCACTTGATGATCGCGCGGCCATTCGGGTGCATGACTTAGGCTTGCAACTGGTAAAAAATGACGCGGGTGAAATAGGCTTCACGGTGTATGCCGGCGGCGGCCTGGGACGCACACCGCTGATCGGACACAAGCTGCGCGATTTTCTGCCCTGGCAGCATCTGCTCACTTACAGCGAAGCGCTGGTGCGGGTTTACAACCGTTATGGTCGGCGTGAAAATCCCTACAAAGCACGCATCAAGATTCTGGTCAAAGCCATTGGCAGCGAAGAATTCGCACGTCAGGTGGAAGAAGAATGGACGCATATCAAGGATGGCCCGAGCACGCTGACGGCTGAAGAAGTCGCGCGCGTGGCAAGCCAGTTTTCACCACCGGCTTATGAAAAATTTCCGACCAATGATCTAGCCAGCATCGCTGCGCAATACAACAACAAAGCCTTCAGCCGTTGGCTGGAACGTAACGTACATGGGCACAAGGTGCCCGGTTATGCAGCAGTCACGCTGTCGTTGAAAGCACCCGGCGCAGCACCCGGTGACACATCGGTCGCGCAAATGGAAGCGGCAGCTCTCCTCGCCGACGAATTCAGCTTTGGCGAGCTGCGCGTGGCCCATGAGCAGAACCTGATTCTTTCCGATGTGCCGCAACGTGACTTGCACACAGTCTGGCAGCGCGCAAAAGCAGCCGGGCTGGCGAGTGCGAACATTGGCCTCTTGACCGACATGATTGTTTGCCCCGGTGGTGATTTTTGCTCGCTGGCCAATGCCAAATCCTTGCCCATCGCTGCGGCCATTCATGAGCGGTTTGCCGATCTGGATTATCTGTTCGACATTGGCGATCTGGAGTTGAACATTTCCGGCTGCATGAATTCATGCGGCCATCATCACCTTGGCGCGATCGGCATTCTCGGCGTCGATAAGCATGGTGAAGAGTGGTATCAAATTACGCTGGGTGGCGCACAGGGTAATGAGGCGCGAATTGGCGAAGTCATTGGCCGCTCGTTCGCCGCAGCGGAAATTCCAGATGTGATCGAACGCATGATCACCACCTACCTGGCTCATCGCCATAGCGATGAGCCATTCGGCGACGCTGTTGCCCGCCTTGGCCTGCAACCCTTCCGCGAAGCGGCGTATCGCAAGAATCCATCTGCCGAAAAAACCGCCGGAGATGCTGCCCATGTCTAAGCAACTCATCAAGAATGATCAGCTCATTGACGATAACTGGCAAGTGATTTCGCTGGCTGACGAGGCTACGCTCGATGATGCCGCTGCGCTGCCGATTCCTGCTGGCCCGGTGCTGATACCGGCCGCCGCATGGCTTGCCCAGCGCGACGCCTTGCGCGCGCGCGCGGCGGATCAGGGCGATATCGCCATCTCGCTAGCGCCGACTTTTCGCGTCGAGGACATTGCCGATGATGTGCAGCGCTTTGCGATGATTGCGGTTGAGTTTCCCAAGTTCATCGATGGTCGTGGCTATTCCACCGCCCGCCTGTTGCGCGAACGCTATGCATATCGTGGTGAATTGCGCGCCGTGGGCAACATCGGGCGAGACCAGCTTTTTTATTTGCGTCGCGTGGGCTTTGATGCTTTCCTCATCCCGCAAGAGCAAAATGCAGAGGCTGCGCTGCAATCGCTGAATGACTTTCCCGAGGTATATCAAGGTGCGGCCGATCAACCGTTACCCTTGTTTCGCCGCCGCACCGCATAAAATACTGTATAAAAACATCATGCCAGATACCACCTTGCTTGCCACCGTTGTCGCCAAAGCGGCCACGGCCGTCAGCCTGCTACGCTCAGCCGTCAGCAACTACGCTCCTGTGGTCTTCGCCAACAGTCTGGGCGCCGAGGATATGGTGCTCACCGACCTGATCTGGCGCGAACACCTGCCCATTGAAATTTTCTCCCTTGATACCGGACGCTTGCCTGCCGAAACCTATGCACTGATTACTGCGGCTGAAAAACATTATGGGCAACGCATCAATCTGGTTTTCCCTCGGCCCGAGGATGTTGAAACCTGCGTGACGCGCTACGGCATCAATGGTTTTTATGACAGTATCGAAGCACGCAAAGCCTGCTGCCATGCACGCAAGGTGGAACCATTGCAACGCGTACTGGCGGGCAAAGGCGCCTGGGTTACCGGTCTGCGCGTGGCCCAATCCACCACGCGCGCAGGGGTGGAACCGATTGCACCGGATGCGGCCAACGGGCTAATCAAAGTCAGCCCATTGGCTGACTGGAGCGAAGACGAAGTCTGGGCTTACATTCGCGCCAACAACGTGCCCTATAACGCATTGCATGACCAAGGCTATCCCAGCATAGGCTGCGCGCCCTGCACCCGGGCTATCCAGCCGGGAGAAGACATTCGCGCCGGACGCTGGTGGTGGGAAAACCCGCAAACCAAAGAATGCGGCCTGCATATGGTGGATGGCCGCCTGCAACGCATCGTCAAAGAGGAAACATCGTCATGAGCAATTTGGCTCAATTACCCAAGCACACGCTTTCGCATCTGGACTGGCTTGAATCCGAATCCATTTACATCCTGCGCGAAGTAGCCGGGCAATGCGCTAATCCTGCGCTGCTGTTTTCGGGCGGAAAAGATTCCATCGTATTGCTGCGCCTGGCAGAAAAAGCCTTCCGCCCTGGCCGCTTCCCCTTTCCCTTGCTGAACATTGATACCGGACACAACTATCCGGAATTATTGGCATTTCGCGACTATCGCGCAGCACAGCTTGGCGAGCGCCTGATTGTGCGCTCGGTTGAAGACTCGATGCGGCGCGGCACGGTGGTTTTGAAGTCGCCCGATGAATTGCGCAACAAGCACCAGTCGGTGACGCTGCTGGAAGCCATCGAAGAATTTGGTTTTGATTGCTGCATTGGTGGTGCTCGACGCGACGAAGAAAAGGCGCGCGCCAAGGAACGAATTTTTTCTTTCCGTGATGAATTTGGCCAGTGGGACCCGAAAAATCAGCGCCCGGAGTTGTGGGATTTATTCAACGCCCGCGTGCACAAGGGCGAAAACATCCGCGCCTTCCCCATTTCCAACTGGACAGAGCTGGACGTCTGGCAATATATCGGCCGCGAGCAGCTTGAGATACCTGCCATCTATTTTTCGCATCAGCGCCCTATCGTGCGACGTAGCGGCCTGTTGCAGCCAGTGACCGAACTCACTCCCGCCCATCCGGGCGAGGCCATCGAGCAAATGATGGTGCGCTTTCGTACCTTGGGGGATGTTACTTGCACCGCGCCCGTGGAGTCTGACGCCGACACGCTGGAAAAAATCATTTTGGAAACAGCGAGCACAACCATTACCGAACGCGGCGCAACGCGGCTTGATGATCAAACCTCGGAAGCTTCCATGGAACAACGCAAGAAAGAGGGATATTTCTAATGAGCGCCACTGACCATTTACCGGAAACCCACATGGCAGAAACTGATGCCGGGCTACTGCGCTTTCTCACCTGCGGTAGTGTGGATGATGGCAAGAGCACACTGATCGGACGTTTGTTGTTCGATACCAAAACCATTCTGGCCGACACGCTCTCTGCCATTGAACTCACCTCGCATCGGCGCGGCCTCGATGCGGTCGATCTTTCCCTGCTAACCGATGGCTTGCAGGCAGAGCGCGAGCAGGGCATCACAATTGATGTCGCCTATCGCTATTTCAGCACTGGCACGCGCAAATACATCATTGCCGATGCGCCAGGCCATGAGCAGTACACGCGCAACATGGTCACCGCTGCATCAACAGCCAACTTGGCCATTATCTTGATCGATGCACGCAAAGGCATACTCACACAGACGCGCCGCCATTCGTATCTTGCGCATCTGATGGGAATTCCACACATTGTTGTTGCCATCAACAAGATGGATCTCGTGGATTACGACCAGGCAGCGTTCGAGCGCATCCGCACCGATTATCTGTCCTTTGCAGCCCACTTGGGCATCAAGGATATTCACTTCATTCCGATGTCTGCTCTAAAAGGCGACATGGTGGTTGACCGCAGTGAGCAGATGAACTGGTATTCCGGCCCGACACTGCTTGACGTGCTGGAGAAAGCACCAACAGCCCACAGCGAAATGGATGAACCCTTCCGCTTTCCAGTCCAGTTCGTCTGCCGCCCACATAAATCAGATGACGCAAAACTACACGACTTTCGCGGCTTCATGGGTCGCGTTGAATCGGGCAGAATCAGTATCGGCGATGCAGTAACCGTGCTGCCTTCAGGCAAACAAACCCGCGTCAAGGACATCCGCGTACTGGATAGCTCTTTCCCGCATGCCTACGCTGAACAATCAATCACGTTATTGCTTGAAGACGAAATCGATATATCGCGCGGCGACATGATCGTGCAATCCGAAAAATCGGCGCTGGTGACACGGCAAGTGGATGCAATGGTGTGCTGGTTAGCCGAGACACCGCTCGACCTACAACGCAAATATCTTATCCGCCAGACAACCAGAGAATCAAAGGCCGTGATTGCTACGATTGGGTTTCGCGTCGACATCAATACACTCGACCATATAGCGGTTGAACGTCTCGAAATGAATGACATCGCGCATATTTCATTGCGCCTGGCCCAACCTTTGAATATTGATGCCTACGCAAAAAATCGTGCTACAGGGGCGTTTATCATCATTGACGAATCAACCAACAACACCGTTGCTGCAGGAATGATTTTGTAAGCAGAGCAGCAGATTTCACAGCCAATAAAAAAGCCAGACAATGTCTGGCTTTTTTATTGGCTGGCAGATAAACCCAGAAAAACTAGCTGGCGCTTTCAGTTTCTTCCGCTGCAACTACCTCGGGGCGATCAAGCAGTTCAACATAAGCCATCGGCGCATTATCACCCAGGCGGAAACCCATTTTCAGGATACGCAGATAACCACCATTGCGATTAGCAAAGCGTGGGCCAAGCTCGTTAAATATCTTGCCGACGATATCACGGTCGCGTGTACGATCGAACGCTAGACGGCGATTAGCCAGGCTAGGTTTTTTACCTAGAGTAATCAGTGGCTCAACAACGCGCCGCAACTCTTTCGCTTTTGGCAGCGTTGTTTTGATGACTTCATGACGAAGAAGAGATACCGCCATATTCCGCAACATTGCCTGGCGGTGAGCGGAAGTACGATTAAGTTTCCGCAATCCATTACCGTGACGCATGATTATTACCTCGTTTTTTTACGATTACCGCGCAATGCAAGTAACCGGTTAATGGTTATCGAGTATTAAAAAATACAACAGATCAGGCTAGTTTTTCCAAGCCTTCAGGCGGCCACCCGTCCAATCGCATTCCCAGCGAAAGACCACGTGTAGCCAACACTTCTTTAATTTCATTCAATGACTTACGGCCCAAATTGGGCGTCTTGAGAAGCTCAGACTCCGTACGCTGAATCAGATCGCCGATATAGTAAATATTTTCGGCCTTCAGGCAGTTTGCTGACCGAACGGTGAGTTCAAGATCATCCACTGGACGGACAAGAATAGGAGAAACAGATGCGCCTTCAGCAGATTCAGCTGACGCAGCAGTACCTTCAAGATCAGCAAAAAACGAGAGCTGCTCCATCAAAATGCGGGCAGCCGTTCTGATCGCTTCTTCTGCGTTATCAATTGCACCATTAGTTTCGATGTCAAGAATGAGTTTATCCATATCTGTACGTTGTTCAACGCGCGCAGACTCAACCGAATAACTGACACGGCGAACTGGACTGAACGAAGCATCAAGCATGATCTGCCCAATAGCCATGTTTTCCCGTGCAATTTGACGTTGATTCGCTGGAATATACCCACGGCCAGACTCAACGCGAACCTCCATTTTCAACTGACCACCAGGAGCAATATGCGCAATCACATGCTCAGGGTTAACAATTTCAATGTCATGACCACCAATAATATCTGCAGCCGTAACAACACCTTCGCCCACCTTGCTTACCGTCAGGATGGCCTCACGGCGATTGTGCATCTTGATGACAACGCCTTTCACGTTCAAAAGGATATCAACTACATCCTCACGAACACCATCCAAAGTTGAGTACTCATGAAGCACACCTTCGATGGAAACTTCAGTAGGTGCAACGCCTTCAATAGAAGACAACAAAATTCGCCGCAAAGCATTGCCCAAGGTATGGCCAAAACCGCGCTCGAAAGGCTCCATGACGACACGTGCATGTAGAGGTGAAAGTTGCTGCACATCAATACTGCGTGGCTTAAGCAATGTTTGCATTTACCTGTCCTTCCAATGGGAATACGCCTGACACCCGGAGGATGTCAGGCGTGAAACTACGATTAACGCGAGTACAGTTCGACGACCAAACCTTCGTTGATAGAAGACGGCAAGTCCTGGCGCGCTGGATAGTTCTTGAAAACTCCACGCCCACTTTTAATATCGACTTCTAGCCACTCAGGGAAGCCTCGACCTTCAGCTGCATCAAGTGCGGCTTTTGTTCTGAGTTGAAGTTTAGTTTTATCGAACAACTGAATCACATCACCTGGACGACAGTTATAAGAGGGTACATCAACCCGCTTCCCATTCACCAGGACACCGTTATGACGAACGACTTGACGTGCTTCGGCGCGCGAAATACCAAAGCCCATACGGTAAGCAACAGTATCAAGACGGCCCTCAAGAAGTTGCAGGAGATTTTCGCCAGTTGCGCCCTTTTTAAGATCGGCAGCACCAAAAATCTTACGGAATTGACGCTCGAGAATGCCATAAATCCGACGGATTTTTTGTTTTTCACGAAGCTGAGTGCCATAGCCAGAGAGGCGTTGGCCAGACTTTTGCCCATGCTGACCAGGTGCATAGGCACGCCGCTCAACAGAGCACTTATCAGTAAAACACTTTTCGCCTTTTAAAAACAGCTTCTCGCCTTCACGGCGACATTGGCGGCATTTTGGGTCTAGATTACGAGCCATACAGTCGTGTCCTTCTTGCGTTAGATGCGACGGCGCTTAGGTGGCCGGCATCCATTATGGGGGATAGGAGTTATGTCAGTGATGCTGGTAATTTTCATACCCAACGCATTCAGGGCGCGAACCGCGGACTCACGTCCCGGACCCGGGCCTTTGATCCGAACTTCAAGGTTTTTGACGCCACATTCCTGAGCTGCTTTGCCAGCGGCTTCAGCAGCGATCTGTGCAGCAAATGGTGTCGATTTACGCGAACCCTTAAAACCAGCACCGCCAGAGGTTGCCCACGAAAGCGCATTACCCTGACGATCAGTGATCGTGATAATCGTATTATTGAAAGAAGCGTGAACATGGGCTATACCTTCCGCAATGTTCTTTTTAACTTTCTTTCTAATTTTAGGTGCAGTCTTAGCCATTGATTAGTTTCCTAGTTACTTCTTAGCGCCAGCAATCGATTTCCGCGGCCCTTTGCGTGTGCGTGCATTTGTACGGGTTCGCTGACCCCGGAGAGGCAAACCACGACGATGACGAACGCCACGATAGCAGCCAAGGTCCATTAGTCGCTTGATGCTCATCGTAACTTCACGACGCAAATCACCTTCTACTGTTATTTTTCCGACTTCGTCGCGCAAACGCTCAAGTTCTGTCTCTGTCAGCTCTTTAACCTTGACTGAACGCTTGATCCCGACGTTGTCACATATCTTCTGTGCACGTGTGCGACCGATGCCATAAATTGCTGTTAAAGCAATCTCTGTATGTTGGTGATTTGGAATATTAACGCCTGCTATACGAGCCATGTGCTTACCTGTTCCTCGCCATTAAGCGGATGTGAGTTGGTTATCCGTAAACCGGAAAACCAAAGATTATATCTGATTCGCATTGCCCAATCAACCTTGGCGCTGTTTATGGCGTGGATCAGTACAAATAATTCTGACCACACCCTTGCGACGGATGACTTTGCAATTGCGGCAAATACGCTTGACCGAAGCCATAACTTTCATTTAACTTCTCCGGGGTTTTAAAACAATTATTTTGCGCGAAACACAATACGACCTTTGGATAAGTCATACGGTGTTAATTGTACAGTTACCTTGTCCCCAGGTAGGATTCGTATATAGTGCATACGCATCTTTCCTGAGATATGACCCAATAATACATGGTCATTTTCCAACTTGATTCGAAATGTAGCATTTGGGAGGTTTTCAATCACTTCTCCCTGCATTTCTATAACATCTTCTTTAGACATTGGTTATCGGACCGGAATACCCGCTCCTTTAAAATTAGCTTTCTTTAGCAGCCCCTCATATCTATGAGACATCACATAGGCCTGAACTTGCGCCATAAAGTCCATTGCAACAACAACGATAATCAACAAACTTGTTCCGCCAAAATAAAAAGGTACATTCCATTTCAAAATTAGAAACTCAGGAAGCAGGCAAACAATTGTGATGTAAAGCGCACCAACCAAAGTCAACCGTGTTAAAACTTTATCAATATAGCGCGCAGTTTGATCCCCTGGCCGTATTCCAGGGACAAATGCGCCACTTTTCTTTAAGTTATCAGCAGTTTCCCTTGAGTTGAAAACTAATGCCGTGTAAAAAAAACAGAAAAAGACAATAGCCGTAGCGTAAAGCATCACATAAATTGGCTGACCTGGTGCCAATTTAGAGGCAACATCCTTAAGCCAATGAGAACCACCACTGCTACCAAACCAATTTGCCGCAGTAGCAGGAAATAAAATAATCGACGATGCGAAGATTGGCGGGATAACGCCCGACATATTTAATTTAAGTGGAAGATGGGATGACTGCCCACCATAAACCTTATTTCCAACTTGTCTCTTGGCATAATTGACTAGGATCTTTCGCTGGCCTCGCTCTACAAACACAACAAAAGCTGTTACGAGAACAACTAGACAACAAACAAATAATGCTGAAACTGGATGCATGGATCCGGTACGAACCAACTCAAATAATCCACCCAATGCATTCGGAAGACCAGCAGCGATTCCCGCAAAAATGATAATTGAAATACCATTCCCCAGGCCACGTTCTGTAATTTGCTCACCCAACCACATAAGAAACATTGTTCCTGTCAATAGCGTCATAACAGTAACAAAGCGAAACATGTAGCCCGGATCCAAAACCAAGCCCGCCTGAGACTCCAAAGCGATAGAAATACCGACACCTTGAAACAGAGCCAAACCAACCGTCCCATACCTAGTGTATTGGGTGATCTTTCGCCGACCTGCCTCACCCTCTTTCTTGAGGGCCTCCATTGAGGGAACCGCAATCGTCAATAGTTGCATAATAATCGACGATGAAATATAAGGCATTATTCCCAAAGCAAATATTGTAAAACGAGACAGCGCGCCACCAGAAAAAAGGTTGAACACGCCTAAAATGCCACCTTGTTGAGATTGGAACAGCTCAGCTAAGCGCGTAGGATCTATTCCCGGGACAGGAATATGGGTACCAATCCTATAAACAACGAGCGCACCCAACAAGAACCCAAGCCGACGCCAAAGGTCGCCAAACTTATTTGTATTTAACTGTGGGTTTGATTGGGGAAATGCCACGGCTTATTCCTAGAGACGGGTGCGAAATTAGGCTCTTGCAGAACTAACAACAACTGGTTCCTCGACAGTACCGCCGAGCAGCTCAATAGCCGCTCTAGCACCCTTAGTTGCCCCAACACCCTTTAATGAAATCTTGCGGCTTAAAACGCCAGAGAGAATAACTTTTGCCGAAAGTGACGTCCCTGAAATAATACCTGCTTGCTTTAAAACAAGTAAATCAATTTCATCCACATTCAGTTTACCAAGTTCAGATAAACGTACTTCTGCATTGCGATGTGCCGTTAAAGACACAAAACCGCGCTTTGGTAGACGACGCTGCAAGGGCATTTGACCACCCTCAAATCCAACCTTATGGAAACCACCTGCACGGGATTTTTGACCCTTGTGCCCACGTCCTGCAGTTTTTCCTAACCCACTACCTATACCACGCCCCACGCGCTTCGAATAATGCTTAGCGCCGACAGCCGGTTTTAAATTATTTAGTTCCATAATAACAAACCTATCCTCTTAACCTTCACACTTCAACAAGTAAGCGATTTTTCGAACCATGCCACGAATAGCTGGTGTATCTTCAAGCATAGAAGTGCTATTAATACGCCTTAAGCCAAGACCTTTGACTGTCGCACGGTGATCTTCTTTTGTACCGATAACACTCTTAATAAGAGTCACTTTAATTTTTTTGCTAGTCGTCGTCATATATCACTCCAGAATTTCAGCAATGACTTTGCCACGCTTAGCAGCAATCTCTGAAGGCGTGTTCATTGCTAATAAACCATGCAGGGTGGCACGAACTACGTTGTAAGGATTGGTAGACCCAATTGTTTTGGCTACAACATCAGTAATACCCATAACTTCAAAAACCGCTCTCATAGGCCCACCCGCAATCACACCCGTACCAGCCGATGCTGGGGACATTAACACCTTTGTGGCTCCATGGCGCCCAGTTACAGAATGATGCAAAGTACCATCTTTAAGATTTACTTTAACTAATTTTCTGCGGGCTTCTTCCATTGCCTTTTGAACGGCAACAGGGACTTCACGAGACTTCCCCTTACCCATTCCGACACCGCCATCGCCATCTCCAACAACTGTAAGCGCAGCAAAGCCCATAATTCGGCCACCTTTTACAACTTTGGTAACCCGGTTAATAGCAACCATTTTCTCGCGCATACCATCATCAGGCTTTTCTTGTCCCTGTTGAGGTTTTCTACCCTGTGGTTTAGCCATAATTATCTCGCTTAGAACTTAAGACCGCCCTCTCGGGCAGCTTCGGCCAACGCCTTGACGCGACCATGATAATGAAAGCCGGATCGATCAAAAGCAACCTGATCAATACCTGCAGCTTTAGCGCGCTCAGAAATCAAGCCGCCAATAATTTTGGCAGCATCGACGTTTGCACCATTGGGAACTTTTGTGCGAACCCCAGCTTCCATCGACGATGCAGAAGCAAGTACTTTCGTACCGCAACTTGAAAATATCTGTGCTGATATATGGTTATTTGAGCGGCTGACAGCCAGCCTTACCATTTTCAATTCAGCAATTTTTGCGCGGGTTTTAAGCGCCCGACGCTGGCGAGCAATCTTGCTTTTCATAATCAAATGCCTCGCTTATTTCTTCTTAGTTTCTTTAATAACAACCACTTCATCCGAGTACCGAACACCTTTACCTTTGTACGGCTCAGGCGGTCGATAAGCACGAATTTCCGCAGCAACTTGACCGACAACTTGCTTATTAATACCTTTGATTAGTATTTCGGTTTGCGTCGGCGTCTCTATCTTGATACCGACAGGAACACTATGGACGACTGGATGCGAAAAACCCAAGGTTAAATTAAGATTCGCGCCTTGCGCTTGAGCCCGATACCCTACACCAATAAGATTTAACTTCTTCTCGAAGCCCTTTGTTACACCAGTAACCATATTATTAACAAGAGCTCGCATTGTCCCTGACATTGCATCTGCCCCAGGCACATGCTGAGAACAGCTAAAAAACAACTTATCTTCTTTGCGGTCAATAAGAACCGATGGAAGTAAAAATTGATTCAAAATTCCCAATGGACCTTTGACTGCAATATTATTTGCATTTAATGTGACTTCTACCCCACTCGGGATATCAATCGGATATTTAGCAATGCGCGACATAATTTTATAGAACCTCTTTAAGCAACGATACAGATAATTTCGCCGCCCATATTTCCAGCGCGTGCCTGCCGATCAGTCATAACGCCCTTCGGGGTTGAAACAATAGCAACTCCAAGGCCATTCATGACTCTGGGCAAATCATCCTTACCCTTATACACCCTAAGTCCAGGGCGGGATACGCGATCTATCCTCTCAATAACAGGATAACCATCGTAATACTTCAACTCCAAATCTAGCTCCGGTTTAACGCCATTTGCTCTTACAACAAAACCCTCTATGTAGCCCTCATCTTTCAAAACTTTAGCAATCGCTAATTTCAGCTTTGATGACGGCATCGATACAGAAACTTTAGTTGCCATTTGCGCATTACGAATGCGAGTAAGCATATCGGCGACAGGATCAGTCATACTCATATCTTATATCTCCTTACCAGCTAGCCTTGGTCATTCCCGGAACTTCGCCACGCATAGCAACTTCACGCAACTTATTACGGCACAACCCGAATTTACGGAACACGCCTCGAGGACGACCCGTCAATGCGCAACGATTTCTTTGGCGAGACGGGCTCGAATTGCGAGGTAACTGCTGAAATTTTAAACGAGCTACCATCCGCTCTTCTTCAGAGAGTTTCATATCAGTAAAAATTGCAACAAGCTCCGCCCGCTTAGCAGCAAACTTATTAACCATTCTCTCGCGCTTTGCTTCGCGATTTATAAGAGACAACTTAGCCATATGATTATCAATTCCTAAAAGGAAATTTAAATGCAGCCAGAAGCGCCTTCGCCTCTTCATCAGTTTTTGCTGTAGTGGTGATACTGATATTCATGCCACGGAGCATATCGATCTTATCGTATTCAATTTCAGGGAAAATAATCTGCTCTTTGATGCCAACGTTATAGTTACCCCTACCATCGAATCCCTTACCAGACACACCTCTAAAATCCCTGACCCGTGGCATAGCGACACTAACCAAGCGATCAAGAAACTCATACATGCGAGCACCGCGCAAAGTCACCATGCATCCAATGGGATAACCCTCACGAATCTTAAAGCCAGCAATAGCTTTACGTGCCTTAGTAACTACAGGTTTCTGTCCAGCGATAGCAGTCATATCCTTAACCGCATGGTCCAAAACTTTTTTATCGCCCACAGCTTCGCCAACACCCATATTAAGAGTTACCTTGGTAATCCTTGGAACCTCCATCACGGACTTGTATGAAAATTTCTCAACCAGATCAGGCAACACAGTTTCTTTATAAAATTCTTTTAAGCGAGTCATATAAAATCCCTCAAGCCTTTACTATAATTTCGCCATTAGATTTAAATACCCGAACTTTCCGGCCATCATCTAATGTTTTAAACCCAACCCTATCAGCCTTCTGAGTTAAAGGATTAAACAACGACACATTTGAGATGCTAATTGGCATCTCTTTAGTAAGAATACCGCCTTGCTCACCTTTCATAGGGTTAGGCTTAACATGTTTCTTAACAAGATTAATACCATCAACAATAATTCGATTTTCATCCAGCCAAGCACGCACAGTTCCGCGCTTATTTTTATCCTTACCCGTAGTGATTATGACCTCATCACCTTTACACATTTTATTCATTTTTAAAATCTCGCAAATTAGATCAAAGGACCTCAGGAGCCAAGGACACAATCTTCATGAATCGCTCATTTCGTAATTCACGCGTAACAGGGCCAAAAATACGAGTTCCAATAGGCTCGAGCTTGCTGTTAAGCAAAACAGCTGCGTTACCGTCAAACTTGACCAGGGAACCATCGCTGCGACGAACACCTTTAGCCGTTCGAACAACTACTGCAGTATAAACTTCGCCTTTCTTGACCCGGCCACGCGGAGCAGCATCCTTGATACTCACTTTGATAACATCCCCAACGCTTGCATAACGACGCTTAGAGCCACCCAACACCTTGATGCACATAACAGAACGCGCGCCGGTATTATCAGCCACATCTAAGATAGATTGCATTTGGATCATTTATATATCTCCAACTTAATTCAAGCATAAAACATGCTCGATCAGTTTTGGCGCCCGCTAGTGGCTAGAGGCCGAATTAATCGGCAAGGTAATTAATAATTTTACTAAGAAGAATTGCTTTCGTCAAGCAAGAAAGCAATTAAATTGATAATCTAAATGCCTCAAGCTTTTTCAATGACTTTCATTACACGCCACGATTTCGTTTTGGATATTGGCGCACATTCCTCAATCTGTACAAGATCACCTGATAAAGCATCAATGCCTTCAACATGCGCATGATATTTTTTAGATCTGACTAGAATTTTTCCTATGACAGAATGCTTAACCTTGCGTTCAATTAACACCGTTACCGTTTTATTCATCTTGTCTGAAACAACGCGCCCCTGTAAGGTCCGCCTAACAATCTGATGATTTGTCATTTTGCACTAGCCTTTTCGCATTGAATCGTCTTAATACGGGCAATGTCCTTACGCACCTTGTTAATTTGGCTACTATTACTTAACTGTTGTGTGGCAACTTGCATGCGAAGACTAAACTGCGCTTTTCTTGAATCTAAGAGAATTTTTTGCAAATCATCGCTGCTCTTCGATCTTAATTCATCAGCTTTCATTATCAATCATCCTAAATGTCTAGTGACGAATGTAGTTTCTAGAGGTAATTTTGCGGCAGCCAAGCGAAATGCCTCTCTTGCCAAAACCTCATCCACTCCATCCATTTCGTAAAGAACCTTGCCAGGCTGAATTTCTGCCACCCAATACTCTGGCGAACCTTTCCCGTTACCCATGCGAACTTCTGCAGGTTTTTTAGAGATTGGCTTGTCTGGGAAGATTCGAATCCAGATACGACCTCCCCGCTTAATGTGACGGGTCATTGCACGACGAGCAGCCTCAATCTGACGCGCAGTCAATCGACCTCGCCCTATAGCTTTAAGGCCATATTCGCCAAAACTAACCTTGGCTCCACGCGTAGCCAAACCAGTATTGCGACCTTTTTGTTCCTTACGATATTTTCTTCTAGAGGGTTGTAACATTTATTACTCCTTAGCCTCTTTAGTTGTACTAGCCGCACCCTCGACAGTAGCAACACTTCTACGAACACGTTTGGCAGGAGTTTTTTCCTGGGCACTAACTTCATCACGACCTGCATTAGGCGTGCGCCTGGGTTTAGCCCGAGCATCTTCTGAAACTTGATCACTTCCAGGTTCGGTACTAGATATGAACTCTCCCTTATATACCCAAACCTTAATTCCAATAATTCCGTAAGTGGTTTTAGCTTCCGATACCCCATAATCAATATCGGCTCGCAATGTATGTAGCGGCACACGACCTTCACGATACCATTCACGACGAGCAATTTCGGCCCCATTCAATCGACCAGAGCTCATTATCTTAATACCTTGCGCACCAAGACGCATAGCATTTTGCATTGCGCGCTTCATGGCACGACGGAACATAATGCGCTTTTCTAGTTGCTGAGCAATTGAATCGGCAATAAGTTGTGCATCAATTTCAGGCTTACGAATTTCTTCAATATTTACATGGACAGGAACGCCCATTTTTTTTTGTAATTCAGCCTTGAGAAACTCAATATCTTCTCCACGCTTACCAATAACAACACCAGGTCGAGCACTGAAAACAGTGATGCGTGCATTTTTAGCAGGACGTTCGATAAGAACTCTTCCTACTGAAGCATGAGCCAGTTTCTTCTTCAAGAATTCCCTGACGTCAAGATCCTCTCTCAGCATCTGTGGAAAATTTTTACTATTAGCATACCATCGCGAACTCCAGTTTCGCGTAACGGCCAATCGAAAACCTGTCGGATGTATTTTTTGTCCCATTTTTCTTCCTTAATTACCGACAGTTACAAAAATATGGCACGTAGGCTTAAGAATTCTGTTACCACGCCCCTTTGCCCGAGCCGTAAAACGCTTCAGTACCGTACCCTTTTCAATATAAATGCTCGTAATCCGCAAAGCATCAATATCAGCTCCATCATTATGTTCAGCATTTGCAATAGCAGATTCGAGAACTTTTTTAATAATGATCGCGCCTTTTTTAGGTGAAAAAGACAATATGCTTAAAGCTTGATCAACAGACTTACCGCGAATTAAATCAGCGACTAAGCGACCCTTTTGGGACGATAGCCGAACACCACGTAAAACTGCATTAGTCTCCATCATTAACCCTTACTTCTTAGCGACGACTTTTTTGCCGCCGGTATGACCTTTAAATGTTCGCGTCAAAGCAAACTCACCTAATTTATGGCCCACCATATTCTCAGATACATAAACCGGAATATGCTGCTTTCCATTGTGTACCGCGATAGTAAGACCAATAAAGTCAGGAAGAATTGTCGATCTGCGTGACCACGTTTTAATTGGTCTCTTATCCTTTGACAAACGAGCGGCATCAACCCTCTTGAGAAGATGTGCATCAACAAAAGGACCTTTTTTAATTGAACGTGCCATATTTCTTCACCTCTTAGCGCTTATGACGGCGCTGAACAATCATAACGTCAGTGCGCTTATTGTTACGAGTACGGTAACCCTTGGTTGGAGTACCCCAAGGACTCACTGGAACCCGACCAGTACCTGTTCGACCCTCACCACCACCATGCGGGTGATCCACTGGATTCATTGCAACACCTCTAACTGTCGGGCGAATACCACGCCAGCGTTGTGCCCCAGCCTTACCTATTTTTCTCAAACTATGTTCTTCGTTGCCCACTTCACCGATTGTGGCGCGGCATTCGACATGAACTCGTCGAATTTCACCTGACCGCAGACGAACCTGGGCATATGAACCCTCCCGAGCGAGAAGCTGGGCAGAGGTACCTGCCGACCGAACCATCTGAGCGCCCTTACCAGGCGTCATTTCGATACAATGAATCGTCGTACCTACCGGAATATTGCGAATAGGCAAGGCATTACCTGACTTAATAGGAGCATCCACACCACTGATCACCTGCTGGCCAACGCTCATACCTTTAGTCGCAATAATATACCTTCGATCACCATCCGCATAAAGAACAAGTCCAAGATTGGCAGATCGGTTTGGATCATATTCCAAACGCTCGATTTTACCCGGAATGCCATCTTTCGTTCGCAAAAAGTCAATAATTCGATATTGCTTTTTATGACCACCACCCATATGACGAGTAGTAATGTGCCCATGCGCATTACGGCCACCAGTACGAGTCTTAGCTTCAGTTAATTTATCAAGGGGACGTCCCTTGTATAAGTTGGCATTAACTACCTTAACAACAGCCCGCCGCCCAGGCGACGTAGGCTTAATTTTTACGAGAGACATTACACGCCCCCCCCTTCAGTAAAATTAATTTCCTGTCCCGGTCTTAAGCACACATAGGCCTTCCTCTGATCGTTACGCCGGCCAATATTTTTACCAGTGCGCTTTACCTTCCCCTTAAGATTACTTACCTGCACCGACTTAACTACTACTTTAAAAAGCAGCTCGACTGCCGCTTTAATCTCTGGCTTTGTTGCATCAGGTAAAACAATAAAAACAACCTGCTCATTCTTATCAGCAATATAAGTTGCTTTCTCAGATATCTGAGGAGAAACTAAAACTTGCAATAGGCGCTCTTGACTGTAATTTAAGCTCATGCCAGCATCTCCTCTACTTTAGCAACCGCCGCTTTCGTTAAGATCACCCTAGAAAACCTAACGAGTGACACAGGGTCGGCTTGATGGGCTTCAAGAACCATGATTCCAGGAAGGTTCCGCGCGGCTAAACTCAAATTTTCATCAGGGGCATCAATGATGACAAGAACCGACTCACCAAATCCCAAAGCCTTTAACTTTCCCGCAACCAACCGAGTCTTTGGCAAATCCACGGTGAATTCACTGACAACCACAAGCCTATCTTCACGAGCCAATTGAGAAAATATCGAAGCTAATCCAGCTCGATGCATTTTCCTGTTTATTTTTTGCGTAAAGTTTTCATTTGGCGAGTTTGGGAAAATTCGACCACCACCACGCCACAAAGGCGAAGAAGTCATACCAGCACGAGCACGTCCTGTACCTTTTTGCTTAAATGGCTTTTTAGTGCTATGATGAACCTCTTCCCGGTCCTTCTGTTTTCTGTTGCCAGAGCGCGCATTTGCCTGATATGCAATTACGACCTGATGTACCAGCGACTCATTAAACTCCCTACCAAAAACAGCGTCTTGGACAGATAAAGGCGAGCATAGCTGGCCCTGAGCATCAATCAGTTTTAGATCCATGACTATGCCCCAACTTTCGTTTTCGCCTTAATCGCAGGCAAAACAACAACATTTCCACCCCTGGACCCAGGAACAGCGCCTTTAACCATCAGGAGTTGCCGCGCCTCATCCACCCGGATAACTTTTAAATTCTGGGCAGTACATGCATCATCACCGAGATGGCCCGCCATTCTCTTACCAGGGAAAACCCGGCCTGGATCTTGTGCCATACCAATGGAGCCAGCGGAATTGTGCGACAAAGAGTTACCGTGAGAAGCACGATTCGATGAGAAGTTATGGCGCTTAATTGCACCCGCGTAACCTTTACCAATAGACGTGCCACTTACATCAACCAACTGGCCGACTGAAAACACAGCCGCAGCCACAATATCGCCAGACTTGAGATCTGCCAATTGATCAGCAGACACCCTAAACTCACGCAAGACACTTCCCGCCTCAACACCAGCCTTGGAAAAATGACCCGCTGCAGCTTTAGTCACACGACTCGCGCGGCGCACCCCATAGGCAATTTGCACAGCGGAGTAGCCATCAGCTTCGTCCGTTTTTACTTGTGTTACACGATTATTTGACACATCAAGCACCGTCACAGGGATAGAACTACCATCCTCCGTGAATACACGTGTCATGCCAACCTTGCGTCCGACAAGGCCTAAACTCATTTTATTCTCCTAAACTCCAGCTACGATTGGCTGGGCTTGCCTACTTTAAAAAATACTCCTACTTTCTCTTATATCCACAATCCAAACTTACTGAAGCTTAATCTCTACATCCACTCCAGCCGGAAGATCCAGCTTCATCAAAGCATCTACTGTTTTATCTGTGGGATCTATAATATCCATCAAGCGAAGATGAGTCCGAATCTCAAACTGATCTCGTGATGCTTTATTTACATGAGGGGAGCGCAGAATATCAAAACGCTCAATTCGAGTAGGCAAAGGCACTGGACCACTCACAACAGCTCCCGTCCGTTTTGCAGTTTCTACAATCTCCAGAGCAGATTGATCGATAAGACGATAATCGAATGCCTTGAGACGAATGCGGATCTTTTGACTTTGCATACAATTTCCTTAAAACTTAAAGAGCGAGAGTAAAATAGACAGCCGGTTATTATATGATGATTTAACTAAACTCGCAAGGTTTACTCAATAACCTTTGCCACAACACCCGCACCGACGGTACGACCGCCTTCACGGATAGCGAAGCGCAGACCCTCTTCCATCGCAATCGGAGCGATCAGCTTGACGGTCATGGCAATATTATCACCCGGCATTACCATTTCAGTGCCGGCAGGCAGTTCAATCGCGCCGGTTACGTCCGTCGTACGGAAGTAGAACTGGGGACGATAGCCGTTGAAGAAGGGAGTATGGCGACCCCCTTCGTCTTTCGAGAGAATGTAGACCTCGGAGGTGAAATGGGTGTGCGGGTTAATTGAACCCGGCTTGGCGAGCACTTGGCCGCGTTCAATTTCTTCACGCTTTGTACCCCGCAGCAAGACGCCGACGTTATCGCCCGCCTGGCCCTGGTCAAGCAGCTTGCGGAACATTTCAACGCCCGTACAGATGGTCTTGATCGTGGGACGAATACCGATGATTTCAATTTCCTCGCCGACCTTGACGATGCCACGCTCGACACGACCCGTGACAACGGTACCGCGACCGGAGATGGAGAAGACGTCTTCGATAGGGAGCAGGAAGGGTTTGTCAATGGCACGCTCGGGGGTGGGAATGTAGTTGTCGAGCGCGTCAGCCAGCTTGAGGATGGCTTCTTCACCCAGAGGACCTTTGTCGCCTTCCAGGGCCTTGAGTGCAGAGCCGTGAATGATGGGGACATCGTCGCCGGGGAAATCGTATTTACTGAGCAATTCACGAACTTCCATTTCAACGAGCTCGAGAAGCTCTTCATCATCGACCATGTCGCATTTGTTCATGAAAACAATAATGTAGGGAACACCTACTTGGCGCGCCAGCAGGATGTGTTCACGAGTTTGCGGCATGGGGCCGTCAGCCGCGGAGACGACAAGAATGGCGCCATCCATTTGGGCTGCGCCGGTGATCATGTTTTTTACATAGTCGGCATGGCCCGGGCAGTCAACGTGAGCGTAGTGACGGTTGGCGGTTTCGTATTCGACGTGTGCGGTGTTGATGGTGATGCCGCGGGCCTTTTCTTCGGGTGCCGCATCAATTTGGTCGTAGGCTTTTGCCTCGCCGCCAAATTTGGCCGACAGAATCGTGGTGATCGCCGCTGTTAGTGTGGTCTTGCCGTGGTCAACGTGTCCAATCGTGCCTACGTTAACGTGCGGTTTCGTGCGCTCAAACTTGCTTTTTGCCATGTCAGTTACCTCGAATACATTAGTTACTATTTTTTGTTGATAATCGCCTCAGCCACATTTTTTGGGGCTTCAGAGTAATGTTTAAATTCCATCGAATAAGTAGCGCGACCTTGGGACAAAGACCGTAGTTGAGTTGAGTACCCGAACATTTCAGCCAAAGGCACTTCAGCTTTAATCAGCTTAATTCCACCAACCTGATCTTCCATACCCAAAACAATGCCGCGACGGCCGGATAAGTCACCCATTAAATTACCCATGTAATCTTCTGGTGTTTCAACTTCTACCGCCATCATAGGCTCAAGCAATACAGGACTAGCTTTACGCATGGCATCTTTGAACGCCATTGAAGCCGCCATCTTGAAGGCATTTTCATTGGAGTCAACATCGTGATAGGAGCCATCAAAAAGAGTTACTTTGACATCAACTACGGGGAAGCCAGCTAATACCCCGTTTGGAAGCGTCTCAAGGAGACCCTTTTCAACCGCTGGAATAAACTCTCGGGGTACAGACCCCCCTTTTATGGAATCTATAAATTCGAAGCCCTTACCTGTTTCATTGGGCTCCATTTTGATCCAAACATGCCCGTATTGACCGCGGCCACCCGACTGCTTAACGAACTTACCTTCCTGCTCAACAGACTTGCGGATAGCTTCGCGGTAGGCTACTTGAGGGGCACCCACATTCGCTTCAACACCAAACTCACGTCGCATACGATCAACAAGAATTTCAAGGTGCAACTCACCCATACCCGAAATAATGGTTTGACCTGACTCTTCATCAGTTCTAACACGGAAAGAAGGATCTTCTTGCGCCAAGCGGTTTAACGCAATGCCCATTTTCTCCTGGTCAGCTTTGGTTTTTGGCTCAACTGCAACGTGAATAACAGGCTCAGGAAATACCATCCGCTCCAAAATAATGACCTTATCAGGATCACTAAGGGTGTCTCCGGTCGTAGCCTCTTTCAACCCAACAGCTGCGGCGATATCTCCAGCAAAAACCTCTTTAATTTCTTCCCGCTGGTTTGCATGCATCTGAAGAATACGACCTAAACGCTCTTTACGACCCTTAATTGGATTGTAAATAGTATCGCCCGTCTTGATCATCCCTGAGTACACACGAAAAAAAGTAAGCTGCCCAACATAGGGATCGGTCATAATCTTAAAAGCAAGCGCTGAAAATGGCTCAGCATCTGAAGGCTTTCGCTCCCCCTCTTGCTCATTCTCAAGAATACCCTTGACCGGTAAAACATCCGTTGGTGCCGGCAAGTACTCAATCACCGCATCCAACATAGCCTGCACACCCTTATTCTTGAATGCCGAACCACATAGCATCGGAACAATTTCGGCGCTTAGCGTACGGGAGCGCAAACCCTGCTTGATCTCTTCCTCAGTCAAATCACCAGACTCAAGGTATTTATTCATCAGCGTTTCAGAGGCCTCTGCCGCAGCTTCAAGCATTTTTTCACGCCAGATGTCCGCTGTCGCCTTTAGCTCTGCCGGGATATCACCATACTCAAACTTTGTTCCCTGGCTTTTCTCATCCCAAATGATTGCCTTCATTTTAACCAGATCAACCACACCTTCAAATTTCTCTTCAGCGCCTATGGGGATCTGAAGAGGGATCGGGTTAGCTTTTAGGCGCAAGCGCATCTGATCATGCACTTTGAAAAAATCAGCCCCCTGACGATCCATCTTATTAACAAACGCAAGGCGTGGCACACGGTAGCGATTAGCTTGACGCCAAACGGTTTCTGACTGCGGCTGAACACCACCCACAGCACAATAAACCATACAAGCGCCATCCAGAACCCGCATCGAACGCTCTACTTCGATAGTAAAGTCCACGTGGCCTGGCGTATCAATAATATTTACACGATGCTCTTCGAAATTCCCACCCATACCACGCCAAAAACAGGTTGTTGCAGCCGAGGTAATAGTAATACCACGCTCCTGTTCCTGCTCCATCCAATCCATAGTTGCGGCGCCATCATGAACCTCACCAATCTTATGGTTAACGCCCGTATAAAACAGGATGCGCTCAGTTGTAGTAGTTTTTCCAGCATCAATATGTGCCGAAATACCGATATTACGATAGCGCTCAATGGGGGTCTTACGTGCCACTTGGATTACCTACCTTATTCAAATAAGCCGAATGCAAAAGCCTACAAGCCAATACAGTTCGGAAATAAATCAAACCCTCTACGCCTGAGGGGATGGGATTAGCTCCCGCTTAATTAAAATTAAAAGCGGAAATGCGAGAACGCCTTGTTAGCTTCTGCCATACGATGCACCTCTTCACGCTTTTTCATCGCAGCCCCACGACCTTCAGAGGCCTCCAATAGCTCAGCAGCCAACCGCTGACCCATGGACTTTTCAGAACGCTTTCGCGCCGCCTCACGCAACCAGCGCATGGATAATGCAACCCTGCGTGACGGGCGGACTTCTACAGGAACCTGATAGTTTGCACCACCCACTCGCCGACTCTTGACCTCCACAACAGGCTTAACATTATTAACAGCTAACGAAAAGACCTCTAGGGGATCCTTACCGCTTTTAGAATGAATCTGAGCAAAGGCGCCATAGATAATGCGCTCAGCAACTGACTTCTTGCCACTCGACATTAATACGTTAACAAATTTCGACAAATCAATGCTACCGAACTTTGGATCAGGCAGAATGTCACGCTTAGGAACTTCACGACGACGGGGCATAGTTTTTCCTTAATGTTCTCAATCAAGCAGCTTTAGGCCGCTTGGCGCCGTATTTTGAGCGGCTTTGTTTACGATCCTTTACACCCTGGGTATCAAGACTGCCACGAACAATGTGATAGCGCACACCCGGGAGATCTTTCACTCGTCCACCTCGAATCAAAACGACCGAGTGCTCTTGCAAATTATGGCCCTCACCACCAATGTATGAAATGACTTCAAAACCATTGGTCAGACGCACTTTTGCAACCTTACGCAACGCAGAGTTTGGTTTTTTTGGTGTCGTAGTGTAAACACGAGTGCAAACACCGCGCCTAGCAGGACTATTCGCCAATGCTGGAACTTTGCTTTTTGTTTTTTGTGCTTGTCGAGGCTTTCGCACAAGCTGATTAATTGTAGGCATATGTATTTCCTAATACGTAGTGAAAAACACTACAAAGTATTGCAAAAATTATTTTCGCCAAAGGCAAAGAGGGCGGATTATATGGAACTCACTCCAGAGCGTCAAGTAACTTCCATTATTCAACAGCTACAGATGCTGACGACAAATCAAATAGGTTCTGCGCTTCTGATGCATCAACAGAAAGTTTGAGCTGCCTCCGACGATGGTATGCCAATCCCGTACCGGCAGGGATCAGTCGTCCAACAATGACATTCTCCTTAAGTCCGCGCAACTCATCACGCTTACCCATGATGGCTGCTTCGGTTAACACCCTTGTCGTTTCTTGGAAAGAAGCGGCTGAGATAAAGGAGTTGGTTGACAAACTTGCCTTAGTGATTCCTAGGAGCACAAATTCGTAACTTGCCGGCGCCTTACCTTCTGCAGCCAAACGATCATTCTCATCCAAAACCTCATCACACTCTGCCTGCTCTTCTTTTATAAAGCGTGAGTCACCGGTGCTTGTGATGACGACTCTGCGTAGCATTTGACGAACAATGACTTCAATATGTTTATCATTGATCTTAACCCCCTGTAAGCGGTAGACATCTTGAACTTCATCAATGATATAGCGTGCGAGCTCGTCAACACCCTTAAGCCGCAGAATATCATGGGGATCAGCGGGGCCATCCACAATAACCTCACCTTTACTGACTACTTGACCGTCATGGGCCATGACATGTTTGTCTTTGGAGATAAGATATTCGCTACTTACCCCATCAAGGTCAGTGATGATAAGGCGTTGCTTTCCTTTGGTGTCTTTACCAAAAGAAACTGTACCTGTTACCTCAGCCAGAATACCAGCATCTTTTGGTGACCTGGCTTCAAACAACTCTGCTACACGTGGTAAACCCCCGGTAATATCGCGCGTTTTAGATGACTCTTGAGGAATACGGGAAAGAATATCGCCAACAGACACCCATTGCCCATCTCGTACTGTTATTAGCGAACCAACTTGGAAAGTAATGGTAACTACGTGATCTGTTCCCGTAATTTTCACTTCCTGACCTGTTTCATCAATCAGCTTAACTTGCGGACGAACACCCTTGGCCGCTCTAAGTCCGCGTTTTGTGTCGATGACAACCAGCGTAGATAGCCCGGTAATATCGTCCATCTGCTCAACAACTGTTACGCCTTTTTCAATATTTTCAAACTTGGCAGTCCCGGCATACTCCGCGACAATCGGACGGGTGTGGGGATCCCAAACAGCTAGCTGTGCTCCTGCTTTAGCTTGAGCTCCATTATCGCGCAGCAAGGTCGCGCCATAAGGCACTTTATGACGCTCACGCTCACGGCCATTGTCATCAACAATCAATAATTCACCTGATCGTGAAATGGCAATTTTCTCACCTTTTGAATTTTCAACGTATCTAACTGTCGGCGCATACTTCACGAATCCGGAGCTCTTTGCCTCAATGTTGCTCTGCGCAGCCGAACGGGACGCAGCACCACCGACATGGAACGTCCGCATAGTCAACTGGGTTCCAGGCTCGCCGATGGATTGCGCTGCAATTACCCCAACAGCCTCGCCAGTATTAACCATAGAGCCGCGGCCCAAGTCACGACCGTAGCACTTTGCACACAACCCATATCGCGTTTCGCACGAAAGCGGGGTCCGGACGTTGACTTCATCAACACCTAACGACTCTATAGAATCAACTGCATCTTCATTCAGCAAATACCCTGCAGTGTAGAGGACATTCCCAGTATCCGGATGAATAACATCGCTACACAGAACACGGCCGAGTATGCGTTCACTAAGCGGCTCAATAACTTCACCGCCCTCGACTAACGCTTTCATTAAGAAGCCATTTTCGGTACCGCAATCGTCTTCTATTACGACTAAATCTTGCGTTACATCCACAAGGCGGCGGGTCAAATAACCTGAATTTGCGGTTTTTAAAGCAGTATCAGCCAAGCCTTTGCGTGCACCGTGCGTCGAAATAAAGTACTGAAGTACATTAAGTCCCTCGCGAAAATTTGAGGTAATAGGCGTCTCGATGATCGAGCCATCCGGTTTTGCCATTAGCCCCCGCATACCAGCTAACTGCCGAATTTGTGCAGCAGAACCACGAGCACCAGAATCAGCCATCATATAAATTGAATTAAATGATTCCTGGCTACAAACCACTCCTTCGGAATTTGTTACCTCCTCTTTGGCAAGCTGATCCATCATGGCCTTAGCTACTTGATCCCCAGCGCGACCCCAGATATCGACTACCTTGTTATATCGCTCACCTGCAGTCACGAGGCCAGACGTGTATTGCTTCTCAATTTCTTTAACTTCGTCTTCTGCGACCCTGATAAGGTCGTGCTTTTGACTGGGTATTTGCATGTCATCCAAGCAGATCGAGATGCCTCCGCGTGTTGCTAAACGGAAACCATATTGCATGAGCTGATCAGCAAAAACTACAGTATCTTTTAAGCCGCAACGACGGAAGCTTTCATCTACGAGCTTGGAAATTTCTTTTTTCTTGAGCGGCTTGTCAATCACTGAAAAAGGCAAACCCCGTGGCAATATTTCTGACAGCAGAGCTCGGCCTGCGGTCGTTGAATAACGCGTGATTTTCTTCTTCCACTGACCATCCGCTTCTAAATCGTATTCAGGAATGCGCACCGTAATACGCGCATGCAGATCAACTTCCCTCGAATCAACGCCTCTGGCTAGTTCAGCGATGTCTGAAAACATCATGCCCGTTCCACGCGCAGTGACGCTTTCCCTTGTTGAGTAATACAGCCCCAAGACAACATCCTGAGAAGGCACGATAATTGGCACACCATTCGCGGGCGATAGCACATTGTTCGAAGCCAGCATCAAGGTGCGGGCTTCCATTTGAGCTTCTAATGACAAAGGCACGTGCACAGCCATTTGATCGCCGTCGAAGTCCGCATTAAAAGCGACACAAACAAGCGGGTGGAGCTGAATCGCTTTGCCTTCAATCAACATGGGCTCAAAAGCTTGAATCCCAAGACGATGCAGAGTCGGGGCGCGATTAAGCATGACGGGATGCTCACGAATAACGCCTTCCAGAATGTCCCAAACGACAGGGGTTTCAGCTTCAACTTCCTTTTTTGCCGCTTTGATCGTGCTGGCAATACCCATTTTCTCAAGCCGCTCAAAAATAAAAGGCTTGAATAACTCCAGCGCCATTTTCTTAGGCAATCCACACTGGTGAAGCTTGAGTTGAGGGCCAACCACAATGACCGAACGTCCGGAATAGTCGACCCGCTTACCCAGAAGATTTTGCCTGAAGCGCCCACCCTTACCCTTGATCATGTCGGCAAGTGACTTAAGTGGTCGCTTGTTTGCGCCAGTCATCGCTTTACCGCGTCGACCATTGTCAAGCAATGAATCAACTGATTCCTGAAGCATGCGTTTTTCATTTCGCACAATGATGTCTGGTGCTTTTAACTCCAGTAAGCGCTTGAGACGATTATTTCGATTGATGACTCTGCGGTACAAGTCATTCAAGTCGGAAGTTGCAAAGCGACCGCCATCCAGTGGCACCAATGGGCGCAAATCGGGAGGGAGTACTGGTAGGACCTCTAATATCATCCATTCCGGCTTGATTCCAGAATGCTGAAAACCCTCAAGCACTTTGAGTCGCTTGGAGATTTTCTTCATTTTCGCTTCAGAGCCTGTCGTTTCGATCTCCTGATGCAAAATTTCGACTTCGCGAGCTATGTCTAGCGTACGCAGAAGCTCGCGAACGCCCTCAGCGCCCATCATGGCAGTAAAGTCATCACCGTATTCTTCGACTTTAGCCAGATAATCATCTTCAGTCAGTAGCTGGGCTCTATTAAGGAGCGTCATGCCTGGATCAACGACAACGAATGCTTCAAAATATAATACGCGTTCGATGTCGCGCAACGTCATATCAAGCACCATGCCGAGACGACTAGGCAAACTTTTGAGAAACCAGATATGCGCCACTGGTGAAGCCAGCTCAATATGCGCCATACGCTCTCGACGAACTTTAGATTGAGTTACCTCTACACCACACTTTTCACAAATCACTCCGCGATGCTTTAGCCGCTTATATTTCCCGCAAAGACATTCGTAGTCTTTAATAGGGCCAAAAATCTTTGCACAAAACAAACCATCACGCTCTGGCTTGAATGTTCGATAGTTGATTGTTTCCGGTTTTTTAACCTCTCCATACGACCAAGACCGAATCTTGGCTGGTGAAGCCAGACCGATAGTGATCGCATCGAAGTTATCTTCAGCTGCCAGATTTTGCTTAAAAAGATCGGCAAATAGACTTTTCATTAGTTATCTCCAGTGGACGGCTATCAGGTTTAATGACGCTCGAGATCGATATCGATCGCTAGCGAGCGAATTTCCTTGATCAAGACATTAAATGACTCAGGCATGCCTGCATCGATTTTGTGCTCGCCCTTAACAATATTTTCATAGACCTTGGTGCGCCCGGCTACATCGTCTGACTTAACCGTCAACATTTCCTGCAACACATAAGCGGCGCCGTAAGCCTCAAGTGCCCACACTTCCATCTCACCAAAGCGCTGGCCACCAAATTGCGCTTTACCGCCTAGCGGTTGCTGGGTCACCAAACTGTATGGGCCTGTTGAGCGCGCATGCATCTTGTCATCGACCAAATGATGCAGTTTAAGAACGTGCATATAACCAACAGTCACTTGTCGATCAAACTTTTCACCGGTACGCCCATCAAACAAATCAACCTGTCCATTAACAGGCAAGTCGGCTAGTTCAAGCATTGCTTTGATCTCTGACTCATGTGCACCATCAAATACCGGGGTAGCAAAAGGCACCCCCCCTTTTAGATTTACGGCAAGCTCAGCCAGCTCTAAATCATTCAGGCTATTGATTTCTTCGCTTTTCCCTGAGCTGTTGTAAATATTATTCAACAACTTGCGTATTTCAGTAGCCGATGCTTGTTGACGCAACAATGTGTCGATTTTCTTTCCAAGACCTTTGGCAGCCCAACCCAGATGGGTCTCAAGAATCTGACCGATATTCATCCGTGACGGCACGCCCAGTGGATTAAGAACGATATCCATCGGCGTACCATCCGCCATGTGCGGCATATCCTCTACTGGCACAATTTTCGAAATAACACCCTTATTACCGTGTCGGCCAGCCATTTTATCTCCAGGCTGAACTCGCCGTTTAACGGCGAGATAAACCTTAACCATTTTCTGCACGCCTGCGGGAAGCTCGTCCCCTTGCGTCAGCTTCTTTTTCTTGGCTTCGAACGCTATATCAAAATCTTTACGCGTCTGCTCAATACTGTCACGCAAGCTCTCCAGTTGCTCTTGAGCATCTTCGGCGGCTAGTGAAATATCAAACCAGTGATAATGCTCAACCGTTTCAAGATACGCCTTGGTTATTTTGGTTCCTTTAACGAGTTTTTTAGGCCCCTTATTGGCAACTTTATTAACCAACAGCTTTTCAATCCGCGCAAATGTGTCGCGTTCAACGATACGCATCTGGTCAGCCAAGTCTTGTTTATAGCCTTTTAACATATCGTCGATAATCGACTGAGCACGTTTATCGCGTTCAATGCCTTCACGTGTAAATACTTGGACATCAATCACAGTACCTACCATACCGGACGGAACTTTCAGTGAGGTATCTTTTACATCGGAGGCCTTTTCGCCAAAGATCGCGCGCAACAGTTTTTCTTCAGGCGTAAGCTGCGTTTCACCTTTAGGGGTTACTTTACCAACAAGCACATCGCCTGCTTCGACTTCTGCACCAATATAAACAATACCTGACTCATCCAACCGCCCAAGCTGCGACTCTCCCAAGGTAGCAATATCTCTTGAAATTTCCTCAGGACCCAGCTTTGTATCACGCGCCATGACTGTCAGCTCTTCAATATGAATTGAAGTAAAACGATCTTCCGCCACAACACGCTCAGAGATGAGAATCGAATCCTCAAAGTTATAGCCATTCCATGGCATAAATGCCACAAGCATGTTTTGACCTAAAGCCAACTCGCCAAGATCGGTTGAGGCACCATCGGCAATCACATCGCCCTTACCAATTGCATCTCCCACTTTGACAATAGGACGCTGGTTGATATTGGTATTTTGATTCGACCTTGTGTATTTGATAAGGTTGTAGATGTCGACACCCACTTCTCCCGGTACAGTTTCATCGTCATTAACGCGAACCACAATTCGGTTTGCATCAACATAATCAACCTGCCCGCCACGCAAAGCCTGTACAGCCGTTCCTGAATCAACGGCCACTGTGCGTTCAATACCCGTACCGACAAATGCTTTTTCTGGACGCAGGCAAGGAACCGCTTGACGCTGCATGTTGGCACCCATCAATGCACGGTTCGCATCATCATGCTCCAGGAAGGGAATTAGCGAGGCGGCCACCGAGACAATCTGGTTAGGCGCAACGTCCATATATTGCACATCACTAGGCTCTTTGAGGGAAAACTCACCATTAAGCCGACAAGAGACCAGGGCACCCGTTAAGGTACCTTTCTTGTCCAGTTCTGTATTTGCTTGAGCAATGACATACTTTCCCTCCTCAATCGCCGATAAATACTCAATCTCATCAGTGACGTGGCTACCCATCACCTTGCGATAGGGGGTTTCCATGAAGCCATATTCGTTTGTGCGCGAATAAAGCGCCAGAGAGTTGATCAGACCAATATTTGGGCCTTCAGGCGTTTCGATAGGGCAAACACGACCGTAATGTGTTGGGTGTACATCTCGTACTTCAAAGCCAGCGCGCTCACGCGTCAATCCGCCGGGGCCGAGTGCCGAAATACGACGCTTGTGCGTAATTTCCGATAACGGATTTGTTTGATCCATAAACTGCGATAGCTGACTGGAGCCAAAGAACTCCTTAATCGCAGCAGAGATCGGTTTTGCATTAATCAAATCGCGGGGCATGAGATTATCGCTTTCCGCTTGATTGAGACGCTCTTTTACGGCACGCTCAACACGCACCAAGCCGGCACGAAACTGGTTTTCAGCCAGCTCGCCAACAGACCGAACACGGCGGTTACCCAAGTGATCAATATCATCAACTTCGCCACGGCCATTACGCAGCTCAACTAATATTTTGACGACATCAACAATGTCTTCATTTGATAGCGTACCAAGCCCTTCAATTTCTTCACGACCTACACGACGGTTAAACTTCATGCGGCCAACGTCTGACAAGTCATAGCGCTCATCAGAATAAAACAGGCTGTGGAATAAGTTTTCAACGGCATCTTCAGTTGGCGGCTCACCTGGGCGCATCATGCGATAAATGGCAACGCGTGCGGCCCACTGATCGGTTGTTTCATCGATGCGCAAGGTTGACGAGATGTACTCGCCACGATCAAGATCATTGACATACAGCGTATTTAAATGCTCAACGCCGTTTTCAATTAACTTGGCCAGCAGCTCTTCGGTGATCTCATCATTTGCATTGGCAATGACTTCACCTGTCTCTTGATTGACCAGCGTGTTTGCAATGATTCGGCCCAGCATATACTCGTCTGGCACAACAAACTTTTTAATGCCAGCTTCGACCAACTGGCGGATATGCTTGGCAGTAATGCGCTTATCCTTACTGACGATAGGATTACCTGTTTTATCAAGAATATCGAACTTTGCCATCTCGCCACGCAAACGCTCGGCATCACTCTCAAAAAGAATGCCTTTCTTGGTTAACTGGAACGTATCAAATTCAAAGAACGTGCTCAGAATTTGCTCATGCGTCATACCAATCGCTTTGAGCAAAATAGTCACGGGCATTTTGCGACGACGGTCAATGCGAAAGAACAAAATATCCTTCGGATCAAACTCAAAATCCAACCAAGAGCCGCGGTAAGGAATAATACGCGCCGAAAATAACAATTTTCCGGAGCTGTGCGTCTTACCTTTGTCATGCTCGAAAAATACGCCCGGCGAACGATGTAGCTGAGAAACAATCACTCGTTCCGTACCGTTGATAACAAACGAGCCTGTCGTGGTCATGAGCGGAATTTCACCCATATACAATGGCTGATCTTCCTTAACTTCTTTAACTGCTTTTGTATCGCGATCCAACAGTATCAAACGCACCTTTGCCCGCAATGGGCTAGCGAACGTTAAACCACGCTGATGACATTCTTTTACATCAAACGATGGCTCGCCCAACGCATACTCAATAAATTCAAGTCTGGCGTTACCCGAGTGCGCAACAATTGGGAAAATTGACGCGAATGCAGCTTGCAGACCCTGATTTTTTCGCGCGCCAGGCGACACATCGGTTTGCAGAAAGTGCATGTAAGAATCGATCTGCGTTGCCAGCAGGAATGGGATATTAAGCACATTCTCCCGTTTGGCAAAACTTTTGCGGATACGCTTTTTTTCAGTGTAAGAATAAGGCATGGTGTCTCCGTTCGTGATTCAGACATCGGGGGGGGTAAAAGAAAAAACTGCACGCAGTTTTTTTGTTTAGCCCCTGCTCCAGATTAACTCCTGGCAGATTTTATTAAAGTAGCGCATAACAATGAAAACGAGTTGGCAACAAGGCTGCCAACCCGTTTCAAGGCAAAAATTACTTGATTTCGACCTTCGCGCCAGCATCCTCAAGTTGCTTTTTGAGGGCTTCCGCATCGGCCTTGGAAACACCTTCTTTAACGGCCTTGGGGGCACCATCAACAACATCTTTGGCTTCCTTCAGGCCAAGGCCTGTCGCTGCGCGAACAACCTTGATCACTTCAACCTTCTTCTCGCCAGCTGCGAGCAGCATGACGTTGAATTCGGTTTGCTCTTCTGCGGCGGCGGCGGCGGCAGCGGGTGCAGCAACAGCAACAGCAGCCGCAGCCGCAGAAACACCAAACTTCTCTTCCATTTCCTTGATCAACTCGGAAAGATCGAGAACTGTCATGCCAGCGATGGCTTCGAGAATTTCAGCTTTGTTAACAGCCATAATTGCAACTCCTAAATGAATTTTGGATCAATAAAATACGATTACGCAGTCGTTTTTGCATCACGCACAGCAGCAAGACCCCGCACAAACTTTGTCGGGATTTCGTTGAGCGTACGTACAAACTGAGTGATTGGTGCTTGCATCGTGCCCAGCAGCTTGGACAACAGCTCCTCACGGCTCGGCATCGTGGCTAATGCTTTAACACCCGCTGCGTCGAGGACGTAGTTGGGCATCGCACCAGCCTTGATAACAATCTGATCTTTACCCTTGGCGAAATCATTGAGCAACTTGGCGGCAGCTACTGGATCTGAGGAAATTCCATAGATCAGCGGGCCAACAAGCTGGACAGATAGCGCCTCGAACGGCGTGCCGGTTAAAGCACGTCGCGCCAGGGTATTTTTCAGTACGCGCAAATACACACCAGATTGACGTGCCTTAGCACGCAAACCAGTGAGATCAACCACTCCAAGACCACGATACTCGGCGACGATGATCGACTGGGCTTTCGCAACTACTGCGGAAACCTCTGCAACTACCGCCTTCTTGTCGTCAAGATTAAGACTCACGGTCACCTCCTAGTAAAACGCCCTCGCCGGAAAGTCGGCGCTGGCAATACGGCGGCCTTCATTCAGAATCTGCAAAAGCATTTCCTGTGATCGGGTGACGCCATCTGCGCAGGCTGCAGCAACGATGAGTTGTTGCTACCGCTTAAGTCCGCATGGACACCTGCGGTCTTTGATAACCTGCCGCACCCCTAAATTAGCGAGTGCAGCAGCCCAAAGTCTTTTAGCCCAGAACTCCAATGCTGGACTGCTCAATACGAACACCGATACCCATGGTGCTGGATAGCGATATCTTCTTTAAATATTGTCCTTTTGAACCATTCGGACGTGCTTTTTGCAGTGCGTCGATGAGTGCAACACAATTCTGCTGCAAAGCTTCGACGCTAAACGATGCACGGCCCAGCGTGCAGTGAATAATGCCCGACTTGTCGGTACGGTATTGAACTTGACCTGCCTTGGCGTTTTTTACTGCCGTGACTACATCCATCGTGACCGTGCCAACTTTTGGATTCGGCATCAAACCGCGGGGGCCAAGGATTTGACCTAAAGCGCCAACAACTCGCATAGCATCAGGCGTGGCGATAACAATATCAAAGTTCATGTTGCCCGCTTTGACATCCGCTGCCAAGTCTTCAAAACCGACGACATCCGCCCCAGCGGCTTTCGCTGCTTCGGCCTTTTCACCTTGGGCAAACACTGCAACGCGAACGGTTTTGCCTGTTCCTGCAGGAAGCACTACTGAACCACGCACGACTTGATCGGATTTCTTGGCATCAATGCCAAGGTTTACTGAGATATCAATAGACTCATCAAACTTGGCATTTGCGCAACCCTTAACCAAGCTTAAAGCCTCGCCCAGTACATACGTTTTGTTTGGATCTATTTTTGCGCGGATAGCCTGAACGCGTTTAGAAAGCTTAGCCATGATCAGATGCCTTCCACGGTGATGCCCATGCTGCGAGCAGAGCCTGCAATTGTTCGAACCGCTGCGTCAAGGTCTGCTGCCGTAAGATCAGGCATTTTTGCCTTGGCGATTTCTTCAGCCTGAGCCTTGGTAATTGAACCAACTTTATCGGTATGCGGCCTAGCCGAGCCTTTTTGTATGCCTGCGGCCTTCTTGATCAGAATGGTTGCAGGCGGCGTCTTCATGACAAAAGTAAAGCTCTTGTCAGCAAACGCAGTAATCACTACCGGAATAGGCAAGCCAGGCTCCAAGCCCTGCGTTTGCGCATTAAATGCCTTACAGAACTCCATGATGTTCAAACCACGTTGACCAAGTGCCGGGCCAATAGGGGGTGATGGATTAGCCTTGCCTGCAGGCACCTGTAGCTTGATGTAACCGACGATCTTCTTTGCCATGATGGCTCCTTTACTAAATGAGTTTTAACGCGCATTCGGGATTCCTACTTGCGCTCCTCTTGCCGCTAAAACAAAACACCCGACTGCCGCGGCGCAGTCGAAACAGAATCAAAACCAGTTAAACCTTTTCGACTTGCGCAAAATCAAGCTCAACAGGCGTAGACCGGCCGAAAATAGTGACCGAAACATGCAATCGACTTTTTTCGTAATTCACTCCTTCAACGTTGCCATTGAAGTCAGTAAACGGCCCCTCTTTGATACGCACCATTTCACCCATTTCAAACAATACCTTCGGACGCGGCTTTTCAACACCATCTTGAACTTGCTGCATAATCTTTGCCACTTCTTTTTCTGAAATCGGCGTTGGATTCATCGCCGTGCCACCAATGAATCCAGTCACCTTAGCGGTACTTTTGACCAAATGCCATGAATCATCATCCATGTCCATCTCAACCAGCACATAGCCGGGGAAAAATTTTCGCTCGGACACTCTTTTTTGTCCGTTTTTCATTTCAATAACTTCTTCTACAGGCACAAGTATCTGGCCAAATTTATCCTGCATATTTGCACGCGTAATTCGTTCAATCAGCGCGCGCTGCACGGACTTCTCAAACCCGGAGTAAGCGTGCACAACATACCAACGTTTGGTCATTATTTTTTCCAGCCCAGGATAAGATCATAAAGTACCCACTCAAGGCTTTTGTCAGTCGCCCACAATACGACTGCCATCACCAGCACGAAACTAAAAACAACGCCCGTCACCTGTAGAGTTTCACGACGTGTAGGCCAAACAACCTTCTTTGTCTCAGCAACCGCCTCACGGCTGAAATTTGTAAAACGCTGCCCCGGAGAGGTAAACCAAGCCACCGCAACACCAGCCCCAATGCCTGCCAGCACAGAGAGAACTCGCACGATCATCGGCTGTTCGCCAAGGTAATAAAACCCGGCGATACCTGCTACCAAAAGCAAAAGCGCCAGCGAAAACTTAAGTTTGTCGGCCATTTAAACCACATCAGTTAGTGAAACAAAATCGAAGTGGCAGGGGCGGAGGGAATCGAACCCCCAACCTGCGGTTTTGGAGACCGCCGCTCTGCCAATTGAGCTACACCCCTGTAACAGAAACTACAAAGCGACACCCCGTTTCCAGAGTGTCGCCCTCAAATAAAACGATTAAATTTACTCAATAACCTTTGCCACAACACCCGCACCGACGGTACGACCGCCTTCACGGATAGCGAAGCGCAGACCCTCTTCCATCGCAATCGGAGCGATCAGCTTGACGGTCATGGCAATATTATCACCCGGCATTACCATTTCAGTGCCGGCAGGCAGTTCAATCGCGCCGGTTACGTCCGTCGTACGGAAGTAGAACTGGGGACGATAGCCGTTGAAGAAGGGAGTATGGCGACCCCCTTCGTCTTTCGAGAGAATGTAGACCTCGGAGGTGAAATGGGTGTGCGGGTTAATTGAACCCGGCTTGGCGAGCACTTGGCCGCGTTCAATTTCTTCACGCTTTGTACCCCGCAGCAAGACGCCGACGTTATCGCCCGCCTGGCCCTGGTCAAGCAGCTTGCGGAACATTTCAACGCCCGTACAGATGGTCTTGATCGTGGGACGAATACCGATGATTTCAATTTCCTCGCCGACCTTGACGATGCCACGCTCGACACGACCCGTGACAACGGTACCGCGACCGGAGATGGAGAAGACGTCTTCGATAGGGAGCAGGAAGGGTTTGTCAATGGCACGCTCGGGGGTGGGAATGTAGTTGTCGAGCGCGTCAGCCAGCTTGAGGATGGCTTCTTCACCCAGAGGACCTTTGTCGCCTTCCAGGGCCTTGAGTGCAGAGCCGTGAATGATGGGGACATCGTCGCCGGGGAAATCGTATTTACTGAGCAATTCACGAACTTCCATTTCAACGAGCTCGAGAAGCTCTTCATCATCGACCATGTCGCATTTGTTCATGAAAACAATAATGTAGGGAACACCTACTTGGCGCGCCAGCAGGATGTGTTCACGAGTTTGCGGCATGGGGCCGTCAGCCGCGGAGACGACAAGAATGGCGCCATCCATTTGGGCTGCGCCGGTGATCATGTTTTTTACATAGTCGGCATGGCCCGGGCAGTCAACGTGAGCGTAGTGACGGTTGGCGGTTTCGTATTCGACGTGTGCGGTGTTGATGGTGATGCCGCGGGCCTTTTCTTCGGGTGCCGCATCAATTTGGTCGTAGGCTTTTGCCTCGCCGCCAAATTTGGCCGACAGAATCGTGGTGATCGCCGCTGTTAGTGTGGTCTTGCCGTGGTCAACGTGTCCAATCGTGCCTACGTTAACGTGCGGTTTCGTGCGCTCAAACTTGCTTTTTGCCATGTCAGTTACCTCAACAAAGAGTCAATAAAGTTCAAAAAATGGTGCCCATGACGTGGATCGAACACGTGACCTCTCCCTTACCAAGGGAGTGCTCTACCACTGAGCCACATGGGCGAAACTTGCCTCTTACAATCTGGAGCGGCGAGCGGGAATCGAACCCGCGTCATCAGCTTGGAAGGCTGAGGTTCTACCATTAAACTACCGCCGCTCACTTAACTTTCGCTTAAACCTCAAATACTTAAAAAAAGAACCACACCCTACATACTGCTTTGCGATACCAGTGAATCATTACAAAATAAAATAACGATACAATTCATTCATACTAGCGACTGCTGGTGGAGGGGGAAGGATTCGAACCTTCGAAGGCTGAGCCGTCAGATTTACAGTCTGATCCCTTTGACCGCTCGGGAACCCCTCCAGCGTAACCGTGAATTATCTTCAATTTTTGTTGTGGCGTCAACATTCATTTCTATTTATCGATTTATTTGCCAATAACCACGACCCCGTTACGGCATACATTTCTCCAAAAATATCTGAAAAGTTTCGGAGTCATTATGGATACATACCAGCACTCGCACGCGCTACCGCAAGGTCTTGTTACCGATTTGACTGCCCGCTTTGGCGCTCGTTTCACGGTTGCAGAGGCCGTGCGGCTTCATCATGGGAAGGATGAGTCATCCCATCCGCCAATGCCGCCTGACGCAGTTATCTTCGCTGAATCCACGGAAGAGGTGGCCGCAATACTCGCCTGTTGCAATGCTTTCCGAACACCCGTCATTGCCTATGGCACAGGAACCTCGCTTGAAGGACATATTCTCGCGGTACAAGGGGGGGTTTGCATTGATCTTTCTGCGCTTAACAACGTGGTTGCTGTGCATGCTGAAGACATGGACGCCACCGTGCAATGTGGCGTTACCCGCAAGAAGCTCAATGAATGGCTTAATGGTACGGGCTTGTTCTTCCCGATTGACCCCGGCGCAGATGCGAGCTTGGGCGGCATGGCAGCGACCCGCGCCTCCGGTACAAACGCCGTGCGCTACGGCACCATGCGCGAGAACGTGTTAGGCATGACAGTCGTGCTCGCTGATGGGCGCATACTGAAAACGGGTGGCCGCGCACGCAAATCTTCTGCCGGCTACGACTTAACCCGTCTTATGGTTGGCTCTGAGGGTACCCTGGGCATCATCACTGAGCTCACTGTCCGCCTGCACCCATTGCCAGAAGCCATTGCCAGTGCAGTGTGCACCTTTCCCCGCATTGCGGTTGCCGTCGATACAGTGATTCAGACGATACAAATGGGCGTGCCCGTCGCCCGTATGGAATTACTCGATCCGTTAGCCATTTCAGCACTCAACCGCTACAGCAAAACCAGCCTGCGCGAAGACCCCACGTTATTTTTTGAATTTCATGGCTCCCCCGCTAGCGTGCAAGAACAAGCAACGCTGGTGGCAGACATTGCCAAAACGCAAGGTGGCCATGATTTTGATTGGGCCACGCGTCCTGAGGACCGTAGCCGTCTGTGGCAAGCACGGCACGATGCGCTCTGGGCAGCGCTAGGCTTAAAACCCGGATCGCGGGCCTTATCCACCGATATTTGCGTGCCTATTTCTCGGCTGGCTGAATGCATCGCAGAGACGATTGAAGACATTGCAACAATCAATCTTCCCAGCCCCATTGTTGGCCATGTCGGCGACGGAAACTTTCACGTCGTGCTCCTGCTTGACCCGAACAATCCGGATGAGATCACCCGCGCGCATGACTTTGCCACCCGCCTGGCACACCGCGCAATCAGCATGGGTGGCACCTCGACCGGCGAACACGGCATCGGGCTTGGCAAACGCGACTATCTCATCCCCGAGCACGGCGCGGTGGCGATTGATGTCATGCGCGCAATTAAACAGGCATTAGACCCGAACAATATTCTCAACCCGGGAAAAATTCTGCCGTCCCCAAAATAAACTGGCTTCGCAGCGTATCGCCAGCACCGACTTTTCTTGCACCACCCTGTCCACCAACGCTAGAGCACTGCAGTAAGATGGCACATCACATCCGAGGAAAATCTCATGAGTGCGCTACCTAATAACAACAACCCGATGGATCCAATGGAATTTTTAAAGTCACTTTGGGGCAGCACGAGCATACCGCTGCCAGGACTTATGACACCAACGCTGGATACGAATGAGCTCGAAAAACGCATCACCGACCTCAAAGCGGTTGAGGGTTGGCTTAAAACCAATCTCAGTGTCCTGCAAATGACCATTCAAGGACTTGAAGTTCAGCGCGCCACGCTAACAGCACTGCAAGCAATCAGCCAATCCGTCGGGTCGGCGGAGCCTGGTGAAAAGCTCGGTGAAAATCCGTTTGCCAATCCGGCTCTGGCTGCACTGTGGCCATGGAATCTGATGCAGCCGGCCGCAGCCACTCCAAATTCTGCGGCTGACGCATCGCAAACAGCGCAGGCAGCGGACAAGCCTGCCGCAAAATCCACCACAAAAGCTCAACGCGCTTAAGCGGTGCAGCTAAAACTAAATCACGCCATCGCGGCGCAGGGTTTCAATTTCATCGGCAGAATAGCCAGCGGTTTGCAACACCGCCGCACTGTCTGCCCCTGACGCTGCTGCCGGTTGCATATCAGGTGGCGGCCAGTGTGACAGCTTGAAAGGCGGCGCACACTGGGTCAACCCCGCCTCATCCACAATCACTTGCCGCGCAATAAACTGCGGATGATTCACCGCTTCATCTACGCGCAAGACTGGCGTGACGCAGCAATCCAGCGGAACCAGCGTTTTTTCCCAGTGCGCAAGCGGCTGTGTTTTTATCACCGCTGCCAGTGCTGCACGGGCATCTTTCATTACTGCGGCATTGGTCATCTCTACCGTCGCCAAGGCAGGCAAGCCTACTGCGGCGCATAGCGTGCGCCAGAACTTGGATTCAATCGCACCGACCGCGAGATAACGATCATCCGCCGTTGCGTATACCCCGTAACCGGGCAATGTGCCTGTCATTTCACCTTCACCGCGATGCGCCAACCCTTCCGGGGTTTGTGTTGCGGCTAAAGGCAATACTGAGTGCACCAATATCGCATCCGCCATGGCCACATCTACATGGCATCCTTGACCCGTAGCTTTAGCGCCGATCACTGCGGTCAGCACGCCGACCAAAGAAGTGAGGCTGCCCCCGAGTAAATCGCCAATCTGAAAATCGGGGATTGCCGGGGCGCTCCCCGGCGTGCCATTTTGCTCAAGCAAGCCTGTCATCGCGATGTAATTAAGATCATGTCCGGCATAATGCGCCCACGGCCCGGTTTGTCCGTACCCCGTAATCGCGCAATACACAATTCGCGGGTTAATCGCGCGCACGGCTGCATAACCGATACCTAGGCGATCAACCACGCCGGGGCGAAAGCTCTCGAAAATAACATCCGCCGTGGCAGCCAATCGCAAAAAAGCCGCAACGCCTGCTGCTTGTTTTAAATCCAGCCGCAGACTTTTCTTGTTGCGATTCAGCATGCGAAAAAACGGGCTGTCTTTTCCCTCTGCGTTCGCCTGGTCAGCCCCGGGGCCAAAAGTACGCGCATAGTCGCCCAGCCCCGTGTCTTCAATCTTGATGACCTCTGCACCCTGATCTGCCAGATGCAGGGTAGCCATCGGACCCGGCAATAACCGGGTCAGATCAAGCACACGCAGACCAGTTAACGGACCGCGCGCCGCCTTGTCAGCGCCGACTTTCATCACATCAGCTATAGGTATAGAACCCACGTCCGCTCTTGCGGCCCAAATAACCCGCGCCGACCATCTCCTTGAGCAGGGGCGCCGGACGATATTTCGAATCATCAAATCCTTCATAGAAAACCTGCATCACGGCGAGCAGCGTATCCAGCCCAACCATGTCTGCCAGAGCCAAAGGGCCAATCGGATGGTTACAACCGAGCTTCATGCCTTCATCAATCGCTTCGGCCGATGCCAAGCCTTCTGAAAAAACAAAAATAGCTTCATTGATCATCGGGCAAAGAATGCGATTGACTACGAAACCAGGATTATTTTTAACCGTGATGGGATATTTGCCCAGCGCCTGTGCCAGCGCCTCAACACGTGCATGGGTTTCATCCGAAGTTTGCAAACCACGAATGATTTCCACCAAAATCATTACCGGCACCGGGTTGAAAAAATGCAGCCCGATAAATTTATCCGGACGCGCCGTTGCTGCCGCCATATGGGTAATCGAGATAGATGAGGTATTGCTGGCAATAATCGCATCGGGGCCGATCACGCGTTCCACATCCTTGATGATCTTTAACTTCAAGCCTTCATTCTCTGTGGCCGCTTCAATCACAATATCCACGCCACTCATATCGGCCATATCGGTTGTTGTCTGGATGAGAGCAAGCGCAGTCGCCTTTTGCCCTTCGCTGACCTTTTCTTTCTTGATCAAGCGATCCAGGCTGTTCATAATGGTCGCCAAGCCTTTTTGAATTGCCGCCTCATTGATATCCAGCATCACCACCGCAAAGCCTGACATCGCACAAGTTTGCGCGATGCCGTTACCCATGGTTCCGGCACCGATAATGCCGACTTTATTGATAGTCATTCCCTGTTACCTTTTCGTGAGTTAAGTTTTTCATCGCGATTTTTTATTACTATGCGGCTTACATATTGCGTCGATATTGACCACCAACTTCATACAGTGCATTTGAAATTTGTCCGAGTGAACAATGGCGGACTGCCCCCATGATTATCTCGAACACGTTGTCATTCCTGATCACCGCCTCGCGCAAGCGCGCAATCCACGCCTGGGACGACTCCGCATGCAGCGCATGAAACGCGGCCAGCCGCTGCAACTGTGACTGCTTTTCATCTTCAGTGGAGCGCGCCAGTTCGATCTCGCCTTGCGCGCCATCCGCATGGGGATTAAGAAACGTGTTAACGCCAATAATCGGGTAGGAACCATCATGCTTGCGGTGCTCATAGACCATCGACTCTTCTTGAATCTTGCCGCGCTGATAGCCTGTTTCCATAGCGCCCAGCACACCACCGCGCGAAGCAATGGCTTCAAACTCTTTTAGTACCGCTTCTTCTACTAGATCGGTCAATTCGTCGATGATAAAAGCCCCCTGATTCGGGTTCTCGTTTTTCGCCAAACCCCACTCGCGATTGATAATCAGCTGTATCGCCATCGCCCGGCGCACGGAAGCTTCGGTAGGTGTTGTTATGGCCTCGTCATAAGCATTGGTATGCAGGCTGTTGCAATTGTCATAGACGGCAATCAGCGCTTGCAACGTGGTGCGAATATCGTTGAAATCCATTTCCTGCGCGTGTAGCGAACGGCCGGAAGTCTGGATGTGGTATTTCATTTTCTGGCTGCGCTCGTTCGCGCCATATCGATTTTTCATCGCCACCGCCCAGATACGGCGGGCAACGCGGCCGATGACGGCATACTCCGGATCCATGCCATTGCTGAAAAAGAAACTCAAATTCGGCGCAAACTCGTCAATGGACATCCCGCGCGCCAGATACGCTTCGACAAAGGTAAATCCATTGGCCAAGGTAAATGCCAATTGCGTAATCGGATTCGCACCCGCCTCGGCGATGTGATAGCCGGAAATGGATACCGAATAAAAGTTGCGCACCTGGTGCTCGACAAAAAACGCCTGGATATCGCCCATCATCTTAAGCGCAAATTCTGTCGAAAAAATACAGGTATTCTGCCCCTGATCTTCTTTCAGAATATCTGCCTGCACTGTGCCGCGCACATTAGCAAAAGCAAAATCGCGCAATGCCCGCGCTTCATCCGCGCCAGGCTCCCGGCCATGTTCCTCGCGGAATTTATCACCTTGCTGGTCAATCGCCGTATTCAAAAACATCGCCAGTATCATCGGCGCCGGGCCGTTGATGGTCATTGATACCGAAGTTGCCGGATCGCACAGATCAAATCCTGAATACAGCACTTTCAAATCATCCAGCGTCGCGATGGAGACGCCGGAATTACCGACCTTGCCATAAATGTCTGGACGCAGATCCGGGTCGCACCCATATAGCGTGACCGAATCGAATGCCGTGGACAAGCGTTTGGCGGGCATACCTTCAGATAGACGGTGAAAGCGGCGGTTTGTACGAAACGCATCGCCTTCACCCGCGAACATGCGTGTGGGATCTTCGTTTTCTCGCTTGAAGGCAAACACACCGGCGGTATACGGAAATTCACCCGGCACATTTTCACGCAGCAAAAACTTGAGCAACTCGCCTTCATCCTCAAACCGTGGCAGCGCCACTTTGCGAATCCGGGTACCAGACAATGACTCGCTCACCAAAGGCGTGCGCTTTTCTGTGCCGCGAATCCTCACCACGAATTCGTCGCCCGCATAGGCGGCTTTTGTTTTTGGCCAAGCGGCTAATAATGTGCGGGATTTTTGCGTGAGTTGGCCATCTTTCGATGCAATCAGCGCATCAAAATCTGTCGCATTCTTCTGGTGCTGAACGAAAATATTTTTCGCCGTGGTTAATGCCTGCCGCTCGTGGGCAATCTGTGCCTGCGCTCTTGCATGCTGGTGATAACCACGCACGCACTCCGCGATTTCCGCAAGATAGCGCACACGCTCCGGCGGCACAATCGCCCGGCCGGCAGAAGAATGCTTGACCGTCACAGCCGGCAACACGCTGGGGGCAAACGCCAAGCCATGCTTCATCAGACGCGGAATCAGCGCCTGATACAGAGCGGTAACGCCGTCATCATTGAATCGGGCCGCCATGGTGCCGAACACCGGCATATCCTCGGCCTTTTCAGCAAAGCGCTCGTGGTTGCGTTGATACTGCTTGCGCACATCACGCTGCGCATCTTCTGCACCCTTGCGATCGAACTTGTTGATGACAACAAAATCCGCAAAATCGAGCATGTCGATTTTTTCCAATTGAGAAGCTGCGCCGAACTCTGGCGTCATCACATACAAGGAACAATCGACCAGCGGCACAATGGCTGCGTCCCCCTGGCCGATGCCGGAAGTCTCCACAATGATCAAGTCAAAACCAGCGACTTTGCAGGCGGCAAGCGCATCCGGCAGCGCGCGAGAAATTTCGCTGCCGCTGGTATTGTCAAAATTACGCGTCGCCAAGGAGCGCATATAGATGTTCGGATGCTGAATCGCATTCATGCGAATGCGGTCTCCGAGTAACGCCCCGCCCGTCCGTTTGCGCGAAGGGTCGATGGAAATCACTGCGATTTGCAAACGATCGTTTTGATCCAAGCGAAAACGGCGGATCAACTCATCGGTTAGCGAACTTTTCCCCGCGCCGCCGGTGCCGGTAATGCCTAAAGTCGGCGTTGGCTGGCTGATCGACTTTGCGGCGGCTTTATCCCATAAAACCTGCTTGTCTTGCACCGGCCATGCGCCGTTTTCCAGCGCCGTAATGGCCTGGCTCAACACCCGCCGATCCCCGCTTTCGAGCGCTACCCAATTGGGCAATGCCGGCTGAGTCATCGACGCATCACAACGCATCACCATATCGTTGATCATGCCTTGCAAGCCAAACGATTGACCTTCTTCAACAGAATATAAATGCGCCACGCCATAGGCATGCAGCTCTTTAATCTCTGCGGGCACAATCACCCCACCCCCACCCCCAAACACCTGGATGTTCTCTCCGCCACGGGCTTTGAGCGAATCAATCATGTACTTGAAAAACTCGACATGCCCACCTTGATAAGACGATACGGCAATACCGTGCGCGTCTTCTTGCAAAGCTGCGGTCACGATCTCGTCGACGGAACGATTATGCCCAAGATGAATAACCTCAACCCCCGTCGCTTGCAGAATGCGCCGCATGATGTTGATCGATGCGTCATGGCCATCGAATAACGATGTCGCCGTGACAAAGCGTATCTGGCGCGCGGGCTTATAAGGCGTCTGTGCCAATTTGGGAGCGGTCTGGTTCATGCGGCTTATTCTAAACCAAGCATCCCCTTACAATCTGTTGTCCAGGATGCCTAGAATAGCGGTCTGCGCTGCACACCGCGCCTTGTCCCGTATCACCAGCACCGACTTTTTAACTTGCGGATGTTTCATAAGCCCTATGAACTTATATCAAGCGATGATCGAGCAAACCGCCGATGCCTTTATTTTTTCCGACTCTGAAGGACGCATCCAGTTATGGAACCATGGAGCTGAGCTTGTTTTCGGTTTTTCGGTCAAGGACGCCATCGGCCAATCGCTGGACATCATCATCCCCGAACACCTTCGCCAAGCACATTGGATCGGCTTTCATAAAACGGTAGCAGCCGGCCGGATGTCTTTGGGCGACCAGGTGATGACCACGCGCTTCCTGCATAAAGACGGCAGCAAGGGCTATGTCGACATGCGTTTTAGCCTGATCAAGGACGACACCGATCAACTCATGGGCGTGCTGGCCACCGCCCGCGACAGCACCGCGCGCTATCTGGCTGAGCGCACACTGCGCGCACGCCTGGCAGAGCTTGCACCGGCCGGTGAAAGCAAACCTGCGCCAGCAGCAACGAATAAATAACAACTCCATCATGAGCAAACCCTTTCCCGGATTTTCAGCGCCCGCCGCGGGGCCAGAGTCTCCTCTGGAAATGCTTGCCGCCTGTCACGAGCGGATTCGCCATCAATGCGCCACCTTGCTGCGCCTGCCACTGCATTTAGCCACCCACGGCGCGGATGAAGAAGCCCGTGCAGCCGCCGCGCAAGTGATGCGCTATTTCGAGACCTCCGGCAAACAGCACCATCAAGATGAGGAAGAAGACCTTTTCCCGGCGCTTATCGAATCCATGGCCGGTTCGGACGCCGTTTGCCTGCATGAACTCACCGAGTCATTGCAAACCGACCACCATGCTCTGGAAACGGGCTGGGTTGCGCTGCGCGATGGGTTGATGAAAATCGTCAATGGAGGCAATGCACTCATCTCAACCAGTGATGTTGAAACCTGGGTTGCCCACTATGAACAGCATATCCAGCGCGAGGAAGACGTATTACTCCCGATGGCCGCCCGGTTGTTAAGCGAAGCCGCGCTCGAACACATCGGCCGTGCCATGTGCGCTCGACGCGGGCTGACGTTCCTCCAAAAATAACCCCCTATCCACGTCGAGACGCAATCAATCTGTTGGGCAGTATTACGTGCCTTGAATGGCTGGTTGTCGGCCGAAGGAGACGGTCAGTGATGATCAAAAGCAGGGTCGGCGAACGTCTGCTTACTGATTCCGTGAATGCGTATTCCCGACCCGCTGCCGCCATTCAGCTCTACTGAAAGCAGCCATTCCACGTTCGAGTTAGCCATCGCGGCCACTTTGATGCCTTTAGCTTTCTAAAGACGCCAATAAATGTCTCACTCTTTTCGTTCCCTAGAAATTTGATTGATATTGCGTAATAATATTAAATAGCTTGTATTATTTAATTTTCAAATGGCTCACAGATAGGGATGCCGGTCTCTGGTCACTGATTGAAGTTCAAGGAGCAGGCAATTCATTCCGACAGGGGCTCTTCCAAGAATATCCATGATCGCCTAAACACCGATATCGTGATGATCACGTCGATGACGGCGGCGATCATGGCCAGCAGTGTGGCCATTCTGGCCCTCGTGTTTGGGCCTCTGCCCGGGGTCACGCCTGAGGTGCGGGCTTTGCGGGTGATTGTTTCGGCATCGTTTTCTCTCTTGTCACTGGCGAGCTTCGTCATGGCGCGGCGCGGGCAGGTTCGTCTTGCGGCGGGCCTGTTGAGTGCCGCCGTGTTCGCGTCGCTCATGGTGTTGCCAATTTCATTGCAACTCGGCGTCTACTCCCCCGGTCTGTCCTTACTCGCCGGCCTGATCATGTTCGCCGGATTCGTGATCCGTCCCACCGCTGCCCTGGCGATCGCGGTACTAAGCATCGGCGCCGTTCTCGGACTCCTCGGGGCACAGACCACAGGGGCGTTATCCGGCCCCACGCCAGCGACGCCGTCGCCGATTGTGATGGCTGGCGGCAATATCATCCTTTTCGCGATCATTGGCTGGCTAACCATGCGCTATGCGAAGTTGTTCGGGAACACAATTGCTACGCTTGAGGAGACCAAACAGCGACTGGAGGCGATTATTCAAACCTCACCGCTAGCCATTTGCACGCACGACATGAACAATATTGTGGTCACATGGAATCCAGCTGCTGAGCGAATGTTTGGTTGGACAGAGGCGGGGGCCATAGGGCACCCGATGCTAACCATGTCCCCAGAAAAATCTAAGGGCGCTGAGAATCCAAGTACTATGGTGCGAAATGGGGATTCAATTGATCAAGTTGAATTGGTATCTCAACGGCGCGACGGGTCGTTCATTAATATCAGCTTGTCCGTTGCACCGCTGAAGGATGCGGCAGAAAGGCAGTATGGCTACTTGTCGATTATGGCCGACATCACTGAGCGAAAAGCCGCTGAGAAGCAGATTGAATTCCTTGCCTATCATGACAGCTTAACCGGCTTACCCAATCGTCTGCTACTTCAGGATCGGTTTGGGCAGGCCAAGGCTTACGCGGTTCGTGCCGGCACCAAGGTGGCACTGCTGTTGATGGACTTGGACAACTTCAAGAGCATCAATGACACCCTGGGCCACGATGCTGGAGATGCACTGCTTAAACAGGTTGTCACTCGCCTGGGAGAATGTGTACGCCAGACGGACATCGTTAGTCGCCAAGGTGGTGACGAGTTTCTCATCATTCTGCCCGGACTGGATCATGCTGACGATACAGTGCCCGTTCTGGTCAAGATCGTGGATCGGCTACAGGATCCATTTCATACGGGGGACCATGAGATTTCGACTTCTGTATCGATTGGGATATCTATTTTTCCTGAAGACGGTACCAGCTTCGAGACTCTGCTCAAGAAGGCCGACATGGCGATGTACCAAGCCAAAAATTCAGGGCGTAATGGTTATCGCTTCTTTGACGAGACCACCAATGTGGAAGCAGGAGAACGTCTCATTATTCGTAACGATCTGCGCCGCGCCTTGGACAGGAACGAGTTTGTGTTGTATTACCAGCCCCAGCATGATCTGACCAGCGGTGCAGTCGTTGGTGCCGAAGCCCTAATTCGCTGGAACCATCCCGAGCGGGGCATGATGGCGCCAGGCCGCTTTATCCCAGTGGCAGAGGAAAGTGGCCTTATTGTGCCTATCGGTGAATGGGTATTACGCGAGGCTTGTAATCAGGCTATGGCGTGGAAGCGTGCTGATCTGCCTGATTTGTCTATCGCTGTAAACCTCTCGGCAGTACAGTTCAAGCGTGGCAATGTAGAGGCGTGCGTGCTTCAAGTACTGGATGAAACAGGTTTTGACCCAGTGTTGCTAGAGTTGGAGCTGACGGAATCAATCCTGATTCAGGATGTGGAGAGCATCCTAGCCAGTGTCAAGCGCTTGAAGCTATTAGGTGTGAAGCTATCGATTGATGATTTCGGAACCGGCTACTCAAGCTTATCTTACCTCAAGCGCTTTGATGTCGACAAGCTCAAGATCGATCAGTCCTTTGTGCAGAACCTGGCCACTGATCCTGATGACGTAGCGATCGTTCACGCCATCATCCAAATGGCCCACGCCCTAAACTTAAAGACAATTGCCGAAGGGGTCGAGACGGCGGAAATGATGCAGCAATTGCGTATCTTAAAGTGTGATGAAGTGCAAGGATATTACTATGCTCGCCCCATGCCGGCTGATGAGTTTGAGCGCTATGCAAAGTTGTTGATTTTGGAAAGTCAATGCCGGCAAGTATTATAAACGCGCAGGCATGGCGCGGAACTCACTATTTGTTTCCTTTGCAACACTCCTTCTGCTTACGCAGTTTCTATTCTAGTGTGTTGCATCCACCGGTTGAATCCAAGCCGATAGGTGACATACCACGCTCGCCGTCTCACCAGCGCCGATTTTTGTCAGGTGCGTTATTTTGCGGATTCCATGATCTGCTCGCGCAGACTATCCACGACGGCTTGCTCACTGCGGATGCAAAAAAATGCGCCCTCTTCGTCGGCACGCTCCCCCAGCACTTCACAGCGCGCAAAGACTTCGCCGCGCAGCTGCTGTGCTGACCAGGGCAGAAAAAGCTCGGCCTCGATGAGATCGCGCTGGAAAAACGCGATGATCGCCGTGCGCAGCTTGGCGACATCTTCAGGGCGGCGCGCGCTCATGACGGTGCAATCCGGGTACTTGGCGCGCAGCGTCGCTTCGCATTCGGCTTGCGCTGCTGCGTCACCCACATGGTCTATTTTGTTGAAGACGCGGATACGCGGCACGTCTTGCGCCTCGATTTCCTCAAGCACTTTGTCGGTAACCTCAAGCTGACGCTCAAACCCGGGGTCACTCGCGTCGATGACGTGGAGAAGAAGCGATGCATCCAGCGCCTCATCCAGCGTTGACTTGAATGAGGCGACCAGCCCATGCGGCAGGTTCTTGATGAAGCCGACGGTATCGCTGACCAGCACGCGCGGCACGCTCTCGGGATAGAGGGCGCGTACGGTGGTGTCGAGCGTGGCGAAGAGTTTGTTGGCGACGAGCACTTCGCTGCCGGTGAGTGCGCGCATCAGGGTGGACTTGCCTGCGTTGGTGTAGCCAACGAGGGCGACGCTGGCACCACCCTGGCGATCTTGCCGCCGTGCGCGTTGCGTTTTGCGCTCGACTTCCATCGCGGCGATCTCCAACTGCAGTTCGGCGATGCGGTCGCGGATTTTGCGTTTATCCAACTCGGTGTGCGATTCACCGGCACCACGGCCACCCACGCCGCTGCGCTGCCGCCCCTGCGGCCCGGCGAGCTTGGCCGCTTCGCGCAGGCGTGGCGCCATGTAGCCGAGGCGGGCGATTTCCACCTGTGCCCGTGCCGCGCGGGAGCGCGCATTACGGTGGAATATCTCCAGGATGACCATGGTTCGGTCCATCACTTGGCAGCCGACCTCCTTTTCGAGATTGCGCGCCTGCGAGGGTGAAATTTCATGATCGACAAAGATGACGTCGATGGGCTCGGCGGCGTTCATGGTGGCAGCATCGGTGGCAAAGTCGCTGGCAACCCCGCTCTGCGCCTCGCCATGCGCGGACTCGTGGTTTGATTCCGGTTCGTTGTTAACAAAGCGGCGTATCTCCTGTCGCTTGCCAACCCCCAGATAGGCCGTCGTGTCGAAGCCGGAGCGTTTCTGCGTAAATGTGCGGGTGACGGTAAACCCCAGTGTCTTGGCGAGCTCGCGCAGCTCGGTCAGCGACGCTTCAAACTCAACATCGCTCACGCTAGGCAGCTGCACGGCTGCCACAATGGCGTATTGGGGCTTCTCTTTGACTTCTGTTTGCATTCGGCGATGGTTTCTCTTGAACAAGTGAAAGTGGATAGTACCCGTTATGGGGTACTCATCCGCATGCAGCCACTAAACCATCACTAAGCCATCGCGTGGAATTGCAGCGCAGCCAGATGCGCGTAAAGCCCACCCTTCGCCACTAAATCCGCGTGGGTGCCGGTTTCGACAATCCGCCCTTCTTCCATGACGAGGATGCGGTCGGCGCGTTGCACGGTGGCCAGGCGGTGGGCGATGATCAGCGTGGTGCGGCCTTGCATGGCGGCTTCCAGCGCGCCCTGCACCAACCGTTCCGATTCGGCATCCAGCGCGCTGGTGGCCTCATCCAGCAGCAGCAGCGGCGGGTTTTTCAGCATGGCGCGGGCGATGGCAATACGCTGGCGCTGCCCGCCGGAAAGGCGCACGCCGCGTTCGCCGAGAAAACTCTGATAGCCCTCGGGCAGCTTCTCGATGAACTCGTGTGCTGCCGCCAGGCGCGCAGCGGCAATCACTTCCGCATCGCTGGCGCTGGGCAGGCCATACCGAATGTTTTCCAGCGCGTTGGCAGAAAAGGTCACGCTGTCTTGCGGCACGATGCCGATGGTATTGCGCAGGTCTGTCAGCGCGAGCTCGCGGATGTCGGCGCCATCAAGGGTGATGCGTCCCTGCTGCGGGTCATAGAAGCGCAGCAGTAACTGAAACAATGTCGTTTTGCCAGCACCAGAGGGACCGACGACGGCGATAGTCTCACCGGGCTGGATAGCGATCGAGACATGATCCAGCGCCCTGGTAAGCGGGCGAGACGGATAGTGGAAAGTCACTTCTTCCAGAATAAGTGAGGCGCCCTGGCCCGTTTGTGGTGGCAGTCTGCGGGGAATCTCTGGCGATTGAATTAATGATTCGGCAGCGAACAATTCAAGCAGACGTTCGGCAGCACCGGCGGCGCGCTGCACATCGCCCAGCACCTCTGCCAGCCCGCCAATGGCGCCGGCAACCAGCGCCGAATAAAGAACGAACTGGCCCAAATCGCCGCCCGTCATGCGTCCCTCGATCACCGCATGCGCGCCCAGCCACAGCACAAAGACGATGGCGCCGAACACTAGCAGGATGGCAATTACAGTCAGCAGCGAGCGGGCTCGGATGCGGCGGATGGCGGTATCAAAAGCCGTGTTCACCGAAACGCCGAAACGCGCGCTCTCCCGCGCTTCTTGCGTGAAAGCTTGCACCGTGGGCATGGCGTTGAGCACTTCGCCAGCCAGAGCGGAGGCATCGGCGACACGGTCTTGTGAGTCACGCGATAACTTGCGCACGCGGCGGCCGAAGAAAACGATAGGCAACACGACTGCAACCAGCATGACAATGATGATAATTGATAGCTTGAAGCTGGTGACCATCATCATGGCCAGACCGCCGATGAACAGCAATAAATTGCGCAACCCCATGGAGATGCTGGTACCGACGACGGTCTGAATCAGCGTTGTGTCAGCGGTCAGTCGCGAGAGAACCTCGCCCGTCCGAGTAGTCTCGAAAAACTGCGGACTTTGCGTCAGCACATGGCCATACACTGCGGCACGAATGTCGGCCGTAACTCGCTCGCCAAGCCAGGAAACCGCATAAAAGCGTGCCGCCGTAGCCACAGCCATCACACAGGCAACCCCGAACAGGGCGAGAAAATACAAGTCGATGCGAGCGCGGCTTTGGTTGCCCGAAGCACCGAAACCGAGATCGATCATCTGCTTGAAGGCGTAGGGAATTGCCAGCGTCGCGCTAGCCGCCACCACGAGCGCAATGGCGGCTAATACAAAACGCATGCGATAAGGTGCCAGAAAGGGCAACAAGCCCTTGAGCATGGTCAGGCGGGGTTTGGGTGTTGGGGGCATGATGACTTTTTTACTTTTTTACTGACAAATACGGCTATAGATCGGCGATCCAACCCAAGGAAGCTTATCCGAAAAGGACAGGATTTCAATAAATTCTCATATCCATCCGGTTGGCCGAGAGCAAGTATCCTGAAATCAGGCGAGCGCCCCCCGTGCTATTGAAAATGGGATGAGTCATCGCGTTTTCCAGCACCTCTTCTGTTAAGCTCCGCTTCGCTGTCGTATCCATTTACTGCTGGCTCGCCGTAACGCCTTTTCATTTGATTTATTAAGTGAATTGGGTCAGACGGCCCGCGTGTGGTTGGCATAAACCGGATGCGATGGAATGTACCGTATCAACGCGCTGCCAGTGTGCAGGTCAGCAGATCCTATGAGGTGCGAAGCTTGACTGCCGTGTTCTAACCCGTCGAGCGGTCGAAGCTTTTCCCACGCTAAACACTGCGTGGCATATGGTTATATCTGTCTTTTCTCGCATAGTCTGTCCGCGCCCACTTTTTATAAAGGGCCACCATGACTTATCTTGCGTCTGCAAAAAATATCACATCACTCCTGGCCACTGTGCTCGCCTCAATAGCGCTGCTGTCAGCCAGCCTGTCCTTGGCGCAACCGGTTTTGCGCGTGTCCGCCATCCCCGATGAATCACCAACGGAGTTGCAACGGAAGTTCAAGCCCCTGGGCGAGTATCTGGAAAAGAAACTTGGCATGAAAGTGGCATTTACTCCCGTTACCGATTACGCAGCATCGGTTGAAGGTCTGGTCAACAACAAACTGGATCTGGTCTGGTTGGGTGGCTTCACTTTTGTGCAAGCCAAGATCCGCAGCAACAATCAGGTGATCCCTCTGGTACAGCGTGAGGAAGACGAAAAATTCAAGTCTGTTTTTATCACCACGCACCATGACATCACGAAGTTGCAAGACCTCAAGGGAAAAACATTCGCCTTTGGCGCGGAATCTTCCACCTCCGGTCACTTGATGCCTCGTTCTTTTTTGCTGGCAGCCAATATCAACCCGGAAACTGACATGAAACGCATTGCTTTTTCCGGCGCACATGATGCAACAGTCGCGGCGGTAGCAGGTGGCAAGGTGGACGCGGGCGCATTGAACAGCTCCGTATGGGAAAAACTGTTGTCGCAAGGCAAGGTGGATGCCAATGTTGTGCATGTGTTCTACACCACCCCGGGCTATTACGACTACAACTGGACAGTGCGCGCTGACATGCCCCCGATATTGCGCGAGAAGTTGGCGAACGCATTCCTTGCGCTGGACAAGAACGATCCACACGACAAGGAGATTCTCGATCTGCAACGTGCCACACGCTTCATTCCGACCAAGGCAGAAAATTACAGCGCGATAGAAGCCGCAGCACGCAGCGCAGGCCTGCTCAAGTAAGCATGTCGTTCGTATTAAACGGCATCAGCGTGCGCCATGCTTCGGTTGTGCGCAACAATTCATTGGCCTTGATCGATATCAATTTGTCGATCAAGCAAGGCGAGCAGATCGCTTTGATCGGGCCATCCGGCGCGGGAAAAACAACTTTATTACACGCCTTGGCCTGCGCCCATCAGCCTGAACCTGGTGGCAAATTCTCCGTTTTTGGTTTGCAGCCATGGGCGATGCAGCCTGCCGCGCGTCATGCACTTCGCGGACGGTTGTTTCTTGCGCCGCAGACGCCACCACTTCCACCACGCCAGCGGGTGGTGACAGCCGTTCTGGCCGGATGCCTACCGCAGTGGGGTTTCTGGCATGCGATCATCTCCCTGATCAAACCCAGGGAACCCGAGGTTGCTTATGCTGCGCTGGCACGGTTTAACCTTCAGGACAAGTTATATGCGCGGGTGGATCGACTGTCAGGCGGCGAGCGTCAGCGCTGCGGGATGGCGCGCTTGCTGGTATCCCAAGCCGATGCCTTGCTGGTGGATGAGCCACTCTCTGCGCTTGACCCCACGTTAGCGCTACAAACGCTGGCCGTCGTGCAACTGGAAGCGGCTAGCCGCAACGCCACACTGGTTTGCAGTCTGCATCAAGTCGAGCTGGCGCTCAGTCATTTTCCACGCATCGTTGGTCTCTCCGATGGACGAATCGTCTTTGACGCCCCGCGCAATGAGGTGACTGAAACGATGCTCGCCGCGCTTTACCGGAACACTCCCCCTACCCAACATCCCGAATCCATTGACCCAGAAGATACTTGTTGGTCTGGCCCCTCACCCTGCTGATACGCAATGAGCATAGTCGTTAACACTGCTGTTTCACGCCATCCCGATCCCGCCTGGCGAGGTCGTATCACCGCGTCGCTTATTGCCTTGATCGTGTTGTGGCCGCTGCTGATTGCGAGCGAATTCAAGCCGTGGATATTGCTCGATGCACAAAGCCTGGGCGCTACCTGGCACTTTCTTGCCGGTTTTTTTCCGCCGGCACATTCCAAAGATTTTTTAGTGCTGCTTATGCAAGACACTTGGCAAACCATCGCTATCGCCACAGCAGGACTGACCCTGGCCCTGTTGAGTGCGATTCCACTCACACTGCTGGCGACAGAATCATTGTCGATCTCACGTTTGGAATCCGGCCGGATGCGTTTGGCCAGTGCCGTAGTCAGGCAAGTGGTTCGCTGGTTGCTGGTGTTGTTGCGCAGCGTGCCAGAGCTGGTTTGGGCATTGCTCCTGGTACGCATCCTTGGTCTGGGGCCGACGGCCGGCGTATTGGCTATTGCCCTGACATACAGTGGCATGCTCGGCAAAGTTTACGCAGAGATTCTTGAGTCTTCGGAAGCGCATGCGACCCAGTCACTGTTGAAGAATGGTAGCGGCCGACTGGCCGCCTTGTTTTATGGCGTCTTGCCCGCATCGGCTTCCGAATTGGTGTCCTATACCACCTTTCGCTGGGAGTGCGCGATCCGCGGCTCAGTGGTCATGGGCTTCGTTGGGGCAGGCGGCATCGGCCAGCGCATGGACGAATCGATGAAAATGCTGGCGGGCCACGAAGTGTCCACCATGCTGATCATTTTTGTGCTGCTGGTGGCTTGCACTGATCTAGTCAGCACTTTTTTGCGCAAGCGTCTGGGCTGAGATGCAGCACCGCCGCTCCGCTGTGCCACCGCGTATCAAGCCTGCCACCCTGCTGTTTCTGCTTGGTCTTTTGACACTGATCTGCGCCAGTTTTTACTCACTGGCCATCCAGTGGAGTGAGCTTTTTACAGCCGATGCAGTGCGCTCAAGCATAGAGTTTTTACGCGGCTTCACAGCGCCGGAACTGGCTTGGCCTTTCCTGGTAAAAGTGGCACGGGGCACGCTGGAGACGTTGTCTATGTCGGCATTGGGAACCGGCATCGCATCCATATGCGGTATCGCACTGGCGCTGCCTGCCAGCGGCAGATTCGGCCCTGCAGCCCGCTTGGCGATGCGTCTGGCGCTCAATATCTTGCGCTCGATACCCGAGCTGATCTGGGCGCTCATCTTACTGATTGCCGCCGGACTGGGACCATTTGCAGGCACGCTGGCGCTGGCAGTTCACACCACCGGCGTGCTTGGCCGCCTGTTCGCCGATGCCCTTGAAAACATGTCGCCCGCGCCTGAAGTTACCTTGCGCATTAATGGTGCGAAACCGATGGCCGCCTTCTTTTACGCAGCGTTACCACAAATTTTACCGCAACTGATGTCCTACACGCTGTATCGCTGGGAGAACAACATACGTGCCGCAGCCATCCTGGGGATCGTCGGTGCCGGCGGCTTGGGGCAGATGCTGAAATACCATCTTTCCTTGTTTCAAATGCAGCAGGCTGCCAGCGTCATCATCGCGATGCTGGCGCTGATCACCCTCGTTGATGGAACGAGCTTCTGGCTACGCCGCAGGCTGACCAGTCAATAGACCTTGGTGCTATCAAAAGCCATAACCTCGCACGACTCATATCGAGCAAGGACAAGCTCTGGATGCGCATGGACATGAACGACTGCGGAATCTCAATCCGGTTGTCTATGGGCATGAGATAACAACCATCACTAACCACTTAACCCGTCGCCTTATTCCACCGTCACCGATTTGGCAAGGTTACGTGGCTTATCGACATCCGTGCCTTTTACCAACGCCACGTGATACGACAACAATTGCAGTGGCACGACGTGCAGTACCGGACTAAGCAGTCCATAGTGCTCGGGCAAGCGCAGCACATGCACGCCAGGCTCTTCTTCCACGGCTGAATCCGCATCGGCAAACACATACAGCTCGCCACCGCGGGCGGCGACTTCTTTCAAATTGGACTTCAATTTTTCGAGCAAAGCGTCATTGGGCGCAATGCTGATCACGGGCATGTCTTTATCCACCAGCGCCAGCGGACCGTGCTTTAGCTCACCTGCGGGGTAGCCTTCGGCGTGGATATAAGAGATTTCCTTGAGCTTCAGCGCGCCTTCCAGCGCGATGGGGTAATGCTGGCCACGACCCAGAAACAAGGCATGATGCTTGTTCGCAAATTGAGCGGCCCATGCCTTGATGTCCGTTTCGCCTGCCAGCACTTTTTGCACTGCCACGGGCAGGTGGCGCAATGCAGTCAGGTGCTGCACTTCGGCCTCCGGCGTCAGGCGGCCGACCTGCTTGGCAAGCGTAGCCGCCAGCAAAAACAACGCGGCTAACTGCGTGGTAAACGCCTTGGTTGATGCCACGCCGATTTCAGGACCAGCCCGCGTCAAAAAGCGCAATGCACACTCGCGAACAATCGCGGATTCAGGCACATTGCAAATCGCGAGCGTGCGCTGCATGCCTTGCGCCTTGGCGTGCCGAACTGAGGCCAGCGTATCGGCTGTTTCGCCTGATTGAGAGATCGCAACGACCAGTTGATCCGGATTCGGTACAGATACCCGATAGCGATATTCGCTGGCAATTTCAACGGTGCACGGCACGCCAGCCAACTGCTCTATCCAGTACCGTGCCACCAAGCCTGAGTGATAGCTGGTACCGCATGCCAGAATAAGTACAGATTGAACTCCAGCCAGCAATTCAGGGGCAGCCACGCCAAATAGATTAGGCGTAAAGGTTTGCGCACCGCTGATCATTTCCAGTGTTGCTGCCAAGGCTTGTGGCTGCTCGAAAATTTCTTTTTGCATGTAATGCTGATAATCGCCCAGCTCAACCGCATCGGCAGACAAGCTGCTTTGCGTCACGGGACGCACTACCGCCGTACCACCAGCGCCGACTATTTTGAGCGAGCCTTGTTTTAGCTCAGCACAGTCGCCATCCTCAAGATAAATAATCTGCCGCGTGACTTGCAGTAACGCTGCCGCATCGGACGCCGCGTAGTAACCGTCCTCACCCACGCCGAGCAGCAACGGCGCGCCATGTCGCGCAACGATGATGCGATCCTCGCCCTCCCTGAGCACCGCAATGGCATAAGCGCCTGTCAATCGCGCCGTGGCCAGTTGAACCGCCGCAAACAAGTCTGGCGTGGTTTGCCGCATCTGCTGGATCAGGTGAGCAATCACTTCAGTATCGGTATCTGAAGTAAAGACGTAGCCTTCCGCCATGAGCGCTGCGCGCAGCTCGGCATAATTTTCGATAATGCCGTTATGTACCACCGCCAAGTCAGCCGACACATGCGGATGCGCATTACGCTCACTGGGTACGCCATGCGTGGCCCAACGCGTATGCGAAATGCCCAGATGCGCCGTCCGATCTGCCGCCTGGATTGCGAGTTCTGCCACACGCCCCACACTGCGCAGACGCGTGAGCGTGGGATTCAGCAGTGCCAAGCCGGCTGAATCATAGCCGCGATATTCCAGACGCAGCAAGCCTTCAATCAGAACAGGTACAACGTTGCGCGCGGCAACGGCAGCGACAATGCCACACATGGCTAATCCTTTTTCTGTTTTACGGGGCGCTTCCAGCCAGCAATCGATAGTTGTTTGGCGCGTGAAATGGTCAGTTGATCCGGTGGTGCATTTTTAGTGAGTGTCGTTCCGGCACCAAGGGTTGCGCCACGACCGACCGTCACCGGCGCAACAAGCTGCGTGTCAGAACCAATGAAAACATCGTCTTCGATCACGGTGCGAAATTTATTGGCGCCATCGTAATTGCATGTGATCGTGCCAGCGCCCACATTCACCCGCTGGCCTATGGTGGCGTCTCCTAGGTAAGCCAGATGGTTGGCCTTGGAATGGTCTGCAATGGTGCTGTTTTTAACTTCAACAAAATTGCCGATATGCACGTCCCGGCCAAGTTCAGTACCCGGGCGCAACCGCGCATAGGGACCAATGCGACAATCCGGGCCGACATCGGCATCTTCAATATGGCAAAAAGGCGCAATGACTGCGCCTTCTCCGATGTGGCAATTTTTCAACACGCAGTTTGCACCGATGCGTACGTTATCTGCCAGCGTTACCTGCCCTTCGAATACGTTGTTCGCGTCAATGAACACATCGCGACCGCATGCCAGTTGACCACGTACATCGATGCGTGCCGGATCAGCCAGACTCACGCCCGCGTTAAGCAGGGCATCAGCAACCTTACGTTGATAAATGCGCTCTAAGGCCGCGAGCTGCACTTTACCATTCACCCCTTCAGTTTCCCACGCCACATCAGGCTGCGCCGTCACGACAGGCAAGCCCTCAGCAACGGCCATGGCGACAATATCGGTGAGATAGTATTCGCCCTGCGCATTACGATTGCCCAGTGTCGGCAGCCAGCGAGATAGCGCTTCTGTGGGTGCCACCAGAATGCCGGTGTTGATTTCATGGATCTGGCGTTGCGCGTCGCTGGCGTCTTTCTCTTCAACAATGCACGTCACCTTGCCCGTGCCCGCCTCACGGACAATACGGCCATAACCCTGCGGGTTGTCAAGGTTTGCTGTCAGCAATGCCAAAGCGCCTTGCGTGCTTCCTTTTGCACCTGGTTCACTTTGCGCTCCTTGTACTGCCGCATCAAGCAACCGCTGCAGAGTGGACGTCTGAATCAATGGCACATCGCCATACAACACCAAGGTCAATGAAGGCATCGTCGGAACCAGCTGCGGCATGGCTTGCAATACCGCGTGGCCCGTACCTAGCTGTGGTGACTGATTTACCCAAGTGACATCAGGCGCATTGAGCCTCGCCTGAACTTGCTCACCCCCATGGCCATACACGACGCAAATATGCCCAGCGCCAATTGCGCGAGCCGTATCCAGTACATGGCCAAGTAGCGGCTTGCCCGCCAATGGATGCAGCACCTTGGGTAGCGCAGAATTCATGCGCTTGCCTTGGCCTGCCGCAAGAATGACGACATTGATAACCATGGCGTTGGTATCCAGGTGCGTAGCCAACTTAACGCGGCAAGACGCTTTCGCCCATTAAAAATTCATCCACTGCGCGCGCACATTGGCGTCCCTCGCGGATCGCCCACACCACAAGCGATTGGCCACGCCGTATATCGCCTGCCGCAAACACTCGCGGCACATTGGTGTGATACGCCACATTGCCTTCCGTGTTCGCGCTGGCATTACCACGCGGATCTTTAGCCACGCCAAATGCTTCCAGCACACCGCCAACCGGGCTGACAAATCCCATGGCCAGAAAAGCAAAATCCGCCTGAATCTCGAATTCAGAGCCTGGCACTTCTTGCATCTTGCCGTCTTTCCATTCCAGACGCACGGCATGCACCGCTTTAAGATGGCCACGCAAGGAGCCTGATTCGTGAGCAATAAAGGCTTTGGTGCCGATCGCCCAATCACGCTCACAGCCTTCTTCATGCGACGAAGAGGTGCGTAGCCGCAAAGGCCAATAAGGCCAGGTTAACGCGCCATTTTCTTGCTCAGGGGGGCGTGGCATCAGCTCAATTTGAGTAATGCTCGCTGCCCCATGGCGGTTTGAGGTACCAACGCAATCAGAGCCCGTATCGCCGCCACCAATTACCAGGACATGCTTGCCTTTGACATTGATCGGGTTTTTACGCCCGCCAGCGACTTCCTTGTTTTGCGGGATGAGAAACTCAAGTGCAAAGTGCACGCCCTTGTATTCCCGGCCGGGAATGGGTAAATCACGCGGCACCTCAGACCCTCCCGCCAAGACAACAGCATCAAAATCCTTGCGCAATTGCTCTGGTGTTACAGTTTTTTTCGCATCGCTGTGAATACCTTCGGTCAACTGGGTATTTGTCACCATGATGCCTGTCGCAAATGCCACGCCTTCGGCTTTCATTTGCGCCATGCGCCAGTCAATCAAGCGTTTATCCAGCTTGAAATCTGGAATGCCATAGCGCAGCAAACCGCCGATACGATCGCTTTTCTCAAACACCGTGACCGCGTGACCAACGCGCGCCAATTGCTGCGCTGCTGCCAGACCGGCAGGGCCTGAGCCAACCACAGCAATTTTTTTGCCCGTTTTTTGCGTCGGCGGTTGTGGCACAACCCAGCCATTTTCACCTGCTTTATCGATGATGACACGCTCAATCGACTTGATGCCAACAGGCGTATGCGGAATATTGAGCGTACACGCTTCTTCACATGGGGCCGGACAAATACGGCTGGTAAATTCGGGAAAATTATTCGTTGAATGCAATACTTCAATAGCTCCTTGCCAGTTGCCACGGTAGACCAAATCATTCCAGTCAGGAATGATGTTATTTACCGGGCAGCCCGTATTGCAGAACGGAATGCCGCAATCCATGCATCTTGCTGCCTGAATTTTGGCTTTTTCGTCCGCTAGCCGTGGAATAAATTCCTTGTAAAGCGTAACTCGTTTTGCCACTGGTTCATAAGCTTCAGCAATCCGTTCGTACTCCAAAAACCCGGTGGGCTTACCCATCAAGCAGCCTCTTTCATTTTGGTCGCCGCCATTTCCTTTAATGCACGACGATATTCATGGGGGAAAACTTTCACAAACCGACTCAGCGTTTGCCGCCAGTCAGCGAGCAACATTTTGGCTTGTTCGCTACCGGTCAGCTGAGCATGCTGTTCGATCAGTCGTTTCAGTTGCGCTTCGTCTGCTTCGTCACGATGCCACAGGCCATCTTCTGCTTGCGCATCTGTAGAGAACAAGGCCTCCAACGTCACCACCGATGCATTGCACCGCTGTGCAAACTGGCCATCGACGTCATACACGTAGGCCATGCCGCCGGACATGCCCGCGGCAAAATTGCGTCCCGTGAGCCCGAGGACAACCACTGTGCCACCGGTCATATATTCGCAGCCGTGGTCACCCGTGCCTTCAACAACCGCCGTAGCGCCTGAGTTACGTACAGCAAACCGCTCGCCAGCCACACCGCTGAAAAACGCTTCGCCTTCGGTCGCGCCATACAGCGCGGTATTGCCGACGATGATGTTCTCAGCCGATTTGCCACGGAATGCTTTCGGCGGACGCACAATAATGCGGCCACCGGACAATCCCTTGCCAACATAGTCATTACCTTCGCCGACCAAATCCAGCGTAATGCCACGCGCCAGAAATGCGCCAAAACTCTGCCCTGCGGTGCCAGTCAGATGAATGGAAATGGTGCCGTCTGCTAATCCGGCATGGCCATAGCGCTTGGCGATCTCATGCGACAGCAGGGTGCCAACCGTGCGATTTTGATTTTTGATCGCAGCTTCAATTGTCACTTTGGTCCCATGCTTCAAGGCAGGCGCAGCTTTGCTGATCAACTGGTGATCCAGGGCACGACTCAAACCATGATCTTGCGTTTCACGATGGCACAGCGCGACATCGCTTGAAACTGGCGGCATATAAAAGATGCGCGAAAAATCGAGCCCTTTGGCTTTCCAATGCGCAATGCCCTCGCGCGTATCCAAGAGATCCGCACGACCTACCAGATCTTCAAAGCAACGAATGCCTAATTGCGCCATCAGCTCACGAACTTCTTCGGCGACAAAAAAGAAATAGTTCACCACATGCTCAGGCTGCCCAGAAAACCGTTTGCGTAGTACCGGATCCTGTGTGGCGACACCTACTGGGCAGGTATTCAGATGGCATTTACGCATCATGATGCAGCCTTCGACAACCAAGGGGGCTGTGGCAAACCCAAACTCATCCGCACCGAGCAACGCGGCAATCAACACATCGCGCCCGGTTTTCATCTGGCCGTCAGCCTGCACGCGAATGCGGCCGCGCAGTTTGTTCAGCACCAGCGTCTGCTGCGTTTCCGCCAAGCCGAGTTCCCAAGGCGTGCCGGCATGTTTGATCGAGGAAATAGGTGACGCACCGGTGCCGCCATCGTGGCCAGCGATCACTACGTGGTCCGCCTTGGCTTTAGTCACGCCAGCGGCAACCGTACCCACGCCGACTTCGGACACCAGCTTGACCGACACCGAGGCCACCGGATTCGCATTTTTCAGATCATGTATCAACTGCGCCAGATCTTCAATTGAATAAATATCATGGTGTGGCGGTGGTGAAATCAAACCAACGCCGGGTACCGAGTGGCGCAAAAAGCCAATGTACTCGGAGACTTTGTGTCCCGGCAATTGACCGCCTTCGCCAGGCTTTGCACCTTGCGCCATTTTGATTTGCAATTGATCTGCGTTGCTCAGATATTCTGCCGTGACACCAAATCGACCGGATGCCACTTGCTTGATCGCCGAACGTAAGCTATCACCCTCTTTCAAGGGAATATTCGCCTCCACGCGGCTCGCTCCAACCACGCTGGCCACCGTAGCGCCAGCGCCGACTTTTCCAAAACGACGCGGATCTTCGCCACCTTCGCCGGTATTGGATTTTCCGCCAATACGGTTCATGGCAATCGCCAGGGTTGTATGCGCTTCAGTCGAAATCGATCCGAGCGACATAGCCCCCGTGGCAAACCGCTTGACGATGTCTTTGGCCGATTCAACCTCATTTAAAGGCACCGGCGGGCCCGCAGGATTAAGATCAAACAAACCACGCAATGTCAGGTGACGTTTGCTTTGATCATTAATCAGCCGCGCATATTCTTTATACGTTTCGTACTTTCCAGACCGTGTGGCGTGTTGCAGTTTAGCAATGGCATCGGGTGTCCACATCTGGTCTTCGCCACGGACACGATACGCATACTCACCCCCCGCATCCAAACTATTAGCCAGCACGGGGTCGGCAGAAAAGGCAGCGCGATGGATGCGCACGGCTTCTTCTGCGACCTCCAACAAACCAATGCCTTCAATCTGCGTTGAAGTGCCAGTAAAAAAGTCGCGAATAAACTCGGAATTCAGGCCAATCGCCTCGAAAATCTGCGCGCCACAATAAGACTGATAGGTTGATATGCCCATCTTGGACATGACCTTATTCAGGCCCTTGCCAACCGCTTTGACAAATTTCTTCTGTGCCTCTTTAGCATCTTTGCCTGAAAATTTAGCGATGGTTTCAAGTGCCAACCAAGGGCAAACCGCCTCAGCACCATAACCCGCGAGTAAGGAAAAATGATGCACTTCGCGCACAGAGCCGGAATCAACTACCAGACCAGTGCTGGTACGCAAGCCCTTTTTGATGAGGTGGTGATGCACTGCGGCGCATGCAAGTAAAGCGGGAACAGCTACCCGCTCGGACGACACCGCACGATCCGACAGGACCACAATGTTGTAACCCGCCGCCACGGATTGCTCGGCAGCCGCCGCAAGCTCGGCTAGTGCAACTGCACAACCCGCAGCGCCTCTAGCCACAGGGTAAGTCATATCCAGAACCAGCGATTTGAAGCACCCTTGCGTGGCCTTCTCGATCGAGATCAAGCGCGTGAAATCGTCATCCAAAAGGACGGGCTGCGTCACCTCCAAACAAGGCGTCAGCGATTCGTCATCGCCATTGGCTATACCCATTAAATTAGGTCTTGGGCCAATAAAGCTCGTGAGTGACATCACAATTTCTTCGCGAATGGGATCAATGGGTGGATTAGTCACCTGGGCGAAAAGCTGCTTAAAGTAGCTATAGAAGGGCTTTTCGCGCGAGGACAATACCGGCAACGCAGAATCGTTACCCATGGATCCCGTGGCTTCCTCCCCATTTTCAGCCATCGGCTCAAGGATGAATTTAATATCCTCCTGGGTATAGCCAAATGCCTGCTGGGTATCCAGCAGCGACTCTTTGAGTTTTAGAACCCCTTTTGCATTGACCGACAAGCCTGCCAAGAACAGCCGGGATTCCTTTACCCATTGCCCATAAGGCTGCTCCGTTGCAATCGCATGCTTGAGTTCAGCATCATCAATGATGCGGCCCGCTTCCAGGTCAATGAGAAACATTTTCCCTGGTTGCAGGCGCCATTTTTTGACAATTTTTTCTTCAGGGAAGGTCAGCACACCCATTTCGGATGCCATCAGCACTATGTCATCATCGGTTATCAGATAGCGCGCCGGACGCAAGCCATTTCGATCCAGCGTTGCGCCAATCTGGCGACCATCCGTGAACGCGACAGCAGCAGGGCCATCCCAGGGCTCCATGAGGGGCGCATGGAATTCATAAAAAGCGCGGCGCTCTTCATCAATCAAGCCGTTGCTTGCCCATGCTTCGGGGATCAGCATCATCATGGCATGTGGCAGGGAATACCCGCCCATAACCAGCAGTTCCAAGGCATTATCAAAACTTGCCGAATCCGATTGGCCATCAATGATCAACGGCCACAGTTTTTTGAGATCGTCACCCAGCCATTTCGATCTCATCGCTCCCTGCCGTGCAGCCATCCAATTGATATTGCCACGCACCGTGTTGATTTCACCATTGTGCGCAATCATGCGGAACGGATGCGCAAGATCCCACGTAGGAAACGTATTGGTTGAAAAGCGCTGATGCACCAAAGCGATGGCAGACACCAGGCGCTCGTCCTGCAGATCAATGAAATAACTGCCCACTTGGTCGGCGAGCAGCATGCCTTTGTAAACGATGGTCCGCGAGGATAATGACGCAATATAAAACTGGTTGATATCGCCTAGCTTTAATCGGCGGACTTCATGCTCAACGCGCTTTCTAATGACAAAAAGCTTGCGCTCAAACGCCTCTTGATCGGGGCACTCATCACTACGTCTGATGAACACTTGACGCACTACGGGTTCAATATCTTTAGCGGCTTGGGCAAGCCCCGAATTATCTCGAGGTACATCGCGCCAACCCAAATAATCTTGCCCCTCTTCATGAATAACACGCGCCATGACAGATTCGCACGCGGCACGCCCGTTGGTTGACTGCGGCAAAAACACATTGCCACAGGCATATTCCCCGGCTGCGGGGAGTGCAATATCCTGAACCAATGCTTCTTCGCGCAAGAAAAGATCGGGTAGTTGAAGCAAAATCCCTGCACCATCGCCCAACAGGGGGTCATATCCCGTAGCACCGCGGTGCTCAAGGTTACTAAGTATCTGTAAACCCTGCTTGACAATCGCATGGCTTTTGCAGTTTTTAATATGGGCCACGAAACCGACACCACAGGCATCGTGCTCTCGGATAGGGTCGTAAAGCCCTTGGCGCTGGGGGAATACCATCTTGTCATTCCTCGGAAATGCAGTCGGCGAAAAAGCGGGGGAATCTGCTCCCCAGCCTTGGATAGACCGTCTTTAAAAAAGGCGGCGGAACTGACAAATATACCGGCAAAACCCCTCGAACTCAATATGCCCAAGTACAAAAATCGTTTTTATTCATCACCTACTAAAAATAATCGTCGATGCTCTTTTACAGCGTAACGGTCAGTCATTCCAGCGATATAGTCCGCCGTTGCACGAGATAAATCTTCTGTCGCGGCAATTTGCTGGTATTGCGGTGGCAGCAAGCGCGGTTCCGCCATAAAAGCGGTGAAAAGCTCGCGAATAATGCGCTGTGCTTTTGTTGTCATGCGCACCACTTGATAGTGGCGGTAAAGCTGTTCGCGCAGAAACGTTTTCAGCGCTCGATTCTCGGCGTACATGGATTCCGAAAACCCGATCAGTACCGGTGCAACAAGGATATCCTGCAATGTCCTGGGTGTCGCCTGGGCAATTCGCCGGCCAGACTCATTAAGTAAATCAGTCACTTGCGCATCAATAATACGTCGAATGGTTTCATGAATCCGTCGTCGGCCGGTGATGCCAGGAAAAACCTCGTCAACTTCGGCAAGATAGCGGCTGAACAGGCTAACGTCTTGCAACTGCTCCAAGGTGATAAACCCCGAGCGCAAGCCATCGTCAACATCGTGGTTGTTATACGCGATTTCATCCGCAAGATTGCATATTTGCGCTTCAAGCGAAGGTTGTTGCCCCTTTAAAAACCGCTGACCCAGCTCGCCCAGGGTACGCGCATGGGCAGGCGAACAGTGCTTGAGGATGCCTTCACGCGTTTCAAACATGAGATTCAAGCCATCAAATCTGCCGTAATGCTGCTCTAACTGTTCAACGATACGTAGCGACTGGAGGTTATGCTCAAATCCCCCGTACCCCTGCATGCATTCATTTAATGCATCTTGTCCTGCGTGGCCAAAAGGGGTATGGCCTAGATCATGCGCCAAGGAAATCGCTTCTGCCAAATCATCATTCAAGCGTAACGCCCGGGCAATTGAACGCGCAATTTGGGCAACCTCGATGCTGTGTGTCAGCCGTGTACGAAATAGATCGCCTTCGTGATTCACAAAAACCTGGGTTTTATATTCAAGTCGTCGAAAGGCGGTGGAATGCACAATGCGGTCGCGATCACGCTGAAACTCGCTGCGCGCATTGGGCCGTGGTTCGTTTATTTCGCGTCCCCGACTCGCCACATCGGTTACCGCATATAAAGCAAGCTCACTCATGGCAACACGCGTTTATAGTTGCAAGGATGTCCGCATGCCCCGCATCGCTGGTGGTGACAGCACTTCCCATGGATTTAAGCAACACTAACCGCATGCGCCCATCGACCACTTTTTTGTCATGCGACATGAATTCAAGATACTGCTCGGCACCCAGCACGGGGCCGCATACCGGCAGGCCAGCACGCTGCAAAATATCCCGCACGCGATCAACATCAGCCTCTGATAACCAGCCCAGACGGCGCGATAATTCTGCTGCCATCACTGTCCCGGCAGCCACCGCTTCACCATGCAGCCAGTTGCCATACCCCATGCCGGACTCTATGGCATGGCCAAAAGTATGGCCTAGATTGAGTAAGGCGCGGCCGCCTTCTTTAGCGGTTTCAAACTCGTCATCCGCCACCACCTCCGCTTTATTACGGCAGGATCGTTCAATAGCGTAGGCCAGCGCCTCATCATCTCGCCCCACGAGGCTATCCATATTGGCTTCAAGCCATTCCAGAAATGGCAGATCGCGTATCAAGCCATATTTGATCACTTCGGCCAGCCCCGCCGAAAGCTCGCGCGCGGGTAAAGATCGCAAAGTGCGCGTGTCCGCCACAACCAGCTTGGGTTGCCAGAAAGCGCCCACCATATTCTTGCCACGCGGATGATTGATGCCCGTTTTTCCACCCACCGATGAATCCACTTGCGATAGCAAGGTGGTGGGAATTTGTATAAAAGGCACCCCTCGTTGATAGGTCGCTGCAGCAAACCCCGCAAGATCACCGATCACGCCCCCCCCCAATGCGATCAACGTCGTACCGCGGTCGCAACGCGCGGCTAACAAGCCATCATAAATCGCGTTGAGAGATTCCCAATTCTTGAATTTTTCACCATCGGGCAGAATAATCGCCGTCACACCAACGCCGACTTTTTCCAGCGAGGTAACCACAGTGCTCAAGTAGAGCGGGGCAACGGTTGTGTTGCTAATCACTGCAACTCGCGGCCCGCGCAAATAGGGTTGTAGATTTTCTGCACTTTGCAGCAAATCGTTACCGATCAAAATCGGATAGCTACGCTCGGCTAAAGCTAAGTTCAAGCAGCGCATCGTTTGCGTAACTCCCGTTCAACTTGTGCCACCAGGTAAGAAACACTACCACCGCCGCTGGTCATCACCAGATCGGCTATATCCTGATAAACAGGGTCGCGCTGTGTGAACAACTCTTCAATTCTCATCATGGGATTCGCTACCTGGAGTAGCGGGCGGTTTGCATCATGGCGCGTTCGATCAAACAGAATGCGCGGCGCTACCCGAAGATAAACAACCAGCCCGCTTTTTTTTATCGCCTCGCAATTTTCCTGTCTAAGAACCGCACCACCACCCGTGGCCACAATCAGGTTGGATTGCCTGGCTAGATCAGCGATTACGCGGGCCTCTTGCTCACGAAAGCTCGCTTCGCCTTCAGTCTCGAAAATCGCCGAAATCTTGACGCCCGCACGCACTTCAATTTCATGGTCAGCATCAATAAACTGGCGGTGCAGACGACGTGCCAACTGCCTGCCTACCGTTGTTTTTCCGGCACCAGGCATGCCCACCAGATAAATGTTATCGCTCGAATTCACCGTTGAATTGTATCAGCGGCACCCACACAAGCTGTAAAGAGCCATTAAAGCGGCTCTTTACAGTTACTGCCGTGAGGCCAAGTTATCGTTGTGCTAAAGAGTCCGTCACGATACGCGGCGTAACAAATATCAACAACTCAGAACGATTTTGCTGGCGGGTTTTAGCTTTGAACAGAAAACCCACATATGGCAAATCACCCAAGACTGGCACACGCTCTTCGGAGCTGATGTCATTATCCCGGGCAAACCCGCCAATAACCACCGTGCCGCCATTTTCGACGATTACATTGGTATTCAATGTGTTGGTATCCAGGCTACCTGTCGTGACATTGGTGATCGTGCCTTTCTCAATCTTCAACTCCATGCTGATTTTGTTATCCGGCGTGATCGACGGGGTAACCTCTAAAGTCAGCGGTGCGGAATAGGTCTGATAAATAGGCAAACCCGTTTGGGCATTGACTCCCACTAATAAAGTTACCTGTTGTGTGTTGTTGATTTTTGCACTCTTACGGTTTTGCGTCACTACGCGCGGTGCAGAAACTGTTTTGTTTTTATCATCCGCCTCTGCTGCCAAAAGCTCCAGGGAAAGCAACCGGGTCGCGGCATTATTGAACAGCATCAGATTGATCGCTGTAGTGCCATTGGCCGTGAAATTAGTACCGAACCCTTGTGTCGTGGTGCGGATTAAGGAGGGCGTTGCAGGTGCACCAAATGCATTGACATTACTAAACCCACCGCTACTTGCAGTGCCCAATGAAGCTTTAACACCGCCGCCAAGCGAGGTGACCGCGTTGCCAAAATACTTTAAGCGCACCCCCAAAGCGGTTGAAAAACCCGTTGATGCCTCTACGATGCGGGCCTCAATCATGACTTGCTTAGGAGCAAGATCAATCTCACGGAGTATTAATCGAACACGATCCACAACTTCAGCAATGTCCGTAATAAAAAGCTTGTTGCTCGGCACGTGCACATTTAAGCTTCCACGTGAACTCAACACCCCCGTCAAACGACCCGTTTTTTCAGCGGCTATTCCGGACTTTATAGTGCCACTAGCGGTGCCGTTATAGCTACCACCACCTTCTTGACTGGCGGCTTGACCTGCATACTGTGTTACATGGTCGCCACCTGCAGATTGTCCTCCGCTAATTTCTCTGCGTGCATTTGCTCCACCGCTATCACCAAGCAGCAGCAAATCTCGGACTTCGACCGCTTTTGCATAATTTAATTCAAAAGTCTCCGAAACAAGGGGCGCTGTTTCGTCGCGCCTCGCTTTTTCTTCAGCCGTCTGCATCTCCTGCTGCTGCAACAAATTACGGTCACCAAACTTCACTAGCTCCGGTTTAACTCGCATACCTGCATTAATTTGGGTCAAAATAATTTCAAGAGCAAGATCATATGGAACGTTTTCCAAGTTAGCTGTAACCGTTCTGCCATTCAGTGACGAATCAATAATCACGTTCTTGCCTGACATTTCAGCCAATGTACGTAAAACCATTGCAGCCTCAGCATTATAAAAATTGATTGAAACTTTTTGCCCCTCCTGTCCCGACTGTACTAATTTATTTGCATCATCAACGGGTAGCGGCTTAACTTCTATAGTCAGCTGATTATTACTTACATGTGCCTGGTGAAACCAACGCCCATGAGCCTGAGCACCGACTTGAATATCTATCAGAGTTAGATCACCCTCTGCCCGCGAAGAAATTGTTTGCACCGGGGTAGAAAAGTCCGTAACATCGCGACGATTTTGTAGCCTTTCGGGCAGTTCAACGCCTCGCAACTTTACAGATAGCATGTTTCCTGATTGACGCACATCAACCGGCACTGAACCATCCGTCAAATCGACCAAAATCACTGCCTCGCCCTCACTACCCCGGCGGAATGTCACATCACGAACTACTGCATTATTTGCAGCAAATGTCGCCAGCTTGGGCGCTACAGGCTGATAGATACTGGGGGCTGCTTCCTGGCCCGTCGCCACGGTTTGTGTCTGCAATTTGATAAACAGAACGTCGCCAACAATCTCTGTTGAAAATTTGGTTGGACGATAAAGATTTAACACTAATCGTGTTAGCTTTTCGGTTTGTACAAGGTTAAGGCTTTTTAAATCGCCTACAACCACTTTCTGCGCTGCCTGCCCCGACTGGTTTTCGGTTTCAGGGAAATCAAAAACCACACGTGGCGGTTCAACCACGCTCCAGTTTCCCGGCAAAGACTTCAAGGGCGACGCCATCTGTACCTTGAGCAAAACCTGATCACCCTCATGGCGCACCTGAATTTGCTTGATCGCATTTTCAAACGCTGCTGCAGCTCCGCACAAACCAAACCAGAAACACGCCAAGGCAAACGCGAAAAGATGTGTTTTTTTCATTGAGAACCCCCTTCTTTCGGCACGGAAAGAGTTTTTTCTTGCTCGATCCATACGCCATTAATATCTCGGACAGTTTCGCGCACGGTGACACCATCCTTTTTAATTGCCACAATCTTTCCAAAACTCTGACCGATGTACTCTCCCACAACAACGTTTTTTGGTTTATTCGGAGGAGGTGTCTGAATCAAGGCGTAAGGCTTTGAACCAGATAAAATCACGCCAACGACTTTCAAGTCTTCCAGCGGAAAGCTTTCCAGCGGCTGCAGTGGACGATTTCGATCGGGTGCTGTTTTATCGACGGTTGCATCGATAGTAACGATTTTTCCCGCAACAAAAGGGGATAGCAAAGTTTCTGCCTCATAGGCCACAGGAGGAAAGGGTTTAATTTCCGGCAAACGCGGCACTCTACCGCGCATATCTTTCGCCTGCTCCTGCATCCACTCTTTGATGTCCTGATTCTCTTCAGAAGCACAACCAAACAAGAACACGCAGCTAGATAATAAAATCAAAAGGAGTCTCATTGGTTCCCTCCTTTGTTCGCTTTTTTCTTCCTGGCTAGTTCTTCATCATCGAGATAACGGAAAGTTTTTGCGGTCGCCTTAAGAACAAGCACACCTTCTTTAGGGCCAGTGGTCAGATTAATGTCATTCAGTGTCACTATCCGCGGTAACTTGGCAATATCCCCAGTAAAAGCACCGATATCATGATAGCCGCCGATCAGATTCAGCGTGATAGGTACTTCCGCATAAAATTCCTTGGTGGCTTCCCCGCCCGGCTTGAATAGCTCGACGGACAAACCCCTGCCCTGCGCTGCCTTATTGATATCCACTAACAAGTCACCCATCTCGGAACGATTAGGTAACTGCTTTAACAATGCGCCGAATGATCGATCGATTTCAGCTAACTGCCGACGATACTCTTCAAGATTTATCGACTGATTTTTCTTACTAAGCCAATCATCTTTCAGGCTTACTTCTTGGACTTTTTGGCCATCCAGTTCTTCTAGCTGGCTACTCCAGCCAAACCACCACGCCGCACCGAGAAGGGCTAAAAACAATCCCAGCAAAGTAACGACACGCGGGGCAAGTGGCCATAGTCCCGGATCTTGAGGATCAATTGTTTTGAAATCCTCGACTATTTGATGGAAGTCAATTAGCGGCCCCTTAGGTTTCGCAGGCAAAGTCACAGCTGAGCTTGCCACAGGCATATGCCCTACCCCGGCTTTTTTAAAAGCGAAAGGAAGCTTCATCTTTTAGCTCCCTTGGACGATTCAACATCAGTTAGTTGTCGCGTTATGAATGTATTCACACTGAACGCATTTAACCGGCGATTACCCACTACTTCAGCCTTGGTTTCGATTAGCGTTGAATTTTCCAGCAGTGGCGACTCGTCAAGATTATTCATTAACGTCGTGATTCGCGCATTAGACTGCGCCACCCCGGTGATGGCAATCTTCTGTTCAGTTTGCGTCAGAGTACGCAGATAAATACCTTCCGGCACCCGCTTGGCAAGCTCGTTAAAGAGGTGCACCATTTCTGTTCGATTGGCTTGCAGGGCTTCAATCACTCGCTTTCGAGCCAACAAGGAATCAGTTTGGCTTTTAAGCTTTTTAATTTCGGCAATATCCTTGTCCAGAAGAGCAATTTCGGATTTGAGAAATTCATTCTTACTCATCTGTACATCAATTTGCCGATTGATGATGCTAAAACCCAAAAACCAGATGACCCCGACTAAAACCGTTGTTAATCCCATCAAGACATAAAACTGTTGGCGTCTCGCTCGACGAGCCTCTTCACGATGGGGAAGCAGGTTTATCTTGATCATTGGTCAAACTTCCTCAAGGCAAGACCACAAGCTACGAGCAATGAAGGTGCATCCATTGCTAATTGCTTGGCACGAATACGCGGTGATATCGCCATACCGGCGAATGGATCAGCCAGCAGTGTATTGACACCTGTTTGCTGCCTAATGCTATCGACTACCCCGGGAACGAGAACTGAGCCTCCTGCCAGAATAATGTGATGAACCTCATTGTGCGGGGTCGATGTGAAAAAAAACTGCAGCGCACGTGCAACCTCCTGGGCCATCGTCGTAACAAACGGATGAAGTATTTCTGCTGCGTAATTATCAGGAGGCGTTCCCGAGCATTTCATCAACTCAGCCTCAGCGGGACTCACACCATAGATGCGAACAATGTCATCGGTCAGCTGCATACCACCAAACGCCTGCTCGCGGACATATAGCTGGGCCTCATTCTGCATGACAGTAACTTTCATTACCGCAGCCCCGACATCAATCAGTGCAATGATTTGCCCTTGTCCATTTTGCGGAAGCTGATTGAGCACCAGCTCATAGGCGGCCTGAATCGCGTAAGCCTCAATATCAATGACTACGGGCTTTAATCCGGCCATTTCGGCTACAGCGACTCGATCCTCAACCCGCTCTTTACGCGATGCGGCAAGCAGCACCTCGACGTCATCCGGATTATTAGGTGAGGGACCGATAATCTGAAAATCCAGATTGACCTCTTCCAGCGCAAAAGGCAGATATTGATTAGCCTCGGATTCCACCTGGATTTCCATTTCCTGCTCACGTAGATTGGCAGGGAGCATAATCTTTTTAGTGATGACCGCAGCAGTTGGCAACGCTAAAGCGACATTCCGCGTACTCGTGCCCAACTTGGTCCAGCAGCGCACAAGGGCATTTGACACCGCCTCTAGCTCGGCCATATTGCCGTCAACAACGGCATCTCTTGGCAAGGGCTCGATGACATAACGCTCTACACGGGGAACACCCTTCCCGGCATCAACTAACTCGACCATTCTGATCGACGTTGAACCAATGTCCACACCAATCAAAGGGCGCAGATTGGGGTTGAAAATAGTTTTCAGCGAAGAGATATCTATCTGCAACACTTTTCCTTTGAAAATAAAGCCCTATGAGAAATACACATAATCTACTTTAAATCCTAACAGCAACCATATCACCTGTAAAGAAAAATATCATCATGCTTTGTAGCTTCGAGCTTTTCCGTGCGTGACTATAATGCACAACATCAAACATTACACATTCAGCCCCATTTATTTTGTCATTCTTATCTGCTCTTTCACTTGACCGCTGGACGCTACGCATCCCGCTCATTATTGGTGGCGTCCTGCTGGGTACTGCTGCCCTAATCGGCATTGTGCTGATTCTTGCCTACCCTCAGCTTCCTTCGCTTGAGGCCGTAACTGATTACCGCCCCAAAATACCACTGCGCATTTATTCAAGTGATGGCTACTTGATCGGCGAATTTGGTGAAGAACGACGTGATTTTGTCCGTATTGAGGCTGTCCCCACAGTCATGAAGCAGGCAATTCTTGCTGCCGAAGATGACCGTTTTTACAAACACCCTGGCGTCGACACAATGGGGGTATTGCGTGCAGCGTTTGCCAATTTAGTCAGTGGTGGTAAACGGCAAGGGGCTTCCACGCTCACCATGCAAGTGGCACGCAACTTTTTTCTTTCCAGTGAAAAAACACTGACTCGCAAGCTCTATGAAGCCCTTTTGGCGATCAAAATTGAGCACAGCTTGAGCAAAGATGAAATTTTCCAGCTTTATGTCAACCAGATTTATCTTGGACAACGCGCCTACGGATTCTCATCCGCAGCACAGATTTACTTTGGCAAACCATTAAAAGACATTACCATCGCTGAAGCTGCCATGCTGGGCGGCCTACCCAAAGCACCCTCTACATATAATCCCGTGGCTAACCCCAAGCGTGCCCAGTTAAGACAGCGCTACGTGTTGCACCGAATGCTTGAGCTCGGCTTCATTAATGCAGCCCAATTAAAAGAAGCTCAAGAAGAGGTATTGAAGGTAAAACGCAACCCCAATGAGTTTGCTTTGCATGCCGATTACGTCGCCGAAATGGCGCGACAGATTACGGCTGAACGCTTCCCCGGCGACATTTACAGTAGTGGTTATCGCGTCATCACCACCATCACCCTCAATGACCAACAGGCAGCCTATCGCAGCCTGCGTAAAAATGTCCTCGACTACGACAAGCGTCATGGCTATCGGGGTGCCGAAACTTATGTCGACCTAACGGCTATTGCTCCCGACCAAGATGAAACGCTGGAGGATTTACTCAGTGATTTTGCCAGCAGTGACGACCTGCTGCCGGCACTCGTTCTGGCCGCCTCGCCCAAAAATATTCACGCCATTTTGCGTAGCGGTGAAATTGTAAACGTCCATGATGATGGCCTGAAATTTGCCGCCCACATGCTGGATGATAAAGCCTCACCAAATAAGCGCATACGCCGTGGTGCCGTCATTCGCGTACAAAAAACTGATAAAGGCTGGCAGATACTCCAGCTGCCGGACGTACAAGCCGCCTTTGTCGCTGCCAGTCCTGTTGATGGCGCTATCCGCGCGCTGGTGGGTGGCTTTGATTTCAATCAAACCAAATTCAACCATGTCACCCAAGCCTGGCGCCAGCCTGGATCGAGCTTCAAACCTTTCATTTACTCGGCTTCTCTGGAAAAAGGCTACACACCCGCCTCGGTATTTCCTGACGAGCCCCTGTCCGTCTCTGCCGACGAAACAGGCTCTCAAGTTTGGGAACCAAAAAATTACGATGGCAAATATGAAGGCCCGATGACGTTACGTACTGCCTTGGCAAAATCCAAAAACATGGTGTCGATTCGGTTATTGCGTGCCATTGGCGCCCGCTATGCGCAAGACTACATCACGCGCTTTGGCTTTGATGCCGAAAAACACCCGCCCTATCTCACCATGGCCCTGGGCGCTGGCATGGTCACCCCATGGCAACAACTTGTAGGTTACTCAGTGTTTGCCAATGGTGGTTATCGCATTGCTCCATACATCGTGCGCCAAATTCTTGATGGCAAAGGTAACGTTCTCGCCAATACACAGCCAACAATCGCCGGTGACGAATCGCTACGCGTGATCGATGCCCGTAATGCCTGGCTCATGGATAGCATGATGCACGACGTGGTTCGTCGCGGCACGGCGACCCATGCCGCAGTTGCTTTAAAGCGCAGCGACCTAGCCGGTAAAACCGGCACGACTAACGACTACATCGATGCGTGGTTCTGCGGTTATCAACCCACCGTCGTGGGTATTGCCTGGATGGGCTTCGATTCGCCAAAACGTCTGGGTAACGGAGAAACAGGCGGAGCCGCTGCGCTACCTATATGGATTGGTTACATGGAGCAAGCCCTCAAAGGGATACCTGAAAGCTGGCCGGAAACGCCTGCAGGGATGCTCTCAGTCACGGCTAGAGACCCTTCCGGCAAGGAAATAAACGAAATGGTATACAGCGAGCATCTACCGTCGGCCCCAGAGGACGCCGCCCCAACAGAGGCACAACAACTTCCTGCACCGGTAGAAGAAGCAAAACCCAAAGCTGTAATACAGCCACCTCACTAAAAAACAGAGGGCGACAATGACAATAGCGGGCCAGACTGATTACAAATTTATCTCGGTTCCCGTTTGCTCGGACAATACGCGCGCAATAGCTGCCCATAATTTTTCGCCATCGCGGGTGGCTAGCCAATCGCCATCCTGCGGCCGGAAGTGATAGCCGCCCGATTTTGCCGCTATCCAAATTTCACGTGCCGCCGTGTGCCGGTTAATAATAATTTTCGACCCATTGGCGCATTCAATTTCAATCACGCCACCGGGTTTGGTCTCCACATCAAAATCCGCTACAGCGCTCTCACTAATGGCTTCAAGCGCTGCTTCAAGGCGTGTTAATTCCTGATCTGCCCGCTGTATAAATTCCTGCTCATCCATCGCGTGTTACCATCCTTTATCCGTTTTTAACCATCTCTGCTATGCGTACTTTGCTCGCCATTTTGATGCTGCCCCTGCTTGCTGCTTGCGGCACAAAAACACCCCTGAAACTCCCGCCCACAACTACTGCGCAGGTCGCCCATGACACTGTCGTTAGTAAAGTCCGTGAAAACTTGTTTCGCGCCGCATCACCATCCATTACGGTGCGGGGAGTATTTTTTGCTCGACTGCCTGGTAGCGCACTGGCTTCATCAAAGCCAATTTTTCTTCATCGCAATCATAACAACAATGTGGCAGAGCCTGCACAATGCGCTTGACTACACCGCATCCCGATGGCCTCTTTATCGAGAGCGTCGCACTCACTGATATTGCCGCCCACTTTGGTACCCCGTGCTACGTCTACTCGCGTGCTGCCCTCGCCGCTGCTTATGCCGGATACCGCAATGCGCTGGACGCGCAAGGTTTTAGCAGTCGCGCGGTGATCTGCTACGCCGTCAAGGCTAACTCCAGCTTGGCCATTTTGAATCTTTTCGCAAGCCTTGGCGCCGGATTCGATATCGTTTCCGGCGGCGAGTTGGCGCGCGTAATTGCGGCGGGCGGCAAAGCCGAGAAAATCGTGTTTTCGGGCGTCGGCAAATCGCGTGAAGAAATGCGTGCGGCCCTTGCCGCCGGAATTCACTGTTTCAATGTTGAATCAGCCAGCGAGCTGACTCAACTCAATGCCGTTGCGGGTGAGTTGAACACACGTGCACCGATCTCCCTGCGCGTAAATCCCAACGTTGATCCGAAAACTCACCCCTATATTTCCACAGGCCTGAAAAGCGCAAAATTCGGCATCGCCATTGATGTTGCCTTCGCGCTCTATCAATATGCCGCTTCGCTGCCACATCTTGCGGTGAAAGGTATCGACTGCCATATCGGCTCACAACTGCTCGACCCCGCCCCCGCAGCCGAAGCCATCGATAAAGTACTCGCGCTGGTTGATCAACTCGCCATGGCAAACATTCCGCTGACACATATTGATATCGGCGGCGGCATGGGCATTCAGTATCATCCGGATGAACCAGCGCCCTCGGTCGCCGATTACCTGGCGCCGATTCTGGAAAAACTATCTGGCCGGAATGAGTGCTTGATATTGGAACCCGGCCGCTCGCTGGTAGGCAATGCAGGTCTGCTACTGACTCAAGTGATGGTCTTGAAACCGGGCGAAGAAAAAAACTTTGCCATTGTCGATGCGGCAATGAACGATCTCATGAGGCCTGCGCTCTATGATGCTTATCATGAGATTGTAAAAGTTATGCGCAGCGGTATCCAGTCGGACGGCGCGGGTGATACGGCGCAAACTACCGAACAACGCTGGGAAATCGTCGGCCCGGTATGCGAATCGGGTGATTTTCTCGGGCATGATCGTGCCCTGGCATTGGCCGAAGGCGACCTGCTTGCGATTCTCTCCGCCGGAGCCTATGGCATGGCGATGGCATCCAACTACAATACCCGGCCACGCGCGGCTGAGGTGATGGTTGATGGCAATAAAGTTCACCTCATTCGCCGCCGTGAAGAAGTGGCCGAGCTTTTCGCGCTGGAATCGGTTTTGCCCGCCAAATCTGCCTGAATCTAATCCCTGTAAAACCACTGTATCTTTCTTGCGCCAGGCCGGCTACTGAGCTTGGCGCGATCTCAACCCGACACTGGCCAAGGCACACAAAACACAGGCAATCGCTGCGCCGGAAGGTAAATCCCACCAAGCGGAAGCAGCCAGGCCCAGTGCATAACCCAGCGCGCCGATGCCATACGCGAAACGCAGGCCCCGCCGCCCTTCACGTCCCCTGCTGGCGATAGCAGGTGCAATCAAGCTGGTGAATACCAGAAACACGCCCACCAGTTGCACGGAAAATGTCACCGTCAAGGCAAACAGCAGATAGAAACCACCATCGCCAAAGCGCTGCCGCAGGGCAAACCAGAACACCAAAATGGCTGCATAAATCACTGCGGGCAGCGCCAGTTGCGACCAATTCACCCAGAGTATTTGTCCTGCCAGCATATCCTTGAGATGCTCGCCGCCATGCGGGTTATGTGCCAGCAACAGAATACCGGCGGACGCCGCGAAAACGAATAGCAGGCCGATCAGCGCTTCCTGTATTTCCGGCCAGCGCTTGCCGCTCCAGGTCAGCAACATCGCGCCAGCGCAGGCAGCGGCGGCAGCGGTGAGTTGTGTCGCCGGGTCGACAGTTGCTTCGCTATGGCTCCATTCCAGCATTTTTGCCAGCATCACGCCTAATCCCGCGACTTGCGCAATGGCGAGATCAATGAAAATGATGCCGCGCTTTAACACCTCGCGACCGAGCGGCACATGCGTAGCCAACACCAGCAGCCCGGCTGCAAACGGGGCGGCCAGCAGGCTCCAGTCAAACTCGTTCATTTGTTTGCCCTCAACAATTGCGCCAGCGTGTCATCAAAAAAGCTGAACAAATCCCTGGCCTGGTCGCTGCCGCCCACGGTGAAGGGCAGCACGACGCCCGGGATATGCGCATGCTCGCTGAACCACTCGGTAGGCTGCGGCGAATTCCATGCTGCGCGTATCACCATGCGCGGCTTTTGGGTGGTGACATCATTCATGACCTGGGCAAGATAAGACACCGCCGGTTCAACGCCGGGCTTGGGTTCCAGCGTGGCCACCTCAAGGATGCCCAGCCAGTCATAAAGATAGGGAAAGGCCTTATGTTGAGTGACGACACGCATGCCGCGTAGCGGTGCCGCGCTGGCTTCCCATTTCGCCATCGCTGCCTTCCAGCGCTCGGCAAAGTGCTTGAAATTGGCTTGATATTCATTGGCATTGATCGCATCGAGTTGCGCCATGCGCGCGACGAGCGCCTCGCCCACTTTCAGGATATTGCGCGGGTCGGTCTGGATATGCGGATTGCCGCCCGCATGCACGTCGCCATCGGCACGATCAAGACGGGCTGGCACTTCGAGCATGCGCACGGCGCGCGCCGCTTCGAAATTGCCCGGCTGGCCGGGCTGCACACGCGGATTGCCCGAGTTGCGCAAGATCACTGGCAGCCAACCCACCTCCAGCTCCGCACCGGTAGCCACCACCAGATCCGCATTGCGCGCGCGGGCGATCAGCGATGGCCTGGCTTCAACATGATGCGGGTCTTGCAAACCACCTGTCGCGATAAACACATCGGCATGCTTGCCGCCGATCTCCTTAACTAGCGCGCCCCATTCGGGAACCGTAGCGAACACGTTGAGTTCAGCGTGAGCTGCCAGAGAAAGCAAGCTGAACAATGCAAAAACAAGTCGTTTCATTTTTAGCTCCAATTAAAAAGCGTGCGCGCCATGCGCACCCAGACTAAAGATGTATTGCAGGAACAACTGGTTATCCGTCGCGCCGATGCCTGAATCATCGCGCGCCCACTGCAAACGGAAACGCGTGAATTCGCTCGGGCTGTAATCGAGCATGGCGGTGTTTCGTTTTGGATCATGCGCGGCCAACTGCGGGAAATCGGCAAAGCTGAGCATGCCACTATTGATGAGGCCAATATTCACCGTGCCGGACTTCAACCCATCATGCCGCAAGCCGACGCGCCAATGTGGCATGAACTGATAGACGCCCTGCACATACCAGCCGCTCTGATCGGTTTCAAAACCAGCCGCGCAGCCGCCGCAAGCACCTGCAGTTGAGTTACTTGCCAATGTGCCATCCTCACGGCGTTTGAAATACTCGCCCTGCAACTTGAAGTTGTTCACCGTGCTGTTGCCGTTCGGCGACCATTTCCAGATGCCATCTGCTACCCACGTACGGCTCTTGCCGCTGAAGCGATTGCTGACGGTTGTGCCCGTGCTGTCGGTATCATCAAAGCTGCGGTCTTTGGGCGAGCTGCCCAGCCACGACAGCCCAACGCGCCAGGCATTGCTGATGCCCACGTCGCCGCCCATATGCGCGAATACGGCGCCTTGCGAGACGCCATTCTTGTTGTTGCCGGCTCCCGGAAACGTGCGTCCGCGGCCGACTTCCGCGCCAAACTCGAGGAACAAATCCGTCGGCGCGAGCCATCTGACTTGCACGCCATCATCACCTAACTGGTTGCCAAGGAAGGCCTTGTACGCCAGCGGCGCATCGGCAAAATCCCAGGCGTGGGAATGTTGTTCATTCATGTAGCCGATTCCAGAGAAGAAACGGCCACCCTTGAAGCTGAACCCATTGCCCAGACCGAGGCTCTCAAAGGTGGCATTTTCCACATTGACACCGCCTTCCGGTGCCAGCGCCAGAATCGCCGTGCCACGCCAATTGGGGTCGATATTGGCGGACAGGACGAGTTCCGATTCGCCCAGACTGAAGCCGCGCGCACCGGGGCTGACCTCGCCCAGTGTGGGCACAAAACCGGTGATCTGGTAGGCGTTCGGATCCTGCTTCAGGTTGTTGTAAGACCCTTGCAGGATCATCGACACCTCGGGGTTGAAACTGTTGCTCTGCGTGGACGCGGCCGCTTGCTGAACCGTGTTTTGCTGAACCGCCGCCTGTTGCGCAACCGTCTGCGCGCTATCAGCCTTAGATTCGGCCTTGATCAAGCGCGCCTCGAGCGCATTGATGCGTTGTTCATACGCCTGGCGCATTTGCGCGATTTCTTCGCGCAGGGCTTTTAAGTCATTGTCTGCCGCCTGTGCGGGCAGGCTGGCCAGCACGCCGCAGGCGGCCAGCACGAATAAAGATGCTCGATACATGTGTCACTCCTCGAAAATTGACAGGGCGCGCCAGCGACAAACCACTGGCGCAATAAAACAAGGTCAATCCAGGAGCAAAGGCGGGGCGCGGCTAAGATAAGCGGCGAGGAGAGGAAAAGTCGGCGCTGGCGATACGGTGAATCCGATAAAAAACGCGGGTATAGCGGCCATTGGCAACCATGGACCAGTCGCAGGAGGCGCCGCATGGAAGCCGCTAAAAGCAACGCACGCAGCGCACGGATGCAGCCCTGAATGCTGCGGATCATTTTTATCGTGAGATGTGACAGCTTGTTCGCTGGATGTTTTCCCAAAATGGCTAAAACCGTGCGCCAGCGCGATGTGCTGTGTGACCAGCAACGCGAGCGACAAAAAAACAGCGCAGAAAAAACGCGACAGGGAGCGCACGTCAGGCATCCGTTGCAGGCAGAAATTTTGAAGAGAATACCATCGTGAGAAGAGTGACCAGCATCGAATAATAAAACCACAAAACCCTGCCAAATGCAATGACGACAGCAATGATCGTACCTCTAGCCTACCGGGCTGTATCCAGGCTCTGCTTTGAGATACGCAAAAAATAAGTAGTCACAGCAACGCTGGCCACAATCAGGCTTACCGTTGCCGCGAACCAGAAACCTGCTGCGCCGCGCGGCGGGCCAAATGTGCTGGTTAGACCCAGCAAATAGCCGCCACCCAGACCAACGCCCCAAAGTGAAATGGCATAAATCAGCATCGGTATCCAAGCCCGTTTGTACGCGCGCAACACCTGCCCCATCACCGCCTGCACGGTATCGGCGAGGTGGTAAAAGGCAACCAGCGAGAGCAGGCTGGCCGCGGCAGTTGCTACCGCTGCATCCGAAGTGTAGGCATGCGCCAGCGGCAGGGCGCCGAAATACAGTGCTGTGCCAAACACAGCGCCCAGCGTGCCTGCCGTGGCCAAGCCAAGCAAACTGGCGTGTCGCGCGCGCCAACTATTTCCTGCACCCAATGCTTGTCCGGCCAGCACACTGGTAGCACTGCCCAGAGACATCGGCATCATGAACAAAAACACCGCCACATTGGCGGCAATCTGGTGCGCCGCTGAAAACTGCGGCCCCAACCGGGCGATGAACAACGCCATAAAGGTAAATGCGGACACATCCACCAGAAAGGATGCACCACTCGGCACACCCAGACGCAACAGCTCTTTTAAGGCACGCCACTGCGGCCATTCAAATAATGAAAACACGCCGTATGGTGCATAGGTTTCTTCCTGACGACACCAAACCCAGGCAACCGATGCCAGTAACCAGGCAATCACGGCAGATGACCAACCACAGCCCGGACCACCCATTGCAGGCAGGCCAAAGTGGCCATAGATAAATATGAGGTTAAGCGGCACCTTGAGCAGCAGCCCCGCTACATTCAGCAGCATCACTGGACGCGGGCGACCAATGCCGGTAGTGAATCCATAAAAAACGCGAAAGATCAGATAACCCGGTGCTGCCCAGGCCAAGGCGTCAAGGTAAGCGCGCACTTTGACTTCAAGTGCTGGTGACAGGTGCGAAAAATAAAGAAAAGGTGCCGGATTTTTGAGCAACAGAACCACGATCACCGACAAACCCAGCGCCAACCACAGGCTTTGCCGCACGTCCGAACCAATCGCTGCAACGCGCCGTGCGCCATAGTGATGCGCAACAATCGGAATCAGCGCCAGCAACACGCCCATGGCCGTCACGAAAATCGTGGCGTAGATACTCCCGCCAATACCCACTGCCGCCAGATCCAGCGAAGAGACATGGCCGGACATCAGCGTATCAATGACGCCACTGCCCATCACCGCGATCTGCGCTATCAAGGCAGGCCATGCCAGATGCAGTAATTCGCGGGGCAGGGATCGTGTAGGCGGAGGTAATGTTGCGCTGTTCATAGGGAATTGACGAGAAGAAACGAGTAAAAACTGGTAACAAATAAAAATGCGCACAACAACTGGGCTTGCATCAGTTTATCGCCGTCTCATCAGCGCCGACTTTTTCGTTTTCCCTTCATTTCCCCTTTAGTGATGCGGTTATTGCAGCACAACATACTGTCATGCAGTAGCTTAGAATGAAGGCTTAAAAACTGTGCACAATCACACCATGAATGCCCGTCTGCGCGAAATCCCTTATAACTACACGTCTTTCTCTGATCGTGAAATCACCATACGTCTACTCGGTGAGGGTGCTTGGGTCACGCTGACGGAACTCCGCGCCGAGCGCATTACCGGCCGTTCGGCACGCATGCTGTATGAGGTGTTGGGCGACATCTGGGTAGTGCGCCGCAACCCGTATCTGGAAGACGATCTGCTGGCCAACGCCAAGCGGCGCCGTGCACTGATCGAGGCTTTACGCCATCGCCTGCACGAGATTGAGCTACGCCGCGCAGGCAATGAACTTGTCGCGCAACTGCTAGCTGCGGCAGAACTCGCCGTGCAAGCTTTCGAGCGCTGGTTTGACGACACCACCCAACTACGCAAAAAAATCCTCAAGCGATTGCTGCGCCACACGCGTCGCGACAATATCGCCTTTGACGGCCTGGCGCGCGTCTCGCATGTCACTGATGCCACCGACTGGCGTGTTGAGTACCCGTTTGTTGTGTTAAAGCCCGATACGGAAGAAGAAATTGCCGCGCTGGTGCAAGGCTGCATCGAGCTGGAGCTGACCATTATTCCGCGAGGCGGCGGCACCGGCTACACCGGTGGCGCCGTGCCGCTGGATGCCAAATCAGCAGTAATCAATACTGAAAAACTGATTGATCTGGCACCCATACAAAGTTTGCGTCTGCCCGGCCTGACAGGAAAAAATGCGCGCGATTACGCCACTGTGCGTACCGGTGCCGGCCTGGTCACACGCCGCGTGATGGAAGCTGCCGAAGCGGCCGGGCTAGTCTTCGCCTGCGACCCCACCTCGGCCGATGCGTCTTGTATCGGTGGCAATATCGCCATGAACGCGGGTGGCAAAAAGGCCGTGCTGTGGGGTACGGCACTGGACAATCTGGCTTCATGGCGCATGGTCACACCGGACGGCAACTGGCTGGAAATCGAGCGCATCGATCACAATTTTGGCAAGATTCACGAGCAGGAACGCGTCACCTTCCGCCTGACCCGTTTTGATGCCAGCGGCAAGAACAGGCTCGGCGTGGAAATGCTCGCCATCCCTGGCGCGCAGTTCCGCAAACCCGGGCTGGGCAAGGATGTCACTGATAAATTCCTGGGTGGCCTGCCGGGCATACAGAAGGAAGGTACGGACGGCCTGATCACATCGGCAGTGTGGATTCTGCACAAGATGCCGTCGGTCACGCGTACCGTCTGCCTGGAGTTTTTTGGCCAGGTGCGCGATGCCGTGCCCTCGATTGTCGAGATTACTGACTACCTCAAGACCAATCCCGGCGGTGCTCTGCTCGCCGGGCTGGAACATCTCGACGAGCGTTATGTTCGCGCTGTCGGTTACGCCACCAAAGCCAAGCAGCATGGGCGGCCGAAGATGGTGTTGATCGGCGATATAGTCGGCGCTGATGAGACGGCGGTGATGGCTGCTGCGTCAGAAGTGGTGCGCCTGGCCAACCTGCGTGGTGGCGAAGGTTTTATTGCCGTGTCTGCCGAAACGCGCAAAAAATTCTGGCTTGATCGCGGGCGCACCGCCGCCATTTCAAAACACACCAACGCCTTCAAGATTAACGAGGACGTGGTGATTCCGCTGCCGCGCATGGGCGATTATTGCGATGGCATTGAACGCATCAATATCGAGCTTTCCATCACCAACAAAATCGCGTTGGCCGATGCACTGGAAGCCTATTTGCAGGGTGACTTGCCGCTCAATGTCGGCGACACGATGCTGGACAAACCCGAGCTGCTCGGCGATCGCCGCGAACAGGCGCTGGAACTGGTGCGCGAAGTACGTGCGCGCTGGCAGAATTATCTTGACCAGCTCGACCAGTATTTCGATGACCTGCAAAATTATCGCCTGCGCGTGTCGTGGAAGCTTGAGCTCAAAGCCGGGCTGGAGTCGATTTTTGATGGCGTCGCCTTCCGGCCAGTCATGGCCGGTATCGAAGCCGCGCAAAAAGACGTGTTGCGTAGCCGCGTTTTTGTCGCGCTGCACATGCATGCCGGTGACGGCAATGTGCACACCAACATCCCTGTCAATTCAGATGACTACGCCATGCTGCAAACGGCGAACCAGGCAGTGGCGCGCATCATGGTGCTGGCAAAATCTCTGGGCGGCGTGATTTCCGGCGAACATGGCATCGGTATTACCAAGCTGGAGTTTCTGACCGACGATGAAATTCGGCCGTTCCGCGAATACAAGCAGCGCATTGATCCGCAAGGCCGCTTCAATCGCGGCAAGCTGTTGCCGGGCGGCGGTTTGGAGAATGCCTATACGCCCTCATTCTCGCTGCTAGGGGCCGAATCGCTGATCATGGAGCAATCGGACATCGGGCAGATTTCCGATTCGATCAAGAATTGCCTGCGCTGCGGCAAGTGCAAACCGGTGTGCTCGACCCATGTGCCGCGCGCCAATCTGCTGTATTCACCACGCGACAAGATTCTCGGCACCTCGCTGCTGATCGAGGCTTTTCTCTACGAAGAGCAAACACGGCGCGGCATTTCATTGCAGCATTTCGACGAGTTTTCCGACGTCGCCGATCACTGCACGGTCTGCCATCGCTGCCTCAAGCCCTGCCCGGTAGATATCGACTTTGGCAATGTCTCGGTCGCCATGCGCAACTTCTTGCGCAAGCAGGGCAAGAAGAAATTCAACCCCGGCACGTTTGCCTCGATGACTTTCCTCAATCTGAAGGATCCGCGCACGATCAAATTATTGCGTGCCGGCATGATGGATTTTGGTTTCAAGGCGCAGCGTCTGGCGCACAAAGCCTTCAAAGCACTTGGCCTGATTCAGGAAACTCGTGCCCATCCTCCAGCCTCAGTCGGCAAGCCCAGCATTAAGGCGCAGGTGATCCACTTCATGAACCGGCCCATGCCGGGCAATCTGCCCAAGCGCACATCGCGCGGTTTACTGGATATTGAAGACGACAAGGTGATTCCAGTCATCCGTAATCCGCAGAAAACGACGGAAGACTCAGACTCGGTGTTCTATTTTCCTGGCTGCGGGTCCGAGCGTCTGTTCTCGCAAGTGGGGCTCGCCACCCAGGCCATGCTCTATGAAGTCGGCACCACGACCGTACTGCCCCCTGGTTATCTGTGCTGCGGCTATCCGCAAACCTCGGCTGGCGAGGAGGACAAGGGGCAGAAAATCATCATGGATAATCGGGTGTTGTTCCATCGCATGGCCAACACCTTGAACTATCTTGATATCAAGACCGTGATCGTATCCTGTGGCACTTGCATGGACCAGCTGCAAAAATATGAATTCGAGAAAATCTTCCCCGGCTGCCGACTGCTGGATATTCACGAATATCTGATGGAGAAGGGCGTCAAACTCGATGGACTGAGTGGAACCCGCTACATGTACCATGACCCCTGCCATACGCCGATGAAGACTTATGCTCCGCTGGCGGTAACCAATACATTGATGGGTCAGGAGGTACCGTTGTCCGACCGCTGCTGCGGCGATGCAGGTTCTTTTGCCTACGCCCGCCCCGATATCGCTACGCAGGTGAAATTCCGCAAGCAGGAAGAGGTCGTTAAAGGTGCGGCACAGCTGCGCGCTGATGGCTTTGCCGGCGAGGTGAAAATCCTCACCTCCTGCCCGGCCTGTTTGCAGGGTTTGAGCCGTTACGACGACGACGCCAACACGCAAGCTGACTACATCGTGGTGGAAATTGCCAAAACCCTACTCGGCCCTGACTGGATGCCGGATTATGTGCGTAGCGCCAATGCCGGGAGCATCGAGCGTGTACTGCTGTAGGAGTGCGCTGACAACACAACGACTGCGAGCGCCTTCAGCCTGTGAGTGATGTATGCTTTGCCTATGATGAGCGAGAATAATTGTGAATTATGCGGCTCTCCCGGTGGCGAGGTGTTATGGAGCGATGAGTACTGCCGCGTTGTGCGGGTGACGGGACATGAAGGTACGACATTTCCAGGTTTTTGCCGCGTCATTTGGCAACCTCATGTGGTAGAGATGAGCGATCTGGCAGAAGCTGAGGCCGGCCATTTAATGCGTATCGTAGCCGCCGTCGAACGCACCCTGCGCGAACTGCTCACGCCAGATAAAATCAATCTCGCCAGCCTGGGTAATCTGGTACCGCATTTGCACTGGCATGTCATTCCTCGCTGGCACGACGATAGCCATTTTCCCTCGCCCATATGGGCTGCCCCCAGTCGAGCTGGCACCCTGCGCACCATACCCTCTAGCGCCACACTTAGCACCGCATTACACCAACAGATTTTGCCCAGGAGTCACGAAAAATGATTTTTGATCTCCCCGAGACAGGCACAGAACAACCGCCCGCGTTTACCAACGCAACTCACTGCAACGACTGGTTAAAAACCGTTCCGCTAGCGAATGCGATGCAGGCTCAAGCCATTTTTTTACGGCAACTCACCTTGCTTGCGCGCTTCTCCTTGTCGATCAACGAACGTTTCACTGTTCTGGAAACCTTGCGCGGTCCCATACGCCAGGCGCAAGATGCCATGGCGAAAAAATTTATTGGCCGGCCACTACCCTTTTCGCCCTCAGAACAAGCTGCATTGGATAGCACACTCGCCATATGGCAATCTCTGCTGACAAATTATCTTCATTGCTTCGAAGAACACGACGCCGCACCCAATGCAACCACGGTAACCACTGTCCCAGCAGAGCCTTCGAAAAAAAATGCCACAGTGGTTGAACGTGCGTTGGCTACCCTTGCCGACTGGCAAATTGATCTCATTCAAGGCAAACGTCTGCCAGATTTTGGATACTGGAAAAAATTACACCAGGTTTTTTCTTTAGCCGAATCCACAGGACTCGCCGATCAAATAATTTACGACTCTTTGCGTTATGGCAAGCAGGCGGTAACACCACTCGCTGTTTACGCAGAATGCCATCTACTCTATGTCACCAGTCCGTATGAACTTTCCCCGCATGATCTGGCTTGGGTAGCTCGCTGGACGCAACGCTGGGGAAGCAAGATAAAGCTCCTCACCGCGCCCCCTGAAGACATTCGCCACTGTGCGCATCCCTTATGGGTTGATCTTGACTCCGACCAGCCTGCAGACCACATTCCCCGACAATCAACACAAGGTCGCTGGCTGGAGACTACGGAACTGCGCACCAGCCTGACCTCTCGCCTTACGCTACTCGAACAAGGTCGCGCACCGGCGGATCTGCAACTTGGCAGTGATGTGACCCAACCTACAGCCGGCAAATTATTGGCGCGCTTGCTGCACCGCTGGTGTCAGGGTGGTAGTGCGCGCAAGCATGTGCGCCAGGGTGCCAACGGCAATTGCCGCTTCATTTCGGGCTATGATGCGGTGCATTTTCATTTGTCTGGGCAGCGCGCTTTTCAATTCACACCCCAAGACGATACAACCCTGCGCCTGGAGCAAGAAAAATTCGCAATATTTGGCGATATGAGCCATCGGCTGGATATCGCCAAGCCAGCGCCTGACCCCACCCATATTGAAAACTGGGAAGTCATGGATGACTGGAAGTTATTGGATACATCCGCTACGGGCCTGCGCATTTCACGACCACTCAAAGAAGGCGTACGCATTGCCACCGGCTCGCTGATTGCCGTTCACATTGAACAGGCCTCAGCCTTTGTCATTGGCTGCGTGCGGTGGACATTGCGCCAGGATACCGACTCACTGGCTGTCGGCATTCAGCTTTTCCCGGGAGAAGCCCAAGCGATCATGGCACGGCCCATTGATTCTGAAAACACAGCGTACCGCCCGGCTTTTTTTATTGGCGCGAACGCGTCGGACGAAGAACCCGCCAGCCTTGTGCTGCCTGTCGGCAGTTTTCAGATTGGTCGCCGCATCGAAGTCATGCGAACCTCTGCAGAAGTCGTCACCCTCACACGCCTGATTACACACGGCAGCGAATTTGAACGCTGTACGTTCACGACTTAAGGGCATCCCTTACCCTGCTTTGCTTTGTCATGTTTACTTCATTCAGGCGTAACAAATCAGTCACAAACGTTTTCTAAACTGCGTTAGCCGCTGGCAGAGACCGACACGTGGCGTCTTTGTTAACGGTTAAATTTCTAAATGCAGGATTACTATAAAGGGTGACTTATGCAGAAAAAACTTATTGCGCTGGCCGTTGCGAGCTTGGCCAGCTTATCCGGTGCCGCGTTTGCGCAATCTAATGTGACAGTATATGGCGTCGTTGATGGCACATTCGACATCATCAATACCAGCGGCGCAACTGGCGCTGGCCGGGGCGCACCTGACTATACCCGCATTCAATCCAACGGTTCGCGCCTGGGCTTCAAAGGTACCGAGTCGCTAGGTAATGGCATGAGCGCGTTCTTCCAGTTTGAATCGAATGCCAAGTTTGATGCCGGCGGTGGTCTTGATACGGCACGCGACAGCTTTCTCGGCTTGAAAGGGAATTTCGGCACTGTCAAATTAGGTAATTTCAGCGGCCCGAATCGCGATATCGCGAGCAAACTGGACGTCGTAATTCACAGTGATGGCATCGGCGACAATTCAGCACTCCTTGGCAAGCTCGGTGGTCGTGCATCACTCTTTGATACGCGGTACGCCAATTCAATCGCCTATATCACCCCTGACTTCTCCGGCTTGACTGCAATCTTGCTGTATCAAGCCAACGAGAACAAAGACAGCACCCCCGGCGCAAAAGTCAACACCTCGCTTGGCGAATTGGGTCTTAACTACAACAATGGTCCGGTGTATGTCGGCTTTGCCCATGGCAAGCTAACTGAGAAGAACGAAGCTATTGCGAGTAAATTCAATGTAGGCTTTGACGCAGATACGACAGAAACCCGTCTCGGCGGCATGTACACATTTGGTGATGCCACCGTGCGCGGTCTTTTCGGTCACACCAAGGCCGATGGTAGCTTGGGTAATCTGAAACAAAACGTATGGGGTGTTGCTGGCACCTATATGGTCACATCCAATGGCAAGCTTCTGGCACAGTATTTCCGTGCGAAGGATCTCTCCGGCAGCCGTACCGGCGTGACCGACTTTTCGAACACCGGAGCCAAGTTCTGGGTATTGGGCTATGAGCATAGTCTATCCAAGCGAACAACGCTGCTAGCTCACTATGCCTATCTGAAAAATGATGATCGTGTGAGTACTGTTTCAGGTAACGGCAAGGGTTACGACTTCGGTGATGGAAGTACGGGCATTGCTGGCACGGCAGGCTCAAACAACAATGGTCTCAAATTTTCCGGCCTGCAAATGGGCATAAATCACACTTTCTGATTCAACATTACCTCCCCCGCTATAAGCCTTAGACGGGCGCCCCCTTGATGAGGCGCCCGTTTTTTTCATGTTTCGTGTTTGTTTTGTGTTTCTTTTATTCTTGACGCACTCGATGTAATGGAAATACCGCCATGAAGGTAGAGCCTTTGCCAAGCTCACTGCTGATCTCAAGCTGCGCCTGATGACGCTCCAGCACATGTTTGACAATCGCTAGGCCCAACCCCGTGCCACCCATTTCTCGTGAGCGGCCATGATCGACACGATAAAAACGTTCCGTAAGCCGTGGCAGATGCTCAGGCGCAATCCCAACACCGGTATCGGTTACCGAAAAACGACCGCCGTGCCCATCGGCTGCCCAGTGCAGCATAATCTCGCCGCCTTGGGGGGTGTATCGCACGGCATTGGTGACCAGGTTGCTAAAAACGGAATGTAATTCTCGCGAACTACCCACGAGATGAGCCGGCCCCGACAGGGTCAAACTGATATTTTGGCGCCCTGCAGAAAGCACCTTGGCTTCTTCACACACACTCGCGAGCAACGCAGACAGATTCACATCCTCTTCCGTGGGAGGAGAATCCGTCTCAAGGGAGGACAGCATCAATAAATCTTCAATCAAATTCTGCATGCGCAACGCTTGCTCTGCAGCCATACGCAAATAGTGCGCCAGCTCATCGGGTGAAGCATCACCTAATGCATCGGTGGCGGTTTCAATAAAACCCAGCGTCACAGTGAGTGGCGTCTTTAACTCATGCGAAACATTCGCCACAAAATCACGCCGCATGGTGGCTAATTTTTCCAACTGTGTGACATCACGCACCATCAGCAATGTGCGGCCCGCCGCGAATGGAACAGTTTGCACTTGCAGCGTATGGCCTGGGTTGCGCTGGGTAGTCAGTTTCAATGGTTTTGCACCACGTCCGGTAGTATTCAGATAATCAAGCAATGCAGGCTCACGCAACAAATGAGTGAAACGGCCACCAATGTCTGTGGCGGCATTTAACCCGAAGCAAGCTTCAGCCTCCCAATTCATCCACTCAATGACACGATAGTCATCCAGAATAACGACGCCCTCTGGCAGCACTTCGGCAGCCAACCGTAGACGTTCAAGTTCAGTCGTGGCCAATTTGGTTTCTTTGGTGGCTTTGCGTATTTGTTGGTGCAGCAGATCGCACAATTCACCCCAAGCGCCCAGCACCGTAGGCGAGGAGCGCTCTAGTGGCGCACGCGCCCAATAAATCAACTGCCCAAGCCACCACAGATGGCGTAAAAAAATCAAGCCCAGTGCGCAGAGCGCCATGACGCTTGCGCCGAGCATCCCATGATCCCACGCCCCGATCAGCGCTGCTATCAAGATGATAATCAGCGTGACCAGCGTCTCGGTCACTACCGACTTCACGAGGCAGACATGCGGTAACCGCTACCACGTACAGTCTGAATCAACGCATCATGCGCCGTTGTCTCCAGTGCGGCGCGCAAGCGACGAATATGCACATCCACTGTACGCTCTTCAACAAACACATGATCCCCCCACACTTGATCGAGAAGTTGTGTGCGGGAGTGAACTCGCTCAGGGTGTGTCATGAAAAAATGTAACAAGCGAAACTCCGTGGGACCCAGAATAATTTCGCTCTCTCCACTACTGACGCGATGTGTCGCCGGATCAAGGCACAAATGACCCAGTTCAACAACCTCATCCGTCGTTTGTGGCGCATGTCGCCGCAAAACCGCCCGAATACGCGCCACCAGTTCGCGCGGGCTGAATGGTTTGGTGATGTAGTCATCGACACCGATGTCGAATCCTTCGATCTTGTCACGTTCGTCCGCACGGGCTGTCAGCATGATGATAGGCAAACCACGCGTGCGCGCATCACGGCGTAACTGACGTGCAAAATCAATCCCGCTCATGCTGGGCAGCATCCAGTCCAGTAAAACCATATCAGGCAGTGCTGCGATTATCAAACGGCGTGCAGTTTCCGCATCCCCCGCTAAAACAACGTCATGGCCTGCACGGCGCAAATTAATTTCAATCAGCGATTGAATCGCTGGTTCATCTTCAACAACAAGAATAGTGGCCGGCATGTTCACCCTTTATAAAATCAAAAGCCCAGTCTATTGCAGATTGATGACAGATCGGTGACAACGGGATATACCCTGTTACGCTATGATACCGGTTGGATTTTGTATTGGTCGGCCACAGACGATGGTAGTTCTTCTGCAGGCTGGTTAGCAGGATTTTGGCATCCGCCAACCCATAAAAATCAAGGAATAGCTAGATGGAATACCCGATGAAATACCAATCCGTATTTCGTCCTGATCTTTTTGCCGGACAAATCATCATTGTGACTGGCGGCGGTAGCGGCTTGGGTCGCTGCACGGCACATGAACTGGCTGGCCTGGGCGCAACAGTCGCATTGGTCGGCCGCAAAATTGAAAAACCCAGTACTGTGCAAGAAGACATTAGTGCCGCAGCAGGAAAAGCAAGCGTTCATGTGTGCGACGTTCGTGACGCGTCCATGGTGAGTACGGTATTAGCGCAACACGGTGGATGGAAGATCATGGCGGCGCGATGGTGAACATCATCGCCGACATCTGGGGCGGCATGCCCCGCATGGCGCATAGTGGCGCAGCACGCGCGGGCATGCTCTCGTTTCCCGGGACAGCGGCATGCGAATGGGCGCATGCCGCTGTCCCGGTCAATGCCGTGGCTCCCGGATGGATTGTCAGCAGCGGCTTTGACACCTACACGCCCAAAGCACAAAAAGAGATGCATAACTGGAAAAAGAAGGTTCCCCTGCAACGCTTTGACACCGAGGCAGAAATCTCGGCTGCGATTGTTTTTCTGCTCTCGGAGGCCGCCTCATTCATTACCGGCTCATGCATGCGTATTGATGGCGACATGCCAAATGCACGCCACACCTGGGCGTTGATCCCACACCAGCGCGCCAAGCCATTTGAAGGCTTTCCCCTGGCAACTCGGCCTGAAAGCCAGACAGTCCAAGACGAATGACGCTGACCGAGCTCCGCTACATTGTTGCCCTCGCCCGCGAAAGCCACTTTGGCCGTGCGGCGGAAAAATGTCACGTAGCCCAACCGACATTGTCCGTAGCGGTTAAAAAACTTGAAGACTCGCTCGGCATCGTTCTATTCGAACGCAACAGCGGTGAGGTTCGCCTCACGACGATAGGCACACAAATCGTTGCCCAGGCTGAGCGCGTATTGAGCGAAGCCGCCCGCGTGAGCGAAATTGCCGCCACCGGGCGCGATCCGCTGGCCGGGCCGTTAAGGCTCGGGGTGATTTACACCATCGGTCCATGGTTGCTACCGGCACTCGTGCCACGACTAAAACAACGTGCGCCGAAAATGCCGCTCATTATCGCCGAGGGCTACACCGAGGTGCTGGTGGAAAAACTCAAGAATTTCGAACTGGATGTATTGGTGCTCGCCCTGCCGGTCAATGAGCCCGGCATCGTTGCGCAGCCCGTGTATGACGAACCTTTTCGCCTGCTTTTACCTGTAGCCCACCCTTGGGTAAAACAAAAAGCGCTTTCAACTGCCCAGTTGCTGGAAGAACCCTTGCTCATGCTCGGCCCTGGCAACTGTTTCCGTGATCAGGTGCTCGATTTGTGCGCTCGTGCCAGCCACGGCCAATCACCCCAAGTGCTTGAATCTTCTTCGCTGGAAACCATTCGCCATATGGTAGCTTCCGGCGTGGGTGTAACGGTGATGCCAGCGAGCAGCGTAGATACGCTAGCCAAAAATGATCCGTTACTGCGCGTGCGGCCTTTTACCGAACCAACCCCTACACGCCGCGTCGGCCTGGTATGGCGCGTAAGTTTTCCACGTCATCAAGCCATTGACGTGATGCGCGCCGCCTTGCTTGACTGCCAGCTACCCGGCACAAGGCCGATACGTTAAAACATAAAGGTTCATACAACAACGCACAATGGCGGCTCATTGATGGCAATAGCTGTTGCCTATCGCCGCCCCGCATAAAATCAATTAGAACTTTTCACACAAGACAGCTAAAGTAGGGGCAAGTTACGTAATAGCTATGGCTAATACGCAGCTTGGTTTAATGCACACACATGCATTAGACTTTATATCCTATACCTTGCAAAGGAGACAAATCATGCAACTCAAAGGCTCTAAAACCGAAGGCCACCTGAAGGACGCTTTTGCTGGCGAATCTCAGGCCAATCGCCGTTACCTTTACTTCGCGAACAAAGCCGACATCGAAGGCTACAACGATGTTTCCGCTGTATTCCGTTCCACTGCTGAAGGTGAAACCGGCCACGCCCACGGCCATCTGGAATATCTCGAAACCTGTGGCGATCCAGCCACTGGCCTGCCTTTTGGCCCAACCGCTGATAATTTGAAAACAGCGGTTGCAGGTGAAACTCACGAGTACACAGACATGTATCCCGGCATGGCAAAGACCGCCCGCGTAGAAGGCTTCGACGAAATCGCCGACTGGTTCGAAACCCTGGCCAAGGCGGAACGTTCGCACGCCAACAAGTTTCAGCGCACACTGGATTCATTAGGTGCGTAAAACCGGCGTGTGAAGTGCTTCGAATGCGTTACACGGTTTAACCGCGTAACGCTTGCAGCGACGCGCACGAGACGGCAGTAGCTTGCCGTCTCGCCAGCGCCGATTTTTTATGAGCCAAAGGAAAAACCATGCGTGAAGGCAATCTGGAAGCGCCGACCCGGCATCCTATCGACTGGAAAAACCCGCAGTTTTATGATGCGCTTTCTTGCGAGAAAGAGCTCGAACGAATTTTCGACATTTGCCACGGTTGCCGTCGTTGTGTTTCGCTGTGCAATGCCTTCCCCACGCTGTTCGATCTGATTGACGCCGCAGGCGATGCTGAAACCGCTGGCGTGCCAAAAGAAAGCTACGGCAGCGTTGTCGACCAATGCTATTTGTGCGATGTCTGCTACATGACCAAATGTCCTTATGTGCCACCGCATCCGTGGAATGTCGATTTCCCTCACACCATGTTGCGCGCCAAGGCCATCAAATTCAAAGCAGGAGAAGCCACTTTCCGTGACCGCATGCTCAGCGCAACCGACGCCGTGGGTAAACTGGCGTCCATTCCTATCGTGGTACAAGTGGTCAATGCCGTCAACAAAAACAGCGTTGCCCGCAGCGCCATGGAATCCGTTCTCGGTGTAAAAAAAGAACGCAGACTGCCGGAATATGACAGCAAACATTTTCGCAGGACTGCCGGAGCCGCCACGGCACAACAAATCAAGGATGGCCAGCGCACACCTGGCAAGGTGGCAATTTTTTCCACCTGTTACGTAAACTACAACGAGCCCGGCATCGGCCATGATCTCGTCAAACTGCTGGAACACAACGATATCCCCTGGCTGCTTGTTGAAAAAGAAGCCTGTTGCGGCATGCCCAAGCTGGAACTGGGCGATCTGGACGCCGTGGAGAAACTCAAAAACATCAACATTCCCCATCTTGTGAAGCTGGCTCTGGCGGGTTATGCCATTCTCACCCCCGTGCCGTCGTGCACGCTGATGTTCAAGAGCGAATTACCGCTGATGTTTCCTCAAGATGCAGATGTTCAGGCAGTCGCTCAAGCCATGTTCGATCCCTTCGAATACCTTGTTCAGCGCAACAAGGATGGTCTGCTCAAAACGGAGTTTCCCAAACCACTGGGCAAGGTGTCGTACCACATTCCCTGCCACTCGCGGGTGCAGAACATGGGTCGCAAGACCGAAGAAATGTTGAAGCTCACAGGGGCTACGGTGAACACAGTCGAGCGTTGCTCAGGGCATGACGGCACCTGGGGCGTGAAGAAAGAGTATTACGCCATGTCAATGAAAATTGGCAAACCCGTTTTCAAGGCCATGGCCAAGGATGAACCTGACTACATCAGCTCGGACTGCGCCATCGCTGGCCGCCATATTCAACAAGGCATGGATGAAGCAGGCAACGCCGGACACGCTGAAAAACAGCACCCACTCACCTTGCTACGCATTGCTTACGGACTGGAATAAACATGACACTCACCCGCGAATCCCTGCTCACGCTGGAAGCCTATGCCAAAGCGCGCCCAACCATGCGCGCTCGCGTCATGGAAGAAAAGACCCTGCGCCGCGTATTTCTCGGCGAACATGTCGTGCTGATTTTTGAAAATGAGTTATCTATTCATTATCAAGTACAGGAAATGCTGCGCGTGGAAAAAATCTTCGAAGAAGACGGCATTCAACACGAACTCGACAGCTACATCCCGCTGGTACCTGATGGCGGCAACCTGAAAGCCACCATGCAAATCGAATATGAGGATGAGCAACAGCGTAAAGAGATGCTCACCAAACTCAAAGGCATTGAAGACACTCTCTGGGTGCGCGTAGAAAATTTCCCTGCAGTGTCTGCCATTGCAGATGAAGACATGGAGCGAGAGAATGAAGAAAAAACCGCTGCCGTGCATTTTCTGCGCTTTGAATTCACGCCGCAGATGATCGCAGCAGCCAAGGCTGGTGCAGCCCTTTCTGTTGGCGTTAATCATGCGAACTACCAAGCCGAAACCGGGCCGCTGGCACCGACGGTGCATGCGTCACTCGTGGCGGATTTTTGCTAATCAGGTAAAGTATTCCGCTTCGCCATCCCTCCCAGGAGACCATCATGGATATTGGAATCAACAAGAAAGACCGCGAAAAAATCAGCGCCGGACTCTCGCACTTGCTGGCCGATAGCTACACGCTCTACCTGATGACGCACAACTTCCACTGGAACGTCACCGGGCCGATGTTCAACACACTGCATCTGATGTTCATGACGCAATACACCGAGCAGTGGACCGCACTTGATCTCATCGCCGAACGTATCCGCGCTCTGGGCTTCCCTGCACCTGGAACTTACAAGGAATTTGTGCGCCTTGCCTCCATCAAGGAGGTTGATGGTCAGCCCAAAGCCCTTGAAATGGTGCGCCATCTCGTCGATGCGCAGGAAGCCGTCGCCCGCACCGCGCGTGGCTTGTTGCCGCTAATGGATAAAGCCAACGATCAGCCCTCGATTGACCTCATTACCCAGCGCCTTGATGTGCATGAGAAGACAGCGTGGATGCTGCGTAGCCTGCTGGAAGAATGAACCTCATCGTAAATTAAGGCCACTGCAACAGTTACCAAGGGCACGTGATTACCAATAACCGCTAAACTCGCAGCCCAACACATATATAGAGGGAAAAGGGGAATAATGAAACTTTTTAGATTTGGCGCACCAGGTGCAGAAAAACCCGGTGCGGTTGACGCGCGAGGCCAACTACGCGATTTATCCCTACTGATCACGGATTTCACCCCCGACTGGCTGGCGCCAGAAAAGCTGGCTGCACTCACTGCCATCGATCTGGAAAAAATGCCGTTAGTGCCCGAGGGCACAAGGCTGGGAACACCGATTGGCGGGATACGTCAATTCATTGCGATTGGCCTCAATTATCGCAAGCACGCGGAAGAATCCGGCATGGAAATCCCCAAAGAGCCGGTTGTTTTCAACAAGGCACTTACCTCGCTGGCCGGCCCCAATGACGATGTCACCTTGCCTGCAGGCTCGGTTGCAGGTGACTGGGAAGTCGAGCTAGGCGTCATCATGGGCCGCACTGCGCGCCGCGTGTCGGTGGATGAAGCGCTCTCATTTGTCGCAGGATACTGTCTGGCAGATGATGTATCTGAAAGAGACTGGCAAGCCAAGCGCAACGGGCAATGGGTGAAGGGGAAAAGCTTTGATGGTTTTGGTCCGATCGGTCCCTGGCTAGTCACGACCGATGAAATTCAAGACCCGCAAACCATTCCACTAGAGCTCTCCGTTAACGGCACAGTCATGCAAAAAAGCTCAACGGCAGACATGATATTTCCAGTGGCATACATCGTTGCTTACTTGAGTCAATTCATGACCCTGTTACCCGGCGATGTCATTATCACGGGCACTCCGGAAGGCGTAGGGCTGGGCATGAAGCCACCAAGGCACCTGAAACATGGCGATGTCATCACGCTTTCAGGCGGGATCCTCGGCACACAACAGCAACGCATTCTTTAAGTGCTGTGTTTTGGCTGGATGCGGATATTCCCTCTTTGAACCATTGCCAGAGGAATTGCCATGACGTCACTTACGATACCTGCGCGCCCCGTTGCCATTCATTCAGTTCATGAGTTCGTCCTTGCTGTGCCTGACCTTGAAAAAGCACGACATTTTCATGAAAACTTTGGTCACGACGTGCGTCAGGAAGGCGATGCGTTAGCCCTCTATTGCTTTAACCACCCGCATCGATGGGCCCGGTTTTTACCTGGCAAGCAACGCAAGCTTCAATGGGTTTCGCTCGGCATTTATGCAGAAGATGAAACCGTTTTTTCTGAACGCATCAAAAAACTAGGCCTCGCCTGTGCGCCCCCGCCAGGGGCCGATGTTTCAGGATTGTGGTTAAAAGGGCCGGATGGGCTGCCACTACAACTGGTTGTTGCCGATAAAGTCTCGCCTTCACAACCCGCCCCAAGAGAATTCCCGCCAGAATGCCAGAATAAGGGCAGGGCACCCGCAGGCGTTGCAATCCCCAAAGTGCATCCGCTCTACTTGTCGCACATTCTGATCTTCACCCAAGATGTGGCTGCGTCGCTTAAGTTTTATCACGACGTGTTGGGCATGAAACTCTCCGATCAAACCGAACCTTTTATTGCCTTTATGCATACGCCACACGGCTGCGATCATCACTTGATCGCCTTGGCGTTGTCGCCTGGGGGACGAGGCTTCCATCACAGCAGCTGGTGCGTACCTTCAGTAGACGCAGTGGGCCTGGGCATGCGGCAAATGACGAAAGCTGGCTATCCGGATGGCTGGGGTGTCGGGCGGCACTTTTTAGGCTCAAACTATTTTCGCTATGTGAAAGACCCTTGGGGCAGCTATGCCGAATACTCTGCGGATATCGATTTTGTCAAAGCAGGCGATGAATGGCCAGCCGCCAACCACCCGACAGAAGATTCGCTCTACATCTGGGGCCCGGATGTGCCTGAGGGTTTTATCAACAACATGGAATAAACGATAGACTGTGCACTGACTTCACTGCGTAGCTTCTTCAATTTCTCGTTCCTCAGGCGCATGCCCCAAAGTATGCGCCTGAAATTTTTTATGGCACTCAAATCCACTATCTTCAAACTTGATCTGCAAATTGCCGACCTTGATCGCAACTACTATGGCAACCACACGCTCACCATTGCACGGCATCCTTCCGAGACAGATGAGCGCATGATGATGCGGGTAGTTGCATTCATTTTGCATGCCGATGAAGCGCTGGTGTTTGGCAAGGGTTTATCAACGGAAGACGAGCCGGATTTGTTGCGCAAGGATTTAACCGGCAGCATCACGCAATGGATTGACGTCGGACTACCGGACGAAAAACGCATCCGCCGTGCTTGTGGCCGCGCGCAGCATGTCGCAGTAGTTGCTTACGGCGGCCGCGCAACAGAAATCTGGTGGCAGCAAAACCGCGCGGCATTTGAGCGGCAGGAAAAACTCACCGTCTACCAAATCAGCCCGGAAGACGCCGCCGCCTTAACGGTGTTAACTGCCCGCACCATGCAACTGCAATGCACGCTGCAAGAAGGCGAGCTGTGGCTCATCATGGGCGAGAACAACCTGCGCTTGGCACCTGCCACGCTGACTCAAGCACTCAATAAGAATTAACCGCACACAAATCCAATGACCACACCCAGCCAAACCAGCAGCACAGAAAACACCCCCACCGCGCCGGGCACATCATTCAGCCAGCTGCCAATCTCCCCCGCCATGCTGGCGAACCTGCAACAGCTGGGCTACGTGCAGATGACGCCGATTCAGGCCGCCAGCCTGCCGCTCTCACTCGCCGGGCATGACCTCATTGCGCAGGCAAAAACCGGCAGTGGCAAGACGGCGGCTTTTGGTTTGCCTTTGCTCACCAAACTCAACCCGCGCAACTTTGCCGTGCAAGCCCTGGTGCTTTGCCCCACACGCGAATTGGCCGACCAGGTAACGCAGGAAATTCGCCGCTTGGCACGCGGCGAGAACAATATCAAGGTGCTCACTCTGTGCGGTGGCAGCCCCATGCGGCTGCAAACCTCCAGCCTGGAGCACGGTGCGCATATCGTCGTCGGCACGCCAGGGCGCATCATGGATCACTTGCAACGCAACAGTCTGGATCTTTCCCAGCTCAACACGCTGGTGCTGGATGAAGCCGATCGCATGCTGGATATGGGGTTCTTTGATGACATTGCCTTTGTGGCCAAAGCCTGCCCCGAAGAGCGGCAGACCTTGTTGTTTTCCGCCACTTATCCTGAAAGCATTGCCGGATTGAGCCGGCAGTTTTTGCGCCAGCCGCAACAGGTCACGCTCATCGAACAGCACGAAGCCAGCAAAATTCGCCAGCGTTTTTATGAAGTGGAAAACGAAGACAAATTCGCCGCCGTCGCGTTGTTGCTCAATCACTATCGTCCGGTGAGCACGCTGGCATTTTGCAACACGCGCGAGCAGTGCCGTGCGTTGTTGCAAGTGCTGCGCGACGAAGGCTTTGTTGCACTCGCCTTGCATGGCGAGCTGGAACAACGCGAACGCGACCAGGTGCTGATCCAATTTGCCAACCGTAGCTGCTCGGTTTTGGTAGCAACGGACGTCGCCGCACGCGGGCTGGATATTGCCCAGCTGGAAGCCGTGATCAATGTGGACGTTACGCCAGACCCGGAAGTGCATATCCACCGCATCGGCCGCACCGGCCGCGTCGATCAAGCCGGCTGGGCGTTCAGCCTGGTCAGCGGCAATCAGATGGCGCGCGTGGCCGAGATTGAAAAAATGCAGGGCGTTGAGTTCGAGTGGCATACATTGAGCGAATTGCATCCTGCACCCGGCGCGGCAAAAACACCTTTGCTGCCGCCTATGGTTACCTTGCTGATCCTTGGCGGCCGAAAAGAAAAAATCCGCCCGGGTGACATACTCGGCGCGCTAACGGGTGAAGCCGGGTTCACCAAAGAGCAGATCGGCAAGATCAACGTCACGGAAACCTCTACCTATGTTGCCGTCGAACACGGCATTGCGCGTGAGGCGCTACGCAAGCTATCGGCTGGCACGATCAAGGGCAAGCGCGTGAAAGTGCATTTGCTGCAAGACGCAGTGCTGTAGACGTGGCAGTGCAAACTCTACCCACCTATTCATGAAGACTCCCCCAAGACTCCAGTCACTGATCACCGAAGGCCTGATCGACGAAGTCATCCGCCAGTTGATGAGCGGCAAGGAAGCGACGGTATACATGGTTCGCTGCGGAGAAGAGATTCGCTGCGCGAAGGTTTACAAGGACATCAAGCAGCGCAGCTTTCGCAAGAATGCGTCGTATCAGGAAGGCCGCAAAACCAAGAACAGCCGGCAGGCGCGCGCCATGGAGAAAGGCAGCCGCTACGGACGCCAGATGCAGGAAGAAGCCTGGCAAAGCGCCGAGGTCGATGCCCTGTATCGCCTGGCCGCTGCCGGAGTGCGCGTACCGCAACCCTATATTTGCCACGAGGGTGTGTTGCTGATGGATCTGATCACCGATGCCGATGGCAATCCCGCACCACGCCTCAACGATATCGAGCTGTCGGCAGAGCATGCACTGGAATTTCATGCCCGGCTGCTCAATCAGGTGGTGCGCATGCTCTGCGCCGGAATCATCCACGGCGATTTGTCTGAATACAACATCCTGGTTGGCAGCGACGGCCCGGTCATCATCGATTTGCCGCAAGCGGTCGATGCTGCTGGCAACAGCAACGCCAGCGCCATGCTGGAGCGCGATGTCGCCAACCTGGCAAGCTACTTCAGCCGCTTCGCGCCCGAACTCGCCACCAGCGACCATGGCAAGGAAATCTGGCGGCTCTACCAGGCGGGCTCATTAACCCCCGAGAGCGAACTGACCGGCCGCATCGAAGTCGATAACCACATCGCCGATGTCGGCGCGGTACTCGAAGAGGTCAAGCTGGCGTTGCAGGAAGAAGAGCGGCGGCGTTTGTATCAGGCGAGTTGATCGTCGTATCGCCAGCGCGGCCAAATCCTTAAGAGGCTGCTTGCCGTGAAAAGGGATATAGCGTCTAATCCAATCGACATAAACTTACTCGATGCGAATACTGTAAAGTTTCACCTGCCGCTTGTCACGCATCTGATCCAGCAAACGGGGTGATTGGTTCGGCAACATGCCCTGCAACATAGTGATGTTTTTTATGGCAAGTTCAGGGAGTGTTATGGTCATTCGACTTATTGAAAAACAAGGCACTAGAAAACTCTTTCCCGAATTAGACGCCTCCAAGGGGTATTTGTCGGCGAATTTTCGGGTGTCTACTTCACGTTGGGCCTCTTAGATATGCGTGCGCCCTATAAAACGATGAGTAGTCCTTCGAGCCGCTTGCGAACTGCTTCACTGTTAACGGCTATCGTGGTTTTGGCATGCAGTTGCAGTTCACTAACGCCGCATGAGAACTTCAAAGCGCACTTAAATGCGGCAATCGGAAGCAAACTCGATGAAATCCCTCCATATAGATGGCCTTACGAAAAGGACTTGCTAGGCACCACCGTTCTTGCGAACGGAAACATCGAAAGGTCATACAAATACCTTCGTTCCTGTAGGTACATTTTTGAAATCAACCCCAGCACTCAAACCATTGTCGGGGCTAGGTATGAAGAATTGGAAAACGATTGTGTCGTCAATCCATAGTTTTAACTTGGCCGCAGAGGCCCAACCCGCCGCTCCAGAGGGACGCTCCGCCGGCAAGCCGGCTTCGCGCCCCTGAGCTAGCACGGTTAGGCGTCTCAGGATGACTGTTACCTACGGTGCCGAAGTCCGCGACACGCACATCGCGCCGGGTGTTTCGAGCTTTACGTCGGCCGAGATTCCTGACATGTCGGACTATACAAAGGAGTCACCGCACTGGATTGGTAACTTCTTTCTGAACTCGACTTTCCGCGCCAAGTTCAAGGCACCAATGGACGCCTACGCATACAACTTCCTGAGGCGAGCCCAGTTCGCATTCACGGAGCATGATCTGGCCCGAAAGGCTACGTTGGGGTTTCTAGACGGTGGCAGTCAATCCGTCACGCGCTATGTCGAGGCACTGTTCCACTGGGAGTGCTTTCTCGGGCAGGCCTGGCACGCGTACGCGCTTCTCACGACCGCGTGGGAGGGCAAGGCCTTTCAAAAGAACGATGGCTCCGTTGAGCAGCGACTCAATGCGATGTACAACCAAATGAAGCACGTCGAATCACGAATTGAGAATGCCCAAATGCTTCCCGGTGCCACCGTACCCGTCTGGTTGGAGAACCAGGGCCTACGAAGCGTCGATGCGAACCTCACCTTTACAGAGACGGCGGACGTCCTCAAAGACCTCGCCAAGTACGCGAACGCGCTAATGGATCCTAAGACGGCAAAAGATATCCTCAGTGCGCAAGACGCCTAACCCGTCGTTGCACCCGTGCGCCAGGCCGCGCCTGTCGCACGCGGGTGAACTCCAACGTTGAAGCTGTAGAAAAACCCCTTTTGGCAGAACTCCGGAAGTAAAAATGGCGCGAAATATTTCGCGCCATTTTCATTTTATCCGAGGGAATGACTATTCTTGCGCCGTCCCGCCAGCGCCGACTTTTCGGGAAACGCAATCCGACCTTTGCTTCCCGATCCATCGGCGCTTTCTGGTGTGATGTTTATTTGACCGGCGCCATCAGGTGCTGGTATGGGGTACCTGCCCACATGACATACGGAACCGAGGTGTCAGGATCCGCGCCCTTCGGATAGGTATCGTAAAAACTCGCATCAGCACCAACGATCATCACATGAGGCCCCGTCTTGATCCAGTGATTACCGGGTTCCGGTTTGGCCGCATACGGATCGGTATTGCTGCCATCCGTCCCGCCGGCAAGCATGTACATGAAACCAATCTTTCCCGATGCCGGTGTCGTATGTCCCATCCATGCGCCCGCCCACTCTAGGGCATTCTTGTCCATGCACATCGGATCAGGGCCGGGTGTCGCCGGATTGTCCGGCATGCAGGTGAAATTATTGGTACCGCTGCGCAACGTACGCATTTTGCCATCGGCTTCCATCACAACAACGGTTGCCGATTTGGCAATGCTCCACGGTGCCGCCTTCATGGCACTCGCGATCAGCTTCGCATCTGTCATCGGCGCCGCCTTGTCTGCGGCTTGGGCGCCCAGCGGCAACGCAAGCAACGAGGCACAAATCACAGCGCCGGTTGCATGAACAAGAGGACACATGGCAATCTCCTTTATCGAATAAGTTGAAAAGACAACGTTCTCCGGCGGATAGTGAGAGAAACTGCCGGAGCAAAATATTCGTTCCAGCGCGCGGCCAGGATGCCTCTACTTGACGACAGAGATTTTCCACGCTACGCCCGTCACCACGGGCTGTCAAGGGCTGAGCAACAGGCGGGCAGAACATCCGTTGCTTGCCCTGCACTACCTTCGGGTTGCCTGCAGGAATCTTACGCAAAGCGGCCCTCATCATCGAAACCATTAGCGCCCAACCATGATCTGTGGTACATTGCGTCCCGCTTCACCCTCTAAACGGCTGCGATTCAGTCCCCTGCCGTACCTGATGAAAACTGCTTCATGCCCGCTTTATGCTTGGGCTCATGCGTTTATCCGGTTTCAACCCCATAGAAGTTTCCGTCCGGACTGAGTTGCACTGAATACCACAGCGCGGCCGGTCGGCTTCAGAGGTAATTAACATGCAGTTCACCGAACTTGGGCTCTCGCCCGAGCTCCTGCGCGCCATTGGCGAACAGGGCTACACCACACCTACACCGATTCAGGCACAGGCCATTCCCCACGTGCTTGCCGGGCGCGATCTTGAAGCGCTGGCGCAAACCGGCACCGGCAAGACGGCGGCTTTCGTGCTGCCGCTCTTGCAGCGCCTGACACATTCAACAAACCCCGCAGCAAATCCAGCTGACCCCAGCACGCCGTTACAGCGCGTCACCCACACCGCACCGCGCGTGCTGGTGCTGGTGCCGACACGCGAGCTCGCGGCGCAAGTGCAGGAAAGCGTGCGCGTCTACGGCAAGCACACCGGCATCCGCAGCCTGGCCGTTTATGGCGGCGTTGGTGTCAACCCGCAGATTCAAACCCTGCGCCGTGGCGTTGACATTCTTGTCGCCACGCCCGGTCGTCTGCTGGATCACCTGTCGCAGCGCACGGTCGATCTATCCAAAGTGCAAACGCTGGTGCTGGATGAAGCCGACCGCATGTTCGACATGGGTTTCATCAATGACATTCGCAAGATCATTCAACGCTTGCCAAAACAGCGGCAGAACCTGTTGTTCTCGGCCACCTTTGCGCCTGAAGTGCGCGAACTTGCGCATGCGATCCTGAACAACCCGGCGCTGGTTGAAGTGGCACGCCGCAATGCCCCAGCCGAACTGGTCGCGCAATCAGTGATTCGCGTCGATCAGGCGCAGAAAAAAGATGTCCTGCTGCATTTGTTCCAGGCGCACGGCTGGCATCAGGTGCTGGTGTTCTGCCGTACCAAGCACGGTGCCGACGCCTTGTCCAAAAAGCTCGACCAATCGGGCATCCGCTCCGCCGCCTTGCATGGCAACAAATCGCAAAATGCGCGCACCCGTGCGCTGGCTGACTTCAAATCCGGCAAGATTGCCGCGCTTGTCGCCACCGACATCGCTGCTCGCGGTATCGACATCGACAGCCTGCCGCGCGTGGTGAATTTCGAACTGCCGCATGTGCCGGAAGACTATATCCACCGCATTGGCCGCACCGGTCGCGCCGGCTCGAGCGGCGAGGCGTTATCGCTGGTCAGCATTGATGAGCGCATTCAACTGCGCGACATCGAGCGGCTGCTCAAGCGTGAGCTGGACACGTCGATCTTGCCCGGGTTTGAGCCGCAACAAACACGTCCTTCCCCTGCACCATCGACCCGCTCACCGGGGCATAAGCCTGCATCATCGAATAATCGTCCGGGTCGTTCAGCGACAAATCGAAGTTCAAGTCGTGGCGCTGGTGGCGGTGCAAACGGGGGCGCAAGCGAGCGCAACTACGGGCCACGCACACCGCGCTCCGGCGGCGGGCGTGATGCCAAACCCGCTCAGCGGCCGCGTTAAAAAGCAGTCCGCCAGCGTCGCCAAAAAGTCGGCGCTGGCAAGACGGCGATTCTCTGAAAAATCCCCCCTCACGGTTTAAACCATCCGCTCGTGACCATGTCGCCCGCTGCCCACAATGATCATCGCCAGCGTGCCGTGATTATCGGCGGCGGCCCGGCAGGCTTGATGGCCGCCGAAGTCCTGGCCCACGCCGGGGTAAAGGTCGATCTGTTTGACGCCATGCCGTCCGTTGGCCGCAAGCTGTTACTGGCGGGCAAAGGCGGGTTGAATATTACCCACGCTGAACCCTTCGAGGCTTTTCTGTCGCGCTATGGCGCGCGTGCCACGGTTATTCGTCCACTGCTCGACGCCTTGCCTCCACTCGCCTTGCGCGAGTGGGTTCAGGCGCTGGGTATCGAGACATTCGTCGGCTCGTCCGGCCGGGTGTTTCCTGCGGATATGAAAGCCGGCCCGCTGTTGCGTCACTGGCTGCATCGCTTGCGCGCAACCGGTGTGAGGTTTCATGTGCGCCACCGCTGGCTGGGCTGGACAACTGGCGGCGCACTGCATTTTTTGACACCACACGGTGAAATCAATTTTGAGGCAGACGCCATTGTGCTCGCCCTTGGCGGTGGCAGTTGGGCTCGCCTGGGGTCGGATGGCGCATGGGTACCCTTGGTGGCGCAACGTGGCGTGCAGGTTGCGCCCTTGCGGCCCGCGAACTGCGGCTTTGATGTCGCCAATGGATGGAGTGACCACTTGCGCAGCCGCTTTGCCGGGCAGCCGCTTAAAACCATCGCGCTGCAATTTATAGATGCCACGGGGCAAGCACATCAGCACAAAGGCGAGCTGATGCTCTCCAACAGCGGGCTTGAAGGCAGTCTGGTTTATGCTCATTCCGCCCTTTTGCGGGACACGATTGCAGCGCAAGGTGCGGTCACCATCACACTTGACTTGCTGCCCGACAAACCCTTGGCGCGAGTGGCAAGTGAAGTCGCTCATCCGCGTGGTGCCCGCTCTCTGGCCAGCCATCTGCAAAGCCGGGTGGGGATCAAGGGGGTCAAGACTGCCTTGCTGCATGAAGTCTTGCCCGCAGAAACCCTGGCCGATCCGTTGCGCCTCGCGCAGGCCATAAAAGCCTTGCCGATTACCCTGGTTGCACCACGCCCCATTGATGAGGCCATCAGCAGCACGGGAGGTGTGCTGTTCGACGGCATCGACTCGCACCTCATGCTGCGCCAGCTGCCCGGCGTGTTTTGCGCCGGAGAAATGCTCGACTGGGAAGCACCCACCGGCGGCTATTTATTGACGGCTTGTTTTGCCAGCGGGCGAGTGGCGGGCTTAGGGGCACTGGACTGGTTGAGGGCTGACCAGGTAACATCCTGAAAGAACCAAATGCCGCAAAAACCATACCGCCTTTTACCTCTGGAACCTCGGCGAACAGGGGCATGCACCCCGCGCGCATACGCCCGCTCACTCAATGGAACCACCAGACAGTATATGGCTATGCATCCGCTGACCGGCAAGGGATGCATTGCGCAGCAGAATTGCTTGCAGGATTTCCCGATGTTCTTGCAAGGATTTTTCCAATCGGCCTGCAGGCCGCAATGAGTTTCTGCGCGCCAGCATGGCAACTTGTCGCGTATCGTTGATCAACTGGGCGAGATACTGATTGCCCGCAATCTCTTGCAGAGCCACGTGAAATTTCTGGTTCGTGTCAAAAAACCGGTCAATATCCTGCGCCCGGGCAAGCGATTCGAGTTCCTCATGCAGCGCAGACAGCCGCGAAAAGTCGGCGCTGGTGGCACGGCGCGTGGCGTCTTCTGCCACGCGACTTTCAAGCAAAGCCATCACCGGGAAGACCTCGCTGCGTTCCTGCTCGGATAATTCCGTGACATAACAGCCCCGGCGCGGCTTCAAGGTTACCAAGCCTTCCGAGGCCAGCACTTTGAGCGCTTCGCGCATGGGCGTGCGGCTGATGCCATATTCTGCAGCGAGCACTTGCTCATCGATCCAGCTGCCGGGCAACAGCTCGTGCGCAAAAATTCTGGCGCGCAAACGCTCTGCCACCTGGGCGTAAAGTGCCGGGGTGTCGAGTGTGTTTGCGGCAGCGGCATGCATACCTTGGACTGGTTTTTTTGCTATCATAATTATGAATGCAGTATCATATTGAGCAGTCAGAAAGTCAACTGCGCTAGCGCTGTGCTGGCATCGTGCATTATCACGTTGTTATTATCTAGTCATCGCGCAGTTTTTGAAAGACAATGCGGCAGAAAGGTCATCACCCATGAGTACCCATTCCAATCATTCCGACGGTTCTAATCCCGTGCCAACACCTCCATTGGAAACCTGGACCAAAGCCGCTGCCAAATCGGCGCCCGGTGGCGATGTCTCGCAGCTGAATTGGAAAACGCCCGAAGGCATCACCGTCAAACCGCTGTACACCCAGGCGGATACCGCTGATCTCGCATTTACCAACACCCTGCCCGGCTTTGCGCCTTATGTGCGCGGCCCGCAAGCCACGATGTACGCCGTGCGGCCATGGACCATTCGTCAATATGCGGGGTTTTCCACAGCGGAAGAATCCAACGCGTTTTATCGCAAGGCCTTGGCCGCTGGTGGCCAAGGTGTCTCGGTGGCATTCGATCTGGCCACGCATCGCGGCTATGACTCTGACCATCCACGCGTCATGGGTGATGTGGGCAAGGCTGGTGTGGCAATTGATTCGGTGGAGGACATGAAAATCCTGTTCGACAGCATTCCGCTCGACAAGGTATCGGTGTCGATGACCATGAATGGCGCGGTGCTGCCAATTCTTGCCGGTTATGTCGTCGCGGCTGAAGAGCAAGGCGTGACGCAAGACCAGCTCTCGGGCACGATACAGAACGACATCCTCAAAGAGTTCATGGTACGCAACACCTATATCTATCCACCCGAACCGTCAATGCGTATCATTGCCGACATCATCGGGTACACGGCAAAGCACATGCCGAAATTCAACTCGATTTCGATTTCCGGCTATCACATGCAGGAAGCCGGAGCAACGCAGGCACTCGAATTGGCTTTCACGCTGGCCGATGGCCGCGAGTATGTGAAAACGGCGATTGCCAGCGGCATGGACGTGGATGAATTCGCCGGACGGCTGTCGTTCTTCTTTGCCATCGGCATGAACTTCTATCTTGAAGTGGCCAAGCTGCGTGCCGCGCGCCTGCTGTGGTGGCGCATCATGGACGAGTTCAAGCCGAAGAACCCGAAATCCTCAATGCTGCGCACGCACTGCCAGACTTCCGGCTGGTCGCTGACCGAGCAGGACCCGTACAACAACATCGTGCGCACCACGGTCGAAGCCATGGCCGCCGTGTTTGGCGGCACGCAGTCGCTGCACACCAACTCGCTTGACGAAGCGATTGCGCTGCCCACCGAGTTTTCATCGCGCATCGCACGCAACACCCAGCTCATCATCCAGGAAGAAACCCATATCACTAACGTGATCGACCCGTGGGCTGGCAGCTACATGATGGAGAAGCTGACGCAGGACCTCGCCGACAAGGCCTGGAGCATCATCGAGGAAGTCGACACGATGGGCGGCATGACGCAGGCAGTGCAAAGCGGCTGGGCCAAGTTGCAGATCGAAAGATGCGCGGCAGAAAAACAGGCACGCATTGATTCAGGCAAGGACGTGATCGTCGGCGTCAATAAATACAAATTGAAAGAAGAAGCGCCCATCGACACCCTTGACGTCGATAACCATGCCGTGCGCGACGGCCAGATTATTCGCTTGAAGCAAATCCGCGCCACGCGTGACACCACCGCTGTCAAGGCATCACTGGCGGCGCTAACCGAGGCGGCAAAAAATGGCAGCGGCAATATGCTCGATCTGGCCATCAAGGCCACACGCCTGCGGGCGACCGTCGGCGAAATTTCCGATGCGCTAGAAAAAGTCTGGGGGCGGCATCGCGCCACCAACCAAACCGTCTCCGGCGTTTATAGTGCAGCATATGGTTCAGGGGAGGCAGACAGCACGATGAATGACATTCGTGGCGAGATCGAAAGTTTTGCTGCCACAGCAGGCCGCAGGCCACGCATCATGATTGTCAAGCTGGGTCAGGATGGACATGATCGTGGTGCAAAAGTGGTTGCCACCGCCTTTGCCGATCTTGGTTTTGACGTCGATGTGGGTCCGCTGTTCCAAACGCCAGAAGAAGCTGCACGCCAGGCGATTGAAAATGACGTTCATGCCATCGGCGTGTCCACGCTTGCCGCTGGCCATAAAACGCTGGTGCCCGCGCTGATCGAGGCGCTCAAAACCCAGGGAGCGAACGACATTGTGGTATTTGTCGGCGGCGTGATTCCCGCGCAGGATTATGCCGAGCTGTACAAAATTGGCGCAGCAGGCATTTTTGGCCCGGGCACTCCGATTCCCGACTCTGCACGCGAAGTTTTACGTGCAATTGCTTCTGCACACAAGGCTTAAATCAAGGTGCCAGCTTCACCCGCCATTGACTTCAGCGCGCTCGCTGGCGAGCTGCGCAGTGGCAACCGCCGTGCGCTGGCCAAAGCGATCACGCTGGTGGAATCCACTCTGGAAGAACATCAAAACCAGGCGCAGACACTGCTAACTGAGTTACTGCCTCACACCGGGCGCGCTATCCGCATTGGCATTTCGGGCGTGCCGGGTGTGGGTAAATCAACCTTCATCGAGGCACTCGGGCTGTTTCTGATTGCGCGCGGCCACCGGCTGGCCGTGTTGGCAGTGGATCCTTCGTCGTCCATTTCCGGCGGCTCGATACTGGGCGACAAGACTCGCATGGAATTACTGTGCCGTGAAGATGCCGCCTTCATTCGGCCATCGCCTGCATCCGGCAGTCTTGGCGGCGTGGCGGAAAAAACGCGTGAGGCCATGCTGCTGTGTGAAGCCGCTGGTTTTGACATCATCATCGTTGAAACCGTTGGCGTGGGCCAGTCGGAAATTGCCGTCGCCGGCATGACCGATGTTTTCGTGCTGCTGCAATTGCCCAATGCGGGTGATGATTTGCAGGCGATTAAAAAAGGCATCGTCGAGCTTGCCGATCTGGTCGTCTTCAACAAAGCGGATCTTGATCCAACGGCAGCACAAGCCGCAGCAAGCCAGATGCGTTCGGCATTGTCCATGCTGCGCCCGGCCTCGCCCCACTGGCAACCATCCGTATTGATGTTATCAGCGGCAAAAAAAGAAGGGATTGCCGAATTCTGGCAAACCATCGAACAATTTCGCGCCACGATGACTGCTGCCGGTGATCTGGAAGCACGCCGCAAACGCCAGGCAAGTGACTGGATGTGGCAGCAGATTGACGCAACGCTGCGCCATCGCCTTCGCTCGCATCCCACCGTGATGGCCGCGCTGCCGCAAATAACGCAGAGCGTGATTTCCGGCACCCTGCCGCCGGCACTGGCTGCGCGGCAACTGCTGGCTCTTTTTAAGTGAACCGATTTTTGGGGAGGCAATTTGTATGCATGACATCATTAATCAACTCGATACCAAACGCGCCAGAGCCGCACTGGGCGGTGGCCAGAAGCGCATTGATGCGCAACATGCCAAAGGCAAGCTGACCGCGCGCGAGCGCATCGACTTGCTACTCGACGAGGGCACATTCGAAGAATGGGACATGTTCAAAGAGCATCGCTGCGTTGATTTCGGCATGGCGGACGAGCATGTTCCGGGCGATGGCGTGGTCATTGGCTATGGCACGATCAATGGCCGCATGGTGTTTGTTTTTTCGCAGGATTTCACGGTGTTTGGCGGTGCGCTTTCTGAAGCTCATGCCGAAAAAATCTGCAAGGTGATGGATAAAGCCATTCAAGTGGGCGCGCCGATTATTGGCATCAACGACTCTGGTGGCGCGCGTATTCAAGAAGGTGTGGCCGCACTCGGCGGTTACGCCGAAGTGTTCCAGCGCAATGTCATGGCCTCTGGCGTGATCCCGCAGATCTCGATGATCATGGGGCCCTGCGCCGGTGGCGCGGTATATAGCCCGGCCATGACAGATTTTATTTTCATGGTCAAGGATTCCTCCTACATGTTTGTCACCGGTCCCGAAGTCGTGAAGACCGTGACGCATGAAGAAGTGACGGCAGAAGAACTCGGCGGCGCAGTGACGCACACCACGCGTTCAGGCGTGGCTGACCGGGCGTTTGATAACGATGTGGATGCCCTGCAAATGATGCGGCGTTTTTTCAACTACATGCCGCTCAACAACAAGGCGAACCCACCGGCGCGCCCAACGGATGACCCGGCTGACCGGCTGGATTATTCGCTGGATACCCTGGTGCCCGACAGCCCCAACAAGCCTTACGATATCAAGGAACTGATTTTCAAAATGGTGGATGACACCGATTTCTTCGAGATTCAGCCGGATCACGCGAAAAACATCGTCGTCGGCTTTGCGCGCATGGAAGGCGATGCGGTGGGTATTGTCGCCAATCAGCCCATGGTGCTGGCAGGTTGCCTGGATATCAGATCGTCGATCAAGGCGGCACGATTTGTACGCTTTTGTGATGCATTCAACATTCCGGTCATCACGCTGGTCGATGTACCCGGTTTCATGCCCGGCACGGCGCAGGAATATGGGGGCATCATCAAGCATGGTGCCAAGCTGCTGTATGCGTATGCCGAATGCACTGTGCCGAAAGTCACGCTGATTACGCGCAAAGCTTACGGCGGTGCGTATGACGTGATGGCCTCAAAACATTTGCGCGGCGACGTGAACTTTGCCTGGCCTTCGGCTGAAATTGCCGTGATGGGCCCCAAGGGCGCGGTGGAAATCATTTTCCGCGACGAGAAAAATGATCCGGTCAAAGTGGCCGCGCGCGAAGCGGAATACAAAGCCAAGTTCGCCAACCCCTTCGTGGCCGGTGCGCGCGGATTCATTGATGATGTGATCATGCCGCACGAAACCCGCAAGCGCATCTGCCGCAGCCTGGCGATGCTGAAAAACAAGAAAATCGAAAACCCGTGGCGCAAGCACGGCAACATTCCACTCTAAGCGCGGGCAGGAAAAATCATGTTCAAGAAAATACTTATTGCCAACCGCGGGGAAATAGCCTGCCGCGTGATCAAAACAGCCCGCAAGATGGGCATCAAAACCGTGGCGGTGTATTCAGAAGCCGACCGCGATGCGCGCCACGTAGAACTCGCCGATGAAGCCGTCTGCATCGGCCCTGCCGCATCGAAAGAATCTTATCTGATGATGGACAAGATCATCGCCGCCTGCAAACAGACCGACGCCGAAGCGGTGCATCCGGGCTATGGTTTTCTTTCCGAAAATGCGGAATTCTCGCGCCGGCTGGAAGCAGAAGGCATCATTTTCATCGGCCCAAAACACGAATCGATTGCTGCGATGGGCGACAAAATCGCCTCCAAAAATCTTGCGTTGAAAGCCAAGGTTAATGTCATTCCCGGCTACAACAAGGCCATCGACACGCCAGAGCAGGCAGTTGAAATTGCCAAGGACATTGGCTACCCGGTGATGATCAAGGCGTCCGCTGGCGGCGGCGGCAAAGGGTTGCGCGTGGCTTATAACGACCAGGAAGCGCATGAGGGGTTTACTTCTTGCACAACCGAGGCCAAAAATGCGTTTGGCGATGATCGTGTGTTCATCGAAAAGTTTATCGAAGAGCCGCGCCACATCGAGATTCAGCTCATCGGCGATGCGCACGGCAACATGGTGTACCTGTGGGAGCGCGAATGCTCGATTCAGCGCCGGCACCAGAAAGTGATTGAAGAAGCACCATCGCCCTTCCTCGATGCTGCCACCCGCAAAGCCATGGGCGAGCAGGCTGTGGCATTAGCAAAAGCGGTGAACTATCAATCTGCTGGCACGGTTGAGTTTGTCGTAGGCGGGAAAGACAAAGGGTTTTATTTCCTCGAGATGAACACCCGCTTGCAGGTGGAACATCCGGTGACGGAAATGATCACCGGCCTCGACCTGGTTGAACTGATGATTCGCGTGGCTGCGGGTGAAAAGCTGCCCATGACACAGGAGCAGGTCAGGCTTGATGGCTGGGCGATGGAATGCCGCATTAACGCCGAAGATCCGTTCCGTGGCTTTCTGCCCTCCACCGGACGTTTGGTGAAATTCATGCCCCCCCCTGAAGTCCCGGGCGCTGTGCGTGTGGATACGGGTGTGGCCGAAGGTGGCGAAATCTCGATGTATTACGATTCGATGATTGCCAAGCTGATCGTGCATGCCGGCACGCGAGATGCGGCCATTGCCCGCATGCGCGACGCCTTGAACCGTTTCGTGATTCGTGGTGTCTCGTCCAACATCGCTTTCCAGGCCGCGTTAATGCAGCACCCGCGCTTTGTTTCAGGCCACTTCAACACCGGTCTGATTGCCGAAGAATATCCGCACGGGTTTGACGCAGCCGATGTACCGCATGACGACCCCGCCATGCTGGTCGCCGTTGCCGCTGCCATGAACCGACAATTCCTGAAACGTAACGCAACGATTGCCGGCCAAATGCGCGGGCACGAGTTTCAGCCCGGCAGCGACTTCGTGGTCCTGATCGGCAAGGAAAAATATGAGGTCAAGGTGACCGCTGCCTCCCCGCGTGAAGAAGGCTGGGATGTCTATTTTGCCGGCCAGCAGTATGCCGTGCGCTCGCACTGGCAATTCGGCAAGCCGCTCTATATCGGCACCATCAATGGCGAGCCGATGTGCATGCAGGTTGAGCGTCGTGGCCTGGTGTATCGGCTGTTCCACTGGGGCGTGCAGGCAGATGTGCAGGTGATGTCGGCGCGCACCGCCGAATTGCATGCACTAATGCCGATGAAATCCGCACCCGATATGTCCAAGTTCTTGTTGTCGCCCATGCCCGGGCTCCTTACACAAATTGCGGTGACAGAACGACAAGAGGTCAAAGCGGGGGAAATTCTGGCCAAGATCGAAGCCATGAAAATGGAAAACGTGCTCAAGGCCGAGCGCGATTGCGTGGTGGAAAAATTGCTGGCCACGCCCGGCGAGAGCCTGGCGGTTGACCAACCGATCATTGCCTTCAAGTAAAAAAGTCGGCGCTGATGAAGCAACTGCGCCGACTTTTGCTGGGCGTACACACTTAACCACCAATACGCCCGAAAGCCTCGATCACTTCCGGTGGCGCCTGCACCAGCTCGATCAGTACGCCCTCACCCGCAATCGGAAATTGCTCATTTGCCTTGGGGTGCAAGAAGGTGATGTCGTAGCCTGCTGCGCCTTTGCGGATGCCGCCGGGAGCAAAGCGCACACCTTGGGCTGTCAGCCATTCCACGGCGCGCGGCAAATCGTCTATCCATAGCCCGATGTGGTTCAGCGGTGGCTCATGCACGGCGGGTTTTTTGGTCACATCCAGCGGCTGCATCAGGTCAACCTCGACCTTGAACGGGCCACGGCCCATGACGGCAATATCCTCATCGACATTCTCGCGCTCGCTGACGAAATTGCCTGTAACCGACAGGCCCAACATATCGATCCACAAGCGTGAGAGATGTTGCTTGGATGGACCGCCAATGGCGATTTGTTGAATACCGAGTACTTTGAAAGGACGAATCGTCATAAGGATGTTCCTGTGTGCATTGTTTTTTGATCGCAATAACCCGCGATGAGAGCTAGCAATTGGTCTTCGTTATAGGGCTTGCCCAGATAGTGATTGATACCCACATCCAGGGCATGCTGACGATGTTTATCGGCGGTACGCGAGGTAATCGCAATCAGCGGAATCCCGGCCAGACGCGCATCGGCGCGAATGGTTTGCGACAAATCAAAGCCATCCATGCGCGGCATTTCAATATCGATCAGCATCACATCGGGCAATATTTCGCGTAACTGTTCGAGCGCATCGACGCCATCTTTTGCAGTCACCACACGGTAACCCTGCCGATCCAGCAAACGGCTGGTGACCTTGCGCACCGTGAGCGAGTCATCCACCACCATGACTAATGCTCCTTCCGGTTGTGCGGGAGCATCCTCTTTTATGTCGGCAATATCCATAGAATGTTCTGCAGCTTCAGCAAGCAGCACAACCGGGTTCACCAGCAACACGACTTCGCCATCAGCCAGCACAGTGGCACCAATCAGCCAGGGTATACGGGCCAGTTGCGGGCCAATGGGTTTGACCACGATTTCCTGATTCCCTACCAAGCCATCGACTTCAAGCGCAATGCGCCCGGTGCCGCTTTTGATTTGCAATAGCCATGTGCGTTGCGCCGCCACGGGCACGGCATGACGCTCACCCAAAAGCTGCGGCAGGTAGTGCCAGGGATAATGTGCGCCTTGCCATTCGTTGCCCTTTGCCTCTCGAATGGCGGCAATTGCATCGGGCTTGAGCTCATTCACCTGCTCGACCATCGCCGAGGGGATGGCGTAATGCCGATTGCCCATAGCCACCATCACCACCTGCGTTACCGCCATGGTTTGTGGCAGCGTGAGCAAAAATGTCGTGCCTTTACCGACGATGCTACGCACATCAATACGGCCACCAAGCGTGGCGGTTTCATTCTTGACCACGCCCAAGCCAACACCGCGCCCGGACAAGGTGGTGACTTCGCTCGCGGTAGAAAACCCGGGGTGAAAAATCAAGGCAGACAATTTTGCTTCATCAATAGCCTCGTTGCCTGCCTCGCTTGAAAGCAAACCCTGCGCAACTGCCTGCTGCTGAATGCGCGCGTAATCAATGCCTGCACCATCATCGGCCAGGCTGATGACGACATCGTTACTTTCCTGCACCAACGTCAGGGTGATCTGGCCGATCTCCGGCTTGCCAACGGCCAGGCGCTGCGCTTTGGCTTCAATGCCGTGTGCAATGCTGTTGCGCAACAGATGTTCGATTGGCCCGGCCATCTTTTCAAGCACCGATCGATCCATCTCCGTCTGGCCATTGAGAATATCCAGATTGACACGCGTATCCGCATCTTTCGCCGCTTGCCGCACGACCCGATGCAGGCGTTCCGCCAGGCTGTCAAAAGGCATCATGCGTGCGCGCATTAAATGCTGCGAAAGATCACGGTTAAGCCGTGCCTGTGCCATTAACGCGGCATTGGCATGGTCGAGATTAAGCAGTAAATTATGTTGCACCGTGGCGACGTCATTCACGCTTTCGGCCATCATCCGCGTGACTTCCTGGAAGCGCGTGAAACGGTCAAACTCCAGTGGATCGAACCGCTGCGCATGATCAGCGGCAAGCGCCTGCTGCGATTGCATCTGCGATTCGGCCTGAATTTCCACTTCACGCAATTGGCCACGCAGGCGCAACACACTTTCGGTGAGATCCAGCAGCGTCGCTTTAAGCTCGCGCAGTTCGCTTTCAATGCGCGTGCGCGCAATCGAAATCTCACCCGCATCGTTCACCCATTGATCCACCAGATCAGCGCGCACGCGCAACACGGGCTGGTTGCCGTTGGCAAGGATTCCCGCTGGCGGCACGGCGGATGGCGCAGCTACTTCTCCATTAACCAGGATGGCTTGTTCACGGGTATCCGACGAAGAGTCAGAGGTAAAGCCAGCGGCCCTGGCCAGCCCGTCATGACGCAACCCATCGAGCAGACTCGCCGCGTGATCCAGCGAAATCTCCAGCCCGTCAATAATGTCTGGTGAAACGTGTTTTTTGATCAGCGCGTCTTCGATGCGGGTTTCCATCGTATGCAGCAGCTCCCCACACGCCATCGCCCCCGCCATGCGCGCACTGCCTTTCAAGGTGTGCAGCGCACGCGCCAATGCGTGTGTCACATCAACGTCCTCCGGAACCGCACGCCAGGCACGCAAATGCTCACCAATTTCACGTACCAGATCGGTACTCTCATCAAGAAAAACAGCCAGCAGATGGCTATCTATTTCTTCTTCGTTCTGCGGGATGTGTCGATGAGCTTGCTGCTCGTCCATTACCTGCGCCGCCGCTGACGCCTCAGCGGGGGCATCCTGTGCCTTGGGTATCGGCATCATGGCATTCAGCGTAGCGGCCAGCGCACCTTCTTCCCCCGGCATGCGGCGCTCGGCTACCGCTCCCAGCATACCGGCGAGCGCGCCGGCACACCGGGCAAACACAAAGCGTTGTGTATCACTCGGTGGGATGGCGAGTTGCTCAAAACGCATGAGCGCATTTTCCAGCGCATGCGCTAAATGGTGGATAGGCAAAAAGCCAGTGGCCGCTGAAATGCTCGCCAGCGTGTGCGCCGCGCGAATGACCTCCGGGCGCGGCACAGCTTCCTGGCCCAGTTGCGCTTGCAGCGTGGCGGAATAGCCGCGTGCTTCGTTCAAATACAGGCTATATAGTGCAGGCGATACCTCAACCGTTCCCACACGCACCGGGGGCAACTCAGGGAAAGCAAATACCTCGGCTGATTCGGTGGCCGCCGGCACGGCTGTTTGTGCCGTGATTTCTGCTACCGGTTCTACCGTTTGTGCTATTTCTGCTGGCGATAATGGTGCTGGCGGTAACGACGCCCCTGAAAACTCTGGTCCCGTGATTGTTTCCGGCACGCCACCACCAGGTGCCATCGGACGAACCGGGGCGACAAAAGTCGGCGCTGGTGGTACGCCGCCAAGCAGGCTTTCTTGTGTCGCCCCGCCGAGAGCCGCACAGCGCTGCAGCAGATCGCTCACCTCCTGCGGCACGCCCGCACTTAAACCCAGCGGGGTAACCCATTGCTGAAACACAGTCACTGCGCGATCGAGCATGGCAAGCAAATCCGGCGTGACGGCACGCGCTTCGTCTAACCAGCGATTCATCACTTGCTCGACCGACCAGGCCGCTTCGCCCAGATCATGCAGGCCCACCATGCGGCCGCTGCCTTTTAACGTGTGAAAGCCACGCCGCAAAATCACCAGGCACTCTTTATCATCTGGCACAGCGTGCAAGCGGGGCAAATGAGTAGAAAAAGTGACGAGTATGTCGCGCGCCTCTTCAGTGAAAATATTGCGTAGTTCCGCATCGAGCGCATCGGCTTCAACATCCGATGGTGCACCTGCATCCGCATCTGCATCAACTGATGCATGCTTTTCAGTGGCCGTTTGCGCACTGTCTTCGGTAACGATGCTTTCGGTTGCCGTGCCAAAAAAAGATTCCGGATTCGCTGGCCCCAACGCAAGCTGGGAAACAAAAAAACCGATCGACAACAGCTTTTGCGCGACCCGATCAAAATCTTCCCGCTGAGGAATGAAGTCTGGCTCGGCAAACTGTTCAAACGTTGCGGCACATTCATCCAGCACCTCAATAGCGCGGGTTTCATCCAGCGCAACTAACGCATCTTCAACCTGTTTCAGCGGAGCCTGTAGCTCATTCAACCGATCCTTCCGTGCAGAATCGCGGAAGAAACTATCCAGTATCTGCTCAATGGCGCCCAAATTGATATGGATTTCATTCGCGACAGATTCAAGCAGCAAACGCCCCGGGGCGCGCTGCGGTATGGCGTCAACTAATGCGGTATCAGGCACCTCCAGCATTTCACCAGAAGCGGCTTTTGACAGCCGGGCAACAACCACATTGACCTGCTCGGCAAAGTCATCCCCCAGCAAGGAAAAATGATCCAGGGCGGACTCTGCCAAGTGCAATACGCTGGTCATTTCTACGGCTAGCGTATCGTTATGCCGCATGGGATTACGGCGCAATAAATCCGCTTGCTCGCAGATCGCGGCCGTCAGTTGCACATACGAAAACTCATGCGTTGCCGCCGCCTCATCGGCGAGCCATGTGACATGCTCATGAAACGGCAGCAATGCAGCAATTGCCCCGCCACATAGCTGAACCCAGTCTTGCCGCGCAGCGGCAACCAGCTCACGCAAACGACGGATATGCTCGTCTCGTCGACCAACAGTTACGGGTGCGGTGGGTATCAGGCTGTCCAGCCGGTAAGCGGCTTGCACCACCGCTAGTGCAGCGTGCCCGTTGTTTGCGGTTGCAGCTAAATACAGGGCCTCGCGCAAGAAAGGCGCGGGCACTTCAGGCACGCCCTCAACCAGTTTCTTGATTTGCGAGGCAAGGCGTAATAAAAAGCGCCTGGCCTCAACCACCTCTGGCAAACCCTCTGCTCCCAGTGCATCCAGCACGCCTAGCGAAACCCACCAATACGCGCGTGCAGCAGGCGTCGTGCGTGTGAGCTCAATCAAGGTCAGCGAGGCTTTCATCTCGCTGATGCCTTTCGCGTCACCCTTGATCCATTTCAGCAAGCCTCGTTCAAATCCCATGCGTGCGGCACGTAAGCGCAATGCCAGAGGCTCGCCTGTCAACGGCTCGGGTTCGCGTTCCCGCCGCGGGGGGCGCTGTGTCAGATCAGGGAAAAACAACTCGCTGGGGGCGGGCTCTGGCAAGCCTTGTTGCACAACCAATGCGCGATAGTCAGGAAACAGTTTTAGCGATTGATGCGCTCCGCCTGCCATCAACTCATCAAGATAAAGGCTCAGCGCGGCAATACCTTCTTGAATCACTCGCACAGCCGCCGAGGCATCCGCTACCTTCTCGTCATTAACCACCTGCAGTAACTGCTCAATGGCCCGTGAAAATTCAGTGACGCCGTCCAGTCCGACAATAGCCAATGCACCATGCGCCTGATGCAAGCTGGCAAAGGCTTTCTTTAAAAAAGTGTCTTCCGGATGCGTTGCATAAGCGATGAGCTCGGCCTTGGTCAGATCAAGCGCAAGATCAATTTCGCCTTTCACCCAGGAAAGTGGTCCGATATCTAATGCTGTGGCCATGAGAGTTTACCTATACCTTGAACCCGGCAACCGAGCCCTTCAACTCGATCGCCAATTGCGCCAATTCGGATACCGCCAACGCGGTCTGCTGCGTGCGCGTGGTGGTTTGATCGGTAATTTCGAGAATATGCCGCATCGATGTAGCGACCTGCGTTGCACTTTTTGCTTGTGATTGGGTTGCCAAAGCAATGGTCTCGACTCGTTGTGCAAGATCTTGCGAAACAGTAGAAATTTCTGCCAGTGATTGGCCGGCTGCGTCAGATAACCGTGCGCCGGCAACCACGCCTTGCGTTGAATATTCCATGGCAGCCACCGCATCGTGAGTATCCGCCTGAATCGCCTTGACCAACGCAGAAATTTGTTTGGTTGCTTCACCCGAGCGTTCAGCCAGGCGTTGCACCTCTTCGGCTACAACAGAAAAGCCGCGTCCGGCTTCCCCCGCGGATGCTGCCTGAATAGCAGCATTCAAAGCCAGCACGTTGGTCTGCTCGGTAATATCCGAAATGAGTTCAACAATCTCGCTAATTTCCTGGGATGACTCACCCAGGCGTTTGATCCGCTTGGCGGTCTCTTGTATCTGGCCACGTATGTCGTTCATGCCGGTAATCGAATCCGTCACGGCCTGCGCGCCTTTTTGCGCAACAGCTACTGAAATACGCGCCACGTCGGCTGATGCCTGCGCAGAGGACAACACACCTTCCATAGAATGAACGGTTGCCATTACCACCGCGCTGGCATGCCGAATTTCCGTCGCTTGGGCATCGGTTGCCACCAGCAGCTCGCGAGAAATATTCTGTGCCACATCTGTCGTCCGCGTCACCCGCTCAGAAGCATCATTTAGTCGGCGCACCAAAACAGCCAGTTCTTCAATGGCAAAGTTTACCGAGTCGGCAATCGCACCGGTCATATCTTCATTAACCGTGGTCCGCACAGTCAAGTCACCATCGGCCAAATCGCTCATTTCATTGAGCAACAGCAAAATAGCGTTTTGCGTTTGCTCCTGCTCGGCTTCCGCGATACGCCGTTTTCGATCCGCCTCGACACGGCGACGAGCACTATCACGCTGATAAAGCCTGACCATCAACAACAGAGCCAGTAGCGCCAGCAAACCCAACACAGCTGCAGCCAGAATCATGCGCTTGGGGGTGGTGTATTCGCGTTGGTAAGCGGCTATCAAATCATCGACTGACATAGCCAATGCATTCACCCGCTGTTTAATCTCGATGCTTGCAAGACGAGCCTCGCGCAAGGGTTTCAGGTCAATCGGCAACATGCTGCTTTGTATTTGCAGCACATTTAACTGAGCTGACAGCAACCCGCCACCAGGCGACAGCTCTCGTGCGGCTTTAATTTCGACCCTTAAATCAGACAACAGATTTTCATCGAAATCCGTAGCCAGCGGCCACCGTGCAAGGGTATACAGAATATGTCCTGTCAGCGCAGACAAGCGTCCACCGACAGCCTCGGCTTCGAGCATCATCGCCGGCCCTTGAGACAGTGAATCAGTCAGCATATCGCCCATCAAACCCATGGTTTTTTGTTGTCCCAACAGTGTTCCAATCAAGGTGTCGTGCTCATGCCAACGCTGGCGCAAGGCATCCAGCGATGCCTCGGCGAGGCCACTGGTAGGCGGTACCAATACACCGCCAAAATCGCCACCTTGAGTCAACCTATCGAGCAGCAAATTAAATTCCAGGCGCGTCGCGTTGAGCTCGGCAAACCCGCCGGCTTCCCCACGCAATGCATTTTGCGCAGCCTTGGGAATTTTCTGCACCAAAGGACGCAAATGGCTGGCAACCGTGGCGTAGGATGTGCTTCGCACCCCATTTTGAATGTGCACATACATCAGCGCTGTCGTGAGCAAAACACACACAACAAACAGCATGCCCAGAATACGAAACTGTGTATCCAGTGCCAGCCTGCTCAATGCCTGCGATATCGGTGAGCTTGCCTTGGCAGCTGAAGACTTGCGTGATTTATTGGCTATGGCACTCACATTAGATGTCATCAGAAATAATTATCCTGTTCGCTACCGGACTTACCGCGCAACATCCAAAAAATTCGGTGTGGTGAGTAATGCGGCAATATCCAGACATGTCCAGCAAGCGCCAGTAGATGCGTCTTGCAAGCGCACCCCCTGCCAGGTCGGCGTTTCAGCAGCGCCGTCCAGCAACGGACTCAGGACTTTGTCAACAACTTGCAAATCGTCTCGCGCACGCAACCCCCATGCGCGCTCTACCAGCAACGCGCTATGCAGTCCCTCGCGCGCACCCACGAGCAGCAAACGCGTTTGCGCTGTCCGTGGCGTCGGCTCACCACCACGCCAGAGCGCAAAATCCACAATGCTGAACAGCGTGCCGCGAATATTGGCAACACCCGCAAACCACGGCTGGGTCAGCGGTACTGACGTCAGCGTGGGTAATGGCAGAACCTCGCCGGATTCGGCCAGATCAACCAGCCAGCGACATCCTCCGGGCAAATCTTCAGTGCCTGATTCAATATCCAACCATGATGCCCGCGCCTCGCTTGGGTTTAGTGGCGCGACTTGCTCACTCATTGGCTGCTCCGAGCGCCGCGATTTTGGCAAGTAAAAGCGGGCCATCTACCGGCTTGGTAATATAGTCAAGGGCACCTTGGCGCAGCCCCCAGATTTTGTCGGTTTGCTGGCTTTTCGTCGTGCACATGATGATGGGAATGTTTTTGGTTGCTGCGTCCCGCGATAGCTTGCGGGTGGCCTGAAAACCATTGATGCCAGGCATTACCACATCCATCAAAATCAAATCGGGCTGAATGTCCTTTGCGCGCACAACGCCTTCCTCGCCGCTCTCTGCAGTAAAAATTTCGAACGGGCCTTCGCCGAGAATTTGAGTTAGCAAAAACTGCTCGGTGGGCGAATCATCAATGATTAAAATTTTTCGTATAGCCCCGGTCATGATTTCTCCTTGAGCTGAAAAGCCACCGCATTGAGCAGATTTTCTTTGGTAAAGGGTTTGGTTAGATACTCGTTAGACCCCGCCGCCTGACCCCGCGCACGATCAAACAATCCGTCGCGCGAGGACAACATAACCACAGGTGTTGCAGCAAAATGCGAATTTTTCTTGATCAGCGAACAGGTTTGATAGCCATCCAGACGCGGCATCATAATGTCGCAAAAAATGACCGCTGGCCGATGGTCATTGATCTTCGCCAGCGCATCAAATCCATCATCCGCCAGCACCACATGCGCACCCGCTTGCGCCAGAAAAATTTCCGCACTCTTGCGGATGGTGTTCGAGTCATCAATCACCATGACGGTGATACCGGAAAGTGCTGAGCCCATTGTCATAGATTTGCCATCGAACGTCCGTGCTGTGCGAGATAGAGGGGAAAACTTACCCGCATATCAGATTTCCACCATCTCAAAATCATCCTTGCGCGCATTGCAATCAGGACACGTCCAGTTTGGCGGCACATCCTCCCAGCGCGTTCCTGCGGGGATTCCATCATCGGGCCAGCCCTCGCTTTCGTCGTAGATAAAGCCACAGATCAGGCACAGCATTTTGCGATACGGTCGTTCGATAGTCATAGTGCGTGGTTGGGTTAAAATTAAAAGTATATTAACTCAAGCTGCCTGCCATGGTTATCCCAGCCCGTGGCTGTTCAGATGGTTATCTTCATTGTTATCCACGTCCACCTCGACGAGCTCAACAAAATCTGCTCTGTATTACCGGGTAAAACAGGGCCAAAAATAACCATGTCAGGAAAAATGCATGAACGCCATACCGCCCAAAAATGCCACACCGCCCATCGTCTTGACCTTTGCCGGCTCTGACCCCACGGGCGGGGCCGGTTTGCAGGCTGACATTCTCACCCTGTCCAGCCTCGGTTGCCACCCACTGAGCGTCGTCACCGCAGTGACGGTTCAGGACACCACCGGGGTCGAGGCCATTCTGCCCATGGAAGCCGACTGGGTTGCCGACCAAGCACGTGCACTGCTTGAAGACATGCCGGTGGCTGCGTTCAAAATCGGCATGATTGGTAGTGTGGAAACCATTGCAGCCATTGCCGAAATCATTGCCGATTATCCGGATATACCGCTCATTCTCGATCCAGTGCTTGCCTCGGGACGGGGCGATGCGCTGGCCGATGAAGAAATGATCGAAGCCCTGATTGCGCTGCTATTGCCGCAAACTACCGTGCTCACACCCAATAGTCTGGAGGCACGTCGCCTGGTGCAAAAACCTGAAGAAGAGCACGACGATGTGCAACAAAACCCTGACCTTGCCAGTTGCGCGCATCAGCTGATCGACACCGGTTGCGAGTATGTGCTGATTACCGGCACCCACGAAGATACCGCGCAAGTAGTCAACACGCTATATGGCAGCCACGGCGTTGTGCGTACTGATCGATGGGAGCGCTTGTCCGGCAGCTATCATGGCTCGGGCTGTACGCTGGCCGCCGCCATTGCCGCGCATCTGGCCCACGGCATTGATTTGCCTGAAGCCATAGCCGGCGCACAGGAATACACTTGGCAAACGCTGGCCGCAGGCTTTCGTCCGGGTATGGGACAATTCATTCCTGACCGTCTTTTCTGGTCACGCGACGACGACGCTGGCGACAACGAAGCGGATAATCAAGAAAAAACCAACCTTAGATCCCTTTAAGCATGAAAAAACTCTCCGGCCTTTACGCAATCACCCTTGACGATGCGTTGTTACCACGACTTTCCGCGTTAGTGAATGCCGCATTAAAAGGCGGCGTACCGTTCGTTCAATACCGTAACAAAACCGCCTCGCGCCCGCTACGTCGCGCGCAAGCCGCCGAGTTACTGCGCATCTGTCGTGCCGCCGGGGCCAAGCTCATTATCAATGACGATATCTGGTTGGCAGTCGAGATTGGAGCCGATGGCGCACATATCGGCCACGATGATGCGCCTGGCGGCTCGCTCACTGCCGCGCGCAACGCACTCGGGTTACAACGCATTCTTGGCGTCTCGTGCTACAACGATCTTGACCATGCGACAAAAGCCGCCGCCGCAGGCGCTGATTATCTGGCCTTTGGCAGCGTTTTCGCGTCGCGCACCAAGCCCGACGCTACCCATGCGCCGCTGGAGCTTTTAACAGAAGCCAAGCAGCGCTTCAACCTGCCCATTGTCGCCATTGGTGGCATCACGCTGGACAACGCGCCGGCTGTGCTAGCGGCTGGCGCTGACCTGTTGGCCGTGGCCAGCAATCTGTTCGATGTGATGGATATTCAGTCGCGTGCAGAAGCCTATGGCGCCTTGTTTCGTCCTGCCGCCATGCCTTCCACCACCCATCCCCTCGTATAAAAAACCGCCGCCATGACCGCTAACGAAGCCCTCTTTGCACGTGCCCAGCGCATCATCCCCGGCGGCGTGAATTCACCCGTCCGTGCCTTTCGCTCGGTCGGCGGCACACCGCCATTTTTCACCCGTGGCATGGGTTCGCGCGTGTGGGATGCGGATGGCCACAGCTATATCGACTATGTGGGCTCATGGGGACCGCTCATTCTCGGCCATGCAGATCCGGCGACCGTATACGCCGTGCAGGCCGCCGCAGCCAATGGATTATCGTTCGGCGCGCCCACGGAAGGCGAGGTTGAACTCGCCGAATTATTGACCCGGCTGGTTCCCGGCATGGACATGGTGCGCCTGGTCTCCTCAGGCACCGAAGCCACCATGAGCGCGATTCGCCTGGCCCGCGGACATACCGGCCGCGACACCTTGATCAAATTTGAAGGCTGCTACCACGGCCACAGTGACAGCCTGCTGGTCAAGGCAGGCTCCGGCATGCTGACCTTTGGCAACCCCTCGTCTGCTGGCGTACCGGCCGATCTGGCACGCCATACGCTGGTGCTCAACTACAATGATGTCGAAGGACTGCACGATATTTTTGCCAATGAGGGTGACCGCATCGCCGGGGTGATTGTCGAACCCATCGCCGGCAATATGAATCTGGTCGCCCCGCACCCTGCGTTTCTGGCTACGTTACGCGAGCTGTGCACACGCTATGACACAGTGCTGATTTTCGACGAAGTGATGACCGGCTTTCGGGTCGGACTCACCTCAGCGCAAGGGCTGTATGGCATCACGCCGGATCTTTCCACCTTCGGCAAGATTATCGGCGGCGGCATGCCACTGGGCGCCTTTGGCGGGCGCCGTGACATCATGGAAAAAATCGCCCCGCTTGGCCCCGTATATCAGGCGGGCACGCTCTCGGGCAATCCACTCTCCGTGGCCGCCGGCTTGGCGACACTCAAGCAACTCCAAGCCCCCGATTTTTACACCGCGCTGGCGGACAAAACCCGCGCGCTGACTGAAGGCTTGACCGCCGCCGCGCACCGTCAAGGTGTGCCTTTTTCAGCACAAGCCATTGGTGGCATGTTCGGGCTGTATTTTTCTGCCACGCCGCCGAACATCTATGCCGAAGTCATGGCCATGGATATTGCCGCCTTTAATCAGTTTTATCACGCCATACTCGACCAGGGTATTTATCTTGCTCCCTCGGCCTTTGAGGCAGGTTTTGTCTCGGCCGCACACACGCCAGCAGATATTGCCGCAACAATCTCTGCTGCGGAAAAGGCCTTCGCTAGCCTCGCCGTGTAAAAAGTAAATCGGGAAAAATCGGCGCTGGTGATACGCCGCGAAACAAATCCACTTTGGGCGGCGACATATGCCGACAATACGGCGCTGACGCCTTGCCTAGCGCAACCAGCCTTTCTTCCGGAACACGGCAAACGGCACAGCGACGGAAATCACCATCAGCGCGATGGAATAAATATAGCCGTAAGACCAATCCACTTCAGGCATGAATTTAAAGTTCATGCCGTAGATGCTGGCGATCAATGTCGGCGGCAACAAAGCTACCGACGCTACCGAGAAAATCTTGATGATCTTGTTCTGGTTGATGTTGATGAAACCCACCACCGCATCCATGAGGAAGTTGATTTTGTTGAAAATGAATGCCGTGTGACCATCCAGCGATTCAATATCGCGCAGAATCTGCCGCGCGTCTTCGTGTTGATTGGGGGCAAGCAAGCGGCCACGAATCAAGAATGACAACGCCCGACGCGTATCCAGCACATTACGCCGGATGCGTCCGTTCAAGTCTTCTTCTTTCGCAATATCCGCCAAAATCGACGCGGCTTCCGTATCCGTCACGTTGGTGCTTAATACCTTGCGGCCCACCGCTTCCAGCGCGGCGTACACGTCTTCCAACGCATCGGCGGAGTACTCCACATCGGCGGCATACAAATCGAGCAACACATCTTTGCCTTCCGACACATAGCCCGGCTGAATCCGGGCACGCAAGCGTTGCAAGCGAAACACCGGCAGCTCTTCATCGCGCACCGAAAACAGAATATTCTGATGCAGCACAAATGCCACCGCCACGTTGCGCGACTCATCCGCTTTGTCGAGCAAAAAGTCGGAATGCAAATGGATTTCGCCGCTCTCTTCAATGTAAAACCGCGCGGATTCTTCCAGATCGGAAATGTCATCGGTATCCGGCAGCTTGAGACCGAAAATTTCCTTGATCCATGCCCGTTCTTCCGCAGAAGGGCCGATCACATCAACCCAGATCGGCTGCGTTGCGGCAAGCTCTGCACGGCTTTCCACAGGAATCTGCCGCAAGCGGCCATTATGCAGTTCAAATGCATTGAGCATGATCGGTTTGCGTCGGGAAATCTGCATCGCGGCCGTTGCAGCGAGTGTTTCCCGCACCGCTTCGGATAGCTCATCCAGAATTTCAGCGCCGCGATCGGGCGCGACCAGATCCCACACCAGCAGGCTTTCATCCTGCGGCAGCGCCTCCAGAATACGTGCCACATCGGCGGTGGACATTTGCGCGAGCTTGTCACGCAGCGCATTCACATGCTGCTTGTGCACCATGGTTTCGATCAACTCTTGGCGTGGCATATCCTGCCGATGCACCAGGTTTTCCACCCGCTTTTGTTGTGCCAGCAATGTCTGTACTTCGCGCAGGCTGTCTTGCACCTCGGCTAGGCGATTCATATCGTCTGGTGGGATGTTGCTTTCCGGCACGGTTGAGTTATCGTTGGACGAAGTCATGGGCACTATTGTAGCGGTACAACTTCACGCCGGCAGCATTAAGCGGGCTACTAAGCTGGCACTTCGGCATAACGCATGCGCCCCAGAATGCGCTGGGTGCGGTAACTGAGATAAGCGGAATACGGATTTTTTTCAAACCGCCGGGGCGCAGGCAGCATCACCGCCAGACGCGCAGCCTGCGCCGCACTCAACTGACTGGCAGAAACACCAAAATAGTGCCGCGCGGCGGCTTCTGCGCCAAAGATACCCTCGCCCCATTCCACCTCGTTGAGATACACCTCCAGAATACGCTGCTTATCCCACAGCAACTCAAGCCACAGTGTGATGATGGCCTCTTCACCTTTGCGCAGCACCGATTTATTGGGCGAGAGCAGCAGGTTTTTAGCCAGTTGCTGCGTGATGGTTGAGCCGCCCGCTACCACGCGCCCTTTTTTCTGGTTTTTCTGGATGGCTTTTTGCATGCCCTCCCAATCAAAACCTTCGTGATCAATGAACCCATCATCTTCAGACGCCACCACCGCGCGCTTTAGCTGAATGGAAATTTTTTCATACGGCACCCATTGGCGCTTGAGTGTGGCCTGCGGATTTTTTTCACGCAATACCGATAGCTGCCGGCTTTGAAAACTCGTTGTGCCGGGATCTACCCACTTCCACCAGACCACCCAGCCCAGATACCAGAACTGCCACACCAGCAATAAACCGATCATCCATGCCAGGCCGACTTTCAACCAATGCGGGGCGGGCCTCATGCCTGCGCAGCCCGAGACGAATTAGCGGATAACTCGGCACGCAGCGCAGCCAATACAGGCGCAGTATCGGGCCGCACACCACGCCAGACAAAAAAAGCTTCTGCGGCTTGCTCGACCAGCATGCCCAGGCCATCCGCCACGCGTGCACCCGCCGCGCGTGCGGCGCGCATGAAGGATGTCTCAACGCCATACACCATCTCATAAGCGAAAGCAGTCGCTGAAAAAGTCGGCGCTGGTAATACGGCGTCTGAGAGCCCCGCCGAGGTGGCATTGATGACCAGATCAAAAGTGTGCTGGTTTAACTCTTCAAAACTCCCACTCGTAACGCCAAAAAGATCCGCTAATCTATGCGCCTTGTCCGCCGTGCGGTTGGCGATAAACAACACCGCCGGATTTTGCTCCTGCAGCGGCAGAATCACGCCCTGTGCCGCTCCGCCCGCGCCCAGCAACAGAATGCGCAGCCCGGTGAGCGACATGCCTAAATTAGCTGTTAAATCACGTACCAACCCGGCACCATCGGTGTTGTCACCTTGAATTCCGTTACTGCTAAAGCTCAAGGTATTCACCGCGCCTGCCGCCGCCGCACGGGGCGTCAGGCCATCGGCAAGGCGAAAAGCCTCCAACTTGAACGGCACAGTGACATTCGCTCCCTTAGCCACGCCATGACCGCCACCCCCGCCAACCGTGATAAACATATTCACGGCATCAGCGAATCCATCCAGTGGCGCGCAAATCGCTTCGTACGCCATGTCTTGCCCGGTTTGCGCGGCGAACAGCGCATGAATTGTTGGCGACAGGCTGTGGCTCACGGGGTTGCCGAATACGGCGTAACGTTCCGGGTAATCTTTAGTTGGCATGCAATTCATCCTGACGAGTAAAGGACCATGTCCGCGTAATCTCGATGATATCCGTATCGCGGCGGATTGCCTCTGGAAAAGCCGAGTACGGCGCGGCCATTTTGACAATACGCACTGCAGCTTGATCCAGCACTTTTTGTCCTGAAGACCGGTTGACTTCCACCCGCTCCAGCTCGCCATCGCTTTTGATCACCACGGTTAATATCAAGCTGCCATACATCTGGCCTCGCGCGGCGGCGGGGTAATTCAGGTTCCCGATGCGCTCGACTTTCTGCCGCCAATCTTCAACATACTGGGCGAAGCGATATTCCTCCACCCGTGCGCCGATAAACCTCTTTCTTGGCCGCTGATTGTATTCCTCCACGCGCCGCGAAATTTCGCCTTCAATGCGCGCAATGGCCAATGCCCGGTTAGCCAAATCAGTACCCGATACAGCAGGCTCGGCTGTCCGCACAGGCAGCGGCGGCGCGATCTCCTGGCGCACATTCGGGCGGCTGGTCTGGCGACTGGTTAATTGCTTCAATATCTGTTGCGCCTGCACCTCTAACTGCGCTACGCGCTGTTGCGCCTGGATTAAATCGTCGCCTTGCCGTGTCTGTAAAGAAGGGGGCAGCGGCGTTTGGGCGCGACGATCATCGCTCGTTGTGCCGCCGCCATCCAGATTGGTTTGCGCGCGCGCCTGAGCCTTGTCTGGTTTGTGGCGGCTTTTGCTGTTGACCAGAATCACATCCAGCGCTTGCTCGGTGACTTTTTGCGGCCAATCCGGCGGCGTAAAGTGCACTGTCAACAGCACCGCATGCACCAGGAGCGAGGCGCCCAACGCCCATGTCAGATTGCGTCGAGAGGCGATCATGACATTCGATAAAGGCAAAGCAGGGGCGGACATGACAGCAGATTCTACCCTTCCGTTGCCGTACCCTCATCGGCTGGAAATACGGTATTAGTTACAACCTCATCCGGCAACCCGGTTGCCAACTCGGTTGAAACGACAACCGCCGCAGTGTCAAGCTCACCACCCTCTTCTGTGCCTGCATCGACCTCATCTACCACCACATCCACAATTTCCCCCGCCAACACCTCAACAAACCGCACGCGAATTTCTGCAGCCAGGAGGTCAACGCCTTCCACCGCAACGCGCACCCGCGCGCCGCGCGGTGCCAGGGCTGGATCAGGCAGAGAGGCCACGCGCAGCACCAATGGCAAACCCATCACCCGCACCAAGGATTCCTTGATCACCACGGCTTCCAGCGTGCGCGTATCCGTCTGCGCCAGATAACGCAAGCACCAGTACCGTTCCATGTGGCGCTGAAATTCAGCATAGGCGGCGTAAGTCAGTTCAAAATCACGCAAGGCGGCAAAGAGCTCAGTTGATTGCGGTGCAAAAGAGGGCGACTCGTTGCGCAACCAGGCAATCAATTGCCATTGATTCACCAAATCCGCATAGCGCCGCAGGGGCGAAGACGACCACGCATAGCAATCCACGCCCAGCCCTTCGTGCGCGGCGGCCACCGTGCTCATGCGCACCTTGCCGCCGGTTTGCACCCGATACAGCGCCGGGATGCCCGCGTCACGCAATGCCGCACCCCACGTCGCGTTGGCAAAAATCATCAGCTCGGCCACCAGTGTATCCAACGGGCTGCCACGTGGACGCTCGGTAATGCTCACCTGCCCCGGACCATCGACATTCTTGCCAACGTTTGCATCCCAATCCACGACGAAGTTGTAATCCTTGCGCCCTCCGCCATCGGCTTTATCTTGTTGCCCACGACCGGCGGCCAATACTTGCGAAAACTCCCACAGCACGGTGAGTTCATCGCGATAGGGAAAATCAACCAAAGGCTCGGTGAGCGTGGTTGCATTAAACAGCGGTTCAATATCGTGATGCCGCAAATTGTCGGCGATGGTGATACGGTCCAGTTGGGTGCTGTGTCCCAATAAGCGCAAGTCAGCCGCCACCTCCAGGTACAACGAGATCGCGGGTGCAGCTCGTCCGGCGGCCAGCGTGAATTGATTCACCACCGCTTCCGGCAGCATGGTGATTTTTTGCCCCGGCATATACACCGTGGATAAGCGCCGCCGCGCAATTTTTCCCAAATCCGAATCGACCGCGAACCCCAACCCGGGCGCGGCAATGTGCACGCCGATACGCCAGCCACCGGTCGCGAGTGGCATGACAGAAAACGCATCGTCAATTTCGGTCGTTGCTGCATCGTCAATGCTGAAAGCACGTACGCTGGCATCCCCGCTGGTACCTGAATTTGCCAGCGGCAAATCAGCGATCGAGGGTATGGCGGCTGCATCCACTGGTGTATAGGGCGCAAAGCCCGTGCCCTCGCGAAAACATTCATACAAAAACCGGCCCAGATGATAATCATGAGCCGAGGCCACGGCACCTGCGGCAAGCAATAGCTGCGCTTCGCTTTTACCGCTTTGCGCGACAGCCTCGGCAAGCGCTCTGGCTTCTGGCCGATTACGATCAGCGGCATATAACAGTTGCGGCAATTGCGCTTTAAATTCTTCCGGCAGGCGACCCGCCACGAGTTCGGCCGCCATCCGTGTAATCACCTCGCCCTGTAAACGCTTTTTTTCCATTCCAGCCAGCGCGGCCTGCAAAATCTCGGTCGGCGCCTTGAAATAATGCCCGCGCCCCTTGCGATGAAAATACATCGGTGCTGAATGCAAGCGCAGCAACACAGCGGCTGTCTGCGCTGACGCGGGGCTTTGACCGAAATACTCAGTCGCCAACTCGGCAAACCCGAATTCTGCCGCGGGGCTCACTTCCCACAAGAAATCCACCTCAATAGCCTGCGCCAGCGCTTCCGCCTCTGCCAAAAGCGTTGCGGCCGTGGGCGTCTCGAAGCGCAACAGCACGTGCGTGGCCTTCACCTTCACGCGGCGACCTGTCGGCAGCGTGACTTGCAACGAGCTCACATTATCGGCCAGCACAGCACCCGCGCGAAACGCGCCATCCTCTTCAAACAGGACATTCATAAAAAAGCGGAGGAATATAAAAAGCAGGAACGAAGAATTATACGGGCGGGCCGAATCAAGAAACGACCACCAGACAAACCTCTTCACGCCCTCCCCATAGCGGGGCCAAGGGTGAAGGGAGAGTTTCATCTGCTATTGTTGCAAAAACACAACAAATTTCCAAAAATCCGTCCTGTTCGTTTGATTTATGTTGCTCTGCACCCAGAGGCATCCCATAATCGCTTCATCTTATCGGTAATCAACCTTTGCCGACAAGTCGCCATCGACAGTGGCAACACGTGAAGTCATTGTTGGTTGTGCTTTTAGATTTGTAGTTTGTAGTTGCTTAAAGTAAAGAGAAGTCATCGCAGTTCAATTTTTATCCTTTTTATCCATTAGGAGCCACTCATGCAAAAGAAACTTATCGCTCTGGCTATCGCCGGTCTTTCCAGCGCTGCTTTCGCGCAAACCAATGTCACCATCTACGGTGTAGCGGATGGCACGTTTGACTACATCAAAATCAACAACGCCCTGGGCAACCCCAGCAATACCCGCGTGACGAGCAACGGCTCGAACCTTGGCTTCAAGGGTACGGAAAATCTGGGCAATGGCATGAAGGCCATTTTCCAGTTCGAAACTGAAGTCAACTTTGACAACAATTCCAGCCTCGGCCTGAACCGTGACAGCTTTGTTGGCCTCACCGGTGGTTTCGGTCAACTCACACTGGGTACCCAAACCGGTCCAACCAATGCCTTGGGTGGCCGTCTGGATGTTAACTCCGGCGACACCATCATGAGCAACACCGCCGTTCTCGGCAAGCTCGGTGGCGCATTTGCCACCGGCGGCTTCAAAGGTCAGCAATTCGCATCAGGCTCCACGTTTGATACACGTTTCAAGAACACGATTCAATACGTAACGCCTTCATTCTCCGGCCTGCAAGCAACGGCAATGTACGTGGCTAACGAAAACAAGATTTCAACTCCAGGCTCGAAAGTCAACAGCTCAGCATATGACCTCGGCGTAAACTATGAAAATGGTCCCGTGTTTGTTGGCGCGACTTATGCCCGTATTTCCGAGAGAAATGACAGTTTTGTTGTTCTTCCTTTAGCTAATATCTTTGGTACAAACCAAGTTGACAAAGAGTTCCGTATCGGCGGCATGTACGACTTCGGCATGGCCACTGTACGTGCTCTGTATGCCCGCACCAAGATGGACATCGACGGGTTCAATGCCAAGCAAAACGTTTGGGGTATCGGTGGTACGTTCAATGTGTCACCCAATGGCAAGCTGGTTGCCCAGTACTACAAAGCAGCTGACCTGAACTTGAGTTCTGGTACCGATGACAAAACCGGCGCCAAGTTCTACACCATTGGCTACGAGCACAGCCTCTCCAAGCGCACCATGTTGAAAGCGGGCTACGCTTACCTGAAAAACGACAGTGCTGTCAGCACCAATGGTTTCGGTGGCTATGACTTCGGGTACAACTCCGTGGGCGCTACCGGCGACAACGTGAAACTGTCCGGCTTCCAGTTCGGCATGCGTCACGCGTTCTGATCTGGCTTAAAACCCAGAGCAATTAAAAAGGGCACCTTCGGGTGCCCTTTTTTGCCCGTACATTGACCATTTCCACACGCACTACCACGAGAGCAATTTTTTTCGGCGCGATGCAACGCACCGCGGGGCTGGCATCGTTGTGCTTCATTTTTTTATTCTTCCTTACTCGATTTGATGAAAAATTTTCGGCTTTTCCTCGCGCTTGCCAGCTGTTTTGGTATGCCCGGCATGGCCAGCATTGCCCATGCGCAATCAAATGTCACGGTGTATGGCAATGCGGATGCCTCGTTTGACGTAATCACTGTGCGCGGCCAGGCGACACCGGCGCTGCGCTACAGCCGAGTTTCCACCAATGGCGCGGTGCTGGGTTTTAAAGGGACAGAAGCCTTGGGCAATGGTCTTGCGGCCCTGTTTCAGTTTGAATCGAATGTCAGCTTTGACGCAGGCGGGTCAATCGGCACCAGCCGCAGCAGCTTTGTTGGTTTGTCTGGCCCGCTCGGTAAGGTAATCATGGGGCGCTTTGCGGGTCCGGCACGCTCGCTGGCCATTACGCTGGATGTCAATTACACCAACGACAGCATAGGCAGCGGCAACGCCCTCATGGGCAAGCTGGGTGGCGCATTGGCTACCAGTCCTGGCGTGCGCTCGGCGGTGACCTCATCGCGCTTTGACACCAACACGCCCAACGCCATTGCCTATGTTTCACCGGTGATCGCCGACCTGCAAGCCACGGTTTTATATTCAGCCAATGAAAAAAAATCCGATGCGCCCGGTGCCCGCGTTAACACCTCGTCCGCTGCTCTTGGGCTGAACTATGCCCACGGTCCGCTGTGGGTGGGCAGCGTATTCGAGCGTGTAGGTGAAAAAAATGATTTGGCCGTGCCTGCCCTGGTAGGCGTAGGTGCGAATGAAGCACTCACCGAAGCGCGCCTGGGCGGCATGGTTGATTTTGGCAACGCCACCGTGCGGGTGCTGGTGGGCCAAACCCGCGCCACCGGCAGCTTGGGTGATGCAAAGCAACTTGTTTGGGGGCTGGGCGGCACGTTCAATGTGTCGGCCAACGGCAAGATCACCGGCCAGCGCTATCACGCGGGGGATATTTCAGGCAGCAGCCTGGGCGTGCCGGGCAGCCGTTTTTCTAGTGGTGCCGACACCGGTGCGACCTTGTATTCGCTGGGCTATGAGCACAACCTCTCCAAGCACACTTTGCTCAAGGCCAATGTCGCGTATTTGAAAAATGATGCCAAAACCGCTACTCACGGCGGTGGCGGGTACGACTTTGGCAAAACCGCCACAGGCTTTGCGGGAGACGGACTCATTCTCTCGGGCGTACAGCTGGGCATGCGTTATAACTTTTAAGCGCGCAGCGCGGCGCTCCAGTCAATGATCTCGTCCAGATAGTCATTCCAGCGCGTAAAGCTGTGGTCGCCACCGGCCAGCACGGTTTGCCGCGCGCTGACGTAATACGCTGCTGCCTGACGGTAATCCAGCGTTTCATCGCCTTCTTCCAGCATCAGCCAAAAGCGTTCCGGCTGGCTTAAGCGCGGCCGCTCCAACGCACGCAATTCTGCGATATGTTGTGCGGTGAATTCAAACAGCTCGCCGGTGTAAAGCCAACGATGTGTGCCGATAAAATCTTCCATCGATAGTTGATTAATAACCGCGGGGTTAACCAGCACCGCGTTGAGATTGAATTTTTCCGCCAGCACGGTGGCATAAAAGCCACCGAGAGAGGAGCCGACCAGCGTTATTTTTGCGCTCTTCACATGTTTATTCGCCGTGTCACCATCCGCTACGGCGAGGAGAGCATTTTTTGCTCGACCGCCTTGTAGCGCAATTGCTTCACCAGCGCCGACTATTAGCCGCTCGGCCAGTGCAATCGCCGCTGCAGGCGAAGCGGGTAGTTGCGGGCAGATGAAATCAGCCGCCAGTCCACGTGCTGCCATGCGCTCGCCCAGTGCGCATGCCTTGACCGATTGCGGGCCGCTGGTAAACCCGTGCAAATAGAGGATCACGATAGGTGAACTAGCTGTTGGCCGATGATCTCAAACGCTCCACGTCACCCAACCCCAGTGCCACGAAGCCAGCACCAGCAAACCAAAACCAATGCGATACCAGGCAAACGGGGTGAAGTCGTGGTGCGCAATAAACCGCAACAGCCAGCGCACGCACACAAACGCTGAAACACAAGCGGTGACAAAACCGATAACCCACAGGTCAATATCATTCCAGTTGAGCAGCGCTCGTTCGTGATACAGCTCATACAGGCTGGCCAGAATCAGCGTGGGCATGGCTAAAAAGAACGAAAACTCGGTTGCCGCGCGGCGCGACAAACCGTACAACAGCCCCCCAATAATCGTGGCACCCGAGCGGGACGTGCCGGGAAACAAGGCCAGCGCTTGAAACAAACCCATCACCAATGCATCGCGCGGGGTAAGTTCCTCCACGGTGTCGATACGCACGGTATGCGTACGCCGCTCTGCCCACAGAATGACGAACCCGCCACCAATCAACAGGCTGGCTACGACTGGCGCGGTAAATAAATGCGCCTTGATGACTTTGCCAAATGCCAGACCGAGGATCGCCAGCGGCAAAAAAGCGATGGCGATATTGAGGACAAAACAACGCGCGGACAGGTTTGCTGCCACATCGCTTTTTTGCCACACATCCCGCCCTATCTGCGCCAGGCGCTGGCGATATTCCCAGCACACGGCAAGAATCGCACCGGACTGGATGACAATTTCAAACAGCTTGCCGCGCTCGTCGTTAAAACCAAGCAGAGAGCCGGCAAGAATCAGATGGCCGGTGGATGAAATGGGCAAAAACTCGGTAAGTCCTTCGACAAGCCCCAGAATCAGGGCTTGCAGGTGTGGATAAAAGTCCATGAAATAAAAGGAAGCCGGCGTTATAAGCGATAGAAAGTTTGGTACGAGTCTAACATGCTGAAAAACCTTCTCTGCGCCATTTGCCTACGCGATCAAACGTTGTATATCAAGGCGCAGTGGCGATTTCCAATTGCGTTAGCCAAATGAGCGCGGCTGCGCGGGTGTCGCCACACATCTCGAAAGACGGCTGCAAACCGTCACAGCAGGCGGGGCGTTGTGGCAAGCCAAAGATGGCGCAACGGTAATCTACCGTCAAATGTTGGCAAGGTACATTGGCTGGTTTATTGAGCGAAGAAATGGACGGCACAATACAACACGCCCCACAGCCGGGCCTGCAGCTGGGGGCGTGCTTGGCGGATGCCTTCACCTCGGTTGTCACTACATTGGCGAAACTCAGCTGGCAGCCCGTTTGTACAGTTCCGCACCACTTTTAACGAACTCGATGGCTTTAACTTCCATCCCCTTATTCAAGGCTTCCTCTTCCGAGACGCCGAGCGTGGCGGCGTAGTCGCGCACATCCTGGGTGATTTTCATGGAGCAGAAATGCGGCCCACACATTGAGCAAAAATGCGCGGTTTTAGCGCCATCCTGGGGCAGGGTTTCGTCATGGAATTCGCGCGCTTTATCCGGGTCAAGGCCAAGGTTGAACTGGTCTTCCCAGCGGAATTCAAAGCGCGCCTTGGAGAGCGCGTTGTCACGCACCTGCGCGCCAGGGTGGCCCTTGGCCAGATCAGCAGCGTGGGCAGCAATCTTGTAGGCCATGATGCCGTCTTTTACGTCGTTCTTGTCTGGCAGGCCGAGGTGTTCTTTCGGTGTGACATAGCACAGCATGGCCGTGCCGTACCAACCAATCATCGCTGCGCCAATGGCACTGGTGATGTGGTCATAGCCGGGAGCAATATCCGTAGTTAATGGGCCGAGCGTGTAAAACGGGGCTTCGTGGCAAATTTTTAATTGCAGCTCCATGTTCTCTTTGATCATGTGCATCGGCACGTGGCCGGGGCCTTCGATCATTACTTGCACGTCATGCTTCCACGCGATTTGCGTAAGCTCGCCGAGTGTGGCGAGTTCAGCCAGTTGTGCTTCGTCGTTGGCGTCGTAAATCGAGCCGGGACGCAGGCCATCACCGAGACTGAAGGCCACGTCATAGGCCTTCATGATCTCGCAGATGTCTTCGAAATGCGTATAGAGGAAATTTTCCTTGTGGTGCGAAAGACACCATTTGGCGAGTATGGAACCGCCACGGCTGACAATGCCGGTCATGCGCTTGGCGGTCATCGGGATATAAGCCAGACGCACGCCCGCGTGGATGGTGAAGTAATCAACGCCTTGCTCGGCTTGCTCTATCAGGGTGTCGCGGAAGATTTCCCAAGTGAGGTCTTCGGCTTTGCCATTCACTTTTTCCAGCGCTTGGTAAATTGGCACAGTGCCGATCGGCACGGGCGAATTACGCACGATCCACTCGCGGGTTTCGTGGATGTTTTTTCCGGTGGAAAGATCCATCACCGTATCGCCGCCCCAGCGAATCGCCCAGGTCATTTTGTCGACTTCGTCTTGAATCGTGGAGGCGAGTTGCGAATTGCCGATGTTGCAATTGATCTTGACGAGGAAGTTGCGGCCGATAATCATCGGCTCGCTTTCCGGATGGTTGATGTTGCTGGGAATGATGGCACGGCCACGAGCGACTTCATCGCGCACGAACTCGGGAGTGATGAGCTTAGGCGCGTTTTTAGCAAACGAAACCGCACCAAAGTTATGTCCTGGATGCTGGCAACGCAAGTCTTCGGTCAACGCTTCCAGACGCTGATTTTCGCGGATGGCGATATATTCCATTTCCGGCGTGATGATGCCGCGGCGCGCGTAGTGCATTTGGGTGACGTTTGCCCCCGCCCTGGCCACGCGGGGCTTTCGCACAAGATCAAAGCGCAGCTCGGCCAGTTCCGCATCGGCCAGGCGTTGCTGCCCGTAGTCAGAGCTCAAGCCCGTCTGCTCGACAGTGTCATTACGCTCGGCAATCCACTCGGCACGAAGCTCGGGCAGGCCACGGCGAATATCAATGGTTACCGTGGAATCGGTATAGATGCCGGAGGTGTCATACACGCTGATGGGCGGATTATTCTCGCCCGTCTGGGTGATTTCGCGCATCGGCACGCGGATATCCGGGCGGCTGCCGGTGACATAAATTTTGCGCGAATTCGGCAATGGGGCAATGGCGGCCGAATCAACTAGCGCATCGGCGGCGATAAATTTCTCGTTAGCGTTCATGGCAGACTCTCGATTCTTTGGGGCAACAGTGGAGGAGCGAAATTACTGGAAAGACCCCACAAATGCAACCCGTAGCACAAGAGGGGCAAAGGTGCGACATCGAATATCGGCTTGCTGTCGGGGATCGAGGGATCCTCTATGCAAAATGAATCACATCGAGTCAACTCAAAAGTCGGCGCTGGTGATACGGTGCGAGACATACCCCGCTTTTAAGAACGCCTGCATTCAGTTGCTTTTTTGCAGCGCACCATTTATAATGACCTGACAGTTATTAATGGATGACTTACTATGACTACCAAAGCAACGATTATCCGCCCAACGCCTGCCGCTGTAGAAAAAAAACGCGCCCGCCGCAGAAAAGAAGCCCGTCCCAGCGAACTGATGGCAGCAGCGATCGAATTGTTCATTGAACGCGGCTATGCAGCGACACGCAGCGAGGATATTGCAGCACGCGCAGGCGTTTCCAAAGCCACACTTTACCTTTATTTTGAAGATAAGGAAGCGCTGTTCAAAGCCGTGATTACCCAAGGTGTGGTGCCTATTCTTGACGAGGGTGCCCACTTAATCGATGAATTTACGGGTGATTCAAGCACTTTGCTACGCGAGTTGCTCACGCGCTGGCAAGTCCGTTTTAGCGCTTCACCACTGTGTGGAATTCCCAAGCTGATGATTAGCGAAGCGCGCAATTTTCCTGAGCTGGCGCTATATCACGAAAAAGTTGCCTACGCCCACGCCCGCAAGATCTTAGGCCGCGTTATCGAGCGTGGCGTGGCACGGGGCGAGTTTCGCTCGCTTGACCAAGATGCCGTCGTTGAACTGCTCATCGCACCGCTCTTGATGCATTTCATTTGGCAGCACTCAATGGGCGCGAGCGGCTGCCCGACAGTTGATCCAACGCGCTATCTGGATACACATCTAGATCTCATCCTCGCTGGCTTGGCGACGCAGCCGCAGCCAAGATCGTAACCAAAACCAAAATCGAAATCGACGAAGCATTGAGCGCTCACCCCCTATTTTTAACTTGCTCTACCTCATTGCTCACAACACCAATCTTCTGGATTGCCTTAAATCAATGAAAAATTTGCCCCTCAATTTACCCAACATCGCTTGCTCTCTAGTGCTTGCCACAGCTTTGACACTGTCTGCCTGCCATCAAGCACCACCACCGCCGGTAAAAATTAAATCCGTGCGGGTAATGACAGTCGGCGCAGGGGCGGCGGCGGAGTCACGCGCATATTCTGGCGAAGTGCATGCGCGGTTTGAAACCTTGCTGGGATTTCGTGTGCCGGGCAAGGTGGTTAGCCGTTTGGTTGATGCAGGTGCCGTGGTCAAACGCGGCCAGCCACTAGCACGCATTGATGCAGCAGACTTTGCCTTGCAGGTGGAACAATCAGAAGCACAATCACGGCTGGCGGCAGCGGAACTCAAACGCTATCGCGATCTGCGAAGCAGAAATTTTGTCAGCCAGGCCGCCCTGGATATGCGCGAAGCGGCAGCCACATCGGCCCGGGTGCAAGCGCACATTACGCGCAACCAGGCGGCATACACCACATTAACCGCCGACCGTGATGGCGTGATTGCGGCAGTGCTGGCCGAAGCCGGCCAAGTGGTCGCTGCCGGCCAGCCCATCTTCCGCCTTGCGCCCGATGGTGAACGCGAAGTGGCGATCAGCCTGCCGGAAGGCGACATCAGCCGCCTTAGCGTAGGCGCACCAGCCGAAGTCAACTTATGGGCTCAAGGCGATCAAGCGCCTGCGCTGACTGGCAAGTTACGCGAAATCTCTGCCGCAGCAGACCCTGTGACGCGCACTTATGCCGCGCGCGTGACCTTGCCCGCTGCGCCCATGCGTCTGCCTGTAGGCCTCTCGGCAACGGTGCGCTTTACCTCGCCACCCACGGTTGGCGCCACGTTTGCGGTTCCACTCAAGGCGATTTTTCAAACAGCAAAACAAATGGCTGTCTGGAAAGTCGGCGCTGGCGATACGGTGGCACTGGCACCTGTCAGCGTGAGCCGGTATGAGGGTGATCAAGCCATCGTCACGCAAGGATTGTCTGCTGGTGATCGTATTGTTAATGCAGGCGTCACCCTGCTGACAGCCGGTGAAAAAGTGCACGCCGTCGAGGCGCAACAATGAAAAACTTTAACGTCTCCGCCTGGTCCATTCGCCATCCGGCGATGGTCACGTATCTGATCATCGTACTGATGATCGCGGGCGCCCTGGCCTATTTCAAGCTGGGTCGTGCCGAAGACCCTGACTTCACCTTTCGGGTGATGGTGGTGCGTACCCTCTGGCCGGGTGCAACCGCAGAAGAAGTACAGCAGCAGGTATCTGAGCGCATCGAAAAGAAGCTACAAGAGACATCAAACCTCGATTTCGTCCGCTCCAGCTCCAAGCCAGGCGAATCGCTGATCTTCATTACACTCAAGGAGGACACACCCAAAGCCTCCGTGCCCGAAGCTTGGCGGCAGGTGCGGCGCAAGCTGGACGATATACGCACTACCCTGCCCACGGGCGTGATAGGCCCTTTCCCTAACGAAGAGTTTGGCGATGTCAACATGAATATCTTTGCCTTGGCCGGCAAGGATTTCACCATGGGCGAATTACGTCGTGAAGCGGATCGCATCGCGCGTGAACTGCGTAATGCCGCCGATGTAAAAAAAGTCGAGTTGTTTGGCGTGCAGGATGAAAAAATCTGGGTTGAAGCCGAGCCGCAACGACTTGCCGCCCTAGGCATTACAGCACCCCAATTGTTTGCGGCGCTGCAAAAACAAAATGCCGTCACGCCAGCGGGCTTTATCGACACCACCAGGGACCGCGTGCAAATCCGCATTACCGGCGCTTACAGTGCGGTGGAACAAATTCAGAATACGCAATTGCGCGTTGGTGGCCAGAGTTTCCGTTTGGGTGACATCGCCCACATTCGGCGCGGCTACGCCGAACCTGCCAACTGGCGCATGCGCGTCAATGGCCAAGATGTAATCGGCATTGGTGTGGTCATGAAAGCCGGGGGTAACATTCTGGCACTCGGTCGCGACCTTGGCACACGCACCGATGCGTTAGGCCGCAATCTGCCTTCAGGCATGACGCTGCATCGCGTTGCCGATCAACCGAGCCTTGTCGCCAAGGCAATTGGTGTATTTCTAACGTCACTCGCTGAAGCCATTGCCATTGTGCTGGCAGTCTCCTTTCTCACGCTCGGCTGGCGTACAGGCCTGGTCGTGGCTTTGTCGATTCCGCTGGTGCTCGCCATCACCTTTCTGGTGATGGATACTCTGGGTATCGATCTGCAGCGCATTTCGTTAGGTGCATTGATTATTGCACTGGGTCTGCTGGTCGATGACGCCATCATCGCTGCTGAAATGATGGTCGTGAAAATCGAACAAGGCTGGGATCGCGCCAAAGCCGCAAGCTTTGCCTATACCTCCACGGCTTTTCCAATGCTGACTGGCACACTCATCACTGCCGCCGGATTTATTCCTGTCGGCTTTGCTAAATCCGGCCCGGGTGAATATGTATTCTCGATGTTTGTAGTCGTTACCACTGCGCTCGTTACGTCGTGGATTGTCGCGGTGGTATTCACTCCTTTTATTGGCTACCGTTTGCTGGATGTCGACAAGTTGCGCAAATTTGGTGGCGAGCACCATAGCGACATTTACGATACGCCTTTCTACCGGCGCTTTCGCAAGGCGCTGGAAGCCTGCCTCACGCATCGCTGGAAAGTCATTGGTGTCACACTAGCTGTGTTTGTTCTCTCGTTGGTGGCTTTCAATCTGTTTGTACAAAAACAGTTCTTCCCCCATGCGGATCGGCAACAGTTGATTGTAGACGTCTGGCTTCCACAAGGTGCATCGATCCAGGCAACGACACGTAGCGTCGAACGCGTCGAGAAATTCCTCGCAAAAGAATCGGGTGTCGAGAGTTTCTCCAGTTATATCGGCAATGGCGCGCCCCGTTTTTATTTGCCGCAAGATCAGCAATTGTTTAATGATAATTTCGGTCAACTTCTGGTCGTCGCGAAAAATGTCACTGATCGGGAAACTCTGAAGAAAAAGCTCGAAGCCGAGTTTGCCGCACCTGATGGCCGCTGGGCTGAGGTACGGGCCCGCGTTATCCGGCTGGAAAATGGGCCGCCCGTGGGTTACCCCGTCCAGTTTCGCGTGATGGGTGAAGACCTCGAGCAGCTACGCACAATAGCCAGCGATGTGGCGACCATCATGCGCAAACATGACAACCTGCAAGACGTTCACCTCGACTGGAACGATAAGGTGAAAAGTTTGAAGGTCGAGATCGACCAGGGTCGCGCGCGCGCACTGGGGGTGTCAACACAAGAGGTTGCACAAGCCCTGCAAGCTTGGCTTAGCGGTGTAGCGATCACACAGTATCGCGAAGCGGATCAGCTCATTGATGTCGTCTGGCGTGCCGAAGGCGCAAGCGCACGCACCCTGGAACGTCTGCCTGATCTGGACATCCAGACAAAAGAAGGACGCCATGTGCCGCTGGCCCAGGTAGCGCGACTCAAGCCGGTGCTTGAAGAAGGTCTGATCTGGCGCCGTAATCGCCTGCCGACCATCAGCGTGCGCGGCGATATTCGCGGGGAAGTTGAAGCTCCTACCGTGTCATCGGCCATCAATCCGCAACTGGATGCCATTCGCGCAAAATTACCGCCCGGCTTTCGCATCGAGATGGGTGGCTCGATTGAGGAGTCGGTCAAAGCCGAGAAATCGATTGCTGCGGGGGTTCCATTGATGCTAGTGGTTGTGTTCACGCTTTTGATGGTGCAGCTGAACAGCATCAGCCGCAGCTTCATGGTAATTGCCATGGCGCCATTGGGCATGATCGGTGTGGCCATGGGGTTGATTATCTCTCGAGCACCATTTGGTTTTGTCGCCACAACCGGCGTGATTGCGCTCATGGGCATGATCATGCGCAATGCCGTGATTCTCGTCGATCAGATCAGGCAAGATGAAGATGCTGGTAAAGCGCCGTGGGAAGCCATTGTAGATTCCACCGTGCGCCGTTTGCGGCCCATCATGCTCACCGGAGCGGCAGCAGTTCTGGCCATGATTCCGCTGGCATTTCAGGATTTCTGGGGGCCAATGGCCATTGCCATCATGGGTGGTCTGCTCATTGCCACTTTCCTCACTTGCCTGTTCTTGCCGGCGCTCTATGCCGCTGTATTCCGGGTGAACAAACCCGCCGTACCAACTTACCGCGAGCTCCTGGATAGAACCAGCAGCCTCACGACTCCCGATACGATAAAATCAGACGATGGATATTAATCAAGCCCGTTTCAATATGATCGAACAGCAACTGCGCCCCGCACGAATACTGGCTGCTGATGTGCTGACTTTATTCGCCGAGATAAAACGCGAAGACTTTGTGCCACCGGCTTATCGCCATCTGGCGTTTGCCGCTACCGCAATTCCCTTGGGCCATGGCGCGCACATGCTCCCGCCGGAACTCGAAGCCCACGCCATGCAGGCATTGGCCATGCGCCGTCACGAAAAGGTACTCGAGATCGGATCCGGCTCAGGTTATATGGCAGCGTTGCTGGGTGCACATGCGGACCATGTTTTGTCCTACGAAATTGAGCCAGCACTGGCAGATTCAGCACGCGTTAATCTGGAACATGCCCGGGTGCGCAATGTCCAGGTGGTGACAGGAGATGGCTTGGTGGCACACCCAACTCGGGATCAGTTTCACGTCATTATGGTATCCGGTGCTGTTGCTGACGTGCCCAAAGTTTTGCTCGATCAATTAAAACCTGGTGGCCGACTGTTTGCAGTAACCGGCATGCGCCCTGCGCTGGAAGCCACATTGATACACCGAATCGGGGATCATTTTGAGCGTATCGCATTGTTTGAAACGGATGCCGACTTTCTTCGCGGGGCAGAACCCGTGCCATGTTTCGTTTTCTAAAGCAACAATAGTTTCATCATCCCACGACTCGTGTTGATTAACGTTTGCATGAGCAACCGGGCAACTCATCAGATAAGCCGACTAGACAGACAATGCATCAGATAACCGCCTCCCAATTGCAAGAATGGCTAAGCGATAACACCCGCACGCCACCCGTATTGCTGGATGTGCGTGAGCCATGGGAATTTGCCACCTGCCGCATCCCGCAGGCGATCTCCATGCCCATGAGCACGCTGCCTGCACATTACTTAGAACTGGATCGCACAGCAGATATCGTCATGATTTGTCACCACGGCGCACGCAGCTTTCAATCCGGGCTGTTTCTAGAAAACGTAGGCTTTGGTGCCATTGTTAACCTGCAAGGCGGCGTAGCTGCCTGGGCACGCGATGTTGACCCTGCCATGCCAACGTATTAACGGAGTACCCCATGAAAAAAATATTTTCTGCGTCTTCAGCGTCTTCCCTTTGTCTCATCGGCTGTTTATTTACCAGTGGGGCCGGGGCTGCTGATTTACTGTCGGCCTATCACGATGCGGTCACGTATGACGCACAGTTTGCTGCTGCGCGCGCGGCGCTGGATGCGGGACGCGAAAAGCTGCCGCAAGGCCGCTCGGGACTTCTGCCGACCATCGGCGTTACCGCCAATACTGCCTGGAATGATGACAGCCGCACGTCGCGCGCAAACGGCATCGAGACCAACACCAAATACAACAGCAATGGCTGGACAGCCAGCCTGTCACAGCCCTTGTTTCGCTGGCAGAACTGGGTAGCCTACACACAGTCGGAGCTCGCCGTTGCACAGGCCGAAGCGCAATTTGGTGTGGCGCGGCAGGATCTGATCGTGCGCGTCACACAAGCCTATTTCGACGTGTTGCTGACGCAGGATGCGCTGGCTACGGCACAAGGGCAAAAGACGGCAATTGCCGAGCAGCTGGAAGCGGCCAAACGCACTTTTGAAGTGGGTACCACAACCATTACCGATACCAACGAAGCCCAGTCACGTTATGACTTGATCATCGCGCAGGAACTCGCTGCGCAAAGCGATCTGGCCGTCAAGCAGGAGACACTGCGCATCGTCATCGGCAAAGAGTCCAGCAGTTTGAAAAACCTCAAGCCGGGCGTGGCGCTGCTGAGCCCACAACCGAATGACATCAATCAGTGGGTGGCCATGGCTGAAACCGGCAATCCGGGCGTACTGGCCTCACAAGCTGCTTTTGAAATTGCCACCCGCGAGATTGAAAAACAGCGTGCCGGGCATTATCCGACGCTCGATCTGGTCGCCAGCCGCAACAAGAATGCGCAGGGCAGTAGTTCAATTCCTGGCTTCGGCGGCGCCGAGAGCGACAACAGCAGTATCGGCCTGCAACTCTCAATCCCTATCTACGCCGGTGGCGTGGTGGCCTCCAGAGACCGGGAAGCTGTCGCCCTCAAGGAAAAGGCTGCCGCTGATCTGGAAAACACGCGTCGCCAAGCTGCCCTTGGTGCCCGTCAGGCTTACCTGGGTGTGACTTCCGGACTGGCTCAGGTCCAGGCATTTGAAGCTGCGCTGATCTCGTCACAATCATCTCTCGATTCGAACAAACTGGGTTATGACGTGGGGGTGCGTATCAATATCGATGTGCTGAATGCGCAAAGTCAGCTATACGCCACGCAGCAAAGCTTGTCCAAAGCGCGGCTGGATACATTGCTTGCGCTGCTGCGTTTGAAGGCAGCTGCCGGTAGCCTGAAGGAAGAAGACGTACAGGCAATCAACGCACTGTTGAACTGATTGACGAGCTGATCAGTTCCAGTGTGTGTGCGGTCGCACCGCGATGGCGCGCAGCGAACTCGCGGCCTGCCCGACTCATTTGCTCACGGTACGCAACATCTGTCAGCAACATGTCCATCTGGCGTACGAGATCATCCGCATCGGTGATTGCATGGGCCGCACCACAGGCCAGAGCCTCGCGCGCGGCCTCGGCAAAATTGTAGGTGGATGGCCCGATCAACACCGGGGTGCCAACAGCGCACGCCTCGATTAAATTCTGGCATCCGTAATCCTTCAAGCTGCCGCCGATAAATGCCACATCCACAGCGGCATACCAGGCAAACATTTCACCCATGCTGTCGCCCAGCAGCACGTGGGTTGTCGGTGCAATAGCCGACTCTTCACTGCGCCGCTGCAAACGCAAGCCTCGGTCAGTTACGAGCCGCGCCACCTCATCAAAGCGCTGCGGATGTCGCGGCACGATGACCAATAGCGGAGAAACTGCCTTGTTCTGGCTATTCATCGCCGTATCACCAGCGCCGCCCGGAAGCGGACTCAAGACTTTCTTCGAATTCATTGCGGAATGCCATGCATCGAGAATCAACGCCTCTTCTCCCTCACGCGTGCTGGCGGCCAACCACACAGGGCGCGCGCCCATGCGCGCACGAAACACCCGGCCTAGTTCCATCTGTTCAGGCGGCGTAGCAATATCAAATTTAATATTGCCTGTGACCGTAATTTTTTCCGCACCGAGCCTGGTCAAGCGTGCAGCATCATCCGCCGATTGCGCGCCAATCGCACTCAGCGACTGCAGCACTTCCCGCGTGAGATTCGGCCAGCGGCCATAACGCCGCGCCGACCGCGCCGACAACCGGGCGTTGAGCAAATATACCGGCACGCCGGCGGCACGGCATTCGGTGAGCAGGTTCGGCCATAGCTCGGTTTCCATGATCAGGCCGATCCGGGGTTGGTAATGGCACAAAAAGCGCCGCATTGCCCAGGGCGTATCGTAGGGAAGATAAAGGCGTTCCACCGTGTCGCCAAACAAGGCAACAGAAGCCGCACGCCCGGTCGGCGTCATGTGGGTAAACAAAACGCGATGATCAGGGTAACGAGCGCACAAGGCAGCAACCAGCGGCTGCGCGGCCCGCGTTTCGCCCACCGAGACGGCGTGCAGCCATATCGTGGGCGCGAGATACTGCTGGCTGGGTTTGCGCTGCGGGAAAAAACCCCAGCGCTCACCCCAGTGATGTAGATATTCTTTCTGCCGTCTGGCACGCCAGAGCAAGTGGATAGCCGCCCACGGCAGCAGCGCCAGCACCGCCAAAGTGTAGATAAACCGCCGCAAGGTCATAGCCATGGCTGCGCTGCGGCCAACACTTCCGCCACGCTGGGCGGCGCGCCTTGCATGCCCAGATTGATGGCTGCATTGACATCTCCAGCCCCTGCCAAAACTCCTGTTGACTCAGGGTCAGAAGCACAAAACAAAGCCAGCGTGGGGCGCCCCACGGCAGCGGCCAGATGCGCCAATCCAGTATCCACGCCAACAACCAGCTGCGCAGCAGCGCAGTAGCTGGCCAGCTCACGCAAGGATAAGGGTGGCAGGGCAACTGCGCCCGGGATCAATTGCGCGAGCCGGATAGCCCGTGCGCGTTCAGTGCTATTGCCGCTGGGCAGCAAACAGATCAGCCCGCGCGCAGCCATAGCACAGCCCAGCGCCTGCCAATGGGCCTCAGGCCACAGCTTGTCCGCGCGCGAGGTGGCTGTTAGCAGCAGAGCCGTGTTGCGTGCAGTGGATGCTATCGGTACGGCTATGCCATAGTCAGGCGCTGACACATCGGATAGGGCATAACCGAGCGCAGCCGCAGCCAGCCTTCGGTTGCATCGTACCGCGTGCTGATCTTTGGCTACTGTGAAGGTAGCGTTATAAAGCAATGCGGCGACAGGCTCACGAGCTGAAACGGCCGCATAGCCTGCACGTCTCCCTCGTGCCAAACACGTCAGTAGTGCGCTTTTGAACAGGCCTTGTGTATCCACCACGACATCATAGTTTTCACGCCGCAAGGCAGCATAAAACTCGCGCATCTCCTGCCAGGTGGCGGCCTTGAGTAAAGACTTTCGCCAGCGCCGTAGCGCAACCGGAATCACCATCCGCACGCCGGGATGCAGCAAAGGAATATCGGCAAAATCTTCTTCTACCAGCCAATCAATCTGCGCGTCAGGAAAAGCATGGCGTACATCCGAAACCACGGGCAAATTGTGAATAATATCCCCGAGGGATGAAGTTTTAACAAGAAGAATGCGCATCGACCGATTATACGTGGCGACCCTATGCCGTCATAAATAGCATTGGCATGCTAAATTCAGCAGTCATTTTCAGCAATCTTAATGCAGCACTGCACAGACTTTTGCATGGAAAAAATTCCCGTATCGGCGGTTCTGATCACCAAAAATGCTGCGCACTCGCTGGCCGCCTGCCTTGCCAGCGTAGCCTTTTGCGACGAGATTCTGCTTGTCGATTCGGGCAGCACGGATGATACAACCGCCATCGCACAACGCTACGGTGCGCGGGTTATTCACACACCCTGGCGAGGATTCGGGCCACAAAAACAGTTTGCCGTTGAAGAAGCTGCACATGATTGGGTGCTTTGCATTGATGCTGATGAGCGCGTCAGTGATCACTTACAACAAAGCCTAAAAGCCGCACTTGCTGACATATCCGCTGCATCATCAAAGCCGGCTTTTTACGCTTATCGCTTTGCCCGATGCAATCGCTTCATGGGTCGTTATCTACGCCATGGCGAAGGCTATCCGGACTGGAGTTTGCGCTTCTTTCACCGGCATCATGCGCAATGGTCTGCCGACGTGGTGCACGAAAAAGTATGCTTCACTGGTACTGCGGAAACAATGGTCGGCACACTCGCCGGCGACTTGTTCCACGACTCCGCAGAATCACTGGAAAACTATCTGGACAAACAAAACCGCTATAGCACTCTGGCGGCCGACGCGGCGCTAGCCAAAGGCAAGCGTGCCAATGCGACGCACTTGCTGCTCTCACCCCTGGTGCGGTTCATCAAGTTTTATTTTTTCCGGCGCGGCTTTCTTGACGGGCTGCCGGGCTTGGCGCATATCCTCATCGGCTGTGGCACCAGTTTTGCCAAGTACGCCAAAATGGCCGCCTTGCAACGCCAGGCGGCCAATCCAGCCCCGCCACCCGATACCTTGTAATGGTGGCAGCGCTGGTCACAAGAGGCTAGCTTGGCACGTAACGGCTACACAGTGCATCTAGCGATTGCGCGGCCAGCGCGTCTACCTCATCGTTTGTCGAAACAATAAACCCGGTATCACGCAGCAGGCCATCCGTCAGGCCGTAAATCCAGCCGTGCACCGTCAATGCCTGATCACGTGCCCAGCTGTCGCGCACTAGGGTCGTGCGCGCGACATTGATGGCTTGCTCCAACACATTCAGTTCGCACAGACATGCCCAGCGCTGATGCTCATCCGCAATGCTATCCAGCAACTCCTGATGTTTATCGCGCACATCCTGAATATGGCGCAACCAGTTGTCAGCCAGCCCAACCCGTGCATTCTCCAGCGCAGCGCGCACTCCACCGCACCCGAAATGTCCCACCACCATGATGTGCCGCACCTTTAGCACATCAATCGCAAACTGAATCACCGATAGACAGTTCAGATCGGTATGCACCACCACGTTGGCAATATTGCGGTGGACGAACACCTCGCCCGGTAACAGGCCGGTGATTTCATTGGCCGGTACCCGCGAGTCTGAGCAGCCGATCCATAAATACTCCGGGGCTTGCAGGTGGGCCAGCCTGTCAAAAAAAGCAGGGTCCTCGGTACGCACGCGTTCGGCCCAGGCGCGATTGGCCGTAAAAATTTTGTCCATCTTCTGTTCACTATTCATCGGCCAAAAAGTCCTTTTAGCTTGTCTTTCAATTGATCGGCAGCTTTCTGCTGGATTTCCTGTTTTCTTTCATCGACTTTTTTCCGAAATTCCTGTTTTTTCTCGTCGATGCGCACCTGGGCCTTTTCTTTGAGCAAATCACCGATCGCACTGGCAAACTCGATCTTCCACGTGATTGTATCCAACGGGCCCGTCACGCGAACAGGTACGGTCACACCCTTGACCTGATCCGCCTCCTTGCCATCCTGGCCTGCGCTGGTATTCACCACACGGACCTTGGCCAGATAGTTAATCCGGTTATTGCCAATATCAATATCACCCGCGCCCGAGAGCCTTAAAAAAGGTGACTTTATGGCCAAATCTTCGTTATGCGCCACTCCGCCTGTTAGTCGAAAAGAAGCGCTGAATTCCGAAAAATCAGTTTTATCCGCTCCGCGTGAAACCTGGGTTACATCCTGCCTGGCTCCGAGCTTGGATTGAATGTCGCGCATGCTCTGCGCCAGATTGATGCCCTTGATGGCACCATCACGTAACACCAGTGAAGCGGAACCCGCCAGCGATTTTTTCAGCGCGGACACGCTTGCACCCTGACCCGTGACGTCCACTGTCACCATACCTTTGCCTGCAATCAAATCTTTATCGGCTAAATCTTTCAGGAGCGGGGTAATACTCACCCCCACCAATTTTTGCCGCACTGCCACGCCATTGGCGTTTGCGTTCACAGCGAGGCTACCGCTCATCGACCCTTCATAAAGATTGGCCGAGAGTGGCGCGATATCCAGCCGACCATTAGCTGCCGTGAGTGTCGCATTGAGCCGGGAAAATTTGAGATTTTTGACTTGCAGCGAACCGATGCGCGCAACGCCATGCAGGCTCAAGCCGCGCAGGGCTGAAAAATCCAGCGGAGCATCCACTGCACTGGCCTGGCCGGCCGCGCCGGTGGAAGAGACTGCCACAGCAGGTCTTGGCGGAAAGTATTTATCCACGTTCAAACGATCAATGGTGAGCTCAAAACCCAAAGCCAGCGGTGAAAAATGTTCGATCTGCGACTCAAAAAAAACTTTTGACTCGTCAAATTGAGTAGCCAGGCGGATCGCGGCTCTTTGTTTTTTCACATCTACCTGAGCGCTGCCATTGAGCGGCAAGTTCACCTGCTTCATGGGCATGGCAGGATTTTTCATGTCCACTGTGCCTGCAATTTTTTGCAGCGTGACGGTTTGCGCTGTTATGTTAGCGCTCAAAGGCGACGCCAGATGAATCTTGAGTGCCGCAGCACCACTGGTTGAGTCAGCATCTAACACCATGCGGCTAACCTTGACATCGGTTAACGTGCCTTCCACGCCGGACAGCGCAATCTTCGCAGTGGTTTGGCGCCCACCCCCATTGAGCTTGGCGTTGAGACTGATGGTCTTGCCGGTCACCTTGCCTGGCGTCAAGGTGAGTTGCGGCGCGGCTAAATCAATATCAAATGCATTGCTGCCTTGCTTGCCCCGCGTGGTCAACGCAACATTGTCCACGGCCAAAGTTTGGCGCCCGCTGTCCGCGGCAACATGAGCGGCTGAAAAGCTGAGGTCATCCAGGCGGGTTGTCTCGCCGGTTCTTCCATCGTGCTGGCTAAACTGCTTGTTTTTCAGATTCACTGTATCCACCACCAGCGTTTTTAATATGCTGTTTACCGCCACATGATCGGCAGAAAAAGACAGCCCGGCCAGCGCCATCGTGTTGCCTGTGTTTTCATCGCGCCGATTGAATTCCACATCCTTTAAGGTAACCGCGTCGACCGTCAATGCCTGCTTTTGGCCATCGGCTAACACCGGGCCGGTGGTGATATTCAAGTTGGCTAGCGTGGTCGTGCTGCCTGCTTGCTCATCGCGCCATACCAAATGCGCATTGGTTAGCGCAATGCCTGATACATCAAGCTGCAGCACCGTATCGCCAGCGCCGACTTTTTTGTCTTCTGGCTTGCCGCTGGAGAGATCCGCCATATTCAAACTGCCATCTTTTCTTTTCACCAGCATAGCGGTTAAACCGTCGGCCTTCAGATCATTCACCACCAGTTTCTTTGCTAATAAGGGCATGACTGCCACAGCAATACGCGCTGAATCCAGCGCAAGAAATTCGCGCGGGCTTGCCGGTTCAGACAGCGTGGTGCGACCAAGCTTGACGCCAACGTTCGGCCACAGCGAAAGCTGCACCGGGCCAGTGATGGTAAGTTCGCGCTGCGTCTTGGCAAAAACTGCACGGCTTAACTCCATCTTGATTTTTTCGCCATCGAACATGACGTAGAGCACGCCCGCAAGAATTGCCAGCAACAGCAATCCAATGCTGACAACGATGCCCGCCAGTCGTATCATTTTCATCTGGTTCACCTATACAGAAAAACAAGCTAACCTAGCCAACCAAACAACAAGGAGTCATTCCATGAAAGCCAAGTTTACCCTGCTTACCCTTTCTGTTTCACTTGCCTTGGGTTTTGCCTCCAGTCTTGCATTCGCCGAAAGTGGCGGCATAGGTTCAGTCACCGTCACTCCGAACCCTGCCCAAGCCGGACAAGCGGTCACCATCACCATTGCGGCGGAAGGAGAAGCACCCAGCCTCTGCGGGTTAGCGGTTGAATTTGGCGATGGCACGGGAGATAAGATCAAGATCAATGGTTCTGACGCAAAATTTCCAGTCACGCTCGCCAAGGCCTATGCCCATCCCGGCACTTATGTCGTGAAAGCCGAAGGCAAAAAAATTACCACGCATTTCCGTTGTGCTGGTGAAGCCACGGCCACCGTGGTTGTCCAGAGCGCCGCCGCTGCTGCACCCAGCTGCCCATCCGGCTACAAAATGACGGGTAAACCAAGCCGCACCGGGGCTTACCGCTGCAAAGCCGGCAAGGGCGTCGTTGCCCCTGAGGCGAATCTGGTTTGCCCGCCACCCCTGGCTGCTTACAAAACCAAAACAACCGTCGGTTGTCAGGATGTCAAACAGACCAAGAAATAAGCATCGATAGCGTAAAAAAGCGCATGAAAAAGCCGCGCCTGACAGGTGTCAGGCGCGGCTTTTCTGTAGACAGCCGTTGTCAGAGTGGTCTCAGAAAGTATGCCTGATGCCAAACTGAAAGCCGGATAACCTGACATCATCTCCGATCGTCACTGCGGAATTTTCACTGGCATACCCGTTGCCAAAATCATAACCGCCATGGCCGCTGGTATTCGTCCCTGTTTTTGCATCATTGCGCAAAGCCGCATAATGCGCCTTGAGTAGGGTACGCTTGGACAACGAATGCTCGAAGCCAACAGAATAAAACTTCGCGCCGGTGTCCTCACCCGACAAGTAAGGCGATGTCGTAGCACCTATCGCGCTGCCGGAAATATCCCGGGAGCGATAATACTGACTTGTCAATTTGCCGTTTGCCATCACCTGATACGTTGCACCAACACCCCAGGTGTTTTGCTTGATTTTTCCCAGGCTGCCTTTGGCTGTCGCCTGTCCAAAGAGGGCACGCACACTGAACTGGTCGCCCTCATACTTGCCTGCAAAACGCAATTCATCAAGTTTTTCATCAGCCCCCAACCCGGCCAACCCACCTGGGCCAAAGCCGGGGAAACCGGTCTCATTGCGCTCGGAGAGCTTGCCATACCCGACACCTGCCAACCAGCGACCATTAACATACTTCACCCCGGAATCAAAAGCGATCGGCCGAAACCGCGTACCGGGGTTTTCCATTTTATCTTCCGGCGTTTGCCAGGCCAGAATGACTTGCAACCCGCCAAAAACCGGTGACATGTAGCCGATCCCGTTTTTGAAGCGAACATCCCACATCGAAGGGCCCGAGCGTGTACCGGTTCTGATCCTGCCATCATCGAACACCCCGCCCAATTTGCCCACAATGGCACGATTGCTGGCAATACCGTCACTATCCACATTCACATCCACGGCTTCTGCCAGCGCACGCGTGGGACCGGTGGCGTTGCCCAGAACGACCACACCCCAGCTACTCGCAATCCCCACGAAATTATCGCGGTTGGTATCCAGCGCCCCGCCCTTATCGAAATTTGCACTGGACTCGAATTGAAATATCGCCGTCAAGCCATTGCCCAAGTTTTCAGCGCCCTTGAAACCGAGACGTGAACCATTGCTGGAAACGCGGTTAAAGCTGGGGTTGTTCGCTGTCGTTTTTCCATCGCTTACATGAATGACATCAAACGTGGCATCCGCCACGCCATACAGGGGTGACAGCCGATTGCGCCCCTGCTTCGCCATGAACCAGCCAGAATAGAAAAGCCGCCGCCCTTTTACCAGGTCTACTCATCTTCTTTTCTCTTCCTGAATGTAAAAATTAATTCGGTTTAACCTGCTTGTCCACTCAACCCACGGCGGTAATGGATGGCTTCGGCCACCTGCGGCGCGCCGATGGATTCGGCATCGGCAAGATCGGCAATGCTGCGTGCCACTTTCAAAATACGATGATAACCACGCGCGGACAACGACAGCCGCGCCATGGCTTGCGCAAGCAACTGGGCACCAGCTAAGTCAGGCGTGGCGTGCTCACTAATCTCGTTCGGCGTGAGCTGTGCGTTAGGCTTGCCCTGCCGCGCCAGTTGCCGATCACGCGCGGCCATCACTCGACCACGCACCGTGGTTGATGTTTCGCCAATCGTTCGCGTCGATAATTCCGCTTCGGAAATGGCCGGTACATCCACCATCAGATCAATTCGATCCAACAACGGGCCGGATAGTTTGCCGCGATAACGCGACACCTGATCGGGCGTGCAACGACATTTACCGGAAGAGTGGCCAAGCCAGCCACAGGGGCACGGGTTCATTGCGGCAATGAGCTGAAAACGTGCTGGAAACTCAGCCCGCCGCGCAGCGCGTGCAATATGGATATGCCCGGTTTCCAGCGGCTCGCGCAGCGCTTCGAGCACGCCGCGCTGAAACTCGGGCAGCTCATCCAGAAACAGCGTGCCGTTATGCGCCAGCGAAATCTCGCCCGGACGCGGCATACTGCCACCCCCGACCAGCGCTGCGGTTGATGCGGAATGATGCGGCGCACGGAAAGCGCGCCGTCCCCAGTGCTCGAGTTTGAAGAGTCCCGCCAAAGAGTGCACAGCGGCCGCAGCCAGTGCTTCATCATCCGTCATCGGCGGCAGCAAACCTGTCAAGCGTTGCGCCAGCATCGATTTACCCGCGCCCGGCGGGCCACTCATGAGCAAGCTGTGGCCGCCTGCCGCTGCCACTTCGAGTGCGCGTTTGGCCGGCACCTGGCCCCTGACCTCGGCAAGATCGGGATAATGCGCAAAAGTCGGCGCTGGTGATACGGCGTGAGGGGCGATCGTTTCGCGCCCCGAGAGATGCGCGCACACCTGGAGCAGGTTTTTTGCAGGCAGTATGGTCATATCTGCGATCAGTGCAGCCTCTGGCGCACTGTCTGTTGGCAAGATGAATACACGCCTGACGGCTGTCTCGTGCGGTGCAGTAGACATCGCCGCACACATCGCCAAAGCGCCGCGAATAGCGCGCAACTCGCCAGAGAGTGCCAGCTCGCCGGCAAACTCGTATTCGTCCAGCATAGGCGCTTTGAGTTGTCCGGACGCAATCAGGATGCCTAAGGCAATGGGCAAATCAAAGCGGCCGGATTCTTTGGGTAAATCAGCCGGCGCGAGATTCACCGTAATGCGCCGCTGCGGAAACTCAAACCCGCAATTTTGAATGGCCGCACGTACCCGATCGCGCGCTTCCTTGACTTCCGTATCGGGTAAACCCACGAGAGTGAATGTGGGCAACCCACCCGTCAAATGCACTTCGACAGTGACTTCCGGCGCCGACAACCCCGCTAACGCTCGCGAACGAAGAACTGCTAGCGCCATTAGACCAAATCAGGCTAAATTATTTCTGCTTGCCAGCACGCGCCGCTTCAAGCTCGGCGACACGCTGCTCAAGTGCGGCAAGCTTTTCAGACGTGCGGCTGAGCACTTCACGCTGCACGTCGAACTCTTCACGCGTGACCAGATCAAGTTTGGCAAAAAAGCTGGCGAGTAGCGCCCGCGCATTTTTTTCAACATCGCCCACGGGGGATGCGGCCATGGCAGCGGCGATACGGGATGAGATTTCTTCAAATATTTTGGGATTGAGCATGGCTGGATTCCTCAATGAAAAATCAGTCTAGCACGGGATTTTCGCTATTATCCCTTGATGACTCGCTGCGCATGCTCACGTTCAGTGAAACGAGTTGGCAATCTCAATTTGCACAAAATAAGGAGCAATCACAGAAAAAGCACAGCGCACCCAGATGGTGCATTGCCGGGTCAGCGCACATCATTATAGTGCATTCCCACACAGCATACTCGCAAAAACGTACTGGAAATTGATCGTTACTCACTGATAATTAAGTGTGTTTATTGCTATGGCACAATCCTCGCTTTAGTAATCCTGCTTTTTAATTCCACGTTTAATCCTTAGGAGAAGAACCTTGAAAAAAACCTTAATCGCTGTTGTTGTCAGCGTGAGCAAGTCCAAGGATACTGGCGACAATACCGACGCATTATCCGTTACAAAATCGTTCTGATTCACTAACTCACGTTCATGCAAAGGAAACCACCATGAAACTAATCACCGCCATCATCAAACCATTCAAGCTTGATGAAGTGCGTGAAGCCTTGGCCACTGTGGGAGTGCAAGGCATCACCGTCACGGAAGTCAAAGGTTTTGGCAGGCAAAAGGGGCATACCGAGCTGTATCGCGGCGCTGAATACGTTGTCGATTTTCTACCCAAGGTCAAAGTGGAAGCCGCCGTCGGCGACGACATGGTTGATCAAGTGGTTGAAGCGCTCGAAAAATCCGCCCGGACAGGAAAAATTGGCGATGGCAAGATTTTCGTCTATAGCCTGGAACAAGTCATCCGCATCCGTACCGGTGAAACCGGTGAGGCTGCCCTTTAAGGGGAATGCTATCATGAAAAAACTACTCGCTGTTTTGCTGGCAGCCTGCGCTATTGGTGCCGGCAGCTTGGCATGGGCGGACGACAAGCCCGCCGAAGCTACCACCACCGCCACTACGGCTCCATCCGCTACGCCAGCTGTTGATGCCGCCGCTGCAGCACCTGCTGCTGCACCTGCACCCGCTGAAGCGGCTCCCGTTGCCACCGCACCGACCCCCAATAAAGGGGATACCGCCTGGATGATGATGTCAACAGCACTCGTGCTTTTGATGTCTGTCCCCGCACTGGCTTTGTTTTATGGCGGCCTGGTGCGCACCAAGAACATGCTCTCGGTGCTCATGCAGGTGTTCGTCGTGTTCTCGCTGATTACCGTGCTGTGGTGTGTGTATGGCTACAGCTTGGCGTTCACTGAGGGCAGTGGTGCCACCAGCGCCTACTTTGGCGGCTTCGACCGGATCTTCCTCAAGGGCGTATTTGATGCGGCCACCGGCACATTTGCGTTGGGTGCCACGTTCAGCAAAGCCACGCCGATGTATGAAATCGTTTTCGTCGCCTTCCAGGCCACATTTGCCGCCATTACGGTTTGTCTGATTTTTGGCTCACTGGTTGAACGCGTCAAATTCTCGGCGATCCTGATTTTTTCGGTGATCTGGTTCACCATCAGCTACATCCCGATCGCTCACATGGTTTGGTTCTGGCCTGGCCCGGATGCCTACACCGCAGCGGGTGTCGTTGATGCAACCAATGCCAAGGCAGGTTTGCTCTGGCAGTGGGGCGCGCTGGACTTCGCTGGTGGCACGGTGGTGCATATCAACGCTGGTGTAGCCGGTCTGGTGGGTGCCTTCATGTTGGGCAAACGTATCGGTTTCGGTAAAGAGGCCATGTCGCCACATAGTCTGACCATGACCATGATCGGTGCCTCGCTGCTGTGGTTTGGCTGGTTCGGCTTTAACGCCGGCTCTGCTCTGGAAGCCAACGGCTCTGCTGCACTGGCCTTCATGAACACCTATCTTGCCACCGCTTGTGCAGTACTGTCATGGATGTTTACTGAATGGCTCATCAAAGGCAAGCCTTCCATGCTGGGCGCTGCTTCCGGCGCGGTTGCAGGTCTGGTGGCGATTACACCCGCTGCGGGTAACGTAGGTATCCCAGGTGCCTTCGCAATCGGTCTTCTGGTTGGGCCACTCTGCTTCTGGGGTGTTACCGGCTTGAAGAAAATGTTGCGGGTTGATGATGCACTTGACGTCTTCGGGGTGCATGCGCTGGGTGGTATCTTTGGTGCGCTGATGACGGGTGTTTTCAACTCTCCCAGTCTGGGTGGGCCAGGGTTCTACAACAATTGGTTCGAGATGAAGCCAGGTTACGGTGCCATTCTCGACCAGTTGATCATCCAAGCCAAAGCAGTCGGTTTGACAGTCGTCTGGACAACCATTGCTGCACTCATTGCCTTCAAGATTGCCGATTTGATCGTCGGTCTGCGCGTCCCAGAAGATGAAGAACGCGAAGGACTGGACATCACCTCACACGGCGAAGCCGCTTATCACGACTAACAAGCACTACCCTCTTGCCATCTGACAAGATGGGTAAATCTTGCAAGCCTGTACCTTTAAGGGCGCTCTAAGTAGAGCGCCCTTTTTATTTATGTGCCGGCAAATACTTCGGGATTCACACAGTCACGCGGACGCTGTCCGGTTAATGCCTCAATTAAATTATCCACGGCACGCATGCCCATTGCCATCCGCGCCTGATAAGACGCCGAGCCAATGTGCGGCGTGAGCACAACATTATCCAGCGTCAGAAAATCCGGATTGAACTTCGGCTCTCCTTCAAACACATCCACACCTGCACCGCAAATTCGGCGCTCGCGTAACGCCGTGATTAGCGCTGCATCGTCCACAATACCCCCGCGCGCCACATTGACGAGATGCGCAGTCGGCTTCATCAATCCCAATTCGGCCGCCCCGATGTAATGCTGCACGGCGGGCGAATAAGGTAAAAGCAGGACAACGAAATCCGCCTCGCGCAGAAGAGTTTCTTTATCCACCCACGTGGCATTGTGTTGGGCCTCGATGTCGGCAGGCAAGCGGGATCGGTTGTGATAAATCGTTTTCATGCCAAACCCGGTCGCTCGCCGCGCCAAGGCCTGGCCAATCCGCCCCATGCCAAAAATACCCAAGGTGGCGTGGTGCACATCCGTACCTAGCCAAAGATCATAGCGCCATGCACCCCATTGACCCTCGCGCAACCAGCGTTCGGCCATTGGTAACCGCCGTGACACCGCCATCAGCAATGCCCAGGCGAGATCGGCTGTTGTTTCAGTCAATACATCCGGCGTGTTGGCCACCATGATGCCCGCCCGCGTGCATGCCGCCACATCGATATTGTTGTAACCCACGCCGACATTGCATGCAGCGCGTAATTGCGGCGCGGCAACGATACTCTCGGCGGTCAGGGGATCGGCCACCGAGAGCAATATGCCCGCCTTATCGGCCAGTCGGGCTTTTAATTCAGCGGGCGGCAGACCGTCGTTGCTGGCATGGTCATCGACCTCAAAATACGCTTGCAGCCGCACCACCAGTTCCGGAAAAAACTTGCGTGTAACAAGCACCTTCGGTTTCATTGTGATCTCCTGATCCTGGGTTATTTGTGAATGATTTCATATGCCATGCCGCTTATACTTCTGCCGGGAATATTATCTCCCCTTCACATTCGTGTTTTTAACTCAGGAGAAAACCATGGGCATGATGCAAGAATTTCGCGATTTCGCAGTCAAGGGCAATGTCATGGACTTGGCTGTCGGTGTCATCATTGGGGGCGCATTCGGCAAGATTGTCGATTCGCTCGTCAAGGACATCATCATGCCATTGATCGGCAAAGTCGTTGGCAATGTCAATTTCACCGAAATGTTCATACAACTCTCGCCTCCAGCCAAGCCGATCGAGGGCGCTGCAACGTATGAATCACTGACCAAAGCAGGGGCTTCATTATTAGCTTATGGCAACTTCTTGACCATTTTGATCAACTTCATCATTCTTGCTTTTGTTATTTTCCAGATGATCAAAATGGTTAATCGCCTGAAAGGCCCTGCACCTGCTGCAGCGCCTGCAGTCACGCCAGAAGACATTGTGCTGCTGCGTGAAATTCGCGACACTTTGAAGAAATAAGTGCAGCAGTAAAATTCGGCGCAGGATTGAAATAACCCGCTATCCAAAGACAGCGGGTTATTTTTTTATCTGCACCAACCGCGTTAAATCATCCACGATCTCTTTTGAGTGGCGCGATGTATCCACCTGCAGATAGGCTTTAGCAATCTTGCCCTGCGGATCAATCAGAAACGTATAACGTTTAGCGTACTTGACAACCAGCAAGTCGGACAGCGCACCATAACTGCGAGCAACCGCTGCATCCTGATCCGCTAACAAAGGAAAGGGCAGGTGGTATTTATCCGCAAATTTTTTGTGGGATGCCGAGTCATCCACACTCACGCCCACGATTTGAGCGCCCAGCGCTGTCAAAGCGTGCAAATCATCGCGAAATTGACAGGCTTCCTGCGTGCAGCCCGGCGTGTCATCTTTCGGATAAAAATAAAGTACTACCCATTGGCCGCGCAAATCCTGGAGTCGCCATGGTTTGCCGCTCTGGTCGGGCAGCGTAAAGCTTGGCGCCAAGGCGCCAACAACCGGCACATCCGCATAGGCAGGCAATGCGCTCAGCAAACCCAGACCACCAATCAACGTAAAAAAACGCAGGGAGCGGAAGAAGCGGAGGCACAGCGAATCCACTGTATTCAGCACACTGTCCGGCTTCATGGATTGGCAAAAATTCTTATGATTCATGATTATTTCCTCACGGTAGAAAATCGCTGCAAAGTACGTTCTCGGGCGACGGCATGGTCGACCACGGGCAAAGGATAGTCGTGGCCCATTAAAATGCCGCACGCTGCTTGTTGTGACGTATTCATTTTCCACGGCGCATGAATAAACTGCTTTGGAATTGATGAAAGTTCCGGCACGTAACGCCGAATAAAATGACCGTGCGGATCAAACTTTTCGGATTGCGTGACAGGGTTGAAAATACGGAACCACGGTTGCGCATCACAACCCGTGGAAGCTGCCCATTGCCAGCCGCCATTATTCGCGGCGAGGTCAAAATCAAGCAGCTTTTCAGCGAACCATCTTTCTCCCCATCGCCAGTCTACTCCCAGATCTTTAGTCAAAAAAGATGCCGTCACCATGCGTAGCCGATTATGCATGAACCCTGTATGCATCAGTTGGCGCATCGCGGCATCCACTAGCGGATAGCCGGTTTTTCCCTGCTGCCATGCGCCCATGAGATCAGGCGCGTCATCCCACACCAGCGTATTCATTGCGGACTTGAAGGCCTGCGTGACGACATGCGGATAATGCCAGAGAATCATCTGATAAAAGTCTCGCCAGATGAGCTCGGACAACCACGTTGCAGCCCCTCGGCCCGGCTGGCTTTGTGCATAACCCGCCAGTTGCCGAATCGACACCGTACCAAAGCGCAGATGCGCTGAAAGGCTTGACGTGCCATTCGCTGCCGGAAAATCACGATCGCTGGCATAGTGATCCAGGCGCTCAGTGAACGCGAGAAACAAGCTACGGCCACCGTGCATGCCGGTGGGCAAGGTCAAATCCGCCAGATCGGTCGGCACGAAACCCAGTTCCGATAAAGTCGGCGCTGATGGCACGGCGTCCGGAATGGCCAAATTTGCCGCATAACGCTCCACCGGATAAGCTTGTAAATGATACGAGGTCAGCCGCTTTAGCCAGGCATTTTTGTACGGCGTAAATACCGAAAATGGCGTGCCCTGCTGTGTGAGCACTTCATCGCATTCAAAAATCACCTGGTCTTTGAACAAGCAAAATTCGGCGCTGGCAAGTCGGCGGATATTTGCCTCAACAGCCGCATCCCGTTGTAGCGCCATGGGTGCATAATCACGATTGGCGTATACCGCGTGCACGCCAAGCCTTGCTGCCAGTTGCGGGATCTCGTCACATGGGTCGCCCTGCAAAATGATGAGCGCCCCACCCATGCGGCGCAGATCTTCCGCGACCTCTTCTACCGCGCACAAAATAAACGCTATCCGGTGGTCAGATCGTGGCAATTGGTCAAGAATCGTGGAATCAAAGACAAACACGCAATACACTTGGCCATGCGCTTTTAACGCATGGAAAAGCGCCGCATGATCAAAGGTGCGTAAATCGCGGCGAAACCAGACGAGTGCGGATGTCATGCAAAATAAATCCTGAACACAGATCAACTGAGAAGTGGAACGACAGATTACAATATCGCTATTGCCATGGAAACCACATGCCTCGCCAATCATTTCCTCATCGCCATGCCCGCCATGGCCGACCCGAATTTTTCGCGCACGCTAACCTACATTTGCGAGCACAACGCGGAAGGTGCGGTGGGTATTGTCATTAACCGGCCGACGGATATGCGCTTGGGCGAGCTGTTCAAGCGCGTGGCCATTCCCCTCGAAGAAGGCTTGCCCACAGAGTGTTTTGCCAATTTACCGGTGTATGCCGGTGGCCCGGTGCAGTCCGACCGCGGGTTTGTGCTTCACCGCACCACCCAACAATGGCAAAGTTCTCTCAAAGTGACGGATGATCTGGCGCTCACCAGTTCGCGCGACATCCTGCAAGCCATGGGCAGCGCCGGCCAGCCAGGCGATGTGCTGGTCACACTCGGCTATGCGGGCTGGACAGCCGGCCAGCTGGAATGGGAGCTCGCCCAAAACACCTGGCTGACGGTGAAAGCATCTCCGCACATCCTGTTTAACGTGCCCAGTGAAGAGCGGCTTGCCGCAGCGATGCAATTGCTGGGCATTGATTTTGCCAACCTGTCCGAGGTCGCCGGTCATGCATGACGAAACGCTGCTGGCCTTTGATTTTGGTCTGCAACGAATTGGCGTGGCGCTGGGCGAAATACGTCTGGGCCAGGCGCGCGCACTCACCTGCATTGCACATGAAGCCAATGCCGCACGCTTTGCGGCGATCGGCGAACTCATTGCCGAGTGGCAACCCACGCGCCTGTTAGTGGGCCGACCACTCAATGACGATGGCAGCGTACACGACATGACGACGCGTTGTGCGCGCTTTGCCAATCAATTACGCGGCCGGTTTGCGTTGTCGGTGGAAGAAGTCGATGAGCGTTTTAGTTCGATCGAAGCCGATGCTGCACTCAGACAAACACCTGATTCGCCGCACACCAAGGTTACTTGCTTCACGGCGCCTCACCAAAACCGACTTTCCTGGCAAGAACGCAAGGCGCAAGTCGATGCTGAAGCTGCACGCGTCATTTTGCAAAGCTGGCTGGAAACTCATGCCCACCAAACGGCCTGACGCAGAAGTGCTCTGCCAAATCCTGGCCGACCAAATGCGGCCGCACGTTGATTTGGCACGCACGGCACTGGTTGGCATTCACACGGGCGGCGCCTGGGTGGCTGAGCGTCTGCACACCCTGCTCGGGCTGCACACTGCGCCGGGTGTGCTGAATATTTCTTTCCATCGTGACGACTACAACCAGCGTGGCCTGCAGGCCAATACGCGCGCATCCTTGCTTCCGTTTGAGGCCGAAGGTGCGCACATCATCATTGTCGATGATGTACTCTACACCGGCCGTACCATCCGCGCGGCAATAAACGAGCTATTCGACTATGGTCGCCCGGAAAAAATCGAACTGGCTGTACTCGCTGATCGCGGCGGACGCGAATTACCCATTGCCGCCGACTATTGCGCGCACACCCTCACCCTCGCCGCTGCACAAATGCTCGAGCTGGAGCGTGCGCCTGACGGTACCCTTTCTTTTCGACTGACTGAAAAATGACCTTGACGAGCACCAACCGCAACCCCCAGCTCAATAGTCACGGCGAGCTCACTCATTTGTTAAGCACCGAAGGATTGCCACACGACGTACTCACCCGCATCCTGGACACCGCCGCACCCTTTGCTGCTGTTGCCGAACGCGAAGTGAAAAAAGTGCCCTTGCTCCGTGGTAAAAGTGTATTCAACTTGTTTTTTGAAAACTCAACCCGCACGCGCACGACGTTCGAGATTGCCGCCAAGCGGCTCTCGGCTGATGTCATCAATCTCAACATCAATACATCGTCTGCCAGCAAGGGCGAAACACTACTTGATACCGCCGACAATCTGGCTGCCATGCAGGCAGACATGTTTGTCGTTCGTCATGCGGCCAGTGGCGCACCCTACCTCATTGCCCAACATCTGGCCACTACCGGGCAGAATCATATTCATATCATCAATGCCGGCGATGGCCGCCATGCGCACCCGACGCAGGGCCTGCTCGACATGTACACCATTCGTCATTACAAGCAGGATTTCACGCAACTCACGGTAGCTATTGTCGGCGACGTGTTGCACTCCCGGGTCGCCCGCAGCCAGATACACGCGCTGACCACGCTGGGTGTGCCGGAAGTCCGCGTGATTGCACCCAAAACCTTGCTGCCGAGCGGTATCGAGCGGCTCGGTGTGCGGGTGTTTAACGACATGAAAGAAGGCCTGCGCGGTGTGGATGTGGTGATGATGCTGCGCTTGCAAAATGAACGCATGCAGAGCGCCCTCTTGCCCAGCGCGCAGGAATATTTCAAATCCTACGGCCTGACAATGGACAAGCTGGCGCTGGCCAAACCCGACGCCATCGTCATGCACCCGGGGCCGATGAATCGCGGCGTGGAAATTGAATCCACCGTTGCCGATGGGTCGCAGGCGGTGATCCTGCCTCAAGTCACTTTCGGCATCGCCGTGCGCATGGCGGTGATGACTATGCTGGCGGGAGCGTGACATGAATATCCATATTCGCGGCGGCCGCCTGATCGACCCAGCCAACGGCATGGATAAACACGCTGATCTGTTTATTGCAGAAGGCAAAATAGTCGGCGCTGGCGATACGGCGCCAGAAAGGTTTACCGCCCACACCGTGCTTGACGCCACCGGCTGCATCGTTTGCCCCGGCCTCATTGATCTTTCCGCGCGGCTGCGCGAGCCGGGCTTTGAGTATAAAGCCACGCTGGAATCCGAAATGGCTGCCGCCGCCGCAGGCGGCGTAACCCGGCTGGCCTGCCCACCCGACACCGACCCGGTGCTGGATGAACCCGGCCTGGTTGAAATGCTCACGCATCGGGCGCGCTTGCCTGAATTCGCCCATGTGCATCCGATCGGTGCGCTGACCGTGCAACTGGGCGGGAAAAAACTCACCGAAATGGCAGAACTCGCTGAAGCAGGCTGCGTCGCTTTCGGCCAGGCGAATCAAGCCATTGTCGATACACAAGTGTTGCTGCATGCCATGAACTATGCGGCCACTTTTGATTTTCCTGTCTGGTTGCAAGCACAAGACCCGTTTCTTGCCCAACAAGGCGTCGCGCACGATGGTGAAGTGGCTGCGCGACTCGGCCTGGCCGGCATTCCTGTGGCAGCAGAGACCATTGCACTGGCCACGCTGCTGCAATTAGCACGTGAAACCGGCGTACGCCTGCACGTGACGCGCATTTCCTCTGCGGCAGGCATCGACATGATCGTTGCTGCCCGTGCGGCAGGCATTGCTGTCACTTGCGATACCGCTGTGCATTATCTGCACTTATGCGACCACGATATTGGTTTCTTCAATCCGCATACGCGCCTGGACCCCCCATTGCGCGCCCAGCGTGATCGTGACGCGTTGCGTAGCGGCTTGGCCTCGGGCGCAATCACGGCCGTATGTTCCGACCACACACCCGTAGATGATGATGGCAAACAAAAACCGTTTAGCGAGGCCGAAATCGGCGCCACGGGCCTGGAACTCTTGCTGCCATTGACCTTGAAATGGGCGCAGGAAATGCAGGTGCCACTCCTCACGGCACTGGCGCGCATCACGTCAGACCCGGCGCGCATCATGGGCGTGAATGCAGGTCGGCTGGATGCGGGGCTACCAGCGGATATTTGCGTGTTTGACCCGTCCGCCGACTTTCATGTCACCCGTAAAAATCTCAAAAGCCAGGGCAAGAACACGCCCTTTCTCGGCCTGGCGCTTCCCGGCCGTGTTCGCTACACACTCATTGATGGCTATTTAGCCTACAACGGCACAAGTTAATTAGTCATTGTACGGTTAGGCCGGAATCAATCGAGCCCTGACACGTCCTGCCTCAACCCCCATCACCCGTACCCGCTTGGCCCGCGAAGCTTCGCCCGATAACAACGTTACCGCGCGTTTGGGTACGGCCAAATGCAGCGCAAGAAAGGCGATCAGCTGCGCATTGGCTTGGCCCTCCACCGGTGGCGCGTGCAATCGAATCTTGAGGGCCTCGCCATGCAAGCCCACCACTTCGGTTTTTTTCGCGCCCGGCTGGATGTAGAGCGTCAGCGTCACACCGGCTGCATCCGCCTGTAACCAGCTCATCCTGCCAGCACCACCCAGCGCAGACGCTCTAAAACCATCATGCCCATTTGCAGTAATAAAATAAACGCCAGCGGCGAGAGGTCTACTCCGCCAATGTCGGGTATCCAGCGGCGAAAGGGGCGCAGCAAGGGGCGGCTGATCGCATTAAAAACATCCGCCATGGGCGCATGCGGATTCACCCAGGAAAAAAGTGCCGACACCAGCACCGCACCTAGCAGCAAATAACAAGCAATCTTGATCGTTGCCAACACCGCCAATAAAGCCACTATAAAAGTCGGCGCTAGTGACACGCCGTGAAACAAGTACCCTTGGGGTGCGGCAGTCAATGTGCCAGACAGCCCAAGCGTCAGACCTAACAAGAGTGCTTGCAGCAACCAGGCGAGCAGAAGACTCGCCACATCCCATCCAAAGAGTCCGGGAATTACCCGCCGCACAGGACGCACGATCCAATCCGTCATCGCGATGACAAATTGCCCCAGCGGATTACGAAAAGGGGCCTTGACCCTTTGCAAGATAAACCGGGACAGCAACGCCAGCGTGAGAAAACCACATGCGGCATCCAGCAGAAAAATAAATAGTTGTATCAACATTGAATACGTTACCTTGTCTAGACGTTTTGCTTACCCAGCGTCTCGCCTAACTCACGCCCGCGCGCGTTAGCCGCCAGCACGCCTTGTCCGATAGCAGCGGCCACGCCCTGCATGGCAAACGCCTGCAGCGCCACTTCGGTTGTTCCGCCTTTGGATGTCACCCGCTCGCGCAACGTCGTAATGCTTTCGCTACTTTTTGCCGCCAGTTGTGCTGCACCAAGAAACGTTTGCACCGTCAATTGGCGCGCGGATTCGGCATCCAGACCTAGCGTGCGCGCGGCAGACTCAATCGCTTCAATGAAATAAAACACATACGCCGGGCCACTGCCTGAAATGGCGGTAACCGCATCCATTTGCGCTTCGTCTTCAACCCATACATAGGTGCCCACCGCCTGAAGAATTTGCTCGGCTTGGCGGCGTTTCTCGGCATCGACACTAGGGTCGGCAAATAAACCGGTAATGCCTGCGCCCATCAATGCGGGGGTATTCGGCATGGCGCGAACTATTTTGCCATAGCCCAGCCAGGCGGCCATATCGGCCACGCGCAAACCAGCGGCGATGCTTAACACCACTTGCTGCGTGAGCTTGCCAGCAAAGGATGCCACTGCCGCTTTCATCTGCTGCGGCTTGACTGCCAGAACCAGCACATCACAGTGCAGCGCGGCGGCATCGACTGCTGCAACCGTACGTACGCCAAACGTTTCCGTGATGCGTTCCCGGGCCTCCTGAAAAGGTTCCACGACTTGAATGGCTGCCGCAGAAAAACCTTGTTTTTGCATCCCGCCAATTAATGCAGTGGCCATATTGCCGCCGCCGATAAATGTAATTTTCATTAATTTTCCTGTTCTTAATTAAGCACACGGATTTGTCGTTCGCCAAAAATGGCCGTGCCCACACGCACCATCGTTGCCCCGGCAAGAATTGCCGCTTCCAGATCATGTGACATGCCCATCGAGAGCGTATCCAAAGCCAGGCCCTCGGTGTTGAGCTGGGCAAAAAGCGTGCTCAACCGAGCAAATTTTTGGCGTTGCAGCACAGCGTCATCGGTTACTGCAGGAATTGCCATCAGCCCCCGCAAGCGCAGACGAGGCAACGCGGTTATCGCATGCGCCAAGGCCGAAGCCGCAGCCGGTGCACAACCGCTTTTTGATGCCTCGCCTGACACATTCACCTGAACGCACACTTGCAGCGGCGGCAAATGGACAGGACGCTGAGCCGCTAATCGTTCAGCAATCTTTAACCGCTCGAGTGAATGCACCCAGGCAAAACTTTCAGCGACCACGCGTGTTTTATTGCTTTGCAGCGGACCAATAAAATGCCATTCCAGATCCAGATCGGCAAGTTCAGCAATTTTTTCTGCGCCTTCTTGCGCATAGTTTTCGCCAAAAGCATGTTGCCCGCACGCGGCAGCTTCGCGCACGCACGCAGCGGGCCGGGTTTTGGATACGGCAAGCAACTGCACGGCATCGGCCGGGCGCCCTGCAACAGCGCAGGCCGCAGCAATCCGGTTGCGAACAGCTTGCAAGTTGATTGAGATTGTTGTCATATAACGCTCTGGAAGTATATCGCACCCCATTTACAGGAAAAAAACATGGACATTACCGAGTTGCTCTCCTTCGTTGTCAAGAATAATGCGTCCGACTTGCACCTCTCTTCCGGCTTGCCGCCGATGATTCGCGTCCATGGTGATGTGCGCCGGATTAATCTGCCGCCGATGGAACACAAGGAAGTGCACGGCATGATTTATGACATCATGAGCGATGGTCAGCGCAAGGTGTATGAGGAAAATCTGGAGTGTGACTTTTCTTTTGAAGTGCCCAATCTGGCTCGTTTTCGGGTCAATGCATTTGTGCAGAACCGCGGTGCTGCAGCGGTAATGCGCACCATTCCCTCAAAAATTCTTTCATTGACTGATTTAAAGGCACCCAAGATTTTTGCCGAACTCGCCGATCAACCACGCGGTATTGTGTTGGTCACCGGACCTACGGGCTCAGGTAAATCAACCACGCTGGCCGCAATGGTTAACCATAAGAATGAAAGCGAGTATGGTCATATTCTGACTGTGGAAGACCCGATCGAATTTGTGCATGAATCAAAAAAATGCCTGATCAACCAGCGTGAAGTCGGCCCGCACACGCTCTCATTCAACAACGCCCTGCGCAGCGCCTTGCGCGAAGACCCGGATGTCATTCTGGTCGGCGAAATGCGTGATCTGGAAACCATCCGCCTGGCGTTATCCGCCGCAGAAACAGGCCACCTGGTTTTTGGCACGTTGCACACCTCATCTGCTGCCAAGACCATCGACCGCATCATTGATGTGTTTCCAGCAGCTGAAAAAGAAATGGTGCGTTCCATGTTGTCCGAATCACTAAAAGCCGTTATTTCGCAAACCCTGTGCAAAACCATGGACGGCACAGGGCGCGTAGCAGCACACGAAATCATGATCGGCACGCCGGCCATTCGCAACCTGATCCGCGAGGGTAAAGTCGCCCAGATGTACTCAGCCATCCAAACCGGCCAGCAATTTGGCATGCAGACGCTGGATCAGAACCTGCAAGATATGGTCAAGCGTCGCATAATTTCGCCTGCCGAAGCGCGCAGTAAAGCAGCAAACAAAGATAACTTCCTCGGCTAAATCACCTAGCCCTAAAAGATAAAACGGGACAGAAAAATAATGGAACGCGACGAAGGTTTAAAGTTCATGTACCAGCTGCTGGGCATGATGATGCAAAAAAAAGGGTCTGACTTGTTCATTACCGCAGGCTTTCCACCGGCGATGAAAATCGATGGCAAGATGACGCCCGCAACTACTCAGATTTTATCGCCACAGCATACGCAAGAGCTGGCGCGCGCCATCATGAATGACAAGCAGGCGGCGGTATTTGAAGAAACCAAGGAAGCCAACTTCGCCATTTCTCCTTCGGGCATAGGCCGTTTTCGAGTGAATGCTTTTGTGCAACAAGGGCGTGTGGGCATTGTGCTGCGAACCATCAATGTGCAGATTCCGGATTTTGATGAGCTCAAATTACCACCTGTACTCAAGGATGTCGTCATGGCCAAACGCGGTCTGGTGCTCTTTGTCGGTGGTACGGGTTCTGGCAAATCAACGTCTCTTGCGGCGATGATTGGCTACCGCAACCAGAATAGTCATGGCCATATCATCACCATCGAAGACCCGGTGGAATATGTGCATGAACATAGAAACTGCATCATCACTCAGCGTGAAGTGGGCGTCGATACCGAATCGTGGGAAATCGCGCTGAAAAACACCTTGCGTCAGGCGCCGGACGTGATTCTGATCGGTGAAATTCGTGATCGGGAAGTGATGGAACATGCGATTGCATTTGCCGAAACCGGTCACTTGGCACTCGGTACCCTGCATGCCAACAACTCCAACCAGGCGCTGGATCGCATCATCAACTTCTTCCCCGAAGAACGTCGTCCGCAACTGTTGATGGATCTCTCTCTCAATCTTAAGGCGGTGGTCTCGCAGCGACTGATTCCGCTCAAGGAAGGTAAAGGCCGTGCAGCAGCCGTGGAAGTGTTGCTCAATTCACCGCTGATCTCCGATCTTATCTACAAAGGCGATGTGCACGAAATAAAGGAAATCATGAAAAAGTCGCGCGAGCTGGGCATGCAGACTTTCGATCAAGCGCTGTTTGATTTGCACGAAGAAGGCCGTATCAGCTACGAAGATGCCCTGCGCTTTGCAGACTCAATGAACGAAGTCCGCCTGATGCTCAAACTGCATGGCAGAGATGCACAGACAAGGGATCTGCATTCGGGTATCGGCCACCTGGATATCGTTTAATGATTATGCAAACCAATCACCCATCTCAGCCTGCAGATTCAAATCGTGCCGCGTTAGAAGGCATTGAACATCTGACAAAAAAAATCTGTGCCTTGTGGGGGACACCAGAATTAAATATATTCATTCGCCACCTCATTCTGGATTCACGCAATGGCTCTCGCCAGGGACTGCCTACAGATGTCGCTGCTGAAGTGACTTTTCTTGCCGAAACCAATACATTTGTACGTGCCATTACTTTGGCAAAACGCCTAGGCATCAAGTTTAGCGAAGCCCTGACGATGGCTGAAGCAGAAGATGACCAGCCATTGAAGTTTGATGCCTTCGATGATCCGTTTGTTTCTCGTGACACCTTAGCCGGTAAAGCAGGTCGGGAACGATTCAATCCTGCGGCGATTGCCCCGGTTCCACGCTATTCACGACAACGCACTCCAGCGAAAAACCAAACCGCAGGATTGCTTGCACTTTTGTTAATGCTGGTCCGCAACAGGTGGCTGTGGGTTATAGCCTTAGTCGTAATAGGCTATCACTTCGTCTGGCCCTGGATGCAACCCTTGCGTTAACGCTCCCGATGATGTTCTTGTACTGATACGTTGCGCCGAGCGCTGCCAGCAACCATATCAAAACCATACAAACGGCATTCCAGCGCGCCGTTATACAAGGGAATTTTGCGTGACGTCTGCAAGCGAATCAGCTTGGGCAACTGTGTATCGGCAGAAAGAAACCAGCAATGCCAGCCTGCAAAATGCTGCTTTAAAGCATTCCCCAGCAATGGATAAAACGCAGCCAGGTCTGCTGCACTACCCAGTCGCTCACCATAGGGTGGATTAGCCACCAGCACACCGCTTGCGGCAGGTGCCGTGCGTTGCAACAAGTCAGATTTTTCCAGCACCACCAAACCATCCAGGCCGGCGTGTGCCAAATTCTGCCGCGTGCGACTCACGGCATCCGCCTCTTCATCACTGCCAAAAATCATTAGCGAGCCTTCCGCCATGCGCCGCCGTTCCGCCACTTCGCGTTGCAAGCTGCGCCATACCCCGGCATCAAAAGTTTTGTGATGTTCAAAACCAAAGCCGCCAGATTCGCGAGACAAGCCCGGCGCATCGTCCAGCGCCATTTGCGCAGCTTCCAGCAAAAACGTGCCGCTGCCGCACATCGGATCAAGCAACGGCGTCCCGGGCTGCCAGCCGGATAACCGCAGTATGCCTGCCGCAAGATTTTCTTTCAGCGGTGCGCCGACCTTGGCCAGCTTGTGGCCACGCAGATAGAGCGGCTCGCCGGAAGTGTCGAGATAGAGCGTCGCCGTGCGATCAGTCAAAAACAAGTGGATCCGCACTTCGGGATTTTTCGTATTCACGCTGGGGCGGCGCGTCGTCTCGGCGCGAAAACGGTCACACACGGCGTCTTTTACTTTCAGCGTGATGAATTCCAAACTTTTAAGCGGCGAGCGGATGGCCGTGACATATACCCGAATCGAGCGATCAACAGAGAACAGCCGGGGCCAGTTCGTGTCATACGCCAGCTGGTAAATATCTGCTTCGTTGGAATAGTCGGCGCTGGCGATGCAGTGCAGCAAGCGCGTTGCGATGCGTGATTCGAGATTCACGCGATAGGCAAACTCCAGGCTGCCACTAGCGGCAACGCCACCTGCTACGGCGCGCACTTGCGTTCCGCCGCAGGCGGTTAAATCCTCCGCCAATAATTCTTCCAGGCCGCGTGGGCAGGTTGCAAAATAATTGTTCATCAAAAATTAACGGCTTTCAAAAAGAAGGTTTAACCACAACCAATATGCAAATGGCAATGAGTGCCAGCACGGGGATTTCGTTGAACCAGCGAAACCAGACATGACCATGCGTCGACTCTCCGCGCATAAATTGCGCAAGTAGCCGACCACACCAGAAGTGATAAACAACAAGTCCCGCCACTAGCGTCGTTTTGACATGCAACCAGCCTGCGGAAAAACCAAAGCCGAACCATAACCAGAAACCCGAACCAATCGCCAGCACGGCGATCGGGGTGACGAAGCGATGGAGTTTCTTCGCCATCAACAGCAGTCGCTCGCGTTCGGCAACACTATCGGCAGGCACGAGCGCCAGATTGACAAAAATGCGTGGTAGATAAAACAGGCCAGCGAACCAGCTGATGACAAATACGATATGAAAGGTTTTTATCCAGGACATGTGTTTTCCTCAAGGCACGTCATAACGGTTGGGTAACGCAAACGCAGGCCGAGCTCATGTTTCATGCGCGTATTGTCAAGCTGCCGCGATTCGCTCATGAACGACCATTGTAGTGGCGAGACACTTTGCTGAACGGCCTCGCGCGGCAAGCGTGGCGCACGCGGCAGGGCAAAACTATCCGCCAGCAGATCGAACCATTCACCCATCAAAAGCCTTGTATCGTCGCTGATGTTATACGTGCGGCTGGGGCGACCCCGATGCAAAGCCGCAAGGCAGGCGCGCCCAAGGTCGGCTGCATGAATATGGTTAGTGTAATTATCCTGCTGTGGCACAAACAGCGGCAAGCCCTGGCGCAAACGTTCCAGTGGCAACCGATCAGCGGCATAAATGCCTGGTGCGCGCAGGATACTGACGCAACAGTCAAATGCCCGCAACTGCGTTTCAGCATCCACCCGCCGTCTCGCCCGCGCCGACTTTGTAGCCAATACCCGGGATTCCCGCACAATCTCCCCATGACAATCGCCGTACACGCCGCTAGTACTGATATACACCAAGCGACGTGGTAAAATTTTTCCTCGCCGCAACACGCCAAGCAAGTGCCTTGTTCGCGCATCTGCCATGCCTGCTGCAGGCGGCGGTGCGCTGTGAATCACGGCATTCGCCACACCGGCCAAGCGCCGCAGCGTTGCAGGCTGATCGAGATCCCCTTTAATCTGGCGCACTCCCATAGCAGCTAACTGGGGATCGCGCGCACGGACCAGCGCTATCACCTGCCAGCGTTGCAGCAATTGCGGGAGAATACGGCGCACGACGTCACCACAACCTACAATTAATATTCTTCGAGAACTTTTTTTTTCACTAGACAATTATCGCATGGTCTCCATTCAACCCGCCGCAACGCCTCTGCTGCGCATTACGCTGACGCCCAGCGCGCATAGTTTTTTAACCCATGGTGAAGACAGCTTGCTGCAAGCCGCGCTGGATGCCGGATGTGTTCTCCCCTATGGCTGCCGCAATGGCGCCTGTGGTTCATGCAAAGGCAAGGTTCTGGAAGGATTGGTCGACCATGGTGACAGCCAGTCCGGTGCCTTGTCACTGGCTGACCGCGCCGCAGGCTATGTGCTGTTTTGCTGCGCCAGGCCTTTAACTGACGTGGTGCTGGAATGCCGTGAAGTCAGTGGTAATGACATTCCCGTCAAAACGTTGCCGTGCCGCGTTGAAAAAATCGAACGGGTTGCCGAGGACGTGATCGTGCTGTCGCTAAAGCTGCCCGTGAATGAGCGCCTGCAATTTTTAGCGGGGCAACACATTGAGTTCTTGCTCAAGGACGGGAAAACACGTGCCTTCTCTATTGCCAATGCCCCGCATGCCGAAGGGCTGCTCGAACTGCATATCCGGCAGGTGGTTGGCGGTGAATTCACTTCGCATATATTCAGTCGCATGAAAGTAAAAGAAATTCTGCGCCTGCGGGGTCCCTTGGGCACATTCTTTTTGCGCGAACCCTCTGGTAAACCGATTATTTTCGTGGCAGGTGGCACCGGCTTTGCGCCGATCAAAAGCATCATCGAACATGCACTGCACAGTAGCATCCGGCGGCCAATGACGCTCTACTGGGGCGCACGCAACCGTACTGGTTTGTATCTGAACAGTCTGGCGGAACACTGGGCAAACGAACATGAACACATCCACTATGTGCCGGTGCTCTCCGAACCCGGTGCAGCGGATCAATGGGCGGGCCGCACAGGGCTGGTTCATCGGGCCGTGCTGGCAGACCAGCCGACGCTGGATGCATTTCAGGTGTATGCCTGCGGCGCACCGGCGATGGTGGAGGCAGCGCAACGCGATTTCATTGCGCACGGTCTGCCTGCAGAGGAGTTTTTCGCCGATGCGTTTACGTTCGCCAACGTGACAAGCTGATTTTTTCGCAATATCGCCGTCTCATCAGCACCGACTTTTCAGCACTATTCGCCCAGATAAGCCGCCCGCACCCGCGGGTCGGCCAGCAGGTTTTCGGCGCTATCCGTCAGCGTGATCGCGCCGCTTTCCATGACATAACCCCGACTGCACACAGTGAGCGCAAGCCGCGCATTTTGTTCGACCAGCAGTATCGTCACGCCGCTTTGCGCCACGCTGCGTATGGCGTCGAACACGGTTTGCACCAACAAGGGCGCTAACCCCATCGAGGGTTCATCCAGCAACAGCAGCTGCGGCTTGCCCATCAGGGCGCGGCCTATGGCCAGCATCTGCTGCTCGCCGCCGGAAAGCGTTCCCGCCAATTGCCGCCGGCGTTCTGCCAGCCGCGGGAACAGCGCATACATGCGCGCTTCGTCCTCTTGAACCGCCGCGCGTTCATCCGGCCGGTGACGGTGATAGGCACCCATCGCCAGGTTCTCCGCCACGGTCAGGCGCGAGAACACACCACGCCCTTCGGGCACCAGCGCCAGGCCCTGGCTAATCAGTGCATACGCAGGCAAGCCATCAATACGTTGCCCCGCATAATGGATTTCGCCGCCCGCCGGAATCATGCGTGCCAGCGCTTTCAGCGTGGACGTTTTGCCTGCGCCGTTGGCGCCGATCAGGCATACCAACTCGCCCGCGGTCACGCTGAAGGAAATATCTTTAACAGCCATGATGCTGCCGTAGCGCACCTGAAGGTTCGCGACATTCAGCAAGGGCTGATGATCTGTTGCAGCAGCCATTGGCATGTCATGCAGTTGTGCCAAGATAAGCCTCGATCACTTTGGGATTGCGCTGCACTGCGGCGGGTACGTCATCGGCGATTTTCTGGCCATAATCCAGCACGGCAATGCGATCGCAAAGCCCCATCACGAGCTTGATGTCATGTTCAATGAGCAACACGGTAAAGCCGTCGTCGCGCAGTCTGACGATCAGTCCGCGCAGCGCCGCGGTTTCGGTGGCGTTCATGCCGGCGGCGGGTTCGTCCAGTGCCAGGAGTTGTGGTTCGGTGGCCAGCGCGCGGGCAATTTCCAGCCGCCGCTGATCGCCATAGGACAGGTTTTTTGCCAGGTCGCCAGCGCGTGCATTGATACCCACATAGGCCAGGAGTTCATCCGCGCGACGGCTAATCGCGGCCTCTTCTTCACGCTGTGCCCGGCTGCGCAGCACCGCACCGGCAACGCCGACTTTGCTGCGCGCATGGCGGCCAACCATGACATTTTCACGCGCGCTCATGTTGGCAAACAGGCGAATGTTCTGGAAAGTCCGCGTAATGCCCGCTTGCGCGACGCGATGCGGTTCGCCCAGCGGCAGGGGCTCACCAGCAAAAATCACCTCACCTTCATCGCGCGGATAAAGGCCGGTCAGCACATTGAAAAACGTGGTCTTGCCTGCGCCATTCGGCCCGATCAGGCCATAGATCTCACCCCGCTGTATGGTTAATGAAACCGCTTGCAGCGCGCGCACGCCGCCAAAGCGCTTGCCGATGTTGCGCGCTTCGAGCAAGGCCGTCATCGGGAATTGAATTCCTGCCGATGGCGTGGGTCAGGCCACAAACCTGACGGACGATAGAGCATGACTGCGACCAGCGCCAGGCCGAACAGCAGCATGCGCAGGTTCTCCGGATCAACCAGCACTTGCCCGAAAACCGCCTGTTGCACGGGTCCCGCGCCGTGACGGAAGGCTTCGGGCAAGACCGTCAGCACCAGCGCACCGAGAATGACGCCGGGAATATGCCCCATGCCGCCGAGCACCACCATGCATAGCACCATGATCGATTCCATCAGGCTGAAACTTTCCGGCGAGACGAATTCCTGAAAGCTGGCGAACAAACCGCCTGCCAGTCCGCCGAAACTGGCACCCATGGCAAAGGCCAGCAGCTTGATATTGCGCGTGTTGATGCCGCACGCCTTGGCGGCCATTTCATCCTCACGGATCGCCGCCCAGGCACGGCCGATGCGTGAATTTTGCAAGCGCAATCCGGCCAGCATGACGAGCAGCGCCAGCGCCAGAAAAAAATAATAAGTGAGCACCAGCGCGGGTACCGTCACGCCAAAAATCTCCAGCGGTTGCGCCAGGGCATGGCCGCCAACTTGGATGGGATCAATGCTGGCGATGCCCTTGGGGCCGTTGGTGATATTTACCGGTGCATTCAGGTTGTTCATGAAAATGCGCACGATTTCGCCAAAGCCGAGCGTGACGATGGCCAGATAATCGCCGCGCAAACGCAGTGTCGGCGCGCCCAGCACCACGCCAAAACCGCAGGCGGCCAGCGCGCCCAGCGGCAGGATGGCCCATACCGGCCAGTGCAGGCCGAAATGCGGCGAGGCGAGCAGCGCATACACATAAGCGCCAACAGCGTAAAACGCGATGTAGCCCAGATCCAGCAAGCCCGCAAAGCCGACCACGATGTTGAGCCCCAGCGCCAGCATCACATACAACAGCGCAAAATCGAGCACCCGCAACCAGGTGTTGCCCAGGCCCGCACTCACCATGAAAGGCAGCACGGCAAGCGCAATGACAGCCAGCGCGAGTTGCACATTGCGCGGCATGCGGGCGTTGTTCATTCCCGCACTCATGCCCGTTCCGCCACGCGTTCGCCGAGCAGCCCGGCAGGCCGCAGCACCAGCACGCCAATCAATACAAAGAAGGCGAACACATCCTGATACTGACTGCCCAGCACACCACCGGTCAGATCGCCAATGTAGCCCGCGCCGAGCGCTTCGATCACGCCGAGCAACAGGCCACCGACCACCGCACCGGCCAGATTGCCAATGCCCCCCAGCACGGCGGCTGTAAAGGCTTTCAGGCCGAGCATGAAACCCATGTTGTAATGCGCGATACCGTAGTTGGATGCCACCAGCATGCCGGCCAACGCAGCCAGCGCAGAACCGATCAGGAAGGCCAGCACGATGATGCGGTTGGCATCGACGCCCATCAGCGCGGCAATGCTCGGGCTCTCCGCTGTGGCGCGCATGGCGCGGCCCAGCCGCGTGCGGTTCACCAGCACCAGCAGCGCCGCCATGGTCAGGCCGGCAACGCCGATGATGACGAGCTGAATCATGGTGATTTGCACGCCGCCCAGCACAAAGGCCGTCTCCGGCAAGAGCTGCGGCATGGCGTGGTAGCTGCGCCCCCAGAGCATCATCGCCAGCTGTTGCAGGATGATGGAAACGCCAATCGCGGTAATCAACGGCGCCAGGCGCGGCGCATTGCGCAAGGGGCGGTAAGCGATGCGCTCGATGACTACGCCCAGCGCCATGCATACGGCAGCGGCAAGCAGGAAGGCCAGCACGAACACCACAGCAGGCGGCAGTGCGGCGGCGAGCAGAAACTTGCTGGCAGCCAAAGCGGTCAGTGCCCCCACCATCACCACCTCGCCATGCGCGAAATTGATCAGGCCGAGAATGCCATAAACCAGGGTATAGCCAAGGGCGACGAGTGCGTAAATGCTGCCCAGGGTGAGGCCGTTGGCCACTTGTTGAAGAAAAATATCCACGCCGCGAATAATACGATAAGGCGGCGGGCAAAGGACGAGTAATGCAAGCTGGCCGTAGGGCTTATACGGAACTACCACCGAGGCAACCGGCGCTGCGCCGCGTCCAGCGACCGAAGGGAATGAGGTTGAGTGCTGGGTCAGCTGCCATAGGTGGTCTCCAGCCTACGTAACGTACCACGCATGTTTTCTACTGCCCGCTCAGCACGGGGCACGAAAGATTTTTTGTGCCAAAGAACAGCAGTAGACTGCCAGCCAAAAAATTCGATCAAGTCTAGCGTATCAAGGCAGACGCGAGGAAGACCACGCAATTCAAGAGACCAGCCCTTTGGCGTGAAATGGATGAAATCATTTCGACAGGAGTTCAGCAGGGTGAAACTTTTGTCATGCGTTGCGCCGGGCGAAAATGGTCCGGCATCAGCGACATGGAAGTTATCTTTGTCTTTGACTTTCTTGTATAGATTGAGAAACTCATCAAGTTTTGTGACCGGGTACGGCCCCCCATTGTTGTAGGCATCAAGCCATTTCGTGGCGATCTTGTCTCGAAGGGTGAGAAGACCATTTCCGTTCCAAAGGGCAAGCACCATAAAGCCTTGCACTGCGTTGTGGAGCGCAATGAGAACCCATTTCCACTGATACGGGTCTTCGGAGATTGACACCGCTTGCTGCTCCGCCCATTCGAGGGAGCGTACTGCTTCTTCTCGTTCATCAGTTCACAGGTAACGGGGTTGGCCCATTGAGGCAGCTAACGTCATTTCGTAAAAGTCGGCGCTGGTGACACGGCGGTGCTGATGGTTTCCAGTGGTTCCCACGCGCCGTTTTTGCCGACATAAAGACTGATCACGCCGTCTTTCAAGTCGCCTTTGGCATCGAACAGGATGTGGGCTGTCACGCCGTTGTAGTCGGTCTTGGGCAACTCGGCCAATATGCTTGCAGGCTCGCCGGACTGGGCACGTTTTGCCGCTTCGATGAGCACCATCGCGGCGTCATAGGCATAGGGTGCGTAGGACTGGATGTTGGCATTGAAGCGTGCTTTGTACCGCTCCGAGAATTTCGCGCCGCCGGCCATATGGGCGAGCGGCACGCCGGGTAGGGAGCAGTAGCAGCCTGCGCTGGCATCAGCCGCGTTCTTGATGAAATCCGCGTTGCAGCCACCATCGCCCAAGAGGAATTTGGCGGGGACACCGAGCTGCTTGATTTGCCGTGCCATGGGTGCGGCTTGCGGGTCCATGCCGCCGAAGAAAATCAGGTCGGGCTGCTTGCCCTTGATGGTGGTCAGGATGGATTTGAAATCGACCGACTTGTCATCGGTGTGTTCTTCAGCCACCACAGTGGCACCTGCCGCAATCGCGGCTTTCTTGAATTCCGTCGCCAGACCTTCACCGTAGGCCGTCTTGTCGTCAATCACGGCGACGGTTTTGGCGTGCAGATTGTTGACAGCGTACATGCCCAGCACCTTGCCTTGCTGCACGTCATTGGCCATGACGCGGAAAGCGGTTTTGAAGCCCTGCTCGGTATAAGTCGGATTGGTGGCCGAAGGCGACACCTGCGGGATGCCGGCAGTGGCATAGAGCCGGGAGGCGGGTATCGTGGTGCCGGAATTGAGATGACCAATCACCGCATTCACCTTGGCATCGACAAACTTTTGTGCAACTAAATTGCCCTGGCGCGGATCGGACTGGTCGTCTTCGCTCGTCAGTTCAAACGTCACTGCGCGGCCACCGAACTTCAGATTGGCGGCATTGGCATCTTCCACCGCGAGACGCGCGCCGTTTTCATTGTCCTTGCCCAGATGCGCCTGCGGGCCGGTGAGCGGAGCGGCATGACCAAAGCGGATGAGGATAGGCGCATTGGCGTCTGTTGCAGGAGTAGTCTTGCTGCACGCGGCAAGGCCAAGCATAGCTGCCAGCGCAAACAAGAAGGAAGTGACGGAAAGATTCATGGAAATACTCCGGTCAGGATGGATTGTGGAGTGCACATCATACGATGATGCCGTAGTGACAGAAACATGACAGAAACAAAAAAGCCAGTCGTAGTGGACTGGCTTTTTTGTTTGCAGCTAGGCGAAGGAATTACTTGGCGCCAGCAAGGATCCATTTGACCAGGGTCTTGATGTCCTCATCCTTGACCGCTGCATTCGGCGGCATGGGAATGGGACCCCAAACACCAGAACCACCCTTCTTGACCTTATCTACCAGCTTGGCTTCCGCTGTCTTGTCACCAGCGTATTTTTTGGCGACGTCCTGATAGGCAGGGCCCACCAGTTTTTTGTCGACCGCATGGCAAGCCATGCAAGCGCTCTTGGTGGCCAGGTCTTTTTCTTTACTAGCAAAAGCTGAAGCAGAAGACAGAATACCCATAGCGACCAAGGCAGAGGCGATAATTAATTTCATATGAACCTTCCTTCCAGACAGAGTTAAAAAGCAAATTTCGTAATGGCCTCGATTTTACAATGAGGTGAAACACTATTTGGCACGCGACTTACAAGAAATTACATTTGCTCTTGTTATTTATTTGACAGCGAGTTGCGGCTTTACCGCTTCCCAGCAGTCAATGGGTGCTAAGCAGTGAACGCCTCGGCATATCCAGGCGTTGACATGCTCGCTTTCTGGCTTGGCCAATGCTTCAGGTAAACCAGAAAGTGAATTCGGCAAACTCAATATCATGCGGTGCAGGCTGGCACCAAGCGCCTGCTGCCAGGCTGCACATTCCTCGGCCGGGCCACGCAGAATAACCATGTCTGGCGGTATCAAGGTTTCTTCCAGTGTCGCTAACAGGCTGCTAAAACCCATGGTTGAATTCGTTATTTGCGGCCAGTAGAGTCGCAGAGTGCGTTCGGCAGCTTCCACATAGCGCATATTGCCCAGCAGGTAACCCAGGCGCTGCAAGGCAAACGCCGCAATGCCGTTACCCGATGGCGTGGCATTGTCGTGGCCGGGCTTGGGGCGCAGTATCAGCGCCTCGTGATCGTGCGCCGTGAAAAAGAAGCCTCCTGCAGACTGATCTTCAAAATCAGCGAGCAGGATATCGGCCAGTTCGCGGGCAAAAGCCAGATCGGCAGGTCGAAATTCGGCTTGCATCAACTCCAGCAGCGCGGCCAGCAAAAAGGCGTGGTCATCCAGATAGGCCGTCAAATGCACCTGTCCGTTGCGCGAAGTAGCGTAGAGCTGACCATCCTGCCAATGGTGGTTGCGCAAAAAATCCAGCGCCGTTTGTGCCGACGTGAGCCAGTCGGGACGCTGAAAAACACGCGCGGCATGGGCCATGCCTTCGATCATCAGCGCATTCCAACTGGTGAGTATCTTGTCGTCACAACCCGGGCGGATGCGCTGTTCACGCGCTGCGTAAAGTGCCTGTTTGACTACCGTAATCAGCGGTCGGTCGGCCTCATCCAGCGCGTTGGCCACCTTCAAATGCCAGTGGCCTTCAAAATTAGGTGCTTCTTCAAGACCCCAATGTGGAGCAGCAGCGCGCCATTGCTCAGGCGTGAGCAATGCTTGAATTTGCTCGCGCGTCCAGACGTAATATTTGCCCTCTTCGCCTTCCGAGTCCGCATCCAGCGCAGAGTAGTAGCCACCGCCGCTACCCTTGGTCGATGGCGCTTGCATTTCACGGATCACCCAAGCCGCCGTTTCATCGGCGACACGCGCAAAAATCGGATCACTCGTTTCTGCCCAGGCATCGGCGTTCAAGCCAAGCAAGGGCCCATTGTCATAAAGCATTTTTTCAAAATGCGGAATTTCCCAGCACTCATCCACGCTGTAACGGCAAAAGCCGCCGCCCACCTGATCGTAAATGCCACCTTCGGCCATGCGCTGCAAGGTAACCAGCGTCATCGAGCGCACGCGCGGTTCGGCATGGCGCAGCAAAAAGGACAGATCGGTAGGATGCGGAAACTTTGGCGCACGGCCAAAACCGCCATAGCTGCGATCAAAACTCTGCGCCAGTGATTCGGTGGCGGCAATCAATGGCTGGGTATCGAAACCTGTCGCTGCCATGCTGCCCGATACATCCGGCAGCGTCTGCGCCAGCGCGTTGCGCAGTGCGATGTTTTGTTCGTCGATGTTGCTGCGGCGGCTATGGAACGCCTCCGCCACTTGCTCGCACAGATCGGTAAACGCAGGCAAGCCGTGACGCGGTGTTTTGGGAAAATACGTGCCGCCAAAAAACGGCGTGCCATCGGGCGTGAGAAACATGGTCAGCGGCCAACCACCCGAGCGTTGCGCGAGTATTTGATGCGCCGTCTGGTAAATCTGGTCCAGATCCGGGCGCTCTTCACGGTCCACCTTGATATTCACGAAGAGCCGGTTCATAACGGCTGCAACGGCCCCATCTTCAAAAGACTCATGCGCCATGACATGACACCAGTGGCAGGCCGAATAACCAATGGAAAGCAGAATAGGCCGGTTTTCCTCGCGTGCCTGGCTCAACGCCTGCTCATCCCAAGGCTGCCACGCCACCGGGTTATGGGCATGTTGCAGCAGATAAGGCGAGGTGGCCGTGGCAAGCCGGTTAGGGTCGGATGCAGAAGTGGAAGAAGACATGGAAAAAACCTCGGAAAGATTGTTTGCGATGGTAACTGATAACGATCCGTGGATAAGCACCTGGCACAGTAGACCGACCGATTGAACCGTCAAATTTCTTCCCCCAAACCGGGTCAGTACTTACCATGACGCAAAACACCAAATCGATCAGGGACATGAACAAGAACGAGGCCTTTGCTCGTGTCATCATCGACGCCTTGCTAATAGATCAACGCTGGGACACCACCAATCCGAATGCCGTGCCGATCGAGGTCTATGACAATGAAGAAAAGTTGAAGGCAATCGTTGATAAATGGAAAGCCTACCTTAATCATCTTGGGCAGAAATCCATGGCTATCGAGGTTTGGAGGCCAAAACGTCTCGAACTCTTTGTCAATCTGCTTCATGAAATGGTAGGCTTTCTCGTCGAGAAGTTCAATAGTGTCGAAATATCAAACGACATCTACTCGCCAGAAGGGCATGCAAAAATCGAAACTGATCAAGAGATGATTCGCCGAGGATCGCTCTGCTCCTAAGCGGACAGTTTGCATTGCCAATGGAGGTGAAGCAGCTTCCTTTCGCTCTCGAAGACTACGTCCAGAATGCTGTCGCTTCAGAGGCGTATGAAGGCTCATCTCACCCAACAACAACTGGCCGAACGCATGGGGGTAATGCAGGCTTGCATTAGCAAAATCGAGCACCAGAATAAAGTGACTCCGGCCTTGCTCGAACATGCAATCAAGGCGACACGCCGAAAATCTCGAGTGCTTGGAAAACGGCGATGAGGCGAAGGAAGCAATTCACAACTTGATGCAGGCAGCCGAAGGGCACTTCAATCTACTCAACTGCGAGGACAGAGAATTACTCGATACCTATAACCCGCTATTCAGGTCTATCAAGGTTCATCCTGCAATTAAGCGACTCCAGGCCGACGCGACCAGCGGGATATCGACAAGGCATGTCCGACACGCAATTCTTCGGTGTTAAAAGGCGCACTCAGGTCTTCTTGTGCTCTCCCATCTGCAGAAACGCAGTCGGTGCTGCGCGCTATCGCGATGCTGGCCAGAAAGTCGGCGCTGGCGACACGGCTCACTCCGTATGAAGGCTTGCGAAAAATGACGACATGCTATGTAAGCCAACGCTCGTATCGATAATCCGACCAGATACCCTGCTGTCGACGTCTGAAAACCCTGTCGACAACCTTGTTATTTCCCTCATTTTACGGGTAGAGAGTATCGAATACTTATCTACAATGAATACGTGTTATGGTAGCGACATAAGAGTAAATTTATGTCAAATGAATCCACTATAAAGAAGAGCGTCGGGAGGCCATCGGGGAATACGGATAAACAACCAGTTTTGTACTGGCTGCCCAGGTCGTCAATCAGAAATTACTACACATCGCCTGTTTTTTGGATAACGATATGAAAGAGTACGTTGTCATTGGTCTGGATGAGTTACGCATTGCTTTGCGCCTGTCTGTCGTCGATCGCGTGATTCGTGCCATTTATGTAAGCCCTCTGCCCGACGCACCGGAGATTGTGTCCGGCGTGGTCAATGTCCAGGGGCGGGTGATTCCGGTTGTCAATATACGCAGGCGATTCCGCCTCGCGAACCGGCCGACGGTCCTGACCGACCGGCTCGTCATCGCACACACGGCCCAAAGACCGGTGGCGCTCGTGGTCGATGCGGTGAGCGGGGTGCTCGAATATTCTGAACCGGATATTATCGACGCCGACGATATTCTCCCCGGCCTGGCGTATGTGGATGGCGTGGCGAAACGCAAAGACGGTCTGATCCTCATCCACGATCTGGGTCGGTTTCTGTCGCTGGATGAAGAGTCTGCACTCGAACGTGCCATGACGCCGGCCGGAGGCCGGTAAAATGAACAAGGCATTTTCAGATCAACTCAGCATGTCCCTGAGCGATCTGCTTTCTGCGCAGACCGGTTTGCATTTTCCCCAAGAACGCTGGCGCGATCTCGAGCGCGGCATCACCGCCGCCGCTCCCGCCTTCGGCATGCCGGATGCGGAATCGTGCGCACACCGGCTCCTGTCCGCGCCGCTGACACACCACCAGATCGAGGTCCTTGCCAGTCACCTGACCGTGGGCGAGACCTATTTTTTCCGCGAGAAGATGAGCTTTGAGGCGCTCGAGCAGCACATTCTCCCGGAACTCATCCGCGCGCGTGCGCACGCCGGACGGCGCCTGCGCATCTGGAGCGCCGGCTGCTGCACGGGCGAGGAGCCCTACTCCGTCGCCATGCTCCTCGACCGGCTGATTCCGGATCAGAAGGACTGGAACATTACCCTCCTGGCCACCGACATCAATCCGGCATTCCTGCGCAAGGCGGCCGAGGGCGTATATGGCGAATGGTCGTTCCGCAGTGCACCGGACTGGCTTCAGGCGCGGTACTTCAGGCGGAGAAAAGACAAGCGTTTCGAATTATTGCCGCATATCCGCAAACGGGTGACCTTTGCCTGTCTCAATTTTGCCGAGGATGTTTATCCCTCGCTCATGACCAATACCAATGCGATGGATGTGATCCTCTGTCGCAATGTGCTGATGTATTTCAGCCCGGCATGGGTGAAGAAGGTTGCGCAGAATTTCCACCGGTCACTCGTCGATGGCGGATGGCTCATCGTCAGTCCGACGGAAACCTCGAACAGCCTGTTTCCACAGTTCAAGGCCACCACCTTTCCCGGGGCGGTGCTCTATCGCAAGACCAAGGGTGCGGAATCACCGGCAGGCACTGCCGGGCATCCCATCTCGCCGTTTGACTCGTTACCCGATACTTTGCGCATGCCGGAAGCAGTGACGGGCGCATCAGTTCAATCCGTGGCGGCAGAGCCGGCTGCAATCCATCCATCGCACCAGGAGGAGCGGGATGCCCTCTGCCGCACTGCCCATTTCTGCGCCGATCAGGGCAGGCTCGCCGAGGCGACGGCGTGGTGCGAGAAAGCCATCGCTGCCGACAAGCTTGATCCAACAACCCATTATCTCCTTGCCACCATTCTGCAGGAGCAGGGAGAAAATGACCGTGCGGTGCAAGCGCTGCTGCATGCGCTTTATCTCGCTCCGGATTTCGTGCTGGCACACTTTGCCCTGGGCAACCTGCGTCTGTCGCAGGGGCGGCATCGCGAGGCGCGGCGACATTTCAGCAATGCGCAGGCGCTGCTGCATACGCACACGCAGGACGAGATACTGCCGGAGTCAGGGGGTTTGACCGCCGGCCGGCTTGGCGAGATCATTGCGTCGGTGCAGTTGAGTTTGCCGCATCTGACAGTCGCGAGCGGCTGAAGGAAGAGCCTGTATGGACGCCAGTGACCCAAAACCGCGCAAGCCGACAACCACCGACTGGGATAAGGTCAAGCAGCGTCTGGCGGCTGCGCGCGTCGCCGTTGAGCACGTCTGGGCGCCTGCCGCGGAAGAGACGCAACGCATCCTGAAGGCCCGGGCGCAGGCGCTGGCCCGGGAGCCCGCGCCGGCGGAGACCGCCGATGAGCGCATCGAGGTGGTGGAATTCCTCCTTGCCCACGAATGCTATGCGATCGAGTCATCGTACGTCCGCGAGGTCTTCCTCACGGAAAACCTGACGCCGCTGCCGTGCACACCGGCCTTCGTGCTCGGTATCGTCAACCTGCGCAGCGAGATACTCTCGGTCATCGACATCAGGAAATTCTTCAACCTGCCGGAGAAGGGGTTGACCGATCTTGACAAGATCATCGTGCTGCAATCCGGCAGCATGCTGTTCGGCATCATGGCGGATGCGATTACCGGTGTCCGCCGCATTCCGGTGGCCGACATCCAGCCGTCCCTGCCCACGCTCACCGGCGTCCGTCAGGAATACCTGAAAGGCGTGACACCCGGGCGTACCGTGATTCTCGATGCGAAAAAGCTTCTGACGGATGAACACATCATCGTGCAAGAACAGGTGTCCGGATAGAGGCGCCGGCATTCGAACTTACCCGACTGCCGCCCGTAACGCACACAAGGAGAACAGAACGTGAAATGGTTCCTCGAATTTACAGTGCGGGTGATTGCAACCGTGCGCGATCTTGAGACTATTCGCACCCTTGCTGGCCAGGTGCGGGCCGCGATTCCCGAAGCGCATCTGTCGAGAAACCGTGCAACACAGAATGTTCCTCTTGATGGTTCCCCTAGCACGTTTTTTAGAAGAGAAAGGACAGCAATATGAAATGGACCGTGGGAATAAAAATCGGAGCCGGATACGTTCTGGCATTGATCGTCCTGTGCATCTTTGGCACAGTCTCATACCGGAACATCACCGAGTTTATCTACGCCGCCCAGATGCGGAGTCATACCAACCAGGTGCTTCTGACCCTCCAGGAAACGCTTTCCACCATGCAGGATGCCGAGACCGGGCAACGCGGCTACATCATTACCGGGGAGGAGCGGTATCTGGAACCGTATCAGACCGGCACGGCCGTGGTGAATCAAACCATCCAGAATCTCCGCAGGCTGACGGCCGACAACCCCAACCAGCAGAGGCGGCTCGATGCCATCGAACCCCTGATCGCCGGCAAGATCAGCGAGCTCAGGCAAACGATCGATTTGCGCAGAAGCAAGGGGTTTGATGCCACGTTGCAGGTGATTCAGATGGACAAGGGAAAGAAGGTAATGGATGACTTCCGCAAGATAATCGCCGAAATGGGGAACGAAGAGAGACTGCTTTTGGAGCAGCGCGATGCCAAGGTGCAGGCCAGCAGTGAAATCACGATCTCCATTCTTGTTTACGGCACCGCGTTTGCTTTCGTCGTGTTGACCATGGCCGGTTTCTTTATCACACGCACCATCACCGGCCAGCTCAGGGAAAGTATCGCCCTGCTATCGTCGTCCTCCGCCGAAATTCTCGCCACCACGACGCAAGTCGCTTCGAGCGCGGCCGAGGCTGCGGCAGCGGTAAGCGAGACCACGGTCACGGTGGAGGAAGTCAAACAGACCGCGCAGATGGCGAGCCAGAAAGCAAAGTACGTTTCCGACAGTGCGCAGAAAGCTTCGAACGTCTCCCAGGCCGGGCGCAAGTCGGTCACGGACGCTATCCAGGGAATGCACCACATCCAGGAACAGATGGAAGCTATCGCCGAGAGCATTGTGCGGCTGGCGGAACAGAGCCAGGCGATTGGCGAGATCATCGCCACGGTCAATGACCTTGCCGAGCAATCGAATGTGCTGGCGGTGAATGCGGCCATCGAGGCGGCCAAGGCCGGGGAGCAGGGCAAAGGTTTCGCAGTGGTGGCACAAGAAGTGAAGAGCCTCGCCGATCAATCCAAGCAGGCAACCACCCAAGTACGCGCGATTCTTGGCGACATCCAGAAGGCCACCAGCACAGCGGTGCTGGCCACCGAGCAGGGTAACAAGGCGGTGGAAGCCGGCGTCAAGCAAACCGGGGAAACGGGCGAATCCATTCGGCTGCTGGCCGAAAGCATCAGTGAAGCGGCGCAAGCCGCCACCCAGATCGCGGCCTCGAGCCAGCAGCAGATGGCGGGCATGGATCAGGTGGCACTGGCCATGGACAACATCAAGCAGGCCAGCATGCAGAATGTCGCCGGCACCAAACAGGCGGAAGTCGCCGCCCAGCAACTGCATGATCTGGGGCAACGGCTGAGTTCCCTGATCGGGAGCCGGGCTGGCTGATCCGGAGAGCGGAACGAGAGCATGGCCAAAAAAAACGACGCCTTCCTGATAAAACTCCTCGCGACCTTCCGGGTTGAGGCGGACGAACACCTCAGGGCGCTGTCCACAGGCCTTCTGGCGCTTGAAAAAGCACCGGGAGATGGGCGGCACGCGGACATTATCGAGAAAATCTTTCGCGTGACGCACAGCCTGAAGGGCGCTGCCCGGGCCGTGAACCTCACGGAGATCGAATCGGTGTGCCAGGCACTGGAGAGCATATTTGCCGCGCTGAAAGACAACGCTGTTGCCATTTCGCCGACGCTCCTGGATTTGCTGTATCAGTCGGCAGATGCTCTCAGCGTACTTCTTGCTCCGAATGCACCGACAAAACCAGCAGCCGCACCGTTGATACGCCGGCTTAACGATGCGCTGAAGAGGCCAGCGCCCATGCGCGAAGAAGCGTCCCCGGCAATTCCGCGACAGGTGGAGGCTGTGCTGCTTTCCGGCCCCGCATCGCCTGCAGATGCTGACTTGCAGACTGCGCCTGCGGCCCTCGACCTTCTGTCCGAGACAGTCAGAATATCCACGGCGAAGCTTGACGCGGTGATGCGGCAGACCGAGGAATTGCTTGCGCCGCGGCTGGCGACAGACCAACGCGCCAGGGAAGTGCGCGAAACGAGCGCAATGCTCGCGGACTGGAAAAAGCAATGGGCCAGTATCCGATCAACCCTGCGGGCGATGGAGCGCTCGGCGGCACGTACCGGCAAGGGAAACGGAACCGCCAAAGAACAGCAGAAATTTGCGTGGTTGTTCGAACATCTGGATGCGGGAAGCCTTTTTGTGAAAACGCTCGAGACCCGGCTGGCCCGGCTGGGAAAGGCTGCCGAGCACGATCATCGCGCACTGGCCGGAATGGTAGACGGACTTTTGCACGACGTGAAGGAGATGCACCTGTTGCCGTTTTCTTCGCTGCTCGAAGTCTTTCCGCGATTCGTCCGCGAACTTGCACGCGATCAAGGCAAGCTCGTGAAGCTGACAATCCATGGCGGCGAACTCAAGATCGACCGACGTATTCTCGAAGAGATGAAGGATGCGCTAATGCACATGATCCGTAATTGTATTGACCATGGCATTGAAACGCCGGCGGTACGCGAACAGAAACAAAAACCCCCGTGCGGCACGATCACGCTCGCGATTGCGCAGAAAGACAGCGGCAAGGCCGAGGTACTCGTCACTGATGACGGCACGGGCATTGACGCCGGACAGATAAAGGCGGCGGCCCGCAAACTTGGTCTGATCTCTACCGAAGAGACGGCACAGCTTGGCGAGCACGAGGCGTTGATGCTCGCCTTCCAGTCCGGCATTTCTACCAGCTCGATCATCACCGACATTTCGGGGCGGGGGCTGGGGCTCGCCATTGTGCGCGAAAAGGTCGAGCAGCTGGGCGGTACCGTTGCGATCGAGTCGCATCCTGATGCCGGCACGACTTTCCGGATTGCCCTGCCACTGACACTGGCCAATTTTCGGGGCGTCCTCGTTGGTGTCGGCGGGCAGTTTTTCATTATCCCCATAGCCAGCATCGGGCGCGTGGCGCGCCTGGCGGACATGGACATCCGGACCGTGGAAAACCGGGAAACGATTTCCCTCGACGAAAAAGCAGTCTCTCTGGTGCGGCTTGGCGACGTGCTGGGACTGCCATCGAAAGCGGCGGCGGGAAAATCTGCAGGCGAGATGGCCATCGTGCTCGATTTGGGATCCACGCGCATCGCATTTCAGGTGGACGAGGTTATCGAGGAACAGGAGGTACTGGTAAAACCTCTGGGTCCGCAGCTCGCGCGCGTGCGCAATATCGCCGGCGCGAGCGTACTGGGGACGGGCCAGGTCGTGCCTCTGCTGAACGTTCCCGATCTGATGAAATCGGCCGTGAAGTTTGCGGCGGGCATGCCCGTGCAGCCTGCGGAAACAAGAACGCAATCCGTGCTGGTGGTGGAGGATTCGATTACCTCGCGTGCGCTCCTCAAGAATATCCTGGAATCGGCGGGTTACGCTGTTACCACTGCCGTAGACGGGGTTGACGCTTATACCGTGCTCAAGACTGCGGTGTTCGATCTGGTTGTCTCCGACGTGGAGATGCCGCGCATGGACGGATTCGAGCTTACGGCGAAGGTGCGTTCAGACAAGCAGCTTGCGGAGCTGCCGATCGTGCTGGTGACGGCGCTGGAGTCGCACGAGTATCGCGAACGCGGGATCGACGTCGGCGCCAATGCTTATATCGTGAAAAGCAGCTTCGACCAGAGCAATTTGCTGGAGGTCATCCGGCGCCTGATCGGAACGATGCCATGAGGCCCTTCCCGTGATCAATGTCCTGATCGTTGAAGATTCGCCGGCGGTGCGTGAATTCCTCATTCACATTCTCAGTGCGGATGCCGGCATCCGGATAGCCGGCACCGCGCAGGACGGCGAGGAAGCGCTCGATGCCGTGCGCCGCCATCGACCCGATGTGATCACGATGGATATGCATATGCCCAAACTGAATGGACTGGAGGCTACGCGCCGGATCATGGAAACGCAGCCGACGCCCATCATCGTTGTCAGCGGCAGCGAAGATCCCCGCGAAGTGGTGACGACATTCGATGCGATGGAGGCAGGTGCGCTGGCCGTGCTGCGCCGACCAACGGGCATCGGCCATCCGGACCACGAGGCCACGGCCCGCGAACTGGTGCAGACGGTGAAATTGATGTCGGAAGTGAAGGTGGTGAGACGCTGGCCGAAAACGCGACGTACGGGGCCGGCCCCGCGACCGGTGGAGATGGGACTTGCGCAAAAACCGGCAAAGGTGCGGATTGTCGCCATCGGCGCCTCGACCGGCGGTCCGCCGGTGCTGCACACCATTTTCGCGGGACTACCAAAGGATTTTCCGGTACCGCTGCTGGTCGTGCAGCACATGGCGCCCGGTTTTATGCAGGGGTTCGTCGAGTGGCTGGCGGAGTCGTCCGGCCGACCTATTCATGTCGCCAGGCACGGCGAGTCCGTGTTGCCCGGCCATGTCTACGTCGCTCCCGATGAATGCCAGATGAAAGTGGTGCACGGAGGAAAGATTGCCTTGACCCAGGATGAACCCGAGAATGGGCTGCGTCCCTCCGTTTCCTATTTGTTTCGCTCGATCGCCGAGGTCTATGGTTGCAATGCCGTTGCTGGTCTGCTCACCGGCATGGGGCGCGACGGCGCCGAGGAGTTGCGGCAGCTGAAAGAAAAAGGTGCGGTCACCTTCGTCCAGGACAAGGCCAGCTCCGTGGTCCATGGCATGCCAGGCGAGGCCATAAGGCTCGATGCGGCGATGCTGGTGTTGCCGTCGGAGAAAATCGCTGCAGTGCTGACGAATCTGGTGAACCACCAAAATAAACAAGGAGCGTAACCATGAAATCCAAAAAGAAGAACATCATCAAAATTCTCATCGCCGAGGACAGTCCGACCCAGGCGGAAAAGTTGCAGCACCTGCTCGAGGAATACGGCTACATGGTCACCACTGCGTCCGATGGCAAGCAGGCTCTGATATTGGCCCAGCAGCGCAAGCCGGCGCTGGTTATCAGCGACATCGTGATGCCCGAGATGAACGGCTATGAATTGTGCAAGGCGATCAAGTCCGATGAGGCGTTGAAGGATATCCCGGTCATTCTGGTGACTACCCTGTCCGACGTCATGGACATCATGAGGGGGCTGGAGTGCGGCGCCGACAACTTCATCCGCAAGCCGTATGAGGAAAAATACCTGCTTGCCCGCGTCAATTACCTGCTTATGAATCAGGAAATGCGCAAGAGCCAGAAGATGCAGATAGGGATGGAAATCCATCTCGGCGGACAAAGACATTTCATCACCGCCGAACGGCAGCAGATTGTGGACCTGCTGATCTCGGTCTATGAAGAGGCAGTGCATATCAGCGAGGAGCTCAAGTTGCGGCAACGCGAGCTGGCCGACTCGAACCGTTCCCTGACCGGCCTCTACCACATCGCGGAAGGACTGAACCGCGCGGTCAGCGAACGCGAGGTGTGCGAGAAGGCGCTCGAGCATGCGCTTGAGCTGCCAGGGGTACAGGCAGGATGGATTTCCCTGAAGGAAGGCGAGTCCGGCTTCCGGCTTGCCGCTGCACTCAACCTGCCGCCGGCATTGCTGACGGCAGGTGCGATGGATGGCTTGTGCGAATGCCGGCGCCGCTTTCTCGCAGGGAATATGGATCATGTCACCAACATTCTGGAATGCGAACGACTGCAGTCTGCTGTGGGCGATACAAATGGCTTCCGCTACCACGCCAGCGTCCCGTTGTGGATCGGCGATCGCATGTTGGGGATCCTGAATATGGTGGGCGCGGATCAGGGTCTGTTCAAGGATGAAGAGCTGGAAATGCTTTACGGTGTCGGGCACCAAATAGGTATCGCGCTGGAGCGCGCCCGGCTGCACGAGGGCCTGGAACAACTGGTGGAGGAGCGCACCGCCGCGCTCACCGCAGAGATTGCCGAACGCAAGCGTGCGGAGCTGGCTGTGCAGCAAAGCGAAGTGAAATTCAGGGCGCTGTTCGAGAACGCGAACGACGCCATCTTCCTCATGATGGAAGGTGCCATGATTGACTGTAATCCAAAAACGGAACAAATGTTTCGATGCCGGCGCGAGGAGATTCTAAACCTGAAACCACATGAGTTCTCACCACCGTTTCAGCCGGATGGGCGCGATTCGCTGGAGAAAGCACACGAGAAGATCGTCGCAGCTTTGTCCGGCGTGCCGCAAGTCTTCGAATGGCAGCACAAGACGTTCGATGGAATACTCGTTGATACCGAGGTAAGCCTCAATCACATTGAGGTTGAGGGTAAGAAAATGTTGCAGGCCATCGTTCGGGACATTAGCGTACGCAAGGTGCAGGAGGCCAGGATCGCGCGCCTCAACCGGATTTATGCCGTGCTCAGCGGCATAAATACCACTATCGTGCGCGTACACGATCGGCAGCAGCTCTTCGAGGAGGCGTGTCGCATCGTGGTGGAGCACGGCAAGTTCCTCTTCGCATGGATTGGTACGCTTGATCCGGACACGCAACAGGTCACGCCCGTCGCCAGGGCAGGCCATGATGATGGATACCTGGATCAGCTCAATTTGACCGCCGTCGCAGATGCTCCTGGAAACTGCCACCTGACAGCGGAAGCGATAACCCAGATGAAGCCGGTGATCTGCAACGACGTCGCCACAGACAATCGCATCAGAAATTGGCGTAACGAAGCGTTAAAACGCGGCTATCGCTCCCTGGTGGTGTTTCCCCTCATTGTGAAAAGCCGGCCGGTCGGCGTGTTCGTGCTCTATGCGCCGGAAACTGGCGTTTTTGATGATGAGGAGATGCGGCTTCTGATCGAGATGGCCGGTGATATTTCATTTGCCCTGGATCATCTCGAAAAAGAGCAGCGCCTCAACTATCTCGCTTATTTCGATGCCAATACCGGCCTGTCAAACCGCGCGCTGTTTCTGGACCGGGTGACTCAGCACATCGGTGCCGCACACGACGAGCAAAAGGCGTTTTCCGTGATTATGCTTGACATCGAACGGTTCAGCAGCATCAATGAGACTTTCGGCCGACAGGCCGGGGACAACCTGTTGCGTCAGATTGCAACGCGACTAAAAGAGATGCTTGATGAAACGTATATTCTGGCCCGATTTTCGGCCGACAATTTCAGCATCGCCACGCGGGGTGACGGTGAAGGCACAGGCATCGCCCATGTTCTGGAGAAGATTTTGTCCGGCATACAGAATCAGCCATTCCTGATTGGCGAGCAGGAGCTGCGCGCTTCGGCTAGGGCAGGGATATCGTCTTATCCTGCCGACGGCGAGGACGTCGAGACCCTATTACACAATGCCGAGGCCGCACTGAAAAAGGCCAAGCTTTCTGGCGACAAGTACCTGTTCTACGCCCCTGAGTTCAATGCCCGCGTCGCCGAGAAGCTGTCGCTCGAAAACAAGCTGCGCCGGGCCTTGGAACAGAATCAACTGGTGCTGCATTACCAGCCCAAAGTCGATCTCAAGAGCGGGCAGATTTGCGGGCTTGAAGCGCTGCTACGCTGGAACGATCCCGAGACCGGACTGGTGCCGCCAATGAAATTCATCCCCTTGCTTGAAGAAACCGGGATGATTCTGGAGGCGGGTCGCTGGGCGTTGACTCAGGCAGTGTCGGATGCCCGTACATGGCAAGCAAAGGGCTTGCGCGCTCCCCGGATTGCCGTCAATGTTTCGCCGATTCAGCTTCAACAGAAAGATTTTGTCAGCATGGTGGCGAGTATGATAAGCGGTACCGGGAATGAAACGGTCGAACTGGAACTGGAGATTACCGAGAGCCTGATCATGCAAGACATACGAACCAATATCCAGAAACTCAAGGCCATTCGAGAGATGGGTATCGAGGTTGCGATTGACGATTTCGGCACCGGTTACTCCTCGCTCAGCTATATCGCCAAGCTACCGGTCAATACCCTGAAGATCGATCGGGCGTTCATCATTAACATGACCAGCAACTCCGATGACCTGAGCATCGTCTCCACCATCATTTCCCTGGCTCATTCCCTGAATCTGCGGGTAGTTGCGGAGGGCGTCGAAACCAAAGAACAGGCAAATCTCCTGCGCTTGCTCAAGTGCAACGAGATCCAGGGATTCCTGTTCAGTCTGGGTGTTCCAGCAGAACAGATCGAAACATTTCTGCACGAGAAAAAGTCACTACTGGATTGAATGGGATCGCGTCAGCCGTCCAGCGTAGAACCGGCAGTTTAGACAGCGGCGAAACTTCGGCGAATCATTCAGCGCGAACAGTCAAGAAAAAAGACCGACTGAGAGCAGTCGGCCTTTTTGACTATTAGGAGGATCAAATTCCCAATTCGCATTGGGAATCTTTAGGACTCGGCATATATAAGGAAAATCCAAATCTTGGCTACCAATAGGCTACTAATTAAGTTACGCGAAATAAAACTGCTTATGGTTTATCACAAGTTATTGATTATTGGTTTGCCCAGTGCGACTCGAACTCGTAACCAAAGGATTGTGAGACTTGGCTAGAGTTTCTAGTAGATCGGTAGATCAATGGGATGGTTGTAAACCTTTCTACCGTCAGTCTCATCCAGCCCTTTGGAAGCTCGCAATATTGCGCAAGCTTTGAAAGAAATTGACTTATTTCTTTCAAAGAAAAGAACTGTTTGAAAACGTTCTTAATTCGGGTTCATATCCTTCGTACCGAATCCTTTGCCACCTCCCATAGCATTCGACATGGCGCTTACGCTGGCGCTGTCAAAAGCAGATGCGGCTCTGTCGGAACTTTCTGGCCTTGGCGGGCAATTACCCAATCCACATCTGCTGATCGATGAAATCGAAGATGGCAATGCCAAGCGTTCCGTCAATGCGGACATCTAAGAAATTCGAAACCATATCCGAGCCTTGGAGCATGGTGTTGCGCAGTTGCCTGAATTACCTCTGTCACTTCGGCTGGTCAGAGAGATTCATTCCAAACTCATGGCGAGCAGGCGTGGGGATAAAGCCACACCAAGACATTCCGACGCTCGCAAAATTGGATTAGGCCAGCTGGCAGGACGCCGGTGACAGCCGCTTTCGTTCCACCTCCGGTGCTGAAGATGAACGAATGTCTGGGCGAATGGAAGAAGTTTCTTCATATGCGGGATGCCATTCCAGATTTGATTCAATGCCATGATGCATGCCCAGTTGAGAGGCAAACCCAACGCGCTCGGCTGGATTGATGATCTTTTCATCAATACCTGCATGACGATAGGGCGAGCAGCAAAAATTTGGGGGGGGGGAAACACATCCAACGGCCAAGGCGACGATAGCTGCTCTGGAGCGAGGCGAAATTCTCCGCGAAATCACCGGACGGCAATGGGGGCGTTCTATGTCTGTCAGCCAGTCCTTGATGCGCTCGACAAGCCATTCGCGTGGCATCTGGAAAGGACAAAGGGCTACCCCACACACAAGGCAACCCTTTGATTTATTGGTGGGCCCAGCTGGACTTGAACCAGCGACCAATCGATTATGAGTCGACTGCTCTAACCAACTGAGCTATGGGCCCGTAAGAGGTGTTACCACGCAGCAAATAACAGGCTACCGCACGACATTTTGGCAATGAGATGCCCGTGCGTCACGTCTCCGAATCGAGGAAGCTGCGCAGTTTTTCCGAACGGGTCGGATGACGCAACTTGCGCAGGGCCTTGGCTTCGATCTGACGAATACGCTCGCGGGTGACATCGAACTGTTTGCCGACTTCTTCCAGCGTGTGGTCGGTGTTCATTTCAATACCGAAACGCATGCGCAGAACCTTGGCTTCGCGTGGCGTGAGGCTGTCGAGAATTTCTTTGGTGACATCACGCAAGCTGGAAAACAGCGCGGCTTCGTTCGGCAGCAGCGTGCCTTGATCTTCGATAAAGTCGCCCAAATGCGAATCGTCATCGTCGCCAATGGGCGTTTCCATGGAAATAGGCTCTTTGGAAATTTTCAGAATCTTGCGAATCTTATCCTCGGGCATTTCCATTTTTTCTGCCAACACCGCGGGCAGCGGCTCTTGGCCTGTCTCTTGCAATATCTGGCGGCTGATGCGATTCATCTTGTTGATGGTCTCGATCATATGCACCGGAATGCGGATAGTGCGCGCCTGATCAGCAATTGAGCGGGTAATGGCTTGCCGAATCCACCACGTGGCATAGGTTGAAAACTTGTAGCCACGGCGATATTCGAATTTATCCACGGCCTTCATCAAGCCAATGTTGCCTTCTTGAATCAGGTCAAGGAACTGCAAGCCACGATTGGTGTATTTTTTGGCAATCGAGATCACCAGCCGCAAATTGGCTTCGGTCATTTCGCGCTTGGCACGGCGGGCCTTGGCTTCGCCGGTGGACATCTGCTTGTTGATGTCCTTGAGCTCTTTGAGCGGGATACCTGTCTGGCTTTGCAGCTCAATCAAGCTATGCTGCTCATCCACCACGTTAGGCGCATTGCGAATGAGCAGCGCCGCATAGGGTTTGCCTGACTGGATCTCTCTTTTGACCCAATCCGTATCCACCTCATTGCCAGGAAATGACTTAATGAAATGTTGCCTCGGCATATTCGATTTATCGACACAAAAATGCAGAATTTTCCGCTCATGACTGCGCACGGAGTCAACGATGCTGCGCACAGAACCACACAGCTTTTCAATTGTTTTGGCGGTGAAACGGATGTTCAAAAGCTCATCTGCAATCTGCTTCTTGAGGCGCAGATAACTTTTATCCTCGGAACCTTTTTTGGAGAGTGTCTGCTGTAATTTTCCGTAAAGGGCGTGGATGAGCGAGAAACGCTCTAATGCTTCTTGCTTGAGCTTGAGCAATGAAGCAGACACTTGCGCACTGCCGTCGTCTCCATCAGCAAAGTCCTCTTCAATGTCCTCTTCTGCGGCTGCGGCCTCCAGCTCTTCGTCCGATGCATTGGGATCAATCAGACCATCAATGAGCTCATCGATGCGCATCTCATCGCGCGCGACACGAGCGGCCATGTCAAGCATGGCGGCAATGGTGGTGGGACAGGCAGAAATAGCCATCACCATGTGCTTTAAGCCATCCTCAATGCGCTTGGCAATTTCAATTTCGCTCTCACGCGTAAGCAACCCGACCGAACCCATTTCACGCATATACATACGCACGGGGTCTGTTGTGCGACCAAATTCCGAATCAACCGTCGACAAGGCTTGCTCGGCTTGCTCTTCCACTTCTTCGGCATCAACCGGTGCAGGCGAAGTTTGATTCAGCAGCATGTCTTCGACAGCGGGGGCTTCATCAAACACCTGTATCGACATATCGGCAAAAGTAGCGATAATCGATTCGATCTGCTCTGCATCAACCAACTCGTCCGGCAGATGATCGTTAATTTCGGCATACGTCAAATAGCCACGTTCCTTGCCCAAAGCAATCAGGGTTTTGAGCCGACTGCGCTTGGCATCCATATCCAGAGGTGCGGCTTCTGGCGCGATGATCAATTTCTCTTTGCTCTTGCGGCCACGGCCTTTGGCAATCACTTCGACCGCCACAGGTTTTGCTGGTGCGGCTACAGGCGATTCAGGAGCGGCAGCCCTCGCTTTTTTTTCTTTAGCGGCAGGAATCTTTTGCTCGACCGTTGCGCTGGCAGCTTTTGATTTGCTTTTTGTCGTGGTGATTTTGTTCGGCATGATAATCCTCGGCGGAGACGCAGGAACGGCGCAGTAAGAATTTACAGCTACTGTGTAAGACCTTGGGCACTGAGAGTAAATAGTTCAGCGCATCATAAAAACAGTGAAAGCGCTGGGTAACCCATAATTATATCAGAGTGGGGTATCTGCCGCAGCAAGTGAAGCGCTGCGTTTTTTTGCCAGCAGATACGTCAGTCGCTGGCGCTCTTCCAAATTAAGCCCCTGCCGCGCCTGTGCCGTAAGTTTTTCAATTTCAGCAGTAAGTTGGGCATGCTGCAAATGGATAATCACGTCATTGAAAACCGCCTCAAGTGCAGCTAAGTCAAGCTCCTCTTCGCTGGTTGTCGCCAACGCCGAAACTAGCGGCTCATGCGCTGTTCCACGGAAAAATTCAATCATGACGCCAAAGCCTGCCGCTACCAGCTCGCCGTGCGCAATTGCCCGGGCAATGGCATGCAATGCCGCGCCTGCCGGTTGCTCACGATCGATCAAATCCAGCGGCAACTGCGCTGCCCATATGGGTTTATGCAGCACAATTTTCAGCAACTTGTGCTCAATGGTCGAGGGTACCGGGCGCTGCTTCATTTGCGCCGGCGCATACCGATTACGAGTGAGCGACTTTAGCTCACACTGGGCTTCCACCTCGGTTTGCGACACTTGCGCCCGGGCAGCAATCTCTTTGACGATTTGGATTCTTAAAATAGGTGCTGCGATTTTTTGCAGCAAAGGCTTTGCCTCATGCACTAGTTTTGCCCGATTTTCTGCGCTCACCGGCGGGGTTTGCTTGGTTAGTTCGCGTACCAGAAACTCGGATAAACGGGTGGCATTGCGCGTGTGATGAACAAAGGCTTCTTTGCCGTGTGCGCGGATAAATTCGTCCGGATCCTGGTTGCCCGGCATTTGCAATATCTCAACTGTTTTGTTATCCGCCAGATGTGCCAGGCTCACCTCCATCGCACGCCAGGCAGCACGGTCTCCGGCGCTATCCCGATCGAAACAAAAAACAACACGGCTTGCCAGCTTCAGCAGTTTTTGTACGTTGGCATCGGTTGCTGCTGTGCCCAGCGTGGCAACCACATTGCCGACACCATGTTGCGCCAGACCCACGACATCCATATAGCCTTCAACCACCAGAACAGTATCTTCTTCCTGGATCGCTTTTCGAGCCTGAGGCAAGCCATATAGCTCGCGGCCTTTTTCAAACAGCGGAGTCTCGGGTGAATTGAGATACTTCGGTTCCCCTTCGCCGATCACGCGCCCGCCAAAGCCAATGACATTGCCGCGTTGGTCAAGAATCGGAAACATTACCCGATCACGAAACCGATCATAGCGGCGCCCCTGGTCATTGCTAATCACCAAGCCGCACTCAATCAGTGCGTTATCGTTGTATTCAGGGAAAGCCTGCTGCAAACCTTGCCACCCATCGGGAGCATAGCCAAGGCCAAATTTAGCGGCTATCTCGCCGGTCAGCCCTCGGGCACGGAAATAATCAACGGCTTTGGAAGAAATCTTGAGCTGTTCGCGATAAAAGTGCATCGCGCGTGCCATTAATTCGGTCAATGGCGCCTTTTTCGCTTGTTCGCTATGGTGGCGCTCGGTTCTCGGCACCGATAATCCGACCGATGAGGCGAGCTCTTCAATCGCCTCAATAAAACCGATGCCGGAATATTGCATGACAAAACCCACCGCGCTGCCATGCGCGCCACAGCCAAAGCAATGATAAAACTGCTTGCTCGGGCTGACCGTAAACGAGGGGGTTTTTTCCGAGTGAAACGGACAGCAGGCGCTGTAGTTCGCGCCGCCCTTGCGCAAAGACACGTAGCGCTCAACCACATCCACAATATCTATGCGGGCAAGGAGTTCCTGGACAAAGCTTTCGGGGATCACCTTGGCATTATGCGCTAGTCACTGAGTTTTGCACTACTACGCACCGCTTAGCGCGCCAAGTTTGGCTTTCACCAAACGCGACACTTCGCCCATATCCGCGCGGCCTGCCACCTGGGGCTTGATGTGTGCAATCACTTTGCCCATATCTGAAGGTGCCGCTGCGCTTACAGCTTGAATAGAGGCGATGATAATGGATTCAATCTGCGCGGCGTCCATTGCTTGCGGCATATAGGCTGAGAGCACTTCTGCTTCGCATTTTTCCGCATCTGCCAAGTCTTGCCGCCTGGCAGCTTCATACTGGGTGATTGAATCCTTGCGCTGCTTGAGCATTTTTTCAATCACGGCGATGACACCCGCGTCATCCAGCTCAACCCGCTCATCCACCAGTTTTTGTTTGATGGCCGCCAGCAACAAAGAAAGCGCCTCTTTGCGTGGGCGATCGCCTGCTTTCAGGGCGGCTTTCCAGTCGGCGCTGATACGGTCTTTAAGCGTGATGGAGGTCATTTTATTTTCTTTCAAGAAATACAAAAACCGCCTGGTGGCGGTTTCTTTACGTCATCATTGCCAACCTTGTTATTGGCCGGTGTGGGTCGCCCTAAGTAACCACAGGCACGTTCGCCACACACAACCGCCAACCAGAATCTCAATACATTTTTGGCGGCAACAACTGGCTGCTGATACGCTTTTTATGCCGTTTAACCGCAGCAGCCGCTTTACGCTTGCGCTCGGAAGTGGGCTTTTCGTAGAACGTGCGGGCCCGCAACTCGGTGAGAAGGCCTACTTTTTCAATGGTGCGCTTGAAGCGACGGACAGCAACTTCAAAGGGTTCATTTTCTTTGACACGAATACCAGGCATTGCAGTGACCTTGATAAGACGAAGAGGCGTGCATTCTAAAGATTTTCAGGCAGATGTCAAAGGGGTGCAGCGGATAGAATGCGCCTATGCGAGTTTTAGGTATTGAATCTTCCTGCGACGAAACCGGCCTGGCCCTCTACGACACTGAGCGGGGCCTGTTGGCGCATGCCGTACACAGTCAAGTGGCCATGCATGGAATTTATGGTGGCGTGGTACCCGAGTTAGCCTCTCGCGACCACATTCGTCGGCTGATTCCGCTACTCACGCATGTACTGACGGCCAGCGGATGCAGGCGTCAAGACATTGATGCGATTGCCTACACGGCAGGCCCTGGACTGGCCGGTGCGCTGCTGGTGGGTGCCAGTTTTGCCGAATCGCTTGGCCAGGCGCTCAATATCCCCACCCTGCCCGTGCATCATCTGGAAGGACATTTGCTCTCGCCTCTGCTCGCAGCCGATGCACCTGGATTTCCCTTTATTGCGCTGCTGGTTTCCGGCGGCCACACGCAGTTGATGTGTGTCACGCGGGTGGGCGATTATGAGCTGCTCGGCGAGTCGCTGGATGATGCCGCAGGCGAAGCCTTCGACAAGACAGCGAAGCTCTTGGGACTGGGCTACCCTGGCGGGCCGGCCTTGGCCGAACTGGCCGCATCGGGTACGCCAGGGCGCTACAAGCTGCCACGACCAATGCTTGCCAGTGGCGACTTGTCTTTCAGTTTTTCCGGCCTCAAAACAGCCGTGCTAACTCTGGCACGCGATAAACTGCTGAGTGAAGCTGATCGTGCCGATCTGGCCGCAGAATTTCAAGAAGCAGTGGTCGATGTTATCGTTGCCAAAGCCTTGGCGGCGTGTCGCCAGCGCCGACTTTTTCGCTTGGTCGTCGCTGGTGGCGTGGGCGCCAATCTGCGCTTGCGACAGCGATTGGATGCAACCCTTTTGGCTGCCGGTGGGCGCGCGTTTTATCCTGAACTGGATTTATGTACCGATAACGGCGCAATGATTGCCTTTTGTGGCGCGCAACGCTTGGCCCAAGGCTTGGCAAACCCCGTGAGCCAAGGCGCTTTTGCTATCCACCCACGCTGGCCGTTGAATCAATTGTCTGCGGAATCTTCTGGCGACTGAAAAGCGCGGTTTTCACCCAGGCGGCTTTCTGTGCCTGCGCGCAGTTTTTGGATATTCAAGCGATGCCGATAAATCAGCACCACAGACATCACCGCCACCGCCAGCACGACCTCGATCCGTTCATGGCGCAGCATCGCTATAAAAGGCGCGCTGGCTGCCGCTGTCAACGCGGCCAATGAGGAATAGCGTGTCACTGTAGCCACCAGCATCCACACAGCCGCCACCCACCCGCCTAGCGCAAGCGAAAACCCAAGCAGCACGCCCAGCGCTGTAGCTACACCCTTTCCGCCTTTAAAGCCCAGCGTCACCGGAAGCACGTGGCCGAGAAATGCCGCCAGGCCAGCTGCAGCAATCGTCGTCCCACCAGCGCCGAGCTTTGCGGCAACGAATATCGCCAGCCAACCTTTGCCAACATCACCCAGCAGGGTCAATAATGCGGCCAACATGTTGCCCGAGCGCAGCACATTGGTGGCCCCCGGGTTGCCTGAGCCAAAACTGCGCGGATCAGCCAGGCCAAAGACGCGCGAGACAATTACGGCAAAGGGCAGTGATCCAAGAAAATAGCCGAGAAGACACGCTAAACCAATGTTCATGACAAAGTCCCTAGAATGGAGGAATTCTAAACCGGAGGCGCACAGTGGATTTGATTTTCATCGAGGAAATGCGCGTCGAGGCGCTGGTGGGTGTTTTCGAACGCGAGAGAGTCGCGCCACAAACGCTGGAGATCAGTCTCACCTTTGGCGTGCCTGACGAGGCCGCACAAAGCGACGACATCGCACGCACCATCCGCTATGACGAAGTGATCGAACGCATCCGCAGCGAGCTGGCCTCCCGTCATTTCAATTTGCTGGAAACCCTGGGGGAATATGTCATTCATCTGCTGCTGGATGAATTCGGTGCGCCCTGGGTCAGAATCAGCATTGCCAAGCTGGGCATCATGAAAGGCGTGCGCCGCGTAGGCGTGCAGATCGAGCGTTCGCGCAAGCCCGGCTAAATGCCAGCCGCACGCCACCCACATGAACACGGTGTATCAACCGCGCGGGTGGTGCCGATGATGCAACTGTTTGAGCCGTTCGCGAGCCACATGTGTGTAAATCTGCGTCGTCGAAATATCGGCGTGGCCCAACAACAGTTGCACCACGCGCAAATCAGCGCCATGATTCAGCAGGTGGGTCGCAAACGCATGGCGCAACACATGCGGCGAAATGCGCTGCTGCGGAATACCTGCATGCAGCGCGTATCTTTTGATGAGCACCCAGAACATTTGCCGCGTCATGCCCGTGCCCCGTGCGGTGACAAAAATCGCATCCGACACATGTCCGCCCAGCAAGTTACCACGCGCCTCACGGATATAACGCGCCAGCCAGTCGGCGGCCACTTCGCCTAGCGGCACCAGCCGCTCTTTTGACCCTTTGCCCATCACTCGCACCACGTTATCGTTCAAATTCAGTTCGAACAAACGCAGGCCGATGAGTTCAGACACGCGCAAACCTGTGGCGTACAACAGTTCCAGCATCGCGCGGTCACGCAACCCGAGTGCGGTATTGGTATCCGGTGCATCGAGCAAATCCGTCACCTGTTTTTCTGCCAGCGTTTTGGGGAATCGCTGGATCGCTTTTGGTTTTTCAATGTTGCGCAACGGGTCGGACTGCGTTCGTCCCTGATCAAGCAGCCAGCGATAAAGCCGTTTCAGGCTCGCCATCAAGCGCCGCTGGCTAGTCGTTTTAATACTTCCCGCGCGTGCATGCAAATGCGCCAGATAATCGTTAATCGTCACCTCACTGGCTGTACTCAATGTCGTACCGCGCGCGACTAGCCAGATGGCGAATAATTGAAGATCGCTGCGATATCCAGCCAGCGTATTTTTCGCCAAACCATCCGCCAACCACAACGCATCGATGAATTCGTCGATCAGGCGGGCATCAATATCGTTCATGCCGCTCATGCTGCAATAGCCATCGCTTTACTTCCAGCAGAAATCCACCCCGCTGCCGAGCAAAGCCGCCTAACCCGTGATTCGCCGCGATGACACGATGGCAGGGCACCACAAGGGGATAAGGGTTGGCGCCACAGGCATTGCCTACCGCGCGCGGTCCACTGCCGATTTGCGTAGCCAGCGCACCATAACTCTGTATATCCCCTGCCGGAATCGCTGCAATGGCTGCCCACACACGCCGCTGAAATGGCGTGCCCGCAGGCGCCAGGGGCAAACCGAACACGAAAGCAGGGTCAAGAAACCAGGCGTTAATCTGGCGCACCGCCTCTTTGGCCAAGAATGACTCTGGTGCCTGTGCAGCGCAGGGCAAAAGATATTCGATGGCAGTCACATCATCATTATCACAACGAATACCCAATGCAAACAGTGGCCTGCTTTTATTTGATGTTGTCGATGGCCCAGGTAAAACCGCAGCAAAGGGCACAGCGAAGGGAGAAAGCTGCTGCGCGCCTTCACGCCCAGCGATTTTTGCAGGGTGGCGTATCGTCATGGTGCTACCACCTGTCCCAAGAGCGCGGCTTTCAAGGCGCGGTCAGCCGGCCGCTCGCCCAGCCAGACGGTCATGAGTGCCTGATAAAAATCTTCCCCCGCAATATCTTCACCATATCTTTTGCCATTGATGGTCAAGCGCAGCACACCGTCTTTTTCATTTTTTCCCTTGGGCAACCAGTCAAAATCAGCCACATCACCCGAATGCGCGGTACCCAACGTCAACAAGGCTGCCTTGAAGACATCCAAACGAGGCTTTAGAAGCACCATCGCTTCCGTGTCATGGTTTTTCTCGATACCTTTGCCTAACGATTGAGCCAAGCGTTCAGCGGGCGATTCCATCAACACAACCACACGCAAACGCTTCGCCCCTGGCACCTGATAAGCAGCAGCGGCATCTGTTTGCCTTGTTGTCAAATACAAGCCGATGACATAGGCATTAAGAAACATCACGCCGCGTACGCCAGCGCCATTGAGCACCGTATCACCACCGCCGATTTTTGCCGTCTCATCAAATTTAATGCCAGCCACCGTCACCGCAGCAAAAACCGGAGTAACGGCCATCAGCGCAAGGGCAATGAAAAATATAAAAATTGCAGAAAGTACTTTTCTAACGTCTCTCACAGTGACCTCATTCACTCAAGTTTTTCTCAAGACGATTAACAACTACCGGCCTAAAATGAAAGCATACATGATGGCACACTTGATGATGACAGGCTAATGTCCAGACGAGTATGAAGAGACTCGTGTACAGTACAGCGCAGTCATTGGCTCAAAGCAGCAATATGCGCCCAGGCAGCAAGCAACCATACCGCTGGCCACATCGCGTTTTTATTCCACGGAGGAAGTGAAATTGACTGGTATCAATAAATATTTTTCAGGCGTACTCGGCTTTTTTGTTTTAAGTTTTTCAGCCCACGCATCCGCACAAGAAGTAGCCTTGCGGCATGCGTTAGATGGCAAGGCGCAAGATGCGCTGGCAACGCTGGTTTTGCGCTTTAACGATAGTGTCAAAGGCCATGGCCGCGTCGTTTTGCAGGATGCGCGTAGCGTCGACAACAAACACACCCTGCCGCTGCTCGCCTTGCTGAATGCCGATGACAGCGTGAATTTTTTCAATGCGCGCCCTGCATTCATGCCATTGCATAAACTGATGCGCGACTATGGTCAGCCGCTCAATCCCGACATTTTCTACCCACAAATTCTGGATGCGGTTGCCGATAGCACAGGCCAGCCGCAAGCATTGCCCATGGGGATGTCGCTCCCCGTCCTGCTGATCAATCGCAAGCAAGTCCCCAGCGCAGCAAAAACCATTGATCTGGCACCGCGTACTTGGCATGATGTACAAAATCTCGCCGGCACCCTGTCTGACCATGGCGTTAAATGCCCGCTAACCAGTAGCCGCTTCGCCTGGGTGCATCTTGAAAACATCGCATCCCAGCATGGCGAACAGATGGACATTCGTACCGGCCGTAGCGAAAAAGTGAAGGCGAATAACCTCATGAACGTAAAGCATCTGGCGCTGCTGGCCAGTTGGGAAAAGAGCCGTTACTTTGAGTACTTCGGGCCGGACGCTGAGGCCAACCAGCGCTTCTTGCAAGGCGAATGCGCCATGATTACCGGCGAGTCCTCGCTGTATGTCGCTGCCCGTGCGGCCGGCATGGATGTCAGTATTGCCCCGCTGCCCTTTTACGAAGACGCCTATGGCGCACAACGCGACAAGGTATTGCCCGATGGCGCCGCGTTGTGGGTGCTCCCCGGCCAGCCCAAGGCAGCCAATGCACTTGCTGCGCGCTTTGTAAGCTACCTGTTGCAGCCTGACGTGCAAAAGGAGTGGGTACGCGCCAGCGGCTCATTGCCCATGACGCCGGAAGCGCTCAATGCGCTGCGTGAATCAGGGATGCCCGCTGCCCTCGCAGATGCAGCCGAGCGACGGCTTGCCGCCTCGCGCGGTGACAGCACCCGCATGCGCCCCGGCACGTTGCGTGACCACTTGCACCTCGCGCTCAATGAGCAGGTTGCGCTGGTCTGGAGCACACCGCTCTCCGCCAAACAGGCGCTGGATACCACCACGCTTCGCGCGAACTCCCCTGTTTCAAGTAAATCAACAACCAAGGCAGCGCGGCGACGCAAGTGATCTTGCAAACGACTCTGCAAGCAATCGCTTACCCGCGCATCATCGCGCATCGCTGTGGCGGTGCGCTGGCACCGGAAAACACCCTGGCCGGGATGCGCATTGCGGCGCGCATGGGCTGCCGGGGCGTAGAGTTTGATGTTGCGCTAACCGCCGATGGCGTGCCCATCCTGATGCACGACGACACGCTGGAACGCACCACCAACGGCACAGGATTCGTCGCCAGCAAAACCATGGCGGAAATCACCCGCCTCGACGCGGGCGGCAAATATCATCACGCATTCGCCGTCGAGCCCGCGCCGACTTTTCAGGCTGCCTTGCGAACCTGCGACGAGCTCGGCCTGTGGGCGAATGTGGAGATCAAGCCCACGCCCGGCACCGAAGCCGAGACAGGGCGCGTCGTTGCCGCCCTGGTTGCGGCACATAGTGCAAACAACCAGCCAAGCACTATCTTGCTATCGTCATTTTCTGCGCTGGCGCTGCAACACGCGCTGCATGCGGCCCCGCGCATTCCGCGCGCATTGCTGACCGAGACAATTCCTGCCGACTGGCGCGAGCAACTCAATGCTTGCGGCGCATCAGCCTTGCATACGGCGGCGGCGGGCATTACCACAGAGCACATCGCACCACTTTGTCGCAGCGGTATTCCGCTCGCCTGTTATACCGTGAATAATCGCGCCACTGCCACTCTCTTGTTCGCCGCAGGAGTCCATGCGATATTCACTGATCGCATGGATCTCTGGACGCCCGAAGAAATGCAAGGTCTTGTACCGCTCCGCACCTAACAAAAACTTACAAAATATTTCATTCACGCAACACTAATCGGCTTCCTCAGTGCTTCAATGAGGCTCATGCAATGAAGCATTGCGAGATGCCTTGATGAATGGAGGACGCAAATGAAATCGCCAAAACTTTTATCAATCCTTGTGGCACTGGGTCTTGCGTTAAGTGGCAGCGCATGGGCAGATCGAGGCTCTGGTCATGGGGGAGGACATGGTGGATATGGCGGGCATCGTAGCCATATTGGCATCACGATTGATCCATGGTTCCCTTGGTATTACCCGCCTATTTACTATTACCCACCAGCCTATTACCCAAGAACTGTGGTGATACAGCCAGCGCCGTCTGTTTATATCGAACAGCCTGATCCGGAAACTCGCCTCGAAGGACAGACTGGCTACTGGTATTACTGCGAAAAATCCAGAACTTACTATCCGTATGTGAAGGAATGTCCCGCCGGTTGGCAGCAAGTGACACCCCAGCCACCGCCACCGCATTGAAAAAGCCAAGGAGAATCTGAAATGGATAGACGTTCAAGTCTCGCCGTCCTCTGCGGCATGGCTTTGCTAGCAGCCTGTACCTCACTTCCCACGGGCCCCAGCACCATGGCCTTGCCGGGGAGCAAGAAAAGTTTCGAGCAGTTCAGGCAAGATGATCTCGATTGCCGCAACTATGCCTTGGCACAAGTTGGCGGAACAAGTCCGAATCAGGCAGCTACCGATGCGGGCGTGAAAAGCGCCGTAGTGGGTGCTGCCGTGGGCGCTGTTGCCGGTGCGGCAATCGGCGGCCATCAGGGTGCGGGCGTAGGTGCTGGTGCAGGTGTGCTCATGGGTAGCATGGCGGGCACCGATGCGGCGCAAAGGTCGGCCTATGGCACGCAACAGCAATACGATAATGCCTATACCCAATGCATGTATGCAAAAGGAGAGCGAGTAGCAGTGCCTGCAGAATTCGTCGGCAAAAACGCGCAGTCACGGGAATACACAAACCCGCAACCATTCGTGCCGCCACCACCATACGGATATTACCCGCCGCGATAAACAGCCTGCGATGTCCAGCACCATTAACAACGTCATTTAATTGTTAATCCGGTTTCCCTCCCCCCTCCAGCCTGCAAAGGGCTGGTTTAACCCGATACTTCGGTATCGGGTTTTTTTATGCAAAAAGTCGGTTCTGGTGGAACGGCGCGCAGAAAACTTTTGAAGGTGGAATAATCGAAATAAAGATAAAGCCAACACATATTTGCTTACATTTCTGTTGTTACCCCCCAGCGTGTTGCTGCGTTAATTGACACATGGGCTTATCCCATACGCATCGCTTTCATACAAGGAGCAAAAAATGAAACACACAGCAAGCCTCATCGTTACCGCCCTCACCCTGTCTTTTGCCTTGCCTGTACTGGCGCAAACCAATACGCCCAACATTGATCATCGGCAGCAAAATCAGCAGCAGCGCATTGATCAAGGGATTCAGTCGGGAGCACTAACCAACCGGGAAACCAATCACCTTGAACAGGCGCAAGAACGTATTCAGGGCATGGAAGACAAAGCCAAGAGCGATGGCAGCGTGACATCGCAGGAACGCAAGCGGCTGCAGCAAGCCGAGAACGTGCAAAGCCGGCACATTTATCGCCAGAAGCATGATCGGCAGCATGACTTCAACCACGATGGCATGAGAGATCATTCGCCGCATCATTTGCATCGTCGGTAAGCAAACGCTGCCGCCGACAAAAGCCCGCCATCCCGGCGGGCTTTTTTTTGCCGTGCTCGCGTAAAATCAACATTTTGTCTCTTTGCCCCCACCGCCATGAAAGCAGCCGAAATCCGCCAGAAATTTCTCGATTTCTTTGCCTCCAAGGGCCATCACGTCGTTGCTTCCAGTTCGCTGGTGCCGCATGAAGACCCGACGCTGCTATTCACCAATGCCGGGATGAACCAGTTCAAGGATGTTTTTCTCGGTTTCGACAAACGCCCCTACAACCGCGCCACGTCGTCGCAAAAATGCGTACGTGCTGGCGGCAAGCATAATGACCTGGAAAATGTCGGTTACACCGCGCGGCATCACACCTTTTTCGAGATGCTGGGCAATTTCAGCTTCGGCGATTACTTCAAACGCGACGCCATTCATTACGCATGGGAACTGCTCACCGAAGTCTTCACGCTACCCAAAGAAAAACTCTGGGTCACGGTCTATGCCGAGGACGACGAAGCCTACGACCTGTGGACAAAAACCATCGGCGTGCCGCCCGAGCGCGTGGTGCGCATCGGCGACAACAAGGGCGCGCGTTATGCTTCCGACAATTTCTGGATGATGGGCGACACCGGCCCGTGCGGCCCGTGCACCGAGATTTTTTATGATCATGGGGCAGACATCCCCGGTGGCCCGCCGGGTTCGCCCGATGAAGATGGCGACCGCTATATCGAAATCTGGAACAACGTGTTCATGCAGTTTAATCGAGAGAAGACTGGTGATGACTATGTCATGCATCCGCTGCCCAAGCCCTCAGTCGACACCGGCATGGGGCTGGAGCGCATCGCGGCGGTGTTGCAGCACGTGCACAGCAATTACGAGATTGATCTGTTCCAGAAACTGATCAGGGCGGCGGCTCGCGAAGCAAGCTGCGCTAATGTGGAAAATCCGTCGCTCAAAGTGCTGGCCGACCATATTCGCGCCACCTCTTTTCTGATTGCTGATGGCGTAATTCCGGGCAACGAGGGTCGCGGCTATGTCCTGCGCCGCATCATCCGCCGCGCGATTCGCCACGGCTACAAGCTCGGTGTGCGCGCGGCGTTCTTCCACCAGATGGTACCCGACCTGGTCGCCGAAATGGGTGAGGCTTATCCCGAACTCAAGGCGGGGCAAGCGCGCATCATGACTATCCTGCGCCAGGAAGAAGAACGTTTTTTTGCCACCATCGAACATGGCATGGCGATTCTGGAAACAGAACTGGCTGACATGCAAGAAACCAATACCCTTGTATTCAACGGCGAAACAGCATTCAAGCTGCATGACACCTATGGATTTCCGCTTGATTTGACGGCCGACATCTGCCGCGAGCGCAGCGTCACGGTTGATGCTGCCGCGTTCGATGCGGCGATGAAGCGGCAAAAGGAACAGGCGCGTGCCGCAGGCAAGTTCACCATGGCCGTGAAAGTCGACTATGCCGGTGCAGCGACCGATTTTCAGGGCTATGCCACGCTGGAAACGCAAGCTACGGTGCTGGCGCTGTACAAGGACGGCGCAGCGGTTGAAGAACTGCCCGAGGGCGCACTGGGCGTAGTGGTACTTGATCGCACGCCGTTCTACGCCGAATCCGGCGGCCAGGCAGGCGACCGCGGCGAACTGCGTGGCAGCGGGGCGATTTTCAGCATTGAGGATACGCAAAAAATTCAGGCCACCGTCTTCGGCCATCACGGCGTGATCACCACCGGCACACTAAAAGTCGGCGCTGGCGTAACGGCGAGCGTCGATGCGCTAGCGCGTGTGCGCACCGCACGCCATCATTCGGCAACCCATCTCATGCACCATGCGTTGCGCGAAATGCTCGGCAGCCATGTGCAGCAGAAAGGATCGCAAGTCGACGCTGATAAAACGCGCTTTGACTTCGCCCACACGCAGCCCTTGAGCAGTGCCGAAATTGCGCGCATCGAGCGCCAGGTGAATGCCGAGATTCTTGCCAATGTAGCAACACAGGCGCGCGTGCTGCCGCTGGAAGAAGCGAAAAAAACCGGTGCCATGATGCTATTTGGCGAAAAGTACGGCGATGAAGTTCGCGTGCTGGATATCGGCAGCAGCCGCGAACTATGCGGTGGCACGCATGTCACGCGTACCGGCGACATTGGCCTGTTCAAGATCACGCTGGAAACCGGCGTGGCCGCCGGAGTGCGTCGCATCGAAGCCGTATGTGGCGATGTAGCGCTGGCGCAAATGCAGGCCGATCAATTTTTGCTCGAAACCGTCGCCGCCGAAATAAAAGCGCCGCTGCCGGAAGTGGCCGAACGTGTCGTGCAGATGTTGAACAACATCAAACTGCTGGAAAAAGAAGTTGCACGCCTCACCTCGAAACTCGTCGCGCAACAGAGCGACGATCTCGCCGCGCAAGCCATCGAAGTGAATGGCACGCGCGTGCTAGCGGCTAAGCTGGATATTGCAGATGCCAACGCGCTGCGCGAAACCCTGGACAAACTCAAAGACAAACTCAAGTCAGCCGTGATTCTGCTCGCCACCGCAAGTGACGGTAAAGTAACCTTGGTCGCCGGTGTAACGCCCGATTTAACAGCCCGTTTCAAGGCTGGTGAATTGGTGAACTACGTTGCCGCGCAAGTGGGCGGCAAAGGCGGCGGTCGCGCGGATATGGCGCAAGCAGGTGGCACGGATACAGCCGCCTTGCCGGGTGCACTTGTGTCGGTTAAAGCCTGGGTCGAGGGTAAATCATGAAACGAAGCAGCATTGCGTCAAACAGTCTTGCTTCAAATGCGTCAGAAGCTGCCGCACACTTCGGCATTCGTACCCGCTGTCTTTAATATCCAACCCTGAATCCAGACAAGGCAACGCATCAGAATATCGAAGCGCTGTTCTGCACAGGAAAGCTCTACGCGGTCATGAATGACGATCAGTGCACCCCCAGGTATTGAGACGAAAATCGCCTGTCTTGACCACGGTGGCAAAAAACGTTGCCGCCGACTTCACCGTCCGTACCATGCCCGCCAATAAACGTCCAGGGCGTCAATCCACCACCCGCTGCGTCTTCCCCCTGGCTCACGCCACCTGTCAGCAGCAATTTGCCTAATTCACCGTCTTGCCAGCACCGGCTTTTTGCTGCGCAAAGAATAATGCGTCAATAGCCCAATACCTGTTCTCTGCCATGGCGCAGGTCGATGGTGCTGCAGAAAGACAAGAGATACAGGCTGAGCTTTTTCAGGCATCGCCCATACATGAAAATCAGCTGTCGAAATCCGTGCGGATGCCGGGCCATGCCGCTTCTAGTGCCGCTTTGAATTCTTTTTGAATACGTTTAAGTGCTTTTTTCGTATCCGCTTCAAAGCGCAGCACCACCACCGGCGTGGTGTTGGAGGCGCGCACCAAACCAAAACCATCGGCATATTCGGCGCGCACGCCATCAATGGTAATCAGCTCGCGTGCGGTCGGGAATTGCCCGCTTTTTTGCAGCTTGGCCACCAGCGTATGCGGCTCGCCCTCGTTCATCTTGATGTTGAGCTCGGGAGTGGAGAGCGCATTGGGTAAATGTTTTAACGGCCAGTTGGCATCTTTCCAGCGTGACACAATTTCGAGCAGGCGCGCGCCGGCATAAAGGCCGTCATCAAAGCCATACCAGCGCTCCTTGAAAAACATGTGGCCGCTCATCTCCCCGGCCAGGGGCGCGTTGGTTTCATTGAGTTTGGCTTTGATCAGTGCATGGCCGGTGTTCCACATCAACGGTTTGCCGCCTTGATGACGAATGGATTCAGCCACCCAGCGCGAACATTTCACGTCATAAATAATTTGTGCGCCGGGGTTACGTGTGAGCACGTCAGCCGCAAAAAGCATCAATTGCCGATCAGGGAAAATGATTTCTCCATCTTTGGTAACCACACCAAGGCGGTCGCCATCACCATCAAACGCCAAGCCGAGTTCGGCATCCGTTTCGCGCAACGCGCGCTGTACATCCCGCAAATTTTCCGGCTTGGACGGATCCGGATGGTGGTTGGGAAAGTGGCCATCCACTTCGCAGAACAACTCGATAACTTCGCAACCCAGACGGCGGAAGAGTTCTGGCGCAATCGCCCCAGCTACGCCATTGCCGCTGTCGATCACGATTTTCATCGGCCGTGCGAGCTTGACATCACCGACAATACGGTTGAGATAGGCGGCGCGTACATCGGCCTGGCGTATGGTGCCGCGGCCTCCGGTGCCATGCGCAAAGTCGGCGCTGGTGATACGGCGGCGCAGGTCTTGAATCATCTCTCCATACAGCGTCTGCCCGGCCAGTACCATCTTGAGGCCATTGTAATCCGGTGGATTATGGCTGCCAGTGACCGAAACGCAGCTGCTGGTGCCCAGCTCATGCGCGGCAAAATAACTCACTGGCGTCGGCACGCAACCAATGTCGATGACATCGACACCCGCCTGGATGATGCCATCGGCTAACGCTGCCAATAGCGCCGGGCCAGAAAGGCGGCCATCACGCCCGACAGCAATTGCCGCGATGCCGTGGTCGCTGGCTTCGCTACCCAACGCCTGGCCGATCAGACGCACGGCTTCCACAGTCAGCGTTTTATCGACGATGCCGCGAATGTCATAGGCTTTGAAAATTTCGGGGGCAGGATTTTTCATCTTGAATAAATTGGGCCAAGGGTAAGTTCAAATTATGGCATGCGCAGATCACGCACAATGTGACGATCAAAATAAGTCAGGAGGCGTTGCGGCAGCCAGGCCATGTTGCCAGGCCACGCCCCCTGCACAAAACCCGCGTGACCACCCTGCGCAAGAAAATCAGGCGTTACCTCTCGAGGCAAATCACTCACAGCGGGCATGGCACTGAATGGTAAAAACGGGTCATCAGAAGCATGCAACAGGAGCGTAGGCGTATTGATCAAGCCTAACAACGGCCCGGCGCTTGCCCGGGTGTAATAATCCGCGGCATCGCGAAAACCATGCAGTGGCGCGGTGACCGCTTCATCAAACTCTCGTAGCGTGCGGCTACGCTTGATGGTAACAACATCCATCAAATCAGGAAACCGCGCCGCCTTTTCGAGTGCTTTGGGCACCAGGCTACGCAAAAAATAGCGCACATAAGCACGCTTGACGCCACGTGCAAGCTCGCCTTCTGCCGCCGCCAAATCGACGGGCGCACTCACCGTGGCAGCGGCATTAAGCAGACTGGCGGCCTTATCGGCAGGCGCATTTTCCGCCAGCCACTTGAGCAAGACATTGCCGCCAAGTGAGACACCGGCCGCAAAGAGCGCAGACCAGTGCAACGCATGTAGTCGCCGCAAAATCCAGTCAACCTCTGCGGCGTCGCCAGAATGATAGGCCCGTGGCAAACGATTAGGCTCGCCAGAACAGCCACGAAAATTCACCACGACCCCATGCCAGCCACGTGCGTGTATCGCGCGCATCAGGGCGCGTGCGTAAGCGCTGTTTGAGCTGCCTTCCAGCCCATGAAACAGCACGACGCAGGGTTGGCCGGGCGCCCCGTCTACCCAATCCAGATCGATGAAATCGCCATCTGGCGTATCCCAGCGTTGTCGGCGATACGGTGGCAGCGGGCCTTTGATAAGCAAGGGCCAGATGGTCTGCCGGTGTGCGCCACGCAACCAGCGCGAAGCTTGAAAACGAGGTGGGCTGGTGGTGGGTTCCAGGGGATTCATCAATCTGGTTTTCTGCAGTTTCCGATTAACCCAACCGCAGAAAAGCTCAGTGCAAAACTTTCGGCACGTCGTGCGGGCTATCTGGCGGCGCAGGTGAGGCATGGTGTCCCACCATACGCCAACCCAATGCGCCTCGGGTATAAATATTGGTTGCCGCGACCGGCGCAGCAATACTTTCGTCGCCCGCATGGCTGAAATGCTCCAGCACATGCGTAATCACGGCGAAGGGGGTGACGAAAGCCACTTTCTGCGCCACCCGCAAAGTTAACCGGCCACTGTGCGAAAAAATGCGCTGCCACGCTTCGCGCACGACATTGTAACCGATGAGCGCAGGCCCTCCGGGATGGACGCAGACAATCTCTTCATCATCAGACCAGACGCGCATCATGGCTTCCAGATTGCCCGCTTCCAGTGCGGCATAGAAAGCACTTTCGGTATCTTGTGGTGTGGAAAAAATCGCGTTTTCGGGTGGGCTCATGAAGATAGATGCAAGGATGGATGTAGGTATTTACTGGTTACAAGGGCAAAAACTTGATCACGTCATCAGGCTTGAGCCCATTCAGGCAGTCCAGATGGCCGAGCGGACATTCTCGTTTGAAACAGGGACTACATGGCAAGTCTTTGCGCACAATCTGCGCTGTGGGCGACAGCGGTGGCGTATATAACGGTGAAGATGAACCATACAGAGCGACCAACGGACGATCCAGAGCTGCGGCCACATGCATCAGGCCAGAATCATTCGTCACCACGGCACGCGCAGTGGCAAGCAGATCAATCGCCTGGTCGAGTGATGTTTTGCCACACAGATTAACCACTGCGCCATCGGACGCCTGGACAATTTGCTCACCAATGGCAACATCTTTACTTGAGCCCAAAAGCCAGATGGGCGTATCAGGAGAAACAATGCGCCGCGCGAGCTTGGCAAAATGCCAGGCAGGCCAACGCTTGGCAGGGCCATATTCCGCTCCCGGACAAAAAATCACCGGCGCACCTTGCTCCGGCAACGCCAATGCTCGACGTGCGGCCGCTTGCTGCACGGGGGAAGACAGTAGTGCAGGACGCGGCAGCACCTCTGGCACTGGTCCAATCAGTGCCGCATAGCGTTGCACCAACTGCGGATGCAATACTTTATCCAATCGATGCCGCTCGGTGAGCAAACCATAGCGCGCCTCACCGTGATAACCCATGCGCCGTGGAATGCGAGCGAAGAAGGGAACCAGCGCAGACTTCCAGGAGTTGGGCAATACATAGGCATGGGAAAAGTCGGCGTTGATGAGACGGCGACCCAGCGCATAGCGCGCCCAAAAATTAAACTCACCATGCGCAAAAGGGCTCGGCAGGACAGCATCCACTTCTGCCATGCGCGTCAATAACGCAGCCGCCCAGTCAGGTGCCAACACCTCAATGCGCGCTGCGGGATGCTGCTGCTTGATGAGCGTCAGCAGTGGCTGCGACAACACCGTGTCGCCAATCCAGGAAGGCGCGATAACGAGAATTTTCACGTGCGGAAAAAAGTCAGTGATTGCATCAGTGATGGCCGGTTGGCCGCGCGCCGGTAAAGCGGTACAGCGTGCCGCAATAAGGGCACGCCGCTTCACCGGACGGCGCCTTGAGTACATCAATGTATACCCGCGGATGCCGCGCCCACAGCGGTGAATCGGGGCGCGGGCAAGCTAACGGCAAATCCGCTGCGGTAATAGTGACTTCGCGCTTACGGTCGTTTGTGTTGTCGGCAGCACTCATGGCAAAAACCTCAAACTGGCGTGAGCCAATCGGCGTGAGCGGGTACCCGGCCATTGACCACGTCAAAAAACAGATCTTGCAAACGCGCTGTCACCGGACCACGCACCCCCGTGCCAATCGTGCGGTTATCCAGCTCGCGAATCGGTGTGACTTCAGCGGCAGTACCGGTGAAAAACGCCTCATCGGCAATGTAGATGTCATCGCGCGTCAAACGTTTGGCAACCACTTGGTACCCCAGCTCATTGGCCAAGGCAATCACCGAACCCCGCGTGATGCCGATCAGCGCGGAAGCAATTTCCGGCTCGTAAATCACGCCATTCTTGACGATGAAAAGATTTTCTCCGGCACCTTCGGCAACAAAACCATCAACGTCCAGCAGCAAGGCCTCATCGTAACCATCTTCGGTGGCTTCCATGTTGGCCAAAATGGAATTGGCATAGGTGCCAGAAAATTTCGCCCGCGACATATTCACATTCACGTGATGCCGTGCATAGCTTGAGGTTTTGACACGGATACCTTTTTCCAGACCGTCTTCACCCAGATAAGCACCCCAAGGCCAGGCGGCAATGGCCACATGGGTTTGCGCACCACGCGGCGAGACGCCCATTTTTTCCGAGCCATAGAACGCAATCGGACGGATGTAGCAGGATTCCAGCTTATTGGCACGCACGACTTCTTTTTGTGCCTCCATCAACGTTGCTTTATCCCACGGCATGGGCATGCGATAAATGTGTGCAGAACTAAACAAGCGATCCGTATGCTCTTGCAAACGAAAAATGGCTGTGCCAGAAACGGTTTTGTATGCACGCACGCCTTCAAATACCGCAAGGCCATAATGCAGTGAATGGGTCAAAACGTGGGTGTTGGCCTCACGCCAGGGGACGAGTTTTCCGTCGTACCAGATGAAGCCGTCGCGGTCAGCCATGGACATGGGGGATCTCCAGCAATCGGTTAGTTGAAACAGTGATTTTAACAGGGGCGCTAAAATACGCCTATTAATAATCATTACCATCGCACGATGAATTGTCTCTGGAAGCCCAATGTGACCGTTGCCGCACTCATAGAACGTGCCGGACAATTTTTAATGGTCGAAGAAGAAACGGCTGATGGCTTGCGTTTAAATCAGCCGGCCGGCCACCTCGATGAAGGCGAATCGCTCGTTGCCGCCTGCATACGCGAAACGCTGGAAGAAACCGCCTGGGGCTTTACGCCCACAGCGCTGATCGGTATTTATCAGTGGCCGCGCCCACAACGAGACATCACTTATCTGCGCTTTGCCTTCGCCGGTGTATTAGGTGAGCATGACTCGCATCGGGTGCTTGACACCGGCATCGTGCGCGCCGTCTGGATGACACCTGAAGAAATTCAGGCAACCCCGGCCAGCCATCGCAGCCCGTTAATCTGGCAGTGCGTGAGTGACTATCTGCGTGGCCAACGGTTTCCGCTGGAAATCATTCGGCATTACGCATAACTGTCGACATCTCTACGCATCCACTATGCATCGTTTTCTTTGCTTGCTTGTGCTGATAACTACATCGTCATACGCCGACGACTCTGTTTCCGTCTGTTTTAATTATGGCTGCGTCACGCAAGCAACTGTTAAATTCTCTGCACAGCAATTAAGCAGCGTGACACAGACTTTAGCGGCTGCACATGATGCGGGCGAAGAACGTACGCTACTGGCGCAAGTCATCGGAACGCTTTACGCCTGGGCGGGAGAGCAGACACCCATACATGCCGATCGTGGTGGAAACCTTGCTGACGCCGGCGTGCAGGGTGCGATGGATTGTATTGACCACTCGACTACCACCACGCGGTTTCTCCACTTGTTGGAGCAACACGATGCACTACACTTTCATCACGTCATTGCCACGACTCGACGCGGCTGGATATTTCAGCATTTGACTGCAACGATAGAAGAGCTGCCGCTTGCCACAGCGAGCGCAGCTTCGGCAACATCGGCTACAGCCGCTCAGCGACTTCGTTTCGCGGTAGATAGCTGGTACGTGGATAACGGTAAACCAGCGATTGTTTTGCCGCTTGCTGAATGGTTTAACTACGGAGGTTCTGGTGTCTAAAAGTAACAAGGGAAAAATTGTGGTTGGTCTATCGGGTGGCGTAGATTCAGCTGTCGCTGCTTTGCTGCTCAAGCAACAAGGTTATGAGGTAATTGGCCTCTTCATGAAAAACTGGGAAGGCGACGATACGGATGAATACTGTTCATCCCGCCAAGATTTGGTAGATGCCGCCGCAGTGGCTGATGTCATTGGCATTGAGTTTGAAGCCGTTAACTTTTCTGCCGAATATCAAGAGCGGGTATTTGCGGAATTCTTGCGTGAGTATCAAGCAGGCCGCACACCCAATCCCGATGTGTTGTGTAATTCAGAAATCAAGTTCAAGGCATTTCTTGATCATGCACTAGCGCTGGGTGCGGAAAAAATTGCCACAGGGCATTACGCTCAAGTGAGGCAATTCTTGGGCGAGTGGCAATTGCTCAAAGCGGAAGATGGCACGAAAGATCAAACTTATTTTCTGCATCGGCTCAATCAGGGGCAGCTGGCAAAAACGTTATTTCCAATCGGTCATCTGTATAAACGCGATGTACGAAAAATAGCTGCTGCAGCAGGGCTGCCAAATCACGCACGCAAAGATTCCACCGGTATTTGCTTTATTGGCGAGCGGCCTTTTCGTGAATTTCTTGCCCGCTACATCCCCAAGCAACCCGGTGAAATACGAATTTTTGGCACAGATCAAGCCATTGGCAGACATCCGGGTCTGACGTATTACACCCTGGGACAACGTGAAGGTTTAGGGATAGGCGGGGTAAAAAATGCCTCTGAAGCCCCTTGGTTTGTGGTCAGCAAAGACATGGAGCGTAATATTCTCTACGTCGTGCAAGGTCACGATCATCCCGCTTTATTCTCGCAAAGCCTTGTGGCAACTGATCTTTCGTGGATTTCCAACAAGCCGCCGCACACGCACTGGGTGTATGCCGCCAAAACCCGTTATCGGCAACCCGATGCCGCCTGTCAAATTGAACGGCTCTCCACCACTGAATTCGAGGTTGTTTTTGCTGCACCGCAATGGGCTGTCACACCGGGACAATCTGTTGTAGTCTACGAATCGTGTGTTTGCTTAGGGGGGGGAATCATCACTAAAAACCTTACGCTAAATGCATAAACAAGATTGCAAAATGTGGTTAAAATTTTCCTCGGGTAATTGCCCGCAAATTTCTGGAGGTATTTTTGAATGAATAAAGCTGAACTGATTGAAATTGCAGCCACTGGAGCCGATGTCAGCAAAGCAGCCGCTGGCAAAGTTCTTGATAGCATCATTGCCGCAGTTGTTAAAGCGGTTTCCAAAGGTGACACCGTAACGCTCGTGGGCTTTGGTACGTTTAAGTCAGCCAAGCGCGCAGCACGTACGGGAAAAAATCCTAAAACCGGTGCAACGATCAAAATCGCTGCAACCACTGTGCCAAAGTTCAGCGCAGGCTCCGGCTTCAAGGAAGCAGTATCAGGCAAGAAAAAAGCAGCCAAAAAGTAATCGCGTACTACCGTACTGCACTACCCCAACGGGCTCGCAATGCGGGCCCGTCCTATTTCAGGATAAGGCTTCATTCAACCCGTTCAAACCAAGGGCTAACCTATGATTGCCATTCAACATACTGGCCACCTTGTTCAATTCGCCATACTTGGTGAATTTACGCTGGCCGACTTCAAGGAATTCGAGGAGCTCGTGCTTTACAAAGTGCACTTTACGGGCCCGGTGAACCTGCTGGTGGATGTGCGTGAAATGCTCGGCTTGACAATTGATGTCGCATGGGAAGAAGTACGATTTTCGCGCGCACATACACATGACTTCAAACGCATTGCGGTGCTTACCAGCAGTCAATGGGTCGCATGGAGCGCCTGGCTCTCACAGCTCTTCGTAGAAGCCGATGTGCGTGTATTTGAAGAAGAGGCGGCCGCGCGCGACTGGCTTGCAGAACCCATTAGCACGCAGTAACACCACACTGAGATTTTCAGTGATTTTTCATTGATGGCGCGCTAATGCCCAGGCAACATGTTCACGCACCATGGCGGAATGATCACTCGCGCGCGCGCGCAAGGCGTGGATAACATCCTCACATGTGGGCGCATTGCCTAATGCCACTGCGATGTTGCGTAACCAGCGCTCATATCCGATACGTCGAATAGCCGAGCCTGCCATTCGCTCGGTAAACTCGTCTTCCGTCCAGGCAAAGAGTTCAACCAGCGTGGCCTCATCCAAGGCATGGCGAGGCGCAAAATCAGCTTCGCGCGTCAATGGCGAAAAACGGTTCCACGGACAAGCCAGTTGGCAATCGTCGCACCCATAAATTCGATTGCCCAGATGTTCTCGCAATGGCTCCGGAATGCTGTTTTTCAGCTCGATGGTCAGATAAGAAATACATCGCCGCGCATCCAATTGATACGGCGCGACGATGGCTTCAGTTGGGCAGCTATCAATGCAGGCCGTGCAGCTGCCACAGTGATCGGTCACCGGGGTATCGGGTGGCAAGGGCAATTCACTATAAATTTCACCCAGAAAAAAATACGACCCCACCTCGCGATCCAGCAGCAAGGTGTGCTTGCCTCGCCAGCCCAGGCCGCCTTGCTTTGCCAGCTGTACCTCCATCACCGGTGCGGAATCAGTAAATACGCGATGCGCAAACTCGCCTAATGTTTCTGTCATACGATCAGCCAAGGCCTGCAAGCGTGCGCGCATCACCTTGTGATAGTCGCGACCCAGAGCGTACCGAGAGATATAGGCACAGTGCGTGTCCGCCAGAGCTTCTTTTGCATCGGCACTGGCGGGTCGGTAATTCATGCGTACCGTGATAATACTTTGCGTGCCCGGCACAAGCTCAGTTGGCAGGGCACGCTTAGCGCCAACTTCCGACACGTGCGCCGCCATATAATCCATTTCGCCATGAAATCCGGCAGCAAGCCAGGCAGCCAGCTGAGCAGGCGCATCGCCCGTCTCGGCGCGAGCAAAGCCAATGGCATCAAAGCCTAATTCGCGGCCCCAGCGCCGTATGTTTTCTTTCACCGTGTGCCACTGATCATGCATGATGCGCATCTTACTTTAGCAAGCCAGTTTTCCTTGTGCGATGAAGCAGCCACATTGAGTTTCGGCGCACAATTTGCAAACACCCAGTGTCTTGTCCCCGGCCTGGTGATTTGGCTACATGGTGATCTTGGTGCGGGGAAAACCACGTTCGTGCGTGGCCTGCTACGTGCCCTGGGCGAAACCGGCCCGGTCAAAAGCCCGACGTATACACTGCTTGAAGTTCATGCTGTTTCTGGATTAAACTTATATCACTTTGATTTTTATCGACTCAATCAGCCGGAAGAATATCTCGATGCAGGCTTGGATGAATATTTTTCAGGAACCGGGATTTGTCTGGTCGAATGGCCGGACCAGGCCGCGCCATATCTTCCACCCGCAGATATTCACATTGACCTGCGCATGGTCACCGCACCAGATTCATCCACAGACTTATCCACAAAATCGCCCACTGCTTCACGCACCGCTTTACCCGTCGCCCATCGTGAAGTTTTTTGCCGCGCCACCAGCGCACGTGGCCGCCTATGTCTAGCCACTTGCCTTGCCCCAGGCGCCCCCAGCGCCGCGACCTCCTCAAGTTTGCCGCCGCCAGCCTAACGCTATGGGTAACAAAAGTCGGCGCCGGTGGGACGCCGCAAAGCAAATCTCCTTGGGGTACGGCGATAACCAGTATTCTGGCGGTGCGTGTTTGGCCTGCGGCAGACTACACGCGCGTCACGCTAGAACATAGCCAGCCGATTGAATTCACCTCCCTGCTGGTGAAAGATCCCGATCGCTTAGTCATCGATCTCGAAGGGGTTGAATTCAATTCTGTTTTGCAATCTCTGCCGTCAAAAATTCTCGACAACGATCCCTACATCAAACTGATTCGCGCTGGTCGCAATCGGCCAGGCGTTGTGCGACTGGTGATTGAATTAAAAGCTGAAATAAAACCACAGATATTTTCATTGCGGCCGGTCGGCGAATATGGCCACCGGCTGGTACTGGACCTCTATCCCGCACAGCCGATCGACCCTTTGATGGCCCTGCTCGATAAGCCTGGAATCGCACCAGCCCCCGTTGAAGCACCTCTAACAGTAGCTGAGGCATCCGGTATAAAGCCCGAGATAAAACCCGAAATAAAGTCAGCGCAAAACCCGGACAACGCTCCCGCACCGGAAGTCTCGCGGCTGATAACCATCATGCTGGATCCTGGGCATGGCGGCGAAGACCCTGGCGCGATTGGCCAGGGTGGTAGTCACGAAAAAAATGTCACGCTGGCTGTCGCCAAGCGGCTAAAAGCAAAAATCGATGCCGTGCCCAACATGCGCGCAGTGCTCACACGCGATGGCGATTTTTTCATTCCGCTGAACCAGCGCGTGGAAAAAGCACGCCGCATTCGAGCGGATCTTTTCGTTTCTGTGCATGCCGATGCGTTCGTGAAACCCACCGCGCGTGGCTCGAGCGTGTTTGTGCTATCCGAAAACGGTGCCAGTAGTTCGGCGGCACGTTGGCTAGCCAAGAAAGAAAATGACGCTGACCTCATTGGCGGCGTCAATATTCACGCCAAAGACCCTTACCTTGCGCGCACCTTGCTCGATTTATCGCAAACCGCCACGAATACCGACAGCCTGAAACTCGGTCAAGCCGTGTTGGGCGAATTACGCCATATCAATACGCTGCACAAAGGGCAGGTTGAACAGGCCGGATTTGCTGTGCTCAAAGCACCGGATATTCCATCCATCCTGATTGAAACCGCCTTCATTTCCAACCCGGAAGAAGAAAAACGACTTAACGACGAAGACTATCAAGAGCGTATGGCCGTTGCGATATTAAAAGGCTTGCGGCATTATTTTGCGAAAACCCCACCTTTGGCAAAATCCAAGCTCGCGCTGCTCAAGTAGCCTCGACCAAGCCTTTCACCGCATCAATCCCCACGCACCGCTGCAGCAATTTCATACGAGCGAAGCCGCGCGGCGTGGTCAAAAATCTGGCAAGTGATGATGAGTTCATCCGCTTCTGTACGCTCAATGAATTCTGCCATGGCAGCACGCACCGAAGTTGGTGAACCGATGGCTGAACACGAGAGCGCCTCTGCCAACATCGCTCGTTCAGGGTGAGGCAGTGTGCCGAGAAAACTATCCACCGGCGGCTGTAGCGTGGTCGGGCGACCGCGCCGTAGATTCAGAATCATCTGCTGCATGGAGCTGGCCAAAAAATGCCCCTGGGCATCGGTTTCTGCGGCAAAGACGCTAAATCCCAGCATGACATATGGTTTATCCAGCTGCGCTGACGGACGAAACTGCGTGCGATAAATATGGATGGCTTCTTGCATCTGCGCAGGCGCAAAATGCGAGGCAAATGAAAACGGCAAACCCAGCGCAGCAGCGAGTGAAGCGCCAAATAAACTCGAGCCAAGAATCCACACCGGGATAGCCAGGCCTTCCCCGGGAATCGCACGGATAGACTGCCCCGGCTGGGCCGGTGCAAAATAAGCCATTAACTCCATGACATCGCGCGGGAACTGGTTTTCGTCCGCCGTCAAATTGCGCCTGAGGGCGCGGGCTGTCACCTGATCGGACCCTGGCGCACGACCTAAACCGAGGTCGATACGGCCAGGAAACAACGTCTCCAAAGTGCCAAATTGCTCGGCGATCACTAACGGTGAATGATTAGGCAGCATGATGCCACCCGCCCCCACCCGGATGCTGCTGGTGCCCGCTGCAACATGCCCGATCACCACAGAAGTCGCCGCACTGGCAATGCCGGGAATACCATGATGCTCGGCCAGCCAGTAGCGATGATAGCCAAGCCGCTCGGCATGCCGCGCCAGATCCAGCGTATTGGCCAAAGATTGCGCCACGGTGCCGCCAGCCACAATCGGCGAGAGATCAAGAACTGAAAAAGGAATCATCGGCTTCTTTCGGTAGGGTTATGACAGTTTAATGTTGACCATAACTTACCAGTTTAGTGACAAGTAAAGCCAAAACAAGGTGATAAGCGCTATCGGCTTGATATAATCGGCGTTTTCCTGCTGCTCTCTTCCCTTTCATGCTGGTTTTTCGCGGAGTCCCTGCCCTGGCGACAACGTCGACGGTGCTAACCATCGGTAATTTTGATGGCGTGCATCGCGGACATCGTGCCTTGCTTGAACGCTTGATTGCGAAGGCACGCGCCTGTGCCCTGCCCGCAACCGTACTGACTTTCGAGCCGCATCCGCGCGAATTTTTCGCCCATGGGCAAGCGCCAGCACGCCTTTCCAATTTACGTGAAAAACTGGAGTTGTTCGCCGAGTGCGGTGTTGATCGCGTGCATGTGTGTCGTTTCAATGCGGTGCTTGCTGCACTCACGGCGGAAGAGTTCATTGAAACCATGCTGGTCAAAGGATTATCCGTGCGACACCTGATTATTGGCGATGACTTTTGCTTTGGCAAAGACCGCAAGGGTAATTTTGCGATGTTTCAACAAGCCGGCATTGTCCACCACTTCGGCACCGAAGCCATGGGCACCGTGGCGCAAGACCACTTGCGCATCTCTAGCTCGGCCGTGCGCGATGCGCTTGCTGCGGGAGATATTGAACAAGCACGTGCCTTGCTTGGTCGCGCCTATGTCATTGCCGGGCGCGTCGTGCGTGGTGAGAAAATTGGTCGCACATTGGGCTTCCCGACATTGAATTTACGCATTAAACACACCCGCCTGCCCGTTGCGGGAGTCTTCGCTGTGACCGTCTCAGGCATTGATGCGCAGCCGCTGCCAGGCGTTGCCAATATCGGCGTGCGACCCACGGTCGCGGCAGGTTTGCGGCCGGTGCTCGAAGTACATTTGCTGAATTTTGACCGCGACATCTACGGCATGCATGTGTCCGTTAACTTTTTGCACAAACTACGCAGCGAAGAAAAATTCGCTTCTCTGGATTTACTCAAAGCGCAAATCGGTCGCGATGTTGTAGCCGCCCGCGATTATTTTGATGCCTACCCACTCGACAACAACGCCCATGGCTGATTATCGCAAAACCCTCAACATGCCGGACACGCCCTTCCCCATGCGTGGCGATCTGGCCAAACGTGAACCGGGCTGGATAGAGGCGTGGCAAACGCAAAAGCTCTACAGCAAGATTCGCGAAGTGGCTAAAGGTCGGCCACGTTTTGTGTTGCACGATGGCCCACCGTATGCCAATGGCGATATTCATCTGGGCCACGCGGTGAACAAACTGCTCAAGGATATCATCGTGCGCTCGAAAACCCTGGCCGGATTTGATGCGCCGTATGTGCCGGGTTGGGATTGCCACGGGTTGCCGATTGAGCACAAGATTGAAGTGCTGCACGGCAAAAATCTGCCTGCCGACAAAGTGCGCGAACTGTGCCGCGCCTTTGCTGCCGAGCAGGTGGAAATCCAGAAAAAAGGCTTCATCCGCCTGGGTGTGCTGGGCGACTGGGACAACCCGTATCTGACCATGGACTTTGCCAACGAAGCAGGCGAGATTCGCGCGTTGGCAGAGATTGTGAAACAGGGTTGGGTGTTCAAGGGCTTAAAACCTGTCAACTGGTGTTTCGATTGCGGCTCGGCCCTGGCTGAAGCGGAAGTTGAATATCTTGACAAGCAAAGCCCGGCGGTTGATGTGGGTTTTGTCTGTGCCGAGCCGGAAAAGCTCGCTGCGGCATTTAGGATCGCCGTAGCACCAGCGCCAACTTTTGCAGTGATCTGGACGACCACGCCCTGGACAATTCCCGCGAATCAGGCGTTTAACGTGCATCCTGATTTGGAATATGCCTTGGTCGAAACCTCGCGTGGCGTTTTGCTGCTGGCCAGCGAATTGGTGGCAAGCTGCCTCACCCGCTATGCCTTGACGGGCGAAGTGCTCGCCACCACGAAGGGCGCTACCTTGACCGGCATCCATTTTCGCCATCCGCTTTACGACCGCAGCGGCCCGGTGATTCCGGCAGATTACGTCGGCGTGGATGCGGGTACGGGCATTGTGCATGCAGCACCCGCGTATGGCGTAGAAGATTTCAATGCTTGCATGAGCCACGGTTTTACCTTTGACGACATCCTCAACCCCGTGCAGGCCAATGGCGTGTATGCGGCTGATCTGCCCTTCTTTGGCGGGTTGCACATCTGGAAGGCGAATCCAAAAATCGTCGAGAAACTCGCCGCAGTCGACGCGCTCTTTGCGCACGCGCCAGTTACGCACAGCTACATGCATTGTTGGCGACATCGCACGCCAATTATTTACCGCGCCGCGCCGCAATGGTTTGTTGGCATGGACGTCCGCCCGAAGGGCGCCAGCCTGCGCGAGATCGCGCTAAAAGGCATCGATGAAACGGCCTTCTACCCCGGTTGGGGGCAGGCGCGCTTGCGTGCGATGATCGCTGGGCGGCCGGACTGGTGCATCTCGCGCCAGCGCAACTGGGGCGTGCCGATTCCGTTTTTCATCCACAAAACCACGGGCGAACTACACCCGCGCACAGTGGAACTCATGGAAGAAGTGGCCAGCCGCGTGGGAAAAGAAGGCATTGAAGCCTGGTTCAAATTGCCGGCCGCTGAATTGTTGGGCGAGGATGCCGAGCAATACCAAAAAATCAGCGACACGCTGGACGTGTGGTTCGATTCCGGCACCACGCACTGGCATGTGCTGCGCGGCTCTCACAAGGATGCGGCAAGCAACACCGGGCGCTGGGCGGACATGTATCTGGAAGGCTCGGATCAGCATCGCGGCTGGTTCCACTCATCGCTCCTCACCGGCTGCGCCATTGATGGCCACCCGCCATATCAAAGCCTGCTCACCCACGGTTTTACCGTTGATGCACAAGGCCGAAAAATGAGCAAATCGCTGGGCAATGGCGTCGAGCCGCAGGAAGTCGGAAATAAGCTCGGCATCGAAATACTCCGCCTGTGGCTGGCAGCGACAGATTATTCGGGTGAGCTTTCCATTTCCAAGGAAATTCTTGACCGCGTGGTGGAAGTGTATCGGCGGCTACGCAACACGCTGCGCTTCCTGCTTGCCAACACGGCAGATTTCGATGCCCGCAAAGATATGCTGCCGCCGCAAGACTGGCTAGAGATTGACCGTTATGCGTTAGCGCTCACTCATCAATTGCATGAACAGTGCACCGCAAGTTATGCGCGTTTTGAATTTCACCCTATCGTGCAAGCCCTGCAAAACTTCTGCGCCGAAGACTTGGGCGCGTTCTATCTCGACATTCTGAAAGATCGCCTGTATACCACGGCCGCCAACTCATCCGCACGCCGCGCGGCGCAAAGTGCGCTGTGGCATATTCTCCAATCCATCACCCGCCTGATGGCGCCGATTCTGGCCTTCACCACTGAAGAAATCTGGCAGATTACGGGAGACAGCGAGAGTGTGATGCTCACCACGTGGCATGCGCTGCCCGAGCTGCCCGAAAAGTCGGCGCTGGCGACACGGTGGCAAACATTGCGCGGCGTGAAAAGCGAAGTCTCCGGCGCACTCGAAGAACTGCGCACTGCAGGCAAAATCGGCTCGTCGCTGCAAGCGGAAGTGGAGATTCACGCGAGTGGCGCGCAGTACGATTTGCTGGCCAGCTTTGGCGACGATCTGCGCTTTATCATGATGTGTTCCAAAGCAACGCTGGTGCAGATAAATGACGAGGTTACCAAAATCATCGCGACGCCGAGCAGCCATGCCAAATGCGTACGCTGCTGGCACTGGCGCGCCGATGTCGGCCACCATGATCACGCCGCAGAACATCCGGAATTATGCGGACGTTGCGCCAGCAATCTGTTTGGTGCAGGTGAGGCACGCCATTTTGCATAATTTGCCCAAGTTGAACACTACCCCTTTTGCCATGACGCGCTGGCTTGGCTTGTCGGCAGTTGTCATTGCGCTGGACCAGATCAGTAAATTCTGGATGCTGGCGCACTTTCATCTCATGGAAAGTTTGGTTGTCACGCCGTTTTTCAATCTGTTCCTTGTGTTTAACCCCGGCGCGTCGTTTAGTTTTCTCGCCGAGGCGGGCGGCTGGCAAAAATGGTTTTTCATCGCCCTGGCGCTGGGTGTTTCCCTTTGGCTGCTCACGCTGTTGCGCCAACATGCACGGGAACGTTTATTGCCGATCGCACTCTCACTCATATTAGGTGGCGCGGTAGGCAATGTCATCGACCGCCTGCGGCTGGATGTCGTGGTCGATTTTCTTGATTTTCATTTTGCCGGACATCACTTTCCCGCGTTCAATGTGGCAGATTCCGCCATCAGCATCGGCGTGGCGCTGATGCTGATTCATCAATTTTTTTGCTCTGCAAAACCCCATGACTGAACACGTTCAACCTGATAGCCTGATCACGCTGAATTACCGCGTCGCCTCGACCGAAGGCGAAGAATGGATCAGCACGTTTGGCTTTTCCCCCGCCGTCATTCAGCTCGGCTGTGGCGAGCTGGCGCCACCGTTTGAAGCCTGCCTGATCGGGCAGCCCATCGGCACGCGGCGTGAAGTGGTGCTCAAACCCGAAGAAACTTTTGGCCTGCGTCAAGCCGAATTAGTGCGCCGTGTCGCGCGCAGTTCGCTGCCCGCCTCGGCCGACATTGAACTCAACGCACGCGCCGAGCTTAGCTCGCCGGCCGGGCAAACGCTTTCTGGCATCATTCGTGAAATCGATCGCGAGAACGTCCTCATTGACTTCAATCATCCCCTCGCCGGAAAATCCATCCGTTTTGAAGCGGAAATTATCGGAGTGCTCTGATGCAAACCATACTGCTTGCCAACCCCCGTGGCTTTTGCGCCGGCGTTGAACGTGCCATTGCCATTGTCGAACGCGCGCTGGAACAATTCGGCGCGCCGATTTATGTGCGTCACGAAGTTGTGCACAATCGTTTTGTGGTGGACGGCCTCAAGGCCAAGGGCGCGATTTTCATCGAAGACCTGGCCGATGTGCCCGCCGGCGCCACGCTGATTTTCAGCGCCCATGGCGTATCGCAAGCCGTGCGTGAGGAAGCTGCAATGCGCGGCTTCAAGCTGTTTGACGCCACCTGCCCGCTCGTCACCAAAGTGCATCTTGAGGTGACCCGTCTGCACAAGCAGAGCTACGAGATTGTGATGATCGGCCACAAGGGGCATCCCGAAGTGGAAGGCACCATGGGTCAGGCAACAGGCCGCATGCATCTGGTGGAAAACGTGGCTGATGTGGCACAGTTAAAAGTAAAAGTTCCCGAAGGGACGCAAAGCGCTGGCGTGGGTGACACGGTGATGAAGCTCGCCTATGTCACGCAGACCACCCTCTCGGTTGATGATACGCAAACCATCGTCATGGCGCTGAAAAAACGCTTCCCATCGATCATCGGGCCGAAAAAAGACGACATCTGCTATGCCACGCAGAATCGGCAAGATGCCGTAAAAGCCATGACCGGTCGCGTGGATGTGATGATCGTTGTCGGCTCGAAAAACAGCTCCAACTCCAACCGCCTGCGTGAAGTGGCTGAAAATAGCGGTATTCCCGCGCATCTGATCGATAACGCCGAGCTCATTGATCCCGCATGGCTGGCAGGCAAGAAAAATGTGGGCGTAACGGCGGGCGCTTCAGCGCCCGAGTTGCTGGTCAGCGGCGTCGTCGAGCGGCTGCAAGCCCTGGGCGCAGGCCCGGTTGAGTTGCTTGATGGCGTTGTTGAAAACATTAATTTTGCTTTGCCGAAGGAACTGGCGCCGCCTTGATTTTGAATTGGGTAAGGTCGGGCAAAATGCTGGCTTCCGGCAAGGCCCCCGGTTCAAAAACTACCTCCACCAGTAACTGGCTTTTCACCGGATAGCCAGTGATCAGTCCCGGGGCATAGGTCTCGTGGGTAAACGCTTCTATAACCGGGTCATCAAAACGTCCTGGAGGCTGTGATTCGATAATTTGATACGAATCCACGGCGCCCCGTTCATTGATCAGCAACAGCAATACCACTTGGCCGGAAAGATGTTCGGCTTTTGGTGGATACACCGGCCGTATCGGCTTGAGCGGCGTTGGATGGCGGTGCAAATAGCGCGCTGCGTAGTACCATGGGCCAGGGAAAAGGCCGGTAACCGAGACAGTCGCTGCAGTCTCAAGAGAATTGCTGCTGGCATTTTCCTTTGCTTCGCCACGGCGCTGAGTTTCGGCTTGCCGTGCTTTGCCATCCAACAACGAGGACATTGTTATTTCGTGAGGCGCATTTTTGTTGGTGTGCTCACCGGGTGCTTGTAGCTGGTTGTGCCCCAAGTCCACAATCAGCATGGGGAGAGGGTTACTTGTCCGGGAAGGCAGCAGTCCGAGGGGTGCAAGACCCGTGAAACTTAAGACGATGCAATGCGCTGCAAGAGAGACAGCAAGGCCAACCACCAGTCGGCGTTGCTGTCGTCCGTCAAAGCTACTGCATCCGTCAGGCCTTCCACCTATCTGCACGACCTATTGAATGATCTCGCGCCAACTGATACGTTTGCCTGTGGGTGGGGGAACATCAAAGGGGGCGTCCACCGTGAGTTGCTGTGCGGCGGATGTCGTGGCAATAACCACCACCTTGCCACCCGGCAAGCGGACTATATTGATCCCGACAGCGAGTGATTCTGTGCCATCGCTACCCACCAATCGACGGCCTACTGCAGCATCCGCACTGTTCGCTATAGCGTTACCTGTAGCATTGTTGAAATAGTTCAACCAGCTGTACCCGCCGATGTTACAGGCATTGTTTTGCGGCACATTGGTAGCGACCACAAGGGTACCAAGTTGTAGCTTCAGATCAATGGTCACGCGCTCACCCGTATCCGGGAAATCAGCGAACCATCCCGTGGTCGAGCCACATTGAGCCGTACAGCCTACCGTGCGGAATGCCGTAGTACCCGAACCCTGATCGGTAATGGTCATCTGCTTCAGGGTGGTGCGCAAGCTGGTTAATGACGTTGATGTCAAGTCATCACGCAGTGCCCAGATCGACTGCGTTTGGACATTTGAATTATCCGTGGTGCCAAGATAACGTCCGGTACCGACATAAACGAATGGTTGGCCGGCGACCTCCGCCAGTTCAGGGCGGGTGGTAATGGGCTGAGCCGCAGCCGAACTATCCACTACCGTTGCCAGTCGCGTTGCCTCCACTCCCGCTGGAGCCAAAATATCATTCACATCAAAGCGCCAGACATTGCCCAATAAGTCGACGCCATAGACACGTTCGGTCTGATTATTGCGGGTGGGGTTTTCCACCCAGGCATTGATGTGGTTCAGGCCGCTCGGGGTCGTCGCATTGCCGACTCCGGTGCTGATCTTGTAGAGAATCTTGCCTGTCATGGCTTCGAGCACATACAAGTAGCCCACGCCATCACCGCTGACAGATGGCGCGTTGACGTTGTTGTAGCCCGAAGTCACAAACACCACCCAGCGGCCATCGCGCAGCTTGCTGATGATCGGGTTGCTGAAGGTGTAGCCGATATGGCAATCCGCATACCAGGTGCTGGCCGTTGCCGAATCGTAGCAGGTGCTGCTATGCTTGAACTCCCACAGGGCCTTGGGTACCGTCGGATTGGTGATGTCGAGCGCGTAATAGCCCTGGCCACCCTTGTTCAGACCACCCACCAGAATGGTTTTCCATGTGGTGTTCGCCGTGTCATAGACATCGCCGACGGTTGGCGTACTGTCAACAGAGTAGACGTGTTGAGCAGCGTAATTCTCGCTAGCCAGTTTGTAAAGATTGGGTAATACCATGGTCGGAATGAACGCCCAGGCTTCATTGCCACCATTGGTATCGACAATCGAAGTACCGGCATAAAACGCATGCAGCATGCCATCGTTGGCGGCCGCGAAGACAATTGGCGTACGCGAAACATTAGCTGTCTTGTAGGCCAGATAGCCGGCATCGTCGTACTCGGCGAACGGGGCTTTCACATATACCGGCTGGGCATTGATGATGTCGCCCAGAATATGCTCGCGTGCACGATATAGCTGGTTTGCGGTATTGGCAACAAAATTTTCCAGTCCACGTTGTCCACGCAGGAAGTTCACCAGGTTGGCGCCAACTGCCAAACTGCGTTGATTGGCGGATGCCGGCGGAGTAACCCCGTCTGTCATGTTTGGATATTGGCTCAACAACGCAATTTGAGTGGCACCAAAATTGGCCTGTTCGGTCGCGTTCAACGTCGTTTGTGGCGAACCGACGGGTGCTCCTAGTGGCGTACCTGCGACGCAGGTATCGGTATTCCACTTGAAGTCCACCAGATTGTTTGTGGCGCCGCTACGGAACAACTTGATGATGCGGTTGTCGCAGGCATTTCTGGTGGCCATGTCCAGCTTGCCCTGTGCCGACCAGACTATTGAACTTCTTACGGTACCAGCAGATGCGGTGAGTGCATGTGTGACTGGATCGAATTCGTCCTGGAGAACGATTTCGTGCGCCTCCAGCTCGCCGGTCCATTTTTGTGTGACATATTTCGCGGTGTAGGCGAAGTTGTCGCCAGCCACCGGCTCCAGGTTGGAGGTCGCCGCCGCTGCCGCCGAAGCAACACGAGCACTGACGCCGGCCAACGCGGATGTTAGGCCGCCGACTACGGTATCGGGATTGCCTGCACTGAAATACTGGCCGCGACCATTGACAGCCGTATGCCAGAGGTCGTCCAGCGCTGTCGGGCTATCTGCAACCGGCAACGGCCAGTTAAGGGAACCGCTACGGATGTTTTGAAATGATCCGGTCGCTGCTGTCTTGTAATCCGATTGGTAGGGTACCGTACCTGACAAACCGAGGCCCATGGTAAAGGTGGTCATGTGTTGCCACTGCGCCTTGTCATCCTCGGCGCCGGTGCCGGTGGAAGGCACGTTGTTGGTACAGACGTCGGTGGTACCGCCCAGCGCCCCGGTGCAGTTGCCCAGCGTAGAGGTGCGCAAGTCGGTCTTGTAATAGTACTGGGCAACATCAGATAATGTGTTGCTGCTGCCGCCCGTCACAGGTCCTTGTGTTTCGCATGGCCACACTTGCGAGCCACTCAAACAACCCGATGGGGGGGCTGGTGGCCCGCCACTGGCCACTGCCGTACCATTAGGCGGCAAAGCCGGCTGCTGCCCTGCGATAAAACATGTTCCAGTGATATCTGTCCAGCTGCCTGTGGTATTGGTTGGCGTACCGACAATCGAGCCTGACTGGTTTGGACCTTGATAATTGGCCGATGTGACAGTAGTTCGATACTGATTTTTCTGACCGGTATTGTCAACGAATGTCTGACACTTGATTTCCTGCCCTGAACCATCAGGGCCTGAAGGCGAGCACGAGGCAACGTCTGTCCAGGCCGTCAGATCGCGGGTTTGACAGGTAATTGTCGCACCACCACCACTGGATGCAGTACACGATGCCACATCGCCCCAGCCACTATCGCTGCTGCCACACGTAACCGTGGGGCCACTGGACGGATTGGAAGCCGCACAGGATGATGCGCTGACAAAGCCGGTGTCCGAGGCAACCTGGCAGGTGACCGTTGGGCCACTGGACGGGTTTGAGGCTGTACAGGTGCCAACGTTAACCCAGCCGCTATCACTCGCGACTTGGCAGAATGTGACTGGATTAGTTCCTCCTGGGGTGCAGGTGCCTGTGTTTGTCCAGGAAGAAAATCCTCCGTTTCGACAGAACGGCTTGGAAGCATCAAGTGTTCCACCCGTGCAGTCGAAATTTATGTCGATACACGTTCCCCAGCTGGGGCTGCCGTTGGCTGTACATTTCCTCATACGGGCAGTGCGCTTCTGATTTTGCACGGTGCGTTGCTGATTTTGTACTGTACGTTTTGTCACTTGCACCGTGCGCTTCTGCCACTGCACGGTCTTGGTCTGGGTGCGGGTAACACTACAAGAGACATTCCGGTAATTATTCGCAGCTGTATTCCATGTGTACAACGCCGTTGCACCGTCAAAAATCGGCCTTGGCGAGACGGCGAACTTGCTAACAGCAGGATTGTAGGCATCGAGTTCGGCGATATTGCCGTCCTGATTATCCATGCCGTCGATAGTCCCATTCAGCTTGGCGCCGCCGGTCCCGTTCCAGTAACCGTCGGTGGTGAGAATGGTAAAGTTCTGCTGGCAGGAATACTGCACCGGATCACCTGACATTCCCTGGTTGATGCCGTCGGTCTTGCCCGCAAAGTAGCGGCCGGCGCGTGAGAGCGCCGTGCGCAGCGGTGTGCTGTTATTAGCAGTTTGCGAGTAGAACTTGGTGAACCAGTTGGATTTTTGCGTTGTATCGAAATCGGCGATGGTCAGGAACTTCGCAGTGGCAACGGGGCTGCCAGGGTTGATGGTAATGAAGCCGACGCGGTAGCTGTCGCTCAGATTGACAAAGACACGGCCGGCGGCGGACTTCATCATGTTCAGGCGATAGCTGTAATAGCTGTACCAGTTGGCGAAGTTCTGGCGTTCATCGGTCGCGCCGGGGCCGGAGGTTGCGGACACCAGCACCTTGCGCCACAACGCGGTCTTGCTGGCTGCTGCACAGTTGGCAAAGATGGGGGCGGTGGTATTGGGGTAGCGGGAATTGTCGGTACAGATTTCCTGGGTGGTCAAGTCGGAGCTGCTGGATAGCGTTTTCTGGCAGTCGCCGGTCAGGGGAACCAGCGTAGTGGCGCCAAGGTAAGTCCAGTAGTAACCCGGCTGCGCCGTATCGCTGCTTTGCGATTTGAAACTTGAACTCAGGTTGGTCGCGGAAGAACTCGCGCCGTCATAACTGTAAAACCCGTCGTTGTAAGCAGCCGTAAAAGAGGCGGGGGTGGCGGCATTGACAGCGCCTCCCGTGCTGGTCTTGGGTACGATGTAGGTAATAGCGGGGCTGTAGTAGACGAGGTTGCAGTGGTTATTGCGGAACCCGACCGTATCCGTGTAGCTGCCGACATCATCCGGCATGTATTTCCAAGCCATCGAGCCCGAATCGTCGAGTGTGAACAGGACGTTTGGCTTGACCTGTGTGGTAGAGGCACTGGCCAGCGGGTTATCGGCGAGGTCGGCAAGAGCGGCATAGGCTGTGCCAGCCATCATGAGTGTAGCAATGGCGGCAAGGAATGCGAGAGGGTGACGAGTTGTGGCGGAGTGGATCATGATCGTTCTCCTGGTCAATACATGACGACTTGCGTGTAAACCACCGTATTCGTAGGGCCGAATACGCGTGACGTGACGCGAAAATAAGGCTGAAAGGTGTTGGACAAAGCCTGGGTGCCATAACTGCCGGCGCCATGCGACCCTCCAGCCAATACAGAACCAATGGTGACGCATTGCTGACCTGCCGCATTGATGGCGCCCGAGGTCTGACACAAGCGGTGGATGACGTAGCGCACCTCGTTGCCGGCGCCATCGTCGCTGGTGGCGACGGCCGAGTTGGCCCAGTTGTAAGTCAGCGGGTCGAATGTCGAAGGAGCGGGCGTTGCACCGCAGTTATCCGGATTGCCGTCATTGTCGGCATCGGGGATATTGTTGACATTCAGTGAAGTGTTGCACCATCCAGGGTAATAGCCTGCTGGCACACTTCCCAGTTCCAGGGTAGCCGCGCTCTGGGCAACCAGCCAGGTACGCGCCGCTTCGATGCCGCGATCAGCCGCTATGGTTGCTGTGCGCTTGAAGGAAAGGTTGCGGGCGATGATCAGGCCGGTGCCGATCTGCCGATACATCACGACACCCGCCAGCGTCATGGCCACCAGCATGATCAGCGCCAGCAACAGCACCACGCCGCGCTGGGTTTGCATTTGTCGCCGTTGCGACAAGCGCATGATATGAATACTCATGACATACCCCAGACGAGGTTACGCAAAGGGATCACGGTTTCATATACCCGGTAGCGGTAATGCCGCCAGTCATTGGCATTGCCCGGCGTGGTGTCCGCCGTGCCGTCAATGTTGGTCATGGTGAATGCGCCGCCCGCCCACGTTGGCGCAACCGTCGTCACCGCCATTTTTTCATACTGCTGGCTGCGTGCCAGCAGGGCGACACGAAGGGCCCGCAGTTGCTGCCAGTTGGCCGGGGTCGCTACGCCCCATTCTCCGGCAGCGATCACGCCGTCGCTATTGGCGTCGACGCCATACTCGGCTTGCAGATTGATAATGCCTTCCGCAACCTCCGTTGCCGCAGACTGATTCGTCAATGTGTTATTAACCGTGAGGAAGCGCCGGTTGGTGATCTGCCAGACATTGAGTTGCGGAAAGGGGCCCAAGTTAAAAATTGCACCAGAAGAGCCAACGCCTTTTGCCGTGCCGTCGTTATACCGCGCGCTGCCGCTGTTGTTGAGGAATTTTTCCTGCAAGCGGGCCAATGCGTCGGCCGCGAGCGCCGACTGGGCAGTCACATTCTGGTTGTTGGTAAAGTTGAGATAGGCGCCCGTGCCATGATCGACGGTGAGCCCGTTCGCATTGCCATTGCCGGTGATCTCGAACAGCCCACAGACCGCGTTGCCGCTGTCGGCGGCGATCATCAAGTCGCCGGGAAGCAAGCCTGTGCGCGAATTTGCCCGTTTAAACCCGTTGTTGTCCACCGTCGGCAGTGGCGAGAGATTGTTGAATGACTGGCTCGATGACATCGTGTCACCACTGCCATACAGTATGGTGATGGTGTCAGGCGCTCCGGCCGCGCCATTGGTAATCAGTACGGGGACCAAAGGGAAGTTGAAGGTACTTGGTGCTGGCCGGGTACTGTCATAGGCGGATACAATGCAGTTCATCGCCGTTGCGTTGCCAAAACCGTAACCGGCCATCTTAAGGTCACGCTCAAGGCTGAACATGGCAATACTGCCCGATATCTGAGCGTCGCTACCCGCTGTGGTGGTGCGTTTGCGTGATTCCCAAGTCTGTATGGACTGGAACATCATTACCATGCCAATCAGGGCAACAGCCATGCCGACCAGCACCTCGACCAGTGTAAAGCCCTGGCTGTGGAGTGGATGGGATCGGGTGGTCGTGGAGGTGGTCGGCATGGTTATCTGGCTCAGTTGATATAGCCAATGACGCGGTGAAAACGCGGCCGCCCATCCTTGGGGCCTTGCCAGCAGACAGTGACGGCAACTTGGTTAGCTAAAGCAGTGGTGACGACAATTTGCTGCATGGACGCCGTGGAGCCCGGTAGTCGCGTCGCTGTGTTGGTCATGACGTTATTGATCCAGGCCGTGACCAGCGCATTGGCGGAGGAAGCGCCACCGAAATTGCAGCAATCAGTGTTCGCTGTCGCATCCGTAGCCAGCAGTTTGCAAGTAGTTGTCCCTCCTGTCGAACGGTGACTGAATCCGGCCAAATCGGCTGCATTGACATTGCCGTTCGCATCCCGCGTAACATTCAGATTGATCTGGCCAAGCATCTGATCAGCCAGGTTGGCGGCCTCGACCCGGTATTGTGAATCGGTTTGAATTGCGATCGAATTGGCTTGCAAGGCAATCATGGCTAAAATGCCAATAAAAAAGATCAGAATCCCGATCATGGCCTCAAGCAAAAAAGAACCTGTCTGATTTTTTTTTCTTGCGGTCATCAGCATCCCCTCGAGTCGCCTGCTGCCACGGCTGCCGCGCCGATTGCTGGATCGCACAGCCGGGCCTGGCCGCCGATGGCGACGATGACCTTGAGGCAGCGTACCGGGCCACCTGCGGTCACGCAGGTACCCGCATTCGGATTATTAAATTTGAACACGGCCTGGTTTGCCAGGCTGGTACGCCCCAGGCCATTGAAAACAATAGAACTTATCGGCGCTGCCGGCGGCGCATCCGGATCAATGTTGGCCGGGGCTGAGGTGTCGTTGATTTTTATCGCCGTCACTTGCCCGGTTCCGCGCCCAGAGCCCTCGATACCAAACTTGCCGTCGATGAAAGTGCCCATGTCGGCGGTCCTGACCAGCCAGTTGCTGCCACTGACCGAAGCCGCCGCCGTGCCCACATTAGCTGGAAGGGGATCCGTTGTCGTCAGCAGAAACTCAACCGGCGTATTCATCCTGACGGCTTCGGAACGGGTCAGCTGCATGCTGGCGAGGAACATTTCTGCCGCCGCGCGCAATTTGACGTTGCGGAGGTACTCGGCGAAACGCGGGACACCCAAGGCCAGCAGCACGCCGATGATGGCAACGGTAACTACCATCTCGATCAACGAGAAACCTTGACCAGAGCGCTGCATGATCTCAGCAGCCTCCACTTTTGCTGGTTACCCAGCAATTCTGCACGACTGCAGGCCAGACGGCACCGGCAGCAATCGTTGTCGCGCGCACGTTGTTCTGAGTTACGGTATAAGAGAAGCCGGTCATGGAATCTCTGCCAGTGGCGGTCCACACATAAGACTGGCCGCTGTTGGCCGAGACGCACGCAAACGTGAAGCTTGCTGTTGCTGCCTGGACAACATTGCCGCATGTTGTATCGCCTGCACTGCCGTCGGCGTTGTAATAGCGATTGTCTTGAAAGTATTGTTCCATGCGTACCCGCACATCGGAGAGAGTGCCAACCGCTTCTGTAATCTTGCTGCGGATGATGTAGTCGTTGTAGTTGGGAATGGCAATTGCCGCAAGAATGGAAATAATGGCCACGACGACCATGAGTTCAATGAGCGTGAATCCGTATATGCCGTTTCGGCCTAACGGAGGACGCATTGGGCAATGGGCAGAACGACAGGATGGAACTGGACGGGGCATGATTATTCTCCTTTGATTGAATAATGCCATTGCAGTTTGTCGAAAACCAGCGTCAGCTGACCAGTGGCAGAAAAAAGGCGATGGGCGTCACTGTTGGCTTGTTATTAGCCATCATCGCCGTATCACCAACGCCGACTTTTCATATGAAGGGATGGTATTTCAATACCGTTCCCGCAGGTAAATATACGGTGCCTTCGGTGAGCCGACCCGGATACGGGCGTTGGGGTCTTGCGCCCAAATGGACGTGCCATTGCATACTGATGACCAGAAGCCTTGCAGCCAGGGCAGGTTTGCCGCCGTGCCGCCGTGGGCCGGGTTGTTGCAGGAGGTATCTGCCCCGGCTGCATTCAGGTTGGCGGCGAGGTCGAAGCTGCCAGCTGCCCCACTACTGTTGAAGATGAGCGTGCCTTGGCCGGCATTCAGGGTGATCGGGCTGGCCGACTGGATGCCGGGCGCCAAGCCGCCGCTGATGGCGAATGCAGCAGTGGGAATCGCGGTGCAGCTGTCGGCGCCGTTGATGTTCCAGCCAATGCCGGTGTATGCCTCGGTGCGCAAGGGGACACGCACGGGAAGGAGTTCCGAGCCGTAGGTGTTCATCAGGCGCAGACGGCCGAGGCGGAACTGGTTGCCGGCATCGAAGGTGAGAGGCGTCGCCGTCAGGCTGCCGGAAATCGTGGCTGGATTGCCAGCCGAGCCGGCTTCCGAAAGGTCGTCGAGTTGCAGGGCAAGCGAGAGGGTCGCGTTGAATGGTGCTTGTGTCACGGGATCTGGCGCGACAGCGGGATCGCGGCGCAGGGCGAGCTTGTCGGTCGAGCCGAAGGTGAGCGTGCCACTGCCGTTGTTGGCACTGGCGACGCTGGCAGTACCGACCATGCCAGCATTCAATGTTGCCCAGCCGGGCAGCGCCGTAGCCGGGATTGGTGTGTAGGTGTAGGTAGCAATCAACCGGGTTTTGCTGGCTGCATCCAGACGCGTCATGGCACAGGTCTGCGTTGGCGCGGTGCAGGCGGCACTGTTGTAGGCCAGGGGTGTGGCCAGCTTCCAGATGCCGCCGCTGCCGACCACGCCGAGATAATCCAGAGTCTGCGCCGGTGTGGCTGCGCCGTTCATGGCCTTGATCGTGACACTGGGTGCCAGCGCGTAGCCAAAAGGCTGGCCGAGATAGGTGAAACTGCGTGCAGCACAGGCCGAACCGAAGGTTTGCAGTAGCGGCACATTCAGGTTGAGCCGATAGCTCGCCGGCACGAAGCGGCCGCTGTAGATGACGGCATTGGAGCGGAAGTAACGCTGGATTCTGGTCGAATCCGCTGCATCGACGTTGGCGAAGCTGCGATCTTCGACTTCCCAGCTAAAGGCGCCGGCTTCACTATAGACGGCACTGGTGCTGGAGAGTACGCCGCTGGCATAGGTCCAGTTACCGACGGTGAAGCTGCCGGGGACGCAGGTGTAGCCGTTGGCGGCGCAATAGCCGGGATCCGGCAGCACCAGATTGCCGGGTACCAGCGTCGGGTTGCCGGCATAATTAGTAGTTGGGTTGTTGAGGCCATTTCTGGCCGTCAGACCCGAGAGGGAGAAGGGTTTTCCGGCGGCATGCACATTGCCACCGGAAGCCGCCAGATTGTTGAGCGACCGGCTGTTGCCGGGATTCTGCCAGTCGGCATCCTGCGTCGGTGCGCCGACGGTATTGATGTAGGACGGGCGAATGGCGAAGGCGTCGTTCGAGCAGCCATATTGGGTGGCGTCGGAGGCATTGATGATCTTGAGTCGCACCTCAGGCCAGGCGTTGACCGGTGTTTTGGCAGGCAATGCAACACGGGTCGTGTTCGGGAAGTTCAGCGCGAAGGCCGTCAGGCCGGAATCGGTGGCAATCACTGTCCAGCTGGATCGACAACCTTTGGCATCCATTGCCCCCGAATTGTCGCGGGCATCGAGAAACTGTACCGTGGTATTGCCATTGAACGAACTCAGTGCGCCGCCGCTCAGCGACACGGCATCGATATTTCCGGAGCTGGATGCCAGCTGCATTCCAGCGATCTTGGTGCGAATCAGACCACTCACCGAACCACCTGCGGTACTGCTGTCAAAGGCGTTGAAATTGCCCAGCGCGGGATTGCATACCGGGCACAGGCGCAGAGTACCATCGCGTTGCAACCCTTGTACTTCATTGGCATAGATTGCGGCGATCTCGGTATCGGCCAGCACCCGGCTGTAAATTCCGGTTTCGTCGAGACGTCCCTGAAAACGGTAGTTGGAGCTATTCTCGGTCGAGGCTAGATTCTCGCCGCCAATCGCTGCCGTGCCGGCATCCGAGCCCCAGGTGCCGGTGTAGATGTTATTGGTGTCAGAGAGCAGGTTGCCACCAGCATCGTAGATGATCAGGCGGCGTGTCTTGGTTGCCGCATCGTGAGTGGCGACGACGAAATACCAATTGTTCGAGCTGACGATCGCTGGTGAATCGAAAATCACCGGACTCACCGCGCGTGAGAAAAAGCGTATCACGCCTGCGCCGCCATCGCCGAGGCTGATGGCAAAGCCGCCGGTGTTGTTCTGGTCATCGACAAAAATGCGCTGCCCGCTCTTGACGACGTTGGTCGAGTATATCCACGAGGCGATCGTGAAGCTGGTGTAGCCGGGGGTGAAGCCAAGTTTAGGGAAGCTGGCGGGTAAGCCGATGTAGCCGGTGTTGCCGTCGAAGCTGTCTGCAGTGCAAATCCGGCCGGCCGAGGCGACGCTCATGCCGCCCGCCAGCGTACCGTGATAGACATTCCCGCTGACGTCCACCGCCTGGGTCGGCGCACTGGTACATTCATCGAGCCGGTATTCGGCGAGCGGAGCTGTCGGCTTGAAGAAACGCAATGAAGAATAGGCAAGGGAGTTGATGGTGGTCAGGTCGACCGCGACGTAATCGGCGGCGCTCAGCTGATAGCCGACTTGTCCCATGCCCTGCGATGTATTGGCGATGTCCTTGTATTGATAGATGAAATCGCCGCTCTCCTGGAGAATCATCTGGACGTTGAACAGGCTGCTGCCGCTGTTCCATTCTTTCATCTGCGACCAGGTGACGACGAACTGGCGGCTGGGCGCGCTGCCGATCATGGCATAGGTGACGCGGCCCGCGCAGGGCGCCGGTGCGCCGCCGGGGCAGAAATCGGCACCATATACCCGCATGGTATTGTTCATGTTCGCATCAGGATAGGTGTACGGATAGGTCGGTGGTGGTCCGACAGTCTGTGTGCCATAGCCGCAATAGTTGTTGCCGAACTGGAGCCGACCGTTCGAGTTGATGCGCACCTGAGTGTAGACGGTGCCCCCGTAGGTAAAGTTGAATCCAAGGTTGATCGGAGCGGTGCCGTCGTCATCGACCGGCGCGCTGTTCCATGCCGCGCATTGTGCGGCGCCACCCCAGGTGACATTGGTATGCGTGGTGTTGTCGATCCATGCCAGCGGGATGGGTGCGTAACCGTAGGTGGCTGCCTGTGCAGCGATGGTCGGCAAGAAACAGAGAATGCACAGCAACCCATGCCGGATAAAGCGTGCCACCCTGCAAAAAGTCGGCATCGGTGATACGGTGCGCTGCGAATTGGACGGATTCATCATAAGGTGACCTCGATACGGCGTTCAACGTAATCCGGACTGATGGGAGCATTGTTGGGGCAAATCCCGCCCGCAGGTTGATTGCAGGCGGTGGATATCACTTGAAACACTGTCGGGCCGTTATTGGCGTCAACGGTTGCAACGCAGGTCACGGTCACCGTAAAAGTGGCCAGCGTCGGGGCTGTCGGCACAAAAGAAGTGGGCGATGCCGGGCAGGCGCGCACGTTCGAATTGGCTTTGCCGACAGCAACCGCCGGTGTGCCATAACTGAAGTTGTACGCTGGCGTGGCTTCGATTTGATAAATGCCCCATTCGATGCCGGACTTGGCGGCCTGATAAGCGCGTACACCCTGAATGTCGAGCGCAGTGCCGATCTGCTGGTTGGTGGAGATGCTGACGATGAACGCACCCAGCGCGGCCAGCACAACAAGGATGAAAATTGCCGTGACGATGGCAAAGCCTTGCATGCGTTGGACGGGAATCTTCATGGGGTATTGTCGATGCGGATTTGCTGGGCGAGCGAAATGCGTTCGCCGCTCGCATCGGAGAGGGTGAGGTTGATGAGCAAGAGGCCATTGCGTCCGCTGGCATTGGGCGCGTATTCGATGACGCAGATGACGTTGCCAGCGATGGGCGCAATCGTGCCGCCGGCGGGCGGTGTGGCTTGTGCGGCATTGAAACCATAACTCCATTGCCGCGTCATGTTAGCGGGCACGCCGGCCGGACAGGCATAGGTGACGGCTTGTGTGCCACGCGGCACGACCTGAAAGCGGGCATCGGGCGAAGGCAGCGGCGGCGCTTGAATAGCAAATGGATTGGCGGTCAGCGTAACCACATTGCCAGCGACACCTTGCACCTGCGCACGATTACCACCCGTGTAAGCGTCGGCCGGCGCGTTGCCAGGGCCAAGGTTGTAGGTCACGATGAAATCCCCCGCCACGATTGCAGGGTTTGCCGGCATGGGACCGAGCACGTCAAAGCTCATGTCGGCAGGGTTGGTATAACTCAAAAAATCACCGCCCGTCGAGCCATCGGCATCAAAGCGGTAACGCCCGCCGTTACTGGTCATGATGAACTCGATGTAGTTAACACCCGCGGCATTTGCAACGCGCAGGCTGTTGGGCAACGCCAGGCGTAAATCGCGCGTGATGCGGCGCAGGGCGACATCGGCCTGGTCGGTGAGTTCAGCACGGCGTGCGGAATCAAAATAGCCTTGTATCGGTTTGCCAATAAAGACAGCGACGATGGCGCCAAGAATACCCAGGATGGCAATAGTGACGACCGCTTCGATCAGCGTAAAACCGTTGACGAGATGAGCCGGGCGACGTGGTGGATAAGCGTGTGAGGTCATCATGGCAATGAATTCGGCGCGTAGCGCGTGCGGTAACCTTCAACGGTGAGATTCTCGTTGCCAAAGCTCACTGTTACGGTAATCCGTAGCGAAGCCGCCGCTGGCACTGCCGCCACACCCGGCCCGAGCGCATCCTGTGCGACGGCGATGGCGGCACTATATCCCAGAGGCATGGCGGTGCCGGTGATGCCGGTGGTGATACCTGCGAGGCCATTGTAATCATTGACGTTATCAAAAGGCGTCACCACACCGCCGCGCGTTTCACCCACTTCTGCCCCCATGACCTCAGGCGTAGCGCAGGCAGCGGCATTGATTGCCGTGGCCGCCACCGGATCATCCGGGTCACACCAGGTAAAAGATTGAGCGGCGACCTCATCCATCAAGCCTTCGGCGATAACCAACATTTGTTTACGGATCATCGGGTCGGCGCTATGGCTTGTCGTCAAGTTGAGCACGGAAAGAATGCCAGCCAACCCGACGCTGACAATGACGATGAAGACAATCAGCTCGATCAGGGTGATGCCGCGCTGGGAGTGATCAACGTACATAGCCCGTTTCCGCAGTGACATTGATGGTATAGTTGCTCGTGCCACCCGTCACCGTGTAAGCGGCGGCGGCAGAAGGGCGGCCGAGCGGATCAAAACTGATCGCTACCGGCCCGGCAAGCACTACCCCGTTGGGTGCACAAACGGCATTGATCGGGCCGCCGCAAGCGGCATCACTCGTGGGCAACGTGAGCTGTCGGGGACAAGTACCTGCGCCCGGGGCGTCGGTTGGCACATTATCAATCGTGAGCGCAAGGCTGTTGCCAGCCAGCGCAATACAGGTAATTCGCCGTTGCGCCACCGCCGACTTTCTGGCAAATTCGATTGTGGCCTTGAGCTTGTCGCGAAAGCCGACTTCGTTAAAACCGGAAAAATTGAAACGCGGCAACGCCACGGTGGCGAGAATACCCATGAGCACCATCACCATGATCAGCTCTACCAACGTGAAACCGGTTTGTGGCTTATGACGAAAACGCGACAATGACAGGGGCAATCTCATGGCTTGAGTCTAACGCAAGCAGACGAATACGGGGCAAGGCCCAGCATTGCCATTCACCACGAACGAACGCTATAATCCGCAACCGCGCTGTTGTAGCTCAGTTGGTAGAGCAACTGATTCGTAATCAGTAGGTCGCCAGTTCGATTCCGGCCAACAGCACCAAAAAACCAATAGCTCAGAGAGTTTCCCTCTAATCTGTTGGTTTCGTGTAGACGCAATGTAGACGGCTTTTCGCACCATACATATGGACCGCCGTCTCTACGCCGTCTCTAATGTGCAGCGTCGAATGCAACCCCGGTTACCGCGCAAGATCGCTAGGCTCCCAGTATTAACCAGTCAGGCCATATTCGTAACGAAAAATGTCTTGTTGGTAGAGCCCATGCTCGAGCAAGGCTATGCTCACAAGTTCATTGCACGAGCCCCAGGAGCAATGGGTGCGTTCAATGGCATGGGCACATGCTGGTGGTATGCGAAAAGGGGGCTTGAAGCGGTAGAAAATCTTGCAGCAATGTTAGTTGAGTGTGATAAAAGTTTCATGGGCTGCGACCTAGACTCGGCTGCGGGCACAATTAAAAAAACACCCTCGTTGAAATATGTCTAGACCGTCGCATATTCGACGCAAATAGCGTTTTATGTCGAAACCAAGCCACCCTATTCGAATGCAAAGCGCACGCCGACGCACAAAAGTTTGCGGATGACATCATCGCGGAAATTTGCAATCGGCTGAAAAGCAGGATGGTGTAGCTTGGGATCGAGTAGTTGCAAGTCGGTACCTGACCAACGAATGGTCTCCTGAATTGGGTAAGTCCCCAGACAATGATGCAAGCCCATTTGCAAAGCCAACCTACAGCTACATATTTGTCGCCTCTGAGCACGGGACGCAAAAAGGTGCCCGGTTTTCGGCATCCCTAAGTCTGCGTAAATTATTCGCGGTGACGTACAGCATCATTAGTGACGACAGTGATCATCGCCTCTTAAAGTGCAGAGCAGAACCGCATACGCGATCAATACAGTTCCCGGAAAACGGCACGTCCGGGCTGGGGATTACAACAAGCGGAATTGGAACACTAGTGTCGTATTACACCAATGACACAGCGCTAGAGTCGGCGCAAATCACAATGGTGCAGGACTGGTTTTTGTCCCAAAGTAGCCTCGCCGCTGATAAATCAAACCGCATGGACAAATGTGCGTATTTCGCTAATCGCGCAATGAACTCTAGCGATATTGAGGCATATGTAAAATTTTTTCGTGGCACTAGACGCTCTCTTTGGGATTAGAGGCTCTGTCGAGGAATCAATAACGGATGGCGTGAAAAGTTAACTAGGCATCACAAAGGGGATGAAAAAATTTCATGGTTATTTGATCTAGGGAACGAGCTCGTGCATGGTGGTAGCAGGCACATAAAGGAATGGCCCAAATACTACAGTTACTACCGACACTTCGAATCCGAACCCGAGCTGGATATTGAAAAGATTGCTTTTGCTGCATTGTTACATGCACCTAAGATCATCTAGAACCCTTTGAGAACCAATACCGTGTTCTACCTGCCAGTCCGCGGTGGTAATAATGCCTTGGATCAGTTGTCCATCAGTAAAAGATGCCACGTCCCATACAGTTATTGACAATACTCCTGGGTCCCCCTTTCAGCACAAAGTGGACATTCCGACTATCATTTCAATTCGATCACCCTTAGGTTTGCTAGGTCCGTTACCGGCCAGAACCGGACGGTCCAAGATTTTCTCCATAGCAGTCACTCGATAACATTCAAGGCATCCTGTTCTGTATCTGCATAGGAACAGCAGGACAGCATTCGTTGCTAACCTTGGGCAGTGTTCCCCTTTCCAAGGTAATACTCACCCCCTGGAAAGACTTGAATACCGAGGCAGACAGTTTTATCACCATACCCTTCAACTACATCAGACGACGAGAAATCAGACACTGACGATAGCAGCGTAGAGGTATAGCCCGACCCCACTGGCCACAACAACGCAACCCAGCCACGATCGGCCAAAGCAGAGCTGCTTTGGCCGATCGTCTAAACCCGGCTAGCGCAGCGCATGATCAATCAGCTCCACCCAATGCATCACGGGTGTGTCGGTACCGGACTGCAAATGCGTCAGGCAACCGATGTTGGCTGAGACTATCATCTCGGGCTCGGTAGCCTGCAGGTGCTTGATTTTGTTGTCGCGCAGCTGATAAGACAGCGTGGGTTGCAAGACCGAATACGTGCCGGCAGAACCGCAGCACAAGTGGCTGTCCGCACATAGTTTCACATCCATGCCCACCGCGCGCAAAACATCTTCGACTTTGCCGCGAATCTGCTGACCATGCTGCAAGGTACAAGGCGGGTGATAGACCACGCGTTTTTTTATACTGACCTTGCTGGCCAGTTGTGTTTCAAAAGCGGGCAGGATTTCTGACAAGTCTTTGGTCAGTGCCGATATTTTTTGCGCGCGGCTGGCATACGCAGGATCGCGGGCCAGCAGATGCCCATATTCCTTGACCGTGACACCACAACCGGAAGCCGTCATCACAATCGCCTCGGCGCCGGCTTCCACATACGGCCACCAGGCGTCTACATTGCGACGCATGTCGTCCAGCCCACCCGCCTGATCATTCATGTGATGGCGGATCGCACCGCAACAGCCGGCTCTGGGCGCCACGATCAGTTGCACGCCCAGCGCATCCAGTACCCGTGCCGTGGCCGCATTGATGTTGGGCGACATGTCAGGTTGCACGCAACCATCGAGCAGCAGCATCTTGCGCACATGCGTGCGCGTGGGCCGGTGGCCCGGATCCCGGGCCACCGGCACCTTGTTCTTCAGGGCGCGCGGCAGCAGGGGCCGCATCATCTGCCCGGCTTTCATGGCCGGTGAAAAAAGCCAGCGGCGCGGCAAAACTTCTTTGAGGGCGTAGCGCAGCAGTTGCTGGCCGAGTGGGCGCGCGACCTGTTGTTCGACAATGCCACGACCGATATCCATCAGCCGGCCATATTCCACACCGGACGGGCAAGTGCTCTCGCAATTGCGGCAGGTCAGGCAACGGTCCAGATGCGATTGTGTCTTTTCGGTGGCGGGCTGGCCTTCCAGGACTTGCTTGATGAGGTAAATGCGGCCGCGCGGTCCATCAAGCTCATCACCCAGCAACTGATAAGTCGGGCACGTCGCCGTGCAAAAACCGCAGTGCACACAGCTGCGCAAAATGGCATCCGCCTCTTGTCCTTCGGGCGTGTCCTTGATGAAATCAGCGAGATTGGTTTGCATTTTTTTGTAATCAGAAATCCGGATACATACGACCGCGATTGAATATGCCGGCCGGATCAAATGTGTTTTTCAGATGGCGGTGGATACGGGCAACGGCTGGTTGTAACGGATGGAATACACCCACGGATTTATCACCCCCTCTGAACAAGGTCGCATGACCACCGGCCTGCGCTGCCGCCGCTCGAATCGTCGCCGCATCGGCATCGGTCTTGAGCCAGCGCTGCGCCCCACCCCATTCAATCAGCTGCTCACCCGGCAAGGTGATTGCGGCCGCAACGCTGGGCAGCGACAGACGCCACAAGCCCTGCGCAGTCTCTGCAAAAAATTCATGGGTCTGCTCGCGCAGTGCATCCCAGTACGCATCAGCATAGGCGAGGGTCTGCCCACCCATCCTGGCGATGGCGGCATCAACCGCCGCTCGCGCGCCGGACAAACGCACCATGAGTTCTCCCCTATGCCAGCATGAAGCAGAAATCGGCAAAGGCTGCCCGCCCCAGACATTGAGCTGCCTGAGCGCTTCGGCTTCAGACAGGCTGAACTGCAGTGTGTGCTGCGCCACAGGACGCGGCAATACCTTGACGGATACTTCCAGTATCAATCCCAGCGTGCCCATTGAACCGGCCAGCAGCCGGGAGACGTCGTAGCCAGCGACATTTTTCATGACCTGACCACCAAAGTTGAGGACATCGCCCTTGCCATCCATGAGTACTGCACCAAGAACAAAATCTCTTACCGCACCCACGGCCTGTCGGCGTGGCCCGGACAAACCGGCGGCGACGATGCCACCCAGCGTGGCCAGACCATCGAAGCGCGGTGGCTCGAAGGCCAGCATCTGGTTTTTTTCGGAGAGTACCCGGCCTATCTCGCGCAGCGTGCTGCCCGCGCGCGCGGTGATGACGAGTTCGGTAGGATCATAGGCCACGATGCCGCTGTAGGCTGTGGTGTCGAACACGTCGCCCTCCAGAGCCTGACCGTACCAGTCCTTGGTGCCATTGCCCCGAATACGCAGTGGCTGCTTTGCCGCGCTGGCCGCGACAACGGTTTCCCTGAATGCCTGCAGTTTCTGATCCATGGTCATCTTTGAAAATCAGAAGCGCGGCAAATCCGCAAACTTGAGCTGACCGGCACGTACATGCATCTTGCCGTATTCAGCACAGCGATGCAGCGTGGGAATGGCCTTGTCGGAATTAAGCAGAAAAGCGGTATCAAACGAACGCTTCACACCAAAGAAGGCTTCGCGTTCTTCGGGAGAAAATTGCACGCACATGGAATTGATTTTTTCTATGCCCACGCCATGCTCGCCAGTGATGGTACCGCCGACTTCAACACACAGCTCGAGTATGGCGGCACCGAATTTTTCTGCGCGGTCAAATTCACCGGAGGCATTTGCATCAAACAAGATCAGCGGATGCAGATTGCCATCGCCGGCATGAAATACATTGGCACAGCGCAGCTGGTAGGTTTTTTCCATCGCTGCAATGTCCAGCAATACCTTGGCAAGATGCTTGCGCGGTATGGTGCCATCCATGCAGTAGTAGTCTGGAGAGATACGCCCGGCTGCCGGAAAAGCGTTCTTGCGACCCGACCAGAATTTCAGGCGCTCGGCTTCATCGCGCGAAACCGCAATGGCGGTCGCCCCGGAGATTCTCAACACCTCGCTCATGTGCGCGATTTCTTCTTCCACCTCTTCCGGTGTGCCATCGGATTCGCACAGCAAGATGGCTTCGGCGTCGGTGTCATATCCGGCCTTGACAAAAGGCTCTACCATGCGCGAGCTGGTCTTGTCCATCATCTCCAGACCGGCCGGAATGATGCCGGCGGCAATCACATTCGCCACAGCGTTACCGCCTTTGACCACATCATCAAAGGACGCCATGATCACGCGCGCTGCCTGCGGCTTGGGCACCAATTTGACGGTCACTTCAGTGACGACACCCAGCATGCCCTCGGAGCCTATGAACACAGCCAGCAAATCCAGCCCGGGTGCATCCAGCCCTTCGTTGCCGAGTTCAACCACCTCGCCCTCAATCGTCACCATGCGCACGCGCAGCACGTTATGCACGGTCAGGCCATATTTCAGGCAATGCACACCGCCGGAATTCTCGGCGATGTTGCCACCAATAGAGCACGCAATCTGGGATGAAGGATCGGGTGCGTAATACAGACCATGCGCATGGGCTGCTTCAGAGATGGCCAGATTGCGCACACCCGGCTGAACCACTGCTGTGCGCGCATAAGGATCAAGCCTGACGATCTTGTTCAGACGCGCAGTCGACAGCACCACACCATCGGCAATCGGTGTCGCCCCTCCCGAGAGGCCGGTGCCGGCACCACGGGGCACGATCTGCACTGCAAGACGACGACATACCTTGAGCACCGCCGCCACTTGCGTTTCGTTCTCAGGCAACACCACCACCATAGGCAACTGACGATAGGCCGAAAGCCCATCGCATTCATAGGGCCGCGTATCTTCCTGATTGAATAGTACCGATGACGAGGGCAAGACGGCTCTCAGCGCGTCAACCACTTCGCGCTGGCGTGCAGGGGTAAAGGCGACTTCGGTGAGGGTATTCATCGGTTAGGTTGAACGTGGCAAGGCAAGGCGTTCAGCAGGGGATATAGTGTAACCAAATGCCTGGGGCAAAACCGGGAAGAAGTTTTAACTAGGTTTGAAGTGGCATTGAAGGATTTGGTCAGTTCTCTAGTTTCTGACTATTGCCGCTAATGTCACTGATCTTGTCTTCTCTCTTTTGGCGATTCGTTCATAAGCAATGAACCGTGCCGGCGCTTTCTTGAAGTTTTCCCTATTTATCAATCTCGGTAGTCAGTTTTTCAAGACTCTCATTCAAACGAATATGAATGCCTCGGTCTAGCTATGATCAAAGATCAACACTACGGTGTTCTCCTGTAATGCGGCTTTGATAGGCTCGCGAGAATAAATCGAGTTTTCTGCGGCACACTGGCGGCACACTGCCAGTCAAAATCCTACAGTAATCTGCAATTAACCAAAATACTTCAATGGCTGGAAATCCATACTGCCACTATGTTGGTCAGTTGTGCGTTGTTGTCAATGAATGATCGTGTCCGATTCGTAATCAGTAGGTCGCCAGTTCGATTCCGGCCAACAGCACCGGTAGCATCAAGGCTTGCAGCGATACAGGCCTTTTTTTTCAAAGTGCGGCTAGCCGCGGACTAGCCGCAAGGCAACCAATATGACTACCGGAAAACCAGCACCGGAATTTTCGAGTGCGTGAGTACTTTCTGGGTTTCAGAGCCAAGCAATAATCCGCTGATGCCACGTCGCCCATGTGAGGCCATGAAGATCAGATCTGCGCCCACTTGCTGAGCCGCCGCGATAATGCCTTCCCATGGTGCCCCATTTGTCAGGCTGAGCAAGGTGACTTTGACTCCCTGCGCTGCGGCTCTGGCTTCGGCTTCACTCAAAATCTCATGCGCTTGTTCTTCAGCCATCTCGGCAAATCGCTCGGGCGTTGTTGGATCGATGAGCGCACCTTCACCATAAAAAGCCATTGGATACTCCGGCTTGGCAAAAAAGAAGGTGATTTGTGCGCCGGCTTCTTTAGCAAAGACAATCGCACGATCGGCTGTGTTTGCCGAGAGCTCTGAGCCATCCACGGGTACAAGAAGATGTTGGAACATGGTAACGCCCTCCCTAGGTAATGATGCACTTTGATGCGGCATTTATTTTGTTAATCTACCGTAACCCATCACCGGGTTCGTTGACGTAGATCACACATGCTGCACTTAACTGTTCGATATTTCATGAGTCGTTGGCGAAGACAGCTAAAGTCAGTTGCATACGGCTGATTCTGGCGAAGATCGCTGGATTTAACATTGCTTGAAGCGATTGGGCAAAGAAGAAGATTACCTGGCTGGCTTATACCCCATGTGACTGTAGCCCTTAACCGCACTTAAAACACGGTTAAAGGCTACAGATATTACTATTTATTTATATCACATCCGATTTGCAGGTATCAGTGCGCCGGATCTCCCATGGGTGCTTGAATCGTGATCCATTTCCACTCGGTGCAATGATCGATATCCGTTGCAGCGCCTTCACGACCCATGCCCGAATCACCGATTCCACCGAAGGGAACGTGTGGCTCATCTTGCAATGAGGGCGCATTGACGTGCACCATGCCGGCATGAACGCCTTGTGCCAGGCGCATCGCTTCAGCGAGATTTTGTGTGTATATCGCAGCTGAAAGACCATACGAGGTGTCGTTGGCAATGGCCAAGGCTTCGTCCGCTGAATCCACCTTATAAACAGCGGTCACCGGGCCGAAGGTTTCTTCGTAGTAACACGTCATGCCTTTTTTGACACCCGTCAAAATGGTTGAGGCGCAACGATTACCATCCCACACGCCACCGGTTTCGATCGTGGCACCATTGGCAACCGCATCTTCGATATGCTGGCGCACACGGTCGCGTTGACGTTGTGAAATGATCGGGCCGGTTACGGTTCTCGGATCGCGTAGATCGCCAAAGCCGAGAGTGGCCGTAACGGCTTTAAAGCGCTTGAGAAATTCATCATAAACCGGCGCTTCAACGAGGACACGGCTGGACCCCATGCACACCTGGCCTTGATAGAAAAACATGCCCATCACGGCGCCCATCGCGGCAGCATCCAGATCAGCATCTTTCAGAACAATCAATGGGCTCTTGCCGCCCAGCTCAAGCAGCACGCGCTTCATGTGCTTGCCGCATAGTTCTGACAAATGACGGCCAACACGTGTAGAGCCGGTGAAATTAACCCCTTTCACATGCGGATGTGTCACCAGGGTGTCGCCAACTTCATGGCCATAGCCCGTTAGCACATTAAATGAACCTGCCGGGAAGCCTGCGTCACGCAATAGCTCAGCGACGCGAATGGCGACGACGGGTGCCTCTTCGGACGCCAGCATCACCACGGTGTTTCCTGTAGCCAAGGGGCCGGTACATTCAACAAAGGCTTTAATCAAAGGCACATTAAAGGGAGTGATGCAGGCAAACACACCCAAGGGTGAGCGGGTTGCCATCGAAAAACGCCCGGGCACATCAGAGGGCAGCGTCATGCCCGTCACGCGGCGAGGAATCCCCGCAGCAGTACGCAAGGCATCAATGGAAAACTTCACTTCAAACTGTGCCTTGAATAGTGGCGAGCCACCTTCTTCAATCAGTACATTGATAAATTCTTCAGCACGTTGCTCGAGCAAATCGGCGGCTTTGGACAACCAGGTTTCGCGCTGACCAGGGGTGGTCATGCGATAGCTGGGAAAAGCAGCATGGGCTGCTTCTACTGCCAGTTTGACGTCTTCTACCGAGGCACGAGCCGATTCCGCCATGGGCGTATCTTGCTCCGGATTCAGCTTGATAAACGTTGCATTGCTTTGGGCTGGACGAAACTCACCGCCAATCCATAGCTTGGTTTGTATCAAAGATGTTACAGGTTCATTGGCTCCCATGACTCACTCCTCTGTTTTAAGAATTCAAGGTTAAAAAAATAATAACGGGTTATGCGTGTTCGATTGTTAGCTTATTTGATCCGACTTAGGCTGTGGGCTACTCGCTAACCGGGTTGAAACCCCTCAAGACTCTTTGACAACGAGCGCATAAGTATTCTCTTCTTTAACAGACCTGTCAATCAATTGGCCAGTTAGTCGCAAGAACGACTAAAAGCAATTGCGTTCAGGTCAGGCGATATAATCTTTGCCTTTTCAAGGAGCGGCTATGAGTTTGAATCGTGTGCCATCAGGCAAGAACTTACCTGATGACTTTAATGTGATTATCGAAATCTCGATGCATTCCGAGCCGATCAAATATGAAGTGGACAAGGAGTCCGGCGCGATTTTTGTTGATCGCTTCATGTCCACCGCCATGCACTATCCGTGCAACTATGGCTACATTCCGCATACGATTTCCGGTGATGGCGACCCGGTGGACGTGCTCGTTGTCTCGCAATTTGCGTTGCCACCCGGCGTGGTAGTGCGGTGTCGGCCAATCGGCATGTTAAAGATGGTGGACGAAGCCGGTGAAGACGCCAAACTGCTGGCCGTGCCGGTAGATAAACTCACGACGTTGTACAGCAACATTAAAATCCTGCAGGATTTGCCACAAAGCTTGCTCAACCAAATTTCCCACTTCTTTGAACACTACAAAGATCTGGAGCCAGGCAAATTTGTCAAGGTGGAAGGCTGGGTCGGCCTTGAAGAAGCCAGAAGTGAAATCATGAGTGGCGTAGCCACTTACCAGGCCGCCAAAGACAAACCCGCCTATTGATTTTGCCGTTCGCTGACCATTGACATTTTGTCGAGTGACACTTGAATTCAAGGCTATAGTTCCCTCCATGCCAAAACTACGCATCGCGATTGCTCAACTCAATACCACGGTAGGGGATCTTGCCGGCAATGTGACGCGCATCCAGGCATTTGCCGTTCGCGCCCATGCCGGTGGCGCGCATGTGCTGCTCACGCCGGAGCTCGCGCTATGCGGCTATCCGCCGGAAGACCTGCTGTTACGGCCGGATTTTTATCGTGCATGCCATGCCGCACTAAATACGCTCGCGCAAACCGCGCCGTTGCCTATCGTCATTGGCCATCCCTGGCTTGAAAGTGACGCCTACAACGCCGCCTCGCTGCTGATGGATGGCCGTATTGTGGCGACTTACCGCAAGCACCGCCTGCCCAATTACGAAGTATTTGACGAAGAGCGTTACTTCGCCGCAGACGATACGCCGTGTGTCGTCGAACTGAATGGCGTGCGCTGCGGACTGGCGATTTGCGCCGACGTTTGGGAAGCAGGCGCTGCCGAAGCGGCAGTGAATGCAGGTGCAGAATTGTTGCTCACACTCAATGCCTCGCCATTTCATCTGGATAAACAGGCTCGGCGGCACGAGGTGCTGCGTGAGCGCATTACCGCCACGGGCCGCCCCATTATTTATGCCAACCTGGTGGGCGGCCAGGATGAACTGGTGTTCGATGGCGCATCCTTCGCCATGGATGGCGCAGGTCAGCTGACACATCAATTGCCAGCCTTTGCCGAAGCGCTGGAATTTGTTGATTACGCTGACGGGAAAATTCTGCCAGGCACGGTGGCAGCAACCCCCACCAGTGAAGCCGCCTTATGGGGTGCATTAACACTCGGCGTGACAGATTATCTGGGCAAGAACCGCTTCCCTGGCGCCATCATTGGTTTATCGGGCGGCATTGATTCAGCGCTCACGCTGGCAATTGCCGTCGACGCGCTCGGCGCCGATAAAGTACGCGCGGTGATGATGCCCTCCCCGTGGACTGCGCAAATGAGCCTGGATGATTCACGCGCGATGGTCAAACACCTGGGTGTCGAATATGACGAGATCGCCATTGGTCCGCTGATGGAACAATTCGCCGTCTCGCTAGCGCCGACTTTTGCTGGACTCGGGCCGAAACCCGCGGAGGACACGACAGAAGAAAACCTGCAAGCGCGCATCCGCGGCATGCTGCTCATGGCATTATCCAATCGTAGCGGGCGCATTGTGCTCACTACCGGCAACAAGAGTGAAATGGCCGTCGGCTACGCCACGCTGTACGGCGACATGGCGGGTGGTTTCGCCGTCATCAAGGATGTCTTCAAAACCCGCGTGTATGATCTGGCGCACTGGCGCAATACCCTCTCTGATGTCATCCCGCAAAACATCATCACGCGCGCACCCTCGGCCGAATTAAAACCCGATCAAACCGACCAGGACACGCTGCCGCCCTATGCCGTGCTCGATGCCATCATCGAGGCCTACATGGAGCGTGACGAAAGCCCGCGTGAAATTATCGCGCGCGGCTATAGCGAAGCCGATGTGCGCAAAGTGGTCGGCATGCTCAAACGCAGCGAATACAAGCGCCGCCAGGCGCCGGTAGGCATTCGCGTGACGCAACGCAGTTTTGGTAAAGACTGGCGCTATCCGATAACATCGGGCTATCAGGATGAATACTAAATCACTAAATAATGGGGAGAGCATTTAAATGAAAAAAATCGAAGCCATCATCAAACCTTTCAAACTCGATGAAGTGCGCGAAGCGCTCTCTGAAGTTGGTGTCACCGGCCTCACCATCACCGAGGTCAAAGGTTTTGGCCGTCAAAAAGGCCACACCGAACTCTATCGCGGGGCAGAGTATGTCGTTGATTTTCTCCCCAAGATAAAAATCGAGATCATCGTGACGGACGATACCTTAACCCTTGCCATCGATGCGATTGTCAAAGCAGCTCACACCGGAAAAATCGGCGATGGGAAAATTTTCGTCCTGCCCATCGAGCAAGTCGTGCGCATTCGTACCGGCGAAACGGATGAAGCGGCGATTTGATCGCCGCTTGCCGTGTGCGTCGGTTTTGGCGGCGCTGGCTGCCAGCGCCGGATTTTCCTGCAGCGCCAGCGTCAGGGCCTGCTCGAAACTGAGCGGCGCGGGACTCAGGTTTTCAGGGAGTCAGAGCAGGGCCGGCGGACGCCAGATGGCGCGCGCGTCTCGTCTCGGTAGCGGGAATCACGTGTGTGAGGACGTTAATGCCAGGATGCTGGCGTCGCAAAGTCTCGAAAATTAAAAATTGCCCAGTTTGATATTACGCAGAAACTCGTATCCTTCTTTATTTGCGCCCACAATCTCCGTCACGACCCCAATCGCTGCACGCGTATCAAAATAT